>Ga0209381_1000006_pt1 | contig 779359 bp, 636 predicted proteins | sample DewCreD2012metaG_FD_184111 | JGI IMG/M metagenome (GOLD analysis project Ga0209381, IMG submission 184111) | Hot spring sediment bacterial and archeal communities from British Columbia, Canada, to study Microbial Dark Matter (Phase II) - Dewar... ... | reverse complement strand
TTCCTTTTCTTCAAACTGTGCTTAATGATTTTAAGATTGTCCCGATTGTTATGGGAGATCAGAGCAAAGTTTTTGTGGATGAACTTGCTCGTAAATTAGCTGAAGTTATGGATGATAAAACAATCATAGTAGCCAGTTCTGATTTATCTCATTTTTATAATGCGAACGAAGCCAATTTACTTGATTCATTAGTTGAAAGAAGAATTAACGATTTTGATTATGAAAAACTTCAGCAGGATCTTGATGCACATCGTTGTGAAGCTTGTGGCGGTGGTCCAATCGTCGCAATGATGAAAGCAGCCGCATTAAATAATTATCATAAAGCTGAAGTGCTTAAACGAACAGATTCCGGAGATGTTACCGGAGATAAATCTGAAGTTGTTGGTTATCTTTCTGCTGTAGTTTATGAATGAATTCTTTATTAAGAACTGCTGACTAAAAAGTAAATTCTATTAGTGTCTTGGTGCCTTTGTGGCAAAAAGAAATAATGCCACGAAGACTCAAAGGCACAAAGAATTTTTTATTCAATCCCAAATATGATTCTTTATTTTTCGGGAAGGGCAAGCCCTTCCCCTACAGAAATTTTATAAATGTAGGGGAGAGGCTTGCCTCTCCCGAATTGAAATCGCTAAAAAATAATATGGTATAACTCTTTCAATATTCAGATGGGGCAAGATTACGCGGTTAGAGTAAGCCCTACCTCTACATTTAAGATTTTTTTTGAAATGTTACAATAAATTTTTCTTATCAAAAATTAGAATCATTTCAAATGGATTTATTCAACAACCCTGTTTAGTAACTTCGCCTCTTCATAATTATATTCACAATCAAAAATTTGGAGTATTTAGTGAGCGATAAGAAAAATAAGCCCGCTGATGCAGTGGCAAATATTGTTTCTTTGGCAAAACGCAGAGGTTTTGTATTTCAATCAAGTGAAATTTATGGTGGACTTAATGGATGCTGGGATTACGGTCCGCTTGGAGTTGAGCTTTTGAGAAATATCAAAGAAGAATGGTGGAAGGCAATGACCTATCGTGAGGATGTTGAAGGAATTGATGCTGCAATTCTTATGCATCCACGAGTTTGGGAAGCTTCTGGACATGTTGAAAACTTTACTGACCCAATGATTGATTGTAAAGTATGTAAAGCCCGTTTTCGTCTGGATGTTTTAGGTGATTCGATAAATGAAAAGAAAAAAGAAAAAGCTTTAAACGACTTAAGATTTGAACTGAAAGAAAAGACAAATCTTTTGGATAAGCTTGAAAATAAAATTGCAAATCCTGGTGATGAAGATCCATTCAATCTTATTCTTGAAGATAATGATTTGGGTAAATTGCTTCTTGCAAAACTAAATTGTCCGCAATGTGGAAATCTTAATTCGTTTACAGATGCAAGAAAATTCAATTTGATGTTCAAAACATTTATCGGACCTGTTGAAGACAGCAGTGCAGTTGTTTATCTGAGACCGGAAACAGCTCAGGGAATTTTTGTAAACTTTCTTAATGTTCAAAGCTCTGCCCGGCAGAAACTTCCATTTGGAATTGCACAAATCGGAAAAGCATTTCGCAATGAAATAAATACAAAAAATTTTCTTTTCAGAACAAGAGAATTTGAACAGATGGAAATGCAGTTTTTTGTTAATCCTAAAAATGATAAGCATTGGTACGATTACTGGAAAGCTGAGAGACTTCAATGGTATAAATCTCTTGGAATGAATCCAAGCAAACTTCGATATCACGATCATCCAGCAAATAAATTAGCACACTATGCAAAAGAAGCAACAGATATTGAATATGAATTTCCTTTCGGTTGGGGAGAGATTGAAGGTATTCACAACAGAACTGATTTTGATTTAAGCAGACACGAAGAATACTCCGGAAAATCTCTGAAATATTTTGATGATGAAACAAAAGAAAAGTATGTTCCTTACATTATTGAAACATCTGCCGGCGCAAGCAGAGGATTTATGGCATTTCTTATTGATGCATATTACGAAGAAGAAGTTAATGGTGAAATCAGATCAGTATTAAAATTCCATCCTAAACTTGCTCCGATAAAAGCAGCAATCTTTCCTTTGGTGAACAAAGACGGAATGCCTGAAATTGCCCGGGAGATTGAAAAGGATTTGCGAAGTAACTTTAAAGTTTTTTATGACGATAAAGGCGCAATCGGAAGAAGATACAGAAGACAGGATGAAGCCGGAACACCTTATTGCATCACTGTTGATACACAGACACTTGAAGACAGAACAGTAACGGTTCGTGACAGAGATTCGATGCAGCAGGAAAGAGTTAGCATTGATAAGCTTTCAAAATATTTGAATGATAAGCTGATGAAATATTGAATTATAAATGATTAAATAACTTACTTTAGTTTAGTTTGATTCAGGTTCTGAAATTAAAAATCGGAGCACTATCAGCCGAAATAAACCTGTCGTAAAGCAATTCAGATTCTGACAGAGGTTCTGTTAAACAGCCTATTATTATTTTTATCTTGTTTAATTATTAAATCATTCAAAGATTTGAATTGAATAAATTGGTTTCTGTTCAAATGTATAAACTCATAATTCTAATTTTCATTTTTTCTTTTAATACTTTCGCTCAACCCGATTTTGAAGAGCGTGTTCAAAAGGGCATAAAAGAAATCTATAATATTAAATTTGAAGAAGCAGAAAAAACATTCAGAAATTTAATTGCTGATTATCCCAATCATCCTGCAGGAAGATTTTTTCTTGCAATGATTGATTGGTGGAAAATACTTCTTGATATTGAAAACGAAACTTACGATGATATTTTCTTTCAGAAACTTGAAGATGTAATTTTTCAATGCGATCAGATATTGAAAAATAATCCGGAAAATGTTGATGCTCTTTTCTTTAAAGGCGGTGCAATTGGATTTCGTGGAAGATTGAGATCATTACGGGATAGTTGGCTTAAAGCTGCTGATGATGGCAGAGAAGCTTTACCAATTGTTGAAAGAGCAGCGAAACTCGATCCTGATAATCTTGATGTTCAGTTAGGATTTGGAATTTATAACTACTATGCATCAGTGATTCCTGAAGAATATCCAATGATAAAACCCTTGATGATTTTTTTTCCGAGCGGCAATAAAGAAGAGGGCATTCGTCAGCTAAGAAATACAGCTTTTAATGGAAAGTATGCTAAGTATGAAGCAAGATATTTTCTGATGACAATTTACTACAGATATGAATCCAATTCTTATCTTGCTGAAGAATTTGCCAGAATGCTTGTTGAAGATTTCCCCGATAATCCTTCTTTCCAGAGATGGCTTGGAAGAATTTATGTAAGACAAGGCAAAATGCAATTAGCTGATTCTTTATTCAAAGATGTTCTGAGAAAAGCGAACGAAAACTTTTACGGATATAACTTTCCAGCATCACTTCGCGAAGCCAATTATTATGTGGGCTATAATTGCAAGTTAAACAATGAACCGGACTCTGCAAGAATCTATCTTCAAAGATGCGTTGAAATTTCAGAACAAATTGATAAAGATGAGGAATCAGGATTTATGATTAACTCAATTCTTTATCTCGCACAGATTAGTGAATCAAAAAATCTCTTTGAAGAGGCAATTAGCTATTACGAACGATTGTTGAAAATGAGAGATTGGGGAAATTCACATTCAATAGCTCAATATAGTTTGAAAAGGTTGAAGGGTTAATAAACAAAATAAATTTTAATGACTTGAGTCTAAGCTAAAATTATTTTTATTTCACACCGAAGGCTGAAAGAATTTGAAGTCTGTTTTCTTCTTTCGATTAATTATTATGTCTTCGAAACTTTCGCCTGAAAATATCAAGTAAAAAATCAAAATGATGTTGAAATGCTGATTCTGTGTAATTCGCCGACTAATCCTAATGATGAATAACCATAATTAAAATAGTACTCGGAAATTTTTGCTCCAAGTCCTATGTTAAATCCTGCAATGCCTGCTGTCGTTCCGATTTTAAGATCAGACCTTCTCTCATTATCATAACCTAAACGAAGAGTAAGAACTTTACTAAGATTAATTTCAGTACCAATAGTAAAAGCTTTGAATCTTTGTGTGAAATTTTCTCTATCCTGATTAAGTCTGTGGAAATCGAGTGAGACTCTTACAGGAATTTTCTCAAGTTTTTTTGAAACGCCGATTACGATATCAAGCGGCAATTCCTCTTTAAGACTGTAATAACTTGAAATTTGAGTTCCGAGGTTTAATACAGAAAAACCAATATTAATGAACTGCTCCGGAATTGAATAATGTAATCCAATGTCGGCTGCAATAGCATTTGAAGAACGATCCGCAATACCTGAATAGATAAATTTAGCATTTACACCATAATAAAAATTTGCATCGAGTAAGTTGGCATAACCAACAATTAAGGCAAGTTCACCAGCACCAAATTCACCGGTTCTGTTTCCGAATTCATCAGCTTCATCAAAAGTACCGTAATTGATATATCTGACGGCAGCTCCAAATCTTCCCAGCTCTTCAATTTCAGTTGAGAAAGAAACACTTGCAAGATTAATATCCATCAAATGTTTTACGAATGAAAAAGAAACCGGATTTTTTTCAAGCATACTGATTCCGGCTGGATTATAAAAAATTACATCGGGATCATCATTGTTTGCAACAAAACTTCCACCAAGTGAAGCAGCTCTTGCACTCATATCAAGTTTAAGAAATTCATAAGTGTTCTGTGCAATACTGCTTGTTGTAATTGCTGAAATAATTATTGCTGATATAATGATTATTCTTTTCATTATTTCTCCAAATTTTCTGGTTCTATTTAACTATATACAAATATAAAGACAAGGGAATTCTTTGGGAAAAATTTATTCACACCATTCTTTTTAATTTTATTTGCAGGTTAAACTAAGTTTATTAGACAAACTTTATCGAAAATTTTTTAATAAAAGCCAACTTGATTTTATATTTAAGTGGTTCAATCAAAGGAATATTTATGAAAAGTCAATATCTGAACAGAAGTTTATTCTTCATCTTTCTTTCAATTACACTTATAATTTCATTTGCCTTCATTCCTCCTAAACCTGACGAAGGAATGTTCCCGTTGAGTGATATCAGAAAATTAAATCTCAATGAGAAAGGATTAAAGATTTCAGTTGATGAACTTTACAATCCAAACGGCGTAAGTCTGGTTGATGCACTTGTAAGAATTGGAGGATGTTCCGGATCATTTGTTTCAGAAGAAGGATTAATCATTACAAATCATCACTGTGTTTTCGGAGCAGTTCAGAAAGCAAGCACTGTTGAGAATAATTATCTTGAAAACGGATTTGTTGCTTATTCCCGTGAGCAGGAAATTCCTGCCGAAGGATTAACTGTGCGAATAACAGTTTCTTATGAAGATGTTAGTAAAGAAGTTTTGGATGCCGCAAATAATGTTTCAGACATTTCTGAAAGATCAAAAGCAATCTCGAATAAAATTAATGAGATTGTAAAAAGAGAAGAAGCAAAAGACAGTTCCATTAAAGCTGAAGTTTCAGAAATGTTTGTTGGAGAACAATATGTTTTGTTCAGATATAAAACAATAAATGATATCCGGCTCGTTTATGTTCCTCCAAGAACTATTGGTGAGTTTGGCGGCGAATCTGATAATTGGATTTGGCCAAGACATACTGGTGATTTTTCTTTTGTGAGGGCTTATGTTGCAGCAGATGGCTCACCTGCAAAGTATTCTAAAGATAATGTTCCTTTCAAACCTAAAAAGTTTTTAAAAGTTAATCCTAAAGGGATTGATGAAGAAGATTTTGTCTTTATTCTTGGTTATCCGGGCAGAACCTTTAAAAATATGCCGGCAAGATTTGTGGAATATCATTACAAATATCAGCTGCCATATGTGCAAAACTTTTTTGCGTGGTTAATTAATCTTTATACAAAGCGCGGAGAAAATGATCCTGAGTTTGCACTTAGTATCTCATCAACTATAAAAAGTCTCGCTAATACGGAAAAAAATTACCGCGGCAAACTTCAGGGAATAAGAAATCTTGATTTAATCAACAAAAAATTTCAGGAAGAAAAACAACTTCAGAATTTCATTCAGTCAAATCCTGAGTTTAAAGCAAAGTATGGAAATCTTTTAATCGAAATTGATGAATTGTACAATGACACATTTGAAAGTGGAAGACGAACATTTGTTCTGAACTTTATGAGAAATTTTGTTTCATATTACAGATTGGCTGATTTGTTTGTTGATTATAAAAATGAAATGATGAAAGATGAAAAAGACAGAAAATCGAATTATAAAAATGAAAATAAAGATAAACTCATCGGTGAAGTAACAAGCATTTATAATAACATCAAACTTGATCTCGAGCCGCAGATAATGAAGAAAATTTTTAGCGATGCTTCTTCATTTGAAGAGTTTAGTAATATTGAACCTTTTTCATCATTTCGGGCCGCAGAAAATAAAGATGAGTACATAAAAAATCTTTTTGATAACACATTCATTTCCGATAAAGATAAATTTTTAGATAACCTCTTCAATCAGGATTTATCGCTTGATAAAATAAATGATGAATTTATAATCATTGCAAAAAAACTTTCTGAATTGCTTTCGCAGGAGCAGACAAAACAGCAGGTTCGTGACAGCAAAGCCAATATAATTCTTGCAAAGTTCAACGAAGTAAAACGAATTTGGTTAAATAAAAATTTTATTCCTGATGCAAATAGTACATTAAGACTTACTTACGGATATGTAAGAGGTTATTCGCCTAAAGATGCAACTTACTATTCACCAATAAGTTCTCTGAAAGGAATGATCGAAAAATCTTTTGAAGGTGGTGACTACAGAATTTATGAAAAAGTAAAAGAGCTTTATGATAAAAAAGATTTTGGTTCGTTTGTTCATCCGAAATTGAAAGAAGTTCCCGTTGCATTCATTTACAATACTGACACAAGCGGCGGAAATTCCGGAAGTCCGATTATGGATGCATACGGAAGATTAGTTGGAGTGAACTTCGACAGATGTTTTGAAGCAACAATAAATGATTATGCCTGGAGTGAATCATACAGCCGTTCAATTGGTGTTGATATCAGATTTATTCTTTGGGTAGTTCAGAAAATTGGTAATGCAAATTTTATTTTGAAAGAAATGGAGTTAAATCTTTAGGCAAAATCTAAAATATTAAGTAAGTCCGTTCATATAATATTTTTTATGTCACACTGATTCTTCATCCGTCGGGTGACGGTGACGAATGTCGGAGTGTGACATTTTTTGTTAGTTTAGATTCTAATCCACTTCCGCTCTTTTGAATTAATCTTCGTGAACTTAAAATAAATTGCTGAACTATTTAAACTTCTTTGTCTTTCCTGAGATATTTAATTCAGAACCTTTCTTAACAAGCATAACTCCTGCAATAATTAAAACTGCAGCAAGTATCATATAAAGATTAAGCTTTTCATCTAAAACCAACCAGCCAAGAAATACTGCGATAATCGGATTGATATAAGCATAGGTGGAGACAAGTGATAATGGTAAATGTTCAATAGCGTAGATATAAGAACCATACCCGAGTATTGAACCAAAAATAATCAGATAACCGAGTGATAAAATTCCTTCCTGACTAAGTTTCACTTCCGACAATTCGCCAAGTAAAATTCCAAGTAATGTTTGAGCAAATCCTGCAACCAACATTTGAACTGCTGCACTCATAAGCGGGTGAATGCTGATCTTTTTATGTTTCGAATAAACCGAGCCAAGCGACCAGGCAACAACTGCTCCAAGTATGCTAAGCACTCCAATGAAATAATCTTTGTTCAACAAATCTCTCCAATTATCTCCAAAAATTGCAGTAACACCAAGCAAACCAAGTAAAAGACCTATTGTAATAAATTTATTCAATACAGATTTTTTTGAAGCAAGCGAATCAAATCCAACAATCCAAAAGGGAACAGTAGTAATCAGAAGTGCAGCTAAACCACTGCTAATATATTGCTCGCCGGTTACAACTAATCCATTTCCAAATCCAAGCATCAGTAAACCCATTACTGCAATGTGTTTGAGATCGCTGAACTTAGGAAATTTTTTATTCGAAAGCCGGAGTACAGAGACAAAAATTATTCCAGCAACTATCCATCTTACACCAGCGAATAACATTGGAGGAATGTGCGCAACACCAATTCTTATTGCAAGATAAGTTGTGCCCCAAACGATGCATACAGAAATCCATGCAGCATAACCTTTAAATTTATTTTCAGCCATTTGAAATAGTGTTATTAACTCTCAATTTGAAAATATACTTTTATGTCATTGTAAGTTTTAAGATAAAATCCGATTTTTACTCAGAAATTATCAAACAATTAATTTTTATGTCAGAGAACCTAAGAAAAAAAGTATTAAGTTTTATCAGAGCATTTAAGATTCCTTTAATCTATTTGATACTTAGCACAATATGGATTTTTACTTCTGATAGTTTCGTAGAAAACATAACAACAGATCCCAGAGAACTTACTAAGTTACAAACAATAAAAGGATGGATTTTTGTTTTTGCATCTACTTTGGTTTTATATTTTTTAATTAAAAGGGATAGGGATAAAATTGAGCAATCATTATCGATCGAAAAATCAGCAAGAGAACAAGCAGAATTAATGAAAAAGAAAATTGCTGAAGAACAGGAAAAAACTAAAATGATAATTGAACATGCTTCTGAAGGAATTTTTATTGCTGATGAAAAAGGGCAATATGTTGATGTTAATCCAATCGGCTGCAGAATGCTTGGATATTCTAAGGAAGAATTACTGAAAAAAAATTTAAGAGAATTAATTTTCTACGATGAAACTTCACTGCCGCTGGCACTTGATAAATTGATAGAAGGCGAAACAGTAACTATTGAAAGAAAACTTATCAGAAAAGATGGTAGTTTTCTGCACGCAGAAATTGTTGCAAAGATGCTCCCGGATAAAAGATTTCAGGGATTAGTCAGAGATATTTCCGAAAGAAAACATGCAGAAGATATTCTTAAACAGAGTGAAGAAAGATTCAGAGCATTTTTCTCCTCCGATGTAATAGGTACATTTTATGGCGATATATTCGGAAATGTTTTTTCAGCTAACGATGAATTTCTTAGAATTCTTGAACTGACAAAAGAAGATTTTGATAAAGAAAAAATAAGAATTCAGGATTTTACTCCCGAAGAATTTCACAATCAGGATGAAGAGAATATTCTTCTTGCAAAAAATCATGGTTCGTGTCAACCTTATGAAAAACAGTTTATAAGCAAAAGTGGAAAAAGAGTTTGGGTGTTGGTCGGATTTGTAATTGTCGGAAAAGAAAAAGAAGAAATTCTCGGTTATGTTCTTGACCTCACCAAACTCAAAGAAGCAGAAGAAAACTATAAAAGACTATATACCGAAAACGAAGAGCTGCTTCAAAGACTTCAACTTCATCTTGAGAGAATTCCATTAGCATACCTTATTCTTGATTCTGATTTTAAGATAAAATTTTTTAATCCCGAAGCAGAAAAAATATTTGGTTACAAGAATGCTGAAGTTCGCGGAAAAGATCCTTATGACTTTCTTATCCCTGAGTCATCTAAACCTTTGGTTGATGAAAAGAAAAAAAGATGGCGATTAGGTGATATGAATGCTAATGGAATAAATGAAAATGTTACTAAAGACGGCAAAATAATTTTATGTGAGTGGTATAATACTCCGATTCTGGATGAAGATGGGAATCTGATTGAAGTAATCTCAATGGGCATTGATGTAACTGAAAGAGAAAAATCTAAAGAAGAACTGCTTAAGTCAGAACAAAAATTGCGAGCACTTGCAACTCATCTTCAATCAGTAAGAGAAGAAGAAAGAGCTACAATTGCCAGAGAGCTTCATGATGAACTTGGACAGATTTTAACTTCTATAAAAATGAATTTGATGATGATGACAAAGCAAGTGCTTCAGGATGATGAGTCATTTGATAAGATGATTTTTGAAAATGAAATTAATTCAATGAATGAAATGATTGAACATTCAGTACGAAGATTGAAAAAACTTATCTCAGAATTAAGACCTGAAGTGCTTGATAATCTTGGTTTAATTCCTGCGGTCGAATGGCTGCTTGAACAATTTATCACTCGTTCAGGAGTGAAAGTAAATTTCAAAGCTGAAACTAAAAATTTAAGTCTGCCAAAGGATAAACAGCTTAATGTCTATCGTATTGTTCAGGAATCTCTTACAAATGCTTTAAGACATTCTAGAGCAACTGAAATTAATTTAACTATATTTGAAACAGGAAATTTTCTTAAAATAACAATTCAGGATAACGGCAAAGGTTTCAATCCAGACTTGCTTGATCCACTCCATTCAATTGGTATAACTGGAATGAAGGAGCGTGCATTAAGTTTTGGAGCCGAGCTAAATATTCATTCCTCATCCGGTAATGGCACTACTGTTCTGCTTAGTGTTCCTTTAAATAACAATTAGAAGAAGGAACTTATTATGAAGCAGTTAAAAGTATTCATAGCAGATGATCATCTGCTGATACGCGAAGGATTAAAAAAAATTCTTTCAGGTGAAAAAGAATTTATTGTCATTGGAGAATCAGGTGATCCTGATGAAGTTCTGGATTTTATAAATGAAAACGAGGTTGATATTCTCATCCTCGATCTGAATATGCCGGGCAGAAGTGGATTAGATGTGTTAAAGCATGTAAAAAAAATTAAACCAGAAACTAAAGTTTTAATTTTAAGTATGTATCCTGAAGATCAATTCGGAGAAAGAACAATTAAAGCTGGTGCATCCGGTTACATAACTAAAGAGTCTGCATCAGATGAATTACTAAATGCTTTAAAGAAAATAGCAAAAGGTGGTAATTATATTAGTCCGGCCTTTGCAGAAAAATTATTATATAAAATAAAAAGTACTAATGAACAAAAACCACACGAACTACTTTCAGATCGTGAGCTTCAGATTATGATTCTGATGGCGAAAGGTAAAACACAAGTTGAAATATCGAATGAGCTAGCGCTTAGCACAAGTACAGTTAACACCTATCGTTCAAGAATTCTTGAGAAGTTGAAACTCAAATCAAATGCTGAAATTATCCGATATGCATTGCAAAACAATTTACTGTAAAAATATTTTGTCGTAAAAATACTACAAGCAAATCAGACTTTGTCCAGAGGCATTCATCAGAAAAAATTGTTAAATAACATCAGAAAAATTTGATGTTATGAAAAAATTAAAACTATATCTGGTTGATGATTCTCCTTATGTTAGAAGAAGTTTGGTTAGAGTATTAAATGAAATTAAAAATGTTGAGTTAATTGGTGAGGGGGAGAATCTAAAAAACGCAATTGAGTTTCTTACGAAACACAAACCTGATGTTTGTATTTTCGATTATAACCTTCCTGATGGAACTGCCATTGATTTAATAAAATATTCCAGGAATGCTAATGATAAAGTGGTAAATGTAGTAATCTCAAACATTGCTGATGAAAAGCTGAAAAAAGTTATTCTAAAATCCGGAGCCGATTATTTTTTCGATAAATCTGAAGAGGTAGATGAATTAACCTCACTTATTGAGAAACTTGCCTCACAAGTATGAATTTGCGTAATATATTTCTGTAAATTTGCTTGACAAAGAAGGGGTGCAGCATTATTTTTGAACGCAATTTTTGAAGAAATTCCGCGATAGCTCAATGGTGGAGCATCCGGCTGTTAACCGGAGGGTTGCAGGTTCGAGTCCTGCTCGCGGAGCCAAAACCCCAGTAAAAAACTCTGGGGTTTTTTATTATGTATACAGTATACGCAATCTATTCCGAACTGTTTAACAAGATTTACATTGGTCAAACAGAAAACCTTGAAAGAAGGATGTTTGAGCATAATAATGGACTGTTATCATTCTATTAAAAAAGATATAAACCCTGGAAGGTTGTTTACACGGAAGAATACCGAACAAGAGCGGAAGCGATGAAACGGGAAAGACAATTAAAATCACAAAAGGGAAGAGAATTTATTTGGAAGATAATTAGAGGAAAGTATCAACTATAAAATCACAAGGTTGCAGGTTCGATCCGTTAGCTAACGGACTGCTCGCGGAGCCAAAACCCCAGTAAAAAACTCTGGGGTTTTTTATTATGTACACAGTATACGCAATCTATTCCGAACTGTTTAACAAGATTTACATTGGTCAAACAGAAAACCTTGAAAGAAGGATGTTTGAGCATAATAATGGACTGTTATCATTCTATTAAAAAAGATATAAACCCTGGAAGGTTGTTTACACGGAAGAATACCCAACAAGAGCGGAAGCGATGAAACGGGAAAGACAATTAAAATCACAAAAGGGAAGAGAATTTATTTGGAAGATAATTAAAGAAAAGTATCAACTATAAAATCACAAGGTTGCAGGTTCGATCCGTTAGCTAACGGACTGCTCGCGGAGCCAAAACCCCAGTAAAAAACTCTGGGGTTTTTTAATTAAGTACACAGTAAAAAGTATCCATTTGTAGTTATCATAGTTCGCTTGATCGTCTAATTATTTCTTCTTTCTGCCGGTGTAATTTCTATAATTATTATAGTTCATCGCAGAATATAAATTCATCAATCCTATACTTGAATACATTTTAGGGAATTTTTAAACACTACAATAATTATTCATCTTTCATAGACTCATTAACGAATAAATTATTATTAGGACATTTCATTTCTTAATAAGTGAGATTGCACAACCGCCACCTTCTGCAAGATGAATTTTTAATCGATCATTCTTAGAAACAATTTTCTTTTCAATTTTATACGACATTGGATTTAATTCCCAATGAGCATCTTCTGCATCAAGATATAATGTTGCTTCGTAATTTCCGTTATCAAGAAAATCAAGATCAATTTCAAATTCTCTGGAATTTTCATCTGTAATTGCACCAACAAACCAATTCTGCGAATCTCTGTCTTCCCTGGCAATTACAACATAATCTCCCGGTTCAGCTTTTAATATTTCTGTTTTCTTCCAATCAACAGGAACATCAACGATGAATTGAAAAGCGTCAGGAAATCGTTCATAATTTTCCGGTAAGTCTGCAGCCATTTGCATAGGGCTATACATTACCACAAACAGAGCAAGTTGTTTTGCCAAGGTTGTATGTACCTGAAATTTACTTTGAGGATCATAATAATTCATTTTAATCTGGAAAATTCCCGGCGTGTAATCCATTGGCCCGCCAATCAATCTAGTAAAAGGCAATATCGTTTCGTGCTCTGGCGGATTTCCTTCACTCCAGGCATTAAATTCGTTACCTCTTGAAGCTTCTGCCGCTAACCAATTTGGATAAGTTCTGTGCAAGCCTGTTGGTCTTACTGATTCGTGAGAATCAATGCAAATTTTTTCTTTAGCTGCTTTCTCCAAAATTCTTGTATAATGATTAACCATCCACTGTCCATCGTGATGTTCACCTCTCGGAATAATTCTTCCAACATATCCTGTTTTAATTGAAGTGTAGTTATACTTTTTTATCAGATCGAATGCTTCGTCCAATCTTCTTTCGTAGTTTGTAACGGAAGCAGATGTTTCGTGATGCATTATCAATTCGACAGATTTTGATTTAGCATAATTGCTAACTTCATTCAAATCAAAGTCGGGATAAGGCGTAACGAAATCAAAAACATTTTCTTTCCAATGCCCGAACCAATCTTCCCAGCCGACATTCCATCCTTCAATCAGCACAGCATCAAAACCATATTTTGCTGCGAAGTCAATATATCTTTTAGTGTTTTCAGTTGTAGCTCCGTGTTTACCATTTGGGATTAAGTTCTTCCAATCTGTTTTCTCGATTCTTATATTATCAATGTCAGCATAATTCCAACTGTATTTACCAACATGCATTCCCCACCATATGCCAATATATTTTTTAGGTTTTATCCAACTTACATCTTCAATTATTGATGGCTTGTTCAGATTAAGAATAAGTTTTGATGCAAGAATATTCTCAGCTTTATCTGAAACGATAATAGTTCTCCAAGGAGTACTGAATGGAGTTTGCAGATATGCTTTGTTTCCGAATACATCAGGGCAAAGATGAGTTTTAAGAATTAAATTTTTTCTATCAACCTGAAGATACATTGCCGGATAGTCAAGCAAAGCGGCTTCGTGAACGTTGATGTATAGTCCTTCATCTGTTTTCATCATCAACGGAGTCTGAACATAATTATCACCAGGAATTGATTTTACAATAATGTCATCGAAGTTCATTCCCTTACTGGAATTTATTTCTGATAATCTTGATGTAGTGTAAGTATATTCCTGAGAATCGTAATCGCCAGGTATCCAGAATGCTTTGTGGTTTCCGGCTAAAGCAAATTCTGTTAACTCATCTTTAACAATGAAATATTTTAGTTTCTCCTGATTTGGGAATTCATATCTGAATCCCAAACCATCATTAAATATTCGGAATGTGATAATTAAATTTTTATCGCTGGATATTTGAGATAAAGTAATTTGAACTTCATTATAATTATTTATAATCGAATCAACTTCTCCCCAAACTGTTGCCCATTTTTCATTCTTCGAATCGAGTCTGATGTTATCAATTTTAAAGTTGCTGGATAAGTCAATATTGTCATCAAGAATAAAACCGAGCTTACTTTCATTTATAATAGCATGGCTTTTATACTTAAGCCAGTACACAAACTGACCTTTGTCGTTAAGTTTGAAATTTAGCACAAGATTTTTATCAGGAGAGTAAACAGGCTGTGAGAAAATTATCTTGAATGAAAAAAATATTATTAAACTCAAAAAGTATCTCATAACATTTCCTTGATGTTTATTTAAGATGAATCATTTTTCGGATTTTAGTTTTATAACCTGCATTCAGTTTGTAGTAATACACACCACTGGGAAATTGATCAGCGTTAAATTCCAGCACATAACTTCCGGGGTATTTATAGTCATTTAGTAATGTTGAGACTTCATTCCCAAGTATATCATAAATAACAAGCCTCACCTCCAACTCCTCTCCAAAGGATAGGGGTGTAAGGGGAATTGAGTATTTGATTTTTGTTGTTGAATTAAATGGATTAGGAAAATTCTGTTCAAGATAAATCTCTTCGGGCAAATAATTTATTTCTTCTTCCACATAAGTTGTAATGAGACTCTTAAAATATCCACTAACAAATACTAACGGTGCATTCCAATTGATTGCAATTTCATTTGAAGCATAACTTCCAACATTATCAATGTAGCATAATGCAGGAGGAGTATTCTGATTGAAATATTGCTGCAATACAGGGTCATTCAAATATTGATTTGGTCCGCCAACAATCATTCCTGGAATTGGTTCTGCAATTCCATCAGCTTCAGATGGACGATGATGTGGATGAAGAGAATATTTTTTTCCGACTCCGGTAACAAATGAAAAATTGTGTGCATTATTCCCTAAAGCATAGTTCAGTTGTTGCAAAGCTGCATTCAAATAACTAATGTTATTATTTTTGTTGTAAGCAAGAATTAATAAGATTGCATTATTTAGTATTTGAGAATTAGATCCCCAATAATATTCACCGGGATTTATCGTAACACCAAATCCATTTGTGTTTGAGCGCGTAGCCAAACCTGAGCAATATGAGATGAGTGAACTCAAGAGCTGAGTTTTAATAATCGGGTCAGCAGTTGGTTGATTTGAAAATAAGTAAGTTATATGAGCAAGTGTTCTAACATTTTGCCAATTCATTGTAGAATTAATCAATCCACCAATGTTATAGTTAAAATCATAATAGTCTTTGAATGATTGTTCACCTGTTGCTTCGAACAATTCAGCTGCAGCCCAAAGTCGTTCATCCGTATCGTTGTTATCACCATATTCACCTGTGGCTGTTCCAGGTGGATTGTGGAATCCGCCAGGCGGCACAATTGAATTTTGATTTGATAACCAGTTCCATGCATTCAAAGCAGAATTAAGACAAAGATTTGCAAATGAAGAATCGTAATTTTTGAAAACACGATAAAATCTTGCCATCACTGCTGCAAAATTTGCAGTTGCAGTTGATGATTTCTGATAGATATATCTTATTCCTGAATCCTGTGAAGGCATTACAAATGATTCAAATTGTTCTTTAGTTAATTTGAAGTAAACTGCTCCATCTGAATCCTGCATCGTTAGGAACCATTGAATTTCATATTTCACTTCATCCAATATATCAGGAATTGCATTGTTGCTTTCAGGAATATTTAAATTATCATCAACAAAAAAAGCAGGAAAGTATTCATAAGCCATAAGCAATGTTGCAGCACTGATTCCGGCATTTACGATGTACTTACCATAATCTCCTGCATCGTGCCAGCCGCCGCGGGAGAATTTAAAACCACTTTGTCCCGTTGAGCTATGAAAAAATCCATCTGCAGTATGACAGGAGTTTCTCTGATATTGTCCGGCGTGTGTAAAAAAGAGCTGACTGCCGCATCGCTGAAAATAAAATGCTTTCAGTGATTTGAAATATAAATCATTATAAACATTTTCATTTATCATGAAGTGAAAAGAAGTATCACTGGAATTAATCCTGATAAAATAATTTCCTGTTCTTGACAAAGAAGTGAAACCGCCTTTTCTTATTGACATTCCTGTGGCCGGGTCATTATTATTTACTAATTGTAAACTGCCAGTGAAAAAAATATTTCCGGTTTCAACTTCAACTATATCAAATGAGTTTGAAAATAAATTAGTATAAAAAATTTTAGGCAGATTATTTTTATATCCTGCCTGATCGATAAAAATCTGTGAATAGATGTTTGAGCAAGCAATGAGGAATAATAAAATAGTTAAAAAAAGAGGCAAGAGAATCCTTCTGTTGACTGAACTTTTCATAATATAAATCTGATAAAAAAATAATTTAGAATTTATGGCAGCATAACTTCTTTCAACTTCTTTGTATCAATCCAATCGGCCCAATTATCAAGTAGAGGAACTCCGGCAATTCTTCCACCAAAACCCATCAAACGATGAACAAACATATGAATACCGGTTGTCTTTGTTTTCAGAGCGACATCTTCATAAACTTTTGCATTATACTTTTGTGCTAATTGAATTGTTTTTTTTGATATAACTTCATTTAATTTTTTCTGAAACAGAAAACTTCTTAGTTTTTCTTTTATTGATTCGTTTGCAATGGAAATAGAATCATTTAAGTTTTTCTTTTCCTTAACCATCACTAATGAATATCCATTTGCTCTTCTGATCGGTCCATAAACCTGATTTAATTTCAGGTTGATTGCAATTGTTCCGATATCGCCCAGTGCAAATGCCGGTTGAAGTCCTGTCTCCGAATTTTCATTTACCAGTGAATCTGTTTTACCAAACTGAGTTGTAATTTCATCAAATGATTTTCCTTCAGTTAATTGTTTTAAGACATTCTCCATCTCCTGAAGAGAATTTAATGTTAGAATTTTCAGATTGACATAAACCACCTGATTATTATTTGAAGAAAGCGACTCAGTAAAATTTGTTAAGTCATCTTCAGTTATTCTTGCTGAATCAAGGTAAGAGATTTTATTTAACTGTGCCAGATAGTTTTGTTTCCACAATTCAAGCTCATCAAGAATATTTTTCTGTTTATCCAGTTTTAATCGCTTTGCTTCAAAAGTTAAATACTGCTGTTGAACAAAATCTTTTACAATGCGATTTAATTTCTGAAATACATAATTTTTTTCACTCGATTGAAAACGATGTTCTTCGAATGCAAGATTAGCAAGGAAATCCCAGATGCTGACTTTTTGATTTTGAATTCTGAAAAGTTCTTTATTAAGATTTTCCTCACCAAGCTCTGCTTTAATAATCCTGAAATCATTATCAGAAAGAAGCAATGATGCTGTATCCTTTTTCGATTCACTTAAAGTTTTTAATCGTTCATAAATTTTGTTAGCTGCAATTTTAAATGCTTCTTCACCAATATTAATTGTAATGTTGCCAAGAATTTCCTGAAGATATTCGTTTGTTCTTTTCATTATTCTTCTATTGCGAACGATAGATTTAATTTTATTCGTTGTCTTTTGGTCGGAGATATCAATCGGCGTGAAAAGTTTGTCCTGAATTAAAAATATTACCCAGCCGACTTCACTTTTAATCGGTGCAGTAAAATCGTTTGGAGATAATGTAAAAAGATAATTCTCAACTTCTTCATCTTTCAGTGAACCAATTGTAATTTCAAATTGATTGGCAGTAATTTCAGAAAATTGTTTTGATGTTAGAAGAGAATCTTTATTCTCGATTGATTGAAATTTTTGATACAAATCAAAAATTAATGTCGAATCATTTGAGCTTATTATTTTTGAAATAATTTTATACTGTGCTTTGTTAATTGCAAGAGCTACATCATCAGCTGAGAGTTTTATCTTTTCTTCAATTTCTTTTTTGAAAAGAGCATCTCTTAAAAAAATATCTTCCAGTGCTTTGAAATAAAATCTGAACTCTTCTGAATTTGCCAGACCTTTCTCCAGTGCATCAAGATACCATAATCTTTCGGCAACCAATGAATATAAAAAATCTGATTTGAGTGAATCCTGATTCCATGCTGATTTATGAGTTATGAAAGGAGATAATTCAAGCCGGTATAAAAATTCTTTATCCGTTATTTTTGAATTCGCAATTTCAGCTACAGTATTTTCTTTAGTTAGGGTTTGAGCGTAGCCTGAAACAAAAATGATAAGGAAAAAAATACAGAAAAATTTAATAAACAACTTATTCATAATATTGTATTGATGATTTTAATTTAATGTCTGACGATGAACTCCCAATCATAATTATAAATTCGCCGTTCTCAACTTTCCAGGATTTATCATAATACATCAAATCATCCGGCTGAATTGTAAAATGGATTTCTTTTTCTTCACCGGGAACGAGTTCAACTTTCACAAATTTTTTCAATTCTTTAATTGGTCTTTCCACACTGCAAACAGGATCAGAAATATAAAGTTGTACAACTTCTTTACCTTTTAACTTTCCAATATTTCTTAATCTGAAAGAAACAATAACAGAATCATTTTGTGTTAATTTATCTTTTGATAAGCTAATATCCGAATAGTTAAATTGCGTGTAGGATAAACCAAACCCAAAAGGGAATTGTGGTTTAATGTTGTTTTTTTCAAAATGTCTGTAACCAACAAATATTCCGTCAGAATATTTACTTATGCCGCTTTCTTGTTTATAAGTACCAAATGCAGAACAATCTTCCCATCTTACCGGAAAAGTTATTGGCAATTTACCTGAAGGATTTACTTCACCAATTAAAATTTCTGCTATTGCATTCCCGATTTGTTCTCCTGCAAACCAGCTTTCAATTACAGCTGGTACTTTATCAATCCATTCATTCATAAGAACCGGTGAACCTGTTGTTAAAATGACAACTATGTTAGGATTAATTTCTGCTATTCGCCTGATTAACTCATCTTGATTTTGCGGCAGTAGTAAATCTTGTCTGTCGAAACCTTCACTTTCATAAGTGAAATTTGTACCTGCAAAAACCAGGGCAACATCAGAAATTTTTGCTGCATTTAATGCTTCAGACAAAAGATTTGAATCTTTTGTACGAAGTCCTAATTTGCAAATTGCTGCACCGCCATTTTCATAAAATTCTAATTTGATTTTATAAAACTTTTCAGCTTCAAGATTAAGCGTGTATGAATTAGTCATCTCTGCGTGATCATTCCAATCATCAATTACAAGTTTATCATCAATGAATAATCTCACACCATCGTCAGTAGAAACATCAATTGTGTAAGTATCCGTTTTGTCAACTTTAAGATATCCTGACCATCGAACTGAGAAATTATCTGAAGGAAAATCATCAAAAGATGAATCCCATTCCCACGAAAAATTTATTGTTGTATCTACTTTGGTTCTGTCTGGTGAACCTTTCAGCTCTTTATTTGTAAAATATTCACCCAAAAGACCGTGTACATTGCCGTTCTTGTCAGTGAAAAGAAATTCCGGACTGATAGGTTTGATTGTCCCATTCAGCATTAAACCTTGAGCGAAATTTATTTTTACTTTATCGCCAATTTTATTTTTTAATGCTTCAAGCGGAGATACTGAATAAAATGGTGAAACCATTGAACTTCCGCCGCCGCCAGTGATTGCAACATTACTGGTTGGACCAATAACTGCAATTGATTTTATTTTTTCAAGATTAAGTGGAAGAATATTGTCCTGATTTTTCAGCAGTACCATTCCTTCTCTGGCAACTTCGAGCGCAATTTTTTTATTTTCATCAGTATTTAATTTTGTTGAATCATAATTGTAGTTATCGAATAATCCAATCGTAAACATTACGCGAAGTATTCTTCTTATTTTATCGTTTAAAATTTCTTTGTCCAGTTCACCATTCTGCAAACCTTCTAATAATGATTTTCGGTTAAGATATTTTCCATCAGGCATTTCAAGATCAAGTCCATTATTAAAAGTTGGAATGGAACTGTGAACCGCTCCCCAATCAGACATAACCAAACCATTGAATTTCCATTCACCCTTTAATTTATCTATCAAAAGATTTTTGTTTTCGCTGCAATAAAATCCATTAAGTTTATTGTAAGCTGACATTACAGCGAGCACATTCGCTTCAGTAACTGCAGCTTTGAACGCAGGAAAATATATTTCGTTAAGAGCTCTTTCATCAACCTGAACATCAACGAACATTCTTTCGTGTTCCTGATTGTTTACTGCAAAATGTTTTACTGTTGCTGCAACATTTTCTTTTTGAACACCTTTAATGTAATTAACAGTAATTCGTGAAGTCAGATAAGGATCTTCTCCAAAACTTTCAAAATTTCTTCCGCCCATTGGTATGCGTGCAATGTTTACACAAGGACCTAAAATTACATGCCTGCCTTTTGCTTTTACTTCTTCTGCCAGTGCGGAACCAAGTTTTTCAATCAATTCTGGATTCCAAGTTGCACCCATTAAAATTCCAGATGGGAAAGCAGTAGCTTGTCCCCAACGAACTCCAAGAGGTCCATCGCACATATTGAGTGATGGGATGCCTAGTCTTTCAATTGATTTTGTCTCGAATCCTGTTCCGCCAAGTAACTCAATTTTTTCTTCAAGTGTAAGTTTGCTGAGAAGTTCTTCAATTCGTGATTCGATGCTTCTTTTATTCTGGGCTTCCATTGGAATGTTTATTAAGAAAAAGAATGTTACAACTAAAGATAATAACTTGTTCATTGGAAAAATCCTTTAAATGGTTAGAAAAGTTTTCAATCAATTTCTGATGCCTAATGCCTTTATGTAATCTTCATTGATAATGCAATTATTCAGTTTAATATTTTCAAGGTACTCGTTGAGAATTTTCTTCACTGAATTAAATTCAGGTCTGTTCTCACGAATGTATTGATAAGATAACTCAAATGAGTTGGCGAATTTTATCAAATCATCATAATTATCCGGTCGTTTAATTGAAACGATGCCTCGTTCACTATCCAGTTTTTTATAAGGCCAAAAGCACCAGCCAATATTATTTAGTTCAAGTACTTCCCTGAATTCTTTTATCCATTCATTTGTGTTTTCACCGGATTCACCAAGCCAGATTGGAACATTGTATTTATCTCTGAACTCTATATAACTCTGAATTACATCCTGAGTTGGCGGAGTCCAATATTTATGAAATGTATAAACAAGCTTATTGTCGAAAGGTTTGTTGAATATTGAAAAGTCGCTATCCCAGATTGCACCACCAAGAAAAATTATATGATTGGTATCTACATCTCTTATTGCTGAAGTAATCTTTTTATAAATTGGTTCAAGCAAAGGTTTAAGTCTTTCGACATCAAAATAATGTGCAATGGGTTCGTTCAATAAATCATAACCGATGATAATCTTTTCATCTTTATAATTTTCTGCAATCTTTTTCCAGATAGCTGCGGTTAATTCCTGTGCTTTCTGACTATCAAACAAAAAAGGATATCCAAAGCTATCATCAATATTATCACCTGTTTGTCCGCCAGGTGCACAATGCATATCAAGTATTACATAAAGATTTTCTTCTTTGCACCAGCTTATTACACTATCGAGTAATTCATATCCAACACCTTTTAACTCATAGTATGGATAATCTGTTACAAACAGACGGTAGTTGAACGGAATTCTTATATGATTTAATCCTAAAGATTTTATAAAGTGAATATCTTCTTTGGTGATATAATATTTTCTGAATTCTTCCCAGAAGTTATTTGCTTCATAAGGACCTAATACTGTGTTGAAGAAGAAATAAATAAACTGAGGAGAATTTATTTTGCTGAAGTGAAACATATAACCTTCAGGAACTAACCAGTTCCCAAGATTTATTCCTTTCAATAAAACAGGCCTTCCATCAGAATCAATAATTTCCTTACCTTGAACTGAGAAAAATTTTTTTTGTTGAGATAAATTATGTGGAGTGTAAATAAATATTGAGAGGATAAATGAAATAAGAATAAATTTAATGATGTTTGATTTCATCATTTGTCCTTTCTTTGAATATGTGCATTCCTCTTGAAGAGCAATGCGGACAAGTTTTGGATTGAATTTCTACTTTTTCAACATCACTTTTAAAATAAGCTTTAATTGCAGAGAATATTCGTAAAATAAATTTCATTTTGCAGAATAATAAAATTTATTTACTTAACTCATGCCAGATTAAAGCAGCAGCGCCAAGAACGGCAGATTTACCTTCGTTCAATTCGGATTTCAATAACTTTACTTTATTCTTAAAAACATGAAATAGATTTTCTTCAAGATATTTTTTTGTCGGAACCAGAAGCAGATCGCCGGCATTTGCCAAACCACCGAAAAGAATAATTGCCTCAGGACTTGTATGAGCAACCGAATCAGCCAGTTTAAGACCAAGTACTTTTGCAGTGAAATCAAATGCTTCTAATGCAAGTTCATCACCACCTAATGCAGCTTCAGTAATCATCCTTGCTTCAAGACTCTCATAACTAATAGAACGAAGTTTGCTTTTAAGATTTGTTTTTGAAATTAATTCCATCACAGTTCGCTTAATTCCTGGAGCTGAGACATAAGTTTCGAGGCAACCTTTTCTGCCGCAGCCGCATTGTCTTCCGTTGGGATCGTAGATTGTATGACCAATTTCACCGGCAAAACCATCGTGTCCGTAAAGCAAATTTCCATTTACAACAATTCCACTTCCAAGACCAGTTCCTAAAGTTATAACAATAAAATTTTTCATTCCTTTGGCTGCGCCATAATACATTTCCCCGAGTGCTGCTGCATTTGCATCGTTTGTTAATGCCACGGGAATGTCTGAGAATTTTTTAATCAATGAGATGACATCAACAAAACCCCAATTAAGATTTGGTGGGTTTTCAATTGTACCTTTATAATAGTTCGCATTTGGTGCACCGATTCCAATTCCTGTTAATTCAAAATCATTCGAAGCATCATTGACCAATTCATTATACTTTTCGAATAATCTCGAAAATAAATTTTCAGCTGGTTTGTCAGCTTGAGTTGGAATTGAATCAATCAGATAAACATTTCCGGTTTTATCAACAAGACCAAAGACTGTGTTAGTGCCGCCAACATCAACACCAAGCACTAATTGATTTTTTTTCATTAATCTACCTCAACAGCAAGCTCAGCTTTTTCAAATGAAGGAACGCTTCCTTTGAATCCATAATAAGCAATAAACAGATAACACAATACTGGCAAAATGAATGCGTGATGAATTCCAATTGAATCGGCAATCAATCCTTGAATAACCGGAATGATAGCTCCGCCAACTATTGCCATACATAAAATCCCTGAAGCTTGACCAGTATGTTTTCCTAATCCGCGAATTGCAAGTGAGAAAATGGTTGGAAACATAATTGAATTAAACAAACCAACGAGAAGAATTGACCACATAGCAATTTTACCGTTAGTTAGCATAGAAGTAAGAACAAGAAGTGAAGCTACAATTGCGTTAAAACCAAGAACAGTTCCGGGTTTAATTTTTCTTTGAACAGCTGAGCCGATAAATCTTCCGACCATTGCACCGCCCCAATAGAATGAAACCATTTTACCTGCTTCCATCTCAATCATTGTGCTATCGAGAGAAACGAAATATTTTACTAAGAAACTTCCTATTGCAACTTCTGCCCCTACATAAACAAAAATCCCAATAGCGCCGAGTAGCAAATGCTTATAACCCCACGCACTTTCATGAATCTCATCATAGTTTCCGTTTCCATCTGTTGATTGAACAGTACTTGCTTCAATTTGTGGAAGTTTTATTACAGCAAAAATTCCTGCAATGATAAACAATACAGCTGCAAGTCCAAGATATGGATATTGAACAGCAGCAGCTTCTGCAGCTTTGTATGCTTCAACTTCGGCTGGAGACATTTTGCTAAGTTCTTCAGCAGTTTTAACAGCAGTTGAAAGAATCAAAAGCGAACCAAAATAAGGTGCTACTGTTGTTCCAAGTGAGTTAAATGCCTGAGTTAAATTTAATCTTGAGGAAGCAGTTTCAGGTTTACCAAGAATTGTTACATAAGGATTTGCAGCAACCTGTAACAATGTTATTCCTGATGCGAGAATAAAAAATGCAAGTAAGAAAACAGGATATGATCTTAAACCGGCAGCAGGATAAAAAATCAGTGTTCCGATTCCGGCTGTAATCAATCCAATTACAATACCTTTTTTATATCCGACTCTCTCAACAAGCTTTCCGGAAGGAAGCGATATTAAAAAGTAAGAGAGGAAAAAAGTAAACTGCACCAACATTGATTCAAAATAATTTAGTTCGAATACATTTTGAAGATGAGGAATTAAAATATCATTTAAACAAGTTAAGAAACCCCACATAAAAAACAGTGAGGTAAGGATTGTAAGTTCCGGTAAATAGTTTCTTTGATTATTATAATTAGCAGATGAGCTGCCCGTTGTATTTGAAGCTGTTGATGCCATCATGTACTCCAGATAATTTTTATTTAATTATTTAAATGAAAACTCTTTCCCAACAATTATGCCTGCAAAAGAAACCGATAATTAACAATCATTATAAATTTTTATGGAAAAAATCTTTTAGAGTATTATTATTTTAATAAGTAGGAGTTATTAAAATGATAAATAGATTATGGATGAAAATCGAAACTCAAAAAGAGATTTGTCTGTTCTATATTTGCAGTTGTCATTTAGAGAAATGTTTGTTTTATGTTAAGTCTTGAGAAGGTTTTTTATATAATAATAAGTACAACACTGGTAACAGTTTTCATTCTTTTTACTTTTGTGTTTTCGCCAAACTCTGTGAATAATAGTAGCGGAAAAGTTAAAACCATTTATTTTGCTGATAACATTTCAAAAGCACACCAGAAAATTATTGACCTGTTTAATAAGAAGTATGAAGGACAGATAAAAGTTGAAACAATTAATCTGCCGTTTGAAAAATTCAGTACAAATGAACGAAAAGAACTTTTAGCAAGGTATCTCAGAAGTAAAAGTAATCGGATTGATATATTCAGTGTTGATATAATCTGGGTACCGAGATTTGCCAAATGGAGTTTAAGTCTTGATTCGATGATAGATTCTGTTAAACTTAAAAACCTTCTTCCTTATGCAGTAAAGTCCTGCTATTATAACAACAAACTCTACGCATTGCCACTTTATATTGATATTGCTTTAATGTATTATCGGGATGATCTTCTGAAACAACTTCCTGATTATAAAGAATATTCAAAGGAACTTTCTTCATCAATTACTTGGGAAAGATTTTTTGATTTACAGAAAAAATTGAAAATCCAGGGAGACAAATTCTATGTTTTCCAGGCAGATGATTATGAAGGTTTACTCTGTTCATTCACAGAATTGATGTCAAATCTAAACAGCAGGATTATTGAAAATAATGGCTCATTGATGTTTGATAAAAATAATACTGCTAAGGCAATTCAGTTTCTATATGATCTGATTTACTCAAAAAAAATCTCTCCCGAAGAAGTAGTTCGTTTAAGAGAAAATGAAAGTTATAAGTACTTCGTTAATAATGATTGCTTTGCTGTTCGGGGATGGCCAAATTTTTTAAGCGAAGATAATTTTTATCTCACTGAAGATTTAAAAACAAAAATTAAGCGAGCACCTTTGCCTCATTTAACGGGTTCAAAACCAGCTTCAGTTTTTGGCGGATGGAATTTGATGGTATCAAAATATTCAGAAAAAATTCCTGAAGTGATTAAATTTCTTGAATTCATTATTAGTGATCAGGCTCAGAAAATCCTATATCAGGAAGGAAATTATTTACCTGTTGTAAAAACTCTGTATGAAGAATCTGAATTCGTCAAAGATTATCCGGAACTAATTTTTTATAATAATCTGTTTGCTACGGGAGTTTACCGACCTTTCCTTGAAGAATACACAAATATATCGGATATTCTTTCTGCTCAAATTAATAAAGCATTGAGAAAAGAATTAACAGTTGATGAAGCAGTAAAAGAGGCTGCTAAAAAAATAACTGAAAAGACTTTTATTGACTGATGGCCGAAGAAAGAAAAAATATTTTTGAAAAGGTTAAAGAATATCATTTCGAATTCAAACATGTAACAGTTTTGTTTTTAATTTTATTTGTATTTCAGCTTATTGTGTCTTTTATCAATAAAGCGTCAATAAAAAACTTTCTTACAACAACTCAGGAATGGTATCAGAAAGAATCAGCTGAGGAAATTGCAAATCTAACTGCCACTTCTCTCGAACTGGTTATTGAATCTATCAGCAAATCTGATATACAAGATGTTGAACATAAAAATAAAATCATTCAATCTTTTGAGATTATATTCAGCCAACAGCAATTGAGTCATAACATAAATAATCTTTGTTTGCTGGTTCGTAAAGCAGATAAGATTTTAAAGATAGATAACGGTAAAACTCTTTATGAATTACTTATCACTAAGCAATTTAACGATGTAAGCAAATATGCAGTTGATGATGAAGTAGTTAAAATGTATCGTGAACTTGAAGATACTTTGCGGTTGAAAGAGCAGATTACAAGTATAATTACTGATAAAAAAACTTTTAATACCTTTGTTCCATTCGTAATAAGAGGAGAATATGTTGGGGCAGTTTATCTTCGGAATTCACCTGATTTCAGTTCAATCAGTAATCAGGTAATAAGTAATTATGATGAAACTTCGGTTATTTATCTCTCATTGATTTTGCTTGGGTTGCTTGCGATGTATTTCATTTCTTCATACACTGTTAAGGAAAGAGATGCTGCTCAAAAAATGTTTTTTGAAGAACACGAAGAAAATCTCAAAAAGCAAATCAATTATGAAAAAGAGTTAATTTTTACAAAAAGAATTTATCATACTCATCATAAAGCAGAAAAAATAATGGGATTTATTAAAGAAGATCTCAGAACACTATCAGATCAAAATATTGATGAGATAAAATTCAGAGTTTCCAAATATTCAAATTTCATTTCACGCGTTATTTATGATATGAAATGGTTCGATCCGCCGGTTCAGACAATAAGAAACTCAATGTTCAGAACTGATTTGAATGAAGTAATAAGATTTATAATTGATAATATTTTTCTCCGAATATCTTCACAATCAACAGCATTCAAAATAAAATTTGAACCTGACAGAAAATTACCCATTGTTAATGTAAATGAGTTTGTAATATGGGAAATTATCGAACCATTGATTCAAAACAGTATTGATCACGGTGGTGAAAGTAATTTGATCATAACTTGTAAAACAGAGTATGATCCCAACACAAATAAATCTTTTATTATAATTGAAGATAATGGAAAAGGTATTGCTTCTGAGCTTCTGGAAAAGAATGAAGATGGACTTAAACTTATTTTTGTAGAAAACACAACTACAAAATCTCAGGGACTTCAGAACTCTGGTTATGGTTGTTATATTGCCTATGAAATGACAAGAAGATGCGGATGGAATATTGATGCTGAAAATTTACAAAATGGCGGCTGCCGCTTTACAATTACAATAAATAATTAAAAAGTGATACTATGATTTTTGAAGAAAAAAATATTAACATTCTTTTAATTGAAGATGAAGAATTTGATGTAAGAAGAGTTAACAATACGATTGCACCTTTTAGTAACAGAATTAAAATTCTTGAAACTGTCTCTAATGGAAAAGCAGCTGTAGAATATCTTCAATCCAATAAAGGCAATATTGATGTTGTTGTTATGGATTATCAGATTGCAGGCGGTTTAATGGGTGAAGTGTTAATTCAGAAGATAAAAGAAATCGATAATACAATTCAGATTATTGTCATTACTAAAATGACAGTAAACATTTCCGATTACAATTTTGCAAATAAACTTATCAAAGCCGGAGCTTTCTGGTACTGCACAAAATATCCGGGTGACATTGAAGAATACATATATCAACCAACAGATTTTCTGATGAGTGTTTTTAATGCTTATGAAAAATGTTTGCTTGAAAGAGAAAGATTTCGTTCACAACAAAAACTTCGTCGTAATGTTGAGGATATTTTGCTTCAGAAACAAATTATTGGTGAATCGCCTATAATGAAAGAGCTGAAAGAAGAAATTAATAAATTTGCTAAGAGTAATGTTAATACTTTGATTCGCGGTGCATCGGGAACAGGAAAAGAATTAGTTGCATATAATATTCATTACAGAAGCGACCGGAAATATGAAAATTTTGTGATTATAAATTGCGGAAGTCTTCCAAGTCAATTGGTTGAAAGTGAGTTATTCGGTTATGAAAAAGGAGCTTTCACCGGTGCTGATAAAAGAAAAGCCGGACTTTTTGAAATTGCTCATCACGGAACGATATTTTTAGATGAAATAACTGAATTACCTTTGAGTGCACAGGTAAAATTACTTCGAGTTATACAGGAAGGCGAGATTGAAAAAATCGGGAGAACAGAAAAAATTAAAGTTGATGTAAGAGTTATTGCCGCAACAAACAGAAACATTGAAGAAGAAGTTAAAGAAAAAAGATTCAGAGAAGATTTGTACTATCGTTTAAATGTTTTACCAATTTATGTTCCTGAATTAAAAAAGCGCGTTTCAGATATTCCGCTGCTGATCGATTATTTCCTTTCCAATATTAGTATTGATATGGGAAAAGAAAAACCGGAAATTCCTGAAGAGACAATGAAAGTATTTCTGAATTATGAATGGCCCGGAAATGTTAGAGAGTTAAAAAATGTTATCCAAAGAATTTTATTTAGTTCAGAATCTGTTATAACTCCGGCTCAGGCAAAAAGAGCTTTGGGAGTTGGAGAACTATCTGCTGTTCAAATTGATTCCAATATCGCTGATTTATTCAATCCTTCAAATGTTCTTCCGTTAAAAGACTTTGAAAAATTAATTCGTGAAAAGTATTTTAGATTTGTAAGAATAAACTCAAGCTCCGATACTGAAGCTGCTAAAAAATTAGGAATTGCACCACCGAACTATCACAGAATGGCTAAAGATCTTGGATTGAAAACTTCAGATTAGAAAATAATAGAAACTTAAATTCTCTGATCGCTTCCTTATTATTATGATAATCTTTGAATTATTATTTTAATAATTATCACATCTTGCTTTTTACCTCAGATAAGTTTAATCAATTAGAAATCAAATTTATTCTTATGGTATTGATATTGTTTTGCTGATAGATTTAGTAGGTATTATTAAGGAGAGCTATGTCTAATAAAATTAAATTTTCTTTTTCACTAATTATTTTCCTAACCATTTCATTTTTTCAGGATATCAATTCGCAAGTAGCATCTCTTGAGGCAACATTCACTCTCAAATCGGTTGATGGAATTAAAATTCCGTTTCAATATGGAATGCCAGTTCCAACTTTTGAAAAGCAAAACAGATTAATGATAAATCTTGCTGGTCAATGGAAGAAGCAACGATTTAATGCAAGTGATAATATTACATTGGCAAAAAGAGATTCAGCAGGTTATCAGAATTTATTAAACGAAGCTCAGGGAAGACATAGCTCAAGTTATGATGACAGTGGATGGGAAAATAAAATTCTTCCTTCAGTTGAAAATCAAATGAATCCATATCCTAATGTTCCAGAATATTATCAGGATGGAGTTTGGTACAGAAAAAATTTTGTTGTACCTGATTCGTTAAACGGAAAATTTATTAAACTTATTTTTTATGCAGTAAACTATGTGGCTGATGTATGGATAAACAATGTTTATGTTGGTTACCACGAAGGAGGATATACATCTTTTGCATTTGATGTTTCCCAAATACTCAATTACGGCGGTAACAATGTTATAGCAGTAAGAGTTGATAATCCTGCTTGGGGAACAAGAAATGACATTGTTCCATATACCAATTGCGATTGGTTTAATTACACAGGAATTATTCACGATGTTTATTTAGAAGTAAGCGAACCTGTTTCTGTTATAAGAACTAATGTGGTTCCGCTAGATTTAAATGGACAGATTCAAACAACAGTAGTATTAAATAATAAATCAACTTCAGATACAAATGCGGAAGTTACATTAGAAGTTTTTAATGCTGATATTAATGAGTTTAATATCAATAGTGAAAAAGCTTCTGATTTGGTAGGAACACCAGCTTCAGTTTCAGGAACAACTCAGAATACTTTTTTAATAAATCCGGATTCAATAAAAGTCTGGCGAACAAATTTAATTGTGAACAATCCGAAGTTGTGGAGCCCAAAAACACCGAATCTTTATATAATGAAAGTAACCATTAGAGTTGATGGTAATGTTGTAGATAGTTACTACACACAATTTGGAATCAGAACAATTAAGTCTATGGTTGATAAGGTGTACCTGAATAATAATCCTGCTTTCTTTACCGGAGTTGCGCGGCACGAAGATCATCCTATTTTTGGCAGAAGCATACCAGTTGATTCAATTTATTCTGACTTGTTAAAAGTGAAATCTGTAAAAGCAACAATGCTTCGAACTGCACATTATCCAAATCATCCATATACTTATCAGATTACTGACAGATTGGGTATTGTTGTAGTTGAAGAAATCCCAGTATGGTGGTTTGACACTGCACTTGCTTGGGTAATCCAGAACAGCGCAAGACATATTCACGAACAAATGTTTCGTGAAATGGTTTTCAGAGACTACAACAGACCTTCAATTATTCTCTGGAGTACTACAAATGAGTGTCTGGATGTTGATAACAGAAAAGTTTTTATCACAAGAGTTAAACAGGACTTGAACTTTAATTATCCGGATGGAAGATTGATTACGCAATCAGCAGCAGCCGATCGTCCAGGTCCTAATGATCCTTCTCAATCATCCTGCGATGTTGCAGGTTGGACAATGTACTTTGGCATTTTTCACGGAGGAACTTATTATGAAGGCACAAGATATTTTCTAACGCTTGCAAATTATTACTATCCCGAAAAACCAATTCTTGATACTGAGTTTGGTTATTGGTCAGGTGAATTAAATGCACCAAGCGGACAAGCAGCACAGGTAACTGTTTTTAAAGAAACATTTAATGCATTTACTTATCGTGCATCTGTAATCAGGAATGATGGAACTTATCGTGATGGCGGTTATCTGATGGGTGCAACCTGGTGGTGTATATTCGATTGGTATTCACATCAACATCCAAACGGTTTTCAGAGTATGGGTTTATACAGAATGAATCGGGACACTATTAAAGCTGTTGGTGATACTTTAAGAACTTATTACACTCCATTTTATAATCTTGGTGGGATTATAACTGATGTTTCAGAAAATTCTCAGGAAGAAATTCCAACGGAATATTCACTTGAACAAAATTTCCCAAATCCATTTAATCCTGTAACTAAAATCAGATACACAATACCAGGTTTAACTCTTCTAGATCCACAAATTGAAAAGTTGGTTACTCTGAAAGTTTATGATGTATTAGGAAACGAAATCTCAACGCTTGTTAATGAAGAAAAGCAGGCGGGTAATTATGAAATAGAATTCGATGGTTCCAAACTTCCGAGCGGGATTTATTTTTATCAGTTAAAAGTAAGAGATCGTTTCTCAAATTCGGGACAAAGCTTTATCCAAACACGAAAAATGATATTATTAAAATGATAAGCTGATATTATTACTTTAATAAAACTCTTGAAGTAATTCTCAAAAATCATATTAAAATTTTGCAAAGTTCTCACTAAATAAAATTTATTTCTGGTGGCATTAAATATGTCAAAAGCTTTATTTATTAAAAATTCTTTTTAAGTTTTGATGGAAATATTTTCCTACATAGATGCTCTGATACTTGTAGTTTATCTCATCATCGTTTTGACTTTGGGATTTTATTATTCGCGAAGAAATGAAGAGAACTATGTAGATTATTTTCTTGCCGGAAGAAATATTGGCTGGGCAGCCGTAGGAATTTCAATCTTTGCAACTAATATCTCGAGTGAACATTTTATTGGATTGGCTGGTGCAGGTTCTGTAAGAGGATTAGCTGTTGGTCAGTTTGAATTGATGGCAATATTCACTTTAATCTTTCTTGGATGGTTTTTAGCTCCCGTTTATTTCAAATCGAATGTGGTAACGGTTCCTGAGTTTTTAGAGTTAAGATTTGATGTTCGAATCAGGAAATTCTTCGCTGCATTTTCAATTGTAATTTATATCTTCACAAAAATTTTAGTATCACTTTTTGCTGCCGGTCTTTTATTCTATAATATTTTTGGCTTAAACATTTATGCATCTTCAATACTGATTGTCCTTATCACAGGTCTTTATAGTGTAACCGGCGGTGCAAAGGCAGTTATAAAAACTCAAACCTTTCAGGGAATTGTACTTATTATTGGTGCAGTTATTCTTTCCGTTGCGGGCTTTATTGCTGTGGGTGGTTTCAGTGGTTTATATTCAAAGCTTCCATCAGATTTTTTCACTATGTTCAAACCTGCTGATGATCCTGATTATCCGTGGACAGGAATTATTTTCGGAGCGCCAATTATTGCATTCTGGTATTGGTGCACGGATCAATATATCGTTCAGCGATTGCTGAGTGCCCGATCAGTTAATGATGCACGAAAAGGAACTCTCATTGCTGCTTTCCTAAAAATTCTCCCAATTTTTATTCTTGTTTTACCCGGTTTGTTTGCTGCGGTGCTATTCCCGGAATCAAAAGGTGACTCAGCTTACTCTGCTCTGATTTACAGTGACATCCTTCCATTAGGATTAAAAGGAATTGTTGTTGCCGGTTTACTCGCAGCAATTATGTCATCACTATCTGGTGCATTCAATAGCATTTCTGTACTGTTTACAAACGACTATTATAAAATTCGGTATCCACAATCTTCCGAAAGAAAATTGGTGTTGGTTGGAAGACTGGCTACAACTGCTGCGGTTGTTGGAGCAATTTTAATTGTTCCATTAGTTAAAGTAATCAGCTCGCAGATATATTTATTTCTTCAGAGTGTACAATCATTTGTAAGTCCACCAATTACTGCTGTTTTTCTGTTTGGATTGTTCTCTAAAAAATTAAATTCTAATACAGCAATTACTACTTTAATTGTCGGTGAAACAATAGGAATAGGAAGACTGGTCCTCCAGATTCTGCAGAATAATTCCGTCGAATTACATCCCTGGCTAATGTGGATTTTAGGAATAAACTTTTTACACTTTTCAATATTTCTTTTTCTCCTGAGTGTAAGTTTAATTTTAATATTGAGTGTTAAAAAGCAAACGGTCAAAAATTCTTTTGCTCTGAATCTTAACAGTCTTGTTGTTGAAAATGTTAATGAATTTACTGCAGGAATTTTGGCAATAAAACAAACAAAGAAAATGAATTCGAGTTTAGTGATGTCTGTAGTAATTCTTGTTATAATTATCGGGCTATGGAGCTTATGGAATTAATAAATAAACTATTTAATCAACTCACTATCAATAAATAAAAAAGAGGTAAGTTATGAGAAAACTTCTTCCGTTGCTTTTGGTTATGTTGAGCTTCAGTTTTTTACAGGCTCAGATAATCGAAAGCTTTGATTCTGATCTTAGTCAGGATCCCACCATTCAGTTTGTTACTGAAGGTGGCGCGAGCAGAATTGATTTTGTTCTGAACACAACAGATAAAATGGAGGGAACTGGCGCAGGTCAGTTTAAGTTTGTTATTGGTTCTCATCATCAATGGGGCAGTTTTGCTCAGGTAATTAAAAGATTACCTGAAGGCGAAACCTGGGATTGGACAATAAATGATTCTTTAGCAATTTGGATTAAAGTTCTTACTCCTCCTGTTAATCCGACATTGATGGTTTTCAGAATTCACATTGCCGATAGACCATCTCCATCTGATCCTATTGAAGAATACATTTATGAGCATACTACAATTCTTGATAACACTACAAGCTGGGTCGAATTTAAAGTGCCACTAAGAATTTTGGATGAAGCTGGAAATTCGGCTCCTAATGATTCTGGCTTTGTTGTATTCCCGTTGGCTTGGGGTGGTGGAAGTTATAACAATAACCATTTTGATGCAGACAAAATTGTCGGTTTTAACTTAGCAGCTGTAGTTTCAGGTTGGGATCCAAATGCTAATCTTCCTGCTGATTCACTTGAAGTTATGTTTGATGGATTCAGAAGATTTGGTGTAAAAGCAATTCCTGCGGTTGTTTTCAACGGCGTTGTATTTCCAAGTTATGTAACTACATGGGCTTGGGGTCAATCAGCAATCGAAGTTGTTGAAGGTGCTGGTCCTGTTACTAATTCTAACGCAATTAAATGGACTCAGGGCAATGAATGGGGAAATGGCTGGACTGGTTGGGGCTGTACAATAGATCCTCCATTCAACCTTGCAGGCGCTTGGCAGGTTGATTCCGCTAAGATAAAAATTAAATGTCCTCCGGGAACTGGTCCGCTAAGAATTCAATATGAAGGTGGTCCTGGCAAAGTTGGTACTGTTTTCCAACCAATAGATGATAATCAATGGCATCAATACTATTTCCCGTTAAGAGAGATGGTTTATCAGGATAATACTTCAGGATTTGATTCATCCTCCGTTCAGGTTGTCGGTTTAATGGCAGAAGCTTCTGGTCAAGCCGGAAGAATACTCTGGATAACTGATTGGTGGACAGGAAACCCGACATTTGATGTTATTGCACCAGTTCCTCCAACAGGAGTTAGTGCTTTCCCTGGAACTTTCCAAAACATAGTTACCTGGCAGGATGTCCCTGGTGAGACTGGTGAAAAGTATGATATTTATTACAGCAAAAATCCGATTACCAATGTTAACGATCCAGGAGTTGAAGTAGTAAAACTTGGAGTTGCCGAAAATACTCAATTGATTGAACATTTACTTTTTGCTCCTGTTACAAATCAGGATGTTACATACTACTATGCAGTTGTTTGCCGTGATGCATCAGGTAATGCAAGTTCAGTTAGTGCTAATTCTTCAGCAATTACAAATACTGCAAAAGGAGTAACTACAATTTCTTTGAATGCACCAACAACCACATTTAATGCTGATGGTGATTTGAGCGAATGGGCTGCGATAACTCCATTCAGAATGTTCCCATCGGATGGAACTGGACACATTGTAACAAATACAACAATCAATGGAGATAATGATCTTTCAGTACTGTCTTATGTTGCAGTTGACAATCAATATCTCTATGTAGCTTTTGATGTTAATGATGATATAGTTGTTAAGAATGCTCAGCCACAATCCTACCTGAATGATGCACCTGATATTTTCTTGGGATTATATAACTGGCACGGTGCACCTCATACAACTTATAAACGAGGATCTCAGCCGGATTATCATATCAGATTTGCGTGGAACAGAGTGATTCTAGATCAAACAGGCGGAACTGATAGTCTAGTTGGATTAGGTTCTGATTATTATTGGGAAGAGAAATTCCCTTCAGGTTATGTTGTTGAATTCAGAGTTAAGTGGACAGATTTAGCTGCTCCTGGTGGTGATAATGTTTTTGTTCCTGTTGAAGGTTACAGAATCCCAATTGATTATTCAATCAATGATGCTGATGCTACAGGACAAAGAGAAGGAATACTCACTTACTCGCCATTTAATGAAGATCAGTCGTGGAATAATGTTTCCCGCTGGTTATATACCTGGATTGGTAGTCTTTGGGAGCCAAACTCTGTTGATGATAATGGATTATCAGCTGATAATTACGCTCTTGCACAGAATTATCCTAATCCATTTAATCCAACAACAAACATCAGCTATTCAATTAAAGAAGCTGGTTTCGTTTCACTTAAAGTTTATGATGTTTTAGGAAGAGAAGTAGCAACTTTAGTAAATGAAAATCAGACTCCTGGTGTTTATACTGTGCCTTTCAATGCTTCTAATCTTTCAAGTGGAATGTATCTGTATAGATTAGAAACAGGTTCGTTTGTAAAAGTTAATAAGATGATGTTATTAAAGTAATATTCTTATAAGGTGCAGCTGAAAAACGCTGCACCTTTTTTTTGAAAAGAAAATTATAGGATAATCAGATGAAGAATATTGTTAAAAATTTTCAGTTGAGCTTCTTACAATATTTTGTATTTAAGTTATTAGCATTTCTGGTTTTAGTTTCCTCAATTTCTTTTGCTGGAACAACTGGTAAGATTACAGGTAAAGTTGTTGACCAGGAAACAGGAGAACCAGTAGTAGGTGCGAATGTAGTCGTCGAAGGTACATACCTCGGTGCTGCAGCTGATCTTGATGGATTTTATTCAATAAGCAATGTTCCTCCCGGAACTTATCGCTTGGTTGTTTCCGCGGTTGGTTATCAGAAAACAATTATTGAAAATGTATTGGTTAAGATTGATTTAACAACCCGTGTTGATGTAAAACTTTCAAGCTCTGTTGTGCAGCTTAATCAAGAAGTTGTTGTTACTTCTCAAAGACCGATGGTTCAGAAAGATCTTACCTCAACCTCAGTGACAATTTCTTCAGATGATATCAGAATGATGCCTGTTGAAAGTATTGGTCAAATTGTGAACTTGCAGGCAGGTGTTATTGATGGACATTTTCGCGGTGGTAGATCTAATGATGTTGCCTATCTAATTGATGGTGTTGCAGTAACAGATCCATTTAATGGTGGCTTTACAGTTGAAGTTGAGAATAGCTCAATTCGTCAAATGGAAGTTATAACAGGTACTTTCAATGCTGAGTATGGACAAGCACTTTCAGGAGTTGTTAATATCGTAACTGAAGGTGGTTCCGATAAATTCAGGGCTACTTTTACTTCCTATGCAGGCAACTTTATAACAAGTCATACAGATATTTTCAGGAATCTTGACAAAGCTGACAGAATTGCTCAAAAGAATTTTCAGCTTACTTTAAGCGGTCCAATCAGACCAATTAATAATCTTTACTTCTTCGTTACCGGAAGATACTTCGATAATATCGGACATCTTTATGGCAAAAGAGTTTATAATGTAACCGATGATGTTCCTTTCTTTCCAAATCCAATGGACAAAACTGTATGGATTCCTAGAAATACAGGCGATGGTGCTTTTGTTCCTATGAATCCTTACACAAAATATTCTGCTAATGGTAAACTAACTTATGCTTTACCAGAGCTCGCAGTTACCTATTCAATATTCTGGGACAAAACAAAAAACAAATATTATGATCATTACTTTTCCTGGACTCCTGATGGAATTATGACTCATTACGGTGATGATTGGATTCAAAGTTTGCAGTTTACTCACTATCCTTCATCATCAACTTATCAGACATTAAAGTTCACAGCTAACTATTATCATTTCAAAGGTTATTTGTACGAAGATCTATTTGATCCAAGGTATGTTAATCCTAGAAGGGGAATTGCGATATCAAACTACACTTTTCGTTCTGGTGGAAATCAAGGGGGAAGATACGACAGACACACAAAAACTTTGATTGGTCAATGGTCGCTTGCATCTCAATTAAGCAAAGAACATAAAATTGGTTTAGGTGTGGAAGGAAGATTATATGATATATATAATCACTCTATGGATTTAGTAAATCTGACAGAAGGACAATTAGATAGTTTAGGAAATGAAATTTTCACTCCAGGTTATCCTGATAAAGGAACAATTTCAGATCAAGGCTCGCATATTGAATATTCCCGTTATCCTGTTGAAGCATCAGCTTACATTCAGGATAAAATGGAATATGACATAATGATAATAAATGTTGGCTTAAGATTCGATTACTTTAATTCAAAAGCAAAGCTTCCTGCTGATAAAAGAAACCCAACAAGAAATCCAAATTTCCCTGGTGCTAATCAATGGACAGATGCATCTGCCAAAATGCAATTTAGTCCGCGTCTTGGTGCATCATTCCCGATTACTGATCAGGGCATAATCAGATTTTCATACGGCCACTTCTTCAAAATTCCTGCTTTTGAAAATCTTTATCAGAATCCTGATTTTATTGTTCGACCGGGAAATAGTTTGAATTCAATAATTGGTAATCCTGATCTTAATGCAGAGAAAAATGTTATTTATGAAATAGGTTTGCAACAGGTTTTATTTGAAGATGTAGCAATTAACGCCTCTGTTTATTATCGTGATATAAGAAACTGGTTAGGAATGGAAATCGTGAATACTTACGAAGGTTTTAAGTATGCAAGATTTATAAATCGTGATTATGCAAATGTAAGAGGATTCATCGTAACACTTGATAAACGATTCTCAAACTATTTCAGTGCTAAGCTGGATTACACCTATCAGATAGCCGAAGGTAATGCTTCAGATCCTTATTCAGTTTACAATAAAAATCAGACTAACCCACCAATAGAAGAAACAAAAACAGTTGTTCCTTTAGACTGGGATCAGAGACATACCTTAAATCTTACCGTTAATGTTGGTGTTCCCGGTGATTGGACAGCAGGATTTCTTTTCCAATATGGTTCCGGAATGCCATATACGGAAGATGTAAGAGTATCTAAAGGAGTAAGATTTGAAAATGGTGGTAAAAAACCTTCTTATTATAATGTTGATTTAAGAGCTGACAAAATCTTCAGAATTTTTGGACTGAATATTAACACTTATTTAATGGTTTATAACCTCTTCGATATTAAAAATGAATTTGGTGTTTATGCTACTACAGGTCGTGCAAATGTTGATCTCAATACTCAATATGCAGGAGATATAATAGGTTTAAATACAATTCAGGAATACATTAATAATCCTGCGATGTATTCAACCCCAAGAGAAGTTCGTCTTGGAATTGGATTCGAATTTTAAAGTTAAAAACGGAGATTCAGAATGCTGAAAAAGTTTATTCTAATTGCAATAATAGTTCTTAGTGAAATAACATTTTCACAGATTACACCACAGACACAGCTCTACAGAGATGAACCAAAAGGTAATATTGAGTTCAGAAGAGAAGGTGTTATGGATGGGAATCAAATCAGAACTTTATTTTATAACAATGGAGAAGTTGGTCAATGGCCTTACCAACCTTCCGGAGAATGGCCCAAAGGTTCAGGTCATTCATATCTTGATGGTGTTTGTGTTCTGATAGCCTCAGAAGTTACTGCTCCGGGAAATGGTCAAATAATTCATCCTCTTGAAACTTCCTATCGTGAATGGATGGATAAAGATCCTTCGACAGGTGAAATCTGGGGATTAGAACCAGTTCCGGGATATGTTAATCCTTCATCAACAAAACCCGCAATAAACACTGATCCGAAATCCTGGCCGGAGGTTTGGCCTGCTGCACTAAATCTTACTCCCGAATGGAATGGTTACTGGTATGGATATTTTGGAAGAGGAGTTCTTAATTCTGATTTCGAAACTTTCTTCGTAATGGATGATTCAAGAGATAAAGAGTTTACCCGTACACCTTTTAATTATTTCCCGATCGATTCTGATCGGGATAGAGGCGGTTTAGGATTAAGAGTTGAAGTTAGAGGATTTCAATGGTCACACGTTCTTGCTGAAGATATTATCTTCTGGCATTATGATATTGTAAACATTTCAGATTTTAATTATCCAACAACTCTCTTTGGCTTCTACACAGATTGCGGAGTTGGAGGCACGAATGATTCTGAAGACGACAATGCTTCTTTTGATTTACGACTTGACCTCGCTTATTGTTATGATAATGATGGTCTCGGTGTTCCTGATAACTGGCAAACTGGTTATTATGGTTATGCCTATCTAGAAAGTCCTGGAAACGGATATGATGGAATTGATAATGATGAAGATGGAATGATTGACGAGAGAAGAGATGATGGAATTGATAATGATGGTGATTGGATTCCGTATTCTGATTTAAATGGAAATGGTAAATGGGACCCCGATGAAAACGAACCATTAAATAATGATGTTGGTCGTGATGGAGTTGGTCCTTTCGACAGACAATACACCGGTCCCGATGAAGGCGAAGGAGATGGTCTTCCAACAGATGGAGAGCCAAATTTTGACAAGACTGATAAAGATGAATCAGATCAGATTGGTTTGACGGCAGTTTCTATTTACAGACTAGGACAAGGTGGTACAGGCGGAGGCTGGCCTAAAGATGACGAATCTATGTGGCTTAAAATGAATGCCGGCACTTTTGATACTTCTTTACAAAGAGCTAATATCTCAATGGTTTTCTCTTCCGGGCCATTTCCACTTAACCAAAATCTCAGAGAAAGATTTTCGATGGCCCTTGTTTTTGGTGAAGACCTGAATGATATAATTTTTAACAAAGAAACTGTTCAGCAGATTTATAATGCAAATTACAACTTCTCAAAACCACCGATAAAACCAATTCTAACAGCGGTTCCCGGTGATCAGAAAGTCTATCTTTATTGGGATAATATAGCTGAACAATCCCGCGATCCATTTCTTGGATATGAAAACGGAGATCCAACACAAGGTTACAAGAAAGATTTTGAAGGTTATCTTATATACAGAAGCACTGAACCTGAATTTAATGACATAAAAATAATAACTGATTCAAAAGGTTCTCCAAAATACTGGAAACCTATTGCACAATTCGATTTGAAAGATGGAATAAAAGGACCTGACCCGGTTGGTATTAACGGCGCACATTTCTGGAGAGGTGATGATACTGGCCTACAATATTCTTATGTCGATACTGACGTTAAAAATGGTGTTCGTTATTATTATGCCTGTGTTTCTTATGATATGGGTGATCCAAACTTTGGTACCGCAGGACTTCAGCCGTCTGAATGTACAAAAATTATAACTGAAGATTTTGCAGGCAACTTACAATTCGTTGACATCAATTGTGCAGTTGTAACTCCGAATGCACCTGTAGCCGGTTATGTTCCTCCACAAATACAAGGCGATTTAAAACATGTTACAGAAGGCGTTGGTACAGGTTCACTCCAGATAAATATTCTTGATCCGCGAATTGTTCTTGAAGGTGCTCAGTATACAATAGAATTCAAATCTTCAGAAGCTTATCCATTATATCATACTCAAGAATATAAAGTAATTAAAACTTATAACGGTGTTACTGATACAATTTTTACTGTTGACTCTACTTATTTCGGTGTTGAAAGAATAAGTCCACCATTTGACGGAATGGCTTTAACTGTTCTGAATGATACAAGTGTTACGATTATTGATTCACTAACTGGATGGATGATTGGAAATAGTAATCTTATTATGAGAGCTATCCCTGATCTAACTCCTGTTCGTGGAATTCAATGGCCGGCAGACTATGAAATTACATTCTATGATACACCACAGGATACTTCATACATTCAATCACCTCCTAAATACAGGAGATTTCCGGTTAATCTGAAAGTATGGAATAAAACAGAAGGGAAGTATTCTAAAGTTGCAATTCAGGATAATGATGGTTCACAATCACTTACCATTGGTGATTTGATTCAGATACTTGAATTTCAGGGACCAGTAAGTCCGACGAATGTTCGATTTGCATGGAATATTACTTACGATGCTCCGGCAGATCCAAATGCAACGCCGATTTATCCGGCAAACGGAGATAAATATCTGATCTCAACAACAAAGCAATTTAAAACCGGCGACAAATTTATTTTCAGTACGAAGGCAGTTAATGTTGATAAGAATCTTGCAAAAGAACAACTTTCAAAAATTGATGTAGTCCCAAATCCATATTTAGGTGCAGCAGTATGGGAAAGAAGAAATCTTAACTCAACTGGCCGTGGTGAAAGAAAAATTGATTTCGTAAATCTTCCGAATCAATGTACAATCAGAATTTATACGATCACCGGACAGCTAATTAAAACATTATACAAAGAATCCGGATTTCTCGATGGAACAATTTCCTGGAATCTTGTAACAGATGATGGAATGGATGCAGCATATGGTGTATATGTTTATCATGTTGACGCACTAGGTGTTGGTGAATACATCGGAAAATTTGCTTTAATTAAATAAGTGGAGATTTTGAAATGAAAAAGTATTTACTCTCAATTGTTTTAGTTGTTGCAGTTTTATCAATCAGTATTTCTGCACAAACATTTAAGTCCGATGTTTCCAAACGAGGAACTACAGCAGCTCCGTTTTTAACAATCGGACAAGGCGCAAGATCAATTGGTATGGGAAGCGCTTTTGTTGGAGTTACAAATGATGTGAGTTCAATTTACTGGAATCCTTCCGGCTTAACAAAAGCAGAAGGCGTTCAGATTATGTTTGATCATACTTTATGGATTGCTGATATTAAATATAATTTTCTTGCAGCCAGTTATAACCTCGGAGATTTGGGAACCATTGGTGTTAGTTTTCTTAGTTCAAACATTGGTGAAATGAAAGTAACAACTGTCGAGCAACCAACAGGAACTGGTGAAACTTTCTCAGCTAATGATATGGCAATAAGTTTAGCTTACGCTATTCAACTCACAGATCGTTTTGCAATTGGTTTTAATCCCAAGTTTATCTATCAAAGTATATGGAAAATGAGTGCTACTGCTTTCGCACTCGACCTAGGAGTTCAATATGTTACGCCGTTTGATGATGCGGTTCTTGCAATGTCTATTTCAAATTTCGGAACCAAGATGCAACTTCTTGGTAATTCAAATCTGGTTTTGTATGATCCTGATCCGTATGGAACTGGTAATAACGGAAAAATTCCTGCTTACTTAGAAACGAATGCATGGTCATTACCACTTAACTTTAGAGTGGGTATAAGTTATAAACCAATTAAAATTGACGAACACAGAGTAATTGTGGCAGTTGATGCAGCACATCCAAGTGATGATTATGAAAGTATTAACCTTGGTGCCGAATATTCTTATAACGATTTTATTTTTATCCGGGGAGGTTATAAATCATTGTTCCTTGAGGATTCTGAAGAATCATTTACAGCGGGATTTGGTCTTAAGAAGCAACTTATGAATAATGTTTCATTAAGTATTGATTATGCTTATCAAAATTTTGGAAGATTCTCGGATATTCAGAAGTTTACTTTATCAATTAATTTTTAGTTGCGGTCTCACGGCTCTCTGATTTGTTTTTACTGCATGAGAGCCGCGAATTTTTAGAAAGGAATTTTAATGAGGTTTCTTTTCAAAATAATTTTCTCCCTTCTCATTCTTATATCAAATTCTTCTGCTAAAGAATTTAAAGGAGCTGAATATAGAACCAAGCAATCTTTTCTTTATGGAAGATTTGAAGTTTCAATGAAATCAGCATACAGAGAAGGAGTTCTTTCATCTTTCTTTACATATTATGATGGAGGTGGTGGAATAAGTAACTGGAATGAAATTGATATTGAAATTCTTGGCAGATATCCCAATGATATTCAGTTTAATACAATTACTCCCGGGCAAATAAATCATGTTAGTCACTATCCGATGAATTCATCACCGCACACAGATTATCATTTTTATGCGATTGAATGGACACCAAATTATGTAGCCTGGTTTGTTGATGGAGTTGAAGTGTATAAACAAACAGGGCCTCATATTCAAACACTTACACGTGCACAAAAAATTATGATGAATATCTGGAATCCACAGGCACCAAATTGGGTTGGTGTCTGGAATCCAAATGTTCTTCCTGCATTTGCTTATTATGATTGGGCAAGTTATTACTCTTACACACCCGGTTCGGGCAATTATGGTTCCGGAAATAATTTTACGCACAGTTGGACTGATAACTTTGACTACTGGAATACTTCCCGTTGGGATAAAGCTTCTCATACCTGGGATGGAAATGGCTGTGATTTTATTTATGAAAATGTTGTATTCCAAAATGGAAAATTAATTCTTTGTTTAACCGACAGCATTAACATTGGTTACACTGATATTAAAGGTCCGATTTATCTTTCTGCGCGGGTATCAAATGAAAAGGTTTTAGCTTATTTCAATGAAGAACTTGACGAAGCATCAGCACAAACAACTTCAAATTATTTTATATCTGGTGTAACAGTAACAAACGCACAACTTTTAAGCGACAGGAAAACTGTTCAGCTATCTGTTGATGGTTGGGATTTCACTTCGCCGAAAACATTACTTGTATTAAATGTAAAAGACATATTTCAAAACACGGTTGCACCAGCTAATAAAACTATCATTCTTGCGCCGCAATTTTCATTTCCACTAAAAATTAATTGTGCAGGACCTACAGCGCTTGGCTATTTGCCCGATCAGGAATTTACTTTAAGTACGGATTACGGTTTTATGGATGGCAGTACTTCAAGTTACAGCTCAAATTTACAAATCAACGGAACCGATGAAGATGAAATTTATAGAACCGAACGATACGGACTTGTAACTTACAATGTTCGTTTACACAATGGTATTTACAATGTTAAGCTTATGTTCGCTGAAAATTATTTTACTCAAGCAGGAAAAAGAATTTTTGATGTATATGTTGAAGGCATTAGAGTGCTGCAGGATTTTGATATATATAATCTTGTTGGCAACAACACTGCTTATGTTAAAGATGTTACTAATGTAGCTGTGACTGATGGTGAGTTAAATATTCACTTTGTCTCAAAGATTGAAAATACGCTCATCAATGGTATTGTGATTGAACTTGTGTCATTAGGTGTGAACGATGAAGTTATGCCTGATGAACAGTCATTTATTCTTCAGCAAAATTTTCCAAATCCGTTTAATAGTCAAACAAAGATTGAGTTTACTATTCATCACCCTGATAATTACAAGTTCACAGTTTATGATATAAGAGGAGCAAAGATTTTCGGACTGGATTTGGGATTTTTATCTACAGGAAACTATTCCAGTACTTTTAATTCAAAACAATTTTCAGATAACAGTTTATCGTCAGGTGTTTATTTCTATGAATTAAAAAATTCAAGAATAAGTCAAACTAAAAAATTTATGCTTCTTAACTGAAAAACATTTACCTATTAACTTCTTAAATCAGGGTTGAATATGAATCTAACAACATATCTTTTAACAATTCTTATGTTATCATTTGTCGGTTCAGATATTCTTTCTCAGAACAAAAATGAAAGAATAGATAAAAGAGTCAAAGAATTGATTTCAAAAATGACTCTTGAGGAAAAAGTTGGTCAGATGACCCAGATTACTCTTCAGGCAGTTTCTAAAAAACAGGGAACTAAAGATCAGCATCATGAAATTGATGATGCAAAACTTGAAGAAGCAATATTAAAATATCATGTTGGTTCAATACTAAATGTTTATGATGTTGCACACGAAGTTGAATATTGGCATAAAGTAATAACTAAAATTCAGAATATCGCTCAAAAAACAAGATTGAAGATCCCTGTTATCTATGGCATTGATGCAATTCACGGCGCTACTTATACAAAGGGCGCTACTTTATTTCCACAGGCACTTGCAGTTGCCTCTACCTGGAATAAAGAAATTGCAAAAACAATTGGCGAAATTACTTCAGTCGAAACAAGAGCTTCAGGTATTCCATGGAATTTTTTTCCTGTTATGGATATTGGAAGACAACCACTTTGGCCAAGATTGTGGGAAACTTTTGGTGAAGATGTTTATCTGACTTCACAACTTGGAACTTCATATATCAAGGGCGCACAAGGTAATGATATTTCAAAAGCTGATAAACTTGCTACTTGTTTGAAGCATTATGTTGGTTATAGTTTTCCGATAAATGGATTGGATAGAACTCCAGCCTGGATTTCTGAGAGAATGATGCGCGAATATTTCCTTCCGCCCTTTGAAGCCGGTATTTTAGCTGGCTCACCAACAATCATGGTCAACTCTGCTGAAGTAGACGGGATTCCCGGACATGCTAATTATCATCTTCTGACAGAAGTACTTCGTAATGAACTTAAGTTCAAAGGTTTTGTAGTTTCTGATTGGGAAGATATTAAAAGACTTTATACACGCGACAAAGTTGCTTCATCACCAAAAGAAGCAGTACGAATGGCTGTGATGGCAGGCGTTGATATGAGTATGGTTCCTTATGATTTCAGTTTTTATGAATTACTTCTAGAGCTTGTTAATGAAGGTAAAGTGCCGGTAAAAAGAATTGATGAAGCAGTTGAACGAATCCTTAATGTAAAGTTTCAATTAGGACTTTTTGAAAATCCATTTCCGGATAAAGAACTTATTAAAAACATTGCCACTAAAGAAAATACTGAAGCAAATCTTAATGCTGCAAGGGAATCAATTATACTTGCAAAGAATGAAGACAAGCTGCTCCCCTTAAAAAAAGATAAAAGGATATTTGTTACAGGACCAACGGCTAATCTTCTTTCATCACTGAACGGCGGTTGGACAATCACCTGGCAGGGTAATGAGGAATCACTTTATCCCAAAGATAAAAACACAATACTTGAAGCAATCAAAAACAAAGTTGGCGAAGGAAATGTTTCTTATCTTGAAGGATGTTCATTTGATTCGGATATAAATTCCAACGATGCTTATATGCAGGCAATCAACTCTGATTTAATTGTTCTTTGTTTAGGAGAACCCGCTTACTGTGAAACTCCCGGTAATATTTATGACTTAACCTTACCAAAAGCTCAGATTGATTATGCAAAGAAATTATTAAATAGCGGAAAACCTATTGTGCTTGTTATGGTTGAAGGAAGGCCAAGAGTAATCACTGAGATCGCGAATGAAATAGAATCAATTGTTCTTGCTTTTCTTCCCGGAATGGAAGGTGGAAATGCTATTGCAGATGTATTATTTGGTGATGTTAATCCAAGCGGAAAACTTCCTGTCACTTATCCTAAATCTCCAAATGGAATTACTCTTTACGATTATAAACCGCTTGAAAATTTTGATGGAAATAAATACGATCCTTTGTTTCCATTTGGCCACGGATTGAGCTATACAACATTTAATTACAGTAATCTGAAAATAAGTTCAAAGAAAATCAAAGCCGATGATAAACTTACTGTTTCTGTTGATGTTGAAAATACAGGAAGATTAAAGGGTAAGGAAGTTGTTCAACTTTATTTGACTGATTTGTACGGTTCAATTAGCAGACCGAATAAACAATTAAAAGGTTTTGAAAAGATCGAATTAAATCCGGGCGAAAAGAAAACCGTTCAGTTTACAATTGATAATTCTCATCTGTCATTTATTGGAATTGATAATAAAAGAATCGTTGAACCAGGCGAGTTTACAGTAACTATTGGCGATCTTAAAGAAAACTTCGTACTTGAATAATTGTTCTAAACAATACTGATAGAGTTGTTATGATAAAATTTGATTTCATAAACAGAAATCTTATAAGATATTTATGCATTGTAATCTTAATATTCTCTTTTAGTGCCAATCAACTTTTTGCTCAGGGATTTCTTAAAGTTGATAATAAAAGAATTGTTAATGGAAATGGTCAGGAATTTTATCTGAAGGGAATAGGACTCGGTGGCTGGTTACTTCAGGAAGGTTATATGCTTCACACATCCGGATTTGCAAATGCACAGTGGCAAATAAGAGAAAAAATTATTGATTTAATTGGTGAAGCTAATACAGAAGTTTTTTACGAAGCATATAGAAATAATTATGTAAGAAAGATTGATATTGATTCCATTAAAAGTTGGGGCTTCAATTCAATACGGCTGCCGTTTCATTATAATTTATTTGCAGTAAATTCCAATCCACCAGTCTTTCTGAACAAAGGATTTGAGATTATAGATTCACTTCTTTCCTGGTGCGAAGCAAATCAGATTTATTTAATTCTTGATATGCACGCAGCTCCAGGTGGGCAAAGCGATGAACCAATAAGTGACTATAATCCCGCATTTCCTTCTTTATGGCAAAGTGAGCAGAACAAAAATCTTACTGTTCAGATATGGAGAAAAATTGCCGAGAGATATAAAGATAAACAGTGGATAGGCGGATATGATTTATTGAATGAACCGAAATGGAATCTTCCTCCGAACAATCAACCTTTAAGAGATCTTTATATTCGTATAACAGATACAATAAGAGCTGTTGATACAAATCATATAATTTTTGTTGAAGGAAACTGGTTCGCAACAGATTTTAATGGATTAACCCCGCCTTGGGATAATAATTTGGTTTACAGCTTTCATAAATACTGGAACTCTACTGATCAGGGGAGTATTCAGTATCTTGTTAATCTAAGAAATAATACAAACAGACCTCTGTGGTTAGGTGAAACAGGGGAGAATTCTAATAAATGGTTCACTGATTGTGTTGAACTTATGAAAACAAACAACATCGGTTGGGCCTGGTGGCCACATAAAAAAATTCAGTCAATCGCCGGACCTCTTTCTGCAATCCTTTCTCCCCTGTATCAAACTCTTCTTAATTACTGGAGCGGACAAGGTCCTCGTCCTTCTTCTTCATACGCTTTTGATGCTCTTATGGCTCAGGTAAATAATTTAAAGTTTGAACAGTGTGAGTTTAATAAAGATGTGATTGATGCCTTAATGCGTCAACCATTTAATACCCAGACCAAAAAGTTTTCTTCGAATGAAATACCGGGAACTATCTATGCTACTGATTTTGATTTAGGAAAATGGAACTATGCTTATTATGATCTTGATTATCAGAATATCGGTGGTGGAAATTGGAACAATGGTTTCAAATACAGAAATGATGGAGTTGATATTGAATATTGTATCGACTTTGCATCAAACGGTTACAATGTTGGCTGGATCGAGAATGGTGAGTGGTTAAGATATACAGTCACTGTTCTTCAGAGCGGAATTTATAATCTTGGTGTTAATGTTTCTTCACCAAATTCAAACGGACAAATATTGCTTCGGCTTAATGGTCAGGTATTAGGTTCCATTATAAGTGTTCCAAATACTGGTGGATGGCAAAATTGGCAGCTTGCATATCTGAATAATGTTTTTCTTCCTGTAGGCACACATCAGATTGAAGTTCGATTTTATAACGGAGGATTTAACTTCAGTCATATTGAGTTCGAGCTCATTTCAACAGGAGTTAATGAAAATCAAAATCTGCCTGAAGAATTTGAACTTCAACAAAATTATCCAAATCCATTTAACCCAAGCACTAAAATCAGATTCACGGTTCCTGATTTAGGGGCAGGGCTTGCCCTGTCCGTATTAAAAGTTTATGACATACTCGGAAATGAAGTTGCAACATTAGTAAATGAATATAAATCCCCTGGAAATTATGAAGTTGAATTTGATGCTTCAGATTTACCAAGTGGAATTTATGCTTACAAATTAACAGCAGATAAATATTCAGCAATCCGAAAGATGATGTTAATCAAATGAGAAACAAAATTGCTTACTTAATTGTATTCCTGTTGTTCTCAAATTCATCATTTACACAAATAGTTGATGGACCACCTAAAAGTCCTAAAATAGATTTTACATCTTCTAATCTTCCAATAGTGGTGATAAATACAAATGGACAGATAATTCCAGATGACTATAAGATTACTGCGGATATGGGAATAATCTACAATGGAGAAGGAGTAAGAAACTATATTACAGATCCGTTTAATCATTATAACGGAAAGATTGGAATTGAATTAAGAGGTTCTTCATCTCAGCAGTTTCCTAAAAAACAATATGGAGTTGAAACGAGAGATTCACTCGGGAATGATATTTCAGTTTCACTTTTAGGTTTACCTTCTGAAGCAGATTGGGTTTTCTTTGCACCTTATAATGATAAATCATTAATGCGTGATGCTCTTTCATATAAATTAGCACGCGATATGGGTCGCTATGCAAGTCGTTCGAAATATTTTGAACTGATATTGAATGATGAATATATGGGTGTTTATGTCCTGTTTGAAAAAATTAAGAGAGATGCAAATCGTGTGAATATTAAAAAACTAAATCCTGCTGATACAACTGGTGATGCAATAACAGGTGGTTACATAATTAAGATTGATAAACTTGATGGTGAAGGAAACGATGGATGGTATTCTAACTTTTTACCATTTCCGCAATCTGATAAAAAGATTTTGTATCAATATCATTATCCCAAACCGGAAGATATAGCTGAGCTTCAGAAAAATTACATTAAGAGTTTTATCTATGCATTTGAATCAGCGATGAATGGACCTTACTATGCAGATACTGTATATGGTTATCCTAAATATATTGATGCAACTTCCTTTGCAGATTTTATCTTGTTAAATGAACTCGTTAAAAATGTTGACGCTTATCGGTTGAGCACTTTCTTTTATAAAGATCGCGACAGCAGAAATCCCAAAATGTTTGCTGGTCCGGTTTGGGATTTTAATCTGGCTTTTGGAAATGCTGATTACTATGAAGCTTATATGACTAGCGGTTGGGTACTTCAGTATGTTTCTGATTTTAACAACATGCCAAGCTGGGAAAATTTTTACATTCCCTTCTGGTGGAGAAAGCTTTTCGACGAAACAAGATTCCGAAATATAATTTACAATCGTTGGCAGCAGCTTAGGACTCATGTTTGGACGAATCAACATATTCTGAATATGATAGATTCTCTTGTTGTTTATTTAGATGAATCGCAACAAAGAAATTTTCAGCGCTGGCCCGTATTAGGTCAATGGATATGGCCGAATTATTTTGTCGGACAGACTTATCAGGAAGAAATAGATTATCTGAAAAGCTGGATTGTTGCAAGATTAAATTGGCTCGATCAGAATATGGTTGGTGGACCATCTTCAGTTGAAGACGCAATTACTCCCACAAAATTTACTTTAGAACAGAACTATCCGAATCCATTTAACCCAAGCACTAAAATCAGATTCACTATTCCTGATATAGGAACCGGGCTTACCCTGTCCTTATTAAAAGTTTATGACGTACTAGGAAATGAAGTAGCAACATTAGTCAGCGAAGAAAAACCCGCAGGGGTTTATGAAGTTGAGTTCTCCACAGGATCCTTCGGAAACGCAGGTAATCTTTCCTCAGGAATATACTTCTATACTTTGAATGCTGGTGCATTTACTGAATCTAAGAAAATGATTTTGATAAAATAATTTTTATTTTATCTGAAAGAATTATTACCAACTTTGAGGCATATTTATGGGAGGCAATCTTAGCGTTCTCGATACAGTTATTATTCTTATTTATATCCTTATCGTTCTTTCAATCGGATTTTATTTCAGAAAGAGAAGTAAAAATTCTGAAGAATATTTTTTGGCCGGAAGAAAAGTCGGCTGGATTGCTATCGGAGCTTCTCTCTTCGCTACAAATATATCGAGTGAACATTTCCTTGGCCTTGCAGGAACTGGTTCTAAATCAGGTTTAGCTGTCGGACATTTTGAATGGTTAGCTTGTCTGATTCTGTTATTACTCGGTTGGGTGTTCACACCTTTTTATATCAAGTCTGGCGTATTCACAATGCCAGAATTTCTGGAGAAAAGATATAACTCTGCTTCAAGATATTATTTAAGCATAGTTTCCATTCTTAGTTACATTCTCACAAAAATTTCTATTTCACTTTATGCAGGCGGAATTTTATTAAATGCAGTAGTTGGCTGGGATATGGTAACATCTGCAATTGTTATTGTAATCATAACAGGAATTTATACTCTGCTTGGCGGACTTTCAGCTGTTATTTATACAGATCTTGTTCAAATGTTTATTTTAATTGTTGGCTCAATAATTCTGACTCTGATCGGATTGAATGAAGCCGGAGGTTGGAATAATCTTGTTGCAAACACTCCTGCTGATTTCTGGAATATGTTCAAACCTTTGACTCATCCTGATTTTCCGTGGACTGGAATAATATTCGGCGCTCCGATATTGGGTATCTGGTATTGGTGTACTGATCAATATATTGTTCAAAGAGTTTTGAGTGCAAAGAATCTAACAAATGCACAAAGCGGAACAATATTCGCAGGATACCTAAAAATATTACCGGTTTTTATTCTTGTATTACCCGGCATCATTGCTTTTAATATCTCCGGCGGAACTGTTAGTGGTGATAAAGCGTATCCCTGGCTTGTAACTAATTTACTTCCTTCAGGCATTAAAGGAATTGTTGTGGCTGGTTTACTTGCAGCTTTGATGTCATCATTGAGTGCAATGTTTAACTCCACATCAACTTTACTGACAATTGATGTCTTCAAAAAACTTAAACCTGATGCTGATGAAAGAATGCTTGTAAGATTCGGTAGAATTTCTACCGGAGTAATGATTGTTTTAGGATTGCTTTGGATTCCATTCATTGGTTTACTGAGTGATGATAGAATGTATGTGTATCTGCAAAGTGTGCAAGCTTATATTTCTCCACCAATCGCCGCGGTATTTTTGTTTGGATTACTTTCTTCCCGAGTAAATGGTAAAGGAGCAATTGCTGCTCTTTTAACCGGATTAATTCTTGGCATCTTCAGGTTGATTATTGAGGTTAATAATAAAATTGAACCACTGGCTAATGATGTATTAAAATATCTTGCATCAATAAACTTTCTTCATTATGCTATTTTTCTTTTTATTGTTTCATCATTAGTATTGATAACAACAAGTATCTTTACGGAAAGACCACCGGAAAGTGTAAAAGTTCTGCTGTTTAATAAAAATCTCATTTATGAGAAGAATAAATGGTTAATCGTTAATGTCACTGCATCTTTTGGATTAGTTTTATTGCTTCTTGCACTTTGGTGGATATTCAGATAAAATATTGCTTGCTGTTAAAATGAAAATATGGACTGAATCAGCTTATATAAAATTTATCTGATGACGGAATCTCATCCGCATTCCATTCCTCTCACATAAAACTAATGCGATAATACTGCAAAACTTCGCAATTTTTGTCCTAACCCTTCCATATCAATTAAAGCTAAGTTTGATCAAATAAAATCTATGCTTTATCACTCTCGTCAATCTTTCGATATTTGGTAAAATTGACTGTCAAAAGCTAGAGGGCGAAAATTTATTTTTTTAACAATCAATGAAGGAAAGATGCTATGAAAAATCTCTCATTACTTCCATTAATAATTTTCCTGCTGTTTGGATTTTTATCCGTTTCGGTTTTTCCACAAGTAATAAATACCGAACTAAATGCTTTAGTCGAAAATGCGGATATAATTCTCACAGGAAAAGTATCTGAGAAAAATTCCTATTGGAATAATCATAAAACGAGAATTTACACAGATGTTGTAATCCAAACGGATGAAAATCTTAAAGGAAATTACACCGGAGAAACAATCCGCATAGTTACTGCAGGTGGCGAAGTTGGTGAAATTGGTGAAATGTATTCTCACACACCACGATTCAAAGATAACGAAGAAGTTTTGCTGTTTATTAAAAAAGACAATAAAAATAATTCATACAAAATTCTTGAAGGTGAAAATGGAAAAATCAGTTTGATTGAGAATAAGATTACTGGCGAAAAAGTTACCTCATCCAACAAAAAAATTTCAACACTTAAAAAGGAAATAAAAGATTATGTTAATAAAAAAACTCAACAGAACTGATGATTAGTGATTTATCCGATTCATCAAATGATTTATAAATATTTAACTAAAACGAGATTAGAAATGAAAAATTTAAATAATACTATAATCAGAATATTCTTCTTCTTATCTATTCTTTTCCTTCAGGAACTGATTTTTGCACAAGTTTCAGAAAACAATGCCTTTGTATTTAACGGCACAGACTCCCGATTATATATTCTTGATGGTCAACCTGTAAATTCCTCTGCTAACCAAAATGCATTTCAGTACTTTAACAAAGTTGGATCTACTAATAAGACAATTACAGTGCAGGCCTGGATATATTTAATGGGAGATAATGCCAGCGTAAAAATGCCAATTATTTATAGAACTGTTAGCGGAGGTGGAACTTCATTTTCTATGTATGTTCAAAATAATAAAGGATACTTTTCTGTTGGAAATAGTCTGCCTGTTAGCACTCCGGAATTTCCCTCTTTTCAGTGGATACAATTAACTGGTATTTATGATGGAACTAATCTTAAGATTTATTATGGAAAAAATTTAGCTCAAAGTATTACGACACCTTTAACCAATCCTTATCAAACCGGAGTGGGACTCTTTGTAGGAAAATCAAGTGAAGGTGCGTTTAAAGGACTGATTGATGAAATAAGAATATTTAATACTCCGCTTAGTGATAACAATATAAATGGTTCCGGCGGTAACGGAAATCCAGCAGAACCTTTTCCATCATCTTTATCCCAATATTCAGTAGGACAATGGTCTTTTACTTCAATAACCAGCAATACTTATTTAGCTGATTTGTCCGTTTATCTTAATCATTTAAAGGCAGAAAATATTTCACAAATAGTTCCGAGTAAAAACCTGCCTTTCTTTGTTGTAACCTCTACTCAGGATGATCCTGACTCTTTAGTTGGCAATGGCAGTGCAGTCTCAACTAATGGGAAAGTTACTTTAAGATCTGCAATTCAAGAAGCAAATGCATTAGCCGGACTTCAGACAATTTATTTTTATATACAAGGAGCAGGACCATATAATATCACTCCAAATTCACCTTTACCAGTTATTTCAGATGCGGTGTTTCTTGAGGGAACAACTCAAAAAGGATATTCTGGTTTACCATTGATAAGCACGAATGGAACTTTTGGCGGTATAGAGATATCTTCAGGATTAAGCACTATTAAAGGATTATCATTAAACAGTTCATCTGGTTATGGACTGACTATTCATTCAAATGGTGGAAACAATATTCTATCAAATATTATCTCCGGAATTTTAATAAGCTCTCCTTCTAATAACATAAATGCTAATACAATCTCAAATTCCACTCAGGATGGTATCAAAATCACATCCGGTGGAACAAATAATAATATTGGAACTTCGAGTGCAAATAATATTTCAGGCAATACTGGAAATGGTATCTCAATTAACGGAGTTAATGGAAATCAAATTGCTGGTAATAATATAACAACTAATGGAGCGGGTGGAATCAGCTTATACAACTCTGAAGCAAATATTAGTGGAAATAATATCAACAGTAATAGCGGGCAGGGATTAAAAATTGATTCATCAACAGGATATACTGTTACTAACAATGTTATTTCATCAAATAATAACGGCGGTGTTTTATTTACTAATAATAGTTCTGGCAGCTTTAGTAATAATGCTATATCAAATAACTCAATGTTTGGAATATCTTTAAACACTTCAAATTTTGTTCTTTCACAAGCAAATACTATAAGCACTAACTCGGGTTCGGGAATTATTATAAACGGAAGTGGTAATAAAATAAGTAACCAAGTAATCTTTGGTAATAATCCGAATGGAGTTTTTGTTCAATCAGGAAATAACAATTCTATTCTGAATAATTCCATTTATAACAATTCAGATTTAGGAATTAAACTTGGTCTTTCTGCAAATGATTCACAACAAGCTCCCACATTAAATACTTTTTATACCTGGCAGGATATGACTGCATTACCTAATATTAAAGGTGGAACCGCAATTCAAGGAACACTAAGCAGCGTACCAAATAGAAAATTTAAAATTCAATTTTTTGCTAACTCAACTTCAGCAAATAGAGAAGGCAAACGCTTTTTAGGTGAGATTGTTGATTCAACAGATTTTACAGGCAATACTGTCTTTCTTGCAAATCTAAAAGATGCTGTGCTTGAAGATGGAGAAGTAATTAGTGCAACAGCAACTAAACTCGGAGTTTCATTAAATCCTTTGAGTACATCAGAATTTTCGCCTTCAATCGAGAGAGCTGCTGATGAAGGTGATCATTACAAAGTTAACACAACACTTGCAGGAATTCCATTGCACTGGAAAGATGGTAAAGGAGATTATCAAATTGCTCCATCGGTCGTTTCAAAAGGGTTTGATGATGAAATTCAAAATGGATTTAATACGTGGAGCAGTTTACAGCAGTTAGAATATACAAGAAAATTTTATTCTGATTCCGAAAAGTGGGGCGGTAATGCTGATGGTACTAATAATATTGTTTGGTTCCCGACAACTGAAAAATGGGAAGATTCAACTGGTGCGCCATCAAATGTTGTGGCTGTAACCAGAGTAAGATATAATGCTTTCAACGGTGAAATGGTTGATGTTGATATGGCTTTTAATGGTGATCCCGTTTCACTTACTTCAGGTAATCATTTTTCCTGGACTACCAATAGCGATCCAAACAATGCTGATCCGGATAAACTCGATGTGCAAAATGTTGCAACTCACGAAATCGGGCATTACTCTGGTTTAGCTGATCTATATAATCCAGGCGACTTGAATTATGACCTTGATATGAAAAATAATAATCAGGATGCTACAATGTATGGAAGAATTGATGTTGGTGAAACTTACAAAAGGAGTTTAAACCCTGAGTCATATTCTAATCAAATGGATGTAACAAGATATGATGTTGGAGGAATTAATTTTATCTATAATAATCTCGATGAAGTTTATTATGATATAGTGTTGGTCTTTGATGGAACAACAAACTTCACTTCTGCTGATGTGCTTAACGGTTTTATTCCTTCCAAGAATGCTGCATCAGAGCTTGTTTCTAAATTAAGAATCGGCGACAGGATTGGATTTGTAAATGGTTCAGTTACGCAGCCGGTAAGTGATAATTTTAATACTGTTTTAGGATCACTTAGCAGTTTGCAACCAAATCAAATAGGCAACCTTGCAGAAAGAATAACCACTGCAGAACTACTATTATCCGGATCTTCTACAAATAAAAAATTAATTATTCTTTATAGTGCTGGTGAAATTAGCCCCCTTACTTTAATTACAGATAAAAATTTCGATCCGAACATTAAAATTTTCACTATGGGATTTGATGGATTAAACGAAGCCCAGGATTTAATGAGCTGGCTGGCACATGAAACCGGAGGAGAGTATTATAAAATAGAAAGCTCTACTGAAATCCCAACAGCAACAAATATTATTTGGCTGCGTTTACTTGGGCTGGAAATTTCTTATCTCTCAGAGGAAATAAATAGTTTAATAATTTCAAATGGGCTTGCCTGGCAAGGTGGATTAGCTTGGCAAGGCGGACTTGCCTGGCAGGGCGGATTGGCTTGGCAGGGTGGACTTGCATGGCAAGGTGGATTAGCTTGGCAGGGTGGACTTGCTTGGCAAGGCGGATTAGCATGGCAAGGTGGACTCTCCTGGCAAGGTGGAACTCTTGATATGGGACTTTCTTGGCAAGGTAGTGAATACTCGCTAGTATTACTTCCTCCCGGAATATTTGTTACCAATCCACCAAATCTTCCGGTTGAAGCAATTACTCAGCAAAATTATTTGAGTGCTAATAATGCTAAATACGAAATTCAATTATTTAATGGATACACGGGTTCATCATTAACTCCATATAAATTTTTCCGAATAAATAATCCGGGATTAGGTGCATGGACTTTCGCTGTAGTTGAGAATATTGCGCCGCTTACTCCAGAACCAATCAGAGTATATATGGCAAATGGAGCAGATATAATACTGAACTTTAAAACTGACAAGGAACGCTATATTTTAAGCAACGATCAATTCGGCAATCCAATACCTGTTTCAGTATTCCTTGAAGCAACTGTAACACAAGGAGGCGAATCCAGCGGTCTAAATGATCATACAAAAACTGTTGGCGAACCGGTTAATGATGCTTTAGTAAGTGTAGAGATGACTTCGCCTGATGGACAAAATGTTGTAGGATTTTTGTCCCCTGTTGGTAATGGTAAATATACGATATCGCTGACTACTACATTAACCGGGAATTATGATATAAAAGTAATTGCTTCAGATCAGGTTCCAAGTGGAGGTAATAATAACAGTCAATATCTTATTACCACTGAACACTCATTTTATGTTTCACCCTATGATGAGCCAACAGAGTTTACAGGTAAATTAAATATTCAGCTGGCTTTGAATGAACTAAATTCAATTATGTCAAAATATTGTCCGACCAGCAGAAATTGTACATTAGATAATACAACAAAGAAAAATATAAATAATGCAATCTCACTATTAACTACAGCATTAAGTTATTTTGAATCAGATGGAAATCATTTGAAAACAACCAAAGGGCTTAACTTTTATGCAAATATTACATCAGCAGTTAATCTTATCTATTCTTATCTAAGTAATCCCATCTATGGTAAAAACATAAAGTCTGCTATGAATTATCTATTTGATGGAACTTACCAGATAACTTTAATTTTAAGAGATGATGCTGTTATCGCGATAGCAAATGGTCAATGTACTTTATCTAATTGTAATGAAGCGCTTAAGAGTGCAAATACTGAAATCGGAAAAGCCCTGCTTGATTCAAAACAGAATAATTACGTTTATATTTACAATCACTTTACAAATTCCTGGAAATTCTCTGCCAACATACTTGGTGCAAATTTGAGGAAAGATGGATCTGGTGACTCTGATCCAATAAATCTTCCAACTCAGTATGCTTTAGAACAAAATTTCCCTAATCCTTTTAATCCCACTACTTCAATAAGGTTTAGTATGCCGGAAAGTAATTACGCACTATTGCAGATTTATGATGTGTTAGGAAATCTTATCGCGACTTTAATTGATGAGAACCTTGAAGCAGGATATCATTCAGTTGATTGGAATGCAGGCAATTTATCGAGTGGAATTTATATGTACAGATTAACCAGTGGTAATTTCATCGCAGTAAAGAAACTAATTCTGATGAAATAATTATTCAAGCCCTTATACAGTTTGCTTGTATAAGGGTTTTTCTCTTCTATAATTCGGACAATTTTTTTTGTGTGAAGTAACTTTATGAAAAATAAAATAATCATCGTCTTTCTGCTGTGCTCTATCACAGCTGCAGAAATTATTTCTCAATCAAAGATTTCATTCAATCACCTCACTGTTCAACAAGGTCTTTCACAAAGCGGAGTTACCTGTATCCTTCAGGATAAATATGGCTTTATGTGGTTTGGCACACAGGATGGATTAAACAGATTTGATGGATATAATTTTAAGGTCTTCAAAAACATCCCTGAAGATTCCACAAGCATAAGCGATAATTTCATCTTTTCAATTTATGAAGACCAAAAAGGTACTCTTCTTTTAGAAACTCAATCAGGTAAGTGGAATAAATACAATCCTCTTGACGAAAATTTTTCTGTCGTAAAGATTGAGGAATATGATTTAACGAATTTTAGAAAAAACTCTGTTAAAGCATCGCTTCGTGAGTCAAATGGAATTATCTGGGGCGGAGAACAATCAAAACCTTCTGGTTTATTAAAAACTGATACTAAAACCGGAAAGAAAACTTTGTTCAAACATAATCCTTCCGATCCTTCAAGTTTAAGTGACGATAAAGTTTATTCAATCTTTCGTGATTCAAAAGATAATTTATGGATAGGTACAGCAAACGGGCTGGATAAACTGGATGAAAAATCAGGAAAGTTTATTCACTTCAGACACGATCTTAAAAACTCAAATAGTATTTCTGATAATTGGGTTTGGCCAATTTATGAAGACTCAAAAGGAAACTTGTGGATTGGTACAGTGAAAGGCGGCTTATCAAAATTTAATCCTCAAACAAAAAGTTTTGTTAACTTCAAAAACAATCCTGATGATCCTTCAAGCATTAATGACAATTTTATTTTCTCAATCTATGAAGATAGAAGCGGAATAATATGGATTGGAACCAGCACAGGTGGATTAAACTATTTTCATCCCGCATCACAGGTAATTGAATTGTATATCTCTAATCCAAATGAAAAAAATTCAATTAGTGATGATATCGTTTTATCAATACTCGCTGATAAAAAAGGTAATTACTGGATTGGCACAAGAAGCGGCGGATTAGACAAATTCGATTATGAGAATAAAACTTTCACAAATTATTCTCACAATCCTGCAAATAAAAATAGTCTTACCAGTAACTCAATTCTTGCAATTGAAGAAGACAGAGATGGTGTTTTATGGATTGGAACATTCAGCAGCGGAATGAATTCATTCGATCCGAAAACAGGAACATTCAAACATTTTCTAAATAATCCGTCTGACCCAAATTCTTTGTCTGATAATCGTATCTATTCAATAATCGAGGACAAAGACGGAATTATCTGGATAGGAACTTACAACGGTGGATTAAACAGATTTGATAAAAAGACCGGAAAGTTCCAGTCATTTCAACATAATGAAAATGATAGTACATCAATAAGTGCCAATACAACCTGGTCAATAGCAGAAGATAATTCGGGAAATATTTGGGCAGGAACATACGGAAGCGGTTTAAATCTTTTTCACAAATCAACTAAAACTTTCACACATTTCAGAAATAATCCCAAGGATTCATCAGGTCTTGGTGATGATAATATTATCAGAGTATTTAAAGACAGTAAAGGTGAAATGTGGTTTGGAACAACAAAAGGTCTTTGCAGGCATTTCAGCAAGACTAACAAATTTAAAACTTATCGTGAGAAAGATGGTTTGGCAAATGATTTTGTTTATGGAATTCTGGAAGATGACGAAGGCTACCTTTGGTTAAGTACAAATAATGGGTTATCTCGTTTCAATCCAGATAAAGAAACTTTTAAAAATTATTATGCAAGTGACGGCTTACAAAGTAATGAATTTAATCAGAATGCTTTTGCAAAAGATTATAAAACCGGTCGTTTACTTTTTGGAGGTCCAGGAGGACTCAACATTTTCGATCCGGCAAAATTAAAAGATAATGATTATTTACCCACAGTGGTTTTTACAAACTATCTTAGATTCAACACTGATGATGAAGAAGGCAAACCAATTGTTGAAAAAGGAATATCAGTGCGCGATAGTTTAATACTAACTCACAAAGATAATATCATAACTCTCGAGTTCTCTGCTCTAAGTTTTCATAATAATTCTAAAAATCAATATCGCTACAAGCTTGAAGGATTTAATGAAAACTGGATTCAGCTGGGCAATAATCATACAGTTACATTTACAAATCTATCTCCTGGTGAATATAAACTTTTTGTCATTGGTTCAAACAATGACGGGCTTTGGAATGAAGCTGGTGCTTCGCTTTTTATTACTGTATTACCGCCCTGGTGGCGGACAAACATTGCTTACGGTATTTACTTCGTTTTGGTTTTTGGATTTCTGTTTGGGGTGCGGCAATATGAAATTAACAGACGAGAACAAAAATCCCAGATAAGAGAATCTGCGTTACGAATAAAAGCAACTGAAGCTGAAAAAAGAACCCTTCAGGTTGAGAATGAAAGAAAGACTAAAGAACTCGAAGAAGCCAGACAACTTCAGCTTTCAATGCTTCCAAAAGAATTGCCGAAGTTACCTCATCTCGAAATTGCTGCATTTATGAGAACTGCAACCGAAGTTGGTGGTGATTATTATGATTTTATACTTCAGGAAGACGGAGTATTAAATGTTGCTTTTGGCGATGCAACCGGACACGGACTTCAGGCAGGAACAATGGTCACTTTAATGAAGGGATTTTTCACTGCTGATTCTTCAAAACTTGGTTTGCAGGAATTTTTATCGCATTGCAGTAAAGTTATCAAAGAAATAAGACTGGGCAGAATATTGATGTCTTTTACTTATCTGAAGATTGATGGATATAAAGTTCAATTCACAAGCGCTGGTATGCCTCCGGTGTTTTATTATCACAAAGCAGAAAATCTTGTTGAAGAAATATTAATTCAGGGAATGCCTTTAGGTGCAATGCGAAATGCAACTTACAAATTCGTTGAAAGAGATATCAGCAGTGGTGATGTAATTTTATTGCTAACCGATGGTTTAGCAGAACAAATGAATAATGAAGAAATTATGTTCGATTACTCACGAGTGAAAAATAGTTTTTATCAGATTGCTGATAATTCACCAGATGATATTATCAAAAAACTTATTGAGATTGGAGATAAATGGATGAATGGAAGACCACAGGATGATGATATAACTTTTGTAGTCATAAAAGTAAAATGAAAAATATTTATTAATTCGAAGAAAGAACTTTATGGACGAAATTCTGAAACTTGAAATCAAACTACCTAATGTCCCGGATATTGAAATGATCGCTGTTGATAGCTTACAGATTTTGGGAAAACATCTGAACATTTCTGATGAAAAAATATCTGAAGCAAAAATTATTGTTACTGAAGCAATTATAAATGGCTTCGAACATTCGCGAACTGATAATCCTTATGTTCAATGCGAATTTGTTCTGGACAAAGATAAACTGATAATTCTCGTGACAGATTTCGGTGTTGGTTTTGAGCCCGATAAAGTTGCAGAACCAAACATCAAAGATAAAATTCAGGGTTCACATAAACGCGGTTGGGGATTGAAACTAATGAAGTCATTGTCAGATAATCTTCAGATTGAATCGGGCAGTAAAGGAACAAGAATAACAATTACAAAAAATTTAAAGTGAAAGGAAAAGAAAATGGGAACAGAATTTAATTTGAATGCGGAGTTACATAATAACACTTTGATCATCAATACAAATGGTTATATAAATCATACTGGTGGAGAGAAAATTGTTGAAGAGTTTTCCCGATATAAAGATATCAACCGATTAATCTTAAATCTTGAAAATTCCAAAGTTGTTAACTCAATCGGAATTTCTCATCTGATTGAAATTATTGAAAAATTAAATCAAGTTAACGGTAAATTAATTTTTACAAATCTCGATCCAACAATCGAGAAAACTTTTTCAATTATGGGATTATTTCAGTTTGCTGAGAAAGCAGATAGTATTGATAAAGCAATTTTAGATTGACTTAATAAATCAAACCTGATCCTTTCTAAAACCGGAGATATAATTGAGTAATAATAATCTTATTGAAAAACTTACACTTCAATCTGAATCATTTCAGGAAGGATTTGAAATCCTTTGCAGAGCCTTCAGCTTTAATGAATTAGTTAAAAATTTTCTTCATCTGATTCGAGGTAACTTTTTGATATCCGAAGTATCGGCATTTCATAAAGCCAATATTCATTCCGAATGGAAAACCATTCATTCAAATAATAAGAATAATGAAGAAGTGTTTTCGTACTTTAATAGCTTATCTTCGATGAATGTGGAATATCCGCAGCAAGGCAAATATTCTGTAAAAATGTTTCTGCCTCTTTCGGATAAATCATTTCTTGCAATACTAATCGGAAATAAATTAGATAAGACTATCTTCTCAGATTATGATAAGATTACTTTACAAATTTTAATTCAGGTATTTGACAGCGCTCATAGATACTTTTTAAATCAGAAAAGAGAAAAAGCGTTAATATTCGAACTGAATGAAAAAGTGGCTCAACTGAATAATCTGATTGATACAGTAATAGATATTTCCAGGTATGATAAAAGAAACACAATGTTCGAAACAGCTTTGGAGAGAATTGCTTCGCTCACTTGTGCATCTGCTGTTTTATTGCAAATAAAAATTAAAGACGAAGTAATTATTCAATATTCTTTTCCGAAAAATGTTCTTTATGATGAAATGATTAAAAGTAGTTCTGTAGTAAAAACTGAATTCGATTATAATGGTCAAACTTATTTTTTCCTTCTCGCCGAGAAAGAATCACGGGAAGGTTCGGAAAATTTTAATGAACTTGATAAGCTTCTGTTGGAAGCAATCATAAAACAAATCAAAACAACAATCGAAAATGAATATCTGAATAATCAGGCAAAAGAGAAAGAAAAGATGGAACAGGAACTAATTGTGGCAGCTTCAATCCAGCAAAAAATACTTCCTGTAACTTTGCCAGCAATCAGTGGCTATCAAATAGCTGGAACAAATATTCCATCGAAAGAAGTTGGCGGTGATTACTTTAATTGTTTCAAATTAGGTAATGAAAAATTTGCACTTACTATAGCTGATGTTGCAGGAAAGGGAATTAGCGCTGCGTTATTAGTCAGCACTTTGGATGCTGCACTTTATTCGTATCTTCAGTTTGAAATAACATTACCGGAACTTGCTGAGAGATTGAACAAACTGATTTATAAATCATCTCCCTCAGATAAATACATTACATTTTTTATTGCAGTTCTTGATTCTGTTTCAGGTGAACTTGATATCTTAAATGCAGGACATAACCCGATTTTTCTAATGAGAAAAAATGGCGAACTGGAAAAGTTTGATGCTGGTGGTGTTGGTTTAGGAATGTTTGATCTTGGATTTCCCTTCGTCGGACAAAAATCTAAGATGAATTCTGGCGATAAACTTTTCTTCTATACCGATGGTATTCCGGAAGCTATGAATGTAAATGAAGAAGAATACACTGATGAAAAGATGTTGAATTTTTTCAAAGTTAATTCTGATTGTTCTCCGGAAGAATTTATTGATTTAATGGTGAAAGATGTAAAACAGCATACTTCATCTGTTCCGCAAAGTGATGATATCACTCTTATGTTACTCAAGCGAATTTGAATTTAATTATGTTACCAAACCAAAATGATAGTAGTGTTTTCATCAGAGATGAACTATATGCAACAACAATTTATAAAATATTTAATACGAGGTTTAAGATGGAAATTAGTATCAGTGATCAATTAGAGTTTACAGTTATTAAGTTCAATAAGAAAACTCTTATTGGAACAGAAACTTTGGAGTTTCAGGATTCAATCATAAACTTGCTTGATAGAGGAGTTAATAATATTGTGATAGATTTGTCCATGGTTGAATATGTAACGAGTTGGGCGATAGGGATGTTGGTTCATGCTTTCACAACAGCCACTAACAGAAATGCACAATTTGTACTTGAAGGTGTTGCTGGTAAAGTTCGGGAAACATTAGCAAAAGTAAGACTCGACAAAGTTTTTCAGATTCGTTAATCCAATATCATTATAAAAGATGTCATCAATATAATATTGATGACATCCTGATGAATTTAACTTAATCACTTTAGAGCAGGATAACGAGTTCGTAGTGTGTAAATATTGTCTTTATGTGCCTGAAAATATTTTGTCGTATTGGCAAATGCATCGGGAAATTTTTTATTAACGCGTGTAACATATTCTTCCCAGAATTTATCAAACGCGGACATATCTTTCGCAATGTAGTAAATGTTAAAATTCCATTCATCGCCCCAAAGGTGAGTAAATTGTCCCCAGCTAATTAAGAACCCTTCATCAACTAATTGCTTTAGCACTGGTGCGAAAACTGAATCAAGCATCTTATTTGCCTTTGCCATCTCACTTGTCGGAACCATGTTGAAACTTGTTATCAACAAAGGTCTGTCATTATTCTGCGAAAATATTTTCCCTCCGAAAAACATTAAAGATATTATAATAATTAACTGTATTTGATTAATTGGTTTCATTTTATGTCCTCTTTCTGATTATTAAAAAATTTATTGCATCGGTTTCAGAGCAACCTCACGGAAGTATTTCGTTCCGATATAAGTTCTCATATTAAATCGTTTTGATGTCATCTCATTCATTTTTTCTTCGCTGCTGGTTTTGTAATGTTTTTCCTGAATTGATCTCATCTTATCATAATCGTTCTGGCTGTAGTCAAGTGCATTAGAAAAATTCTTATGTAAAGTGATTACTGCTACATCCCAATCTTCCGGACTTGATGGAGTGTTTAACAAAATTGAGTAACCTGCAATTAATCCCTGTTTCTTTGCTTCTTCCTGAACAGGTAAGAAGTTTGAACGAAGATATTTCATATAATTATCAAATTGTCCCGGACTGGTTCTATAGAAACTTACTTCACGAACATAACCTTCGGTAAAGTGTTCCTGGGCAATAGAAAATGTCGAAATAAACAGTACAAAGCAAACTGAGAGAGCGAACATATTGAGCGTTTTCATTTTTTTCTTCCTTTTATTAATTGATTATTATTATTTCTTTTTCATTTCAATCTGAATTACCTGAAATGATTTTTTTCCTGTATTCTCAGATTGATGTGTTATTTCCGGCGACCAAATAACCTGACCAGCTTTAAATTTAGTATCCTGAGTTTTTCCATCAGGAAATGTGAATTTGCCTTCTCCGTCATTTAAGAATATTACAACACCTTCAGGATGAGAATGCATAAATCCTTTTTCTCCTGTATCCATTGTAATTCTCAGAACACGCACTTTATCATTTTCAAACTCGACTTTGTAATGTTCTGGATCAACCTTTACAGCGTCTTGTGAAAAACTATTTACAGTAAAAATTATCATTGTAATTACTATTGAAAATATTGAGATAACATTTTTCATTTTACCGGTTCCATTTTATTGATTAAAATTATTTTTTATTAAACAGATTTTTAAATCGTCTGATACATCTTTAATCGCTCTTTGAAGTTCTTCCGCCCTGATCACCAATTAGAATCCATCGTCCATCTTTTTTCATTAAGATATCAGTCCATTTTCCGGAAGAATATTCTTCTTTACCTGTTTGATTGTTCTTTATCAGCTGAGAATAAAAATAATCTGCGAAAGCAAAATCACCTTTTACCCAGATAGCTACTGGTGTAATTGTATAAACTACAGTTGAATTATTTTTAAATTGATTTGCAATCCATTTCGCGGTATTCGATTTATTTTGGGGGACAGCAGACTCATATTCCCAACCTATATAACTATCATCGAAGTATGACATAAAGCCCTGTGCATCGCCCTTTGAAGCAACTTCCCAATATTTCTCAACTCCAGCCCAAACATCTTTTTGTTCATTTGACCATTGTTGAGCGAAACTGTTTCCCGAAAAAATTATTCCGGTTAAAATTAAAGCCATTGTTTGAACGAACCTTTTCATAGCACTATCTCCTTGTATTGTTGTTTATTATTATTAGTAATTACTCTGCAATTAAGCCAGACTATTGAAAGAAAGTCAGAGTACAAAAGACACCTTTGAAATTGTATGAAATATTTTTGAGATGTCTTCACTCGATAATTATTCTTTTAACAGTGTTTATGCTTTGGTCATTTCTTCAACGAAATAAATTGAAGGAATTCCAACTACACCGGCTTCTTTCATCACTGATTTAGTTTGATCGGACTGGATGAATCTGCTGGCATTGATGAAATTGTCCCATTCAAGTAAAATAAAGACATCATTCGGGTCGTTTGTACTCTGAAAAACTTTACTTCCCAGTGAACCATTTTCCATACGATACGATGCATGATCATCGAAGAATGGTTTCCATTTTGCAAAGTTTTCAACTTTGTGGTGAACTATTAAATGCGCCATAACATTGCTCCTTTTTGTTGTTGATTGATGAATTAATTTTTAATCAATTACCGTTTAACCATAATTCAAAACTTTTATTTGCTTCACCTTCTGCATAAGTCCAATCGGGTTTTAATCTTAAACCACCATCATTTTTCCAGATGAAATCTTTTGCAGCAGTGATATCTTCAATTAGTATTATTCTAATCAGGTAAATTGATTTAATGGATAATTCAATTTTAGAAATAATACTATTTATATTTTGAGCGAGTAAAGAGTTCTGAATAATTTCTGCTTGTCGTAAATCATAAGATCCCCAAACTATACCATCTTTTCCGGAAAGTAGTTCATTCTCATCAAAGGATATTGAAAGTTCAACCTTTATTGTATCCGGAAGATTCGGCTGAACTTTATCACTTAACTCTTTCCAATGAATTGATTTAAGTGAATTCAGAAAAATTTCACCTGATGAGTACAGAATTCCCTGAGCTTTTAGGATTATCAAAATGATTTCATTGATATAGTTTGTAAAAATTTATTTATCTAAAGTAGCGGAATAAGCAGCTGATATCTTGTATTTTAATAGCAATAGTTTGGACTTTTGCTGCAAATGTACCTTATCTCGGTCCTGGTAATGGGATCTTGCTCGTTTAGTCTAAGGAAGGAATGGACTTCTGCTCTTTTTAGTGTTGATGAGTTTAATTTTTATAAAAATACTAGCAAGACAAATATCAGTAATAAGTTTGGATTAAGCATTAGCTGAAAGATTGAGATTGAGTTATTTTTTAAATTCTGAAGGAGAACATCCAAATTGTTTCTTAAATGCTCTTGAAAAATATGCCTGATCATTGAATCCGACTTTATAACAAATCTCAGCGACACTGCCTGCATTTTGTTTTAATAAATCGGCAGCACGCTGTAATCTGAATGATCTTATCAGTTGTCCGGGTGGTTGATCAATAAGTGCATTTAGTTTTCTGTTTAGTTGAGATACACTCATATTCATTTCTTCAGCAAGATGTTCAACGCTGAATTGTTCTTCTGCAAAATGTGATTCTATGAAACTGATAACTTTATCAAGAAAGACTTTATCAACAGATAATGTTGTAACTTCAGAAGGTTTTATTACTGCGGCAATGCTGAATCTTTTACGAAGTTGCTTTCGTTGATAAATCAAATTTCTAACGCGAACTTTTAATTCTTTTGCACTAAACGGTTTTATTAAATAGTCATCGACTCCTGTCTCCAATCCTCTTATTTTATCATCTAATCCTGCTTTGGCTGTTAACATTATTACTGGAATGTGACTTGTTCTTTCATCCTTTCGTAACATTTTACCAAATTTATATCCATCCATTCGGGGCATCATAACATCAGTTATTATTAAGTCGGGAATTTCTTTCTGTGCAATTACAATTCCTTCTTCACCATTGGAAGCTTCAAATATTTTGTATTCAGATTCAAGCTGCTCGCAGATGTATGACCTGACATCTGAATTATCTTCTATTACTAAAATAATCTCCTGTTCAGTTATTGATAATTTACTTTGTGTAGTTGATTTTAATTCCGGACTATTTAATTCTGCTTCATCTAAAAGATAGTTATCAGTGTTTTTATTCAATAGATTATCAGCTACTGACTTATCGCTTTCTTCACTAATTGGAAAAGTGATAATAACTTCAGTCCCTTCGCCAATTTTACTTTTTACTTCAATTTTACCTTTGTGCAATTCAACTAATTCTTTTGTTAAAGCCAGACCTATTCCTGTTCCTTCGTGTTCTCTTGTACTTGAGCCATCTGCCTGGTAAAATCTGTCAAAAATATGTGGAAGACTTTCAGAAGATATTCCGATGCCGGTGTCTTTCACTTTTATATTTACAAATTCCTTATCCATTTGAATTGATACTTTTATTTCGCCTCCTTTGGGAGTAAACTTGATTGCATTATAAACGATGTTATAAAATATTTTTTCCATTTTATCCGGATCAAAATTCACAGGTACATTTTCAAAATCTGATTCAAACTTCAATACTATTTCCTGAGTTTCTGCTAATGATTCGAAAGAGTAGAATAAGCTTTTCAGGAATGAAACGATATTATGAGATTCAGCATTTATTTCCATACTTCCGGCTTCAAGTTTAGATAAATCAAGAAGCTGATTAATCAATGTCAATAATCTTCGTGCATTTCTGTTTGCTACTTGAAGCTTTGCTTTCTCCTTTGTATGCAACGATGAAGCCATTACACTTTCAATTTGCCCTAAAACTAATGTTAGTGGTGTTCTGAATTCGTGAGATATATTTGCGAAAAAGTGTGATTTCAATTGATCAAGATTTCTGAGAGAGTCAGTAGTAACTTTTTCAATCTTCAACTGATTTTTTAATTTTATTCTGTTCAGTTCATAACGGCGCATCAAATAAAGTCCTGATAATAGAATTAAACCATAGATAAAGTAAGCCCACCAGGTATTCCACCAGGGAGGTTTAACTATTAATCTTAGTGCAATACCTGCTTCATTCCACACTCCATCATTATTCGAGGCTTTAACACGCAATAGATATTCGCCCGGAGACAAGTTTGTAAATGTTGCACTCCGCATTTTACCTGTGTTAATCCAATCCTCATTGAAATTTTCAAGTTTGTATGCGTACTGGTTTTTTTCTGGCGAGGAAAAATCTAATGCGGAGAATTCAAAAGTAACTACATCATCATCGTGCGAAAGAATAATCAAATCAGTTTCACTTATTGATTTCTGCAAAACGGGATTTTCATCTTTTACGGAAATATATCTATCCCTTATTTTAAGGTTGGTGAATACAATTTGTGGTTTGTTAGGATTATCCTTTATATCATCAGGATAGAAATAATTTAATCCGTTTATTCCACCAAAAAACATTTCACCACTTTTACTCAGATAATAAGCTCCTGTGTTGAACTCGTTACTTTGTAATCCATCCTGTAAATCATAATTCCTGAAAGTTTTTGTCACCGGATTGAATTTTGAAATACCTTTGTTGGTACTTAACCAGAAATTCCCATTTGTATCAGGAAGAATACCATAAACAACATTGTTTGGTAGGCCATCTTTTTCAGTGAAGTGAGTAAAAATATTTTTCATCACATCGAATTTATTTAATCCGCCTCCGGCAGTACCAATCCAGAGAATATCAGATTCAGAGTTTGGATCTATACAAATTGATTTTATAAGGTTGTTACTTAAACTGTTCGGATTATTGGGATCATTCTTAAATGCTATGAATGATTTTTCTTTTTTATCAAATCTCAGTAATCCATTTTTTGTTCCAAGCCATATTGTTGCGGATTTATCCTGAGTGATTACAGTTCTTACCTGTTCATCTGATGAAGGTGCATTTTGGTAGTTAAATTTTTCAAAAATTCCTTTTTCAAAATTCACTACTCTGCATAAGTAATTTTCAGTAGCTAACCAGATATTATGATCTTTATCCTCAAATAAAGAATAAACCTGTTTTTGTGGTATACTTAATGAGTCTGAAGGATCGTGTTTATATTGTTTAGCTTTTTGAGTAACAGGATCGAATCTGTATAATCCCTCAGTTGTGGCAGCAAGTATTTTCCCATCAGAAGCTTTAATGAGTGACCACGCTCCTGTATTACCAAATGCATCAAGATTTTCTGAGCTGGTTTCATAACTTTTTAATTCATCGGTTCTTCTATCCCATTTAAATAAAACACCTGTGCTTACCCAAACAATATCTTTGCTTTCCTCAACAATAGATTTTATCGTAAATCCTGTAATGCGAGATAAAGGATCTTTTTTTCTTTCGAGAGTTGAAAATTTTTTCGATTTTGAATCGAATAAATTTACACCCATTCCTGAAGTGCCAATCCAAAGTATTCCGGTTTTATCAATGTATAAACTTGAAATGCTGTTGTAACTAATTGATTTACTATCAAACGGATCATTTTTATAATATGAATAAGTTGAATTGGCAGGATTAAATTTCATCAGCTCGGCAGATGTTGCAAGCCAAAGATTTCCTTCGTAGTCCTCTGTGATTTCTACGATTCTTCCCCAACCATATCTTAATATATTATATTGGTGAGGAAACAATTTATAGGTACCGTCAAGGCGATTAAATTTTACAATTCCACTTAAAGTTCCCAACCATAAATCACCTTCTCTGGATTCGAAAATTGCTCCAATACTTTTATCATAAAGACTAGCAGGTGCTTTGGGATCTTTGGTAATAATGCTGTAATAGTTTATTTCATCTGTTTTGGTGTTAACTTTAATCAAACCGTTTTCAGTCCCAACCCATAAAAAACCTGACTTATCAATACGCAGTGAAGTAATAAAATTCCTGTTTGAATTTTCATTATTTCTATTATCAAAAAACAGGTGTTTATCAATAACTTCCGGAGGATTCTGATTATGCACATTCAATTTCATCAAACCAAATCCGCTGATTGCAACCCAGATATTACCTTCGTAATCTTCAACAATTGATTTTATTTCTGAGCTTCGAAGAACATTTGAGGTATCAGATTTAAAGTTGACTTGAATAAATGTTTCACTATCTCTTAAGAAACAATTAAGTCCGCCATTCAATGTTCCTATCCATAATAATCCACGACTATCTTCAAAAATTGAAGTGATAAAATTTGCTGAGATTGTTTTGCGATCAAAACTATTATGTTGATAAACGACGAATGAATAACCATCATATCTATTTAATCCATCTTTAGTTCCAAACCACATAAAGCCTTTTTTATCCTGAAGAATACAAGAAATAAAATTTTGTGAAAGTCCTTGATCGCTTCCGATGTGTCTGAATTTGATAGTCCCTGACTGAGGATTTATTACACTTATGAACAATAGAAATATCAGAACTGCTTTTATCAAAAAGATAACTTTAATCTGAATCAGGAGATTAAAAAAATATTTCAATTTTATTCGCATACCTCAATCAAAAAAAATATTGATTAGTCTAAGCGGAGTGAGATTGTAAAGTGCTTAACTATTATTAGCTTTCCACTCTCAAATTAGTAATAATTAGCCATAAAACAACCATTAAATATTTGCTATTTAAGTTAATCTTGTTAAAAATTTATAATTCGTTCTGAATTGTAGTAAAGTAGATGAAAGTAGATAAAAGAAAGAAAAGAGAATGTCTTGCAGCTATGTTTTAAAAAACTGAACCTGCTTGCCAACTTCTAATAAGCAGGTTTGTCAACAAGCAGGTTTGGAATTAATCTTTCGAGGCAGCCTCTTATGGTGTCTAAGCTTTAATTATAGATACTTTGTCTCTTCAGCAAATAGTGACTTGATATAATTAAATTCTTCTTCTGTCAATGGCATATTCTGACCAAATAAATTTGCTTTTACTTGTGCAAGATTTCTGAAACCTGGAATTACAGCTCCAACCTGTTTATAATGTAACAAATACTGAAGTGCAACCCGTGCAAGTTGTTCAACTGATGAACCAAATTTTTCTTTTAGCTTTTCAATTTTGGGTTCAACCTTTGCAAGATATTCCGGTTTGAATCTTTCAGCATTTGCCCGATGATCTCCCGGTTCAAACTGTGGTGGATTACTTGCACTGTATTTCCCTAATAAAATACCTTGAGCTAATGGTCCGAAAGCAATAAATGAAATCTGATACTCATCTAATAATTTTCTTGTTGGAGAGCCATCTTTCAGAAATCTGTCATCAAGTGCACTTGCATAACTTTGAATAACATCAGGTTTAACTTTCGGAATGAGTTTAACAAAATCTTCATGCTTATAAGCTGATTGTCCGATTAATCTGATTTTTCCTTCTTCTCTCAATTTGTACATTACTTCTATTGCGTCATCAAGATATTCATCGTGTTCTCCAAAGTTTCCGTGATGGAAGTAATAAATATCAATGTAATCTCTTTTAAGATTAATTAACGATTGTTCACATTGATGACGAATATGAGCTGGTTCATAAGCATGTTCAGCTGTTCCTTTAAACCAGCCAACTTTCGTTGCGATGATAAAATTATTACTTCTTTTGCCTAATATTCTTGCAAGCATCCTTTCCGCTCTTCCGTTTCCGTAAACATCTGCATTATCAAAGTGATTAACTCCATTATCAATTGCGTAGTTAATTGCCTCAGCAATTTCTTTCTCATCAACATTTGCCCAACCGTTCGGAACACCATCAACCCAGTTCAAACCACCCATTGTCCAGCATCCTAAGCTAATTTCAGATACTTCTACATTTGTTTTACCAAGTTTTCTGTACTTCATTTTTAGTCTCCTGTTTTTTTGAAAAGTAGTAAACAAAATTATCAATTTTTTCCATCAGAGATTTTGTTTTTTGACAAGATAGTACACATAAGTAAATATAGCTATGTCAGATTTTATCAAACTAAATAAAAATTATCTTCGTGTCCTGGTGTCGTTGTGGCAATTAAAAAATCTCTCATCAATTAAATTCATATGACCGCCACAAAGTCACCAAGACACAAAGATGTATAAAGAAATTTTTATTCAGTCCAAAAAAAATAAAGAGCCTTTTGTGACTTTATTAAAAATATTTTGGAGAATTATCAATAACATAAAAACATATTCTACAAAAGTTCAAAATGCTTGAAATTACTTATATGCACACTTATTTTTCAGTAAACAAATCTGCAGGAAAATTACCATGGCAAAATTTAATCTTAATATTAACAACAGAAACTATTCGGTTGAAGCAGAACCGAATATGCCTCTGCTTTGGGTATTACGCGATAAACTCGGATTAACCGGAACTAAATATGCCTGTGGCGAAGGAATCTGTGGTTCCTGCACAGTGCATATTGATGGAAAAGCAGAACGCTCTTGTATTTTATCTGTTCAAGATGTTGAAGGTTCTTCAATCACTACAATTGAAGGACTTGCTGAAAATCCTGATCATCCAATCTTCAAAACCTGGATTGATCTTGAAGTATCACAATGTGGTTATTGTCAACCGGGACAGATAATGACACTCGCTGCAATGCTAAACAAGAGTTCTTCCAAAGAAGAAATTGAAAGAGAAATGTCAACTGTACTCTGCAGATGTGGAACATATCATAGAATAAGAAAAGCTGTTGATAAACTTGTGGAGGAGAAATAAAATGAAGAAGAAACACACCAGAAGAGAGTTTATCAAAGTTGTATCAGTTAGCGGCGGAGGTTTTATTCTTGCAACTTATATTCCTTTTAATAACTTACTTGCAAAAGCCGGTGATGATCCAAAAATTTTTTCGCCAAGCGTTTATCTGAAAATTGATTCTAATGGGTTGGTTACTGTAATTGTTCATCGTTCAGAAATGGGTCAGGGAGTTAAAACTGCTTTACCAATGTTAATTGCAGAAGAGCTTGAAGTTGAATGGGAGAAAATTGTAATCGAACAAGCAGATGCTGATTCAAAATATGGCAGCCAGTCAACTGGCGGCAGCACAAGTGTTAGACGAAACTGGGAACCACTCAGAGTTGCAGGTGCGACTGCTCGCGAGATGTTGCTAATTGCTGCTGCAAATAAATGGGGCGTTGATAAGTCGGAATGCTATGCAGAAAATGGTTTTGTTATAAATAATAAAACCAATCAAAAATTCTCTTATGGCGAACTTGTTGAAGATGCTTCAAAACTGCCTGTGCCTCAAAATGTTAAATTGAAAGATCCAAAAGATTTTAAACTAATTGGTAAAAGAATTCATCGAGTTGATACTCCTGAAAAAATTTATGGTAAAGCAAAATTCGGAATTGATGTTGTTATTCCGGGAATGTTCTATGCGGCTCTTAGCAGATGTCCTTCTTTTGGGGGGAAGGTTAAATCATTTAAAGCTGATAAAGCAAATTCACTCCCTGGTGTTATCGATGTAGTTCAGATTTCAAATGGTGTTGCTGTAATTGCTGACTCAACCTGGAATGCATTCAATGGCAGAGATGCTTTGGAGATTGATTGGGATTTTAACCCGAACTCTTCAGTCAGTACTGAAGATATAAGAAATGAAATGATGAAACATTTAAATGAAGAAGGAGCATTATTTGAAAACAGAGGGAACATTAATTCTAAAATTGAAGGAGAAAAATTTGTTGAAGCAGTTTATGAAGTCCCATTTATGGCTCACGCACCAATGGAGCCGATGAACTGCGTTGCGAAATATGAAAATGGAAAGATTGAACTGTGGGCTCCGACTCAAAATCCGCAAAACGCTAAAAGTGAAGTAGCAAAAGCTCTTGGAATTTCAGAGGACAATGTAACAGTGCATGTTACTTTGATGGGTGGAGGATTCGGCAGAAGATTGGTAAGTGATTTTGCGATTGAAGCTGCTGAAATTTCCAAAGCTTCTGGTAAAGCAGTTAAACTAACCTGGACTAGAAAAGAAGATATGAAGTTCGGATACTATCGTCCACCAAGCATGCATGTTCTTAAAGGTTCTGTTAGTTCTGATGGAAGACCTATGAAGTTCTATCATCATGTAATTGCGCCTTCAATCAGACAGATGAGGTTTGATAAAAATCTTACAGCAGAAAAATCTGAGATTAAAGAAGGAACTGTCGATCTAGAATATCAGATTCCTAATTTGAAAATAACCGGAACTCTTATCCCAACTCATGTTCCGATTTCATGGTGGCGAGCAGTTTATAATTCTCAAAATCCATTTGCGGTTGAAAGCTTTATTGATGAGCTGGCTTTTGCTGCAGGAAAAGATCCTTATCAATTCAGAAAAGAAATGCTGCCGGATGATTCCAGATTAAAAAATGTTCTCAACATTGCAGCTGAAAAATCCGGTTGGGGATCAAGATTAGCAAAAGGAAAAGGAAGAGGCATTGCTATTTCTGCTGGTTATGAAAGTTACTGTGCTCAGGTTGCAGAAGTTTCAGTTGTTGATAATAAACTTAAAGTTGAAAAATTTACTGCAGTAATTGACTGCGGAGTTGTTGTGAATCCCGACATTGTTGAACAACAATTGGAAGGCGCAATTGCATTTGCACTTTCTGCTGCAATTAAAGGTGAAATAACAATTAAGAATGGTGGAGTTGTACAAAATAATTTCGATGATTTTGAAATCCTGACTTATGATGAAATGCCTTTGGTTGATGTTCATATTGTTCAGAATAATTTTAAGGTTGGCGGAGTTGGTGAAGTTGGAATTGCTGCTTGTGCTCCGGCACTTTGCAATGCAATATTTGCTGCCACAGGAAATAGAATAAGAAGGTTACCGGTAAGATTAAGCTAATAATTTTAATTCGAACTGACTTTAATGAAAATTAAACTGTCACTCTTCGATTAACTCAGAGTGACAGTTTCTCGATTCCACTCAGAGCATATACTTTTTTTGAAATTCTTTAGCTAATTCTCAAAACATTAAATCCATTTTAGTTTCTGCATTAAAGATTCTGTTAATTTTTACTAGCATATTTTTCCGTTCCTTAATTAGAAATTACCGCTTACAATAATTTACTTCACAACGCTCCTTTCATAAAATATTTTCACATCGAGATTTTAACAATACTAGAAAGGAGTAAAACAATGCTTCGATATTTATTAACAATGTTAGTTTGTGCTAATTTATTAATGCACGCACAACATTCACCAACAAATGCTGGCAAAATTATAAGTGGTGTAGTTCTCGATTCAGCAACCGCTGCCGCATTACCATTTGCAAACATTACTCTTCACTCGAAATCAGATTCTTCTTTTATAACCGGTGTTTCATCTGATGTACAAGGTGAGTTTGAGTTAAATAATATTTCAGACGGAGAGTATTATCTTAAAATCAGTTTCGTTGGTTATAATACTAAATTTGTTCCGAATTTGAATTTGAGCAACAAAAAACAGAAAATAGAACTCGGAAAAATTTCATTATCTAAGATAACTTATCAATTAGAAGAAGCTGAAGTGGTCGGCGAAAAAGTAAACGAAGAACTTCATCTGGATAAAAAAGTTATTAATGTTGCTCAGAATCTCAATGTGCAAGGTGGAACTGCTTTGGATGTTTTGCAAAATCAGCCATCAGTTCGGGTTGATCCTGATGGAACAGTTTATCTTAGAGGCAGCTCTAACTTTACTGTATATGTTAACGGCAAACCATATCCATTGCAAGGTTCTGATGCATTGAAACAGATTTCTGCTAATACGATAGAGAATATTGAACTGATTACTAATCCTTCATCGAAGTATGATGCTGAGGGTTCAGCTGGTATCATCAATATTAATCTCAAAGCACAGAAGGATTATTCTCTAAGTGGCTTAGTTAATCTTAACAGCGGAACAGGTGATAAATACAACGCTGATGGAACAGTAAATTATAATCACAATGGTCTGAGTCTTAACGGTGGTTTGGATTATAGAAATAATTTATTTCTTAACAATCAGGAAATTAATCGTATCAGTAATTTAGGAAGTTTCGATCAGTTACTTCAGACTAAGGTTGATGTGAGAAATAAAAGGGAACAATACTCATTCCGGGGAGGAATGGATTATACTTTTAACCCACAAAGCTCTCTTGGATTAACATTAGGAATTGGTTTTGTTGATATTGAGGGAGGATTGAGCAGTAAAGTCTTGAAGAATCAATCTGATTTAACAAACTATAATGTTATAAAAAATAGAATGGATATCCCGGTTAAGTATTTTAATAGCACACTTAACTACCAATACAAATTCGAACCGGATATAAACGATATTTACTTTGAGGCAACTTATAATTATGTAAATGTTCCTAATAATCAGATAACAGAAGAATTTGTATCTGATGAAAACTATAATTCATTAACTGATCTTATGAGCAAAGTATCTTATTCAAACGGTTCAAGAAGAAATGAAGGGCGGGCAAAGCTCAATTACAAGCATAAATTATCTGAAGTTACCACTATTGAAACCGGTCTTCAAACAAATTATTCTTTCAGGAACTTAAATGCTGTAAATAAAATATTTGATAAAAATGTGAATGATTATGTTATTGATAATAAACTTACAAACGAATTTGATTTAAGAAATAATGTCTATGCCGGATTTATATCTTTCACATCTCAATTTGCAGAATTTAATTATATGCTTGGATTAAGAGGTGAGTATATGGACAGACTTCTTGATCAAAAAACTCTTGATGAATCTTTCAGATTTGATAAAATGGATTTCTTTCCATCTGTTAATGTATCAAGAAAGATTGACGAACATCAGTTGCAGTTAAGTTATAGCAGAAGAATTAATAGACCTAATGAAAATATTCTTAATCCATTCCCGTTCTTTTCTGATCCAAATATATCTGTTTCGGGAAATCCAAAACTAAAACCTGAGTATACTGATGCAGTCGAATTCAATTATCAGAAAATGTTTGGCAGTGTCTTTTTCTCTGCACAAACTTATTATAGAAAATCTAAAGATTCTTTCACTCAGACTTTTTCAACTGATTCATCAGGTAAGTTGAATATCATTTTCAATAATTATGGAAATTCTGATGTCTATGGTGCTGAACTATCATCGAGTTTTTCTGTGGCAGAAATTTTCAGATTTGATCCTTCAGTAAATCTTTTCCAAACACATCTTGATGGTCTTGCTGATGGAAAAGCAATTGTAAAGGATTTTTTCAATTGGTCCGCGAGATTAAATGCTACTGTTACAATTACACCAGACACAAGATTTATGTTTTCAGGAAATTATATGAAATTTGTTGATGTACAATCAGAATCTGAACCCTTTATGCAGGTTAGTGCTTCGATCCGGCAGGAATTTTTAAACAAAGCAATTTCATTAACATTACAGGCACGAAATTTATTCAAAGCATCTGATATGAAATTCACAACTTCGGGTTCAAATTTTAGTGGCAGAGCATTTATAAGACCTGAATCTCCGGTGTTCTCACTGATGTTTTCATACAATTTTAATAACTTCAAGAGAACACAAAGACCAAATGACAATATTGATATCCCTACAGGATTATAATTATTAATTTTTATAGATGATTTAAGATAAACTGTCACTCTTCGATTGAACTCAGAGTGACAGTTTACTATTAAATCTCCAAACTTTTAACAAGCTTTTCTTTAAGGGTTTTAACCTTTGTGATCATTTCATTGAAATGACTGAAATTCTTCTCCAGCAGATTAAATATTTGTAACGCCTGATCTTCTTTCCCAACTTTTAAGTATAACATTGCAAGATAAAGTGACGCTGAAGGATCTGATTTAATAATTTCAAATTTCTCTTCAGACAATGTTATCGCTTCTTTTGTTCTGTCTGTTGAGTGAAGTATTAAAGAAATATTTTTTATAAGCTCTGAATTGTCATTGAATTTACTATACAATTTTTGTAGCAAGGTTAAAGCAAAATTTTTATTTTCATAACGACTGAGCAAATTAACCACAAGAGAAAGATTAAGATTATTAACTTCGCTTATCAACTCATCAATTTTACTTTCATTAATATTTTTTTGCTTCTCTAATGAATCAATCAACTCTGAAACATTTTTACCACAGAGTTTGCCAAGCTCTGATTTCATCTGATTATTTAAAGTCGAATCTTTGAGCTGATAAGATAGATGCAATCCGTAATAAATAATTTCTTCCGCAGAAACATTAACTTGCTGAAGATTATTATACTGCAGCTTTTCTGAACTCTTTGAAAGTTCAAGTGCTTTTTGTAATTCATTTTTTGCTTCAGAAAAATTTCCGCTTCTTAAAAGAATTTTTGAGCGAAGTAAATGATAAAATGTTTGTGTATTGTTTAGTCTGATTGCTTCATTGATATATAATTCAGCTTGTTTGTTTTGAAAGTCATTAAAAAACAATTGTGATAGATATGAAAACGATTCTGCTTTGAATTGATAGTTTAATGATTTCGATTTTACCAGTTGAAGAAAATTTTCTTTGGCGGTCTCGTAACTCTCCAGAATAAAATTGGACTGTGCAATCTGAAATAAAACATATTCATTTTTTGCTGCAGCATATTCCTCTTCAAGTAATTTCAGATTCCTTAATGCTTTTTGTTTCCTTCCTTCTTTTGAAATGTCATACCCAATGTGATGTATTAAAATATCAGAATGGATGAATTTGTAATTTAATTTTTCAAGCGATGGAGTTATTTGTTCATGTACTTTGCCTGTGAAGTGTGCTTTCGGATGATTTTTGAAAAACCGAATATATCTTATAGTATCATTACGCTTAGCTTGCGAGTTGTAACTTTTAATTGTACAATAATAACCTGCGTTATCTGATATACTAGCATAATTTTTTAGCTTCGCAGCAGCATTCTTATCCAATCTTTCGTCAGCATCAAGATATAAAATCCAATCACAGTTTGATTTACTTAATGCAAAATTTCTTGCAGCAGCAAAATCATTTATCCAATCGAAGTGAAAAATCTTTGCATTAAAACTTTCAGCAATTTTAATTGTATCATCGGTTGAGCCCGTATCTATAATAATGATTTCATCAATGACATTCTCAACTGATTTGAGGCAATCAGTTAAATGCTGAGCTTCATTTTTAACGATCATTGTGAGACTAATTGAATTCTTCATTTCTGATTCACTTCTGTCTGAACTGATTCCTTAATGCCAAGAATTTCGTTAACATTATTTAGTGCTATTACTGCCTGAGAATTATTAGGATCATTTTTAACAGCCCATTCGAACATAACTCTTGCAGCATCGAATTGTTCCTTTGCATAAAACACTTGTCCCAGTCCAAAGCAAGCAGATGTTGATGAAGGTGAGTGTTGTAATTCCTGTTCAAAATAGTATTGTGCTTTATCAAAATCATTTGAAGCTAAAAATAAATTGCCAGCTAAATTGAGAAGATTAGTTTTTGATATAATTTTTGCTGAACCCTCTGAATAAAAATTAATTGCCTGTTCGATTGCATCCTGAGCTGACTGAATTTCATTATCAGCTAGATGGACTTTAACCCTTCTGAAAAACTGTAGAAATTTATTTTCATCAATAGGGTAGAAAATCTGATGAGGTTTAATTGTTTTATTTTGTAACCAGATTTCATCCGGAGTTGCGCCCCATTTTTCAACAAAGATTTTTTGATTTTTCAGAAGTCTTTCAGCATAAGCTTTTTCGCCATTTGCTTTGAATGATTTCGAACCATAGTGATGAATAAAAACATCTTTAGCAATTACTGTCTTGTAGCCAGCTAACTGAGCACGCAGACAAAAATCATCATCTTCATAATTTCCAGGTGAAAATCTTTCATCGAGTCCACCGATTTTATCTATCACTTCTCGTTTAATTAAAGTGCAAAGAAATGCAACGCGAGGGAAATGAATAATTTCATCTTTATTTTTTTGTTGAACCTCAGCTGCATATTTGTGCATCTCTTCTATTGAATTATACTTTGCATTTTTATCTTTTTGTAAACCACTTACTTCATTGCTTATTGGACCAACTATTCCAATTCTGGAATCTGATTTGGTCACTTCAATTAATCTTTCCACTAGATTATCAGTGAGAACAGTATCGTTATTAAGAATTAAAATATAATCACCTAAAGCTTTATTGATAGCCTGATTTACTGCAGCAGGAAATCCGATATTTTCTCTGTTACGAAAATATCTTACATAATTCACTTCTTTTTTGAAATAATCATGAGTGCCATCTGTTGATGCATTGTCAATCACTATAATTTCATAATTGCATTTTACTCTACTCTTAATACTACTTAGACATTTAGTTGTATATTCAAGTTGATTATATAAAACCAGAACTATGCTTACTTCAGGCGGACTTGAAAAGTATAAAGTTAAGTGATTCGATAAATCTCTTTTTGTATGATTAAAAATATACTCAAGTCTCTTTCTCATTAAAGTGCCGGAGTATTGTTGTTCAACTAATTTTTTCCCAAACTCAGAAAATTTATTCCATAAGTTTTCTGAGTTGTAAAGTTTAATCACATAGTCAGCAAATTGTTTAGCATCATCTGAAACGAAAGCATGAATTTCATTTTCAATTCCCATTCCTTCAGCGCCGATTGATGTTGTAACGATTGGTAAACCACTCGAAAGAGCTTCTCCGACTTTACCTTTATTGCCAGCACCGAATCTTAATGGAACTACTTCTATTCTGCATTTATCAAGATACTCTTTCACATCTGCAACCCAACCAGTTACGATAATATCATCTCTGCTTAATGATTTTATTTTATCAGATGGATTATTACCTACAATGTAAAATTTGATTTCAGGTAATTGTTTTTTGACCAAAGGAAAAATTTCTCTGACGAAATACAATACAGCATCTTCATTCGGATTGTGATTAAAGTTTCCAACAAATATTATATCTCTTCTTTCGTTGAAAGCAGGTGTATTGCTGCGAACATTGTGAACATCTGTTAAAATAAAAATCGGCTTATTGTTCAGATGCTTATTTAATTCAATTCTGTCTGCTTCTGTAACTGTTGTAATACAATCAGCTTTTGTATAAACAGCCAACTCACGCTTTTTATTTTCCAGAGCTTTAGCCATAAATGACTTATCTTTACTTAATTCAGCCTGTCTGATTTCTCTCAGATAATGTATATCCATTGTATCTATAAGAATTGGAACATCAGGAATCTGCGATTTGATCAGATCAATGAAATATTCCGCTATATGCCAGAAGGCTATATAAACAAAATCGAAATCTCTTTCTTTGAGCTCCAAAGAATTAATAAGGGTTTTTATATATGATTTTGCATTTTCAGTTTCTCTGAAAGAATACCAATATTCATAATTAAACCAGATAAACTCAACACCTCGCATTTTAAAATCAGTCAAATATTTGATTCCGCTTTCATCTAAATATTGCTTGCCCATAAGATGAACATAAGTTACTTTGTAACCAAGATTCAGCATTTCATTTAGAGTATGGTAATGTCTTAAAGCTCCAGCAGCTCTATCGGGTAAAGGCGGAATGTCATCAATAATCAGAATTCGTTTACCTTTATTCCTATCGGAAAACTTATATATTAATTTTGGATTGTTTGGATATTGCTTTGAAAGTTCTTCTTTCCACTTCTCAACAAATTTGGGATGATTGGCAACCTGAAACTTTTTAAATCCGCTGTTCAGATCAGTTCCTGCTGTAGCGCCTTCGTGATGAATTACTTTTGAAAATGGATTGAAGTAAACTTTATAACCAAACTTTCTGACACTGAAACATAAATCAGTATCCTCGTAATATGCAGGAGCAAAGCGATTATCAAATCTTCCGATTTCTTCAAACAAACTTTTTCTTATCATCAATGCTGCACCTGAACAATAGTCAACTTCTTTACAATAAGAATATTTTGAATCATTCGGATCATCGCCGCGTCCAAAATTCCAGCCTGTTGCATCATTAAAAATTACTCCGCCAGCTTCCTGCAATTTACCATTCGGATAAATTAACTTAGAACCAACAGCACCTGCATCTTTATAGTATTCAAAAGTGCTGTAAAGAGTTTTTAACCAACCTTTCTGAGGTTCTGTATCATTGTTAAGAAAAACAAGGAAATCACCATTAGCATAATCAATTGCAAAATTATTTCCATCAACAAAGCCAAGATTTTTTTCTGCACGAAGAAATTTTATTTTCTTTCCGTAACTAATTAGTAATTCAGGTGTATCATCAACAGAAGCATTATCAAGAACAATCACTTCATAATTAGGATAGTCAGTATTTTCAAACAATGATTTCAAACATTTCTTAGTCATTTCTGATTTATTATAGCAAAGAATAATAATTGAAATGAGAGGCAAATGATTTGTACTGTTATTCGTCGGAAAAGAATTTTTTATTTGCTTGAAATTGTTCAGTTCTGAAATACGAATTGAAATGACTTCGAGTAAATTTTTTCTTTCCGGGTTGGATTGATAAATTTCATTTAACAGGAGAACTGAATCTAAAATTTTATTTTTAATATAAAATATTTCGGAGAGATAAACCTTTGTACCAAATTCATAATCCTTAACATTAAGTATTTCATTAAAAAGTTTTTCAGCTTTATCAAAATCATTTTGAAAAAAATATTCACGGCCAAGATAAAATTTCAGTTTGTTCCTTTGATCATCATTTAGAGAACTATCATTTAATTGAGATTGAATAAAATCAATTGCCGTATCTCTGTCTGCAGTATTATAGATTTCTTGAAGCTCTTCTAAAAAATTATTTATGTCAAACATAATTTGTTACTCTTTTGTTGCAATAAAAAATATTTGTTCTCCGCCGAGATAGCCATATTCCTTTGAATAAGTAAAAATTGCTCTGGCATCTTTAAATCCAACTTCTATCAAATCATCTAACAACTCCCATCCAAAATGATAATAGCACAAACATCCCTGAATTCTGTTTAATGGATCTCCGTGATATTCTGGTGGTAAAATATGATTGATGGTCCCATCTTCATTGAGTTTTGCGCGAACAATATTTTCTTTTGAGTTTCTGTTAAATGGAACAGTGAATAAAAACTTTCCATTTGATTTCAAAGTTCTGAAACTTTCACGCAGTGCTTTCTTGTAATCGGGAATATGTTCAAGTACTTCAAGAGAAATTATATAATCAAATTGTCTGTCAGAGAAAGTAAGTTTTGTAAAATCTTCATTTCTGATTCCGAACTCGTTAGTTGTTCCAGTTGGTACTTGATCGCCTAGATATTCACTACCTATTAATTTCGGGTTAATTTTTTGTAGTAAATTAAAAAGACTTGTTGTTTGCTCTGTGGTATAAACTGATGAAGTGGAAAAATCAGGAAAGAGTTCCTGAATCAGATGATAAGTCAATCGCATTCTGTTATTCAAGCCACAAGCAGGACAAACTAATCTTTCTCTCCAGTTGGGAATTTTCTTTCCATCAATATTGTAAGCATTCCAGAAATCAATATGAAAGTGGACAATATCTTCACAGACTATGCAATAACCTTTGTAGTAAAAGTTATCTGTATCGTTTGGAATTAAACCCTGCTCAAATTCCTGTCTATCTTTATAAGTCTGACGCATTGACTGTTCATAATTAACAAATTCTTCAAATGAAGAAATAGTATTAATATTTAATTCTGCACGCAATAACTTTTTGAGCTGATTATTTACAAATGAATTTTCAAGAAAATTGTTTTCAATCAAATAATTCAGATTGTTAATTGCAACTTCATCATTAGGATTACTTCGTAACACATTTAAGATATGATTAAATGCTTCTGAATAATTTTCCTGAATGATTTCAAGATAAGCCAGATCATTGTGAGCATCTATTTTGTATTTAGGAATTTCGACTGCTTTATTTAATATTGTTTTAGCTTCCTCGAATGAATTCGATTCAATTAATTTCTCAGCCAGCAAAATCATATTATGTCTTTGCTCAGATTGTAAGTAGCTAAAATATTCAGTGAGTTTTCTTTCCAGCTCGATTTTTTTCTTATCAATAAATTTATTTTTTATTAAGTGGTCCGTTACGACCAATTTGAAGTTGAGTCTTTCTTTAAAGTCTTTAATTTGTTTATAGAGAGTAAGTTTTGACTCAAAGTCAAATAATCTTTCTGAAAGGTCATTGATAGGTAAAACATTCCCGGAGTTTGCTGTAACAAATTCTATAAACTCATCCAAACTTCTTCCGACATTTTGATTTGCATAGAAGTATGTTTTACTGTTGAGAAGTGATTCAAAAAATATTTTTGCGTTTAAAAGTTTATCCTCAAAGTTTATTCTGTTCAGCGCTTCATTTAATTTATTTAAAAAATCTTCTTTAGAATTCGGGTTGTAAGTTGCATTGAAATTATAGATAGCACTTTTAGCAATCAGCATTACTGGTTTTTCAGCTAACAAAACTTCGTATTGAATTGTTGAATTACCTACGATGACTAAATCACTTAATTCAATTAATATTTTGTTATAAAAACTTTTTGTGACAAATACATTTTCACTTTCAAAAACAGAATAATCATTTTTATCGTTTGGATGCGGCTTTATGATTAGAAGTGTGTCTGAAAGTTTGCTAATTTCTTCAGAAAGAAATTTGATTGCTTCAGCAGTGTACTTAAAAATTACAGATACTTCTTTTGAATAGCTTTGTTCAGAAGGGAAATAAGCTGTGTCGTGTGTGCCATAAAATGTTATGATTCTGAATCCATTTTCTTTTCTATCAAGAATTAATTTTTCTAAATCAACATTATGATTTTCCGGATATTTTGAATTTATACTTCTGGAATAATATTCTTTTAATTTTTTGTAATCATCAAAACCAGAATCATAGTTTAAAGAATCTAGCTCCGTTGCAATTAAATTCAATTCTTTGTTCAGAACATCTTCAATCATTAATGTGCTGCTGAAAAATCCTCGCTCAAGGTAATAAGATGGAATGTTGGATTTCTCTAATAAGCTTTTAAAAATCAAAGACTGAGGTAAAAGATTTCCCCAAACAAAAACTATTGAAGGATTGATAGATGTAATTAACTGCTTGTAAAAATTTTTGCAGTGAGTAATTCCAGTAACATACTTATTGTAGTTGTCCAATGTATCATTATTCCAGAAAGTATCTCTTTCAATCAAGTGAAAATCTTCTTCAGTCAGATTCTGCTCAGTAAAAATGCTGAATTGAAATTCTTCGCTAAATTGTTTGAAAGAAAATGGAATATGTATCACGGAAAAATTTAATCCATCAAAGCCTTCAGAAGAGGTTAATAGAACCAATTCAAACCCTTTTTGATTTAACAAATCTGAAATTCTATTCCACAGATTTTTATACTCTTCGTTAAGTGGTAAGAAAGTGCAGATGATGCAAGTTTTTTTATTTGTATTAGCCATTAGAATAATCCATATTTTTGAACTAATTCGCTTGTATGAACACCTTTAGCAACATCAATCAGAATATGTTTTTCATTCTGAAGTTTTTGAAAGGCAGTTTCTATAATTTGATTTTCATATTTTCTTGGTATAACAACAATTCCATCTCTGTCACCAAAAATCAAATCATCTTTGTGAATACTTATTCCATCAATAACAACTGTTTTATTTTTTGAAGTTACAATTCCACGTTTTCTTGTATCCTTACAGTAATTTCCTTTTGAAAAAACCGGAAAGCCCATATCTGAAGTTTCACGGGTATCTCTTGTAACTCCATCAATAATGGCTGCTGATGCTCCTGCTCTCAAAGCAAGATTTGCATTCAATTCACCAAAGAATGCATAATCCGGAATTTTGTTTGCGACAACTATTACATCATTGTTAACAATATGATCATAAAGATTTAGACTATCATAAATTCGTTTAAAGTCTTCATCATCAGGACAAAGATCAATCTGCAATGTTTTTGCTCTGCCAAGAACTTTTGCATCTGGTAAGTTCAGTGAAAATTTACTTGAAAGTACGCCGTTAAGATTTAAGTCATCAAGAATGTCTGAAAGTAAAGCACTCGAAAGTAGTAGTTTTAGATTGTTAAATAATCTTCGCTCTTGTTCACGAAGTCCGATTGCGATCAGGTTCGCGAGTTCAAAATCTTCAGGCCAGTTTACATCAATACTTTCAGTAGGATCAATTTCGAGCAAAAATGGATTATCACCAATTCGTCTTTTTAATTGAAGGGCAACATCTCTTCTGACAATATACAATCCCATTGATTCAATAATTGTATCTTCAAGATCAACACTGTTTGGAATATGATGAATATTATAAACTGGTCGTCCGTCTTTCCATAAATATTGTTTTTCTTTTCTGATTGCCACAACTGAATCGTATTCAGGGTTATCCAATAAAATATTGATTCCTTTTTCAATTGTTGAAGGCTTGATGAAAGGACTTGTGCAAAGCAACTGAACACAAATATCTGCATCTGAATGTTGAACTTCATTATAGAAAAGCAAATTGCCATCGGTTTTGTTTGATGCGAGTGAAGCATCGCGCTTAAGAATATTACATTTTACTTCGGAGGCAAGATCAATTATTTCGTGAGATTCAGTGTCAAGAAAAACCTCATCTATTAATGATATGCTCATCAGTTTCTTCAAACTGCGAAGAAATAAAGGTTCTCCATCCAACAACATTGTATTTTTGTTTGGAATCCGATTACTCGAACCTTTTGCCGGTAAGAATGCTGCTACTTTCATAAAAATTTTTTTTATTCCGGGTTTGCCAAAATGTATTCCATAAAAAAATTCGCTTTTAATCGTTTAAGATGCGTTTCGTTGTTTATTAAATGCACAATATTGTTTTTGTGAATAATATTCTACAATGTTCTTCATTTCTGATATTGGAGATTAAAGATTTAAAAAGTCGAAGTCTGAATAATTTTTGATGATGAATTGTCTTAAAGAAATTGGAAAAAATTCGATAATACTTGGGGATAAAATATTCGAGAAAAGATGAAAGAAGAGAAAACCACATTTGATCTGAATCTGAATGATGACCGGAAGGTTGATCTTCTGATTGATTTTAATCGAATGAAAAAAAATTATTTCGATTTTTATCTCAACAGAAAGAAATCTTTCAATGAAAAACTAAATGATTTTAAAAAGTTCTTTTCACTTCAATTGCCGGTAAATTTAGGAGAACTTTTTGTCCCCGAGAATCAGACTCAAATTCTTTGGATGTTTGATAATCCATCAGTGCTTGCTTATGAGAACGAATTAAAGGAAAAGCTCTCTCTTTTTAAGATAAAACACTTAAATCTTAAAAAATATTTTTATAAAGTTTTTACCAGTGAAGACAATCAAAAAAGAGAAATAAATGTTAATCTGTTTCTTGGAACAGTAAAATCTTTTTATGGAATTAACCATTTCTTCGTTCCTTTTTATAAAGCGATAGTATTTCTTTACGGAGTGAAAAATCCTGATCCTTTGCTTGCACTTGAAGAGTTGAAAAAAGCAGAATCAATGCTTGTTAATCTTGAACTGTCACAAAAAACCAAACAGGAACTTTCTTATTATCTGAATCTATACTCTGCTTATGCACATCAGAAAATTGCTCAGTATGAATCAGCAATGGAGTATCTGAATGCGGCAATTGATGTAAATCCATTCGGTGTAACAGCGAGATATTATCTACTGCAAAATTCACTTTTGTTAAACGATCTTGAACAGGCAAATCATCTGACTGATAAATTATTCAAACTTGATTTAGAGCGCCTAAAATATGCCTTGGATGAATGTAATGCGTTGATATTTGATTATTGTATTACTAATCCGTTAACACCGTATTTTTTTGTTTCAAATGAATTTGCACCAATTGGTTCGGTTCTCGAAAAGCTAATAACAATCAGTCTGAGCCATCAGATAGCAGGAGAAATTTTAGAACAGAAGTTGAACAATATCTTAAATCTCAGATACGATGATTATTATGATCAGGAATTAAAAAACAATCTGAATTTTCTCAAATATATTTTCCTTGAGCAGAAGAACATTTCCTCACCGTTTTTCAAAATGATCTTGCCGGAAATAGAGAAAAAATTTACTTCATCTGCAGAAAAACTGAAAACATTAATCAGAGAGAAAGCTTTAGAGAATTGTTACCAGGAATTAAAAGCTTATGATGAAATAATTGAAGATTCAATAAAATCAAAAGAACATCTTGAAAAAGAGATAGTAGAATCAAGAGAAGATCTACAGAAAAAATTAGCTGCGTCAATTAAAGCAGTAGAAGAATATACCACAAGTGCAATTCAGGAAACAGAATACAATCTTGCTCACGCACACGAAATGGATAAGTTTAATCCAACTGTAGCTTTTAATAATGCTATGATTTACAATTTAATTGTATCTGTGATAGTGTTCATTATAGGTGCGATTGCAGGATATTTCAACAACTCGCATATAAGTTCAATGGAATTTTATGAAATGTTCAGCTCGATACTGATTACAGGTGCAAAATGGACTTCGATAACATTTATTTTCGGAGTTTTTGTTGCAGCCGGAATTTCAGTTTTCGTTCTTGCTGAGAAAGCTACTTATAAACAAAATCTTAAAAGAAAAATAAATGAATTGAAGAAAGAAAAAGAATTAAGCATTGATTTACTGAAGAAAGAAGCTGCAAGAAAAGAAAAATCAATTACAGAAAATTTTAATGAGAGAATCGAATATTATAAAAGAAGAATTGAAGATGTGAGGAAAGAAAAAGCCGAGAGAGAAAAACATTTAAAATCAAAAGCCGAGGAAAGCATTAAACCTTTTATTGAAAAAATCGATAATGTAATTGGATTTAATAATACTGATTCTGCTATTACATGAACAATAAAATTTTGATTGGAAACTATAAACAAAAGATTGGCAACTACGATAATCAAATTGAAAATAAAATCTTAATTAACTAAATAAAAACAAGCAAGGATGCTTGTAATTCAATAAACAAAATACATGGAGGTTCACAATGGCATTCCAAATCAACACCAACCTTGATGCGTTAAAAGCTTACAATGCTCTTGTAAAAGTTAACGCACAAACAACCAAAGCTCAGCTGCGTCTTGCAACAATGAAGAAAATCAACAGTGTAGCTGACGACACTTCCGGCTTCAGAGTAAGTAAAGAACTCGAAGCAGAAAACTTCAAGTACAATGCTCAATTAAACAACATTGCATCAGCAAAGAATTTGCTCTCAACTGGTGAATCAGCTTTAATGCAAGTTCTCGACAAATTAAACCAGATTGAAGCTAAACAGGAAGACGCAAAAGATCCATTAAAGAACGCTGCTGCTCTTTCTGAGGATGTTAAAGTTCTTGCTGATGAAATTGATAATATTCTGTCCAACACTACAATTAACGGTTCAGATATTCTTGCCAGCACTAACTTCGATTTCGGCGCAGGAACAACTCTTACTGTTAATATTGGTGCCCAGATTGGTGATAACTCAACTACTATCACAGGCTTACAGAACACAACTGGTCAGGCTAACTTAACTCAGAGTATATCAACATTCAGAGATAATATCAAAACAGCTTTGGGTTACATTGGTAACAGAATGCAGACATTTGAGTCACGCGAAGAATTCATTACTGCTTCGATCACAAACAACTCAGCTACAATTTCCCGACTTGTTGATGCTGATATGGCAATGGAGCAATTGAATGCAACCAAAGGTCAAATCGGGACACAGATAGCAACTGCAATGTTGGCTCAGGTTAATGTTGGTCCACAAAGCTTACTTGGATTGTTCAGATAATTTCTTTGAATTAACAACAGAAACCCCCGCTGATTAATGCGGGGGTTATTTTTAATCAGGGATGAAAAATGCAAAACACAGCAACTTACAGAACCAATAAACTCAACACATATTTAGCAAACGATATTCTGAATTCTACTCCGGAAAAACTTTTAATTAAAGTATATGATTTTGCAATTGTTAATTGTCAGAGAAAAGATATAATTAAAACCAACGATGCTATCCAGCAGCTGATTAATGCTCTGAGATACGATAATGAAGAAGTAAGCGCAATTTCTACCGGACTTTTAAGATTGTATCAATTCTGTCAGGACCAGATGCGTAAACACAATTATGAGCTTGTTAAAGAAATTTTATCTCAACTAAGAGAAACCTGGTTAAATGTTTTTAATCAAGTAAAACAAAATGGCTATTGATCTTCTAACAACATCAGGAATTAATTCGTTTATAAACTCTTACATTAAAGCTGAGAGTGAGAAAAGAATTACGCCATTAAAAACAAGGCAGAATAAGTATAATAAACTTTCTTCGGCTTACAGCAATCTCTTGAGCAATATTGATAAACTTAAAAGTTCTTTATCAACACTAAAGTTAAGGGATGCCTCATCAATCTTCAGAGCAAAGAAAGCCGAGACATCAAACAATAATCTTGTTTCAGCAACAGCATCTTCCTTAGCTGATGCTGGTTCATTTACAATAAGAACAAATCAGCTTGCGAAAAACGATACTCTTTTATCAATAGATAGAATTTCTTCAGCAAGCTCTTCTATAACTTCACCAGGAACATATTCCTTCACGATTAAAACTGGTGATGGAAGCGGCTCATTTTATACCAGTAATGTTAGTGTAACTTTATCTGAATCAGATTTTATTAGTGGTAATATTTCTTATCAGGCACTTTCGGAAAAAATTAAAAATGCCATTAAAGATGACAAAGCAATTATTGCAAGCAACTCCGTAAGTGGTTTTAATAATTCCTCAGGAAGTTTCAAGCTAAGCTTAAATGGGACAGAGACAGAAATAACCTACTCTGAAGGAACATACGAAGAAGTGATTGATAGTATCGTTACTCAACTAAATGCAATTACCGGAGTAACCGCTGAAAAAGTAGTTGAAGGCGGAAATGTCCAATTAAAAATAACAGCTGTTAATTCATCAAAATATATTCAACTAAAAGATGACACAGGAACACTTTTGACTCAATTGGGGGTGTCATCGAACAAGGAAATTGCGGCTTCCGGCGTAATTACTGCTTCTTCTTTCTCTCCCGTCGTTGGAAGCACGCAATTTTCTATATCTTCAAAACAGACTGGCTACAATTTCAGAATTATGGAAATCTCTGATGACCAGACTGGTGGTCTACTGAATGAATTCGGTATTAATCTTGGTGCAACGCGACAATCTTTTGTTCAAAATGATGATGGAGATGATACTGCTGGATTTGTTTATTCAGAATCAGATTTGAATGCAAAACTTTTATTTAACGGAATTGAAATTCAAAGAGACTCAAATACAATTTCTGACTTGGTCAATGGTGTTACAATTAATCTTAAATCCGTTTTCTCTCAGTCAGATCAGGATGTTGTAATAACAATTGGCACTGATGTATCTGCTATAAAATCAAAAATAGAAGAATTTATTAATTCATTTAATTCCCTTTATTCATTTATCAGAAAAAATTCTTCTTCTGTTTCTGGCAGCAGAGGAGTTTTATTCGGAGATTCAACAACTTCTTCACTCAATTTAATTTTAAGCTCTTCCGCATATACATCACTTACAGGTTTTCCTTCTGATGTTATAAACTCATTATCGAAGCTTGGGATTACTTTCGATGTAAATAATGGATTAAGTATTTCAGATTCATCACAGCTTGAGTCTATGATTTTAAGCAGAACCTCAGAAGTTGAAACATTCTTCAATAATACGAATGGTTTTTCAGAAACATTACTATCAAAAATTAATTCTTACTCTGGTGCAAGTGGATATATTCAGCAGGCAATTTCCAGACTTGATACGAACCTTAATCAAATTAACGACTCAATTACAAGAATTCAAAATCAAATTAATAAAAGTGCTGAGAATCTTAGAAAACAATATCAGAAACTACAGACTCAACTGGCTTCTTTACTTTCGTCACAGAGTCTGTTTACAAATAATTTAGGATAATTTTATGTCAGCAATTTATGCATCTGAATTGATTTCCAGAATGAATGAAATAGTTAATGAATTAAATTCTTTGAATGAAGATTCTTTTGATGAAAAATTCCCGGAGATTAAACAAAAAATGGTTGAAGTTCACGAAATTCAGGAAAGATCCCTCTATTTATATTCAGATGCAGACCAAAAAAAAATTTCCGATGCCTCTAAACTGATTAAAGAAACTTTCGATAATGTATTGAGAAAATGGATGGATCGTGTTGAAGAAGTAAAAAAAGAGTTAGATTTGCAATTAAATCAGAAAAAAATTTTAAGCTATAAGAGGTTTTAATATGGAAATCAAAGGAATAACCCCGAAGCCAATAATTGTTGATGAAACGAAAAATAATAAGTCAGTAAAGAAAGAAATTCAGAAAAAAGATTCACTCGAAATCTCAAAAGAAGCAAAGGAACTTCAGCAGAGAAGCGAGCAAGTAAAGGATCTGAGCGCAATCAAGGAGAGAATCAAATCAGGATTCTATAACACTGATGAAGTGCTTAACAAAGTTGCTGATCGCATTCTGAAGGAGCTAAATAGCAAATAGTTGTAAAAACTTTTTACAATCTCGCCACATTTTCAATCTTTTTTGTAAAAAATTGTTTACTCTTTTCTAATAAGAATTTATATTTGTCATTGTATGAACAATGACGAAATATTTTCGCATAAACTTTTCCTTCTGGGGAAATTCACAGCTAGTTTGATTCACGAAATAAGGAATCCACTTTCAGTTATTAAAATGAATCTGGAATTCCTTAATATGTTAAAAAGTGAATTACCCACTGAAGCAAACGACAGCATTCAATCATGTGTTGAAGCTACTAACCGTATGATTTTTCTTATTGAAAATTTTTCTGACTTTTCTAAAAAACATCCATCGGAACTAAGTATTTGCAATGTAAATGAAATAACACAGATTGCTGTTAATATTTCTCAGGTAAATGCCAGCCGGATGAATCTCTATATCGAAACAGAACTATCACCAAACATGCCTTCGATTTATTTTCATAAAGACAAAATGCTTCATGTTTTTCTGAACTTACTTAATAATGCAATCGAGGCAAAAAATAAATCCGATAAAATTTTTGTTAGAACTTATCTTCGTACAATTGATGATAAACAAAAAATTGTCTGGGAAATTGAAGACAGCGGTACCGGAATTGACTATGAGCTTGGTGATAAAATTTTCAGTGATTTTTATACCAGCAAGAAAAAAGGGACCGGACTTGGTTTAGGCGTTTGTAAAATGCTCCTGGAACAATACAATGCCGAAATACATTTCGAAAGTGAACCGGGCAAAGGAACAAAATTTTTTGTATTTTTCGACACCAGTTCACTAAGGAATGAAAATGCAAAACAAAATACTGATAATTGACGACGACGAACTCGTTTGTCAATCACTAAAAAAGATTCTCATTAAGTTAGAATATCTAACCAAATACACTACCGAAGCAGAATATGCATTGGACAAAATTGAACAATTTGATCCAGATTTAATTCTGCTTGATATTTATCTTACCTCGATGAACGGCCTTGATTTATTGAAGGAAATTCATTCAAAGCATTTCAACATTCCCGTTATAATGATTACTGCTTTTGCTGATGTTAACATTGCAGTAAAAGCTATGAAGCTTGGTGCAACTGAATTCTTACTTAAACCCATTGATATTGATCAGCTGAAAATAACAATTGACAAAGCATTAACTACAAAAAATCTTAAAGCCGAAGTTGAAAGATTAAGTGAAATTGTTAAAGAAGATATTCTTACAAAAGACTATTTCGGGAAAAGCAGTAAGATTCAGAAAATTGTTACAGCAGTTGAAAAACTTGCTAAAAGTCCTGACACAACAATTCTTATCGAAGGTGAAAGCGGAACTGGTAAAGAAATGATAGCAAAGTTTATTCATCAGAATAGTCCGAGGAAAAACGGACCATTTATAAGGATAAACTGCTCTGCTATTCCTCGTGAGCTGGCTGAAAGTGAATTGTTCGGACACGAGAAAGGTGCTTTTACAGGAGCTTTGCAAAAAACTAAAATGGGAAAATTTGAACTTGCTTCCGGCGGAACAATTCTTCTGGATGAAATTGCAGAGCTTTCTCCGGAAATGCAGGCAAAACTTTTAAGAGTGCTTCAGGAAAAAAAATATTTCAGACTTGGTGGAGAAAAAGAAATTGAAGTTGATGTTCGTGTTTTAGCTGCTACAAATAAAAAGCTCGAAGATGAAGTGAAGAAAGGTAACTTCAGAGAAGATCTTTTCTATCGCTTAAATGTTGGTCAAGTAACAGTTCCTCCGTTACGGGAAAGAAAAGAAGACATTCCATTTCTTGCTTATTCATTCCTTCAGGAGTTTGCACAGAAATTCGACAAACAAATTAAAGGATTTGATTCAGCAGCTCTGGAAATTCTGACTGAATATCCCTGGAAAGGTAATATCAGAGAGTTAAGAAATGTAATTGAAAGAGTTACATTACTTTTAGAAGAAGATGAAGTTAAAGAAAAACATTTGCATTTTCTCAAATCAGGTGTTGCAGAAAGTGCAGTAAGTGATGACAAATTTGTTCTGAAAATTCCGGCAAAGGGAATTGCAATTGATATTGTGTTGAAAAAACTTATTGAAGATACACTTCGGATTACAAATGGAAATCAGGTTAGGGCAGCAAAAATTCTTGGACTTTCCCGTTCAAAGCTGCGTTACAGGATGGAACAATTAGGAATTGAAGTTACAAAAAATATTCAGCATAATTAAACTGAACGGATAGCTCGAATAATTATTTTTGACTGATTAAAATTCTTTTACGATTTCCTACACTTCTGTCCAAAATAAATTTATTTATGTGGCTAAAGCCAGTTTCTGGTTTTAATTTTTTTTCAGTTCACTGAAGTGAACTGCAATAACTGTTGATTAGATGTGTTCTTTTCTATTGCTGTTGGATTTATCCAACTGTTATTATAAATATTAGAATATTAAGGGCCTTAGCCACATTTAATTAAAACCTGTTAGTAATAAGAGAGTAATACTTTTTTAAAATGGATTCAATTAAAAACGATTTTATATTCTTTAATTTTGAACTAAAATAAGAGTTTATTGATTCGATTACAGTTTATTTTGGACAACAATGATTTCCTAAAAGCATTTTTGATTCTTCGCTTAATAACTTATGCTACACAAATTTGATAAAAACCTTCGAGGATTTCTGAAATAATTAAGAATTTTTCTTTTATTTTTACTACATTTTTAGCCAGACCTTGAAGGTTTTACAGATTTGCTTAAGGTGACTTAATAAGTCTTTAAAAAAAAATTAAACCCACCTCTAAACTTCTTCAGGCATTTTCCGATAATCTGATACAGAGAACTATGTTCTTGCAATTAAATTCAGGTTATTGGAGAATTGATGGAAATTCTGGAATCAAACAGCGCTACTGCAACAGATATTCTTCAGCTGGTTAGCTTTATGATTGGAAGTGAAGAATATGCTGTAGATATTTTTTATGTCAAAGAAATCAACCGTCTTTCTCACATCACAAAAGTTCCAAACGCACCGGAATTCATCGAAGGTGTAATAAATCTTCGTGGAAGAATTATTCCTGTAATTGATCTTCGTGTACGAATGGGATTACCAAAAAAAGCTCACGATAAAGATTCACGGATAATTGTAATTGAAGATAATAATTTACTCGTAGGATTTCTTGTAGATGCTGTTAAAGAAGTTATCAGAATTCCAAAAAACATTACCGAAGAGCCGCCTGAAATAGTTTCATCTGTAAAAACCGATTTCATCAGTTCTGTTGGTAAACTTGAAGACAGGCTGTTGATTCTGATTGATTTAAAGAAAATTCTTTCTAAAGATGAACAGGATCATCTTAAAAATGTTGCTTAATAAATATTTAAATCTCTTAACCAATAATGCTTTCTTTCGATAATAAATTGAATAACGAGGAATAATATGAAAGTATTGTTTACAATATTTTTTTCCATTTGTGTTATGAGCAATGTTAATTTTGCTCAGGCAGAGGTAAGCAGCGACGATGGTTACCTTGCCTTTGCTCAGGTAATGCCGGAACCAGTTGAAGGTTTACCTGCTGTAATAAAAAAGATTCAATATCCAGCCATTGCAAAACAAGCAGGATTGGAAGGAAAAGTTTTTGTTATGGCTTATGTGGATGAGAAGGGAAATGTTGATGATGTTAAAGTGTTAAAAGGCGTCGGTGGTGGTTGTGAAGAAGAAGTCATTAAAGTTCTTAAAACTACAAAGTTCAAACCCGGAATGAATAATGGTCAGCCGGTTAAAGTTAAAACTTCGCTGTCTTTTGCTTTTAAACTAAAATAATTCAAAGAATTATTATGAAACAAAAAATTAAACAGTATTTCATTAATAAAGACTGGACTTTCAGGAGGAAGATCGAGCTATCTTTCTTTACTTTGTCAGCAGTTTCAACTATTGCGGTCTTCTTCGCATTAATAAATTTATTCCGACTTTCTGACAACAACACCGAAACTACTAAACAATATGTAATCCCTTCAGAAAAATTAAATAAGATATACGAAGCTTTTCAGCATCAGCAATTTCATTTAATGAAATTTTCCATAACTGAATTTAAAGATCAGTTTCAGGCAAATATTCAGGATGTTCAATCAACCAGAAAATTAATTGATTCATTATTAGTTGAATTTAAAAATGTTGCTTCGGATGAAAACATAAAGCAATACTCAGATGATATAGAAAAAACATTTAAAGAGTACAACAATCTTGTTGTTGATGCAACATTAAGTGCAGCTGCAATGCAGGATTTTGAAATGGCTTCAACTATTGCAGCAACAAGCGGCGATGAAATAGGAAACAGACTTAAATCTAGTATTCAGAACATTTTTGACTATCTCAACGTAAAAAAAGAAAGTTTAGATCAATCAACAAACAATATTCTTACTCTTTCAATTTACTTTATTGCATTTATGGTTGTAGTTGGAACTATTTTGTTTTTAATAACATTCGGAAAAACAATTCCTTCCCTTGTTAAGCCAGTAAATATTATGTTATCGGCAATTGAAAAGTTCTCTGTCGGAGATTTTCAGGAAGCTGTTGATTATAAACAATCCGATGAATTTGGTCAGATTGCAAATGGTTTGAATAAACTCCGGGAAGCAACTCTTGAAAAAATTAAAGCCGCTGATAGAATTGCTGAAGGTGATTTAAATGTAGAAATAAATGTTCGCTCTGAGCAGGATTGTTTATCAAAAAGTTTCAATAAAATGAAAGATAATATTTCCTATCTGATAACGGAAGTTCAGTTCCTGATTGAATCATTATCTGAAGGTAAAAGCCGCACTCGCGCTAATGCAGAAAAACTAATGGGAGCTTATAAGGAAATTCTCTTAGGATTCAACAAAGCTCTTGATGAAATATATACTCCATTAGCTGATGCAATGGAAGTCCTCAGGAAAATTTCAGCCGGTGATCTGACTGTTAGATTGACGAAAGAATATAAAGGTGATCATCAACTTATTAAAGCAAGTATAAATCAGGTTACTGAGTCACTAAGTACAGCAATTACTCAAGTTACCGAAGCAGTTGAATCAACTGCCAGTGCAGCTAATCAAATATTATCAAGCACAGAAGAAATGGCTACCGGTGCGCAGGAACAATCACAGCAAACTGCAGAGGTTGCAAATGCAGTTGAAGAGATGGCAAAAACAATTATAGAGACCACAAGAAATACTGTAGCAGCAGCAGAAGCATCCAAAAGTGCTGGTGAGGTTGCCCGTGACGGCGGCATAGTTGTACTTGAAACAATTGAAGGAATGAAACGCATCGCTGATGTTGTAAAGAAAAGTGCAGATACAGTTACTCAATTAGGTAAGAATAGTGATCAGATTGGAGAAATAATTCAGGTTATTGAAGATATTGCAGATCAAACCAATCTGCTTGCACTTAATGCGGCCATAGAAGCTGCAAGAGCAGGTGAACAGGGAAGAGGTTTTGCTGTTGTTGCTGATGAGGTTAGGAAATTAGCTGAAAGAACTACGAAAGCAACAAAAGAAATTGCCTCAATGATTAAGCAGATTCAGAAAGATACAAAGTGGGCTGTTGAAGCAATGAATGAAGGAAAAAATGAAGTTGAAATAGGAAAGGAAAAAGCTGAGCAAGCCGGAAGATCACTTGAAAAAATTATCGTTGAATCAGAAAGAGTTGTTGATATAATTTCTCAGGTTGCTGCTGCAAGTGAACAGCAATCGAGTGCATCCGAGCAAATAAGTAAAAGTCTGGAATCAATTTCAAATGTAACACATCAGAGTGCAGCCGGCATTCAGCAAATTGCCCGTGCTGCTGAAGAACTTAATAACCTTACTTTGAATTTGCAAAATCTTGTTTCAGCTTTTAAGATAGAAAAAGTTGATGAGTTTAATAAAAGGCAGGGGAGAGCCAGGGGGAGAGAAGAAAAAGGTGAGATGTTTGTTAAACATAACGGAACATTTCACTTTAAATAGCTCATTCTCTTCTTGAGAGGGGTGAAATATCACCCCTTTTTTATTTTGTTCAAATACTCTCACTTGGCTAATAATAATCAGTATTAAAAAACTTTTATGAATGTAATTGATTTTTTTTACATCATTCTCGCGGCATTAAAATTGTCAATGCTGGTTGATAGTTAAGTAAGAATTTTTAATTGTATAACAGAAATGAAAATATCAATTGCAGAATTAGATCGAATCTTTCAATCTGATGATATCAGCACTCAGATTGAGTTTCTGGATGAGCTAAAGTGCGAAGAATACGATCCAAATATCGCATCTCATCTGTGTTCTTTTCTGCAAAAAAGAGATAAAGGATTAAGAAGTGCTTTAAGTCATTTTTTCATTCAGCATAAATGTTATCTGGTTGCTGATAAACTTACCGAATTTATTTCCTCAGATGATATTAGTCTCAGAAATGTTGCCGGCGAAATTCTTATTTCCTATGGAGGATTTGCAGTTGATTCACTCATAAAGTTTTTAAAAAAGACAAAAGATCCTATTGACTTAAAATTTGCCGCAGATATTCTTGCTGAAATTCATGATAAAAAAGTTGAACAAGCAGTACTTGAGCTTATTAAACAAACTGATAATGAAAATGTTCTCATCTCATATATTGAAGCATTAGGTAATAACAGAAGTGTTCAATCGGTTGATTTGTTGATCCTGCTTTATAATCAAAATGAAATTCTAAAACCTTATATCATCAATGCTCTCGGAAAAATTGGTACGGTAAAAACTTTTAATTTTATACTTCAGCAATACAATGATGAAGATGATTTGGTAAAGTATATGATTATTGAAAGTCTTGGTGATATCGGCAATGAAGAATCATTTTTCTTTCTGTTGTCAGAACTTCAAAACGCTGCGCTTCCATTTATACCTCCTATTGTTGAAGCTGTTTACAAACTTCATGTCCGATACGGTTTTGATATTCCATTCGATGAAAAAGTAAAACGGGCATTGCTGATTATGCTCAATCATAAAGAGGCAGATTACAGAAAAGTTGGCGCTAAATTACTTAATGAGTTTGACGATGCTGAAGTAATTTCTGAAGCATTGAAACACTATGGAAACGACAGTGAATTTGATGGGGTGATTTATCACAAATTATTGCTGAACAAAGATTTGGTATTAAAACAAATTAACAATATCATTAAGACTGATACGCCAAATCTTTCAAGTCTCTTAAAACTTCTTGATGAATTCATTCAACACGAACCTAAACTCATTAAAGAGATTGATAAAATTCAATTGCATAGACTAATTGATTTAATTTCAAGATGCTTAAAACACACAGATGAAATAGTGAGATTATATGCAGTTGAACTTCTTTTTAAGCTTGATATTGAAACTGCAATTCTGTTCCTCGATGATGATTTTCTGAATGAAAATTTCTGGATTAAAATAAGATTAACTGAATTGCTTGAAGATATAAGTCATCCAGTTGTTTACGATTTTCTTGAAAAACTATCTGAAGATGAAAATGAAATGGTAAGTGAAAGAGCAAAAGAAATTTTATTTATTAAAAAAAATAGCAATTGAGTATTGAATCTTGAGAATTGAAGCCACAAATAATTTGAACACGACAGAATTTTTTAACACTAGAAATAGTGAAAATCTTTTTGTTGAAATGCCTATGGAAATATTCAGAAAATGGCGGGAATTTATTTATGAAAAAACCGGCATCTATTTTCAGGATAATAAGAAGTACTTACTGGAAAGCAGATTGATGCGTCGCTTGCTTCATCTTAAAATGACCAGTTACCAGGAATATTTAAATTTTGTCAAAACCATACCACAAGGAAGATACGAATTACGATATCTGTATGATGCTATCACAATTAATGAAACTTTTTTCTTTAGAAATCAGGCACAACTTGATGCGTTAGTATTAAAAGTTATCCCGGAAATTATTTCAGAAAAGAAAAAACTTAATCAAAACAAAATCAGAATCTGGAGTGCTGCAGTTTCATCAGGTGAAGAAGCTTATTCAATTGCAATGATGATTAACGATTTGATTTCAAATAAATATCCTGACTTTGAATTTGAAATAATGGGAACTGACATAAGCAACACAGCATTGGAAGCTGCTGTAAGAGGAATTTACAGCGAATATTCAGTTCGAAATGTTCCGATACAATTTCTGAAAAGATACTTCAGAAAAATTGATAATTATTACGAAATATCTCCAATGATTAAAGGAATGGTCGATTTCAAATTTCTTAATCTTTATGAAGATGTAAGCATGATAGGCGTAAATAACATTGATGTAATTTTCTGTGCAAATGTATTAATCTATTTCGATCAGAATTCGAAAATAAAAGTAATAAATAGTCTTTATCGTGCTCTGAATAAGCATGGATATTTATTTATAGGTTATTCTGAATCTCTGCACGGAATAAGCAAAGCTTTTAAGATTATAAGTTTTCCTAAAACAATCGGATACAAGAAGGAGTAACAGCGGTGAAAAAAACCATAATGGTGGCAGATGATTCACCGATAATAAGAAAATTAATAGCATTCTCGCTATCCATAAAAGGATATGAGATAATCAGTGTTAATGATGGAATGGAAGCATTAGAAACTCTTCCAAAAGAAAATATTGATTTGATAATCACGGATTTAAATATGCCTAATGTTGATGGCTTCGAACTCATAAAAGCTGTTCGATCAAATGACGATTTAAAGTCAACTCCAATAATTGTGCTTTCAAATCTTTCGGAGACTGATGATATTGAAAAAGCGCTTGAGTTTGGTGCCGATTCATATCTCATTAAACCTTTTGAACAGAAAACGATAATCAATGAAGTATCAAAATATTTAAACTAAACGGAGCTGTTATGAACCTTAAATTCTTAGTCGTTGATGATTCAGTTACAATGCGTCGTATTGTAATTAACTCACTCGCAAATCTGAACTACCTTGATTATGTGGAAGCAACTGACGGAAAAGACGCATTAGCTAAACTTGAATCAGATCCTGAAATAAATTTTGTTATCACTGATTGGAATATGCCTGAAATGTCGGGCTTAGAGTTAGTGAAAGCAATTCGGGCTGATGAAAGATTCAGTGAATTGCCGGTTTTAATGGTGACCACAAGAGGTCTGAAGAATGATATAATTGAAGCACTTAAAGCACGAGTGAATAATTATATTCTGAAACCTTTTACTCCTCAGGTGCTTCGGGAAAAAATTGAACAGATTCTTTCAACAACAATCACGGAGAAATAGATGAATTCAGAAGCAGTAATGACCAGATTGTTTGATAAGCTGAACGATCTGAAGTCAATATTTTTATACTCCGAAAAATTAATTCCTGTCATACAAAGCTTAATTGATTTTATGCGGGATACAATTCCTCTTTTGGAAAATATTAATCACTCAATTACTGATAGTGCAGCTAAAATTCCGAAAGTAAGTCATCAGATTAACAATGTAACCAACGCAACTGAGCTGGCTACTAATGAAATTCTTGATTTGGTAGATAAGATGCTGAACGAAACTCAGCACTCAGAGTCAATGCTTGAAAGATTGCTTGAGCTCGAACAGGAAAAAGCTGAATTGATTCGTGAAGTTGCAATGGAATCAAACTCACCAAGAGCAGCAGAGTTATTGCAAAAATATGATGAGAAGTATGATAACACAGCCAGACTTGAAGTTATTCTTGGTGTTGTAAAAAACATAAAAGAATATGCAAATAACATCACGATATCTCTTCAAGTTCAGGATATTACTGCACAACAGCTTGCAGCAGTTAATCATTTGATTGATTCAGTACAGAAGAAACTTGGCTCATTGATTCACGATATTGAAAAGACTCAACTAAAATCTGCTGACGATCTGCACATTCCTTTCGAAGAAAGTATGACATTTGATCCAAATGCCAGATATCAGAACGGATTTTCAAGTCAGCAAATGGTTGATGATGTTATGTCAAAAAAAATTAGTCCGACTACTCAGGAAGAAATAGATAAATTGTTTCATAAAGAATGAGCGATACATTAGTAAATCCAATGCTCACTGATCCCGAAATGAGGGAGATAGTTGAGAGCTTTCTCGTCGAGTCTAAAGAGATTGTTGATTCACTTGATCTGGATTTAATTGAATTAGAAAAAAATCCAACTGATGAAAATCTTTTAAATAAAGTTTTTCGTTCCTTTCATACGATTAAAGGTTCATCAGGGTTTTTGAATCTTACAAAACTTACTGCATTAACACATCGCTGCGAAGATATTCTTAATAAGCTCAGAAGGAAGGAAGCAAAACTTAATTCTGAAATTATGGATTCAATTCTGGTTGGATACGATAAAATGAAAGAGCTGCTTCAATCCATTGAAAATAATCATAATGAAGATGTGGAGACAGAAAGTGTTATAACCAAACTTCAGGCAGCCATAAATGGAATTTCGAATACGCAGCAGGAAAGTCCTGATCAGCAAGTTAAAGAAAAACCAAGGCGCGGAAGAAAGAAAAAGAATGATAATTCAAAGATTGAGGCGAAAACTTCTGAACAAATCAATGACCAAATTGCTGATAGTAAAAACTTACAAGTAAATGAACAAAAAACGGAAACGGAAAACAATTCAGCCGAGAATAAAAAAGCAGACAATACAATTCGTGTTGATGTTGAAAAACTTGATGACCTGCTGAATATGGTTTCAGAACTTGTACTTGGCAGAAATCGCCTTGCTCAGATTAATCTCGATGTATCTCGTGAATTTGAAGGAACCCAACTTGCCAGAGAGCTTGAAGATACAACTAAGCTTATTGATATGATGACCAATGAACTTCAGCAGCTTGTTATGAAAACAAGAATGGTGAAGATTGGCAAAGTGTTTAACAAGTATCCTCGACTTGTAAGAGATTTATCTAAAAGTGCAAACAAAAAAATTAATTTAATTATTGACGGAGAAGAAACTGAACTTGATAAAACTCTTATTGAAGAAATTAACGATCCACTTGTGCATATAATCAGAAACAGTATTGATCACGGAATTGAAAAAGAAGAGGAGAGGATTAAAGCAGGTAAAAATCCTGTTGGAACAATAAAACTTAAAGCAGAACATGAAGGAAACAATATACTCATCACAATAGAAGATGATGGAAAAGGAATTGATCCGGAAGTAATTAAATCAAAAGCAATCAGCAAGGGATTGATATCAAGAGAAAAAGCAGATGAACTTTCAAAACAGGATTTATTGAATCTGATTTTTTTACCAGGGTTTTCTACAGCAGAAGTTGTTACAAATATTTCTGGCAGAGGAGTTGGAATGGATGTAGTTAAAACCAATGTTACAAAATTAAGAGGAATGATAAATCTGGAATCAACAGTTGGGTTAGGAACAAAAATTCAAATCAAACTGCCGCTGACTTTGGCAATAATCAGTGGAATGGTTGTAAAGGTTGATAATGAACAATTTGTTATTCCTCTTAATTCTGTAATTGAAGTAATAAGAGTTCATTCAGAAAATATTTACACTATAAATAATAAACCGGTAATAAAACTTCGTGACAGAATCATTCCGCTGATCTCCTTGCGCGAAGTAGTATTAAATCGAAAAAATGATTCGGCAGAAAATATCTGGCAGTATGTTGTGATAGTTGGAATTGCAGAACGACAAGTAGGAATTGAAGTTGATGAATTGCTCGGACAAAAAGAAATTGTTATAAAATCTCTTGGCTCATACATTGGGAGAGTTCCTGGAATTGCCGGTTCTACGATTATGGGCGATGGTACTGTTATTTTAATTCTCGATATAAACGAATTGATAAATAAAACTCAACATGACAGTAAATAACAAAATTAAAGTTTTGGTTGTTGATGATTCAGCTTTTATGCGTAAGACACTTACCTTCATGCTCGAAAGCGCAGGTGATATTGAAGTTATTGCAACAGCAAAAGATGGACTTGAAGGCTATGATCTGATAAAAAAATTTCAACCTGATATTGTTACTTTAGATTTCGAAATGCCTAAAATGAATGGATTAGAAACACTAGAAAAGATAATGACTGACTGTCCAGTGCCGGTTTTGATGGTTAGTTCTTATACAACTGAAGGTGCTGAAGTAACAATTAAAGCTCTTTCGCTTGGTGCAGCAGATTTTTTACCTAAAGAGCCCAGTAATATTTCTACCGGCATAATGAAAATAAAAGATGAACTTATAGAAAAAGTAAGAAGTATCTATAAACAAACTTCGATTGCAACCAGATTAAAAAGAATTTCATCTATTGTTGTTGGTGAAGAGAAAAGACAAAAGCAGCTAACAAAGAGTAAAGTTTGGTTTCCGAAGTTTGATATCAAAGCAATTCTTATTGGCATTTCAACGGGAGGACCATTATCGCTGCAAAAAGTAATTCCTCACTTTTATGCACACTTGCCGGTTCCGGTAATAGTTGTACAGCATATGCCACCGATGTTTACAAATTCATTGGCAGAAAGATTAAACAAGCTTAGTGAAGTTACTGTAAAAGAAGCATCAGATGCAGATGTTCTACAACCAGCAAAAGTCTATTTCGCTCCTGGTGGTAAACATTTATTTGTTAATCAAACCGCGGGAAAGGTGACTATAAAAATTTCAGAAAATCCCGATAATACATTGTACAGACCTTGCGTGGATGTTTCCTTAAATTCGATGATTGATGTTTATGGTAAATCGGTTCTGCCGATTATTATGACGGGAATGGGTAAAGATGGTTTGGAAGCAGTCAGACGACTAAAACAACTTGGTGGTTTTGTAATTGCACAGGATGAAGAAAGTAGTGTTGTTTACGGAATGCCTCGAGCTATCGTTGATAACAATCTGGCAGATTTAATACTGCCTTTAGATAAAATCGCTTTTCAGATAAATAATATATTTAATCGTGAGTTAGCTTATGCAGGAAATGTTGTTTGAAGTAATAAATTCAAATGGATTAAAAAGCGGAAAAAATGTTATAAAGTCCGAAGAACTTCATCTTGAAGGGAAGACAAAGATTTCTTTCGAAGAAGATGATATTGACGGAATAAAAATCGTACTTAATAAAGATGAAAATAACAATGTCCGGGAAATAAAATTTATTTGTAGTTGCGGACAAACAAAATCAATCATTCTGGATTACGGCGAATAATTTTACGCATAGCATAGCTCCCTCCGATGAGCCGCCTTACTTAGGTGAGGCGGTTCCTCTCTCTAATTCTGCATTGCAGCTTTTCAATTCACCTAAATATTAAAATTATTTTCTTTGAATGTTTCAATGAGTAATAACTAACAGTTGTTTATAATTAGCCAACTGATCTGTACTTAGATCAAAAAAACTTCTTCTATTGAAACCAATTTACGTGGTATCATATTTGTCACTGCTTTAACAAAACAGGTTTAAGGTAATGAATACACCGACAATAAAACTTCTGGAAAAATTTATTGACTACTGCTCAGTCAAGAACAAAGTTATAAGCAAGAACATTGCAAACATCGGTACAGAAAATTACAAAAGAGAAGATGTTTCCTTTCAGGAAATGCTTGATACAAAAATGAATCAATTAAGAACTACAAATCCCAGGCATATAAGCTTTCTTCCAATGAATGAAAGTCAGTTTCAGGTTTATCAGGAGAAAGGAATGGAAAATGTTTCAGGAGTTAATAATGTAGATATTGATAAAGAAATGTCTGAGTTAGCATCAAATGCAATTCTTTTCAGATTCTCTTCAAAGAAAATCGGCGATTACTATCGCGGGCTTCAAAATGTAATTAAAGGCGGAGGTAAATTATGAAAATTGGCGACAACATTCTCGGCTTCGGAATTAGTGCAAAAGGATTGAGTGTTCAGCGCAAAAAGATGAATCTGATTGCTGAGAATCTTGCAAATGGAAATTCAGTCCGTACTGCTGATGGTCAACCAGTTAAAAGAAAAATTCTTAATGTAACGCAAAAGAAAAATGTATTAAACCAACAGGTAGTTGATTTCTCAAAAACCATGAAGCTTGCAACTACAAATCCGAATCATATTCAAAACCCAACCATCACTGCAAATAAAACAAACTCAACTTCTGATCTTGAGTTTAAAGTTACTGAGGATAACACTCCTGGTGATATAGTTTATATGCCAGAGCATCCGAATGCTGATGAAAATGGTTATGTACAGATGTCGAATATCAACACAATAACTGAGATGATTGATATGATTGCTGCTTCAAGAAGTTATGAGGCAAATCTTACTGCATTCAATGCTTCAAAGCAAATGGCAAAAGATTCATTGGAGATATAAAAAATGAAAGTAGGTCAGAACCTTACGCAAAATTTTATAAATAATGTTTCTGTTAACAGCAGAATAAACAGAACTTATTCTCAATCTGCAAAATCATCAGACGAAGTTCTGAATGAAAAGGAAAAACAATTCTTTGCACAATTGTATCCGGAACAAAGTTCAGAAATTATGGAATACAGTTTTTATGGTAAGTCCGGTAAAGTTAATAATATAAAACTCGGTTCACATTTTGACAGGAGAGGATAAAATGGCAATTGAATCAATTGGCGGAAAACTACCTTCGCTTATTCAGGAAGTTCAGAAACAGACAAAAGATATTTCCGGATTCGGAAATGTTCTTGGAGAATTCATTGGCTCTGTGAATGATGATCAATTGAAATCTTCTCAGATAACAAAAGATTTCATAAATGGTGATGGAGTAGAGATACACGAAGTTATGATTGCGGGTGAAAAAGCAAAAACAAGTTTAGAACTTCTGATGGAAATCAGAAATAAAACAATTGATATGTATCGTGAATTAACAAGAATGTCAATTTAATGTTATGAGTAAAAATCCAACTGAAGCATTAACGAAAGCATTAAACTCACTTTCGCTTCAACAAAAAGTACTGATTGGCGGAACTGCAGTAATAACAATGGTTCTGATTATCATTCTTGTAACGATGATGAATGAGCCAGCTTACTCAGTTCTATATTCAAATCTTGCACAGCAAGATGCATCAAAAGTAGTTGAATATCTGAACGCTCAGAAAATTCCCTACAAGATTGAAGATAACGGAACAGTAATCAAAGTTCCTAAAGATAAATTGTACGAAACCCGACTTGAACTTGCCGGCAAAGGAATTCCAACATCAGGAACAATTGGTTATGAGCTGTTCGATAAATCTACAATGGGAATGTCTGACTTTATGCAAAAATTAAATTACAAAAGAGCGCTCGAAGGTGAACTGGCTAGAACAATCCTTGGACAAGATGGCGTTGAAGGTGCAAGAGTTCATATAGTTTTTCCGGAGAGAACAATCTTTCGTGATGAACAAAAGCAGCCAACAGCTTCGATTGTTCTTAAGCTGAGAGATAATTATAAACTTCAGCGAACAAGTGCAATGGCAATTGTAAATCTTGTTGCAAGCGCTGTTGAAGGACTTTCAACAAATAATATAACTTTAATTGATACACACGGAAGATTACTCTGGAAAGAAGACAGCGAAGGAAATTTAACAGTTTCGTCTTCCAAACAATATGAAATTAAAAATTCTGTTGAAAGCTATCTCGCACAAAAAGCTCAGTCTATTCTTGATAATGTTCTTGGATACGGAAATGCCCTTGTTCAGGTAAATGCTGAATTAAATTTTGATCAGGTTGAAAAAACAATGGAACTTTATGATCCCGAATCGCAAGTAGTTGTAAGTGAGCAAACACTTAAATCATCAAATGTTGGAAAAGCAATTGGTGATACCTCTGCGCAATCAACTGAAAATGTTACAACAAACTATGAAATTAGTAAAACAGTACAGCGTGTTGTTGAAGGTACCGGAAATGTTTTAAGATTAAGTGTTGCTGCGGTAATAAATGATGTTCCCAAACAAGTTCAGAAAGATGGCAAAACAGTAATTGAATATGTTCCTCGCTCTCAGGAGCAGTTGAGGAAAATTGAAGAATTAATTAAAAGTGCTGTTGGTGTAAATCCTGAAAGAAATGATCAGGTATCAATAGTTAATCTGCCATTCGAAACAAAACCAACTGACGAATTAATTGAAGAATCATCTCCCTGGTTTGAAGATGCAAACGGAATTTCAAATTTGGTTTTAGTTCTTCTTGCAATCGGTGCATCAATATTTCTGTTAAAAGGATTAATGTCGAAACTTAAAACCGAAAAAATATTTTTAGGAACAATTCCAAGTGAACTTAGTCCTGCAACTTCAGGAGGAGGATCACCAATGTTAACACCAAAACATTTGCCAGGTGCTTTAAATGAAATTAAAAAGAAAAAAGATTTGCTTCCGATTGGTGATATTGAAGATGAGATAACTGATGAAGCAATAAGAAAGAAAACACGACAGGAAAAAATCCAGAATTATGTTTCCAAAAATCCAACTGAAGCAGCAAAACTAATCAATACATGGTTGCACGAAAATGAGTGAACAACATTATAAAGAAGATCTTCTCAGTAAAGATCAGATTAATGGAATTCAAAAGGCAGCATTGCTGATGATTGCTCTTGATATAGAAACAGCCGCCGCTGTATTGAAATATCTTGATCCTGAACAGGTTGAAAAAATTTCTGCAGAGATTACAAGAGTAAAAAATATCCCTTCGAAAGTTGTTGATTCGATAATGCAGGACTTTTATGATATGGTCACTGCGAGAGAATATGTGCTCGAAGGTGGTTTGGAATATGCTCAGGCAATCCTTGAAAAATCTTTCGGAATGAACAAAGCAATTGAAATTGTTGATAAAGTTAAATCGCTTACAACTTTGAAAGGATTTGATGTACTGAAGAAAGCTGATTCTGTGCAGCTTGTGTCATTTCTGAATAAAGAACATCCTCAAACTATTGCACTCATTCTTTCACATCTTAATCCGGATCAGACTGCCGAAGCATTGAAAGAACTTCCGCCGGAATTAAGAGCTGATGTGGCATATCGTATTGCAACTTTAGGAAAAGTATCGCCGCAAACCTTAAAGCAGATTGAAAAGGTTGTTGATGAAATGGCAGGAACTACACTCAGCCAATCAGTCAGCAAAATTGGTGGTTCCAAAAGTCTTGCAAATATTCTGAATAGATTAAATGTAAATCTCACTAAAGAAATTCTTGAACAAATTGAAATCAATGATCCAGATGTGGCAACAGAAGTTAAACGACTGATGTTTATGTTCGAAGATATTGTGAACATTCAGGATAAAGACATACAGAAAATTCTTAAAGAAGTTGATAGAAAAGATCTTGCACTTGCTCTCAAAGTTGCTGACGAAACTCTTCGCAACAAAATTTTCTCAAATATGTCTGAAAGAGCTGCTGATCTGTTGAAAGAAGAACTGCAGTATATGGGAATGGTTAAACTGAAAGAAGTTGAAGCTGCACAATCTAAGATAATAGACATAGTTAAAAGTCTGGAAGAAAGCGGAGAGATTTCTCTCAATATGCGTGGAAGCAAAGAGGATGTTTATGTCTAATGTAATTAAGCTAAACGGAAAGTCTGCCCGAGTAAATGTTAAGATTAGTGATGAATCATTCTCGCCGATTGAAAATGATAGAAAAGATAACTCAATAGAAATTGAACTTCATAACAGATATATAACGGGATTTAATGACGGACAAAAAGAAGCAGTAACTAAACTTCAACACGAATTTCTTGAAAAGCTTAAATCAAAATATGAACAGCTTGAACTGTTCATGAATCAGCTTTATGAGCAAAGCAGATTATTGAATGAAAATTTTAACCGTGCAGTATTGGATACAGCATTTGCAATAGCTGAAAAAATTGTTCAAAGAGAAATTGAAAAAGAATCCACCATTACTAATCTGATTGAAAGCTGTTTGAAAAAAGTTTTAACTGCAAACGAAATCATCATAAAATTAAATCCTATGGATTTTGAAACTGTAACAAATGACCTCAAAGAGATTAACAAGAGTATTGATGTTTCCAAAATAAGATTCGAAAAGGATGAGATGATTGATAAAGGCGGCTGTCTTGTTGAAACAGAAATAGGCAATGCTGACGCAAGAATTTCCTCGCAATTGAATGAACTTAAAAGAAAACTTGAAGAACTAATAAAATCTGATGATGATAACTGAGCAGATAGAAAAATATAAAAGAATTATCCGAAACACTGAGACAATAAAACTCAGCGGTAAAGTGAGTGATGTTATTGGTTTAGTTATTGTATCTGTTGGACCGAATGTTTCTCTTGGTGAAATCTGTTCAATCATTGATCGGGATGGAAATGAAGTTTGCAAATCTGAAGTAGTAGGATTCAAAGATGGAAAAGTTTTGTCGGTAGCTTTGGGAGAAGTTCATAATATTTCTCCCAAATCAGAAATTATAGCAGAAGGAAAATCCTTTACAGTTGGTGTTGGTAAGGAATTACTCGGAAGAGTAATTGATGGGCTTGGAAATCCTATTGATGGTAAAGGTGATTTAAAGGTAACATCATACAGATCTATATATCGTGAAGCACCAAATCCATTGCATCGTAAAAGAATTGATACGCCGCTTCAAACCGGTGTAAGAGCAATTGATGGATTGCTCACAATCGGTAAAGGTCAGCGGATGGGAATTTTTGCAGGAAGCGGTGTTGGTAAAAGTGTTACACTTGGAATGATTGCCCGCAACACAAATGCAGATGTGAATGTAATTACTTTGATTGGGGAAAGAGGAAGAGAAGTTCGTGAATTTATTGAACGCGATCTTGGTGAAGAAGGATTAAAAAGATCAGTTGTTGTAGTTGCAACAAGTGATAAGTCTGCTTTAATCCGAATGAAAGGTGCTTACATTGGAACAACGATAGCAGAATACTTCCGTGATTTAGGAATGGATGTTCTGCTTATGATGGATTCCGTTACAAGATTTGCAATGGCTCAAAGAGAAATCGGTTTGGCAATTGGTGAACCGCCAACTACAAAAGGATATACTCCAAGTGTTTTTGCAACTCTTCCGAAACTGCTTGAAAGGGCCGGAACTTCTGACAAAGGTTCAATTACTGGTTTATACAATGTTCTTGTTGATGGTGATGATCTTACAGAACCAATCGCAGATGCTGCTCGCTCAATTCTTGATGGACACATTGTTCTTTCGCGTCGTCTTGCAAACAGCGGACAGTTTCCTGCTGTTGATCCCTTGCAAAGTGTAAGCAGAGTAATGCCTGATATTACTTCAGACGATCATCGTGAAAGAATAAAAATCTTTAATGAAATTCTTGCAACCTATAAAGAAGCCGAAGATCTCATAAATATTGGAGCTTATGTGAAAGGCAGCAATCCGGCAATTGATCATGCTCTTTCAAAAATTTCTCAGTTAAAATCTTTTTTAAGACAGGATATGTTCGAGAAGACAGATTATAATTCAACAATTAAAAGATTAAACGAAATTATTCAATTATAAATAAGCTATGGCAAAATTTATTTTCAGACTCGATTCAGTTAAAAAAGTTAAAGAGAATTATGAAAAGAAAGCTAAGCGTGAATTGGCCGTGATAAATAATTTTATCAATGATCATCAGAAAATACGAGAACAACTGATTGATGAGGTAAACTCTTTGAGAAACAGTATTAAGCCAAGAATGACAGCATCAGAGCTGAAATTTTTAGGTGGATATAAAAATTCGCTTTCACTTAAAATTAAAAATGAAGAAGCTGAATTGAACAGACTTGAACAGGAAAAGAAAAGAAAAATTTCTGAAGTGATGCAAAAAGCAAAAGAGAAAAAAATATTGAATCAGTTAGAAGAACATCAGAAAGCTGAATTCGTTAAAGAAGAAAATAAAGCTGAGCTCAAACAATTTGATGAAATTGCTATTCAGAATTTTAGCCGGGATAAAAAATGAAATCATACATTTTGAATACAGTACCGTTTTTATTTGCATTCATTGTTGTTACAGGTGCAATCATATATCTGAATGGACAGTACAACAATATTTTTCAATTTGATTTTTCTCCAAGAAATCAGGCAACAAATGAGTTAAAAGATTCTTTAAATACTGACACAAATAATGATAAAGAAGCGAAATTAAATCCGCCTACGGAAAAGAATGATTCTTTGCAAGTGGAAGCAGCAATTAAAGAGTCAGGTGAGGTAACATTAAAGACCGAAGATGATTTGATTAAAAGCGCAGATGTAAAACCTGACATAAAAAAAATATCAACAAAAGAACTGGAAGCACAATTAGAAAAGAAACCAGAACCTGAAAAAGAAAAAATTGAACAGAAGTTTGCTTCTAATGATCTTACTCAAACTCAGGAATCAAAACAACAAAAGCAGGATTCCACATATCAAAACTGGTTAAAAAAAGTTTCCAAACTTTTAGAACAGATGGAACCTGCCAAAGCTTCTAAAATAATTCAGAACTATTCCGATAATGTAGCGAGAGATATCATCTACTCAATGAATAAGAAAAGTGCTGCAAAAATCGTTTCTGAATTAAGTCCGGAAGTTGCTCAAAGAATTATAAGGTATGACTAATGTTTATTAATTCATTATTTCTGTCAAAGCTGCTGAATCTGAAAACTGATAGTCAGCCATCGAAAGATGTAGGCGATGATTTTAATTATTTGTTTTCAGAAATAATAAAAGTAAAAACATCTGAAAATGATGCGGTATTTATTCCTGAAAATATTGGCGGAACTCTACTCGATCATAAAACAATTTTCATCGCAAATTCATCACCCTTTGATAAAGTAAAAGTTTCCAAAGCCGGGAATGAAATAAATCAGATAGAAAATCTTTATAAACTTTTTTTAGAGCCGACTAAGCAAGTTGAAACTGGAAACGAACAAATTAACTTATCGTTGAATAAAATTATTTCTGATAAGATGCAGTTTGTAAAAAGCATTGAAAGCTTAATTAAAAATATTTTGAAAAGTAATTCCGATAAGCAGGTTAATAATGTTGAGATAAAATATGTTTCAAAGAATCTGATTGAGACAGTCAAGTTAAATGAAAAAAATTTATCTCAGTTCACAGAGTATCTATCAGGTCTTATTGATAATAATTCATCATTTTCTTTTATAATCGGAGCCAATGGAAAACAAATTTTATTTGATGTTGAAAATGTAAGTTTGGATACAAAAGGTTTTAAATCATTAACATTAAGCTCTGAACCAACACAAAACCAGGAAAACCTTCCCAATATTTCCTCAAAGTCAGATGAAAGTTTTCAATCAGTTGAGAAACTAACTAATGAATACTCCGAAAAAATTCCTGCCGTGAATGTTGAAAATTCATCTGACAAAAATATCAGAGCAGAAGCAACCCGAACAAAGATCGTTCAAACGGAAAAAAATTTTTTAGTTAAACCAAATACAATATCAGATGATTCGCTTCATTATGAATCAAAAAATGTAATTGATGTAAAACCTTCCAATGAAAAAACTGATGCAAAATTAACTCCTGTAATTCCGAACGATAAAGAAACAATTAATAAAATTTCTGAAGAAAATAAAATTGATCTGAAGTTGCCGGAAATTTCAGCGAAGACTAGCTCTTCAGGCAAATATGAGAATGTAAATAATTCCCGAGTAATAATTGAATTCGATGAAGAATTAAAAAATGAGAAGACATCTTCAAATAAAAATTCTTTGGAGTTGAATGAACTTAAAGATAAAAATCTTGGCGAAGTGAAGGTAGTAATAAAGGCAAAACCGAATGAATATCATTCCCAGCATGATATTAAAACAGAATTGAACGGAGATCATAGAGTTAATATTGAAACTGCACAGTTTTCTCAGAAACAAAATGAATTAAATTCAAACAAAGTTTCAAATACAGGTCCATCTGATAAAAACATTATTTCATCAAAAACTAATTTGAGTGAAAACTTAGAAAAAGATTTACCTGAAGTTACTTATGCATCTGTTAATGAACCGCGAATTAGTCGTGCCGGACTGCCATTAATAGCTGATTATCAGGATTGGGATTTAGTTTTTGAAAGAACTGAGAAAAGTTATATCAGGCAAGAACAAGTCCGAACAAATTTATCAGATGAAAACAAAGATCTGAGCCGACATAAAATAGATGAACCGGACAAAAACATTGCAGTTGAAATTAAAAAATCTGATTCAACCAAAACATCAGATAAGCAAAATGAACCCGTTAAGGAAACTCGGAATTCTAAGAAAGAATTTTCTAATCTGACACAAAAATCAGATGATTCAATCAGGATTAACGATTCAGAAGTAAAATCAGGAATTAATGAAAAAGTAATGAATCTAAAATTATCCGGTGAGAAGAAAATAGTATCAATAAGCAATTCTATTCTGCACGACTCAAAAAATATTATTGAAGTAAAAGCGAATACAAATGATATAAACAAAGTGAATTTGAAATATGAATTCACACAACAGGATAAATCTTTTGTTCAAGTAAGTAAACAAAATTCCTTTACTAATGATAATCTTGAAAATGGAAAACCTGCTTTAAGACAAGATGTTAAACCAGAATCATCATCCACTTTAAACAATTCTGATGAGCATTTTGCTGAAGGTAATTTACAAAAATCTAACGAACATTTTCCTGCTTCAAATGATAAAAATAAAATTGATGAATCAGCTGTTAAGAACAGTGAATTCGAAAATGAATTTAAAAATGTTAATCGCTTGGAATTTATTCCGGCAGGGAAAACTAATCTGATTAACAATAAAAATATCATTGAACATTTTATTAAAAATCCTATTGAATCAAAAACGCTTGAAAAGTTTATTCAGATTTTAGATAAGCAGGAAGTAGTTCAGCGTTCCGAGATTGTCAGTTATTCGAAACTAAATCATTCGGTTGAAATTAAATTAGCTCCTGAAGAGCTCGGTAAGATTAAAATATTTTTGGATACAAACGATAATAATGTGAATGCTAAAATTGAAGTTAACAGTGAGCAGACTAAAGTTATTGTTGTAAATAATCTGCCGCAGCTTAAAGAAACATTAACGCAGCAAGGTGTAAATCTGAATAATGTGAATGTTACTGTAACTTCGGAAGAACATAAAAACCCGGAACAAACTAAACAAAAGAGTAAAAAGAAATCACAGGAAAGTAATACAAAGATTGAAAATGCTGATGATAAAAGAACTGTGAGAAATCTTGGATATAATACTTATGAATATTTAGCATAGGAGAAAATTATGCAACCAGGAATTACAAATGGTTTGGGATATTTTAATAATCCCGTCGCAGGAAAATCAACTTTAGGTAAAGATGATTTTCTGAAGCTGATGCTTACACAAATGAAAAGTCAGGATCCGCTTAATCCGATGGAATCAACCGAGTTTGCAGCACAACTTGCACAATTCAGTTCATTGGAACAATTACTTAATCTTAATGATCAGATGAAAACAAGTATCGATGCAAACTTCTATTTGACACAATCAATCAACAATACATTAGCCGCTACATTCATTGGTAAAGAAGCAAAACTTTCTACAAATAATTTTCAGTTTAATGGACAGGAATCACAAACACTTGGTTATCGTTTAAATTCCCGTGCAACAAATGTGACTATCAAAATTTACAATGAAGACGGTGCATTGATTAAGACAATTGAAAACGCACCTGCAAATGCCGGTGACAATAAACTTTCCTGGGATTTTACCGATAATAATGGTAACACAGTACCTTATGGTAAATACAGATTTGAAGTTGAAGCAGTTGATGCAAATGATAATCCGATAAATGCAAGTAAGTATGTTCTTGGAAAAATTGGCGGAGTAAGATTCACTGAATTCGGAACGAAACTTTTAATCAATGGAACCGAATTCAATCTTTCTGATATACTGGAAATTTATGAACCTTCAAGCGGAGGAAACTAAATGTACGAAATAAATGGAATCAAAGTACCTTTTCTGCCGATAAATAATTATGAAGGCGAACAGGTACGCAACAAAAGTTCTGCTGAAAGTTTTGAATCAATATTTCAGCAGGAACTTGAGAAACTAAAATTTTCTCATCACGCACTGAAACGTTTGGAAGAACGAAACATCAGTTTGAGTGATGATGATATGTTGAAGATAAATACAGCTGTTGAAAAAGCTGAACAAAAAGGAGCAAAAGATTCGCTCGTTATGATGAATTCAACAGCGTTTATCGTAAACATCCCGAACAAAACTATCATTACAGCTTTACCTGTTGAAAGCGGTAATGAAAATGTGTTTACAAATATTGATTCAGTAGTGTTTGCATAAAATTAATTAACTGTTACGGGCGGGACCTCAAAAGGACGCCCGGTCCGATGGACTGACTGAAGTCGGACACCTTTTAACAATAAACTTAAATTATCAGGAGGTCATTATGTCACTTCTAAATTCTCTTTTCTCGGGCGTTTCCGGATTACGAAATCATCAGGCGATGATGGATGTAATCAGTAACAACATTGCTAATGTAAACACAATCGGATACAAAGGTTCTCGTGTTACATTCAGCGATACTTTCAACAAAATTATCCGTTATGGTTCCAATCCTACTGAAACTGCAGGAGGAACAAACACATTCCAGATCGGTCTTGGTATGAAGCTGAATTCAGTTGACAGAAACTGGACACAAGGAACATTTGAAGGAACCGGAATTGTAACTGATCTTGCTCTTCAGGGAAAAGGTCTCTTCATTCTTGAAAACAATGGTGAAAGATTCTATTCAAGAGCTGGTGCATTCATTTTTGATGCTCAGGGAAGATTAGTTAACTCTCAGAATGGTGCTATCGTTCAGGGTAAAGTTGCAAATGAGGAAGGAATTATTCCTCCGGGCAATTATCTTGAAGATATTATCATAGATACTAATCTCCGATTACCTGCTGTTGCAACAACAGATATTACCTGGGGCGGAAATCTCGATAGCTCTTCAAGTCTTACAAGATCTGAAAACTATTTGCAAACAGGCAACATCAATTCAAACATAAATGTTGGCGACTCTGTAACTGATTCAAATAAAGTTTATGATGAGAATGGAAATGAATATACTTTCAGTGTAACCTACACTAAAACAGCTGCAGATACTTATAATATGACTTATGTTCTGAAAGATGCTAACGGTAATAATGTTAATGGTCCAACAACAGCTTCAGTCGTATTTGATTCAACTACTGGTCAAATGTTAACCATAAACGGTGGAGCTCCGGCACCTATTAACATAACTAATGTTGGATTAGGAATTAACTTTAACTTTGATCCGACTTCAGTAACTCAAACTGGTAATTCAACTACTCTTGCTTCAACAGTTGATTCAAACAGAAAACCTACAATCGTTACAGGTTCACTAACAATATTCGATTCACTTGGTTCACCTCATGTTCTTACCATTAAGTTTACAAAAACTTCGAACAACAACTGGAACTGGAGCTGTACAGTTCCTCCGGCTGATGGAACTCTAAGCGGCGCAAGCGGAACAATTACATTTAATCCGGATGGTTCGATATCATCAATTTCACCAAATCCGCCGGTACTGACATTCACACCGAACAGTGGTGCAAGTCCTCAGAATATAGTTCTTAATCTCGGTTCAGGATTTAGTGGAATCACACAGACTTCATCAAGTTCTGTTGTATCAGCATTATCACAAAATGGTTCAGCTGCTGCATCACTTTCAAATATCAATATTGATAAGTACGGTTACATAATCGGAGTTTTCACAAATGGTCAAAGCAGACCACTTGCACAGATTCTTCTTGCCACATTTCCTAATCTTAACGGATTGATAAGTGTTGGTGAAAATATGTTTACCGTTTCTGCTAACACAGGTGATCCTTTAATTGGCGATCCGGGTGAAACAACCGGAACTACAATTCAGTCCGGTGCACTTGAGCAATCAAATGTTGATCTGTCTGAAGAGTTCACCAGAATGATCGTATCACAAAGAGGATTTCAGGCAAGTGCAAGAGTAGTAACTGTATCAGATACATTACTTCAGGAAATAACAAACCTCGTTAGATAAACACACCTAAGCCCTCGTTAGGGGAGCTCAGCAATGGGCTCCCTTTTTAACCATCTGTTGAATAATAACCACTTTATTCGAATAAAGATTTCTGTTTAATTGAAAATCGTTGAAAAATTCGTGGCATATTGGTTGAAAAACTATTGCTGCAATGAAAGACGAAAAACAAAATAAAGAACAGAAACCTGTAGAAACACTAAAGAAAACTTCCGCTATGAAACCAAAACTTTTCATAATCGGACTACCGCTTTTTATTGTCCAGTTGGTAGTCGTCTATTTTATCACAGCAAATATTCTGATTCCTAAAAATCACAGCGCTTCCGACAAGCAGGAAGTAAAACAAGAACAGCAGTCAGAAGAGAAAAAATCTGATGAAGAAAAAGGAAATAGTTCAGAAAAGTCAGTTGAAAGTATTGGAGAAAATATTTTTAATCTGGATGATATAATAGTCAATCCGGCAGAGACCAATGGTAAGACTTTGGTTTTAGCAAGTTTAGGATTTGACTTAAAAACACCTGAAGCAAAAAAAACAATGGAAGAAAAAGTAATCATAGTAAAAGATGCAGTGATTACTTTGCTTTCAAGTAAAACTGTTCCGCAATTAAGTAACACAGCTTACCGGGATTCTTTGAAGTCAGAAATAATTTCTGATTTATCCAGAAAAATGCCCGGAGTTGGAATTAACAATATTTATTTCAGCAAATTTATCATACAATAATATGCCGGAAGTAGTATCACAACAAGATATAGATGATCTTCTGAAAAGCGGCGGGCAAGAGCCAGCAAAGCCGAAAGAAGAAAACGAAATTGTTCCATACGATTTTCGTCTTCCTAACAGAATATCAAAAACGCAGCTGAGAACAATCAGAACAATTCACGAGAACTTTGCTGAAAGCTTCAGTTCATTCCTTGTGACAAAGCTTCAAACGATTGTGAATATGACTGTGAATACAGTCGATCAGATTTATTATTCTGAATATGTAATGTCTGTTCCTGATCCAGCTTGCTTGTTCACATTTAACATTAAACATACCGATATTAAAGGGATACTTGAGCTAAATATTGATCTTGCGCTTGCTCTTGTTGATAGACTTTTGGGTGGAAACGGAACAAGCACCAAACAGCAGAAGATTATTACACCGATTGAACAGAAAGTGCTTCAGACAGTTGTTGAAAAAGTAATGTTAGATATGAAGAAAGCATGGCATATTATTGATAACTATGAGTTTGTTGCTGAAAGATTTGAGCCAGATGTGGATTTCGTTCAACTGACTTCACCTAACGAATCAGTGCTTCTGATAACATTTGAAGTTACACTTGGTGAGAAATCATATTTTATGAATATCTGCTTTGCAACATTTGCATTCGATCCGATTATTGCAAAACTCTCTTCAAAAAAACTTTCTTCCGTTAGACCAACAAAGTATAACGGAATGAGCGCTCAGGAATTAATCAGAAAGCAGCTCAATTCGGTTTTACTTCCAGTTACAGTTGAACTTGGTAAATCAACGATTACTTTGCAGGAAATGCTCGAGTTAAAAGTTGGTGATATGATAATTCTTGATAAAAAAATTCATGAGGAACTGACTGTAAAAGTAAACGGCAAGACTTTTTATTATGGTTATCCTGGAATTGTAAACAATCATAAAGCAGTTAAGGTAACAAAAAATCTTTTAACAGATAATTCTTTTTAAGGGAATAAATATGGCTGACGAATTAAACAAACAAACAGCAAATCAAACAACGAAGTCAACAGCGACCAAAACCGCCGCTGCAGCAGATTTTCCGCAATTTGAAGAATCTCAGTTTCAGGGTTTTGAAGCTGGTGAAAAAATTAATTTCATAAAAGATCTTCAATTGAATGTTTATATCGAGCTTGGCAGAACTCAAATGCAGATAAAAGATATTCTTGAGTTAGAGCGAGGTTATGTTATCGAATTAGATAAACTCGCCAGCGAGCCGGTTGATATTTATGTTAATAATAAAAAAATTGCTGAAGGCGAAGTTGTTGTAATTGATAAACACTTCGGTATCCGCATTGTAAATCTCACTGATGCTGCATCACAGTTTAAGGGAATTTCCTGATGTCATTTATAGAAATTCTTAAACTTGTTTTTCCGTTATTTCTTATCATAGCGTTGCTCTATGGTGTTTTATTATTTGTAAAAAAGTATCAGTTCAAAGGAAGTAAAATCAGTTCAGATAATCTTAAGATTCTTACAACAATGATGTTGATGCCGAAAAAATATCTGTCTGTTGTTAAAGTGAATAATAAAGTGTTGATACTTGGGGTCAGTGAACAAAATATAACTCTTCTGAAGGAAATGGATTCAGAAGAATTTAATCTGAATAATGAGAATCAATTATCTGATAATCAGAATTTTTTAGATGTATTTAAGAAGATGATAAAGCAATGAAACTGAAATTATCTATTGCGGTTGTAGTAATGATGTTTGTTTTTTCTTCAGGATTATTTGCTCAGCAAACTCAAAGTTTATCTTTTCCGATTCCTAAGATTAATGTTGATGTGGGAACTTCACAGAATGGAAAAGATGTGGCTGTTACTTTACAGATTTTGCTGCTGATGACAATTCTTGCATTGGCTCCATCAATTATAATAATGACAACTTCTTACCTCAGAATAATTATTGTTTTTCATTTTTTGAAAAGTGCTTTGGGAACTCAGCAAATGCCTCCGGGACAATTATTAGCTGGTGTTGCATTGTTTATTACTTTTTTTGTTATGGCACCGACATGGAATAAAGTAAATCAGGATGCACTTAAACCTTTGCTTGATGAAAAGATTGGTGTTGAAGAAGCTTATAATAAAGGTATTGAACCTATAAGGGAATTTATGTTCAAACATGTCAGAGATGAAGATCTTGAACTTTTTGTTTCGATGGCAAATATGACCAGACCAAATAACAGAAATGAACTTCCAACCTATATTGTTGTTCCGGCTTTTGTGTTAAGCGAACTAAGAACCGGATTCATCATTGGATTCTTTCTGTTCATTCCTTTCATAATGGTTGATCTTATCATCTCTTCAATTCTGATGTCAATGGGAATGATGATGCTTCCACCAATGCTGATATCTCTTCCATTCAAAATATTATTATTCATTCTGGTTGACGGCTGGAATCTTATAGTCGGCTCAGTAGTAAGGAGTTTTGCACAATGACAGAAGAAGTTGTAGTTGAAATATTAAAAGAAGCTTTCTTCACTTCATTTTATATTTTACTTCCGATACTCGGAGTTGCTTTAATTGTGGGTATAATCGTTTCGATTTTTCAGGCAGCAACTTCAATTCAGGAAATGACTTTAACATTTATTCCAAAGATTCTGATTACAGCTCTTGCAATAATATTGCTTCTTCCCTGGATGATGGACAGAATGATAGCAATCACGATAAAATTCTTCACAATGTTTAACACATTTATAAGATAATTATGTTCAGCGTGAAAGAGTTTATCATATTGTTTCTGATTTTTCTAAGAATCTCATCTGCATTTGTTTCAGCTCCATTCTTCGGAAATAAAATTATTCCGGTTGTTGTGAAGTTATTTATTTCATTAGTCGTCAGTTACATAATCTTTTTATCAACAGATCATTCGGCTGTTAAAGAAGTCCCAACCGGTTGGTTGCTTTTTGTTTATTCAATCAAAGAAGTGATTACAGGCCTGATAATCGGTTTTACTCTTCAGTTTGTTTTCTTTGCTGTAAGTTATGCTGGAACTTTGATAGGATTTGAAATTGGTCTTAATATGGCTGAAGTTTTTAATCCATCTGAAGAAGTAAGCTCGAATTTAATAGGAGAGCTTCTTTATTATGCCGCTATAATGATTTTCATTCTTATAAATGGTCATCACTACTTAATCAGAGCTTTGCAACAATCTTTTAATGTAATCGGAATCGGAATGTTTTCTTTTCAGGAACCTCTTTATCAGACTTTGATAAAATTAGCCGGAAGTGTTTTTGTTATAGCTGTTAAGATCGCAACTCCAATTCTAATTTCATTTTTCCTGATAAACATTGCAGAAGGAATTATTTCCAGAATGATTCCGAATATGCAGGTCTTTTTTGTTACTCAACCATTAAAAGTAGGACTTGGACTTTTTATGCTTGGATTAATTTCTCCGGTTTACATTTATATGATTAAAAATCTTCTGCGTGATTATGAAAATCAGCTTTATCTGTTAATCAATTCGATGGGCTCTTAAGATGGCAGAGTTTGAAGGACAGGAAAAAACTGAGCAACCGTCTTCGAAGAAACTTGAAGACGCGAGAAAGAAAGGAATGGTTGCAAAGAGTGTTGAAGTAAATTCACTCTTGATTGTTGTTACCGGTTTAGTCACAATTTTTTTACTTCAATCATATATCGGACAACAAATGAGCAGTTTTACAATTAACATATTTAACTCACTTGATGTTTTGCCGAAAAGAATTTCTCTACTGCCAAATATGGCTTTTGATTGGTTTATGTTTTTCTTTTCAGTTTTAGCTCCTGTTATGACTGCGATTGTTATTGTCAGTCTTGCTTCAAATATTGCTCAGGTAGGATTCAAAATTAGTCCCGAAGCTCTCACACCAAAATTTTCAAAACTTAATCCCGGAAAAGGAATTAAAAGAATTTTTTCATCAAGATCAGTCGTTGAAATCGTTAAAACATTACTGAAATTTTTTGTTATATCATTTTTCACTTATCTGATACTTAGTGATTTAATTATTGCAGCTGCTTATCTGGATAATCTTAATCCTTCCGAAATAATAATTTTTATGCTTGATAATGCATTCTCGCTGCTATGGAAAATTGCTCTGCTTTATGCTGTTATCGCTGCAATTGATTTTACTTATCAGAGATATAAATTTAGAAAAGATATGATGATGACCAAGCAGGAAGTAAAAGAAGAAATGAAGCAGCTTGAAGGAGATCCGACCGTTAAAGGAAGAATAAGAAAAATGCAGATGCAGGCTGCTCAGCAGAGAATGATGGCTAATCTTCCAACTGCTGATGTTGTCATAACCAACCCGACTCACTATGCCGTTGCTCTTAAATATGATATGACAAAAGATTCTGCTCCGGAAGTAATTGCAAAAGGTGTTGACCTGCTTGCTCAGAGAATTAAAAAAGTTGCAGCAGAACATAATATTCCTCTGCACGAAGACAGAGAACTTGCAAGAGCATTATATAAAATGTGCGATGTTGGTGATAAAATTCCTCCATCATTGTTCAAAGCGGTTGCTCAGGTTCTGGCTTATGTTTACAACCTTAAGAAGAATAAAAAATATTGAGTAGAAGATGAAACTCTTTGGAAAAAATTCTGATATGATGCTTGCTTTCGGGTTAATCCTGATTTTAGGATTAATGATAATTCCGTTGCCGGCAGCTTTGCTGGATTTCTTCCTCGCATTAAGTATCACACTTTCAATTTTAGTTTTGGTTGTTTCACTGTTTATAAATTCTCCTCTCGATATTTCAGTATTTCCGGGATTACTTCTCGTTTCAACTTTATTCCGTCTTGCATTAAACATAAGCTCTACAAGATTAATTCTTATTGACGGTTACGCAGGTAAAGTTATCGAAACATTCGGTTCATTCGTTGTGCGTGGTGATTATGTTGTTGGATTTATTGTTTTTATCATTCTTGTAATTATTCAATTCATTGTGATTGTAAAAGGTTCAGGAAGAATTTCAGAAGTTGCTGCAAGATTTACTCTTGATGCAATGCCAGGTAAACAAATGGCAATTGATGCTGACTTAAATACTGGTTTAATAAACGAAGATCAGGCAAGAGAAAGAAGAGAGAAGATTGCACGCGAAGCTGAATTTTATGGTGCTATGGACGGCGCAAGCAAGTTTGTTAAAGGAGATGCTATTGCAGGATTGATTATAAACTTCATCAACATTGTTGGTGGATTTATAATAGGCATTGGTCAGCGCGGTTTAACTATTACAGATGCATTACAGCAGTACACAATTCTTACAATAGGTGATGGATTAGTTTCTCAGGTTCCGGCGTTACTTATTTCTACAGCAGCAGGATTTGTTGTAACAAGAAATGCTTCAGGAATTTCTCTGGACTCGCAATTTAAAACTCAATTGTTCTCAAACTATCGGGTACTTGCAATTGTTGCAACTACAATTTTTCTTTTTGCATTTTTACCTGGAATGCCAACAATTCCATTCCTGATTCTTGGAGTTTCGCTTGCAGTTGGCTCTTATATGAAAAAGAAGTCAGCTGAAACAGTTGAGGAATCACTAACTGATGAAAAAGTAACATCTCCAATTCCTGAAGAAACTGTAGAACAATATTTGCAGGTTGATCCGATTGAGATAGAAATTGGTTACGGACTCATTTCTCTTGTTGATGAAAATCAAGGCGGAAATTTATTTCAGAAAATTTCTGCAACACGAAAATTTATTGCACTCGAGTACGGTGTTTTAATTCCACCAGTTCGTGTAAGAGATAACTTACAACTAAATCCGAATCAATACATTATTAAGATTAAGGGTAACATCGTTTCTTCTGATGAAATTTTTCCGGATAGATTTCTTGCGATGAATCCTGGCGGAATCACAGAACAGCTTCAGGGAATTCCGACAAAAGATCCTGCATTCGGATTGGATAGTTACTGGATTTCACGCGAAGAAAAAGATCGTGCTGAAATGCTTGGCTACACTGTAGTTGATGCAATCTCTGTTCTTTCAACAAATCTGCAAGAAACATTGAAGAGAAATTTTGAAAAGATTCTAACACGACAGGCAGTTAAACAATTGCTTGATGCGCTGAAGAAAGATTATCCGGCTGTAGTTGATGAAATTCAACCTGATACTTTGCCGCTTGGTACAATTCAGAAAGTATTACAGAATCTTTTGAAGGAATATATTCCAATTAAAGATATGGTTCAGATTATTGAATCTCTCATTGATTACTCGAAAGTAACAAAGAATATTGATGTGCTGACTGAATATGTAAGACATTCTCTTGGTAACACGATTGCAAATCTTTATAAAGATTCTAATGGTGTAATTCACGCTGCAGCAATCGGCGAAGGGCTCGAACAATTTATAACTCGTTCATTGCAAAATCAGAAAGAAGCAACACAAACTCTTGGATTAACTCCACAAATGCTCGGCGAACTTAAGAATGCGCTTGAAAATCTTTATGAAAAATTTAATTCACTTGGTTATCAACCGATATTAATTACTTCCGCAACAATTCGTCCTTATTTTTATCGCTTGATAAATTCTTCTTTCCCTGATTTTGTAGTTTTATCCTACACTGAACTTCCTTCAAATGTTGAAATAGAATTTATAGACAATCTGGAGATAAACAATGCAGGTTAAAAAATTTACAGCTCAATCTCTTAGCGAAGCAACCAGACAAATGAAAAATGAGCTCGGCTATGAAGCCGTAATTCTAAGCACAAGAGTTGTGAATGACAAAAAGCAACCGGCAATAAAGCTATATGAAATTACTGCCGGAGTTGATGAAGTTCCTCAAACAAATAACACTCAGACAAGTTCTGCACATAAAACATTTTTAGAAGAACTTGCAAAAATCTCTGACACGGTTTATAAAAAGAATCCGGCAAGAATTAAAGAAGTTTACGGTAAAGCAGTCGAAGAAAAAGTCAAAGCTTCAGAAGAAACTATAGAGAAAAAATTAAAAGCTGTATTTCATCAGTTGGCTGATAAAGAAGTTCAGAAATCTGTAATCGTTTCGGTAATGGATCAAATGAAACGATATAAAAATTTCCTTCAGCCGGATAATGTTGAAAATTATGTGAAGAATTGTTTAAGCTCACTAATCCTTACAAAGAACTTCGATGTAACTCCTAAGAAGAATAAAGTTGTCGCTTTAGTAGGTCCTACAGGAGTTGGTAAAACAACTACAATCGCAAAGCTTGCATTGATTGCTAAAATAATTCACAAGCTCGATGTTGGTCTTATTTCAATTGATACATTTCGTCTTGGTGCAATTGATCAGCTGCAAAGTTTTGCAGATGTAAGCCATATTGATTTGCTCGTTGCATATAAACCGGAAGAAATGCCGGCATTGTTGAAAAAGTTTTCTAAAAAAGATATTGTCTTTATTGATACCGTTGGCAGAAGCCAGAATAAAGCTGAGCAATTAAAACTAAACCAGGAATTTCTATCAACCATTAAAGTTGATGAAACTTTGCTCGTGCTTAACACATCAAGCTCTTACAGAACATTGATTGATGTTGCAAATAAATTCAAAGCATTTAATTACAGTGGATTTATTTTCAGCAAAGTTGATGAAGCTCCTGTACACGGAAATATTGTTAACCTGATTACAAAAACAGGAATTCCGGTTTCATTTATTACTAATGGTCAGGTTATTCCTGATGATATTCTTGCAGCTGATCCTGAGAACATCGCTAATCTGATTTTTAACAGCAGTTTATGATAACCGGACAGTTAAAAAGAATAATCGAACTGCAATCTTTACAACAGGATTCTATAAATCATAAGAATAATATTTGTGCAGTTGTTTCAGGCAAAGGCGGAACAGGGAAAACTATATTCTCAATTCAGGTTTCAAATTTTCTTGCTAAGAAAAAAAGAAAAATTCTTCTTGTTGATTTAGATATCAATCTCGCCAACATCCATTTCCTTCTAAATGAAACTCCTCATAAATCACTGAATAATTATTTCAATCAACACGAAGACTTGCAGAATATAATTACAGAGTATTCTGATAATCTTCACATCATTTACGGATTAAACTCTTATTCGATAGCTGACATACCATTTAAATCTTCAATTGACAATCTGCTGAAAGACATTCAGTCGTTAAGTATTAATTATGATTTTGTAATTCTTGATCTTGGAGCAGGATTAGGTGAACTGACAATGAAAGCTCTTCAGATTGCTGAGATAAAAGTTATTATATCAATACCAGAAGCTACTTCAGTGATGGATGCTTATGCAGTTATCAAAATGTTTGAAAACTTTGATAAGCCATCAGAGTTTAAGATTGTGATGAATCGCTGTCTGGAGAAATCTGATGGATTGGAAAGCTTCAGCAAATTGTCGAAAGCAGTTTCAAGCTTTCTGAAAAGCTCTGTAAATCTTCTCACTACTATAAAAGAAAGTAAAGAATTAAGACATTCAGTTGCCGAGCAAACATTGATTAGTCAGGAAGATTCTGAAGATAATTCAATGTCAGAATTTATGATGGCTGCAGAAGAAATTGATAAATATATTCATCTGACTAATATTAACCAGCCATCAAAAGCCGGCTTGTTTACTGCTGCAAAAAACATTTCAAAAAGCTCATTTATTCTCTAATAATTTTTCAAAATGCTTGGCATGCTGTTTGTCTTTCGGACAACGGTGATGATATGAATAAAATAATATTAAATATCGGTTTACTCATTTTCTGTTTCTCAATCATTTTCTTCAGTCAGAGAGAAATGGCTCTTGCTGAAGTTCTGATGAAATCATTCATCGTATTTATTTCATCAACGGTTATTCTGAGTGTTACAGCAATTGTTCTGGTTAAACTGATTCAGAAAACCGCAAGCCACACAAATGAAAATTCTGATCACACAATTTTAGGAAGCAAAGCTCATGAATAATTCCGAATTATGGAAAGAGTATAAGCTGGCACCAACGCCTGCATTAAAGAAGGAAATCATAATGAAATACTTAAACCTTGTTCATTATGTTATCCGGAAAACTCCTCTTTCAAAAAATCAGGTTCTTGATGAGCGTGATTTTTTCCAATATGGAATTGAAGGATTAAGTGAAGCTGTTGACAGATTTGATCCTGATTATGGAACCAAGTTCGAAACTTATGCAATTCAGAGAATCCGCGGAAAAATTATTGATGAGCTTAGAAAACTTCAGAATAAATTCAAAACAGAAGAAGGTGATCAGACAGTTGATAATTACTACACAAATCTTTCAATCAACAATCAGATTGATGATGAAGATGGTTATACACTTGCAGAAGTAATTCCTGCAGAACAACTAACTCAATCTGAAGAAGTAGAAAAGAATGAAATGAAAGAAATTCTTCTTAAAGCATTGAAAGAATTAAATGAACGCGACCGTTTGATTATCTCACTTTACTATTATGAAAATCTGAACTATCAGGAAATTGCAAAACTGATGAACATAACAATTTCAAGAGTATCACAAATACATTCTCGCATTTTGAAAAATCTGAAATCGAAATTATTGGTTTATAATGAATAATATGACTGAAAATATTGCAGCTAAAAGAGAGTGGAGCAAAAAAATGCTCGCTGGAATCAGGAACCTTCCTCCTGTTCCTTTCATAATGGTTGAAATATCAAAACTGCTTGATAACCCAAGAACCGGCGCCGCAGATCTTGGAAAAATTATAAGTAAAGATCAGGCGATGGTTGCAAAAATTTTAAGTGTTGCGAACTCACCATTGTACGGACTACCGCGTCGCGTTTCCACGATTGAATTTGCAATTGTAATTCTTGGCTTCGATCAGATAAAAAATATTGTGATTGCTTTTTCGATGATGGAAGCATTCAGAACTAAAGAAGACAGAAGATGGAACCGGAGAGCATATTGGGTTCATTCTTTAATGGTTGCAAGCGCTGCAAAAAGAATTGCTGATGATCTTGGAATCAGAAAATCCGGTGAAGCATTTACTGCCGGATTACTTCACGATCTCGGAATTTCTGTTATTCAGAAATATTTCAACGATGATTTTCAGAAGATTAATAATCTTGTTGAAGAACAACAGATGAGGTTTATGAATGCTGAAGAAAAAATTCTTGGCATTTCACATCAGGAAATCGGAAAGTATCTTATTGAAAAATGGAACCTGCCCGAAGGACTTGGTGAAGCAATTCTTTACCATCATCAACCTTCGCTTGCTGAAGAAGAAAGAAAGCTTTGTGCTGTTGTTCATCTTGCTGATTATATGACTCAAAGATTTCAGATTGGTAGTTTCAACTGGGATGAAAGTATTCCTCTTGATCTCGGTGTGATTGATATACTTCAACTTGGAGATGAAAGCTACCTGGAGAATTTTATTGAAAGCTATCACGAATTATTTAAAGTAAATTTAGAATCACTAAATCTATAAAGGTAAAATCATGATTATGACAGATTTATCAATCCAGCAGAAACGGGAAAGAACAACAAAGATCATTTCAAACATTCTTAATCTGAATGTTATTCCTAAAGTTGTTTTTGAGTTGATGAAAATACTTGACAATCCGAACACAACAGCGCACGAACTGAATAAAATAATTAGTAAAGATCAGGCGCTGGTAACAAAAATTCTTTCTGTTGCTAATTCTCCTTTATATGGTTTGCAAAGAAAAGTTTCTACTATTGATTTTGCAATTCTCGTACTCGGCTTCAAAGAACTAAAAAGTATTATTTCTGTAATTTCTATTTCTGATGCATTGAAGAATAAGACTGATAAATATTTGAATCAGAAAGAATTTATGCTTCATTCATATATGGTTGGCGCCGCAAGTAAAAAAATTGCAAAGGATATGGGTTTCCAGAACAATGGTGAAGCGTTCATTGCGGGATTCCTTCACGACATTGGAATTTCAATTGTACATCGTTATCTGCATTCTAACTTTGCAATGATTTATGATTTAATGGAAACTCAGAAATTATCTTTCAGAGATGCTGAGATTGAAGTTAATGGAATGACTCACGAAGAAATTGGAAGTTTCCTTCTAGAGAAATGGAATTTCCCGGCTGAAATTTGTGATGCTGTTCTTAATCATCATAATCCAGGCAAAGCACAAACAAGCCCATCAATGGCAGCTATTGTAAGTGTTGCTGATTATATGACTCAATCATTAAAAGTTGGTGAACTTAAACTAGATAAAGACAATCATCTTGATGAATATACTTTAGGTAAATTCAATTTCGAGAAAGAACTCGATGCAGAAAAGTTTGCCGCAAAGTATAAAGATCTTTTCTGGGAACAATTAGAATTTGTAAGGTTTTTAAATTGAGAGTAATAAAAGAAAATAATCAGGACTTTCATTCATTCACTCTTTCTCTTAAACAGCTCGAAAGAAGCAGTTCAGCAAAGGGAACCGTGTTTATTGAGAAAGCTGAAGAAAATTATTCTGCTCCAAAAGGAAAAGATTCTCCATTAAATAAAATTCTCAGCTTCACAGAAAGAATTAATTCTCACACTAATCTTCAGGATATAATTTCCGATTTCAAAAATGAAGTCCGAAGTCTTACTTTTTTTAATGAACCGGAAATCTTTTTAATAAATGAAAAAACATCCAACTGTTTTCCGCTTAATACTAACTGCAAAGAAAACATTTCCTTATTTGTAAGAAGGAACCTGAGTGCAGGTGTAATTGATTGGATTGCTGAAACCGGAAGTTTCAAGATTATTCCTTATGGAAACTATAATTCACTTTCATTTGGTTTGAACTGTCTTATCATTCCGATATTCAGCAGCGGAAAGTTCAGGGGAGTACTTTCCACAATAACTTCTTTTACTGAAATTGATAAAAATTCTTTTGAGATTCAGTTTCTTACAACTCTTCTGAATATTGTTTTCTCAAAAATTCAGTATGAATTAACAAAGAATGAATTGAACAGCGTTTATTCTGAACTTCAATCAGTTCAATCAAAACTTGAAAATGATTATAAGCTTGCCGCACTTGGTGAATTGACTTACAGAAGCATCGAAGAAATTTCTTCACCAATTCAGGTGATACTAAGTTATGCTGATTTAATGAAGCGTGAATATCCAAATATTGATGAGGAGATGACTGATCTTATAAAGAAAAAAGTTTATGATATTAAATCAATACTGGAAAGATTAGTTAAGTTTATTACTACAGATGATAAAGCAAAGAAAGTTGTTCCTTGTTCTGTGAATGAAGTGATTGAAGATTTCAGGAAATTAATTGAACCGGCTCTTAATGCTGAAAACTGCGAATGTGTTCTTGATCTTGAAGAGAATATGCCTTCGATACTTAGCAATAAAAACTATTTGAATCAGATTTTTATAAATGGTTTCAGTCTTATTAATCCGTTAACAGAACCAGGCGGAGGAGTAATAATTCAGAGTCGTTATTCAAAGCAGAGAATAATAGTTAAAATGTTATTTACCAAAACTGTTGATCTGAATAAAATTAATGAACAGGAAGTTGGCTTGAATATTCTTAAATCCCTGATGGACAAACACGAAGGTGAATTTCTTGTAAACTCAGATGAAACAACCGGAAGTACAATTACATTTTCGTTTCCATTAATCAGAAAGGTAAGAGAATGAACATCGAGTACATCTTATACACAACTTTAGTTTTTATTGTAAGCATTTCTGTTTATGGAATTTATTTTATTCAGAAAACAAAGAGAGAGAGCCAGCTGCTTTTAAAGAGAAATATATCACTTTTAAGAGAAGAAAAAATAATAAGTGCTGTTGAACCCAATAGAACAAAGAAAAGAAGAAAACTTCTCCGGCGGATTAAATCAAATAATGAGTTAAATGAACTTAAAGTTTTATCTGAAGCACAAAAGAGTAAGCTTTCTGCCGGAGAAATTCTTCTTGCACAGAGAATTAATTCTTACAGTAATTAGGTGAGTTCAAAAATGATTAAAGGAATTTATCACGCTGCCCGAAGTCTCGAAACACAAAATAAAAATATGGAAAGGATTGCAAACAATCTTGCAAACCTTAACACTATTGGTTACAAGCGTGAAGGAATGTTCATTCAAATACTTAATCAGTTAGGCGGCCCACAGATAAAAAGTCCGGTTGATTTAACACAGGGAGAAGTATTTGAAACCAAAAATCCGCTTGATATTGCAATTGTTGGTGTTGGATTGTTTGTAGTTAAAACTGATAAAGGTTATGAATGCATTCGTAATGGAAACTTTCAAATTTCACCAGAAGGATTTTTAGTTGATAAAGAAGGAAGAAAAGTTATTGGAAAGAACGGCGAAATAAATTTATCAGAATACAAACTTGATGAAAATAATTTGTTAAGCATTTCGAGAAATGGTGAAATAAAAGTTGGTGAGAATTCTGTTGATACTTTAGTGATTGCTAAACTTGATGAAGATAAATATGACTACAGAAAAGAAGGATTGAACTTCGACTCAATTTCAGATATTGAGGAACTTGCAGAAGAAAGTGAATATCAACTGCTTCAGGGTTATCTGGAAGAATCAAATGTTAATCCGATTCAGGAAATGGAAAATATGATTCGCGTTTCAAAAGATTATGAATCATCTTACAAGATGGTAATTACGCTTGATGAATCATTACAAAAATCAGTTGAAATAGGAAAAATCTAAGAGGTTAAAATATGAGTACAAGAGCACTCAGAACAGCAGCTTCCGGTATGTATGCACAGCAGATAAATATTGAAGTTATATCCAACAATATTGCGAATATGAATACAACCGGATTCAAAAAGAACAAACCTGAATTTCAGGATCTGATGTATCAGGAAGTTGCAGTAAATCCAATTAACTCATCTGCTCCCGGAATTAAATCGGTTGGAACTGAAGTTATTCAGGTTGGAAATGGTGTAAAACCATCATCAACACAAAAAATATTTTTACAAGGTGATCTTGTTCCTACAAACAACCTGCTCGACCTTGCAATTCAGGGCGATGGATTTTTCCAGATACGAAAACCTGATGGTACATTCGTTTACACACGCGATGGTTCATTCAAAGTTAATGCAGAAGGAATTATTGTAACAAGCAGCGGTTATTCGCTCGATCCCGAAATAAGAATTGATGAAAATTCAGTTGGCTTTTCTGTTTCGAGAGATGGTGTAATTGAACTTCAGCAGAGAGACGGAACAAATATTCCTGTTGGCAATATTCAATTAGTTCGTTTCTTAAATCCCGCAGGACTAATGGCGCTTGGTGATAATTTATACGCAGAAACTGAAGCGAGCGGTGTTCCGATTTTTGGAACTCCGGGCGTTGATGGCTTCGGAGAAATTCATCAGGGATTTCTTGAATCATCAAATGTTGATGTTGTTGAAGAGATGATTTCGATGATCACTGCCCAGAGAGCTTATGAAATAAACAGTAAGACTGTTAAAACAGTTGAAGAAATGATGACAATGGCAAACAATCTTAAAAGAGGTTAAGCCAAAGGAGAATGAAAAGTGATTTTACTTTTAGTCATAATGATTTTTGTTTCAGCTTCAGCACAGAATTTTAGTTCTGAAGTTGAAAAATATCTCAATCAGAAACTGAATGGTTATGATAAGATAGAATTTTCAATCATAAATGATTTGAAGCATAATAATTACGCTGTTGATTTCAGCAGAGAACTTAAAATTAATGGAAACATTGCCTATCTGCCTGTAAGAGTATTTGATAGAAATAAATGGAACAACTCAATCTTAACTCTTCAGCTGAATTTATATAAGCTTGTTCCGGTTGCAACAAGAGAAATTAAACGCAAAGAAAAGATTGATGAAAAAAGTTTCATCCTTCAATCTGTTAATGTCAGTTCACTGAAGAGCCGCATTATTGATTTATCTGTAGTGCAAAAATCCTTGCGGGCAAAAACTTTAATCAGGCAGGGAGAAATAATTACTCAGGAATTAGTTGAAGAAGTTCCTGCAATTGAATCTGGTTCAAAAGTAATTGCTGAATGTATTAAAGGTTCTGTAGTGATCAGCACTGAAGCAATTGCACGACAGGATGGTAGGATGAACGAAGTAATTGATGTATTGACTTCATCGAATGAGTTATTAAAAGCAAAAGTTATCAATTCACAAAAAGTTTTAATTGAGTAGAACTATGAAAAAAATATTGTCAATAATACTGATTCTGGCTGCAGCAGTTTTTCCACAGGAGATGAGAAAGAATGCTGCTTATTCTCTTTTTTCTGATGAGAAAGCATCAAGAGTTGGAGATGCAATTACAATAATTGTAGTTGAGTCAGCTCTTGCAACAAACAATGCTGAAACGAAGAGCGGAAGACAGACCGAACTTGGTTTTGATTTTTCCGGCTCAATTGATAAAACAAAACTGCCTGAAGCAAGTTTAAACATCGGAAGTGGAAATGACTTCAAAGGTTCAGGTTCCACAAAAACTTCCGGAGTTATTCAAACAAAAATCAGTGCAACAATAGATTCAGTGCTTGCAAACGGCAACTTGATTATCAGAGGTAGTAAAAAAATTACTATCAATGGTGAAGAACAGCTCATATCTATAAAAGGAATTGTCCGAACTTCTGATGTAAGAGCGGATAACTCAGTATTGTCTTACAACATTTCCGATGCAGAAATTACTTTTGAAGGAAATGGAATTGTAAGCGATGTTCAATCACCTGGTTTATTAACCAAATTTTTCAGAATGCTTTTTTAGGTTAAACATGAAAACTTTTAAACTGATTCTCTTTGTAATAATTTTAATCGCACAGCAAGCAGCTGCCCAGCGAATAAAAGATATCGCTTACCTCAACAGCGATCATACAGAACAGGTAATCGGTTATGGACTTGTTGTTGGTTTAGCTGGAACAGGCGACAGCTATCGTACACAATTTACAATGCAATCTATCACAAGTATGCTGAAGCGATTTGGAATTACTGTTCCTCAAACAGATGTAAGAACAAGAAATGTTGCAGCAGTGATGGTAACCGCTTCATTACAGCATAACTTTAAACCAGGTTTCAAGTTTGATGTAATCGTTTCATCGCTCGGAGATGCGACAAGTCTATTAGGAGGAACACTATTGATGACTCCGCTTTCGGCAATCAACGGTGAAGTTTATGCAATGGCACAAGGTCCGATTTCCATCGGTGGTTATGATTTTAATACTTACACAGGAAACCGTGTTGCAAAAAATCATGCTTTAACCGGAAGAGTTCCACTTGGTGGTGTACTGAAAGAAAATCTTCCGCAGAATACTGTTACAAATAATGAGTTGAGTATTTTTCTTAAGATGCCGGACTTAACTACATCAAACAATGTAGCACTTGCAATCAATGATAAGTTTGGACAAAACACAGCTATATCAGTTGATGCTGCCGAAGTTAAAGTTAAAGTTCCTGCTGACAGGCAAAGCGATGTAATAGATTTTCTTGCAGAACTTGAATCACTTCCTGTTCAAACAGATTATGTAGCAAAAGTAATCCTTAATGAAAGAACCGGAACAGTTGTTGCAGGCAACAATGTTCAGATAAAACCAGTTAGTATTACACACGGCAGCTTGAACATTACAATCAGAAATTATCCATTTGTTTCTCAACCGGGAGCTTTCTCAAGCGGAACTACAGCGATCGTGAACAATGCAATTCCTTATGTGCAGCAGGATTCAACGAATACTATAGCAATTCAAGGCGCAAGCAATGTTCAGGAAGTTGCCTCAGCACTTAATTCACTAAAAGTTTCGCCGAAAGATATAATTGCAATCTTTCAGGCACTTAAAGAAGCAGGTGCACTTGTAGCAGAATTAGTAATAATGTAATTGATTAAAATGAGTGACATCAGTCTTAAAATAACAAATCCGAATAAGCACATCTCTCAGGTGCAAACGCAGTCTTATCAGAAAAATGTTGATAAGAAAAAACTTGCTGATGCATCGAAGCAGTTTGAGAGTCTTCTTACTTCGATGATGTTAAAAAGTATGTCACAAACAACCGGTGGATTATTTGGTGATGAGAGTTTCGGCGGAGATTTCTTTGAATCAATTTTTCAGTTTGAAATTGCAAATCAAATTTCAAAAGGAAAAGGTATTGGTGTAGCAGATATGATTTACAAAAACATTACCGGTGAAAGTATATCAAAAGCACTTGAGGAAGAAGTAAAAACTTTGCCTGTAAAGTCAGCACCCAAAATTGAATACAAAAAACCGGAAGCTCCTGCAGTTAAACCAACTGAACAAGCTTTAAATAGATTATCGAAATACGAACAAATAATTCAAGAGGCATCAGAAACACACGGAGTTGATAAGAATATCATCAAAGCAGTTATTCTTGCTGAATCAGCCGGAAAAGAAGATGCAATTTCTACAGCAAATGCTAAAGGTTTAATGCAATTGATTGATGCAACAGCAGATTATCTTGGCGTCAGAAATGTCTGGAACCCAAAGGAAAACATATTTGGCGGCACTAAATATTTGGCCGAACTTCTTCGAAAATATGATGGTGACCTCAAACTTGCTTTAGCAGGTTATAATGCAGGTCCAGGAAATGTAGATAAATACAACGACATTCCGCCTTTTACAGAAACACAAACTTATGTAAAACGCGTGATGGGCTATCTAAATCATCTTGAGGCAATGTAATGAGAATAATTAAGCTGCTCGAAATAATGCATAATCAATTGAGTAAACTTCAGGAAATGTATGAAGTGTTGCAGAAGATGCAGAACGCAATGGTTGAATCTGACTATGATAATTTTGAAAATTCAATTGAACTGCAGGAAAAAGTTTTAGCTGATATAAGAGCTTATGAAAAAGCCCGTATTGATATTTTAAAAGACTTACTGCAAAGTGATATTCTTCCTGAAAAAAATATTCTTGTGCAAAAATTGTTTGAAGCCGAGCCTGAAGCTGATTTATCACTGCAGGAAGAATATCTTAATATCCGAAATTCGTTAATAGATGTTGTTGGTGAAATAGAAAATCTCAATTTCCAGAATAAATATCTGATTGATCATTCAAGAAAATTTATTAAAGAGCTTGTTACTAATCTTTATGGAGTTAAAAATCATAAACTGTTAGACAAAAAGGTATAACGATGATAACGAAGATATTTGACATATCGTCAAGAAGTCTTTCTGTTTACAGAAGAGCATTGGAAGTAGCAAGCCATAATATTGCAAATGCAAATAATCCTGCTTTCTCCCGTCAACGGGTAATTTTTGAGACAGATATTTCTGATTTGAATGCAGGAAAAGTTTGGGGAAATGGTGTAAGAATATCAGATGTGCAACGAGTTCGTGATTCATTAATTGAAGCTCACATCAGAGAAGCAAATTCAAAATTTTATAATAACAGCAGACAAAGTCAGTTAATAAACAATATCGAAAGTTATTTTTCTGAACCAGGTGATTTAGGTCTCTCTAATCTTTTTGCTGGTTTCTTCAACAGCTTTGATGAACTTGCAACTGCACCGAATTCAATTCCTCTGAGGAGGAATATCATTAATGCTGCAAACAATCTTTCTGCAAAAGTAAATACAATCAACGAGTCTTTTGTAAGATTAAAGCAGGATATTAAAGATGAATTTCAAAATCAGGTTCAGGCAATAAACACTTTGTTAAAACAAATTCATCAGATTAACAAAGAGCAGTTTAATAACAGCTACAAAGGACTTGCAGTAAATGATTTGCTTGACAAGAGAGATGATTTAATTCAACAGTTAAGTCAGATTGTAAACATTACCGTAACTATAGATCAGAACAATAATGCAAATATTTCAATTGGCGGTGCATTAGCTGTTGATGGGTTGCACGCAGCAGAATTTGAAGCAGTTGAAACAAATGGTCGTTTGTCAATCAAATTAAAAAATGGTGGAATACCGGTTATTCTCAATGGTGGTCACTTGAATGCCTTGTCAGAAGTTTATTCTGATAAAATACCTTCATATCAGAAAAATCTTGATCAGATAGTTACTGCTTTTGTTGATGCTGTTAATCAGATTCACAAACAAGGTTTCTCAATTACAAATCCACCTCAAACCAATCTAAACTTTTTTGACAGCTATGAAAATGGTGTGTTAAAAGTAAATCAGAATATTTTGAATAATCCATCTTTGATTTCAGTTTCTGCTGATGGCGATAATGGAAATGGCGATATAGCTTTACAGATTGCCGGACTTCGCGAAGCCCAACTTGTAAACGGTTCAACAATAGTTGATGCATATTCAGCACTGATAAATGGAATCGGAAACGATGCTTTACTGCTAACCAACTATGCACAGGCGAATAATATGGTTTTATCACAACTTGAAGATCAGCGCGAATCGCTTTCAGGTGTTTCGATAGATGAGGAGATGACTAATGTATTAAAGTTTCAACGATCTTACGAAGCTTCTGCAAAGCTTATAACTGTTGCCGATGAAATGATAAAAACAATTCTGGAGATGGTCTGATGAGAATTACAGACTCAATGATGTCAAATTATTATATCGGAAACATCAACAAGCTGAAAGAAAGAATTGCACTTCTGCAGAGACAGATTTCTTCAGGAGTTAGAATTGAAAAACCGTCAGACTCACCAACAGGTGCTGTAAGAGTTATCAGAAATAACGATCAGCTAAGTCAGATTGATACTTATCTGAAAAATATTCAAACCGGATTATCATTCCTTGATCAGACAACTTTTGCACTTCAATCAATTCAGGATGAAGTTGTAAATGTTGTTGTAAAGCTTGAAGAGCTGAACAATCCGATCAATCAGCAGAATATGAGTTTGTATGCTGATATGATTGAAAACTCTTTACGATTGATGTTAGATGTTTCCAATTCAAAAGCAGATGGTAAATATATTTTTGGTGGAACTGATCAATCCGGTAAACCATTTGGTTTTTCTGCTGATGGACAAACGATAGAACAGAACACAAAAATTAATGGTTTTGTTAATGTAAGAATCAGTCAGAGTATTCAGCAGAGAATAAATATAACAGGACTTGAAATATTCGGAACAATTATTTCAACTGATGGAACGCTGGATAAAAATTCTGCAGTTGGAAATATTGTTACACAAAGCAGAAATATTTATGATAATCTTGGTAATCAATACAACCTTCAGGTAAATCTTCAAAAGACAAACAGTAATCAGTATCAGCTTACATATTCAATTGTTGATGGCGGCGGAAATACAGTGTACTCTTCACCATCAGCAAATCAACTTGTATTTAATTCAACAACCGGTGCATTGGAAACTGTTGATGGAAAAGCTCCGTCAACAATCAATATAAATGTTCCATCGAACAGAATAAATTTTAATCTTGATTTAAGTCAATTAAGAGAAACCGATACAAATCAACTCTTGCTTAATGCAAATCAGGATCTTGATATTTTTAATCAGTTAAAAATTATAATCAACAATTTGCGGAATGGTATTCCACCGACTGAAGAACAACGGGCTGCTGTAAATGCATTTAATTCAAAAGTGGTTGGGAAATTATCTGAGATTGGAAATATCGTAAATCAGTTTTCAGCAATTGAAAGCATGCTTACTCAGCAGAATCTTGATATCACAGAAAATAATTCTCAGGTAAATGGAGTTGATGTAGCTAAGGCAATCATAGAATTACAGAATCAGGATTATCTTTTACAGCTATCTCAGAAACTTGCTGCAACAATACTTCCTAAATCTCTTCTGGATTACTTATGATAAAAAAGTTTGGAACAATTAACGGATTAATTTTAGGAATAGTGTCAGTATTCGGTGCTTTCGTATGGGAAGGAGGAGCAATAAATGCTTTGTTTCTTCTTCCGCCAATGCTGATTGTTTTCGGCGGGACTTTTGCCGCTGTTATAATTGGTTTTGGTTATGAAAATTTTAAAAATATTTTCAAGCTGATTAAACTCGCATACTTTCCGCCAAAGTATAATCCTCATTCAGTAATTAACACTTTTGTTCAGTTAGCATTCAAAGCAAGAAAGGAAGGATTGCTGTCGATTGAACGGGATATAGAAAAGATTGATTTTTTCTTCTGCAAAAAATTATTACGCAATGCAATTGACGGAACTGATCCTGAAACACTTCAGGATTTGGCAGAACTCGAAATGAAAACTATTCAGGAAAGGCATTATTCTAATATTTTTATTTTTACAAAAATGGGTGGTTACGCTCCCACTATGGGAATACTTGGTACTGTAATGGGATTGATTATGGCTTTATCTCAAGCAGGTTCCGATCCAACAACTTTAATTAAAAGTATTGCGACTGCTTTTATTGCAACACTCTGGGGCGTATTCACAGCAAATTTAATTTGGTTACCAATAGCAGATAAGTTAAAGAAATGTCACTTGGACGAAAAACAGATGATGCAACTCTCATTGCAGGGAGTTCTGGCTTTGCAAAGCGGAGAAATTCCGGTTCTGGTGAAGTCCAGATTAGTAAGTATGCTTCCTCAAAGAGAGCAAGAGCAAATGCAGAGATAGATGAGTATGAAGAATCACCTTTTCACGAATCTTATGAGAAGGACAGATACTTAATTACTTATGCTGATCTTATCACATTGCTTTTAGGGCTATTCATTCTTCTTTATACAGCTTCAAACCTCGATATTCAGAAGTATGAAAAAATGCTTAACGCTTTTGGTAATGTTTTCGGAACTGAACCAGCTAAGATTAAAATTGATGCAATTCCTGAGAAGGTTATTTCAACTCCTTTAGATAAATTGAAGAATGATATTACTCAGCTTATTGCTGAAACTGACACTAAGTCAATCAGAATGGAAGAGAATGAAAGAGGAATTACAATCCACATTCTTGAAGATATTGTATTTCCATCTGGTTCAGCAGAATTGAAAAGTACTTCAAAAATTGTTTTGAAAAGAGTTGCTGATATTATAAAAAAATTACCAAACGATATTAGAGTTGAAGGTCATACAGATAATATTCCGATTAACTCATCTGTGTTTCCGTCAAACTGGCATTTATCAGTTGCCCGTGCATTGAACACGGCTTATTATCTTATAAAAGAAGAAGGTGTGAATCCGGATAAAGTTTCGATTGTTGGTTATGCTGAATACAAACCGATTGAATCTAATGATACACCTTACGGAAGAGCTTCAAACAGAAGAGTAGACATAGTAATAATTAAATAAGAAAGAATATGAAACTTAAAACAGATCAATTTGGTGAAATTGAATTTTCTGAAGACCTCATTCTTAATTTTGAAGAAGGTCTTTATGGATTTGAACAATTAAAAAAATATCTGCTCATCAAAACCGATGATGATTTATTCTACTGGCTTACTTCAGTTGACAGACCGGAAATTTGTTTTCCGTTAATCGGAACACGAATAATTGATGAAGAATTTCCCGAAGTAGAAAACCATGAAGCGTTTGCAATTGTAACACTGAATAAAGATCCGCTGAAGATTACTGCTAATCTTAAAGCACCGGTTTATATAAACCAGGAGAAGAAAACAGGTTTCCAGAAAATCATTGATAAAGATAAATACCCAATCAATTATAAACTTTTTGTAGAGAGCTAAGCTATGCTGATACTAACGAGAAAATTGAATGAGGAAATAAATATTGATGGGGAAATAACTATAAAAATTATTTCTATTTCCGATAATCAGGTGAAGCTGGGAATTGAAGCACCGAGGGATGTTCAGATAGTAAGAAAAGAAATCTTAGACAGAGTTAAAGAAAGTACTCAGGATGCACTGAAGAAGAGCAAAGAATTACCAGCAGAATTTAAAGGACTTAAAATCAAAAAAATCTGATATGAGCTATAAACCTCTAAATATTCTTATTGTTGATGATTCTGATCTTACAAGAAGTTCATTAACAAAATTGTTTTCTGATTATGATTGCAATATCATAACAAGCATTGATGGTTTGGATGGAATTCAGAAATCATTGACATCAAAACCAGATATAATTCTGCTCGATATTCTTATGCCTAATCTTGATGGAATTAAAATGCTTCAGGTGATAAAAATTATTGATGAACTGAAAAAGATTCCTGTAATTGTAATAAGCGGCAACAGCAACCGAACAAATGTATTTGCAAGTCTGGAAGCCGGTGCTGATAAAGTAATCACAAAACCAATTGATGAAGATGCTCTCATAAAAGCTGTTGAAGAATTGACTAAAAGAAGATTGACTTATAAATCAAATAAAAATGAGTTGACAGTTGATAACACAATTGATGAGCTAAAGCAAATCTACATTAAAGCTTTTCCTCAAAAAGAAATACAAATAAACAAAGCAATTGCCGAACGCGATAAGTATGCAATCGGAAATATCTTTCACGAATTAAAAGGAGTTTCAGCATCAATGGGATTTCCCGAAGTAACAGAGATAAGCAAAATGATAGAACTTGCTCTTAACTCAGAAAAAATTGACTGGAATTTTATACGACATCAAACTGAAGAAATAATTTCTTTAATTGAACGAAAAACATTTTCACTCAATGGGGAATAATTTATGTTCGTGATAATCGGAATAGTTATTGTAATTGGTGCCGTGCTTGGTGGATTTGTTCTTGCTCACGGCAATCTGGCTTTACTTATTCAACCCGCTGAATTTGTGATTATTCTTGGTTCTGCTTTAGGCAGTTTAATTATTGCATCTCCACTTAGTGTTATCAAGAAAATTTTTGGTTCAATTCCTCAACTCATCAAAGGAGTAAACTTCACTAAACAGGATTATTTGGAATTATTAAAATCATTTAATGATTTATTTCTGTTAGCTCAGCGCGATGGCTTGCTTGCAATTGAAAAACATGTGGAAAGTCCAAAAGACAGTGAAATACTTTCCCTGAATAAAACTTTTATCAACAATCACCACGCTTCAACATTTTTTGCAGATACAATGAAAGTTATGCTTTCAGGCGGCGTTCCTCCTCACGAGCTTGAAGCACTTATTGATGCAGAAATTGAAACCTTTGAAATGGAATCCAAACCTGTTGTTAATGCAATATCAAAAGTAGGTGATTCATTCCCAGGACTTGGAATTGTTGCTGCAGTACTTGGAATTATTGTTACGATGAGTTCTATTGACGAAGGAGCTGCAACTGTGGGAATGCACGTTGCTGCAGCACTTGTTGGTACATTCCTGGGAGTTTTGATGGCTTATGGTTTTGTAAATCCGATTGCAACTAATCTTGAACTTCAGCACGAACTCGAAAAAAGATACCTCGAAACAATAAAAGCTTGTATAGTTGCTTATGCAAAGGGCAATCCTCCAATCATCGCAGTAGAAATTGCCCGAAGAACTATTTTTAGTGATTACAGACCATCTTTTCAGGAACTTGAAAATTATATTCGTGGAAAGAGTGATAAGTAATGAGTAAGGATCAGGAAACCCCGATAATAATAAAGAAGGTTCACAAAGGACACGGTCATCACGGTGGTGCCTGGAAAGTAGCTTATGCTGATTTCGTTACAGCTATGATGGCACTGTTTATTGTGTTGTGGATATTAGGACAAGATGAAAAAGTTGTTCAGAATGTTGCTGGTTATTTCAAAGATCCTGTTGGGTTTTCTGATAAGATGAGATCAATCATAGAAGGAAAATCTGATTTACCAAGCATTCTTGATTCTGCATTCATCAAAAAGAAATTAAGAGAAGAAGAGCAGAAACAACTTGAATCAATGGGCGAGCAAATAATTAATCAACTAAAAGAAACTCCAGAATTTGAAAAGCTGGCTGATCAGGTAAAAATAGAAATTGCTAAAGAAGGATTAAGAATCGAAATGATAGATTCTGCCAATGATATTTTCTTTGAAGTTGGAACATCGCAGCTAAAACCCGAAGCAATAAAGTTATTAGAGAAAATCAGTGCGAATCTTCAGAGACTTCCTAATAAAGTTGTAATTGAAGGACATACAGATTCTCGTCCATATGGTGGTGAAGGAAAAGGTTATTCTAACTTTGAGCTCAGTTCGGAAAGAGCAAATGCTGCTCGCCGAGTTCTTGTTCTTTCCGGTTTACAGACAGGAAAAGTTGATGAAGTAAGAGGTTATGCTGATACAAGATTACTAGATAAGAATGATCCATTCAGTGTCGTTAACAGAAGAATCAGTATCGTAATCAAATATGCAACGGAGGAACCACAATGAAAAAGTTGCTTATTGTTGAAGATGATACTCTTACACAGCAGTTATATATGGTGTACTTTAAAAAATCCGGAATTGATCCGTACATTACAGATAATGGTGAAGAATTATTCACAATTCTTCATAGAGAAAATATCGGATTAATTTTAATGGATATAAATCTTACAAATACTTATTTTAGGGGCGAGAAAATGGATGGGATAAAGCTGAGTCGGTTGATTAAGTCAAATTCAGATACGAAAAATATTCCTATCATTATTGCAACTGGATTTTCCGCTTTTAATCACGACGATTCTCTTGTTAAGCAAACCCAGGCTGATGATCTGATTATTAAACCTATAACTAATTTTAATGCATTTGTAAAAAAAGTAAATCAATATTTAATACATTGAGCAAAAAAGATAAAATATTAATAGTTGAAGATGAAAAGGATACACGATTTATCCTTGAAAAACTATTATCTAAAAACGACTTTGAAGTTGTCTCAGCAACAAATGGTCTTGAAGCTTTGGAAGTTCTGAAAACTTTCTCACCAAAAGTGATAATTGCAGATTGGACTATGCCTGTAATGGACGGCTTAAAATTATGCGATGCAGTAAAGTCCGATCCAAAACTAAAAATAATTTATTTTATCATTCTTACTGCAAGAACTTCATTGCGTGACAGAATAACAGGACTTGATGTTGGTGCTGATGATTTCCTAATCAAACCAATAGAAAATCAGGAGTTGATTGCAAGAATAAAATCCGGCGTAAGAATTTATGATCTTCAGAACGAACTAAAAGCTATTGAACATAGCAAAGCGTTGGTGGAAATTGCCTGTACAATCGGACATAATTTTAATAATCCGCTAAGCAGTTTAACAATGGCTCTTGAAAATCTTAAACAGGAGATTTCCGAAAAGAAAATTGATAAAGTTGATGAAGATTTCGAAATAATTGACAAGTCAATAGAAAAGATTAAGCAACTCATCAAACAACTTACCAGTCTGGAAAATCCTCAGGTTATAGATTATACAGATGACAGTAAAATGATAAAACTCGATTAAACTGCCTCTTTAATTTTTGACTCATTACTTCGATAATAAATTGAGGTAATGCAGTCATGTTAAATAAAATAGAAAATATTACCCTTAATCCTAATTCAAGGAACGAGATTAAATCTTCAAAAAAAGATTTACCAATTAATCATCTTGCAAAGAAAGAAAACTTTTCTGACACAATAACTTTTTCGGCTGCACTGCTTTTCTTATCTCAGCTTAAATGGCGATTGAAGAAAATTAATCACATCTCGCAGGAAGAACTGGAAATTGAAGTCATAGTAAACGACATTAGTTATTCTGCAATCATCAATCTGAAAAGTCCTGCAGTAAAAAATATCGTGATAAAAATTCAGAATGAATTTCCGTTTAAGCACAACAAATCAATCTACACGATTAATCTTGAATTCAATTACCAGAAATTTGATTTTGTTGATGAAGAAAAATTGTACGAACCGGTAAACAAACTTTTCTATAGAATTCCTTCTTATGAATACGAAGGAGAAAAGGAAATCAGTTCAACTTTTTTCTATGAAATACTTGAAGGCAATGAATCTGATCTGTCAATAACCCTCTCTTCTGTTTATTGGAATATGATTTTGTTCACTGATAAATTGACTGAAAAAAATAATTCAGTTGAATTGAACAATTCAGAAACGGCTGAGCAGTTCATAAGTTTGAAGCAAATCTCAATAAGTCATAATCAATAAACCACAAATCGTTCTTACAAAAAATTTTATTCAGGTAATTCTGTCCATAATTGTAAAACCAACCTGAAATAAAAACTCATTGGTCATTGCTAATAAACTGAATGGCATAAAACAAACTTATCTTTTCATTCATATTATTTCTAATAATAGCCAAGTGTGTACTATTCAACAGAATTGCAATTATAAAATGTGCTGTGCTGTCCATATTTCAACAGTAAGTTTTAATCAGACATTCTATTTGCATAATAATCATTTTCATTGCTATTAAGCTTTTAATCATCTGATGGCATTTAACTTGCCAATCTCTTATAAATTATGAATGAAATTATGGAACTTGAAAAAGAAATAATCGGAAATCATCTTCAGCAAATAGGCAATTCTATTCTCAACCATAATACTTTGGGAATTATCAGAATTAGTGCAGAAGGAACTCCTGTTTATGCAAACAATACTTTACTTCGATTTCTGAATCTTGAATCTTTCACAGAGTTAATTGACACATACAATCTTAATCAGTTGTTTCGAAACAATTTTAATCCTAAAAAATATTTGAAGCATATTGATCAGAAATTTAAAAGTGATTTCATCGAATCTGAGTGGATAAACAAAAACGGTAAAGTAGTTTTCTTTAAGGAATTTGTTCAGCCGGTTTATAATGGTTCTTCTGTTCCGGAATATTTTGATTGCATTATAGAAGACCAGACTGATAAAAAGATTGTTGAACAACTGATTAAAAATTGTCAGACGAGAGATTATCAGATACTTAAAGCTTTGCCGGATATTTTATTTATTGTTTCTTCAGAATATGTATTATTAGATTGTAAATTCAATTCACACTCAAGTTTCTTCAAGCATCCTGCACTGTTAATCGGCAAAAAAATCAGTTCTGTATTTCCTAAATCAGTTGCTGAAAAAATAACTGAAGCAATTAGCACAACACTTAATAAGAATCAGCTTACTTCTGTTGAATTTTCAGTTACGGCAGACGATAAAGAAATTTTTTATGAAGCAAGAATTGTTGTAAACCACGAGAATGAAGCTCTTATGCTTCTGCGTGATGTTACTTTGCAAAAAGAAGCTGAAGCACAATTGAGAAAAGTAACTGAAGATTTAAGACAAGCAAACGCATCCAAGGATAAATTCTTTTCAATCATTGCTCACGATCTCAGAACACCATTAATCGGTTTGATTGGTTATGCAGAAATTTTATCCGAAGATATTGATGATCTTGAAACCGCTGAAATAAAAGAATATGCTTCAAATATTGTTGATATATCGAGACAGACAATTAAACTTCTTTCAAATCTTCTTGAATGGTCAAGACTTCAGACAGGAAAAATTCAATATAATCCGGCTGATGTGAAAATTCATTCTTTGGTGAACAACATTTTTCAGCTTCTTAAATCAAATGCACAGCACAAGGAAATAGAGCTGTTAAATTCCACTAATGAAAATCACATAGCTTTCGCTGATGAGAATATGATTTATTCAGTTCTGAACAATCTTATTTCAAATGCAATTAAGTTTACAAGAGTTGGCGGAAGAATAGAAATATCATCTGAGATTAAAAGCGAAGAGATTGTTGTCACAGTTAAAGATAATGGTGTTGGCATTGATGAAGAAAATTTAAAGAATCTTTTTGAGCTTGATAAAAGCTTTACTACTCCCGGAACTCAGAACGAAAAAGGTTCTGGATTAGGAATAATTCTTTGTCGTGATTTTATTAAAAAACACGGTGGAAAAATTTGGGTTGAAAGCAAAGTAGGCGAAGGTACTTCGTTTTATTTCACACTTCCGGTTTTCCACTCCTGATTGAATTGCTTTCAACTGCAAAAAAATTTTACAATTCAGAAAAATTTTCCATCATTTCAAAATAAAATTTTTATTCAGACACTTTATAAAAAATTAATTTATGTTTTTTGTAGAAATGTTCAACAGATTTTTATGTTTTAACAAAATAATTATGTGGCACAGAAGTAGAAATATTAAACTACAATTCAAGAGCAAGTATTAAATATGAATCAATATTGTTTTGCAACCGTTATTCAGAGATTATACCGACTGCTCAGTAATGCTGATGATCCTTGTCAGCTTATTGATTCAGTTTGCAAATTACTTTCAAACGAAGAAGAGTTTGTTTTTGTTTGGGTTGATTCTTCCGAAATATTTCTCAAGAATAAAACAATCTGTTACTCAAAAGGAAATAAGTTTAATAGTCCGGATTGCCAACTTATTGCTCAGCATTTTTCTGAATGCAACAATCTTAACAAAGCAAGACTCAATGGCGGTCTTCACATAATAAAATCACATAAAAACGATAGATGTGTTAATGTTATAAATAAATATTTCGAAGCGAAAAGTTCTGCGGCAATTCTTTCAGCTTCAATCCAGTATAATGGTGTTTTATTTGGCCACTTGAATTTACTTATAAAAAATATTCATAACATCTCGGATGATACTCAGCTTCTGATTAAAGAATTAGCGTCTGATATTGGAATAAAACTCCACAAAATTATTTCACAGAACCCAATACAAAAAACTTCCTCTTCAGTAAATCTTGATAAAGAAAAATATCTCAAAACTTTATTGCATTGTATGTATGAAGATATTATAGTAATTGATAAGAATTATAATATTGTTGATGTAAATAACAGCAGATTAAAATTTGCGGATAAAAAAACAGAAGAAGTTCTCGGTGCTAAATGTTATTCTGTTTCACACGGATTTGATAAGCCGTGTAATTTTTATGGTGAAGAATGTCCTTTGCAGGAAGTGATGGCAACCGGAAAATCAAAGCAAGTAAGACACAAACACATTACAAATGACGGCAGGTTAAAGTATGTGGATATTTTATTTTCTCCTTTTATAAATGAAAATGGTGAAGTAGAAAAAGTAATTGAAACAATCAGAGATGTAACTGAAGCTGTAAGCGCACAACAGGAATTGAAAGAAAAGGAATTTCAGTTGAAACAGATTGCCGGCAGTTTGGATGTAGTTTTCTTTACTATTGATATCAGTAATCCAAAACCAAAGCTTACTTATTTAAGTGAAGGATTTAATAAAATCTGGGGAGTAAACAGAGAAGCTGCTTTAGCAAATCAGAAAATATGGTTTGATTCAGTTTTTCCTGAGGATAGAAAAAAAATATTTCATCTTATTCGTGAATATGTAAGAACAAAAAATCCTGTCATTCAGATTGAATTCAGAATTACAAAGCCTGATGATACAACCCGCTGGATAAGTGTAAAAACAAAAGTTATTACAGATTCTTCCGGAATGACAAAGCAAATATTCGGAATTGCTGAGGACATCACTGAAAAGAAACTTTTAGAGCTTGAACTTCAGAATGCATATAATAAAAGTAAGGAAAGTATAAACTTTAAAAACTATCTTCTTGGCAATATCAATCACGAAATCAGAACACCGCTAAACGCAATTCTTGGATTTACTCAGATTCTTAAAGAAGAAACTTCGAAAGAAGTAATTGATGAATTGTCTGATAAGATATTGTTTGCAAGTAATCGTCTCCTAAATACTCTCGATTCAATAATTGAGCTTTCTGATTTGCAATCTGATTCAAAAAAACTGCAAAACAATGAAGTAAGCATTTTAGAATTACTTAAAACTGTACAGCACAGGTTTTCTCCTGTTGCGAAAGAAAAAAATCTTTTATTCGAAGTAATTGAGCCCGACCAGGATGTAGTAATTAAATCCGATGAATTTCTTCTGAAAAAAATTTTATATCAATTGCTCGATAATGCATTCAAATACACGCAGCAGGGAAGTGTGACATTAAGTGTCCGATTCAATAAAAATGAAGAAGAAAACTGGCTGGTTGTTGATGTTGCTGATACAGGAATTGGAATAGAACCCGAAAAACTTGATACAATTTTCGAAGCATTCAGACAAGGCAGCGAAGGACTTTCAAGGTCATATCAGGGTTCAGGATTAGGATTAACAATTACCAAGAAAATGATAGAACTGCTGAAAGGTAAAATTTTGGTTGAGAGTGAAAAAGGAATTGGTTCAAGATTCTCTGTTCATATTCCTTTTGAATTAACAGATAGAAAACTTTCTCAGAAGTCAAGCGGAAACGGGAACGCTCTATTTGAAGGTAAAAGAATTCTGATAGTTGAAGATAATCCACTGAATGCGGAAGTACTCAAGATTTATCTTAAAAATGTTGTGAACACTGATATTGCACTCGATTCACAGCAGGCATTTGAACTAAGTGAGAAATATTTGTATGATCTTATACTGATGGACATAAGTCTTAAAGACGGAGAAAGTGGAATTGAAGTAATGAAAAAAATGCGCTTCCGTAATGAATATAGTCGTGTTCCGATTGTTGCTCTTACAGCATTCACATTCGATGAAGATAAAAATAAATTTCTGCAAGAAGGATTTGACGGTTTTATTCCAAAGCCAATTCAAAAGGATGATCTTTTGCAGGAAATTAAGTTTTACTTCAGGAAGTAGCTAGTGATTAATATTATTGCAGAAGCTTATTCCTCACAGCATACATCACAATATCGGCATTGTTTTTCAGTTTTGTCTTTTCGAGTATGTGGGTTCTGTGAGTGCTTACTGTTTTTACACTTAACGATAAAATTTCTGCAATTTCAGAAACGGTTTTTCCCTGTGCAATGAGCATAAAAATTTCATATTCTCTGTCTGAAAGAATTTCACTCAACTCAACTTTACCATCTTTCTTTACATTATCAGAAAGAATATCCATAACTGTTGGAGAGATATATTTTCTTCCTTCAAGAATTTCGTTAACTGCATCAACAAGTTCTTCCGGTGCGCTGTCTTTTCTGATATAACCTGAAGCACCTGATTTCATTACACGCAATGCGAATTGTTCTTCTGGATACATACTTAGAATTAACACAGGTATTTTGGGATGAGTTGCTTTAATATCTTTCAAAACTTCAAGTCCGCTTTTGCCTGGCATGCTAATATCAAGAATGACTAAATCCCATTTGGATTTTTCCAATTGCTCTGCAATTTCTGTATCACGCGATGCTTCGCCTATAGTTACTTCGGAGAATTCATCTTCCAGAATTTTTTTTAGACCGTGTCTTACAATTTTATGATCATCAGCAACAAGTACACTGAACTTTTTCTGAATTTTCAATTTTTATCTCTGTTTAATTTTATTTCAAAGGAATAAAAATTTTTATTTCGGTACCGTAATTTAATATACTGCTTATTTCCATAACACCGCCAACAGATTTAACTCTTTCTTTCATTCCCATTACTCCAAGACCTTTAGTGGAGGAAATTTTATCAGATGAAAAACCGACACCATTGTCTTTAACAATCATCATAAATTTTTCTTCATCCTTAGTTATGCTAACTAAAACTTCTGTGGCTTTTGAATGTCGTGCAATATTAGTCATCATTTCCTGAAAAGTGCGGAAGATTGTAATCTCTATCTGCTTATCCAATCCGGTTATTTCCTCAGGAAAATTGGTTAAGAATTTTATATCTAATCTTTTTTTAATTTCATCAATCTGCCATTCAATTGCTGGAATAAGACCAAGCCGATCAATTATTACCGGTCTTAATTCAGATGAAATTTTTCTGACTGAATTAATAGTATCTTCAACCAAAGAAATTAACGGTGCAATCTTTTGCGGAATATCTTTTTTGTACGGAGGTTTTTTAATAAGTGAATTCAAATCAATCTTTATTGCCGTAAGTACCTGACCAAGTTCATCGTGAAGTTCCATCGCAATCTGACTTCTTTCCTGTTCACGAATATCCTGTAGTTTTTGTGTAAGAGACCTGAGCATTTCTTCGGAGCGTTTTAGTTCTTCCTGACTTTGTTTAAGTGCAAGCTCGGCTTCTTTCTTTTCAGTAATATCACGACCAACACCTATGATTGAAGTCATTTTTCCTGATTCATCAAATACCATTGTATCAACCCAACTGAACCATCTCCAACCTTTGGCGGTTAAAGCTCGTTGTTCGATGTAACAGGAATAGGGATGTGAATAAAGTTTTTCCATTTCTTTTATCGTACTCTCTCTGTCATCAGGATGAACGAGTGGAAGAAATTTATTACCAAGCAATTCTTCCTGAGATTTACCAAATGTTCTGCAGTAAGATTCGCTCACAAACAAAAATCTTCCTTCAAGATCAATCTTAACTACAAGGTCAGTTTGATTTTCTATAAGTAAGCGATACTTCTCTTCACTTTCTTTCAATGACTCTTCAAATGTGATTCTGTCAGTAATATCATAAGCGGTTCCAATACCAGCAGGTTTCCCTTGATACTCAATTATTTCAGCACCAAAATCAACCCAGCGAGATTGTCCATCTTTACGAAGTATTTTGAATACATATCTGTTTTCAATTTCCTCACCCAATTGTCTTCTAAGACCTCTTTCTTTTACTAACTCTCTGTGATCAGGATGAACAAGTTCAAAAAATTTCATACCGTATATTTCATCCAGTTTATATCCGGTTAAATTTTCTGCAGCAGGATTAAGATACTTGAAATATTCTCCCTGATAAATAAAAATTGCAGCAGGAGTTGATTCTGCCAATGCTCTGAATTTCTCTTCGCTTTCACGAATCAGAATTTCTTTTTCATAATCTGCAGTTATATCACGATTGATGCTTGCATATCCGATTATATTGCCTGATTTATCTTTAACAGCAAATCCTTTTGCATCAATAATAAGTTTCTTACCGGATTTATGATACTGAATTACTTTAGTTGAATACTTACCATCAAGTGAAAGTTTTTTCAGAATCTCATCTCTTGTAAGTCCAATGTATTGAGTGTGCAGAACATCTCTTGTTGATTTACCAATTGCTTCAGATTTTGAGATTCCGTAAATCTGTTCAGCGGCTTCGTTCCAGTAAGTAATTCTCAAGTTTCTATCAGTTGCAATAATCGCATCATTAACATTTGATAAAAGATTGGATTGATATTCAAGGTCAGCTCTTATTTTTTCTCTTTCGGCTTCAGTTTCTATAAACTCAAGAGAAAAAGTAATATCAATTGATAATTCATCTAATAGTTTTATTTCTGCTTCATCAAAAAAGTTTTTAGACTCAGCATAAAAGTTCAATACATAGATTGTTTTTCCGAAAACAGTAATTGGAAAAACAGCGGAAGAATTTATTTCGTATTTGTTTGCAAGTGTATGCCAGAGCTTAGTCCTGCTATCATTCAGAAAGTCGTTTACAACAATAAATTTATTTTCGCGCAATGCCAGAGCGGTTGGATTATCACTGTATTTTGGATCATTGAGACTTATGTGAAAGTTATCGAGATAGTCTTCACTTATTCCTTTAGCGGCAACTGGTTTAAACTGCAAAGTATTTTCATTCAATTCACCTAACCAAACAAATTTGAATTTGCCGAATTCAACAGCAATTCTGCATATCTCATCAAACAGTTTTCTTTTATCACGAACTCTGACTATGGTTTGATTAACTTCGCTCAGTACAGCGTAAACTCTGGTTAATCTGTTAATTTTTTCTTCTGCAATAATTTGTTCTGTTATGTCATTTGCTAGAACAAGTCTTGCATCATGGCCATTGTAATTTAAACCGTGAGAAGAAATTTCTGTAAAAATAATTCTTCCGTCTTTTAATTTGTGTTTCCACGGTTTAGATTTCTGAAGATCATCTTTTGATTCAGCTATGTTTTTCATCAATGCGGGAATTTCTTCTTCAGGTCTGATATCTCTAATAGTCATTGAAAGAAATTCATCTTTGCTATAACCGTACTTGTGAATTGCAGCATTGTTTACTGCTAAAAATTTCAAAGTGTTAAGATCATAAACCCACATCGGAAGAGGATTGTGTTCGAATAAATACTTATAAACCGATTCACTCTGAATTAACTGTTGTTCAGCAATTTTTCTGTTTGTTATATCTCTGGCAATTCCCTGAAGAGCAATCAGATTTCCCTGATCATCATAAATTGGTGTATTGATTTGTTCGGTCCAGATAATAGTTCCATCTTTCTTTTTCCATCTGAGTACAATTGGTTCAGTAACAATTTTTTTCCCTAAGAATTGCTGAAGTATTGGTAAATCATCAGGATGAACGAGTTTCATTCCAAGTTGAGGATCAGCATAATGCTCTTCAGGAGTATAACCTGTAATTTTGGTAGATGATGGACTTACATATTCAAATTTTGGTTCAGGCACAAATCTGTAAATGTAAATCAGGTCGTTTGCGTTTTCAGCGAGAAATTCAAAAATTTCATTTGAGTTCAGAATATTAATATTCATAATTTCGTTTCCTGTTAATCTGTAAGATGCTACGGTATAATATTTTTCGATTGCTTAAAAATACAAAAACAATAGCTATTTTAGTCCATCAATTCTGGTAATTTTCATTTTGGAAATAGATTTAGTTAAAACAATACTTTTTTTACTTGCAGCAATTTTTCCCGTTTTATTGTTATTGCAAAAGAATCTTTTGACTTCTTATCGCAATTTTATATTAAATATTTTATTCATTCATCTGGTTTTGCTGATTATTATTACATTCAAACTACATCATTATTTAAGAGATACATTTAACATTCCTAACACCATTACTTATCTTTTGGGTGCAATTCCATTTATAATTTTATTCACTAAACAAAAAGATTTGTTGCACTATCAGGAAACCATTTTTCTGATGATTTCATTAATTTTATTGGGAATTGCAGTAAGTCTTGATTTGCTGAGTGACGGTAAAATATTTGTTCTCGATAATAATGACTTGATCGAAGAAATATTCCGAATTGCCGGAGCTTTTAGCTGGCTGATTTATAATTATTTTCTTTTTATCAGAATTAAAAAGTTGAAATGAAATGAAAAATTATTTTTGGGAAAATCTTAAAAGCTTTAACCAAAGAACTGCTTTAGTTGAAGCAGAGACAGACGCAAGTATAACTTATGCAGAATTAGAAAAAGTGACTGACGAAATTGCTGAAGCATTATTGAGTAATCACAAAAAACTGATTTTTCTTTTTACATCGAATACAATATTAAGTGTGCAGACATATATTGCTGCACTAAAATCTACTAATGCAGTTTTATTACTGGATTCGAAGTTGAATGAAGAAATTAGAAACAACCTGATTAATACTTATCAACCCGAAATTATTTTTTCCGATGACAGAAGTGAGATTAAAGGATATGAGAAAAAGAAAATTAATGTTTTAGAAAATTGTTTTGTGAGAACAGTAAATTCTGAAATTAAAATTCATCCTGCATTAAAAGTTTTACTTTCAACATCAGGCACAACCGGTTCTCCGAAATTAGTAAGATTATCTGCGGAAAATATTCAATCAAATGCTGAATCAATTGCTCAGTATCTTGAGATTGATGAAAATGAAAAACCAATCACAACTTTGCCATTTAATTATTCTTATGGATTATCAGTAATCAATAGCCATTTGCTGAAAGGTTCTACGATTGTTTTAACTGAGAAAACTGTTTTCTTTAAAGAATTCTGGAATGACTTTAAAAAATATAATTGCACATCATTTGCCGGAGTTCCATACACATATCAGATGTTGAAGCGAACAGGATTTGAAAATTTTGATTTGCCATCATTAAAAACTTTTACTCAAGCCGGTGGAAAACTTAATGAAGAAATGATTCGTTTCTTTTCAGAGTATGCACAGCGAAATAATAAAAGATTTTTTGTAATGTATGGACAAACTGAAGCAACGGCAAGAATTTCTTACGTACCTTTTCAAAAATTAAGCTCAAAGATTGGTTCAATTGGAATTTCAATTCCGGGAGGAAAGTTGAAATTGATGAAAGATGAAATTGAAATCACCGAACCAAATCAGGTTGGTGAAATTGTTTATGAAGGTCCTAATGTAATGCTCGGTTATGCAGAAAATATTTCTGATTTAGCAAAAGGAAATGAATTGAATTATGTTCTGCACACTGGTGATTTGGGTTATTTCGATGAAGACAGATTTTTTTATGTTACAGGCAGAATGAAAAGATTTATAAAAATTTATGGATTGAGAATTAATCTTGATGAAGTTCAAAAAATGATTGAGAACAATTTTCACATTGCAGCTGCCTGTACCGGTGAAGATGAAAAATTAAAAATCCTGATTCAATCAACAGATTCATTAGAGATGAAAATTAAACAAAAGGTATGTGAGTTTTATAAATTAAATCCACAATCAGTTGTAATAAAAACTATCGAACACATTCCAACAAAGCCATCAGGTAAGTACGATTACGAGCAGATAAATTTAATGTTCTGAAAAAGTTATTTTAGTTTTATCTAAATAATAGGTTTGTCAGACTTCGACATATCTCAGTCTGACAAAAGGAAAGTCATCCTTCGACGGGCTCAGGATGACAGTGAAAAAGTATTTGAAAGCATTATTTAAGATTTTGGTAGGTAATTAAGAGTCTGTCAGACTTCGACTAAGCTCAGCCTGACAATTAGAATATTTTCTTCACTTTATTACCCAAGTGATATTGGTTCCATCCGGAGATATTCAGTTGTTTGAATTTTTTGTTTAATATCTTTAATCACAACATCAACCTGAGCTTCGGTGAGATTCAAAGCATCAGCAATATCTTTTGAAGAAAATCCTTTTTCCCATCCAAACCAGATTCTATCGAGAATTGAATAGGGAAGTCTGAAGAAAAATTCTTCCTGAGTTTGCTCTGCAGAGTAAGTATCTGTAGTCGGAGTTCTTTTTTGAATTTCTTCCGGAACACCGAGATATTCTGCGAGCTGATAAACCTGTGTTTTGAACAAATGCGCAATTGGTTTTATATCCGCTCCACCATCACCATACTTAACGAAAAATCCTTGTTCGTGTTCGTTTTTATTTCCCGTCCCAATCACTGCATAATTCCTTGCCTCAGCGTGATAATATAGAAAATTTGTTCTGCTTCTTTGTTTGAAGTTTGAAGCTGCTACGATTTGTAAATATTCAGCCAATGGAAGTCGGGCAGTTTTCTCTTCACCATTTAGTGAAATTATAGTAACATAATAAACATTCAGCTTGCCTTTTGCTTCATCATCTTTAGGCAGAACTATCTTCATTTTATATGATTCATTATACTCAGGAAAAACTTTCTTGACGGCTTCATCTCTTCTTTTATAAGCTCCAAAACCTTTTACTGCTTCTGTAATGTCTTCAACGAGATAAGGCACATTAAATTTTTCAACAAGTTTTTTTGCGAGATCAAGACTATCAGGACTTGAATCTTTATCCGGCATCATCAGAGCTAAAACTTTTTCAGGACCAAATGCCTTTGCACAAAGTGCAAGAACAACTGATGAATCAATTCCGCCGCTTACTCCAACAACCGCACCTCGCTTATGCAATTTCTTCGCAAGAATATTTCTTAGCTCATTTATTATTCTTCCAGCTTCTTTTTTTGCATCAATTAAAATTGAATCTTTTTCAAACGACATATTTACTCCTAAGTTATTTAATTATTTGTTCTTTTATCAATAAAAATTTTGAAGCCATATTTAGCAGGAACGGCATTTCTTTTTGGCGAGAGAAAATGATTGTACAAAAGTTGAGTAGATATTATGCCTGCCAGAGCCATATTATCAAGTTCGCTAAGTGATTCGGATTTTTTTGCTTTCTGTAATAGCATTTTAACCTTCGATGAATTAAAAACCCCCGCATCACTTATTTTTACTTCATTCAGAATATCTTCAATCGGGAAATTATTATTTGCAATAAAACTGTTTCTGATAGGAGCACGGTAAGGATTTTTAGCACGATATAAAATTTCTTTAGGTAAATATTCATTAAATACTTTTTTAAGAATGTATTTTTCGTTAAGTCCGAAAATTTTCCAGACAGAGGGAACTCTAGCCATAAACTCAATTATTCTGTGGTCAAGATAAGGTACACGAAGTTCAACAGAATTTCCCATAGCCATTCTGTCACCTTGTGATGAAAGTAAATAACCGCTCATAAATGTTATGATTTCAAGGTATTGAGCTTTTGAAAGAGTTGACCAGTTATCAAAATCTTCAGGTAGTTTGAGAGTCAACTCATCTATTGCATTATAATCTCTAATCTGTTCTTTAAAATATTCCGAGAAAAAATTTTTCATTTTAGAATTATTAGACCATCGCACAATATGAGAAAATATTGGGTTTTCCGGTTCATCAATTCCAAGTCTGAAGAATGCTTCAAGAGTGCTGAATAATCTTTTATCTTTGAAAATATATGGATAGAGTTTTTTCAAAAGCTTTGAGCGATATTTTGATTCAGGATTTGCTGACCAGAATTTACGAATCTTAGCTTCTTTGAAAATATTATAACCGCCAAAAATTTCATCAGCACCTTCACCAGTCAGCACAACTTTGAAATTTTCTTCACGAACTTTTTTTGATAATAAATAAAGTGGTGCCGGAGCGGTACGGAATATTGGTCGTTCACCGAAATAAACAATATCGCTAAAATATTTTCCAATGTCAGTGTTCTTAGCAAATACCTCCGAGTGATTAGTCTGAAGATGCTCAACCATTAATTTTTGAAATCTGCTTTCATCAAATGATTCTTCTTCAAAGCTGATTCCGAAAGTTCTCAACTCATTATTAAAATTTTTCTTAACAATTGCAGTTAATCCGGATGAATCCAAGCCACCGCTTAAGTAAGTTCCAACAGGCACATCAGCTCTTAGTCTAATTCTAACTGCATCAGTTAACAATTCTTTTGCTTCGCGCGTGATATTATCAATATTACTGTTTGATAAATTTTTCTCATCAGAAAATTTTAAATGCCAGTAAGGTTGTAAATCAAATTTCCCATTAAAATTAATTCTCAGAAAATGAGCTGGTGGAACTTCTTTGTAATCCTTAAAAGGTGTATCAACGGGAAGGTTAGTCCAGAAAGTAAAAATCTGATCAAAGCTTATCGGATCAAAAGCTGGATTAGATTCCTGAACAGCAAAAATTGCTTTTAACTCTGAAGCAAAGTAAAATTTTTCTCTATCGAGTTTAAAGTATAATGGTAGAATTCCAACTCGGTCTCTTGCAAGAAATAATTCTTGATTTTTGTTATCCCAGATTGCAAAAGCAAATTGCCCGTTCAAATCATCGAGAGCTTTTTCTTTTTTCTCTTCGTAGAGGTGCAGGATAACTTCAGTATCTGTGTTTGTATAAAATTTATGTCCAAGCTTAATTAGATCAGTGCGGAGTTCAGGATAGTTAAAAATTTCTCCGTTAAAGATTATCCAGAGTGATTTATCTTCATTATGGATCGGCTGACTTCCGCCGGTGAGGTCAATAATACTTAATCTGGATTGCGCCAATCCAATAAAGTCATCAATATAAGCTCCTGCTTCATCCGGACCACGATGATTTAGAGAAAATGTCATCGCTCTTAATTGTTCAGATGAAATTGGTGCTTTATTGTGGAGATTAAATATGCCGCTGATGCCGCACATTATCAGGAATGATGGTTTAATTTATTCTGCAAGAATTTTTCAATCGCATTGATTGAAGAGAAATTATCCTGTACAAGTTCATCATCAAGAATTGTAATTTTATAATTCTCTTCAATAAATGAAACCAGCTCCAAAACACCGGTTGAATCAATAATTCCCTTTTCGAAAAGAGGAGTTTCATTATTTAGTTGTGAATCATCTCCGAAAAGGAAATTATCAACTATAAATGTTCTTATAAATTCAGAATAGTTCTGCTGACTCATAGATTATTCTTTATCCTTTTGATTTTTATTTTTTCTGATTGGTCTTAAGCCTTTTAAAAATTCTTCATAACCGTGTTCAGGAGTTAATGGTACAGTAACAACTGCTAATGCTTCCGGGTTCTGATAACCATAGAGAGTATTCGGAGGTACATTTCTTGTAACAACTGTACCGCCTTTAATAACTGAATTATCCCCGATCTTAACATTCGGTAAGATTAAACAATGAGGTCCTATATAAACATTCTTACCGATAATAACTTTATCGGGATTATTTTTTTTTGGCGGACCAAAATAAGTATGTGCAAAAATAGATGTTCTTAATCCTATTGTTGAATTATCACCAATCTCAATACATTCCGGATGATTATCATCAATGTAAACGAATTTACTAATCCATACATTTTTACCGATTTTGCAACCGGTTAACCGATGCAGAAATGGTCTGAAAGAGTTACCAAACGGTACCACAAAGGCTATTGAATGTAATAATCTGTTAAATGTTTTTCGTAACATCAATGAATTTATGATTAGATATGAAAAAATTAATATCGAAAAAATTGTGCCTGATAAAAACAGCTAAAAAATTAGTTGAACATCAGTTTTATCTCATAATAATAATTTTATTTTTTCTATGTGTCAATATTGCAAACCTTGATAGAAGCAACAATTGAAAAAACGAAATTTATATCTTCTTCAAAAAAATAAAATCTTTGTCATAAACTTCAATCTCTTTGTAAGAATCAGAATTTAATGCCACGCTTGAAGAGTAATGAGTATCAAGCATTATATCTGTTATTGACCAATTTTTATCTAAAAATTTTACTTTTATTTGATTTGCATTTTTCTCGTTTGTCGTTAAAACCGTCAAGGATTTTAGATCAATTGTAATTCCCGAACCTTCTGCTTTTAGCAAAGCTTCTTTACGTGTCCAAATCTTGTAGAATAATCTTTTCTTTTCCTCTGGATTTTTTGATTCAAAATAAATTAATTGTTCCTCATCAGAAAAATGAGTTCGGGAAAGTTCATCAAATTCAGGAATATCTTTTAATTTTTCTATATCAATTCCAATTTCATTATCCGTAGTAAAAGCATAAACAATATAATCACCTGAGTGAGAGTAATTGAATTTGAGATTTGAATCTATATTTTCATTCACATAAGGTTTACCGGATTTTGAATAAGATATCGCCACTTTTTCAAAATCAACCTGCAGATAGTAGGAAAGAAATTTTCTCAAAAAGTACTGCGTCATAATTGATCTTCTTCTATCTTCTTCTCTGACAAAACGATTTGAATATTCTGATGCATATGAGGGCAACTTTTTGCTAAGGTTGCCAACAGAATCAATCTGTTCACTAAATTTTATGATGTGTAATTTTATCGTGTCAAATTTCAATTTAGCCATATAGAAATTATTTACATCTATAAGATTTTTTTACAATTTCTCACTTTGATAGCAGCTAAAAGTTAATTTTCTAATTATAAGACTAATTTAGTCCACATTCAAATATAGGAAATATATAATTAGCAATTTTGATAAAAATACTACTATAAATGAATGTCAAAAATTTTTTAGTGGCACTCAAATTGTCTCTCAGATAATTCATTCAGAGGGCTAAATTTAATTAAATTCATTATTTTATTTGGAGGGTGCTATGAGCCAAATACCAATTATTGAGGGAATTTCTGCAGATGAATTTCGAAAAGAGTTCGTTGCAAATAGAAAACCTGCAATAATCCGCGATGCAACAAAAAATTGGAGAGCTTTAATAAAATGGACTCCGCAATTCTGGAAAAGCAGATATGGCGATAAAACACTTACAATCGATAATAAAAAGATTCAAATGAGTGAACTCATTGATTTAGCTTTGGAATCAAATGAGCAGAATCCGGCACCTTATTACAGAAATATTCGTATTGCACATGAATATCCTGAACTTATGGAAGATATTTCACCAGAATCAGAATTCTGTTTACCAAATTATTTTTTAAGCTCTGTATTCAAACCATTAAGAAGCCCGTTGTTTGCTTATGGTCAATATGAATTGTTCATTGGAGGTAAAGGTAGGTCTTTTCCTTATCTGCACTTTGATACGCCCGGAGCTGATACTTTTATACATCAGATTTACGGTGTAAAGGATTTAATTCTTTTTAGTCCTGATGATTCAAAATATTTATATCCCAAAACCGGAGCTGAATTTAATGTTTCTTCAATTCCGGATATCGAAAATGTTTCCGTTGAAAAATTTCCATTATTTCCCAAAGCAACTAAAATAGAAGTTACTCTTCAGCAAGGTGAAAGCATTTATTTCCCATCTGGCTGGTGGCATACTGCTAAAATGCAATCATTTTCTATTTCAATCGGAATCGATGTGGCTAATGAATATAATTGGAGTGTTGTTGAGAATTTTTTAAACAATAAATCCAAAGCTAAACTCAAGATCTTTTCCCCAGTATTTATGATCTATCTTAAATCTGCAAGAAAGTTTGTCTGATTTATAGTTCTCACTAAAAGAAATAAAGTTTTTTGAATATGATAAAATTAAAATCAATACAGGAATTGTTTTTACAATCAGTTAAGAACAATTCGAATAAAATTGCAATAAAATTTGCTTCAAGTAGTATTACATATAAAGAACTTGATAACAAGTCAAATCAATTTGCAATAGAGATTCTAAAGCAAATTAAACCGAATTCAGTAGTTGGTATCGCAATGAATCGCTCTGTCGATTTAATTGCATCGGTTTTGGGAGTTATTAAATCGGGTTGTACTTGTCTGCCACTGGATCTTAGTTATCCTGATGAGCGATTAAAGTTTATGATCGAGGACGCAGAGCCGCAAATTGTTTTAACAAATCAGCAGTCAAAAATTGATTCATTGGGTATAAGTGTTCCTAAAATTTATGTTGAAGAGATAGAAAAGAATTCAGAACCCAAATTCAAATTAATTCAAACTTCATCTGAGGACCTCATTTATATTATTTATACTTCTGGTTCTACTGGTAAACCAAAAGGCATAAAAATGCCTCATCGTGTGATTGAGAATCTTATCGAATGGCAGAATAATATTTCTACACCTGGCCAATTTAATACACTCCAGTTTGCTCCAATCAGTTTTGATGTTTCTTTTCAGGAAATTTTTTCAACATTAACTTCTGGAGGAACATTAATCCTAACGGATGAAGAAACAAGAAGAGACCCGCTTAGATTAGTAGAATTGATAATCAAAGAAAAAGTTGAACGTATATTCCTGCCGTATATTGCACTTCAAAATCTGGCAGAAGCATCGGATGTAAAAGATTATAAAAAATTTAAGTTAAGACATATTATAACAGCTGGTGAACAACTCATTATTACACCGCAAATAAGAAAATTTTTTGAATCTCAACCGGGTACTATTTTACATAATCAATATGGTCCTTCAGAAACTCATGTTGCAACATCATTTATCCTAAGCGATAAGGTTAGCGACTGGCCTTTATTGCCCCCTATCGGAAAAGCTATTTCAAATACAGTTATTCTATTACTTGATGAAACACAAAAAGAAGTTTCTCCCGGTGAAGTTGGCGAAATCTATATTGGCGGAACTTGTGTCTCGAAAGGTTATCTTAACAGAGAAGAACTTACCTCAACAAGGTTTATAAACTTACCTGATTATCCTGATAAAGCATTTTATAAAACAGGAGATCTCGGTACAATTAATTCTTCGGGACAAATAGAATTTTTAGGCAGAGCTGATAATCAAATTAAACTTTATGGATATCGAATAGAGCTAGGTGAAATTGAAAATATAATTCTACAGTATCCCGGCTTAAGTTCCTGCGCTGTTGCTTTAAAAGAATTCCACAATTCTAAATCTTTAGTAGCTTACCTGTGTGTGAAGGGAAAAGAATTTGATGTTAATTCACTTAGAATATTTCTGCAATCGAATCTTCCGGATTATATGCTGCCAAAGTTTTATGTGTTACAGGATTCACTCCCAGTTACACCCTCCGGTAAAATTGATAAAGCAGCTTTACCTCTTCCTTCTGATATTTCTCAGACTGTTGAAGACAGTAATAATGCACAGACCATAATTGATGAAATTGAAGATAAATTAATAAAAATCTGGAAAGAAATTCTGAATGTTGATGAAATTAAACTAAATGATAATTTCTTTGATCTCGGTGGCGATTCAATCCTATTGGGCCGTTTACAGATAAGAATTAAACAAAATCTAGGTGAAGAAATTTCAGTAGTTGATTTGTTTGCATATCCTACAATTGCTCAAATAAGAAAATTCATTAGTATTAAAAGAAATTTAATCAGACAAGAGCCTAAGGATATAAGCAACATTATTAAACCCTCCAGTTCTGATATCGCAATCATTGGAATTGCCGGCAGATATCCAAAAGCTAAAACTATAAAAGAATTTTGGGAAAATCTTGTAAACGGTGTTGAAGCAATTTCTTTCTTTAATGATGATGAACTTGAAATTATTCCAAACAGTAATCCTGACTCAGAACTTAAATTTGTTAAAGCCCGCGGTGTGCTTGAAGATGCTGATAAGTTTGATGCTGAGTTTTTTGGCTTCAATCCAAAAGAAGCTTCTATTATGGACCCTCAGCATAGAGTCTTTCTTGAATGCTGCTGGAATGCTTTGGAAGATTCCGGTTATGTTCCTGAAAAATTTAATGGCTCAATCGGAATTTTTGCCGGCTCAAGTTTGAATACTTATTTAATTTACAATGTACTTTCAGATAGAAATAAACAGGAAGAATTAGCAAACTCTTATCAGATTGCTGATTACACAACCTTAACAGGAAATGATAATGGATTTCTTACCACAAAGGTAGCATACAAACTTGGATTGAAAGGACCGGCTATAAATGTTCAGACTGCTTGTTCGACTTCGCTCGTTGCAATTGGTCAGGCATATCAAAGTTTAGTTACGGGTCAATGCGATATGGCATTGGCTGGCGGAGTTTCAATTTCATTCCCTCAAAAAAGAGGTTACTATTTTGTAGATGGAAGCATCGGCTCTGTTGATGGTCATTGCAAACCTTTCGATGCTGATGCAACAGGAACTGTATTTAGTTCCGGTGCAGGTGTAGTTGTATTAAAACGGCTTGATGATGCAATTCGTGATGGCGATTCTATTTATGCAGTGATTAAATCTGTTGCACTTAATAATGATGGAAGTGATAAAGCTGGCTACATGACTCCAAGTTTTGATGGTCAAACTGAAGTTATACTAAAAGCTCAACAAATTGCAGGTGTTAATCCCGAAACTATTAAGTATGTTGAAACACACGGAACAGGAACACCTGTCGGAGATCCTATTGAAGTAACCGCATTGGAAAAAGCTTTCCGTACTTCAACATATAAAAAACAGTTTTGCGGAATTGGTTCAGTTAAATCGAATGTGGGACATACTGATGCAGCAGCCGGTGTAACCGGACTGATTAAAGCTGCATTAACACTCAAACACAGAACTATTCCACCAACTCTACATTTTAAAAAACCTAATCCGAGATTCGATTTTTCAAAATCGCCGTTTTATGTAGTTGATAAGTTAACCAGGATTGAAGAGAAAGTTCATCCTGTAAGAGCGGCAGTAAGTTCTTTCGGAGTTGGCGGTACGAATGCACACGCAATACTCGAAGAATTTACTGATAATGAAATAAAATCGGATGATAAGACTAAAAAACAATTACTAATTGTTTCTGCAAAAAGTGAAAATTCATTAAAAGCAAATGCAACAGTATTAGCTGATTATTTACTATCAAATCCGAATGAAAATCTTAATGATATTGCCTTTACTTTGCAGGAAGGCAGAAAAGAATTTGAATGGCGTCAGTTTGTAATTGCATCTGATACTGCTGAAGCTGAGAAACTTTTAAGAAATGCTGTTGCAGGTAATATCAATAAATCCAAAGTGAATTTTAGTGAGCGCAATCATCTCGTATTTATGTTTCCTGGTCAAGGCGCTCAGTATGTTAATATGGGAAAAAGATTATATGATAGCGAACCATTATTCAAACGAACCGTTGATGAATGTTCCGAAATATTAAAGCCGCATCTTGCTCTTGATATCCGTGAACTTCTGTTTCCCGAAAATATTAATGAAGAATCTGCTAAGAAACTCGAGCAAACTGTTTACACTCAACCAGCATTATTTGTAATTGAATACGCTCTTGCGAAACTTTTTATCAGTTATGGAATTAAACCTAACTCTATGATTGGGCATAGCGTTGGTGATTATGTTGCCGCTTGTTTAGCTGATGTATTTACGCTTGAAGATGCTTTATATATTTTGTCAAGAAGAGCGAAGCTTATGCAGCAGCAAAAGTCCGGCAGTATGTTGTCTGTAAGAAGCAGTGAAGAAGAAATCAAAAAGATATTGGAGAATGATATCGCAATTGCTGCAATCAACTCACCAAACCTCATCGTAATTTCGGGTGAAACTGAAAGAATAAAATTGTTCAGCGAGAAATTGAATGAGATGAAAATCGAAAACAGAATTCTCTTTACTTCTCACGCATATCATTCACAAATGATGGAACCAGCCATTGAACCGTTTGTAAAAGAATTTCAGAATATTAATCTGAATAAACCGTCAGCTCCTTTCATTTCAAGTTTAACAGGCACATGGATTACAGATGAGCAAGCTACTGATCCGAATTTTTGGGCCTCTCAGTTAAGAAATACTGTTCGGTTCTCAGATGGTATTAAAGAATTACAGAAAACAAATAATCTCATTCTGATCGAAATCGGTCCAGGACGTGCATTAACTACAATGGCAAGTCAACATAAGAAAGAAAGCGGTAAGCAGATAGTCATTACAACTTTAACTCAACCAAATGAAGATGCAGATGACTTAACAAACTTTTTGAATGCAATTGGTAAACTATGGCTTAATGGTGTTAAGATCGACTGGAAGAATTTTCACAAAGGTAAACACAGAAAGAGATTGCATTTGCCGGGTTATCAGTTCGATAGGAAGAGTTATTGGATTGAACCACCGAAAAAAAATCCTGTAAAGAAGAATGTTAAATCGGTTATTACTGATTCTGCTGTACAATTAACTAAAAAAGAAAAAGTTAAAAAAGTTATTCAGGGAGAAGCAATGACGCGTAAAGAATATATAGCCGGTGTTCTTAAAGAAATACTCCAAGAATTATCCGGCATTAGTAAATCAGAACTTGATGAAACAAAGACATTTCTTGAGTTAGGTTTTGATTCATTGTTCATGACTCAGGTAAGTCTTGCGTTTCAGAAAAAATTTGATGTGAAAATTACATTGCGTCAATTGCTTGAAACGGCTCCAAGTATAAATGCAATTGCTGAGTTTATTGATGGTTCATTAGCGCAGGGAAAATTTGAGCCGCCAAAACAGGAAATAGTTATTGAAGAAGAAGTTGAAGTTCCTGTTACTGAAAATCTTGAGCAAAATATTACTCCATCTTACACTCAGCATGAGTCAATAAGTCAGGCAGTATTTAATCCTTCCAATAATGTAGAAAAGCTTATTCACGAACAACTGGAAATAATGAAGAAACAGCTTGAAGTTTTGGGCGGTGGAAAGATATCTCAGCAAGCTCAGACTCAAATTATTTCTTCAACTACCGAACAACCGAAAGCAGTTAAAGAAGAAAAACCATTATCTGAAGCTCCTTCTAAACCAAAAGAAGAGAAAAAAGTTTTTGAGAGGTTTGGACCTTACAAACCAATTGAAACTAAGAAAGGTGGGACATTAACTGATCAGCAGCAGAAATATCTGAGTAAACTTATTGATGAATACACCAGAAAAACTCCTACTTCAAAGAAAATGACACAGGAGCATCGCGCTCATTATTCCGATCCGCGAACTGTTTCAGGTTTTCTTCCAATCTGGAAAGAAATGACTTATCAGGTGATTGTTAAAGAATCAAAAGGTTCAAAACTGATTGATGTTGACGGGAATGAATACATTGATGTAATAATGGGATTTGGTCAGTACCTGTTTGGTCATAATCCTGATTTCCTTAAAAAGGCAATTGAAGAACAATTAGAACTTGGAATTGAAATTGGTCCTCAGTCTCCGATAGCTGGTGAAGTTGCAAAACTAATTTGTGAATTTACAGGTTTAGACAGAGCGGCATTTTGTGTTACCGGTTCAGAGGCTGTGCTTGGTGCTATGAGAGCTGCAAGAACTGTTACGGGTAAAGATAAAATAGTTTTCTTTGCAGGTGATTATCACGGAATTATTGATGAAGTTCTGATTAAAACTACAATTAACGGAGAGCAAATCAGAACTATGCCAATTGCACCAGGCATTCCGAGAGAAAATGTTCAGAATACAATTGCTCTTGAGTATGGTTCTGAAGAATCATTAAGAAAAATTGAAAATCTTCTTCCTGAGCTTGCTGCTGTTATGGTTGAACCCGTTCAGTCGAGAAGACCGGATATTCAACCGAAAGAATTTTTACACAAGCTAAGAGAGTTAACAGAGAAAGCAAATATTCCATTAATCTTTGATGAAGTAATAACCGGTTTCAGAGTATCAAATGGTGGAGCACAAGAATATTTTGGAGTAAAAGCTGATATCGCAACATATGGTAAAATTCTTGGAGGAGGTTTCCCGATTGGTGTAATTGCAGGTAAAAAATTATATATGGATGCTTTCGATGGTGGTTACTGGCAATACGGCGATGATTCAATTCCTGAAGCAGGAGTAACTTTCTTTGCAGGAACTTTTGCGCGTCATCCGATTTCATTAAAAGGAGCTTTGACTGTATTAAATTATCTCAAACAAGACAATAACAAACTTCAGAAAGAGCTTAATAGCAAAGCTGCTGCACTAGCAAAAGAATTAAATGATTTTATGCTTCAACGAAATGTCCCGATAAAATTCTTAAACTTTAGCTCTGTCCTTTATTACAGCTATCCGAAAGATCTCGGTTATTTCAGTTTGCTGTTTTATTTACTCAGACATAAAGGAATTCATATTCTTGAAGGATTTCCGTTCTTCCTTTCCTCGGCACATAGTGATGAAGACATAAAGAAAATAATTGATGCATTTAAAGAAAGTGTAGTTGAACTTCAGGAGAATGGATTTTTCCCTTCACCTCTCGATGGCGGAAATGGTTTTAAGAGTAAATCAGAAGTAACGGAATTAAAATCAAATCAGTTTCCGCTGGCAGATGCACAAAAAGAAATCTGGCTTGCTTCTCAATTAAGTGAAGCTTCAAATTGTGCATTCAATGAATCGAATAACATTGAGTTTAAGGGGAAGATGAATGTTGAAGCATTCAAAAGAGCATTTGACAGACTAATACAAAGACACGATGCGTTACGAACAACCTTCTCATCAGATGGAAAATATCAGATTGTAAATGATAATACAGACTTCAAACTCGACTACCTTGATTTATCACCGCTTTCTGAAAACGATAAGAAAAAAGAACTTAATCATTTAATTCAGAATGAACCGAAAATTCCTTTTGACCTTGTAAGAGGTCCCCTTATCAGAGCAAACTTAGTAAAGTTGAATGAAGAAGAGTATAATCTTTTGCTTACAGCTCATCATATTGTTTGCGATGGATGGTCTTATGATGTTATGGTTCGTGATCTGAGCAAATTATATAATGAAGAGCTGGCAGGAAAGAGAAGTGATGAAAAACTTCCTATGCAGATGAAAGACTATGTTGAATATCTGGAAAATTTCAGAAAGACAAATGATTATAAACAGCAGGAAAAATTCTGGTTAGATAAACTGAGCGGTGAAATTTCAGACCTTGAACTTCCTGTTGATAAGAACAGACCTCCAATCAGAACATTTAATGGTGCGAGAATAACAGGATTAATTGAAGAAGAATTATTTTCAAAAACCAAAGCTATTTGTGTAAATCAGAAAGTTACACTATTTACTACAATGCTTTCCTTGTGGGGAATTCTTTTGCACAAGCTTAGTAATCAGAATGATATTATAACCGGAATCCCTGCAGCCGGTCAACAGGTAGTCGGAGCAGATGATTTAATTGGTCATTGCACAAATCTTCTTCCGATCAGATTTAACATAAAAACTGATATGAAATTTTCCGACTTCCTTAAAGAAGTTAAATCACTTGTGCTGGATGCTTATGAAAATCAACAGGTTACTTATGTAGATATTATCTCAAAACTTAAATTAAAAAGGAGTCCTAACAGATCGCCGCTACTATCAACAATGTTTAACATTGATCCTGCTATAATGGGCTTAAAATTTTCAGGTTTGGATTGCAAGATGAATGTAAATCCCAGAGTCGGATTTCAGTTCGAGTTTGGTTTTAATCTTGTTTCTTATGATAACCATTGCGAAATTGAATGCGACTATAACACTGATTTATTTACTGAAGAAAAAATCAATTCAATGATTAACTACTACAAAAACATTATTCAGCAAGTTACCGAGAACAACGATTTGCAGATTAAAGACATTCAGGTGCTGAGCAGCAATGAACTTGTAAACATAATGAACCTTTTAAATGGAAATCTTTAATGGGGACAATATGACAGTTTACTCTTTGTTTGAAAATCAGGTTAAAAGTTATCCCGACTCCATTGCGGTTAGTTTTAATGGTAAGAGCATTACCTACAGAAAACTAATGGAAGAATCAGATAAACTTGCACATTTGCTTAAGACAATCGGAGTAAACGAAGGTGATATAGTTGGACTGTGTTTAAATCGTTCTATTGAAATGGTTATTGCATTATTAGGTATTATCAAATCTGGTGCAGCATATTTACCTCTCGATCCTTTTTTCCCGGATAAAAGACTTGAATATATGCTTGAGGATTCTGCTGCAAAATATTTGATTACTGAATCATCTTTGTTTCCGAAATTCAATTATTATAAAAATAACTTCATTGACATAAGCGAAATTAAAAATGTAAAATTTGATAAGCCCGTTGAAGACAAATCGAATGAGAAAAATCTTGCTTATGTAATCTATACATCCGGCTCAACCGGAAATCCGAAAGGTGTTCAGATACTTCATTCCTCACTCACAAATTTTCTTCTTTCGATGCAAAAAACTCCCGGATTAAGTGCAGATGATAATGTTCTCGCATTGACTACTTTATCTTTTGATATTTCGGGACTTGAAATATTTCTTCCTCTGGTAACCGGTGCACGAATTACAATTGCCTCAAGAGAAGAAGCCAAAGATGGCAAAACATTACTTGAAAAAATCAGAAAACAAAAAGTATCAGTTGTTCAGGCAACTCCTTCAACATGGAAAATGCTGATAGATTCCGGTTGGAATGAAAAGTTGAATATAAAAGCCCTCTGTGGAGGAGAAGCATTATCTCAGGATCTTGCCGAGCAAATTCTTAACCGTGTTGTTGAACTCTGGAATATGTATGGACCAACAGAAACTACAATCTGGTCATCATGTTCAATGGTAAATAAAGGTGAACCAGTTCATCTTGGCAGACCTATCGCTAATACACAATTTTATATCGTAGATAAAGATTTGAATTTTTGTCCTCCGGGTGTTCCCGGTGAACTATTGATTGGTGGAGCAGGATTATCTATCGGTTACTTGAATAAAGAAGAATTGACAAAAGAAAAAATTATTCCGAATCCATTCGATAAAGAAAACAAAACCAAAGTTTACCGGACGGGAGATTTAGTGAAACTAAATCCGAAAATGCAGATAGAATTTTTAGGAAGAATTGATAATCAGGTTAAGATCAGAGGATACAGGATTGAACTTGATGAAATCGAAAATGTAATCAGGAAAGTTGAAGGAGTTAAAGACTCTGCTGTTATTGTCAAAGAAATTAATAATGATAAAAAGATAGTTGCATATTACACTAACAAAAACAAGAGTGAAGGAGAAGATTTTTCATCTCTTATAAATTCTATACGAGAAATTGCAATCAGAAATTTACCTGATTATATGATTCCCTCACTGATAATACCAATTGAAGATTTACCTCTTACTCCAAACAATAAAATTGATAAGAAAGCTTTAGCTGCAAAAGAAATTACAGAAGTGGTTTCTATTACTTCTAATTCTAAACCTGAAAATGAAACACAAAAAGTATTATTGGATATATGGGAAACCTTACTTGGAATTTCCGGGATTGGCATTGATGATAACTTCTTCGAAATTGGTGGGCATTCAATTCTTGCGGCTCAAATGCTTGCTGAGTTTGAAAAGCAAACAGGAAAAAGAATTCCTCTTGCAGAAATGTTTACTGCACAAACAATAAGACAATTAGCTGGTATCGTAAATAAGGAAACAATTAAGTTAAAATGGTCACCATTAGTTGAAATTAAAAAGGGAGATTCTTCTTTAGCACCTTTATTCCTGATTCACGGGGCAGAGGGAAATGTTCTTCTTTACCGCGATCTTGCAAACAGACTTAATTCCAAAAGAACGATTTATGGATTACAGGCAAAAGGTTTAGATGGAAAAAATTCTTTTAACTATTCAATTGAGGAAATGGCAGAAGATTATATTCCAGCAATAAAATCTGTACAGCCATTTGGTCCATATAATATTGGTGGCTACTGTATGGGCGGTTCTGTAGCATACGAAATTGCAATGCGACTAACTGCCGGAGGTGAGAAGGTGGCAAATGTATTTCTGCTGGAAACTTACAATGCCTGTACACTCGACCACAATCAATTAAGAAAAACCAGAGTTAAAGAGAAAATTGAAAATATTAAATTCCATTTTGATAATGTTAAATCATTAAGTGGTAAAGAAAAAATTACATTCATCAAAAGAAAAACTGAAACAGCGATCAAAAGAACTAGCGCAAGAATAAATAAATTAGCAGCTAACATCGGACTTTCGAACAACAGTGAATCTGCAAGTCACCTTACACTAACTTTACGGGATATAAATGATAAAGCTCAAATGGAATATAGCCCTTTAAAATATAAGGGGAAGGTTGTTTTACTCAGACCAAAAGTTAGTTTTGCCACAGAACCAGACCCTAAATTTGGCTGGGGTGATTTTGTTGAAGGTGAACTGAAAGTTTATAATCTTGATAATGCACCGCGTGGAATGCTAACCGAACCTTTTGTTAAGCATACCGCACAAATAATTGAATCAGAATTAACACATTGATTGCTTAACAAATACTATGCTTAAAGTAAATACTAAAGTACGAGTTAAATCTCCTCAGGAGATATTTAAGACACTTGATGAAAACGGATGCAAGGATAATCTTCCGTTTATGCCTGAAATGCTCCAATACTGTGGAAGAGAATTTATTATTTCAGGCAAGGTTGAAAAAACCTGTGTTGATAATCCGACAATGTATATGGCAGAATTCATAAATAATGATGTGTATTTCCTTAGTGATTTGAGATGTTCCGGAGAATTTCACGATGGATGTCAGAGAGCTTGCAGGATTTTCTGGAAAGAAGATTGGCTTGAGGTTATAAACAATAATTTTAATGAGACTTCAAATGCTTTAATTGCATCGAATGACTTAAGCGGAAAACTAAAGGTTAAGAAAAATGATGAAGTTTATTTCTGTCAATCCACAGAATTAAGAAATGCAACTAAACCTTTGTCAGTGAAGGAGAAAATTCAAAAGCTATTTCAAGATTATAGAAATAGAAATTACAGCATAATTCGTCTGATAAAAGTTGTGGTTTTCCCTTTATTAAGGAAATTTCAGAAAAAGATAAAAGACACTGAACCCAAAGGACAATTGACTACCACTCCAACTGAAGTTTTAAATCTTCAACCGGGTGAATTGGTAGAAATAAAATCATTTGATGAAATCAAACAAACACTTGATGTGAGCGGAAGAAATAAAGGATTACTCTTCGATTCTGATATGATACAATTTTGCGGAAAGCGCTTTAAGGTAAGAAGCCGTCTTGATAAAATGATACTTGAGAGAAATGGTAAAATGATCGAAGTAAAGAATACTGTAATTCTTGAGGGTGTTACCTGTCAATGCTTTTTTGCCTTTGGTGGTTGTCCAAGAAAAGAGTTTCAGTTCTGGAGAGAAGTCTGGCTTAAGAGAGTAGAGTAAATTTTATTCTATCACACTCGTGTCTGTTAAATTTTCATAACTATTATTTCTCCATTAAAAAATTTTTAGAAAACAATACTTAAGAGGTGCAGCAATTAAGCCATCTACTATTAAAAACAAATCATATTTTTATTTAATAATATTTATTTCCATCTGGGTTTTAATTCAACTTACTATATCACTCCCATCATCAATCCTTGATGATTGGATGAGTTGGCGTCAGGCAGATACACAGAATATCGCAAGGAATTTTTACAAAAACGGCACGAGTATTTTTTATCCCCAGATCAATTGGGGCGGCAGTGGTCCGGGTTATGTAGAAAATGAATTTCAACTTTATACTTTTCTCATATCAAAAATATTTCTAATAACGGGCGAAAGTACATTACCTGGTCAATTACTAAGTTTAATTTTTATAATTGTTACTTCAATCGTTTTATATAAAACAATTATATTATACTTTAATGATGATAAGACTGCATTATTCGGATCAGTAATCTTTCTTATTTCTAATGGACCTGTACATTTATCAACTGCCATTATGCCCGATGCCCTTTCCATTATGTTTTATTCATTGGGTCTTTTTTATTTTTTAAAGTTTTCTAACGCAGAAAAAAATAAAGACTACCTTCTCTTTATTGTATTCACTGCTCTCGCTGCATTAGTAAAACCGTTAGCTCTTAATCTTGGTATAATTCAATTCTTTATAGTTTTATTTAGTAAAAAGGAACTGCTGAAATCTGCTAAAATCTGGATTGCATGGATAGTAATAGTTGTTATTGTTGCATCATATATGTATTTCTCATATACACTTTATCTTAATTATGGTAATACATTTGGCGTTATTGGTGGTGAGAAAAAATTTCCAACGCTTAAAGGGCTGACTGTTTTAATTCATTATCCAAAACTTCTTTATATGACAGTTTTATGGGGTTTAGGTCCTTTGGGATTTGCTAGCTTGATTTATTTATTAGTAAAAAGAAAATTAAGTTATTTAGAATGGTCGCTACTGATAGGAACTGTCGTAGCTGTTTTTGTTTCAATGAGATATATGGTCAATCAGGGTTTTAGTCCTCATTATTATATATATATGGTGTACTTCGGGGCTATAATTTCTTCTTACGCATTTAAGGAGCTATACTCCAAATTTTCTAAAGCAGGCAAGCAGCGGAAATTAATTGCAATTACTTCAATAATTATCCTGTTGTTGTTTTCCGGTCATTTATATCATAGGACGCATCCCTTGCCCATTCACTATCATCCGAATGTTAATAGAACAGGTTTTAAGCTCAAAGAAATAGCTAAGCCGGATGAGTTAATAATTGTGAGAAGTATAGCCGGTGAAAGAGAACGAAGTACTTGGGGAAATCGATTAAACAATTTTGAAGACCCAAGAATATTTTATATTACTGATTTGCATGGATGGCCGCTGCCACGAGACTATAAAGGTTATGAACGGGTTGATAAATTCAGAAAACTTGGTGCAAAATATTTTGTTGAACCTTACAAAACTCCTGTTGATACAATACTTGAAAATTGGCTTCAGAAAAATTCAGAAAAAATTCATTCTGATTCTAACGGAAGAATTTATAAGTTTAAGTGAGAGAAATTTTAATTCACTATCTAATTTATCCTCGAATAAAGTTTAATCTTGTATATTAAAAAAAATAAAATTGATGTCCTGATAACCAATGCCTGGGATAGAATTGGTTATAATGTGCTGCGAGGACTTGCCGGTAAAGGACTTAATGTTGCATTAGGTACCGACAATTATCTTGGAATGGCTTATTACTCTCACTACTGCGCTGCAAAATTTATTCACTCTAATTATAAATTATCAGAGCAAAATTTTATTGAAGATGTAACGAAAGCAATACAAAAGTTTCAGGCATCAGTTTATATTCCAACAGGGGAAGAAGTATTTGCTGTAAGCAGAAATCTTGAACGCTTCAAAAATCTTAATGTTAATATTCCTGTATCTGATATTAATACTTTAGAAATACTTAACAATAAAATTTTCTCTTACGAAATCGCAAAATCAGCAGAAGTACCTGTCCCTGATACAATTGTTCCGCAATCACTCGACGAGATTATCAATTTTATACAACAATCCGGAAAACGTGCTGTGATAAAAAAAGGTTGGTCAAGATCGGCTCAGGGAGTTTTTTTTCTGAATGGAAACGAAAATGAAAAGGTTATTAAGAAAATATTATCAGGTAGTAAACTCGAGTTTGGTAAGTTTATAATTCAGAGATATGTAAGCGGTGAAACTTATGGAGTTTCATTACTTATGAATCATGGCGAACCAAGAGCAATTTTTACTCACAAAAGATTAAGAGAGAAAATAAAATCCGGAGGTCCTAGTACACTAAGAGTTAGTGCAAGAAATCAACTACTTGAGGAATATGCTGTGAGATTATTAAACAGTATAAAATTTCACGGTGTTGCTATGCTTGAGTTTAAATACGATGAAAGAACAAAACAAGGATGGTTCATAGAAGTTAACCCTAGATTCTGGGGCTCTGTTGGATTAGCGATAAATTCTGGTGTTAACTTCCCATATTTGTTATATAAAATGGCGATTGATGGTGATGTTGAACCTGTATTTAATTATAGGGAAGGATTTAAAGCCAAATGGCTGCTTGGCGATATTAGTGCAATTACAAAAAATATTTTTTTCGGTAAAACATTATCTGAATTTAAAAAATTGTTTAATGAAGCTGATATTTATGATGATTATTATAAAGATGATAAACTGCCATTCTATGCATGGATTTATTTATTATTCAGAAGAAAAATTGTAAAACTTAAATAGCATTATTGTGAAACTTTTCGCTTTTGATTTCGATAAAACTATTACAGTCTGTGATACAGTCCTGCCAATAAGCAGATATCTTTGTAACAGTTTAAACCAAAAATATAAATTTAAAATTATTCAGTTTTATTTTGTTCTTTTCAGATTTCATCTTATTTCAGGTAAATCATTTAAAGAGAAAATTATTTCAACTTTACTGTTTGGTAAAGGACAGGACAGAATTGAAAATATTATTACAAGGTTTTATACAAATTATTATTCGATTTTATTCAACCACGAAATAGCTGAATTAATCAGATCTGAAAAAGAAAAAGGGAATAAAGTAATTATTATCACTTCTAATCTTGATCTATTTGTAGATCCCATAAAAAATATTTTACATATTGATGATGTCTTTGCTACCAATGTTGAAGTATCAGAAAATATTATTGGAAATAAAATTAAAGGGGAAAATTGTACAGGTAAATTTAAGGCAGAAATTTTATTGCGATACAGATCAACTAATAATTTTGAAAAGATGATTGCTTACGGTGATTCATTCGGAGACTTCGCTATGCTTAGTAAAGCCAATGAAGGATTTATTGCAGAATATATATTCAAAAATATTATTGAAAAGTTACAATACAAATTAAAAAATCTTAATGGCTCAATTCCTTTAAACTGTAATATTGTCTTTAAAAATTTTTCAGAAAAGAACCATGCGGAAGGTTAACTTCAAATTTGTGCCATTGCGGTTATGAAGGGAAAGAAAACTAACCACAAAGGTAAGTAAGTGCCTCAGAATTTCTTAATGATTCACTTCTTACCTTTGCGCCATTGCGGCCGTCAAACGACGGATTGCGTGAATTTCTTATTCCGCTAAATCTCTTTAAGCGGAAGTTTCTCCTTAAACAAATAAGAAATTTTTTTAATTAGTCCCTTGATTATAAACGGATACGCACTGAAGAAAAACTTTAAGGAGTCATAAATTATTCCATTCGCAATTGCCTTGAATAACCAGTAGTAACTGGGTCCCCCGATAATCGCATGTCGTTCAAATTTCCTTTTATCTCCACCTGCAAACATACCTTTATACTCTGAGTCAATTAAATGATGAAGACTGATCAAAACTCTTTTAAGATTCTTCACGCTGTTTTCAGCATGTGTTCTGTATGCAAATTGATATGGCTCAAAAATAATAATTGCCGGACTTATTGTACCGGCTCGCAGCATAAAATCAAGGTCATCAAGGAAAAAAATACCTTTCGGTTCATAAGGTCTGAATTTACCGACCTTATTAAAATATTCTTTTTTTATAACAATCATGCTTGACGAAGAATAGACAGTTCTGTCTTTAGAAAAATAATCCTTATATGAAACAAATTTAATGCTGTTAATTTTTTTTTTAATTAAGTCATCAGGTATTATTTCTGAAAAGTGCCATGGTTGACCAAGCACTAAGGGAGGGAAATTCTGGTTCTCAATTACGTTATTGTAAACCTCAAGAGTCCAAGGAAACATAAGATCATCGCTATCGAGAAAATAAAGGTATTCACCTTTTGCAATTTCAGCTCCGTTATTTCGGCTTTTTTCAGCCCCGGAATTTTCTTTGTTTATTGTTATTATTCTGTTGCCATAACTTTCAAGAACTTCTGCGGTATTATCTGTTGAACCATCATTTACAACAATGAGCTCGTAATCTTTGAATGTTTGATTTAATACAGAATCAATTGTTTGTACTGTAAGGTTTACTCTGTTGAATGTGGGTACAATTACAGAAAAACGCATTTACTATGCCTCCGAAAAATTAATCATCTAACAAAATATAGAAAGAAAACTTTTTATTTACATCTGGTTGTATGGTGAGGGAGATTGGGGACAGGCGATTGGAAATAGGCTGAAAGGTATAAGGTTACATAGCTTTTACATATCATCCCTAAAGGTGGCTGATGCACAAATCGTTTATTGTCAACCTGTCCCGATTTATCGGGTGTTAGGTTCTCAATTTTGGTGGAAATCTAAGCATTAGATTTCGATCCTGAAAGCATTCGGGACGGAATGACATCATGCGTCAGCCATCGAAGGGATGAAATATTTGTAGCAAAAACAAGAAATAAAAAACAGAACAAAATGCCGAAGGCATTACATAAAGAAGGGGTGTAGGGGGTGGGTTATGGGGGATGGGTAATTGGAAATAAGGTATATGGTAAACGGGGTTAATAGACACAATTGAAACGGAAATATTATTTGCATAGTTTCTAATTAAATTTAAAAAGCAAACTTGTTAAACAATAACTATTTTCTAAGCTAATTCGCTTTCCCATAATATAGTTAACACTGACTTCGTTACAGGTATCGCAATGCTCTGCTCATAAAAATAAGTTGTCTGACTGCACCTGAAATCCTCCCTGAACCAACATCGCGCTTGTATTAAATCTTCTTCTTTTGACATTTCATCATTATTAAAATAATCCCAAGCATTTGATTCTTTTGGAACCGGACTTCCAACAGGCAGATATCTGCAGGGGAAGGAATCATTTATAAATGCCCACTGCACCAAATTATCATTACTCATTATTACAGCTATCGGGTACTGACCAATTTCCGCATACCTTATTGCGGCTGCAGTTAAAGAAACAGTAAATTCCTCGGAAATTTGTTTAATCAGATCCATGCAAACAGGAATGTTTTTAATAAATCTGCTGAACCAGGGTTTATGCATAAGCAGTTCAGTTGCAAATCTGTTTGCTTCAGCTTCGTGATTTTTGTTCTCAGAATAATTACTAAGTGAATCATAACTGCAGCCGTGTTTGTTTATTTTAGAATTTTTACTCAGAAAAAAATGACCCATTTCATGTGCAATAGTAAAACGTTTCATCCCCGGATGAGAAATACTTTTATTTATCAGAATCAATCCGTAATTATTTTCAAAAATTATATTACCCAATAAACCATTTAACTCAACCTCTTCAATAAACAAACCTTCAGCGTTACAGATTTCTTCTAAGTTTAATTCCCGATGGGATTCAATACAATATTTATCAATTAATTCTTCAGCCGTTTTTATTGCTTTCGTCATCTGAATCCCCATCGAATTGTTTTTTGATTTCTTGAATAACATTCAGCTTGTCAAGCATATCTTTATCAACCTCTTTTTGCGAGGTAGAGTTTTTTTCTCCTCTAAATGCCAGCATAACTGATCCAACAGAGGGTTCTGCAGAATTACTTTTTAGCTTTTCTATTAATGCCTGCTTCATCAGTTTTCCTTTCTCAATAAATAGTTTAGCTTTTTGTTTTTTGATGAAGCCAAGTAACTCTTTTTGAACTTCTTTGATATCTATACCTTCATCCTGAAGTTCTTTTTTAATTTCTTCTATGTTCTCATCAAATGCTTCATCAATTAACCTGATGAAGTTCATTTGTCTTTCAAAAGGATATAATTTTTTATCCTCCATTGTGCAACCTCTTTGCTTTATTTATTATTCTTTTTAACCTCTTTTCCGCATTGCGGACTTCTTCTATTGAAACATTTAATTGTTTTGCAACGTGTTTATGAGGATTTTTAACTCCATTAAGTTTTGATTCGTAAAGATACAAAGCAATAATGTCCTCATTTTTTTCGATTACAGAATAAATATAATTTTCGATTTTATTTAATTCTTCCTGAAAAATAATTTGGTCAAGTAAAGAAGAATCTCTGGAAGCTAATTCGAATCCCGGCTTATCATCGTCATCATCATTAGTTAAATTATCAATCATCTCATCAATACTTATAAATTTATCCGGATAAATTGGTCTTATCCCGGATTCATCCTGTACTTCCAATTTAATCTTTATCTTTTTAAGCTCGCAAAAGATTAAGCTTGAAATTATAATGTAAAAATGACTTAACAAATCTTCTTTCGTATCTCCTTTAAAGTGTCTATCTCCTTCAGCAGTTCTTAAAATCGCATCCTGCACAAAATCCTCTGCCTCTTTTCCATTGATTGAATGGTGCTTAGTATATTCCCGAATTTTATTGAATGAGTATCCAGTCAATTTAGTCACAACTTTTTCATCTTTCATCAGTTCCTCTGATATATTTAATATTTTACCTCTGTATTTAATCTTTTCAATGTCACTAAGAGCATCGAAAGAAGGTTTGTCAGAAACAGATTTTTTTATTTCCATAGATTTTTCTCCATATAATTAATAAAAACTTTTTCTGTAGCAAATTTTTTGCTGTACCATTTTCTCCTCCATTAAATTCTTTTGAATTATTTGATTAATATGATTTGATTTTCTATTCTCTCCACTATGTATTTTGCTTTAAGATAATGGAGTTGTGTGTACTATTTTATTTTTCTCAGTAGTGTCCAAATAAATTATTAAATAAAAAATTCTTTAGAATAATTAAAATATTCTAATGATTTTAGACAATTTGAGAACTCATCCCAACCCTTCTCTTACAAAGAGAAGGACTTATTAAAACCTATGACTTAATGTTAATATTCTGACAGAACGTAATAATAAGTCGTTTTATTGACGGTAAGTCTCTCTCTTTTTTGGCATAGCCATCACTATGTGAAAGAGAGACCTGCCTTGCCGTCAGGCAGGGACTATCACATAGTGATGCCTATGGCAGAGTGAGTTCAATTTATTTTGGACAGATTTGATTTTTCTGAGAAATAATTATACTCTCTAATTATTAATACTCCCGAAAATCTGAATTTTTCCATTGCTATGAAAAAAAATTTTCAATTCCTCTTAAATTTTAAAATTTATTTTGCTTCAAACAATTAGAATAAAATTTTTTCTCACTTCAGTTTCTCGAAACGACGCTTTCTCGTTTTAGAGTCGTTACAGAGTCGTTATAACCTCGATTGATAATCGAAAGAACATAAAATAAAAGTTAAAATATTGAAGCTTGCCTGTAGTTTATGATTGAAAGTTAATAGATAAAGGTTAATTGTTAATTGGTCGTGGTGGAGTAATGCGACAGATTGTAAAATTATAGTTTGGCAGCTACTTAATCTTAATTTAATTCAGCACCGGGTTACAAAAAAATTTTGTTGTGGCAAAATTCTGATTTATAAGAGTAGATATAAGTAGAGGAACTGCAGTCCTTTAGTAAAAAACAAATTCATAAACAAAAAAGGAGATAAAAAATGGCTAGTTTAAAAAAGCAGGTCATTGGCAAAATCAGCGGTAAAGTCGGTGACCTTATTTTCAGAAACAGAAATGATAATAATTACATTGCATTAAAACCAATCCGCGTCAATAGTCCAAGGGATGAACGAGCAATTTCACGCAGAAAGAAATTCAAATCTGCAACACAACTTGCATCAGCGATTAACTCAATTATTCCTTTGAAGATGCAATGGACATATAAGACAAGTGGAAACAACTCTGTATATAACAGATTGGTAAAAGCAAATTATCCCACACTTATAAGTTCACTTCCATCTGAGTTCTCTGTGTTAACGCCTCCAAAAGGATTTGGAGTTGTTACACAGTCAATTAATGTGAGTGAAACTGAAATAAAAGTCAGCATTGATGCAATTGGTACAAATGCAGGTATAAATCCGGTACTTGAAAAAACAATCCGACTTGCAGCAGTTTTATGTTTAAGTGGTCCGCCGAATCCGATGTATTCTGATGTTGTATATCTTCCGTTCATATCAGAACAGCAGACACTTGATTTAAATTCTGCACTAACATTTCAGATTGCGCTCAATATAAATGAAGCAGAATTATTCAACCTGTACAGTACTAAAAAGTTACTGGCTGGTTTAATAACATTCGATGTTGATTCAGTACCAATCTCACATTCAGAAACTATATACCATCAGCAGTAGTGGCGCAAAAGTAGCACAGATTACTAATCTGTGCTACAATAAATTTTTAATGTTAATCCAAAATCATTTATTTGTTTTGTATGAAAATGAAAATCAACTCATCCCCCAGACCCCCTTCTCTCCGTTGGCTAACGGACCAAGAGAAGGGGGCGAGGGGGTTGAGTTTTATACCGGAGTTAATTGTTTCTTCAGGATTTAGGGTGTGGTAGATAGGAGATAGGTAATTGGGTATAGGATATAAGGGTTTGATGGTTTTCATATATCATCCCTAACGGGATTTTAATTTCTTAATGAAAAAAATATGACTATAGATGTGTTATCCCTTCAGGATTTGAAAATGTAGGGAACAGACTCCAATCAGTTCCGAGAATGTGGCTGAAGTGGAATTGTTTTTTCACCGATACAAATGGGGACAATGGATTTGAATTCTGAATAATGAACAAGGAATGATGAATGATGAAGTTAAGAAAAATATCACCCTTTCAGGGTTTATAAAAATTGTTCTTTGTTTGTTTATTACAATAGTATCATCCCTTCAGGATTTGAAAATGTAGGGAACAGACACCAGTCTGTTCCGAGAATGTGGCGAAGAGGGGTTGTTTTTTTACCGAAATAAATGAAAGACAAAGAGTTTGAATTCCGAATAATGAACAAGGAGTTATGATTTATGAGGTTATTTAATCCCCGAAGGGGAGAAATGATTATAATAATAACTGGAGACATATGATAATAAAATCCCGAAGGGATTACATTATAATCGCTATAGAATTCATTATTAGAATATCGATTAAAAATTAATAAAGTTTGTTTATAACTCATCCCCCAGACCCCCTTCTCTTTCAAAGAGAAGGGGGCGAGGGGGTTGAGTTCTATAACCGATTAGAGATATACTAAAAAAGATGTCGAGTATTTATTCAAATTAATCTTCGAAAATTTGGATATAGGATCTGAGGTATACGGTATATGGAGAAATGGCTCTTTAAATGTGGCTGAAGCCAATATTGTTTGTTAATAGTATTTTACCATTTGACAAAAGTTAACCGGAATAAATAGGGTGTTAATAAGTATTTTGAATTCTTGATTTGGAATCATTCAATCACCTATCGACTAATGTGACTATTTCCAAAAAACATTCTAAATTCTACATTCTTCATTCTACATTGAATACCCGACTTATAAAATTTTTTCGTCAGGTATTTCATTTAATAAAAATATAAATTAACTTTGCACCCCAGAGCGAATAAATTCCGAAATTCTTCTAATTCCAGATCTCCTTGCTCTATGCTCTTAGCACTCTGTGCTTAACCTTTAGCCCGTTCGGCTAAGAAATTAATTTATCGTTTTTAAGAAATTTGTTGTAAAAATTACCAGGATTACAAATTTACTTTTTGTCTCAGTTTGAAATCTTCAAAAAACAAATGATTCAATTTGGTGCATAAATTGTTATATTAAGTATGAGAAATAAAAGGGATAAAAGATGAAAAACAGATTGACAATTTTGATAGTATTTATACTCTCCTTAAACTTAAGCCAAATTATCTATTCCCAAAGTCAGCCAAAAGCATGGTATGTTTATAAAAATGCAACCGGATTAAATAACGGTACAAGCTGGCAAAATGCGTGGACTTCCTTCAGTGCAATAAATTGGAACAGTATGCAGGATTGGGATACACTTTATATCTCAGGTGGACAAGATAGTATTATTTATAATGAATCAATTTCTGTTGGGAGAAGTAAAATTACGATTACTAAAGGAGTTTCTTCGGGGCATAATGGAAAGGTAATAATAGAATCCCCTACTGTTGGTAGTGGTGTTGCATTTACTATTCAAAATAAAAGTTATGTTACCGTTAATAATTTGAACATTCGTAACTGGGGAAATGCATTTTATTTAATGCGTCCAACTCAAAATATCTATATTAAAAATAATAACGTTTTAGCTGCAGGTGGATTTTTAACAACGAATAGTAGTAATGATACTATTCCAGATCATCAAAATATTTGGATAATTAATAACAGATTTGAAACAGTTACCAATACTACTAATCAGTGTGAATTTTCTTTTTATGAAACAAAGAATGTTTACGTTATAGGAAATATCATAATCAATAGAAATAATAATCCAAATCCTCATGATGATTTTGCGCAAGGTAATAGAGGTACAAACCACTATTTCATTAATAACTTTTTCATGTTTGCCGAAAATGTGACTAAAGAGACAAATGCCAACGGTTTAAGCGGAATATCTAACCATGGTGGAGATTGGGTTGCTATTAACAATATTTTTTCTAAAAATGATCGTCAGATAAATGGAAATATAAATCATTTCTGGCGTCCACAGTCTAATCCAACTTCATACTTCCGCAACTGGGCAAAAGTAGTAATAATTGGTAATGTAAGTATTATGTGGACTGGACGCCATTTTGTTGTTGATTATGACTCGGCAGCTATAATTAAAAATAATTTATTTTGGAGACCAGGACCTTTTTATCAAGGAGAAACTGGTTTGTATGATTTTATTAGACCAGACTTAAGTGATAACAATCCTCAACATCCCAATGACTATTATTTGATACAGAATAATGGATTTTTTAACAAATATCCAAACACAAATATGAATTATCTAGGCGGAAATACACCGCCAGCACTTCATCCTTCTAATATATTTATACAACATAGCGTAAATGGGGACCCCAAATTAGCTGGTTGGTATCCTAATACAGAGAATCCTTTACATTATCAATTAGATAATAATTCACCTTGTATTGATGCAGGACAAACTATATCTGGATTAACAATACATCCAGATAATGATCCTGCTGCATTAAATTATTTAGGTTCAGGCAAAAATTTAGTTCAATATTTTGTTGAAAGAGATTTCAACGGAAATCTCAGAACAGGAACTTGGGATATAGGGGCGTTTGAGTTTGGGGGTAGTCAGGTAATTCAGGATAATGACCCACCTGAAGTTGTAAGTGCGCAGATAATTGATTCAGTTACAGTAAGAGTCGTGTTTTCAGAACCCCTTGAACAATCTTCAGCTAATAATCCTAATAATTATGTAATTGATAATGGTGTAAATGTAAATAGCGTTCAATTCAGTGGAGTAGTCGCGACGCTCAATACTTCAATTCATTCACCCGGTTTTTATAATGTGATCGTATCTAATGTTACTGATACTGCGGGTAATACTATTTCAGCTCAGCAAAATTCAGCTTCGTATGGATATAATCCAAATCCATTACCCGAGCTGCTTAAATTTGTTCCGGGAAGATCAAATGCATCCGCGGTTGCAGACACTGCTTATATACCAGAGAAAACATTTGACGGTAAATTATATAATAGCGGTGATCCGACATCCAGATGGATTGCGCAATATCTTCCACAATGGGTTTCTTATGATCTTGGGAATGTTATAATGTTAAATAAAACAAGAATTCAATTCTATAATTGGCAGAACGGAAGGATTTATAATTATACCATTCAGGTTTCGACTGATTCAGTGAACTGGACTGATGTTCGATTTAATATTCCCTCGCAACTTGCAGAATGGACTGTCGAGACTTTCGAACCGACTCCGGCCCGATTTGTAAAAATTATTGTTCTCAGCAATAATCAAAGTGATTGGGCTAATGTTTGGGAGGTTGAATTTTATGGTCAGTTAATGGTCTCTAATGACGACGAAACGAAAAATATTCCAACAAACTTTGTGCTTAATCAGAATTATCCCAATCCTTTTAATCCAAGCACAACTATAAGTTGGCAGTCGCCGGTAAGCGGCAGACATACAATAAAATTATTTGATATGCTGGGAAGAGAAATTGAAACAATAGTAGATGATTATTTTGAAGCTGGTAAACATTCTACATTATACATTGTAAATTCTGCATTGCCATCCGGCGTTTATTTTTATCAGTTAAGAATTGGCGATCCTTCGACAAGCTCAGGATCATTGTCTGGCTCAGGATTTTCGACAAACTCAGGGGGTGGACAGAGTTTTGTTGAAACAAAGAAGATGATACTGTTGAAGTAAAATTCGAATTCTGATTAAATAATTTTTCCCCAGAGTAATTCTTCGCTCTGGGGATTTTTTATTTCATTCCTCCATATCAGTGTTGTCCAAAATAAAATTAAACCTGCTCAATAAACTCTTATTTTAGTTCAAAATTAAAGAATATAAAATCGTTTTTAATTGAATCCCTAATAAAAAAGTATTACTCTCTTATTAATAAAAGGTTTTAATTAAATGTGGCTAAAGCCCATAATATTCTAATAATTATGATAACAGTTGGATAAATCCAACTGCAAAAGATAAAAAACAAATTTAATCAGCATTTATTGCAGTATACTTCAGTGAACAGAAAAAAAATTAAAACCAGAAACTGGCTTTAGCCACATACATAAATTTATTTTGGACAGATATGCTCCATATACCGTTTACCTTATACCCTATACCATGCAACCACCCAATAAAATTAAATTGTATGAACTGAATTATTTTTTACAATTCAAACCTGTCCATAAAGCAATTTATGTCACTCTGAACGAAGTGAAGAGTCTTACACCTTTGCAAAATAAAGATTCTTCATTACCCGATAAATCGGGTAACTCATAATGAAAAATTAGAATATATTTCAATTAACATCGCAAATTCTATCAAAATTTATTAACCATATCTCTTTATACCATATGCCTCATTTCCACTTTTCAATCCCCCTCACCCCACCCCCTACAACTCTTCTTTATGTCATACCTTTGGCATTTTTTATATTTTTTGTTTCTCTTTTTTCTATAAATATTTCATCCCTTCGGGATTAGAGAGATTAATTTTGTTAGCAATGGCATAGATATGATTTACACTTATACCTTATTTCCAATACCTTATTTCCAATTGCCTATATCCTAAACCCCACAACCCATATCCTACATCCCCACATCCCCACATCCCAAATCCTACAACCCACACCCTTCTACCCTCCTACTTATTCTCAAAAGAAACCATTAAACATAGTTTTTCGCATTTTAAGATGTATGCATTGTTAAAATTCGGGATAATTAAAAGGATTAAAGGCATATTCATTGAACAGACATAGCATCATTAATTTTGAACCGTTCAAAAATGTTATCCAAGAAATGATAATAACTTAATAAATTTAAAAATTTCAATTAAAACGGATTATAATTATTGCAAAATGAACATATTTACTTTAATTTTAACCAGTACTGTCAGAGGGGCTATGCAATGCAAAAATATTTTTCTTTTCTTATTATTTCATTCCTGTTTACAAACAATCTCTTCAGTCAATGGACAAACCTTAACCCGGTACCTGAAGGCAATGATTTGTGGTCAACTTTTTTTATTGACGATACTACCGGATGGGTTATCGGAGAGCAAGGTTTCATTAGAAAATCCACTGATGGAGGTAATGAATGGCTTGCTCAGAATAGTAATTCATCAGTAACACTAAAATCTGTAAAGTTTTTAAATCAAAATACAGGTTTCATTTGCGGAGAGCAGGGAACGATTCTGAAAACAACTGACGGAGGTAATAACTGGATACAATTGTTTTCAGGAACTAACCAATCTCTTAACTCATTATCTTTTATAAATCTTAATAAAGGAATTGTTGTTGGAGAAGGAGGAACAATATTAGTAACCACTGATGGTGGAAATTCCTGGTTTTCAACTGGATTTGATAACACACAAAAGTTTAAGTCTGTTTATTTAGTTAATGATACATTGGTTTTTATTACTGCATTAAATGCTAAATTGTATAAATCAACTGATGGTGGATTTACTTGGGTTGATAAATCCCCAAATGTTGATCCGGATGTTTATAAATTCAATTCTGTTTTTTTTATCAATTCTCAAGTTGGATGGTTAGGTGCAGGGGACGACTACAACGGTAGTGGATTGATATTCAGTACAACTGATTCAGGTGAAAATTGGCTAACAAAATCTTTTTCTGGATTTAAGTCAATCAATAATCAAAAAATACACATAGAATCTTACGATGACAGTTATGGAGTGCGTGATGTATTTTTCAAAGATTCACTAAATGGATATGCTGTTGCTGGCACAGGTGGAGGATGGGCACGATCAATATTGGTTACAACCAACGGCGGTACTTCCTGGCATTATAAATACGCTACAATTGAAGAATATGGTTTATTATCGGTATATGTAACAAATTCTGGTGTTGGTTTAGCCACTGGTTTTAATGGGTCAATTTTCAGAACAGAAGACAATGGAAATTTGTGGAAACAGATTCTCAGCGGAGGTGTTAATTATGGCGGAGAAGAAAAAATTGAATCAATTTACTTTGTAAATAATAACATAGGATTTGCCTGCGGTTCAAGAAATAGTTTTAACATTTATGGTGAATTAATTCTTAAATCAACAGATGCCGGCAAAACCTGGCTTACGAACAGATACAATTACTCATCTTACAATAAAATTAATTCAATTTTCTTTTTGAATGAAAATCTGGGATGGGCTGGAGGAGATGAGGGAATTTTAATTACCAGCAATGGAGGTAGTAGCTGGATAAATAGCACAACATCATTATTTGATGTAAAATCAATTCAGTTTGTAAACGAATCTACTGGCTGGCTGTCATCAGAAAATATAATTGCCAAATCTACCGACGGTGGATTAAACTGGATTCCTAAATCCGCCCCGGGAGGGGCTTCAATATTTTTTATTGATTTAAACACTGGATGGGTAGTTGGTGATAACGGAAGCATACGCAAATCTACTGATGGGGGAGAAAACTGGGTAACAAAAAACAGCGGCACAACTACAGATCTTAAATCAGTTAAATTCTTTAATCTAAATCTTGGTGTATCTGTAGGAAATAATGGAGTTATTTTGTTATCAACTGACAGCGGAGAAAGCTGGATTCAAAGGAATGCAGGTGTAAGTGATAATCTTAAATCAGTTACATTTAAAGATGCTAATTCTTTCTGGATTGTTGGTGAAAATGGTAAAATACTTTTCACTGAAGACCTTGGTAATACCTGGACATTTTACAACAACTTAACCACTAAAAATCTCAATAATGTTTTTCTTAAAGATAATGGCGATTTATTCATCGGCGGTGACAAAGGAGCAATGTTCAAATTTACTGATAATTCAGTTCCACCCACTGCTCATTTCAATAAAATCTGGAGTGGTAATCCCTACCTTCCAATGAATATCTACATTACATCGGCAAAGATTGAAAATCTTTCTCTCAAATCCGGTGATGAAATAGCAGTATTTGATGGTGATAATTGTGTGGGAAATATTATACTTAATGATTCCATATCGCAAGGGAATTTCGTTCAGATAATTGCTGCACTGGATGATCCCACAACAGCCGAAATTGATGGCTTTATTCCTAATGATACTATTATATTTAAGTTCTGGGATTCACAATCGCAAAGTGAAATATCAATAGTTCTTGCAGATTATGCACAGGGTAATGGAAGATTTGTTCAGCAGGGAAGCGCTGTTGTTGATTTGACTGGTAAAATAATTTTCACACAGAGCATTGGACTTACAGGCGGATGGAACATAGTTTCACTGAATGTTATTCCTGAAAACACAAATATGATGAGCATATTTAATCCATTAATTTCAAGCGAAACGCTGATAAAAGTGCAGGATGAAACCGGAAATGCATTGGAAAAATTACCACCCCCTATCGGATGGATTAATAATATCGGTAACTGGATGCCGACCGAAGGATACTATGCCAAGATTCAGCTAAATACTTCGGCCTCTCTGATTTCTCAGGGATTAAAAATATCACTTCCTCTTAATGTTCCTTTATCAAGCGGATGGAATATCATTGGATATCCTTTGCAGAGTCAGGCAAATTCTATGGACATTCTTCAGGATTTAATTAATGCCGGTGAACTTATTAAGGTTCAGGATGAAAGCGGAAATGCAATTGAGTATCTGCCGCCCCCAATCGGCTGGATAAATAATATCGGTAACTTTAAACCAGGAGAAGGTTATTATATTAAAGTTAATACTAACACTTCACTGATATATAACCAGAGTCTTTTATTAAAGAGTAAAGAGACAGAAAAAACTGAATTTGTTCATAAAAATAATGCAATACATTTCATTCCATTGTGGCAGGGAAATCCGTATTTACCTATGAACATTTACTTAACAAATTTTACTTTACCAAATAATATATCATTAAAAGCAGGAGATGAAATTGGAATATTTGATGGTGATCAGTGCGTCGGAGCAGTTCAGATTTCTTCAAATGATTTATCAAGCGGATTTGTTCAGATAATAGCTTCGGCTGATGATCCTACAACTGAACAAACTGATGGTTTTATAGCCGGCAATCCGATTCAATTAAAAGTCTGGTTGAGTGATAATAATCAGGTCAATAATGTAACTGCAATTCAGTTTATAAGCGGCAGCGGTTACTTTGAACCATTAGGTACAGCAGTAATAAGATTTGATAGTATTATACCTGTTGAATTAATTTCATTTACCGCTGATCTATCTGCAAACAATGTTCACCTCAAATGGCAGACAGCTTCAGAACTTAATAATCAGGGATTTGAAGTTCAGAGATCAGTTTCTGAATCAAACTCAGATAATAAAAAAGATTTTCAGTTGGAGAAAATCGGCTTTATTAAAGGCGCAGGCAATAGTACAAGTATTCAGACATATACTTTTACAGATAATATTAATTACGGATACAATAAAGTTTATTACAGATTAAAACAAATTGATTTAAATGGTAATATAAAGTTTACAGATATAGTAGAAGTTATAATTGTTCCGGGTGAATTTAAATTAAATCAAAATTATCCTAATCCATTTAATCCGTCCACTGTTATCAGTTGGCAGTCCCCGGTAAGCGGCAGAAATACAATAAAATTACTTGATATACTTGGTAGAGAAATTGAAACTATAGTAGATGATTATTATGAAGCCGGATATCATTCTACATTGTACATTGTAAATTCTACATTGCCATCCGGCGTTTATTTTTATCAGTTAAGAATCAACGATCCTTCGACAAGCTCAGGATTTTCGACAAGCTCAGGAAAATTGACAGGCGAACAGGCAGGCCAAATCTTTATTGAAACAAAGAAGATGATATTACTCAGATAAAAATTATTTACCCGTAGCTCAGGTCTCCAGACCTGAGCTATTAGAAAGAGAGCAAATTTTATAACAAATTTCAGGTCTCCAGGCCTGAGCCAAAGTCTGGGCTGAATAAAAAGTTCTTTGTGGTTTGTAGTGCTTTGTTGACTTTGTGGCTTTTGTTTTGAATTCTGTTTGTAAAGGGTATTTTATTTGCCACAATGTCACGAAGGCACGAAGAAAATTTACTTTTTAGACAGCCCCAAAAAAGATTAAAAGCAGGAGCAGGCTTTAGCCAGATAAATAAATTTATATTGAACAGAAGCGGGATAGACCTTAAAAACTATAACAATATTATAAAACGAAAAAAACTTTGTGTCCTTTATGAGAGCCATTGTGAACTTAATGGTTAACTTTTATTAATGTTATGATTATAAAATCAATTTTATTTGTTTTATTATACCCGGTTGCCATTATATCCCAATCCACACACTTCACTCCGGTATGGACTAACAATCCGTATCTTCCTATGAACATTTATGTATCAACTGCACTTGCTGACAGTATAAATCTAACTGCGGGAGATGAAATAGGAATATTCGATGGCAGCATTTGTGTGGGCAGCAAAGTATTAACATCTCCCATAAATCCAAACAATCCTGTTTCGATTATTGCTTCTGCTGATGATCCTTTAACACCTCAGAAAGATGGATTTACGCCGGGTAATCAGATTAAATTTAAATTATGGCTTGCAGGTGAATCAAAGGAAATCTTTAACTGTCTGTCTGATTTTCAGATTGGCAGTGGAAATTTTGCAGCACAAGGCACTGCGCTTGTCAGTCTGAATGGATTCAGCGTACTTAAACTTTTTCCATTGCGTGTATTGATAGAAGGAATGTTCGATGGATACAAAATGACACCTGATAGTATTCAGATAGAACTAAGAAGATCGTCATCACCTTACGATGTGCTTGATCAGGTAAAAGTTATCTCAGACAGCAATGGATTCGCGACTGCAGATTTTGATTCGATAAAATTAGGCGAAGAATTTTACATAGCTATAAAGCATCGCAATGCTTTGGAAACATGGAGTAAACTGCCTCAGGTTTTTACAAGTAATTTGTTGGCGTATAATTTTACTTCAGATTCAACACAAGCTTACGGAAATAATATGACAATGAAAAATGGCCTATGGTGTTTATACAGCGGCGATGTAAATCAGGATGGAAGAATTGACTCAACAGATTTGAATATAGTTTTTAATGATAATGTAAACGGTATAACAGGTTATTTTTCTACAGATCTAAACGGTGATGGATTTGTGGAGATTGAGGATATAATAATAATTTTTAATCATCATTTAAATGAGATCATCAAAACAACTCCAGAATGAAGTTCTTTATATATTCTACCTTATACACATTTACTTACCTACGGTTTTGTTTTAGTCCTATAGTGAATCAGATAGAGTATTAAAAGACTGAGGATAAAAATAAATGCAAAAGTGAGAAATAATAACTTTCTTGGTTCTTCATATAATCTTGGTGTTTCAGCATTTCTGTAAGCTTCTTCACCAATAAAAAACCTGATAGTACTTCTAATTGGTGAAGGTATTTTTTCCCAATTAATGTTCCAGGTTTCCTTAAAGCCATACTGCCAGTTCTTTCGCCATTTATAGTAAACCTGATTAAATATTGAAGTATCAGATTGAATTTCTTTAACCGATGCAATCTCACCATTTATATTTCTCCATACAAAAGAACTATCCGATGGAGAAATAACACACCACTTTTTACCATTAAAAAATTCAGCCATCGTGTGTCCGCCTTTACCAGGTATTACTTCCATTAACTGAAGCTTTCTCGCAGGTATTCCTAAATCCCACATCGCTCTTAAAAATATTTTAGTCATAGTTCCGCAAGGACCATCACCCGGATGTCCCGAAACTCCAAAACATTTATATTTTAATCCAACACCGGTACTCATCTTAAAGAAGCCGGTAGCTTCCCAGCGCGAGTACCAGTCCATCTCCTCACGATTTACCCAGCCATTTGTTTGATTATAAATTGCATTTGAAATTGTAAGTACTGTATCCTCAAGGTTGGTTAGGTTTTTCTGTGCCAGAGTCTGATTAATAAATTCATCAAGCAGTGAGTTTTCTTCCTGCATTTTAACAAAAAAGAATACGGAAAGACAAAAAGAAATTGCCGTAAAAGTATAAACTAAATAAAGTAAAACCTTTTTATTCTTATCAGTAATTTTCATAAAAATCTTTTTGGATATTAGAAAATTTGTAAAGAATTAAATCTGCTAATCAGAGATTTTAATTTCTTATTCAATCTGAAATAAGCAATTATGGAAACCAATGAGAGAATACTCATTAGAGCGAAAGCTAACTTTCTTGGACGTTCCAATATTTTCGGGCTTTCAGTATTCTCAAATGAAGCATCTCCGATAATTGATTTAACAATATATTTAATAAATTCAGGAAAAATATCCCAATTAACATATGAAATATAATTAAGTGAATAATTCCATTCAGGATTATAATTATATATCTGGCTTAATATACTTGAATCTTCCTTAATTTCATCAGTTGTAGCAATTTTACCATATCTGTTTAGCCACAAAAATGCACTATCTGCTACTGAAACAACTTTCCATTTCTGTTCAGAATAATACTCTGCTAAAGAATATAATTTGTTGTTTAATGAATCATTTAGAATCAACCTTCGGGCAGGAATATCTGCCTCCCACAAGGAAAGTAATAACATTCTCGTCATAATATCCGATTTATCAGGTTCATTTATTTTATCAATAGCGTAACATTTATATTCAAGACCAATTGCTGCAGTCATTCCCCAAAGGTTTTTAACTTCGAACAACGAATACCAATCAACCTCATCCGGGTCGATTATTTTATTGGTCTCATTAAATATTTTTTGTGATAATAAAATCACTTTTTTATCTGTTGTTAAATTATTTCCAGGAGGCAGGGTATCATTGACTAATTCACTGACAAGAATATTTGTTTGTGCATTTTTCAAAAGGAAAAAGAAAGTTAAAATTAAAAAGATAACCGCCAATGAAACCACCCCATATGAAAAACTTTTAACCCTTTTTATTTTGGCTGCGAGTTTATTTTTAGCGGTAAGAATTCTTTCTTTATTGACATTACGGCTTGGTTTGCCAGCAGAACTTTTAATTAACCATTTAGGGGGAACAAGATAAATATTTTTGATGCTTATCTCTAAAGAAGTATTAAGTTGCCTTATCTCCGAAATTAATTTCTTTTTTTCCTCTTCTTCAGTAATAGAAGTTTCAGCAATAATGTTTACCTCTTGAGTTCCTAACTCTTCATTATCTTCTCCAAATGCAATGACTCTGCCTGGGATAACTCCTTTGATATTATTAACCGCATCTTCAATATCTTCGGGATAAATATTTTTCCCTGCAACAATGATAACATCCTTTTTTCTACCAATTATAAAGTATTCTCCATCGTAGCAAAAGCCAAGATCCCCACTATAATACCATCCATCCTTTAATACTTCAGAAGTTTTTTCCGGATAATTTCTATAACCATCGAACAAAGAGACAGACTTGATAGCAACCTCACCTATATGACCATCAGGCAAGACCTCATTCTTCTCATTAACAATTTTAATTTGACAGCCTTCAATTAATCTGCCTGATGATACGCATATTCTTATATCTGATTGTCTTTCTGAACTTTCGATTATACCTTTATTAAAACGTTTTAAATCTGCTTTGATAACTTTTGGCTCAGTATCTGGCGGTGTTTGAGTAACAGCAAATGTAGTTTCTGCCATAGCGTAACAAGTTGAAAGTGCAGACTTTTTGAAACCACAGGATTTGAATTTATTATAGAATAATTCATGACTATGAAAGCGGATTGGCTCACTGCAATTTATCACCATTCTCATTGAACTTAAATCAAAATTGGGCAATTCGTCGTCATAAATTTTATCGGCCAGAACATTGTAGGCAAAATTAGGGAGCCAGGTTAGTGTACACTTTTCCTTGGTAATTACTTCAAGTAATAATTCCGGACCTAAAATCCATTCAAAAGGATCCAGCTTTATGAGAGGAATACCAAAAGTTAATGGTAAGTGGAAAGTAGCAATTAAACCCATGTCATGATATAATGGAAGCCAGCTAACAATTTTATCAGATTCATTAAGTCCGATAGATTCTCCATAAATTCTTACATGCTCAAGAACAGCCCTGTTAGAAAGTAATACTGGTTTCTGAAGACCTGTCGTACCAGAGGAATGTTGAAGCAGTAAAGGGGAATCAATAGAGAGACTATTCCTTATTTTTTGTAATATTTCATCAGGTGAGTTTTCTGCATTTTCTTCAAATTCTAAAGGAAAAAGTAAATCCTTAATTGTACTGTCTTTTCTAATTACTAATGGTCTGATTGTTTCTTCGAGAGCCCGTTCAGTAAGAATCCAATCAAGTCCGGAACGCTGGGACATTCCTTCCAGTCCCTGTCTAAATTTATCAGGGTGAAGCTTTCTGTTAGGAAACGCTAATACTGCCGGAAGAGCACCGATACCAACTATGCCCATATACAATGGATAAAATTCAGGGTTATGCCTTATAATTATTGCACATACTTCACCTTTTTTTATTCCGCTTTTTAGCAGAATATATGAATAAAAGTTAGCCCGCTTTATTAAAGAAGAATATGTCCATCTGACAGGTATATTTTCAATAGACCAGTGTACTATTGCTTCCTTATCTGGATATAGTTCTGCAAGTTCTTCCCAGCGATGCCATGCAGATTTTAAATCATTAGTGTTAATTTTTCTCATCATTTGATAAAAGGATATTTGTGGGAGATTGAGTAAATATTTTTTCTTCCGGATGAAGATTATTAATTATTTTAATAAAATAAGGGAATAAAAATTCTGCCACTTGCTTATGTGCTTCCTGATTCCAATGTCCTAACATACCAGATGCTTTCCAGTATCTGTATTTTTTATTACTATAATCATTTAAATCTTTGGGTATTATAATTTTCTCAATAGAACTAAAAGAATTTATAACTGGATAATAATACTCCGGAAAATCATCAGTAATTAATAAAATAAACTTAATTCCCTTAGTTTTTGTCTCCGAATCAAGCTGCTCAAAAATTTTCTTATTTAATTGAAATATTTCTCTTTCTTTTTCATTTCTTATCAATTCTTTTTTGCCTTTTTCAATTCTGTCCTTTTTTATTAATCCATTAGTAATTTTTGATAGAAGCATTCCATTATAATAATTCTCATAAGTTTCTTTAAGAAGATATCCCAAAGCATAATCTCTTATAAAAGCAAATTTTTGTCTTAGTGATGATTCACCCGAACCTAAAAAACTATAATCGAGTTTTAATGAATCTCCATCAAGGTAATATTCCGGAGAAGGAAATTTCTCTTTGTTGAGCAGGTTACTTTTTTTAATATAAAACAAAACAATATCAGGATTAAATTTTTTTGCTTTGTGAGTATAGTTGAAATACATATCTCTGAAATCAATACCGCCAATACCAAAATTCAATATTTCAACTTTTTTCTCTAATGAATCGGTTAAAGTTTTTTCTAATTTATTTTTGAAATGATGCCTCTCGAATAACTGCATTCCTTCGATATACGAATCACCTATTAAAGCAATCCTGATAGAATTCTTATTTTTTTCAGGCGGATATTCCTTACCTAAATATCCAAATTTATTAACACTTCCCATATAAAATCCTTCAGCACCTTTGAATATAACATCTGATCCAGGTTTAAATGTTCTTCCAACCTTGATATCATCATAAACGAATGATGGAGTCGCAATTTCAGTAATTCTTAATAAGAATTCATAAAAAATCAGAAATAGCAGAATAAAAATGACAGTGATAATTATTTGCTTTAATCTTTTCATAGTTTTCTAAAATTGTCCGTATAAAAATGGTAATTTATCTGAACTTATCAGATACATAATAATAATAAACCAGCTTGACACAAGAATGCCATATCTGACAGGAGAAGGGATTTTTAATAAAAACAAATCAGAATTGAATTTGTTTTCAAAGTAATCAATTAAATAACTGAAAGCTGTATAACCAAAAAGTATTTTCAAGAATCTAAAAGTGAATTCAGAATCAGAAAAACTTAAAATTTGACTAAATACCAGTGAAGCCTGTTGCAAATCAATGGTTCTGAAAAATACATTTGCTATTATTATCAGAAATAAGGTGGTTAAAACCTGTAGAACATTAAGTAGCAATTTATTGGGAATTATATTTCTTAAAAAAGTTTTTTGTTTATTAAAAATAATGGCAAATGACATAAACATTCCGTGCAAAAATCCCCATATGATAAAATTCCAGCTTGCCCCATGCCATATTCCGCAAATAATAAATGTAATTAAAATAGCAAGGGCATTTCCCCAATTGCCTAAATTTCTGAGTTTTATCTGAAGAGGTTTGAACAAATAATCTCTTAGCCATGTTGATAGTGAAATATGCCACCTTCTCCAGAAATCAGCCACACTTGTAGCAAAATATGGCTGCCTGAAATTAACCATAATATCGAACCCTAATAAAACTCCAATACCCCTCGAAATATTACTATATCCTGCAAAATCATTATAAACCTGAACAGTGAAAAGTAAAACACCAACAAGAACCTCTATTGAAGAAAAATATTGCGGATCAGCCATAATGTGATTTACAATTAATCCACTGCTATCAGCAATGATAACTTTTCTTACCAAACCAACACTTATCAGGATTAATCCTTCTCTTAATAATTGGGTTGAAAATTTTTTATCTTTTCTTATTTGTGGAAGCAATCGAGAAGCTCTCTCAATTGGACCTGCTACAACAGTGGGAAAAAATGAAGCAAATACAGCATATTCAATAAAACTATATTTCTCTTCAAGTGTATCGTAATAAATATCGAACAGAAATGTAAGAGTCTGAAAGACATAGAATGAGATTCCTAATGGAAGAATAATGTTAAGAGTTGACAGATTAAGATTTAAACTTAAATTTATTGCTGCCTGATTTACAGACTCAATAAAAAAATTATAATATTTGAAAAAACCGAGAACTAAAAGATTGATGACTAGTCCAGTAATCAAAAGATTTTTTCTCTTAGAAACCGACTTGCTTTTCCTTATGGCTTCGCCGATAAAATAAGTAGCACTGGTAACAGCAATTAATAATAGTGTAAATCTGTAATCTACATAAGAATAAAATACATAGTTAGCTATTAATAGAAAGAGGTTTCTGAATTTATTATTTACCTGATAATAAATAACTACAGTAACTACTAAAAAGAAAAAAAATATAAAACTATTAAACGGCATATATATTTATCTAATTATTTGTCCCAAGTTTTTGATTAATAATTTGTTGAAGTTCTCCTATGTTTTTGAGCTTTAGTAATTCTAAAGTTTTAAATCTGATACCGAATTCTTTTTCAACCGCAGTAATAACATTTAAATGCGATAGTGAATCCCAACCTGGTACTTGGTCAGCAGTCATTTCTTCGGTTATGTTATAATCATCTAAATTTAGTGTAGTTAGAATTACTTTTTTGAGTTTATCAGAGATCATTTTTATTATCCTTTCATATTTTTCAATTCAAGAATTCTTTGACTATTTGCTTTGCGGCTGGGTTTGCCCGCCGAACTTTTTATCAACCATCTTGGCGGTACGAGATAAACATTAGTTATTGGAATATCAATAGACATTCCTGCTTTTTTTATTTCAATAATAAGTTTCTTTTTTTCATCTTCGTTTTCAATTTTAGTTTCTGCTATTACGCTAATTACTTCTGTACCTAATTCTTCATTTATTTCACCGAAAGCTATTACTCTTCCTTTTTGAACACCTTCAACCTGATTTACAGCATCTTCAATATCTTCAGGATAAATGTTGTTTCCTGCTACAATGATTATATCATCTTTTCTTCCAATTACATAAAGTTCATTCTCAAAAATAAAACCATAATCACTTGTATAGTACCATCCCTCAGAGTCAATAACTTTAGCTGTTTTTTCTGGATAGTTTCGGTATCCTTTAAATTGGGATGCAGATTTTACTGCAATTTCTCCCAAAGTTAATTCAGGCAAGGGATTTCTATTATCGTCAACGATTTTCATTTCGCACTCCTTCAGCAGCACTCCTGATGATACGCATACTCTTTTTACTTTTGTGTTTTCATTTGCAATTTCAACCACTCCATTAGCAAGTTTTTGTCTGTCAACTTCCAGAATTTTGTATTTTTTACCAGGAGGAGTCTGAACAACTGCTAAAGTAGTCTCTGCCATACCATATTGGGTCGTGGGGGCAAGTTCATTTAATCCGTACTTTTTAAATCGTTTTATAAATCTTTCCATAGTATCGTGTCTGATTGGCTCTGCGGCATTTATGAATAAACGCATACTTGATAAATCAATTCCTTCCATATCCTCATCTTTTACTTTATTAGTAAGTAAATTAAAAGCAAAATTTGGTTTTAAAGTAATGGTAGTTTTTTCTTTTGAGATAGCTTCAAAGAGTATTCCAGGTGCAAGTATCCATTCAAAAGTGTTTATCTGAACAGTTGGGATACCAAATGCAAGTGGTAGATGAAAGGTGCCTATCAGGCCCATATCGTGATACAAAGGTGTCCAGCTCACAAATTTATCATTTTCGTTAAGTTCAAGTGCTTCTCCATATTGTTCAACATGTTTAAGAATGTCATAATGTGTTAGTATAACTGGTTTTTGCAATCCGGTAGTACCCGAAGAATGCTGCAATAGTACCGGATCATCAGGGTTAAACGATACCCTGATTTTTTTCAATTGAGAAGAGTATTTATTATTATCTATTGAAATGTTCTCTTCAATAGGAAAAATTATATCTTTGATTGTACTGCCTTCAGCCTTTACAATATTACCAAATAAATGATGCAGCTCTTTTTCTGTTAGAACCCAGTCTAATCCGGATTTTTGAGTCATGCCTAATAGCCCTTGTCTGAATTTTTCCGGATGCAGGCGGGGATTAGGATAAGCAAGTACAGCAGGCAATGCACCCATTCCAACAACTCCTAAATACAGCGGATAAAATTCGGGATTATGTCTTATTATTATTGCACAAACTTCACCGGGTTTTATCCCTTTGGAAAGCAAAAGGGATGAGTAGTAATTTGCCCGATTGATCAAATCGGAAAAATTCCAGCGGAATGGTTCTTCACCACTTACCCAATGAATAATTGCTTCAGAATTTGCTTTGTCTTTAGCAAGCTGCTCCCAGTGATGCCAGATAGATTGATTTATCATTTTACCTCTAAATTATTTCTTCTTTATTTTTACCTAAATGGAGTAATAAATAACTTAGTATCAGAAAAACAGTTGACTTATGTCCAGGCCTGAAAAGTGTAGACTCGGTTAGACTTATTATTAATGGATTTATTAAAAACCAAACCCAAAGTTCAATACGACCTTTTTTATAAGAAATTACAAGATAATTTATAATTACAACTAAAAATAATAACAAACCTATTATTCCGATTTCATTAATAATGTCCAGATAACCATTATGTGCTTGAATTGGTAACCAAATAAAAGTTCTATAAAGCATTTGAATCTTAGGACTCTCAATCACCCAGAAACCTTGAAAACCACAACCCCAGAGAGGGTGCCCGGATATTTCCCAAAGCATAAACTTCCATAATTTGCCTCTGTCATAAAATGCATCATCTTTACCGAATATTCCTTCAATATAGTCTGTTAAATTCGGAATAAATGTAAAAAGAAGTACTATGGATATTAATCCAGTAATGATTAAGAAAAAAGATAAAAAATAACTCAATCCTATTGGTTCAAATATTTTTTTCTTGACATAAAAGATAGAAGAAATAGTCAATAAAATAAATAAAGATGTAATACTAGTACTACTAACTGCTCCTACTGTTATTATTATTGAAAATAAAAAGAAAATGAAACTTATTACCTTTTTATTGAGATTTTCTTCCGAAGTGAAAAAAATTAAATTAAAAATTGTCAATATAACTCCAATTTGACCCAAAGAATTCTTGTGTGATGTTAATCCTCGCCAAGTTCCAAATGCAGGATCCTTGGCATCAGGGATAGAAATTACTACTAAAATGGTCAGTAAAATATAGCTATAAATTATAGGTTTAATTAACTTGATTAGCGAGGTAATTGATGGGAAATAGATTAAAAAGGATATAATAGTTAAATAAAAAGTTAAGACTTGAAAATATCTTTTAAAGGAAACATCTGGAAAGCTTGACCAGAATATAGTCATTCCTGCCCAAAGTAAAAAGATTGATAGCCACTTCTCCTTAATAATTACGCTGAATATTTTATTTCTAATAGGTATTGCTGATAAAAAAGCGAGTACAAATATTGTAAGATATAATATTTGGTTTATTATATTACTGGAGGATATTTCATCCACACCCCTCTCCTGCATTTTTTCTTGGAATGGTATACCAGTAGGAAAGAATGTAAAAAATATTAGTAAAAGAAAAGATATTTTAGCTAATAGATCAGCTTTAGGAATTTTTACCATTAACGAATTTCTTTTTCAAATTGTACAATTCAAAATAAATTTTCTCTAATTTATCAACCGCTCCGATTGCACTGTGATTTTTTTCTGCATTTAACCTTGCATTAATACCCATTTTCTTCCTCAACTCATCGTCTTTCAATAGTTTAATTATAGCATCGGCTATTGCTTTAATATCTCTTTTGGGTACAACAAAGCCATCAATGCTATCGTGTATCATATCTTTAGGGCCTCTTGCATCGGTAGCAACTACCGGAAGATTATGAGCCATTGCCTCGGCTATTACCAATGGATAGGCATCCTTATCAGAAGTAAGTGTAAATAATTTTGCTGAATCAAATGCCTGATTTTTTTCCAGGTCACTTATTGGACCAAGGTACTTAAAATATTGAAACATATTTAATCTCTTAGCTGCTTCATTAACTTTTTCAAGATAACCACCGTCTGGTCCCACTAAAATTAAAAATGCATCTGGAACCTCTTTAATAATAAGAGGTAATGCTTCTATAAGTAAATCCTGCCGTTTTGAAGCATTTAGTATGCCTAAGCATAAAATTATTTTTTTATTCTCTAATCCATATTTTTTAATAAAATCTTGTGTATCATACTTTTGAAAGGATTGAGGATTTGCGGCATTGTAAATAAGTTCAATTTTATTTCTGTCGTTAACCAGACGCATATAATTATTAATTTCGTAACCGTTAAAAGCTATTATTTTATCCGTCCACTGAAGAGTTGTTAGGCTGGCAATTTTATCATAGCTGTCATAAAGAAAGTGTTTAAGTCTAGAAATTTCGCCTCTCTCAAAAAAAGGTCCATGACTGTGCAAAATATTTACACTGCCTTTTATCTTACCAAAAAATGCAGAAACATCGCATAGGGGATGTCTGTATGAATGGTAATGTATTACATCGTATTTATTTTTTATGAAGTGTGGAATTAAACCGGGCATATAACTCATGTGACCGATATTTAAAATGCTTCTATATCTGTATACATTCACTCCATTTATAATTTCTTTCCTGGGTGCATTCAGTTTCGGTCTTTCTTTATGATCTCTGTAGGCGGTTATTACATCAACTTCATGACCCCGGTTAACCAATTCTTCGGCAATATATTTTGCAACACCGGCAACTCCGCCAATGCTTGGATGATAATAAGGAGTAACTTGCGCAACTTTCAATCTTTCACCCCTGTTTTATTGCTTCAATTAATAGTTCAGATTTATTTGATAGGAAACCAACTAAAGCGACAGAAAAATCCCATAATTTGAAATTTATATTAGCCAAAAAACTTGTTTTATAATAACCAGCAGCAAAAATCTTTTTATTTTTGATAACATTAAATCCGCTTGAAAAAAGTAAATTATTTATTGTCAAAAAATTCCAAGAAAATAAATGTTGGGATGGGCTTAATTTTAACTCAACCTTTTTATTGTGTTCATAAGGAATAATTAAAATTAATTTTCCACCAGGCACTAAATAATTTCGACATCTGAGAAGTGTCTGGTACGGATCAGTAACATTTGAAAGAACGTGACTAATTAAAACAATGTCGAAGAAATTTTCGGGTATATCGTCTAAATTATTATAAGTAATAAATCCTTTTTTCTTTACAAAATCCAAAGCAAATTTACTGATATCGAAGCCATACTTGTTGTGAAAAAGGAATGAGTTATAACCGGTACCAACTCCGAATTCTAAGATTTTCTTATCAATATCTTCTGGTTGAAAATATCTTTTTAATGATAACTTTGATCTCAGTAGATAGTGTTCTTCAGAATTCAAAACTTTATCGTGGAATACAGTATGATAATTTTCTTCATAATCAAGCATGGAAAAACATTCCTTTCAATTTATTTTTTATTTTATTAATTTGCTCTTTTCTTAGGTATCTAATAAATTCTTCCGATACTAATCTTTTTTCATTCGTTAATTTGCTATGTAAATAACCCCATAAAATTGCTAAAGAACCGATACAATAAGGCTTATTGAGTATATATTTTAATGCAATTATTAAATGAACAAAATATAAATAACCAAACTGAAAATGAAATTTTCCACCTTCAAAATAAATTTTCATTTTTGATCCCTTATTGGTACCTGCAGGGCGATAGTGATAGACTTTTTGTTGAGTAAAAGTTTTAGTTTCCCATCCTTTCATCCTCGCAGATATTTCTCCGTAACCGTCAATGAATCCAGATTTAAAAGGTTGATATCCACCAAAGCTTTCGTAGCAGCTTCTTCTGAAAAACTGAATTGGTCCGGCTACGCTGTGATTTTCATATTTCTGAGGAACGAACTGCCCATCAATTAAGTCATAAACTTTTCCGCCGCAAATTCCGAGTTTAGGGTTCTCATCAAATTTTTTAAGTAAAAACTCAAAGTAATCCGGTTCAAATGAAACATCTGCGTCAAGGTTACAATAATATTCATAATCAATATCTTTCACTTCTTCAAAACCCCGCCTTATTGCAAAAACTTTGTTCCCAAAATGTCGTTCAATACTCCTTTCTCTCTGCACCAATCTGATAAACGGATAATCATTAATATATTTCATTACTACCGCTGGTGTTCTGTCAGTAGAACCATCATCAACAATAACCCACCGGACGGGCAAAACTGTTTGACTAATGACAGATTGAATAGTCTTTTCAATAAATTTTTCTTCGTTCTTTGCAGGTGTAATTATTATATATTTAAATTTATTCATTTTTTATATTCTTTAGGATAAATTCCTAGTACAGCAAAAGGTTTTCCCAAATTAGAAATTGCTTTTAGGAACCAATTCAAAGATTTTCTTTTATCAAATAATAAAAACCCGCCCGATAATATTATCGATATTAAAAATTGAATTAGTCCAACAAGTAATTGTTGTATGCTGATTAAAAATCTATGAAAATAATTATCAGTGTTTTTAATAAGAGTGCGTGTAAAATTATTACCCGTCCTGAAAACTCGTTTAACAAGCCACGACAAATTAGCCCGTCCACTGGGAATAAACTCAGTAGCAATAGATGAAGAGGCACTAATAAATTTATAACCTTTATTTTTAAGGCTGCTAAAAAAATAGTGATCACTTCCCCCAGTAATCCCATATTCGTAATTAAAGCTAATAATTTTTTTTGGAATACTTTTTAGGTTCAACATTGTATTCCCTGTAATAAAATAATTTGAATCATTGCCATCGGGACTATTTTCTCTAAAATATGGTTTAGCATTTTTTATAAATTCAGGTGTTTTATCTTCAAAGTAAGGTAATACATTTCCAAAGGTAACATCAGCGTTAAATTCTTTCATAACTTTCAGATGATTGCATAAACAATATTCATCGGCATATTCGTCATCATCAATAAAATATAAATAATTTCCTGTAGCCAGCTCAACCGTTCTGTTTCTTGTAAGAGCAATGTTTTTCTCCGGCTGCATATCATATTTTATTGAATATCTGGAATTTGAAATAATCAATTCTTTAAATTTTTTAATTACAGGTTCAGCTGTTCTGTTCGGATCGTTATCTACAACTATTATTTCAAGGTTATATTCGTCAATATTTTTTTGATTAAGCAGACTTACTAGTAATTTTTCCAGCAACAAAGGCCTTTTATAAGTGGCAATGCAAACAGATATAAGATTATTCATTGGTAATAGTAAAAATTGATTTATAAAGAATATACCATAAAATTATTGCAAAAATTGAAGTACCAATTAAGCTCGCTGATAACGCACCTTTTATTCCCCAAACCTCAGTCAGAAAAATTGAGAAAATTATTGTAATTACCATTGTTATAGCATTTAAAAGAGCCAGTGATTTAAACTTTTTTATTACTTGCAAACCGTAGCTTGCATTTGCCTGAATAAAACCAACGCAACTCATAACTGCCCAAAATAATAAATACTCAAATATCGAATTATAATTACCGGTAAAAAAATATTTTAGAATAATATCTGAATACAAATATAAAATGCTTGTAAAAGAGAGAACGAACAAAGGAAAAATTATCTCGGCTAAGATTAAATTTCTGAAAAAACTTTTTAATCTTCCTTGCTCACGTAATTTTGCCCCGTAAGGTCTTATAACATTTCCCCAACCGTTTATAATTAATCCCAATGGCATTAGCAACAACCTTGATGCAGAAACTTCTCCCATTGCAGCACTACCTAAAAATAAACCTATTATATATAAGTAAGAAAAACCCTGTAAGTGTGTTACAGTAATACCTATAAGCGCCCATTTACTCATTATCCAGTTTTGCTTAAATGATTCTTTAATATTATCAAAATTAAATTTATAATTGAATGATTTATTAAGAATCAATGAATCAAAACTTGCAGCCAATCCCATAAACATAATAACTAAAGGTACATTTACTTTATAAACTAGAAAAGCAATGCCAATCAAACTCAAATAGAATACAGAATAATAAAAATCAAGCCTTAGAACTTTCAGGGGTTTTTCTTCAGCAAAAAAATATGAACGTAAAAATTCTCTGTTCAAAACACCAAAACTTCCTATGAACAGACTCATCACCAAAGCATTAATAACACTCTCTCGATTAATAATCAAAGTGATAGAACTAACTACAGTGCCTAAAGAACAAATAATAATCAGAAAAAGAAATTGACCATGAAAGACCGATGCAACATATCTATTTTTCTCAAATTCGTTTCTCTCAGCCAAAGAAACAGTTATCGGCGTATTAACAACTGCATTCTGAAAAGACATTAGATACATTATGATAGATAATCCAAGTGAGTAATAACCGAATTCATCTTTAGTAACTGTTTTTATCAGAATAAACTGTACTATTAAATTAACAAATGAATTAAGTCCCTGATCAATTGCAGATAAAAATGCCCTAAAAAAAACTGTATTTCTAATCTTCGTTAAATAAATTTTTGAAATCAATTTATAATTCGCCAATTTAATTAAAGCTAGTCATTCAATAATCTAATCAAAATATTACCAATATAATCTATCTCCTCTTCTTTCAAGCCAGAGTACATAGGCAAAGTAATTTCATTATCAGAAACATATTCACTTAATGGAAGCGAAGCGTTATAATTTTCATAAATTGAAAATCTATGAACAGCCGGGTAGTGAACACTGGTTTGTATACCAGCATCTGCTAAACTTTTTCTTACTGATTCTCTTTTTTCAATTGTTGAGTTTTTTAGAATAATCGGAAAAATATAATTTGAAGAAAAATTCTTATTGTCAAGAAAAGGTATACTTATGTTTTCCAGATTCTTTAGTCTGTCAATATAAATTTCCCTTATTACTTTTCTTTTTTCAAGATCAGCAGGGAGTTTATTTAATTGAACGATTCCAATAGAAGCTCGCATATCATCCATTCTGTAATTAAATCCCAAATCAACAACATCATAACCGGTTGAATGACCCTTAGCCCTATCGTAAGATAAGGAAGTCATTCCATGAGAGCGTAATAGTTTTGCTTTTTCGAATAGAGTTGTATCGTTTGTAACAAGCATACCTCCTTCGCCAGTGCTTAAATTTTTATTAGAGAAAAAACTAAAACAACCGACATCGCCTATCGTACCCAGCTTTTTCCCTTCATATTCTGACAAAGGACCATGGCATGCATCTTCAATTATTTTTAAGTTATTTTCTTTAGCAATGCTTAGTATCTCATTCATCTCACAGCTAAATCCACCGTAATGCATAACAACAATTGCCTTGGTTTTAGGTGTTATTAAGGATTTAATTTTTCCCGGGTCCATTGTAAGGTCATTATAATTTTTTATGTCACAAAACACTGGGGTTGCATTTACATATCTAATTGCATTTACTGTTGCCACGAAAGTTAATGAAGGACAAATAACTTCATCTCCTTCCTGAATATTTAATATCTTCATAGCCAGATGAAGAGCAACAGTGCAATTTGCCAAAGCAAGAGAATGTTTAACATTCAACATCTCTGCAAATTTATTTTCAAACTCCGAAGTTTTTGGTCCGGTTGAAATCCAATGAGAACGAATAGTTTCTATAATGGCTCTCTCTTCGGCTTCATCAAAATTCAATTTGAATAAGGGGATATTATAACTCATATATTTATATATTGTTTTGAATCAGGGTTTTTAATTATTCCATTCTTAACTATCGAATAGATTTCTTGCAGTCCTTGAGGAACTGTTCTTGAGATTTTAAATCCAAGTTCGTTTTTGATTCGTGAAAAATCAACTTTATAATCTCTTGGATCTTCGTCTTTGTGTACATATTTAATTTTGGCTGATGGTACAAATTTCAATATTTCATCAGCAATCATTTTCTTCTGATAATTCTCATTTGAATCGCCTACATTAAATACACGATGATTAACTTTTTTAGGTTCGCTTTCCATTGCAAGAATACAGGCGCTTGCAAGATCTTCAACATGGCAATATGGCCGCCAGAACTGTTCACCAAATATTACAAGTTCTCTTTCCAATGCAACTTCTTTACTGAATTCATTTACTGTTAAGTCGAATCTTACTCTTGGAGATAATCCATATGCTGTGGCGAACCTTAATGTTGTCGGGACAAAATCCTTTCTTGTTTCTGACTCGAGGACATATTTTTCGAATTTTACTTTTAATTTTGCATAAAGTGAAACAGGATTAAGGTCGGAATCTTCATTTAGCAGATTATCTCCGGGCATCTTTCCATAATTACTACAGGTTGAAGCGAATACAAACCTTTTTACAGATGGAATAAGCTGAGCATTATCAAATAATAATTTTGATGCTTTCCAGTTGGTGTCTTCTGCAACTTGCGGCTCTTTAGCACAAGCAGGATCTCCTACAATTGCAGCAAGATGTATTACTCCATCAACTTCTTTTAAGCTTTTAACAACATCATCTTCATTTCTTAAGTCGCCTTTAATAAACTCAAAATTAGGATGATTGTAAACACTTAAAAGTGCTTCACCTCCAAAATTCAAAATATCAATACCTCTTACAAAATAACCTTTGTTTAATAATTGTTTAACAACAACAGAACCAATATAACCTGCGGCGCCGGTAACTAAAATTCTTTTCATAACTGACCTCCGGTAAATTGTTTAGCTGCTTCCTGTGCCCGGTAATAATCATCAATTCTTCCTATATCTAACCAATACTCGTTTAAATCATATTTGACAATATTTTCACCAACGCTTAACATTTTCTTTATTAGTAAGTCCATTCCAAAGTACTCGTTAGGGGGAAAGTATTTAAAGATTTCAGGTTTCATTACATATATTCCCGCTAAAATATAGCTGACGATATCAGGTTTTTCTTCTATTCCTGTTACTTTGTTTCCTTCAAAAAAGATATTTCCGAAATCAAACGGTACAACCTCTTTTTTAATTGATATGGTAAGAAGCGCATCCTGAGAAACAGCAAAATTGTAAAGTTCATCAAATTTTACCAAGCTAAGTATGTCTCCGTTCATGACTACAAAGGGTTCAGTCAGTTTATCTTTCAGCAATAAAAGAGGACCGGCGGTTCCAAGTGGTTTATCTTCTTTGCTTATTTCTAACTTCACTCCATATCTAGAGCCATCTCCAAAAAAATCTTCGATATATTTTGATTTGTAATTTGTTGCAAGATAAATTTCATTAAACCCGCAACCTTTTAATCTCTCAATTTGAATTTCGAGGACAGACTTTTCTCCAATTGGTAATAGTGGTTTGGGAATAATTTCGGTGAATGGTCTTAATCTGGTCCCCAATCCACCTGCGAGGATTACTGCTTTCATTAATATTACCCTTTCATAATTAACTTAATTTTTGCTATTAGATTTTGTTTGAATTTTTAATAAACATTTCATGCCATATTTCAAATGTAAGAAAACTTAGTAATGGCCTTTTATAGTCCTCTCGTTTTGCGGCATGATCCTCAATCATTTTTTTTATTACTTCAGCATTAAGATATTTTCTGATTGCCGAACCTTCAGATAAAAGTTTTTCTTCCACTTCACTTTTAAGTTCGTTTTGAAACCAAGTATCAATTGGAGTTGCAAATCCGATTTTCTTTTTCCTTATAACTTCTTCCGGTATCCATTTACTTACTGCTTTTTTGAGGAGATACTTTTGGGTTAAACCGTTAATCTTGAATTTGGATGGAATGCTCTCCACAAATCGCATTAATTCCAAATCAAGAAAAGGTACTCGTGCTTCAAGAGAAACAGCCATAGCCATCTTATCTCCGTAAAGTAAAAGATTATCAGGTAGGGATAATCGGGAATCGGAGTATAATAATTTGTTAAGGTCATCAAATCCTGCAGCATCATTTTGCCATTCCTGAATTGCACCGAGTGTTAAACTTTCCCAATCAAAACCATTTTGTGTATAAAGCTCTTTAGTTAGTTCTTTTTGCAGAGTTTGATATATTCTGAGAAATCTTTTTTCGGTGATAGGTTCTTCTAATGAGAAAACAGCTCTTTTTAATTGTTCATTTCTTTTCAGTGAATTTATTAATGGCGAGATTATAAAATTTCTTAAAGGCATTGGAATAGCACGATAATATTTTCCGTAATATTCACCAAGATGTCTTGGATAGCCCGCAAACGGTTCGTCAGCACCTTGCCCTGTGAGTACTACTTTAACTTTTGAAGCTGCAAGTTTGCAAATCATATAATATGCTAAGATTGAACCGGTAGCAACAGGTTCTTCCATATGCCATACAGAAAAGGGAAGTAACTTATTATAATCTTCTGAGGATACCACCAATTCATAATGCTCGCTTCCGATTTTATCAGCAATAAATTTTGCATCCTTCAGTTCATTCAACTCAAAATCATCTTCAAATCCCACTGTAAAAGTTTTAATTGGAGAGTCTGATATCTGGCTCATTATTGTAGCAACTGTAGATGAATCAACTCCGCCACTTAACATAGCTCCAATTGGTACATCAGAAATCATCTGTCTTTTAACTGCATTGTATATATGCTCCTGAAGCTGTCTGATGATCTCTTTTTCGTTTTTATAATTAATTATCTGTGTGGTGTTATAATAGAATCTCTTTATAGAAACACTCTTACTTTTTATAGAAATAAAATGACCAGGTTTAAGTTTGAATATATCTTTAAATACTGTATATGGAGAAGGCACATAAGTAAAAGTGAAATAGTTATAAAGAGCTGTGGTATCAACTTCTCTTGAAACTTCAGAATTGGTAAGTATTGATTTTATTTCAGAGCCGAATATTATTGAATTATTATTAACAAAGTAGTAAACAGGTTTAATTCCAAAAGGGTCGCGAGTTATAATTAACTCCTGCTCTTTATTATCCCAAAGTGCAAAGGCGTACATTCCGTTTAGTTTGCTAAAAGATTCTTTACCCCACTGTTCATAAGCATGCACTATCACTTCAGTATCGCTGTGTGTCCTGAATTTGTGTCCATAAGAAATTAATTCCTTTTTAAGTTCAGGGAAATTATAAATCTCACCGTTAAACACTATCCAGATCGTGCCATCTTCATTTGAAAGCGGTTGGTGACCTGTAGATAAATCTATAATTGACAATCTTCGGTGACCTAAAAATAAATTCCCATTTGAATTAAAGTAAGATCCTTCATCATCAGGTCCACGATGAGTAATCACCTTTATCATTTCCTCAGCTACTGATCTATCAATAGGTTCGGAATATTTAAAATTATATTTTCCTGTTATGCCGCACATTTAAATTTTTAATATTGAATTAAATAGCAGAACTGGTTTCAGCTTTTAATGGGATTTTATCAGGTAATAATTTTCTGTAAGCTTTAAGAAGATTTTCAGAAACGATTTCCCACGCAAGTTCATTTTTTACACGCTGCTTTCCAAATTTTCCCATTTCTTCGCGAAGTTGTGGATTATCCATCAACTCAATAATTCTTTGAGCAAATTCCCTCTCATCATTGGGAGTTGCATATAAAGCTGCTTGTTGTGCTGAATATCTTGTTTCTCTCAGATTATAGCTCACAATTGGTTTGCCCAGACTCATATATTCCATAACCTTTATCCATGTCGAGTAATCATTAAGCGGATTTGATGGATTGGGATCAACACATATATCAGCAGTTGATAAATATTTTAATAAATCTGCAAAAGGAATTTTACCTGTAAACCGGCAATATTCCTGTAAATTCAATTCTTCTCTGAGTTTCTTCAAATCTTCTAATGAATCACCCGGTCCTATGATAACACAGTGAAAATCTTTTCTATTAAATTCATTAACTAAAATATGTAGAGAACGAAGCAGATAATCTACACCATCCTGTGGACCCATAACACCAATGTAAACGAGTATTTTTTTGCCTGTTGATTTTAATTCTTTATCCGGTTCAACTTCTTTGAATAAATTCAAATCCGGCCCATTCCTTACTATGAAAATATCATCAGGATTTTTCTTACCTCGCTTAATATCTATTTCTTTATAAGATTCATTTGTTGCAATTATAATGTTAGCTGACCGAAGGCATAATTTTTCCTCAAGCAGTAATGCTTTATGAATAATGCCTCCATTAGTCTTATATCTTGATAAATATAATTCAGGTGAAAGATCATGATGGTCAAAAACAAATTTCTTACCCAGCAGTCTATAAAATAAACCAATTACAAAAAGGGTGTTTGGTGGATTATGCTGATGAATCACATCGAATCCATCTTTAATTAACACATAAAATGAATATATGAAAGCCGCAAAAGTGAAATAGAAATATTCAATTATGTAACCCAGTTTTGTAGCAATTTTATAAAATAATCTTATAATAAATGATTTTGATTCAGTAGATTTCTTAAATACCTCAAACCACGGAACTCTGTAAACATTTACACCGAAAACATTTTCGGTAAGAGGTTGATTAGGATATTTTTTTGCTATAACACTTACACTATAACCAGCATTATATAATTTGTTTGCTTCATTCCTTACCCTTGTATCCTGAGGATAAGGATTTTCAACGATCATTAATATTCTACCAGCAGATGCCTTCATATCTCTCTTTCGGAATTTCATTTTTATTAAACAATCTTACTAAATCGAACAGGTAAATATCATCTGATTTTATTGCATTAAGAAGAGGTTCTTTATAAGCAACTTCTTTTTTTCCTATAACTATTATTTCAGAATCTTTTATCATTTCATCAATTGAGTTTTTCATCAATGAACTTACATGAGGTATTACTGTTTCAATATATCTTTTATTTGAGCCGAATAATTTTGCAAGTGATACTTCACGGTCAAATATGGAAACATTAAATCCTTTTCCAATTAATTTTTCAATTAATTCGACGATCGGACTTTCACGCAAGTCGTCCGTACCTGCCTTAAAACTTAACCCTGCAAAACCAATATTCTTTTTATCTAATTTGCTTATCAGGTTAAAAGCATTTTCTACCTGTTGTTTGTTACTCATCATTAAGGAATTTAGTAAAGGAGTATCAAGATCAAGTTCTCTGGCTTTATAAGTAATGGCTCTTAAATCCTTCGGTAAACACGAACCACCAAAAGAAAATCCAGGTTTAAGATAATAGTTGGAAATATTTAGCTTGTTGTCCTTGGAAAAAATATCCATCACCTCATGACTATCAATCTGCAGCTTTTTACAAATATTACCGATTTCATTAGCAAAAGTAACTTTAAGGGCGTGAAAAGTATTGCTTGCATACTTAACCATTTCAGCAACTTTTATATTTGTAAAGTATAATGGTGCTTCAATGTTTTCATATAGCTGTGCAACAAGTTTAGCACTTTTCTCATCATTGCTTCCTATCAGAGTAAATGGAGGGTTATAGTAGTCATAGATTGAAGTACCTTCGCGCATAAATTCAGGATTCATACAGACACCAAAATCTTCACCTAATTTTTTGCCGGATTCTTTTTCTAAAATTGGTATTACTATAGTCTCAATGGAACCAGGAAGAATTGTACTTCTGTTAACCACTACATGATAATGATTTAATTCCTTTAAATATTTTCCAATGTCACTTGCAACTTGTTTAATATACCTAAGATCAAGACTACCGTTATCATTACTGGGTGTTCCAACACAAATTATAGAAATATCAGCATCAGGAATTTCAGTATTTGTTGCTTTAAGAAAACCCGAACTGACCGTTTTATTTATAAGTTCATCAAGGCCTTCTTCAACAATAGGGCTTTTACCTTGATTGATTATCTGAACCTTTACCGGGTCAACATCAATTCCGGTTACTTTGTGATTGTTTTTTGCAAGGCATGCAGCTGACACACAGCCAACATAACCAAGGCCAAAGATGTTAATATTCATTTAATCCTGGATTTTTGTTATAGTGGTATTTTTTTTTCAGTAAAGTTAATTTCAATGATTATGCCGTAAAAATACTTAAAAACTGGTGATATTTGAATTATTAATGAATTAATTTTCAATTAAAAATTAAGTAAGAGAATTTGTCTCACTTATATACAAAAAACTTTGTGAATTGGAGTTTAATGTGCATATAAAGCTGGAAGCTTATTGTTTGAAGAATGAATTTATTTGAGCTTTTATGTACTTCTTATAAAATTTTTTGATGTAGTAAGCTTGCTGTATGGGGTCATATTTGTATGAAGCAAATTTACTATAATGGTGGATGCCAGATAGTGGTATTTTATCTCCTATGTAATACTAATTCAGTTCTTACTTCCATTGAGTCTAGCTAAAAAGTTCTTTGTGGTACATAGTGCCTTTGTGATTTCGTGGCTTTTGTTTTGAATTCTGTTTATAAAAGGTATTTTATTTGCCACAATGACACAAAGTCACGAAGCAAAATTTACTTTTGGACAACATCAAAATAAAAAGTATAAAAATATTTGTTTCTTTGGTACCATTTAAAGTAGCAGACTTTTCCAGAAACCTGCAACATCTTTTGGCAATGCATTCCAGTATTTCCCCTCGTAATTAGTTTTTACATATTCAAGAAATTCAATATAAATTTTCACATCAAATTCTTCATAACTTTTGCCCGAAGATTCAAAGTCAATATAATCAGGATGAACATTAACAAGTACCATTCCGTAATTTTGTGCTATCCAGTTAAGCTTATCAATCCAGATTTTTGGTGAAGACTCTTTCATTAAGACGAATGGTGTAAAGTCCTGCGGCAGTGTATATGGCAGTTCGATGTAACCACCGTTCTTATTTCTTTTATTCTCGACCCAAAATGGAAAAATTGTACCCACACCATCTGGCTGCGGTTCGAATGGATCGGTATCGAAAGTTGACATATCGTAATCAATCTCAAGCGCACCTATCCAATCAAGATTATGATGCATAGCAGGTGCACGGAATCCTCTTGTATTCCATTGCTTGAGATAAAAATTAATTTTATCTGCTCTTCTTAAAAATTCGCTTTCAGATGAGAATAATTTCCCGTCGTGATAAAGTCCATGAACACCAAAATCAAAGCCATTTTCTCTAAGAATGGTAAGCAATTCCATTTCAACTTTATAACCTCTTTCAGGCACAAAGTTAAAAGAGGAAACGAAACCAAGTCTCTTTTCAAGCTCCATTAATCTGATTACTCTATCGAAACCTCGTTTATGTTCAACATCGTGTGTGAGTACGAAAGCAAATTGTTTACCATCGGGCCAGCCGTTAAAGCATTCTGGTTTCCTCTCTGAACCTTTAAGCACAGGCCAGATATCTTTATACTTTGGAAGTTTAGATAAGATAAGTTTTTTCCTTAGTAATAACTGCAGCTTGCGGGGGATGAAGGGTTTTAGTATGTAAAATAATTTTTTAAGCATAGGTAAATATAAATGAAAAATTGATTTAGAAATATTCTCACGTAAAGCCGCAAAGGGATTATAAAATCTTATACCTTATACCTCATCCCCAATCTCCCACCTCCTACTACCTACCACCCAATAGACTTTTCTAAAATTTTGCAAATAGTTACCATTTATTCTGTCTTGAATTTGTGATAATCTGAGTCATCTGTGGTTTTTGCTGCGATGCTTCTTTGGTTTTATCTTCCGGAGTACAGACTGAAGTCAGCGTTACGATTTTTATTTGTTGAGCTGCCCAACTATACCTATAAAAATCATTTATTAATTTTATTAAGCAAAAAAGGGAAAATCCGTATTACCGTCTCACTACAGTGTCACCTAGTGTTTCCGTAACACAGACTAAAGTCCGTGTTACGATTTTTATTTGCCCAACTAATATCTATAAAAATCATTTATTAATTTTATTAAACAAATAAAGGGAAAAACCGTATTACCGTCTCACTACAGTGTCACCTAGTGTTTCCGTAACACAGACTTAGGGGAGTTTTGCATAACTATTTTTGTTGATCCTCTACGAGTATCTGTTTTACTTTGTTAATTCCACTTTTACAAAAATTGAACAACTACAATGTTCCTTAAAAGTTTTTGACCTCGTAGAGGTCAGATTATTGTAGAAAAATAAATATAAAATAGTATTAATCCTCGTAGAGGATTTATAAATATTAGTTCTGGAATTATGCAACTGATCCTTAAGTCTGCATTACGATTTTTATTTGTTGAGCTGCCCAACTAATATCTATAAAAATCATTTATTAATTTTATTAAACAAAAAAGGGAAAAACCATAGTACCGTCTCTATGCAGTGTCACCGAGTGTTTCTGCAACGCAGACTAAAGTCCGTGTTACGATTTTATATTTGCCCAAGTAATATCTAGAAAAATTATTTATAAATGTTATTGAACAAAAAAAGAGACGATCTTTTGGATCGTCTCTGCAATGTCACCGAGTATTTCCGTAAAACAGACTTAAGTCTGTGCTACGATTTTATATTTATTGCTTCGTAATGTTACTGTTTAGATTTTCTTAACGAAGATATGAAAAATATCTTGCCCACTGTGAACCAAATAAAGCACTCTGACTGGGTACAGGTCCGTTGTTGTATGAGAATCCCCAGGCAGTTTCAGATTCACATTCACCAGGAACACATTCAACCGGTACTTCAAAAGCTAAAACTTGTCTGATTGGATTACAAATTTCTCCAGGTCCGTATACTAAAACTAAAACTTTTTCTCCGCAACCGGGAACATATCCTTCACCATATTGAATAGCTGAATTAACTATTTCCTGTCTTAAGGCGGCGTTATGAGTCCAGTAGCCGGTAGAATCAGGGTACTGCCAATTAGTTGCCTTTCCGGAAGGATTTATCAACTGCCAAATTGCAGCTTGAACTGTCTTTCTATCCCAATTTGATTCTCGATTATTAATAATCCAATTGATAAGATCAAGGTTCTCAGGTTTTTCTATGAAAGTGGAACAAGTTGGTAATTCGCCATAGCTGCAAATGAAATTAACTGTCCTGGGATTATTATTAGAAATACTTCTCGCATTATCAACACAAAAACCAAAAAATGGTTCAGCAGAAAAATTAAATACTCCTTTAACAGTATATAGAGGAGCATCAGACGGTTGCCAGGTTGGTGTAAGTGTGGAATTAGCTGGGAATTCAGGACATAAATTAACTGTTGGTATGACACTGCAATTTTTCACAACAGCATGTGCAGCTACATAAACAGTCGGAGGTAAATTACCTATCGGAATGGTGTATTCAACTTCATTAACATTATCATGTGTTCCTTTATAAGGGAAATTACCTACCTTTGGGTTGCCATTTGAAGTTCTAGGAAAATCATTTGGATTGCCGACAACAGCAAGGTGTGTTTCTGTGATACTCCAATCTGAGTCGTTTAAATTGTATTTCACTTTAAGGTTTGTACCTTCTGTTTTAATGCAAACCGTTCCTACAACATATTGTTGACCAGCAACTAATTCGACACAGGTCTCTTGACCAGGAACAGTATTAATAGGGGTTATCGAAAGAGTTGAATTAGTACTGTTTTTCTTATCAAGATCACTAACTGGCGAAGTAACATCTTCAGCGCTCTGACAGCCAAAAAAAACTATACTAAAAGTAAGAAATAGAAATAAAGAAAAGATTTGTTTTTTCATATTAGTGCCCTCGTAGTTTGTTGGTAAAAAAATAACTCTTATCAATTAGCAACTTATAAGCCGTAAAATTAGTAAAGATTGGTTACTTTTTTAATGTTTTCAGTTATTAAAAAGAGATAATGTCTTATTATGGAATTTCTGTATAATCTCTGATTATTAATTGCCCGAAATTCTGATTGATTAGCTTGATTTCTTTAACAGACTTACATTTTTATATCACATCGTTAGTTATCATTTAAGTTATTAAGTCCAAGTTTTATAGTCTCGCAGACTTTCAATAATATCATAGAAAATGACGATATAATATTTTACCTTCTGCTTCAAACAATTTATCTGGTAAATGCTTATTGATATTTGTTAAAACCCTCTTAAGTCGGTTTTGCTCTTTTTTAATTATCGGTTTATTTGGATAATGATAATGATAAATCGCTTCTTTTTTAGCTGCCCATTTTTCTTTAAATGTTATCAGTGAGATATTATCAAGGGATGTTCTTCCAAAATCAATCTTCTTTGCCCCCATCTGATGAGCTTTTTTAATTACTTCAAAAAATAATTTGTGATTTGGATATAGATTGAAATAATCCTTATCCGCCGCAGTGTATTCTAGATAAAAAGTATCTTTAAAATTTAAAATAAAACCTGTCGCAATCGGAATGTTATCCTTTATTATAACCGGAAGATGAATCATATTAAATTCTTTTAATGATTGCCAGACATTAAAGAAGAATTTAAATGGCAATGGAGGTATTAGCAGTCGCTTTCTTAATCTAAGCTCCAAATGATAAAAGATTTTTAATTCTTCAACAGTTTCACCCCATTTAATTGTAAGGTTATTTTTTTCTGCTCTTCTGATAGAAGCTCTTACACTAGTTGGATGAAATGCATTAAATGTATCATCAATTGACTCTTTCAGGTTTAGAATATGAGTTACATATTCACTTTCCTCCGAAAATTCATTCAGGACATTACTATAATTTTTTAAGGTTCTAAGATCAAAAGAATTGAAATCAGGGAATTGTTTTTTGATAAAATTAATACATTCCTGAAGCAGGCCGTTTAAAATCAGAGGATCACAATAAGTTGATAAAGGAAGCGTTACTATACGTTTTCCGGTAATTATACTTTTTACAGTGAAGAAAGGAAGTATTCCGGTAATCTCTTCTTTTTGATTCCTGACAAGTAAGTAATAACCTTTCTGGTTAAAAGATTTTTCAATAGCTGAAAGCCACGAAGGATGATGATAAATGGAGGAATCATGAATATTCTTTAAAAATCTGTCTATAATTTCATAAATATCTCCGCTGATATCATCTATATCCAATATTTTGTAAATCAATTTCACTAATCAGAATAACTTGATACTATTTTTTTCCAAACCTCAATATCAAGAATCTGAGACTTTTCTATCAATAAGATTGGAGTACCGTCGATAATCGGGTAACTTCTTCTGCTGTTGGGATCTGTAGAAATCAAATAGTCTTTAAATAAAACTAATTTTGCATTTGATTCAGGGCAACGAAGAATTTCTAATAGATTTTCACTAAGCATGTTTATATCCTAATTGTTAGATAAAAAATTGACTATTTCAACAGTAAGTTTTTTTACATCAAAAGAATGAATATTGTGTCCTGCAATTTCTGGTTTAATTACAAATCTACAATTTTTTAGCAGAGCCCTATATTTATCTGAATATTCAAATAGTGAACGATTATCACCCTTGGACCAAAAAAGTAAAACCGGCTTTACAATTTTTGTTAATGCGGAAATATAAGAACTATCATATGACGCAGTCACGGAAAATGCTTGATATCCTAAGCTATGAGGAAACATAATTCTGAATAAAATATTAGCTGTAAAGTATTGCCCTAATTTATTTAGAATCCCTGGTTTATAGAATAAATTACCGGGAAATCGATGATTCATGGAACCGGGAAATCCGGATGGAGCTAGGAGTACCAACTTTTTTACACTATTAGGATATTTTGCACAAAAATAAACTGCCGTAGATGCACCCATTGAACTTCCAATTAAATGACATTCTTCAATACCAAGTTTTTCCAGCAGTAATTTAAGGTAAAAAGCCTGTGTATCTAATGAATAGTTTATGATTGGTTTATCTGATTTTCCAAATCCGATCATATCATATGTTAAAATATTATAATTTTTAATATTGTTTATTATTGAATCCCACATATGAAGGTTTCCGCCGAATGAGTGCAAAAAGACTATTGTCTCAGTTTTCTCAAGATTGATTTTATAATTGAAATGAATTTTGAAACCGTTAATTTCAATGAAATCATTAGATTCAGATAAATTGGTAGAATGGTTAGAAGGTAATAAATAACCACTCAATAATAGAATTACTAAAAATATAAAAATAACTGAAAATGCGATGATCATTAGTCTATTTCTCATATTTATCGAAAAACAGTTTTATATATATATTGTCCTAATGAATGATAAATTCTGAATGGTAAATGTGAAATAATTTTTGGTGCTGAACTTCTGATTAAGTTTTCTTTATGTTTTAAATGGATTGGGTCACTATAAAAGTAGTAATAATTAAAATATTCCTTTTCCCCTCCCCATCTTTGTTTAAAATTTTGAAGACCTTCGTTTGATGAATCGGTTCTTCCGAAATCAAATATTTTATATTCTTGGTCAATTGCATTTTTAATTGAATGATTAATTAATAAGTGACTTGGATGTAGTGAGATAAAGTTTTTATTAGTAGCTCCGTATTCATAAGTATATCTGTCTTTGTATTTTAAATTTATGACAGATGATATTATCAAGTCATTATATATAGCATGCTTAATTTCAATATTGTTCAAAGGAGCAAGATAAATTACTAGATTTTGAAAAAAATTGAATGGTTGAGGTAGTAGACCGTGTTCTTTTCTCATTAATTCATAATTATGGTAAAATGCTTTAAGTGATTTAGAATCACTACCATCTATTATATCGACTTTGTTCGCCATTACTTTTTTTAACGGACGAATTATACAACTTTTATGAAATCCCTTTGCAATCGCATCATAATCATTATTCAGATTAATGAGATAGGAGAAAAAATCATTTACAATTCTGTCAGCTTTTGGAATTGAGAACTGAAAACTATTTGTAGTTCTTATTTCAAAGTAGCTTATTTTATTTTTTTTTATGTAATGTTTTATGAAAAGAATTAATTCGCTTAATTCATCCGCATTATTTACCAAAGGATTGCAGCTCTGAGCGCTTGTAATACTTATTAACCTTTTATTTTTTAAACTACTATGATGTAAAAAGAAAGGAATTCCTGCCTTAATATCATCATTAAAATCGGCAAAGATAACAGGTTGAATTTCATATGTTTTTTTGATTACCTCAAACCAATGAGATGTATGGTAGATGCTCCCATATTGATGATGCCAAACAAAGTCATTCCATTCTTTCAATTTATTTAAAGGTAATATTCCCAACATCTAAATCAAAACCTTTTCTGGTTTGCAATTTATCCTTTTACCTAATTCAGTTTTTCTGAATTGAATTACTGGATGAAACGCCCACCGAGGAGATACTAATTTATAAAATAATTTTATCAGATTTCGGACAAGAAATGCTTTTGCCGGTGATTTTTCCTTCAGTTTTCTGAACTTGGTGCTTTCTTTAGGCAAAGGTAGAAAAGTTTTAACGGGCTCAAAGCCAAACTGAGTTACAAAATCTATAAGCGAGAGATAAGTAAAATACCTTACATGAGCATAGAATTCATATCTTTGCAACTCACCTTTAGTAAAATCGTGAAATGTCTTTCCTTTTAATATAAACGGTATAACAAAATGAATTCCCGAATAATTTGGAACTGAAAGAAAAAGATCGCCATCTTTTTTTAATATTCGCCTTATTTCATTCATATGATGATCTATATCAATTATATGTTCGAGCGTGGCTAAAGAAATTACTGCATCAAAACTTTCATCTTTGAAGGGGAATTGAATATTCGAATTATCAAGGTCAAAGGAAGTAGTTTCTAATCCTAATTTCCTTAAACTCCTTAAGCTTTCTTCGCTGATATCATTCGCAATTATTTTACAACCATATAATTCTTTCACTCGCTTTGCAACTATTCCTATTCCAGCAGAAATGTCTATTACATACTTATATTTGCCTTCTTCAAATATTTCAGGAAATATTCTATGTCTTTCATGATACCATGGGTAGTTTTCAAGTTCTAATCCACGCAATCTATCATTTTCAAGTGGCTGAGCATCAACCCTCATTTTACCTCCTTTTTATTATGTTGAGTAATTTTTTTATTGTAATAATTATGCCGTCAATAAATCGTTTAAATAATGGCATTAAATCGGACTTATCAAAAATTGTTTGGGTATTCTGATTAAAATAAGGTTTTATAAATTCTTTGAATGACAGTTTTTCAATCTTTCTTGATTTGATTGTCTCAATAATATCTTTTCCTGTATCAATCCAATAAATGCTTTGTTCAAAATTTGAAATGACTTTTGGTAAAGACTTGTCAATAAGATATCTATAAGTTAGATATGGAAAATTATAACCACATTTAACAGCTAGTGGTGTTGAAAGATTTTGTCTACCATTCACTTCCATTAAGTAAAATTTCCCATTTACAGCATGTTTTTTAAACTCTAAACAAGCAAAGCCATTGTAATTTAAGTAATTGATAATTTTTCTTCCCGGCTCAATTATATCTTCAATCCATTTACTTACAATTACCCTTGGGAAACCAATATTTGGCGGTGATAACCTTATTTTTTGAGCTGTAAATTCTACAATCGGGTTACCTTTTATAGAAAATAGATTATAATTTGCACCTTGTTGATCGTCTCCTGGAATAAATTCCTGCATCATCATATTTATATTCAACCCCTCAATCATATCAAAAGCAGTCTTAAGTTCTTCAATACTTCGAATGATTAACATTTTCTTTTTGAAAATATTAAAAAACAAATGCCCTATAGAGGGTTTTAAAATACATCCTGCGCCCATTAAACGATAATATTCTTTGGCCTCCTCAAAAGAAATGGGATTATAGGTTTTAGGATAAAGAATCCCAAGTTTATCTGCAATATCGTACGTGTTTTTTTTTACAATAATTTTTTCAATTAAGTTTATATCATTCGATTCCACAATAAAATATTCTGATAATATTGATCTATGTTTCGCCACTGACAAAAGTGTAGGATCATCTGAGGCGAAAAGTACTGCATTTTTATATCTTTTCCCAATTTCAACTAATTGTTTTATAAATACGGTTTCATTTTCAATTGGATTAGCTATAAAATATTTATCAACTACATATTTAGAAACATAACCCATATCATTTTTACTATAATATGCACTAACTATTGGTACATTTTTAATACCTAATGCCCTTATTATTCCAAGCCCAATCTTATGACTACCGACAATCACAGCAGGCACTTGGGGACAATCATCTTCATATTCAAAATATTCGGCAATCATTATTATTTAATCATTTATTTGTTTTATTTAATTCAAATATCCAGCGGTTTGCAAAATAAGATAAAAACCTTACTTTATTTTTATTACTCAATCTTATAAGGTAGTTGTTGATTTTAATATTTGTACTCAGATTAAAATACGGGGTTTGGAAAAAAGTATATGGGCCATAAGCAACCGATGATAAATTGAAAACCCGAAATTTTTCCTCTTTAAAAGTTTTAGTTAATGTTTTAAGACTGAATCTTTTATTTTTAAAATCAACATTCATTGAAACATCGTAATTTGTCTGAGCTCTTTTTTTAATGTCTATTCCTAATTTTTTCAATAGAAATTGAAATCCTCTTATGAGGTAGTATGGATCTGTTAAGAATCTTAAGCTATAAAGATTAGGTGCTGATAAAATAACAATTCCATCGCCCTTTAAGACTCTATTAATTTCCTTTAACGCTTTAGGTATATCTGGTAAATACTCAATTACACCAATACAGAGAATCACATCAAATGAGTTATCGTTGAATGGTAAATTTTCAATATTAGACTTTATTAAGTGAGACTTGCCATTAAATTTATCTAATTTTTGTTTTGCTTTCATCAACATCCCGAATGCAACATCTATCCCCGTAACATTGTGATTTCTTATTAATAATTCTTCCATATAATGTCCGGTACCACAACCAATATCAAGAACATTAATTGTCCTTCCATTTGCAAACCTATCAATTGCAAAAAGAGCTTTTTCCTTACGTGAATCAAGTTCATAAATCATAAAGTTTGGAGGATTTTTGCTCTTAGAATAAATTTCTTCCCAATAATTACTTCTTTTACTAAAATGTTCAGATAATTCTATAATTCGTTCAGATGTTTTATTTCGTGTATTATTATTTCTCATAAAGCTTATATTCTGTATCAAGTTAAATTTATCTCATCCTAAATGTTTATAAAAGGATTTCCCAACTAATTTTAATAGCCATATTGGACTCTGGCTGAAAATTTTATTATGAAAACCAGTAGTTTTGCTATCCGATGAGATGAATCTTTTAGTTTTTATTTCATATCTTGTTGTATAGATTATTCTTTCTTCAGCGCCAAAGCCAAGTTTAAATCTTCTTAATCCTTCGTGCTCAGTCTCTGTTCTGCCAAAATCAAATTGTGTAAAACCTTGTTGGTTATATTTTTTTATTGCTTCCCACATTAAAAGATGGTTAGTACCCTTAGGTAAAATGCTTTCAGAGGAAGCGCCAAATTTATACAAAACCTTTTCACCAGTAATAAAAAACATCAAAGCTGCTACAGGCTCAACGTTTTTATACGCAAACAAAATATCACCAAAGCCCTTTGAAATTATGTTATCAAATATTGATTTAAAGAATTTATATGGCTGGGGAGGTAAGCCATGTCTTCTTCTTGTAATACATTGAAGCTCGTAAAACTTTTTTATTCCTTCGCTTGTATTATCAACACTGATTTTAACTCCTTCTTTACCGGCAGCTTTTATATTTCTTTTAGTATTCTCGCTAAAAGATTTGAAAAGATCATCTTCAGTTTTATTCAGAAACAGAAGGTGTCTTAAATCAGTTCTGAAAAATTCCGTTTCATACGGAAATTTGGTTTCGGAAGATCGGAATTCAATAAATTTTAAGTTTTGTTCATTACAATAGTTAAATACTGCATCTTTAATTTTTTCTGATTCCTCTATTGAAGAAAGTAATGGTTCGCAAAAGTCGCTGAAGGGAAGAGACACTAACCTGTTTCCGGTAATTTTACTTCTTATCAGCATTGAGGGAAGTATAGACGATAAGTCCTTTCCGTTTGAACAGGTAAAATAGACTGGCTGATAATTATATGTATCAACCAAAACTTTCGCCCATTCTCTGGTGTGAAAAAAGGAATAATCGGAAAATTTAAAAATATTCTCGTTCCAGTTGTCTATCCTTAAAGGATTTATAATTTTAATTTCGTTAATGAGATAATTCCTTAATGTATATTTTTAAGAATAATTTTATTCTAAAAATTATTTTGAAAAATTTAAAATCTATTGAAACCTCTGAAAAATAGGATTTGTCACTTCTATCGAGCTGCCTGCTGACGCAATCAGCCTGCCTGCGGTAGGCAGAGGTGGAGGAGTTCCGATTAGATTTCTCAGTCGCTCCGCTCTTTCGAAATGACTTTTCTGAATTTTTCAGAAGTCTCTAATTTTTATTTGATAACTTTTCAACAATCTCAGTTGTATTTCCAAATCTTAATTTCTCGTTCACTTTAATTTTATGTCCTTGCTTTGACTTTCCATTCCCGTTTTTACTTCCGTAACCGTAGCCATAACCATAGCGATGCTTGTAATAATAAGATTTCTGAATATCTGCTGCATTTATAACCAAACCTTTGATATTAATCTTTGCATTAAGTAACTCTGAAATTCCCCAGCGAACTGTTTCAAGCAATGAATGTTCCGGTCTTACAACAACAATTGAATTACGAATCGAATGAGAAATTACAAGCGGATCAACAACCCGTGTAACAGGAGGTGTATCAATTAATATCAGGTCATATTGAGTTGTATCTAATGATTTAAACAATAAACGCATTCTTGTAGAATCAAGTAAAGTTCCTGAATCAGAGCTCAATCCTCCTGCGGGAATGATGTCAATATTTTTTGATGCTCTTGTGTAAATTTTCGGCGGAGCATCATTGATTAAATAGTCCAATAATCCTTTGGTTTGTTTGTTTAGACCAAATATTTCTGACAAATCGCCTTTTCTTAAATCGCAGTCAATTAACAGAACTTTTTTACCTTCCTGAGCTAATGAAGCAGCAAGGTTTGCTACAACAGTGGTTTTGCCTGAATCTTCCTCACAGCTTGTTACCATTAACAATTTGGTTTCAGGCTCCAGGTTTTGAAATAACTTAGTCTTTAAAACCCGATATGTTTCCTTTAAACCATCATCCTGTACTGAAAGCAACGCAACTTTATGCTCAGGATTATTTTCAACCACCTTAACAATGTCCTTAGATAGTTTTGGAATTAATGATAAAATCGGAATTCTAAATTCTTCTTCGAGCTCATCAAGATTTACATATTTAGTTCTTCTTAATTCAATAATAAAGATTAATAGAATGCCTAAAAATGAACCGAGTATTAAACTTATAAGAACTATAAAAGACTTTTTAGGCCAGGAAGGGAATGGTGGTATTTTCGCTTCATCAACTATCGAAATATCCTGAGGGCTTGAAAGTTCTGCTACTCTCATTGCTTCACGCTGATCGAGAAGTATTGTAAAGATTTTTTCGTAAGTTGCTTTTTGTCTTAATATCTGAACAAGTTTATTTTCCTGTGCAGGTAAACTCTGCAATTTGGATTCATACTTCGACATCATATCATTAATCTTAAGAAGCTTTTTCTCAAGATTGCTTATCATTATCTGATATGCTGTAATCGTATTTTCATTGAAAGTACTTAGTCTTTGTTTTACAGATGCAATTTGTTCATCAACAGCTTTAACATCAGGATGATTTTCCGTACGCTTTTGTAATAGCTCAATTCTTTGCAATTCAAGATTCGATAATTGTCTCATTAGTTCTGCAAACGGTGAGGTACCTTCGCCTTCGCCTCTTGGATTCAAATAACTCTGGTCAAAAAAACCTTTTTGATTGAGTTCATTTTGTAAATCGGCTACTTTGTTTTTATAATCGGTGAGCATTAAATCAGTTGAAACTTTTTCTGCTTCAAGGCGGCTTAAGAATCCAACAATTTCCTGCGAGCTTGCATCAATTGACATTATCTGTCCGCTTGATTTAAAGTCACTCAATACTTTTTCTGCTTCTCTTAATTTTTCCTGGACCTCCATTAATTGTTTATCAACAGTATTATAAGAATAACGGATGGTTTGCTTTTTTTGGTCCATTCGGGCTTCGCGGTATTTATCTACTACAGTGTTTGTAATCAATGCCGCAGCATAAGCTGAACTGCTTGAGTAACCAAGATTAAAAATATTTGTTTTGCCAACTCTCGACACTTTAATTCCTCGCGATACTCCTAATGCAGTCTGATTTATATCATTAATTGAAAAAATTAACTCACTCTTAAGTGGAGCATCTGACCAGCTGAAATTAATTTTAACACTTTTATTTAATGTGAGAGTGCAATAACCATTTGTATCCTGCGGGATTGTAAAACCTGGCAATGTATCCAGTATTGAATTGGTTGTTGATGTTGGCTTCTGAACTTCACCTTCATCGAGAACTTTGTTAGTAAGAATATCAATAAGAATATATTTATCTGTATCAACTTTTCTGATTGCATAATCGCCTGATATTAAATCATTTACATTTTCAAATTCGATTTTGAATTTTTCAGGTATTCTGAACTTCCTTGCATTTTTCTGAATGAAATCGGGGTCATTAATCTCAATGAATGGTTTTTCTATTTTAATGTTTTCATCGTTACTGTTCCATTTTATCTCTTTAACAGTACTGTACAGATCTAATTCTCTTGCCACATCAGAGGCAACCTTAAAAGTTTTTATCAGCTCAAGTTCGGTTTCGATTTCATCAGTTGATTGTAAACTTAACAAAGTAGAAATATCTGTTCCGCTTGAAAATCTTCTGTCATTCGGATTGCTTTCCTTCTTTAATGTTGCGCTTGCTTCATATAAAGGTGTTGCAGTAAAGCTATATATTAGTGCAATTATTAAAAATAGTCCTACTGTGCCGAATAATATTTTTTTATTCTTTGAAATTATCTGAAATATTTCAATTAATGTTTTCTCTCTCTTAGGTACATTCTTGCTGCTGAACCTGAGAGGTACATATTCGTCGTTTTGTTTATTCTGTTCCATATTCATTTATGTTTTTATTATCTGATTAAAAGCGCTATTACTGTACTTAGTACTGCAATTCCCGAAAAAATTATTGCGTATTGAGATGCATCAGCCCAGAAACTTCTGGGTACAAAAATTCTGTCACCTGAGCGAAGTCCGAAATCAGCTGCAGTATTGCCTTTTGCTGTAAGTTCAGAAACATTAAGCTCAATTTCTTCTTCACCGCGCAGAATATAGATTTCTTTTGAAGCCGCAGCACCTGTTACACCTCCGGCAAGTGCTAAAATACCACTAATCTTTTCAACATCGGTTACATAATAATAACCAGGATTTCTCACCTCACCAAGAATATTAATCCTTAATAAAGGCTGAACGGTTAGCTCAGGATTTTTATATAGTGAATCATACTTCGATACAATCTGAGTTTTGATAAATTTGAAATCACGATTCCGCGTATCAATATTGCCAATGAATGGTAATTGCAAAAGTCCATCCTGCTGAATGTAATAATCACCGGAGATATTATCATTTATATTATAAAAAATAATTCTCACTCCATCTCCCGGATTAAGAATCTGACTATATAAACCTGAAATATTTGAAACAACGAACAAAAGAATTAAAAATATTTTTTTCATAAAACTTTCTGAGATGACACTCGATTTGTTATAAAGGATTGTCCAATTATTATGCCTATGTTTTATTGAGTATTATATAAAACTCAAATATAAAATTATTAAAATGAGATTAATATTAAAATATGTGTCAAAGTTGTTAAATAATTGCTATTTATTATCTACACAAATCTTTTCATTTCAATTGATAAAACAACAAAAGCGCTTTAGCATAGTATTTGAAACCAAACATCAATCATTTTCAAATTTTAATCATTGAGGAGATAAAAATGCAAGTTCCTTTTCTGGATTTAAAAGCACAATACAATAGTATTAAAAAAGAAGTTAACGAAGCAATCCAAGAAGTTTTGGATAATACAGCATACATACTCGGAAATTCTGTTAAGAATTTTGAAAAAGAGTTTGCTAAAGCTCACGATGTAAAACATTGTGCCGGACTTAGCTCGGGAACAGATGGTAATCATTTGGCTCTTTGGGCATTAGGAATTAAACCAGGTGATGAAGTAATAATTCCTGCAAACACTTTCATTGCAACTGCTTGGGGTGCAACTTTATGCGGGGCAAAACCTGTTTTTGTTGATTGTGAATCAGATAGTTATAACATAGATCCAAAAAAAATTGAAGCAGCAATAACTCCGCGAACTAAAGCAATTGTAGCTGTTCATCTATATGGCCAACCTGCTGATATGGACCCATTGAGAGAAATTGCCAAAACAAAAAATATTCATCTGGTTGAAGATTGCGCGCAAGCTCATTTAGCAGAATACAAGGGAAAAAAAGTTGGAGGATTATCAGAAGCCGCTTCATTCAGTTTTTATCCAGGTAAAAATCTTGGTGCTTATGGCGAAGCAGGGGCAATCTGCACTAATAATGATGAGCTTGCTGACTACTTCCTTAAATTAAGAGAGCATGGTCAATCGAAAAAATATTATCATCAAACCTTTGGTCATAATTACAGAATGGAAGGTATTCAGGGAGCTGTACTTGGTGTTAAGTTGAAATATCTTCCGCAATGGACTGAGGCAAGAAGAAATGTCGCTAAAAAATATCGTCAACTGCTTGGTAATTTTGATAAAATAAAATTGCCTGTTGAAATGAGTTATGCGAAACATGTTTACCATTTATATGTTATTCAGGTTACAGCCACTGACAATTTACAGAAAAATTCAGAGTTAAGAGATAAATTAAAAGATTATTTGCAGGATAAAGGAATTGCAACTGGGTTGCATTACCCGGTTCCGCTTCACCTTCAGGAATGCTTTAAAGATCTGGGTTACAAAGCCGGCGATTTTCCGGAAACGGAAAAACTCGCTTTCACCGGACTTTCATTGCCAATGTTTCCTGAATTGACAGATGAGCAGATAAATTACATAGCAGAAAGCATAAAAGAATTTTTCTCCAAAAATTAAATTTTGTCTCATTCAGTAAATCAATTTTCTGAATTCTCAGTATGAAACCGAAAAATGAGATTAAATGCTTAAAATTGAAAAATTAAACCACTTTCAATGGCACGATAGTGGCAAAAGTTAAATTCTGTGAGGGCATTTTTTAACAAATAAATTTCACTTTATGCAAAAATTATTAAACTATAAGAGTGTTTATTCAATTGTTGATGCGATCATTTTGTCAGTCTCATTTTTTCTGTCAATTTATCTGTTAAGAAATGATGCTTCTAAATCAATTCTGAGTTTTTATTCAGATCATATTTTTGTAATTCCTCTGATATTTCTTGTTGTTTCGTTTATTATTCTGGTATTTCAGTACAATGGATTATATTTAATTGATGTTGTGCTCAAGAGAACCAATCACTTTGCTGCACTTCTGAAAGCAATTTACTTTAGTGCGCTCACGATTGTTTTGTTCTCAATGGCACTGGACTTTTATGGTCTCACTGATTCCAGATTGTTAATCTTTTTGTTCCTTCTGATTAGCATTCCGATGTTTATTCTAATACGCGTTTTCTTTCTGCGTCAGTTTTATATTGAGTTAAGCAAAGCCGGATTAAGAAAAAATGTTTTAATTGTTGGTGATGGTGAAGCAGGTAAACTTCTTGCTACGAAACTTATATATGAAAATCCAATCGGATTAAATGTTGTCGGGTTTGTAAATGACCAGCGCAGAATAGGTGATTTCATAATTAACGACTTAAGAAATTTCGGACACCTTAAAGACCTTCCTTATCTTATTCAGGAATTGAAAATAGACGAACTTCTCATTGCTATGGATGAAGAAGATTATGATAGAGTTTTCAGTACAATTGATTATTGTAAATCGCTTGGAATAAGAGTCAGAATTACTTCAGAAATTTTTGATGTAATTTCAGAAAGAATAAGAACTGAAAAATATATTGACATTCCGGTAATAAGTGTTGATCCGAAATACAATGATACAGTGACTTTAACACTTAAAAGATTTTTTGATGTAGCATTTGCAATCCTTGGATTAATTTTTCTTTCACCTGTGATGATCACTATCGCTGTACTTGTAAAATTATCATCACCCGGACCGATTCTTTACAAACAAAAAAGAATAGGGCTTTACGGAAAGGAATTTGATTTTTATAAGTTCAGATCAATGAAACCTGTTGATGGAGAAGATGAAGAACGCAAGAAAAAAATGATTGAATTTATGAAGAAAGGTCAGACCGGTGGAAAAGATTTGAAAGTAGTTAATGAAGATAGAATAACCTGGATTGGCAGAATTATCAGGAAAACTTCTCTTGATGAGTTGCCGCAATTATTTAATGTAATTAAAGGCGATATGAGTCTTGTTGGTCCTCGTCCTTGTCTTCCTTATGAATTTGAAAATTACACTGAATGGCAAAAGCGCAGAGTTAATGTGATGCCTGGTTGTACTGGTGTTTGGCAGGTGTGGGGAAGAAGTCAGGTTTCTTTTGATGATAGTGTTGTGATGGATATTTATTATATAAATAATATGTCGCCCTGGCTCGACCTGCAATTAATTTTCCAAACTATTCCCGTGATGCTCTTTTCAAAAGGCGCAAGATAATAAGAAAGGTTTTTTATGAAAGTTGGAGTAATCGGACTTGGGTATTGGGGTCCAAATCTGTTAAGAAATTTTTTAGCACAACCAGATGTTGAAAAAGTTGTTGGCTGTGATCTTAATCCTGGTCGTATTAAAGCAAACAAACCCAAATTTCCTAACGCTCAGTTTACCGAAGATTACGATCAAATATTAAAAGGTGATTTTGATTTAGTTGTAATCGCTACTCCTGTTGCTACTCACTATCCGTTAGCTAAAACAGCGCTTGAAAATGGAAAACATATATGGGTTGAGAAACCTTTTACCGCTTCTGTAAATGAAGCAGTTGATTTGATTGAAACAGCAGAGAGGAAAAACCTAAAAATTTTTGTTGATCATACTTTTATTTACAATGGTGCCGTAATAAAACTTAAAGAACTTGTTGATAGGGGTGTACTCGGAAATATTCTTTATTTCGACTCTGAAAGAATTAATCTTGGTTTGTTCCAACGCGATGTAAATGTTGTTTGGGATTTAGCTCCTCACGATTTATCAATTATGCTGCATCTTCTTAATAATCAAAAACCAAAAGCAATTACTGCTACCGGTATCGCTAATTTTAACGGGATGGAGAATCTTGCTCACATCTGTGTTTACTTCGAGAATAATTGTTTCGCTCATTTTCATGTTAACTGGACTTCTCCTGTTAAAATAAGAAGAATGATTGTTGGTGGTGATAAGAAAATGGTTGTTTATGATGATATGGAAAATATGGAAAAGATAAAAGTTTATGACAGCGGTGTTGACATTAAGTCAACAGAGAAAATTCATGAAGCTTTGGTACAGTATAGAATAGGTGATATGTATTCACCAAAAGTTACACAGGTAGAAGCTTTGGCGCTTGCAGCAAGAGAATGTATTGATGCAATTAAAGAGAATAGACATCCTCTTACTAATGGTTACGATGGACTTGAAGTTGTAAAGATTCTCGAAGCAAGTGACAGATCAATCCGAAATATGGGTCAAATTGTTGAGCTTGCCGATTTAATTTCAGCTTAATAAAAATTTATTCTGTGAGGTTATTACTGTGGAGAAAAAAAATATTAATAATGTTAAACTCGGGGAGAATGTTAAAATTTTCGATTTCGTTAATCTCTATGGCTGCACTATTGGTGATAATACCAAAATCGGTACTTTTGTAGAAATACAAAAAAACGCAACCATAGGAAAAAATTGTAAAATATCTTCCCACACTTTTATTTGTGAAGGCGTACATATTGGGGATGGAGTTTTTGTCGGACATAATGTTACCTTCATAAATGATAAAATTCCTCGTGCAGTAAATCCCGATGGTTCTCTTCAGACTGAAGCTGATTGGAAGCTTGAAGAAACTTTTGTAAAGAATGGTGCTTCAATTGGCTCTTCAGCAACTATTTTATGCGGAGTAACTATTGGTGAGAATGCCATTGTGGGAGCTGGTGCTGTAGTAACAAAAGATGTTCCGCCTAATACGGTTGTGGCGGGAGTTCCTGCAAAGGTTATTAAAAAGCTTGCTTAATTCTGAAAACTTACTTAACGAACAAGTAAAGAGTCAAACCAACCAACACAAAAAAGTAAAGCACTGAAAGATAAGTTTTAATCATACTTATCTTTAGTGCTTTTTTTCTTCTTAAACCTTTTACAGAATTTTTCTGAATCTCTGAAGAGGATCTAAAGTCTGCTAATTTTATTTTTTCAGCTGAAATCATTTTCATACTTGATTTTCGAAAAATTCAGGAAAAATTATACCATCAGAAAATTTTCGAAAATCGCTGCTTTTCCAAACGATTTCAGCTAATAAGAAAAATTTACCTGCAGAATATTCCTCAAATGTTAAAATTCATCTATCTATTTTCTTATTTCTGCAAAACGATTCTGATTCTTCTGTTCTGTTTTCTTCCTTCCTCAGTAAGATTATTTGCAATAGGGAAGTTATCTGCCAATCCATAAATCTCAAATCTGCTTCCATCCAATCCTTTTGAAATGAGATAATCATAAACAGCTTTTGCTCTGTCGTAAGACATCTTTTTAATGTATGAAGCAGCACCCTGACTATCCATATGTCCTTCAATTCTCCATCTGGTATTTGGTCTGCTCTTAAGGAATTTTACAAGCTCGTTCAATTGAGTTGAAGCAGTTTCCTTAAACTTAGCAGAGGTTGACTGGAATAAATCATCAGCACTAAGTACCATTTCATCAATAGTAATTCCAAGTTCAACTTCATCAGGGCAGCCATCTTCATCCAAATAACCATTAATTGTCTCTGCTTCATCAGGGCATTCATCATCTTTGTCCGGAATTCCATCTTTATCATTATCTAAATCAGGACAACCATCCTGATCCTGAAAACCATCTATATCTTCTGGTTCATCGGGACATTTATCAAGATAATCCGGTATTCCATCTGCATCTTTGTCAGCATCGGGGCAACCGTCATCATCTTTAATTCCATTATAATCTTCCGGTATGCCGACACAATCATCTAAATCATCAATAATTCTATCACCATCGCTGTCAAATTCAGGGCAGCCATCTTCATCTTTATAGCCGTTAAATGTTTCCGGTGCTTTTATACAGTCGTCATATTCATCTGGTATTCCATCTCCGTCAGAATCTCTTTTTGCAAGCAGGTTATATGAAAAACCAAGTGTGATGGAAATGAAACTATCTTTACTTTTTGCTGCAGAGAAATCTTCAAGATAATCTGTATTGGGAATAAAGTATTCTCCTTGAACATAAAGAGAAACTGCGTTGCTGATATTGTAACGCATTCCTCCGCCAATACCTAAATTGGCAATTATCTTTTCATATTTACCTTCTTTGTTGAAAGCTGCTTCAGTGCCGTCTTCGAGCTGGGGACTAAAATTGAAATATGAAGCGCTAAACATAAAGTACGGACTAACTACTTCGAACATATCAAAACCGATATTCCCGATAAAACCAAGCTCAAAAAATCTTGTTGAAATTTTCTCAGGAATATTTCTTATGCCATCATTGCTCGTAATAACTCTGCGACTGTCTTTTCCATCAACTTTGCCAAGCCCTGTTCTTAAGCCAAAACCAAGATTTAATCCTGTAAGTGGTTGAAAATTATATTCTGTGTTAAATCTAAAGACTGAGCTTGACACCTGATTTTTATAATCAGTAAATCCTTGTGTAAATCCGCCTTCGAGTGATAGAAGAAATTTGTTGGTTTTAAATTTTAAGTCGCTGATGTTTCGATAGTATGCTTCATTTTTGATTTGAGCATTAATGCTTGAGAGGATAGATAATGATATCGTAAAGCAGAAAATGAAAAATAAGTTTAATTTATTTTTTTTCATGACAACAACCTGATTTTTTAATTCCCTTTTAACAAAATTAGTTTTTTATTTAACTAACTTCAAAAATAATTGCCTAATTGAAATCATTTTTTATTTCCATTCCTTTCTTCTTTTTTACTATCTGGTGGCATTTACTTTGTATCACAATATGTAAAAATGAAGAGGAAATATGAAAAAATTATATTTTATTATCGGATTATTGTTCATAAATATTCAGTTGTCTTATTCTCAAACATATTCTGATAAATGGGCTTTTGGTATTGGTGCTACTTATCCAAGATTCTTTAGTGTAAGTGGTACTGATTTTTCAGGAAATGAAAATTATGGCGGTTATTTTTCAATAGAATATTTCTTTAACGAGCAGGTTAGTCTAAGACTTCTTAATAATTATCTGAGACTTGAATCTAATTATTACAGATTTCCCGGTGATCAGGTTCAATCACACTTTCTTAATCAATTTAGCTCCAATCTTGATGTAATTTATGAATTTCTACCGTGCAGATCTGTTTCGCCTTACTTATTATTTGGTGGTGGAGTTACTTTCTTCAAAAATGAAAAGTCATTTAATCCTGATCTCGATGATGACTTCTTCGGTTATCAGATGAATTTCGGTGTTGGTGTAAGATGGGGATTATCAGAATCCTTTGCCCTGAAAACCGAAGCAACTTATCACACTGCATCAAATAATAAAATTGATGGTAACGACAGATTTAACGAGAATTTCAAAGGTTTCTTCGGTGGTAATGGAGATACCTACGGAAGAATTGATTTCGGCTTATTGTGGTATTTCTCAAAAGGTGAAGTATCAAATATTTGCGACAGATGTCCTGAAGGTGTAAGAGAATTCTATTATCGTGATTCAATAATTGTTAAAGAACCTTTTGAAGTAATTCGCTATCAGAAAGATACTGTAAAGGTTAAAGAACCTGTTTTATTTAATGTTCATTTTGACTTTGATAAATATTCGTTACGACCTGAATCTTATCCGATACTTGATCAGGCAGTAAAAACTTTGAATGAATTTAAAGATGTACAGGTAATAATCTCCGGACATACAGATAGTTTTGGTTCAGATGAGTACAATGAAAAATTATCAAGGCAAAGGGTTGAAACTGTTTATAATTATCTTGTAAGTAAAGGTGTAAATCCAAATCGTATCAGTAAAGGATGGTTTGGTGAAAAACAACCGCTTCGTTCTAATGATAATGATATAAACAGAGCTTTTAACAGAAGAGTTGAAATAAAAATTTCGAACTAAGATCATTCAATCAACTACTTTAAATAATTGTCAGTCCTGGTATTGTCCGGGACTGACAATTTTTTTATCAATTTCCAAGTCTGACTTCTAAATCTGATTTTAAGTTGTATTAATTTTAGATGATTTATTACCACTTCAGTTTGAACCTTTTTTATTATTTTCGTCTCTCATATCAGGCAAAATTGAATTAAATATTAAACCTGATTGTTTTAACTTTTGTCAAATACAAAAAATTAAGAGAGATATATGTCCAAAAATTTAATAATCATCCTATTTGTGATTTTTTCGCAGATAATATTTTCACAGAACCGTTCCGGAAATCAGCAGGGAATGATGGTGAACGGAAAAATTTCAGGAACTGTGATAGATGCACAAACAAAACAAACTATAGAATACTGCAACATAATTTTATTTAATCTAAGAGATTCCTCAATGGCCAATGGAACAATTTCAGGTAAAGGAGGAAAGTTTGTTATTGAAAATGTTCGACCCGGATTTTATTTCCTGAGAGCATCTTACATTGGTTATTATAATAGAACTATTGATTCCATTCTCGTTACACCAAGAAATCCGGAAGTTGATCTTGGCATTATTGCTCTTGATGAAAAAACAATCGAACTTACAAATGTTGTAGTTACTGGTGAGAAGGAAGTAATTATAAACAATCTTGATAAGAAAGTAATTAATGTTGAAAAGGATTTGACGAATGTCGGTGGAACTGCAGTTGATGTTGTTCAGAATATTCCTTCAGTTAGTGTTGATGCAGATGGTAATGTAAGCTATCGTGGAAATCAGAATATAAGAATTTTAATTGATGGCAAACCAAGTGAACTTCTTGGACTTGGAAGTGGTGATATTCTTTCAAACATTCCGGCCAGCCAGATTGAATCAATTGAGCTTGTCACAAATCCTTCTGCTCGATATGATCCGGAAGGTACCGGCGGAATTCTTAACATAGTTCTTAAAAAGAGAATCAATGGTGGATTAAATGGAAATATCAGTTTAACTGCCGGCACTGGAGATAAATTTAATGGTTCGCTTAACTTTAATTATAAATTGCCTGATGTGAATTTCTTTGCATCGATTGATTCTAGAATTCATAATGCTGATAACAATGGGAATTCATTCCGAACAAATAACATAAATAATTCTCTTTCTTATCTCGATCAAATAAATAACGGAACATTCAATCATTTTGGTCATAACTTTACTGCAGGAGTTGATATTACTCCGGATAATTTTAACACATATACTTTTTCTCTTCGTTACAGAAAATTCGGATTTGACAATGAAAGTCTTGTTAAAACAAAAAATCTGAATTCGTTAAATGAAGTGACAAGGTATTTTGAAAGAAACAGTGATGCTGAAAGAAGGATGAATGCATGGCAGTATACTTTAAGTTATAAGAGAACATTTGATACAAAAGGCGCTGAATTCACAGGTGATATTATTCTTGGCGACTTTAAAATGAAAAGAGACGAAAATTTCCTTCAACAGAATTTTAATAACGACTTAACTCCTACTGGAGAAACTCTTACGCAAAAAGGTCTATCCAATAACAAAAATCTTCAATGGACTATTCAATCAAATTACATAAATCCAATTGAAGGATTTGGAAGAATTGAAACCGGTTTTAAGATAACATTAAAAAATTTCAATTCTAAAAATGATTACCTGAACTTTGATAATAATTCAAATATCTGGTTAAATGATATTACCAGAAAAACAGATTTTGATTATAAGGAAAATGTTTATGCCATTTATGGAATTTACTCAAATAATTCCGGAGGTTTTCAGTATCAATTAGGATTAAGAGCAGAGCAGGCGGATGTTACAGGAACTGAAAATCTCACAAACTCATCTTTTACCAATGATTACTTCTCGCTTTACCCAACAATGCATCTTGTGCAGTCATTACCAGATCAGCAGGAACTCCAGCTAAGTTACAGCAGAAGAGTTGAAAGACCGAATAACAGACAGTTAAATCCTTATATTGATAGGTCTGATTCACTTAACATTTCAAAAGGTAATCCGGAACTTAAACCTGAATATATCAATGCAATTGAGTTCGGTTATTCAAAGTTGATTGGTAAAACAGCTATTACTTCATCATTATTTTATCGTAATACAAACGATGCTATAACAAACTTTACAGTTGTTAATGATAATGGAATTACAGAAACAACATGGAGAAATCTTGCTAAGAATCTTTCTTATGGATTGGAATTAACTTTTAGCTCACCTTTGGTTGATTGGTTCAGAACAAACACAAGTTTTACTTATTTCAAAAATGAATTTGAAGGTCTGGGAATTTCGAATTCAGATTATAGCTGGATGGCTAAAATGAATAACACTTTTATGTTAAGCAAAGATTTCAATTTCCAGATAAATCTGAATTATAATGCGCCTACAATAATGGGTCAGAGCAAGATGAAAGAACAATTTGCAACTGACTTTGCAATGAAAAAAGATTTTCTTGATGGACAGCTTTCTTTAACATTAAGGGTAAGCGATGTATTTAATACACGTAAATGGGATGCAGAAACAGTAGGTCAGAATTTCATTACGACTTCTTACAGAAAAATGGAATCGAGAGTTGCTTATCTTGGTATTTCATACAGATTAAGTCCGGGCAATAACAATCGTGAAAGAGAACGAAGACCAAGAGATGAAGAAGGAATGGATGAATTTTAGTTGAGAGATAATTTTTCGAAGGGCTGACTAAAAAGTTCTCTGTGGTTTGTAGTGCCTTGGTGACTTGGTGGCTTTTGTTTTGAATTCTGTTTGTAAAAGCTATTTTATTTGCCACAATGACACGAAGGCACGAAGAAAATTTACTTTTTAGTCAGCCCCTTTTTTGTTTTATAAATCTTCAGAAGTTTCTCAGCGGCAAGAGTTGGAGTAAGTACTCCTTTCAGGATTTCATTTTTAATATTAGGTAATTCTTTGTTTATTTGTTCATCATTATAAAAATCATCAATAAGTTTATTTTCAACCATTTTAAATACCCACTCAACAATCTGATTTTTTCTTCTCTCTTCAAATACTCCGCTTGCTTTGGTTTGCTTCTCAAATTCCTGGATAATTTTCCACAGCTCTTCTATTCCTTTGCCGGTTAAAGCTGAACCAATATAAGCTTTTGGCTGCCAACCCTTTGTAGCAGGTTGAAGATAATGCAATGCATTGTTATAATCATTTTGTGCGATAAGAGCTCTTTTCTCATTATCACCATCGGCTTTATTGATAAAAATTGCATCGCATAATTCCATCACACCTCTTTTAATTCCCTGCAATTCATCACCTGCACCGGCAATTAGAACAAGTAAAAAGAAATCTACCATTGAGCGAACAGTAACTTCACTCTGTCCAACTCCAACCGTTTCAATCAAAATTATATTAAAACCTGCAGCTTCAACAATTGAAATTGTTTCCCGCGTTTTTCTTGCAACTCCTCCAAGCTCGCCACCAGATGGCGAAGGTCTGATAAAACAATTTTCTTCTTTGGAAAGTTTTTCCATTCTGGTTTTATCACCAAGAATACTTCCTTTAGTAACGGTACTGCTTGGATCAATTGTAAGAACAGCAACTTTGTGTCCTTGTTTGATAAGAAACATTCCTAGTGTTTCAATCAATGTGCTTTTACCAGCGCCTGGGACTCCAGTGATTCCGATTCTTAGTGATTTACCGGAGAAGGGAAGAAGTTTCTTTAAAACTTCCTGTGCAATGTTATGATGAGCAGGATTATTACTTTCAATTAAAGTTATAGTACGGGCTAAAATATTCCGGTCGAAATTCAACACTCCACTGACATAATCGTCAACTGAAAGGGATTTACGTTTCAAATCTTTTTGACCTGCGCCTGGGCTTGATCTTGAACTCTTTACGCCTTTAACTACACGCACTGCAAATGCTTCTCCCGCATTTTCTGGCGTCCAATCAGGTTTGTAAGTATTTGATTTTTTCATTTAAGCTTTGGTCCTTTTGTAAGGCAAATATAACTAATCTGTCTAAAATTCGAGCCAGTTTAAGAGAATTGTTTAATGGAGAGTCTGAATCATTACTTAATCAATCCGTTAGCTTATGATTATAAATCTAGAATAGAAAGACGCAAACCTCCGAGGTTTTCAAAACCTCGGAGGTTTAGTATTAAAATTCGTACGGTACTTTAATTTTTTTATCCATTAAAAATTCAATCATACTTTCTCTTGATTGAAAGAAGGATTCAACATATTTAATATCTGTTAATTTTCCTTTTCTTAGACCGATTAAATCTTTCGCATTAGAAAAATCCCAATCACAAATGCTGTCTGCCAGATTAGCTTTAACAGGATTTTCAAGAATATATTTTATTATCCAAACAAAATAAGATTCATCTTGAATATGTTTGTTTTTTATTTTACCCTCGAACAATGTTCCGCTATGTTCATATTTTTTGTTTATAGATTTAACATACGAGTTTAGCAGTGATGATATGAATAATGAGATAGATAATTCATCTGTGGTTTGCTTTAAGAAAATATGAAAGTGATTGGGCATTAAACAATAAGATAAAATCTTTATTTTGTATTTGTCAGAATAAAATTTCATTTTTCTTAAAAAGTAGAGATAATTTTCTCTTTCATAAAAAATTAAAGCTTTATTAGCCCCTCTGTTGTAGAGATGATGATAGGTGTTTTTGTAGTAGGGTCTTGGTTTATCCATAATAAAATGCATCGCCCAAACCTCCGAGGTTTTCAAAACCTCGGAGGTTTAAGGTTTAAGTTGAATTTTATTAGAACCTCTCTTTTACTAACTCCATAATCTTTTTACCTGCTTCAGGAATTTTTGTGCCCGGACCAAAGATTGCTGATGCCCCGTGTTCATAAAGATAATCATAATCCTGTGCAGGAATTACTCCACCACAAATAACAATTATATCTTCTCTGCCGAGCTTTTTAAGTTCTTCAACGAGTTGAGGCAGCAGAGTTTTATGTCCACCTGCAAGCGAGCTCATTCCAACAACATGCACATCATTCTCAACTGCTTGTTTAGCAGTTTCCTCAGGTGTTTGGAAAAGCGGACCAACATCAACATCAAAACCCATATCAGCATAAGCAGTTGCTACTACTTTTGCTCCGCGATCGTGTCCATCCTGACCCATTTTGGCAATCATTATTCTTGGTCGTCTGCCTTCTCTTTGAGCGAATTCATCAGTCATTTTTCTAACTTCATTAAACAACTGATCATCTTTTGAGTATTCGCTGCTGTAAACTCCGGAAATTGTTCTTGTCACTGGTTGATACCTTCCACAGACTTTTTCAATTGCAAATGAAATTTCACCAAGTGTAGCTCTTTTTCTTGCTGCAACAATAGCAAGCTCGAGAAGATTGCCTTCGCCTGATTGAGCTGCTTTTGTAATCGCATCAAGGGCTTGCTGTACTTCATTTTCATTTCTTTTCTTTTTTACTTCCTGAATTCTTTTTATTTGATTAAGTCTGACCTGAGTATTATCAACTTCAAGTATTTCAATAGGTTCTTCTTTTTCGAGTCTGTATTTATTAACACCAACAATGACTTCTTTACCTGAATCAATTCTTGCTTGTCGTCTTGCAGAAGCTTCTTCAATCCGCATTTTGGGAATTCCTTCCTGAATAGCTTTTGTCATTCCGCCGTATGATTCAACTTCAAGAATGTGTTCCCATCCTTTTTGTAAAAGTGCATCAGTCAGCGATTCAACATAATAAGAACCACCCCAAGGGTCAATCACTTTAGTGATATAAGTTTCGTCCTGCAAATATAATTGAGTATTGCGAGCGATACGAGCTGAAAAATCAGTAGGAAGTGCAATTGCTTCATCAAGTGAATTTGTATGCAGCGATTGTGTGTGACCAAGTGCAGCTGCAAGTGCTTCAATACAGGTTCGTGCGACATTATTAAATGGATCCTGTTCAGACAAAGACCAGCCTGATGTTTGCGAATGTGTTCTCAACGACATTGATTTAGGATTTTTTGGATTAAACTGTTTTATCAACTTTGCCCAGATTAATCTTGCAGCGCGAAGCTTTGCAACTTCCATAAAATAATTCATTCCTTCTGCCCAGAAGAATGATAATCTTGGTGCGAATTCATCAATATCTAATCCTGCCTTAATTCCGGTTCGAACATATTCTAAACCATCAGCAAGAGTGTAAGCCATTTCCAAATCTGCAGTAGCTCCAGCTTCCTGCATATGATATCCGGAAATTGAAATGCTGTTGAACTTAGGCATGTATTTCGCAGTAAACTTGAAAATATCAGCAATGATTCGCATTGACATTTCAGGCGGATAAATGTAAGTGTTGCGAACCATATATTCTTTAAGTATATCGTTTTGAATTGTTCCGGTTAACTGTTCGTGTTTTACTCCTTGCTCTTCTGCGGCTACAATGTAAAACGCCATAACAGGAATTACAGCTCCGTTCATTGTCATCGAGACAGACATTTTATCAAGAGGAATCTGATCAAACAATATTTTCATATCTTCAACTGTATCAATTGCTACTCCGGCTTTGCCCACATCACCAATAACTCGTGGGTGGTCTGAATCGTAACCTCTGTGAGTAGCTAAATCAAACGCGACTGATAATCCCATTTGTCCTTGTGCAAGATTTCGACGATAGAATGCATTACTTTCTTCAGCCGTTGAAAAGCCAGCGTATTGTCTGACTGTCCAAGGTCTTTGTACATACATTGTTGAATAAGGTCCGCGCAGAAATGGAGGTATACCTGAAAGGTAATCAATGTGTTCTAAGTTTTTTATATCGTCAGGTGTATAGAGAGGTTTGACGGAAATCTTCTCCATTGTTTCCCAGATAAAATCCTCAAAAGATTTTCCGGTTTCCTGTTTGAATTTCTCTTTCCATTCAGTTTTGGAAATCTGTTGTGATGTTAAATCGAGTTTTGTTTCTTTGAAATTAGGTTTCATAGTATTCTCTTTAAATCTTAAAACAACTGCACGCGGATCGAACAGATTAAACTGATTGTCGCGGATTAATCTGTTTAAATTCGTTAGATCTATTCAATCCGTGTTCCATTATTTTATTCTTTTTAATAAACTACTTAAAATTAAATGTGCATCTGCACCAAGATAGATGAACTCATCCACGCCACTTGATTTGTGCTGTTCAATCTGATCTTTTGGATATCCTGCAAGTACAATAATTTTTTCCGGTGATTTTGATTTAATACCTTTAACTATTGCTGGAACGAGTTCAGGATAAGTATCATCAGTTGAGCATATGGTTATAATTTCAGCTTCTGATTCTAATGCTTTCTTTACTGCTTCATCTGTATTTGCAAATCCACTTGACGGATAAATAACTTCAAATCCGCCGACTTCAAAAAATCCTCTTGAGAAATCTGCACGGGCTTTATATTGTTTAAGCGGACCCATGATTGCTAAAAATACTCTTGGCTTATGTCCGGTTTTCTTTCTGTAATCTTCAGAGGCGAAGCGAAGTTCTTCAAATATTTCTGCTGCTCTGTTAATATTAAGCGGTTTAATTTTAATTTCATCTTTTCCGGTTGAGCGAATTGAACTTGATACTTCTCCAATTGCAGCACCGTCAATGTAGGCTTCAATTGCAGTTTCAACTAAATCATAGGATTTTGTATCAGCAATAATCTGAAGTTTATCAAGTATGTTTTTATGCTTTTTATCATCACCACTTATTCTATACTTCTGAATATACTCAACTCGCTTTTTGTAAATATCAATATAGTCAGGTTGTCTTGGTTCAACGATTTCTTCTTTCGGATTTGCATACATATTTGTTCCGACCAAAACAGATTTTCGTTTTGCATAGTCTTTTTTTCTTGCTTCAGCAATTTTTTCTACTTCGTTCTGAACAAATCCACTTTCAATTGCCTTAAGCATTCCGCCCATTTCATCAATCTGCTGAATTAGTTTCCATGAAGATTCTGCAAGTTGAGCAGTTAAATGTTCAACAAAGAATGAACCGGCAGCAGGATCTATTACCTGATCGAGATGAGATTCTTCTTTCAAAATTATCTGAGTGTTACGGGCAATTCTTCTTGAAAAGTTATCTGGTATATCAAAAACTTCATCAAATGGATTTGTAGTCAATGCATCAATTCCACCAACAACTGCAGAAAAAGCTTCAGTTGTGGTTCGCAGCATATTTACATAAGGATCAATAATTGTTTGATTGTATTGAGTAGTTTTTCCGTGGATATAAATTTTTCTGCTTTCTTCAGGAACATTATAAAGTTTAAGAATTTGATTCCATAAAATTTTTGCTGCTCTCAGCTTTGCAATTTCCATAAAATAAAATGAACTTATTCCAAAAGTAAATTTCATTCTCTTGACAACTTCTTCAATTGCCAGTCCACGATTGCTCATCTCTTCTAAATATTCAACAGCAGTAGCGAATACGAAAGCAAGTTCCTGAACAGCATTTGCACCTGCATTATTGTAGTTCATTCCACTGATTCCAATTGTTCTGATTGGTGAGTTGGAACGAATCATTAATTGAGTTGCAAATTTTATTTCATCAAAAATCTGTTTGAATGAGTAGGGAAGAAAACCATGGCGAAGAATAAAATCATAAGGGTCAGATGTAATTGAACCTTTAAGATTCATTAAGCTGATTCTTAATTCTCTTGTGAAAGCTGCAAAGAGAAGTGTGAAAGGTAAAGCCGAGAAACCAGCATTGATATGAAGAGGATATTCGGTTAAATCAATATTATCAAAAAGCACTTGCATTTTTCTGATGCCGGAAATTGAAAGTCCGCCTTTGCCAACTTCACCGGGCTTTGATTGGTCTGCATCAATACCTAACTGAGTTGGTAAATCGAGATTGATGTTGATGCTGTTAAGTCCTCTTTGCAAATCATAACGAAGAGCTTCGTTTAATTCTTCAGGTAAAGCGTTAGAATACTCCTGAGCAATTTCCCACATTGATGAGTGATAACCTGAAGCTTTAGCGCCACGGACAAAATTATCAAAACCAGGATAATTATTTAAGAAAGGAAGATCTTTTATATCATTAGAAGTATAAATTGGCCGAAGCTCAATTCCTTCATAAGTTTTGGTGAAAAGTTTTTTCTCAAAAGATTCACCTTTAAGTTCAGCTTCGACTTGTTTTTTCCATTCATCAAAGGTAGGAACAGGAAAATCTTTTTTAAGATTTGGTTTTTCTTCGAGCCTGAATTGATCTGACATACAATCTCCAACTTGCTAAAATTTTCTAAGCAAAATTACAAAAACAGGCGTAATAGTCAGCTAAGAATTTGGGAATAAAAATCCGAAGCCAGAGAATTTGTGACTGAGATAAATGTTAAATGTTAAATAAAAAGGAAAAGTGATAAAGGTAAAATTTTAAGTAAAAGTTTTATTTGCCCAAGTAAAAAAATCAGTTAAATTAAAAACAAGTATTTCTTTTTTCTTATTTAGTCCTTCAGTATACTTTTTCCTTTTTACAGCATCTTTCAACCATAATATCGCTCCTTCTTTCCATCCTCTTCCATCAATAAGAATCATAATTTTATTTTCTGGCATAGACTCTATCACATTGAGGTATAAATATGGAAGCTTTTCATCAACTGAACCACTTGTTTGCTGCCATTTGCATTCAATTCTCATTACTAAGTCATAAGTTTTAGAAATTAAAAGAAATTCAGTATTACCACGGTGTTTATATATTGTTGTATATGGAACGTTCGTGAGTAAAACCTCATCACCAAATGAAGATGGCGATTTAACCCAATCTCTATATTTAACAATCTTAAAACCCTTGCCTGCTAAAACAGTCTTAACAGCAGTTTCTAATTGATTGCCTGTAATGTTGCCTTTTTGCCCTTTTCCCATAGTAAGTTTGTGTAGTTTGTAATTACTAATTCATTAACACTTCCTCTTTTTGTAGCAACCGAATTTATTAGTCTTTTTGCCGGAATTCTGTAAATGTTAAAACCTTTATATAATTTTTCAAAGAAATCATCTTTAGGATTAACATTTTTTGGATCAGAATTACTAAGCATTAGCTTATGACCATCAAAGTGTAATTTCCTAAAGAATTTTGCCAAATCTTTTTGCTCTTTATCTGAGAAATTGTGATGACTATAAGAGTTAAAATTTGATGTAGAACTAAGAGGTCTGTAAGGTGGATCAAAATAAATAAATGAGTTTTCCCTTAAATCGTTTTGAATTTCTTTAAAGTCTCCCGATTTAATAGTTGCAATTTGTAAAACATAATTTACTGCCAATAAATTTTTTTCATCACAAATAGTTGGATTTTCATAATCCCCTGCAGGTGAATTAAATTCTCCTTTAGAATTTACTCTATATAAACCATTATAACATGTTCTATTTAGAAATATCATTTGAGCAGCACGAGGAATCCAGTTCTCTGAGTAATTTTTGTAATCTATATTAAATCGTTGAAGGTTATAATTTGTTCTTTGTTCGTAATAAAATTCCTTATTCTTCTTTTTGGTTAGTGTTGAGTAAATTTTCTGGTAACGATAAAGGTATTCTAGCAGCTTGTGAATATCTCTTTGAATTACTTTATATGTAATAATAAGTTCTTCATTTATGTCATATAAGAAAGCATTTTCAATCTTATAATTTTGCACAATGTTAAAGAATACTGCAGCACTTCCGAGAAAAGGTTCATAATAATTTTTGATAAGACCGATTTTTAGTTCCAGCGGATATAATTCTTGAAATCTTTCTAATAGTTGACTTTTACCACCCGCCCATTTAAGAAATGGCTTTGCACCGACTCTATATTCAAGAAAAAGATCTTTTACTTTTTGTTCTCGATTTTCTTTTAACTCGTATTTTTTCTTATTCAACATAATTTGCATTCTTTAATAGCTTTAATCATAATAACATCATTTTTTTCAAAATGATTGAGATTCTTAATTAAATTATCTTATTTATTTACTAAAAATTACTTGAATAAATTTCTAATTCCAAAACTCTATGCCGGCGGATTCCAGGTTGATGAGTCAAGTTTTTCGTTTTTAGTTAATGATTTTTTATCTCAACTACTCTGAAGATTGTTCTGTTAAAAATTCTGTACGAATTTTCAATATACAATCTCATTGATTCGATGTCATTCATATCAGGTTCATTATGGACAGCTTCAATAATGTCTTCATAAATTGCATCGAGAAGTTTTACTTCGTTATTCATAACTGGACTCCGGAATTCATAAAATTATTGCATCAAAATTACTAAAATTTAATTCAATTCTGTGAGAAATAATAAATCTAAAATCATTTTTCTCCTACTTGTAAATAATTGAATTCTTCAGAAAAGTGTTTTTTCACTTATAAATATTTTGTCTTTTTGCATGGAAGTTTTATCTTCAAGTAACTAATCCTAATCAAATGGCATCCTATTAAAAAAATGAGCAGACAACTTTATTTAAATATTTTGTTATACCTGATTATCATTTTTTTGTATCCGGATTTCACATCTTCGCAGATTAAAGATTTTCGAGTTTCACGATTAAACATTGATGATGGACTATCTCAAAATCAAATCCTATGTATTTACAAGGATAGCAAGGGTTTTTTGTGGATTGGTACTCAGGATGGATTAAACCTTTATGATGGTTACAAGTTTAAAGTGTTTAGGCACGAACCCGGGAATAAAAATAGCCTTCTGGATTATGCCGTTAATACAGTCTGCGAAACAGATACTGGAATATTTTGGATCGGAACTCGAGCGGGTCTAAGCAGATACGATCTGCGATCAGGTAAGTTTATTCATTATGTTAAAAATCCGGATTCGTCCAATTCACTAGTTGATAATTATGTGTGGGCTGTTTTGAAAGATAGTGAAGGCAATTTGTGGATAGGAACAAGAAATGGTTTAAGTCATTTCAATCCTTCGACAAAATTCTTTACAAACTATAAACATAATTCTTCAATATCTAATTCAATCAGCCACAATTTTGTCCTTTCACTTGCAGAAGATAAAAATAAAAATATTTGGATTGGAAGCAGAGGCGGATTAGACAGATACGATTTAAGACATAAAAAGTTTTTTAACTATAAATTATTTCCTGATAAACCAAATGATATTTCATTGAATGGAATAATGAGTCTTTGTATTAAGAATGAAATATTGTGGATCGGATCATATTCGGGTATGTATTCTGTAAGTCTTAAGGACTTTAATGAAAAGAGGATCATCATTAAAGAACATATGCTCAGTGGAGATATACAACAGACCGTTCAAAGTCTAAAAGATGAGCATAAGCAGCAGTCAATCCGCTCAATTTTTGTAGCCGATGACAATACAGTTTGGGCGGGTACTTATGGAGCTGGACTTATACGTTATCAACCTGACACCGAGAAAATAAAATTTTATAAAAACAGTAGCAGTTCTGAAAGCATTAGTGAAGATTATATCGTTTCAGTCCTTGAAGATGAGCAAGGAGTTTTGTGGATCGGAACATCTGGTTCAGGGATAAATAAATTCAACCGAACTTCAGAAAGATTTCAGACATTAAACATTCCGGATATTGATGGAAATAAAAAAGCCGGGATCAGTTCATTATTAGAAGACCGGTCCGGAAATCTTTGGGTGGGAACTCCTTCAGGCAACATTGTGAAGGTAAAAAATCAGTTTACAGAAAATGCCATCTTGAGCTATTATAATACGGACAAAAATCTTAAAACATATTTAAGTCCTATCGAAATTAGGACATTTTACGAAGACAAAAGTGGAAATATCTGGATTGGAACATTTGGAAAAGGGATTTATGTGATTGATCCGAGAACAAATAAAATTATTAGGTTCACTTATGATAGAAATAATTCTAAATCAATTGCCAGTGATTTTATACATTGTATTTTTGAATCCGCTGATGGAAACATTTGGATAGGAACCGGCACTGGCGGTCTTAACAAATTTAACCCTTTTGATAATTCTTTCACACATTTTAAACACGATCCGAATAATAGAAAATCAATTTCAACTAATGAAGTAACTGCTGTTTGTGAAGATGCTCAGGGCTTTTTGTGGGTGGGAACTTCTGTTGGTGGATTAAACAGATTTAATCGTAACACTGGCGAGTTTGATCATTTCATTCATGATGCTGATGATAAAAAATCTATCAGCGGCAACAGGATTATTTGTTTGTATGTTGATAAAAAATCAAATCTCTGGATAGGAACTTTTGGCGGAGGATTAAACAGATGGATTCCGGAACATAATTCCTTCGAGTACTTTTCTGTGAAGGAAGGGTTACCAAGCAATATTATTAATTATATAACTGAAGATAAGTCAGATAATCTTTGGATAACTACGGATAAAGGATTATCTGTTTTTAACTTTGAGTCAAAATCATTCAGAAACTTTGATGTCAACGATGGGTTGCAAGGCAACGAATTTTTTCACTCTTCCGGTTATGTAAGTAAGGTTAGCGATAACATTTATATTGGCGGAGTTAATGGACTGAATATTTTTAATCCGGATGAATTTAGAACTCCACCTCGATTATCAAATATTGTATTTACAGACTTTAAATTATTTAATAAGTCAGTTAATCCTGGTGAAGAATCAGCATTGAAAACAAACATCATGTATGCTGATGAAGTTACACTATCGCATAATCAAAACTTTTTAACATTTGAATTTTCTTCTCTCGATTTTAATAATCCTGGTAAGAATCAGTATATGTATATGATGGAGGGATTTAACAGCGACTGGATTAATTCCGGCAACCAAAATTTTGCCACATATACAAATCTTGATCCTGGTGAATATATTTTTCGTGTTAAGGCAACGAACAGTGAAGGATATTGGAATGATAAAGGAATTTCTATAAAAGTTGTTTTGCTTCCTCCATGGTGGCAAACGTGGTGGGCATACATTATCTATACTATTTTTATCGGTTCAATTTTATATTCCTTACGGCAATACGAAATGAAGCGGGTTAAACTCAGGAATGAGCTTCAGCTTAAAGATTTTGAAGCAAAAAAACTTCATGAAGTTGATCAACTAAAATCCCATTTTTTTGCAAATATTTCTCATGAATTTAGAACTCCAATAACACTTATTCTAGGTCTTCTTCAAAAGTTCGAAGGAAAGACTTCTGATAAAAACGATCTTGAAGATTATGGAATAATGCGAAGAAATGCCTTACGTCTGCTTCAGCTAATAAATCAATTACTTGAACTTTCAAAAATTGAATCCGGTAAAGCAAAGCTTGCAGCTTCGGAAAATGATATTGTCGCTTTTGTAAAAAGAATTTTTTCTTCTTTTGCATCTTATGCTGAACAAAAAAATATCCGGCTTCTTTTTAATAATAAAAATCTTAATGAAGTAACTGCTGAAAAGATCAATCTTTATTTTGATAAAGATAAAATGGAAAAGATAATTTCTAATCTTGTTTCAAATGCAGTAAAATATACTCCGGATGGCAATGAGATAGAAATTAAAATCACAACGCTAAAAGATTTTGTAATTATAAAAGTGATTAATACAGGAATTACAATTTCGCAGGCAGATATTAATTATTTATTTGACAGATATTTTAAAGTGCACAGAGCAGAAAGGGGAATGTTTGAAGGAACAGGAATTGGTCTTGCACTTGTTAAAGAACTGGTTGAATTACATCACGGCACAATCTCTGCTACAAGCGATTATGACGTAACTGAATTTACTTTAAGGATCCCTTTAGGTAAGGAGCATCTAAATGAAGATGAAATTGTTAAAAACATAAATGAAGATGAGAAAACTAAAAAATATGAAACACTCGGTGATTTTGAGGTGTTAAAGGAAATTTCTGAATCTGTAGACGATTTATCCAAAAAAAATGAAAAGAATATCATTCTTATTGTTGAAGATCATGGCGATTTAAGAAAATATATTCGAGAGAACCTATCTGACAATTATCAAGTTATAGAAGCACCAAATGGAAAAGAAGGTTTAAAAAAAGCAATCGAGGTAATTCCTGATTTGATAATCAGCGATGTAATGATGCCGGAAATGGATGGTTATGCTTTTTGTAAAAAGATAAAATCAAATGAAAAGACAAATCATATTCCTGTTATTTTATTAACTGCAAAAGCCTCTACTGAGGATAAGCTTGAAGGTCTGGAACTTGGTGCGGATGATTATCTTATCAAACCATTCAATCCTGAAGAACTAAAACTGCGTGTAAGAAACCTTATAAAAATTCGCGAAGAATTAAGAATTAAATTTACATCTGAGATGGTACTCAAACCTGCAGAAATAATTGTTCCTTCTTCACAGTTTCAATTTATGGAGAGAATAAAAAGCATTATTGAGGCAAATATGGAGAATGAAAAATTTGGAGTTGATCAGCTCTCAAGTGAAGCGGGAATGAGTCGATCACAATTGCACAGAAAACTTAAAGCAATCACAGATCAATCTACGACAGAATTTATAAGGAACTTCCGACTTCAAAGAGCAGCACAGTTAATTCTTCAGGATGCAGGAAGTATGGCTGAGATTGCTTACAAAGTAGGATTTAATAGTCAAGCATATTTTAATAAATCATTTCAGGAATTGTTTGGATGCTCACCATTAGAGTATAAAAAAAATCAAAAATAAGAGATATATTTCCTTTAAAATCACCACACAACCTTTTCTGCAACAATAGTTAAAACATTTGCGACAATTGTTAAAACAGCCCCAAAAGTGCGATTACTTCTGCAACAATTCTTAAAAACATTGCCACAATTCTGAAATCCTTCGCTTTCATTAAAAGTTAAGTTTGCTACCGAAATTTCTTCCGGTTTTGCTAAATGAAAATTAAACCAGCTCATAACTGGGAAATAAAAACAACTAAATAATCACAAACAAAAAGGAGGACGAAATGAAACGTCATATGGTTTTCTTATATGGAGTAATCAGCTACTTCATATTCTTTGGGGTGTTCTTATATCTGCCTGGATTTATGGGCAACTTTTTAGTTCCTAAAAGTATTGATTCGCCTGCAGCAGGACCTTTTGGTGAAGCATTATTAATTAATGCAGTACTTCTTGCAATGTTCGCAATTCAACATAGTGTAATGGCACGAAAGCCCTTTAAGGAATTTATCACAGTATTTATTCCCAAGGCTGCTGAGAGAAGCACCTATGTTTTATTCTCCAGTATTGCCGTGATTCTTTTATACTGGCAGTGGAGACCAATGGGTTCAGCAATCTGGAATTTACAAGGTACTGTTCTCGAGCCGGTATTGAATGGTTTAATGATAACCGGCTGGTTGATAGTACTTGTTACAACTTTCTTAATCAATCATTTTGATCTTTTTGGATTAAGACAAGTCTGGCTGTATTGGAGAAAGCAGGAATACAAACCATTGGGATTTGTAACACCAGGCCCATACAAAGTTGTGCGTCATCCGCTTTACTTTGGCTGGCTCTTGATGTTCTGGTCAACACCAGTCATGACAATTGCACATCTTGTATTTGCAATAGCAACCACAGCTTACATTTTTGTTGCAATAGTACTTGAAGAAAAAGATCTTGTAAGAGAACACGGAAAGAAATACATCAATTATCGCAGAAGTGTTCCAATGATCTTTCCTTTTGGTAAAAAAGTAAAATCATCTCAACCAGCTTTTGGTGAATCTGAATAATAAAATCAAAAAACTTACCCCTTCTCTTTTTAAGAGAAGGGGATGGGGATGAGATAAAATTGAAAGGAAAAAAAAATGAAAACAATTGAAGCAACACTCAATCGATTATCAGCAAAAAACATTCTGGTTAGATTTTATAAGTACTATATAATTGACAGCATTTTGATTCTTAAGCGCGAGGGATTTAAATCTCTCCTAAAAAAACGAGGCTGGAAAGTTTTTGCAGTTGTTATTGGTTACTACACAATCAGAGATACAATACTCTACATCTTAATACCATTTCTGGTTGCGAAAGGAATCTTTTAATAGTTAAGAAAATTTAATAATGAATAAAAAAGTAAACAGAAAATTATTAACACGACAGTATGGATCATTATTGATCAATCATTACACACTATCTTTTGAAGATAAAATCCTTAATGATGAGTTTGTTGATGATGTTGCAATAAAATCCAGAAGAGTAATCCGACTTTCAATGATATTTGCAATAATTATTTATGTTCTATTCGGATTGATTGATCAGGAGATTGTTTTGGAATCACCTGATAAATATTACCCCTTCCGGATGATTGGTATTGCACAATTCACATTTGTGATTCTTTCAACTTATTCGCCTCTCTTTAAAAGATATTCTCAAGCCATTTTGTCTTCAATTGTTCTGATTGGTGGATTAAATGTTTTGATGATTTCTTTGGATAAAGGCAACAGTCTTTATGCAGGGCTAATACTAACAAGCATTTACGCTCACAGTCTATTAAGATTGAGATTTATCTATGCAAGTTTAACAACCTGGATTTTAATAATCACTTATTTTATAATTTTAATATTTCAAAATAATGCGCCTTCTAATGTAGTAGTCAATAATGCTTTCTTTCTTGTTACCAGTAATCTTCTTGGAATGGTAGCCAGTTACAGCATTGAATATTTTATGCGATCTGCTTTTTGGAAGTCACACATTGTAAATATTAAATCATCTGAGCTGGAAGCTGAATATTCAAGGAAAAGTGCAGAACTTGAATCTGCTAGACAAATCCAGCTTTCAATGCTTCCGCAGACACTCCCTCAACATCCGGAATTAGAAATTGCAGTTACGATGCAAACTGCTTCAGAAATAGGAGGCGACTATTATGATTTTCATCTGGCTGAAGATAATACATTAACCTTTGCAATTGGAGATGCAACTGGGCATGGTGCTAAGGCAGGTGCAATGGTAACAGCAATTAAAACACTTTTTTCAAATTATGCACCTCATATGGAATTAACGGAATTTCTTAAAAAATCGAACCACTTTATAAAGCAGATCAGACTTCCAAATCTCTATATGTCACTTGCAGTTGGTAAGATAAAAGATGATATTCTTGAAATATCGGGAGTCGGTTTACCGCCGTTTTTAATATTTAGAAATTCTTCGGGTTCAATAGAAGAATTACCGCTTAAAGGAATACCCTTAGGAAGTTTTACAAACTTTCCATTTATAAAACGCACTATCAAATTAAGTCCTGATGATACTCTTGTTTTTATGACTGATGGTCTGCCAGAACTTTTTAACGCGCAAAAAGAAATGTTTGGATATGAGAAGATAAGAGAAATTCTTTTACAAAGTAATCAGCACTCTGTCAAAGAAATTCTTGATGAAATAAAAATTAAAGCATCTGATTGGAATAATCACCAGCAAGATGATATTACTGTTTTAATAATCAGAAAGAAAGTAAAAGTTTCTGACAACATTTTAATAGATGCTAAGAAAATTAACTTAGGTTTTAAAGATAGAAGATTAAACTAAATTGAAAATAAACTTATTGTGAAAATAAAGATCAATTCTAAATCATTTGATGAACTAAAATTAGTGTAGAGAAAAGTTCACCAGTAAAAAATTAATGTAATATCAGCAGGAGGCAAGTACGATATGCCAGCAAGAACTAAAGCAACATTTAATCAGCGAATATTTTTAAATAGTTTATTTAAATTAAATGATTTGGTTTGTACAATAAAATGCGGAGAAATATGTTCAATGAATGCGCATGGTTCATTTCAATTATTCGAGAAATGCTGGGATGGTGTTGATGACCATCCGGAAGAAACTATGCTTATATTGAAAGAAAGTTCCTTACTAAAAACTAATGAGGAACCTCCTGTTCATTTCCATATAGATTGGGATGAAATAAGATATGTGATTATCAGAAAAAGAAGATTAGAGTTAATTGATATGGATTATGAAATTGTTTTTTGTAAGCAACGTGATATCTGTACCAGAGTATTTTGGTTTTATGCCAGAGAGGATATTGCTTTAAAATCGTTTATCGCTGAATGGGGTAATAGTTGGATAAACCTTTTTGATACAAGGATAGAGACTCATATAGCAATAGAACTATTTGAAAATGAATATCGTTGAAAAGTTCAGAAAAGAAAGTTTATGCATTGCAAGATTTGAATTTTTAATATTATAAATTTCGATTTATGATTAAATAACTTAAATATTAATAGAATCCTACACTGTTTTAACTAATCATTAAATTTATTAGGTGTAGATTCTAATGTCTTACAATTATTATTAAGCCGGCGGATTCCAGGTTGATGAGTCAAGTTTTTCATTTTTAGTTAATGAGTTTTTTATCTCAACTACTCTGAAGATTGTTCTGTTAAAAATTCTGTACGAATTTTCAATATACAATCTCATTGATTCGATGTCATTCATATCAGGTTCATTATGGACAGCTTCAATAATGTCTTCATAAATTGCATCGAGAAGTTTTACTTCGTTGGGAAAATTTTTTTCTGATGATTTATCTACTGCGGTCATTTTTAAAATCCTTTTTAATGTTCATTCAAAAATAATTAAATGTAATTTCAGATAGATAAATTTTTGAGGAAATTTCTTTAAAAAGAAATCACCCTCCAGATTATCAGACTCTATCGGGCAACAAAGTCTCTGAAGGGTGACAAATAATTCTGAAAGTTTTGGCTAGTTTTTAATTCTTGTGATATTTCCGTTATTGGCATTTAGTCTTACTTCCCAATCACTTCCGCCTGACACTATATGAAATCTGTATTGCCACATATTATCACTAAAATCAAATTCGAGTTTCCATTCCAGTATATTTCCACTTACAGCATTTAGTGCAATTGATTTAGCAGAAGAATAATTAATCAGATTATTTCCAGGCTCTACTTCATATTCAAAAGATGGTGTTAATCCTTTAATCTCTTTTAATTCATTATTGCTTGCAAAGTATTCAAATTTTACAATTCCACCATCGCCGGGCATATCAACTTTAACTTCCCAGTGAGCTCCGTTGTTTATTCTGTTAGTTGAAACAACTGATACCTGACCGTTTGATTTGGTCATATTAGTCGTCTTCTGAATAACAGCAGTTTGATCAGTTGAATTAAGTGATGGTCCGGTTGATGAATCATCACTGCAGGCAGAGAAAATAAATAAGCTGCTCAGAATAATTATAAATGATATTATTTTTAACATAAGAACCTCCTTAAATAAAGTGTTGTTAATTTGGCTTTAAACAAGAAGTGATCAATCAAATTAAAAAGTGACATTTGTTAAAAATAAAATTATTCATTTATTTTACGATTAAATTATAAAGAGGTTATATTCAATTGATGAGAATTAGTTTTTTGATATTGTTCATCTCAACTATTCAGTTATTTTCACAACAAGAAAGTAGTAAACCTCAGTTTGATATTTTTTCTTTTGAGAAAAGAGTTGAATTAACCGGCACACCTGAGCAAATTTTTGATCTTGCAACAGGAGATATAAGCGGCTGGTGGGATCATACCTTTTCCGACAATCCAAAAAAGTTTTTTATTGAACCAAAACCAGGCGGTGGATTTTATGAGATTTTTGATGATGAAGGTAATGGAGTACTTCACGCAACTGTCATTTATGCTCATCGGGGTAAAATGTTAAGATTCGAAGGACCGCTCGGTTTATCAGGTTTTGCCGTACAAATGGTAACCACTTATCACTTCGAACCAATTGGAACTGATTCAACATTATTGAAGGTAGAAGTTCATGCTGCTGGTGAATTGGGGAATGGTTTACCTGCTATTGTAGAAAAAGTTTGGGAACACTTTATTTTTGAACGCTTCAAACCTTATGTTGAGAATAAACTAAAAAAAAATTAAAAGCAGAAGTATGATTTGTCCTGTTTGCAATGAATCGATGATAATACTTGAACTGAACAAAGTAGAAATTGACTACTGCTCAAATTGTTCGGGAATCTGGCTTGATAAAGGTGAGCTGGAATTACTTTATTCACTTGATGAATCAGGCAATGCTTTGCAAAACCTTTTTTCAGATACTTCCTTAACAAATGAAAAGTCCTACAAATGTCCTTTATGCAGAAAAAGAATGAAAAAAATTCAGTTCAATAATTCTGAACTGGTAATTGATAAATGTCCTGATAATCACGGTCTTTGGTTTGATAAAGGTGAACTTGAAAAAATTCTATACTTAAAATCAACTACTGCATCACAAAAGATTATAGAACTTTTAAAAGAAATGTTTTCATATAACAAAAGCCAGGAGGCAGAATGATTTACTTCATCATTTTCATCGTTTTAATTGTTATCGTCATTCTATTCTTTGTTTCAATTTACAATGCATTAATACGCCTGAGAAATCAGGTTAAAAATGCATGGGCACAGATTGATGTTCAGCTGAAACGAAGACACGATCTGATTCCTAATCTTCTTGAAACAGTAAAAGGATATATGACACACGAACGACAAATAATGGAAAATATAACCAAGTACAGAAGTCAGGCAATGGGTGCTCAAACAGTTGGTGAAAAAGCTCAGGCAGAGTCATTGCTTAGTGGTGCACTTGGTCAGCTTCGGGTTCAGGTGGAAAATTATCCTGACCTAAAAGCCAATCAAAACTTTCTTGCCTTGCAGGAAGAACTGGCTGCAACTGAGAATAAAATTTCTTTCGCAAGACAGAATTATAACGATCAGGTGATGATGTATAACAACAAGATTCAGATGTTTCCATCAAACATTGTAGCAGGAATGTTCAACTTTAAAGAAGAAGAATTTTTTGAACTGAAAGATCAGGCAGAGAAAGAAGTACCAAAAGTCAGCTTTAGTTAATCTTTATGTGGGAATTAATTCAGTCTAATAAAAGAAAGTCGCTCATTCTGTTTTTCGGAATGGGCGCTCTTCTTATTCTGATAGGTTTTGTATTCGGCAGTTATTATAATTCAGAAACTGGTGGAGCAGTCGGGGTGTTCTTCGCAATTGTTTTGTGGATGATTCTTTCAGCTGTTAGTTATTTCGGTGGAAGTAAAATACTTCTTGCAGTTAGTGGCGCCAAAGAAGTTACTAAAGAAATTCATCCTCAGCTTTACAATGTAGTTGAAGAAATGAAAATTGCTGCAGGAGTTCCTTACTTCCCGAAAATTTATATAATTGATGATCCTGCGCCGAATGCTTTTGCTACCGGTGTTAAACCAGAAAATTCAGCTATTGCTGTTACTTCAGGTTTGCTTTCAACTCTAAACAGATACGAGCTTCAGGGAGTTGTAGCACATGAAATGTCACATATCATCAACCGAGATATTTTGCTGATGACTTTTGCAGGAATGATGCTTGGTGCTATTACACTTATGTCTGAGGTTTTTTTCAGAGGAATGTATTTTGGCGGCGGCTCAAGATACCGTTCTAGATCATCTTCAAAAAGCAGCAGCGGACAAGCTCAGGTTGTAATAATGATTCTTGCAATGGCTCTTGCAATACTGGGACCAATTCTTGCACAACTTTTTTATTTTGCTATATCAAGAAAACGCGAATATCTGGCTGATGCCTCAGCGGCAAGATTAACTAGATATCCTGAAGGACTTGCATCAGCTTTAGAGAAAATAGCAAGCTCAACTCATACTTTGAGAACTGCAAATAAAGTAACCGCTCCAATGTACATAGTGAATCCGCTTAAAAAGGAAGGGATGAAATTAGCAGATCTTACCAGCACCCATCCTCCGATTTCGGAAAGAATAAAAATTTTACGGGCTCTTCAGCAGGGAATTGGTTATAAAGATTATCAGAGAATTTATGAAATGATTAGCGGAAAGAAAGAAAAAATAATTCCCGATTCAGCATTGAAAGAAGCAGTTCCGATAATGCCTTTGCAAGGCGCTTTTACTGAAGAGAAAGATTTTAATCCTGTTGAAGCAAAGAGACAAACTGGTGATATTCTTATGAAGATGAATGATTATCAATTCATAAATTGTAGTTGCGGAGTAAGAATTAAAGTACCACCAGACTATAATAAATCAATAGTAGTTTGTCCTCGTTGCGGAAGAAAACACAGTATAAATAATTTGTCAGTCTGATCCGTCAGATGACGGATGTCGAAGACTAACCAAATGAACCAAAATCACACTTCAACATCCGCATAATAATTCTCATTCTTGTTCAAAATATTTTCTGCATTCATTTAATCATTCAAACTTGCTTACTATGGATTATTAAAATGAAATATGTTAAAAGAAAATTAGATTGATTGAATAGTTCTCATTTAGAAAGTGCAATTAAAGATTTACAGCTTCTGCAGTAGTCAATTCCTTTAATATCTACTTCTTCGATTCCAAGTGAAGAATGCATAACACAATCCCAGTCTTTACAATGAATAAGTCCGAAGTTATGCCCAAGTTCGTGCAGAATTTCTTTTATCGTTCTTTCGATTAAAAGTTTTTCATCAGAATTTCCGGAATAAAACTCTTCGTGTAATCTGCATAATGATACAAGAGAAACTTTTCCATTTAATTGTGCCTCACCGAAAACATAAGTAAAAACTGGAATGTAAAGATCAACTTCAACTAAGGCAATAAATTTTCCATACGAATTTTCTGAAAAGGGAAGAATGTGTTGTAAAATTTTTGTTGAATAATACTGACCTCTTTCAATTGAATAGGCAAAACTTAAATCAAGTTTTAATGGATAGACATTGATTGGCAAAGATAAAAACTTTTTCAGCTCAGGGATAATTTTATCAATGAGATCTGGATTCGAAAAATTTATTGGTGCAAGCGTTATCTCTGTCATTATTCCGGTTTGCGCAAACCATATTTTTTTATTTTGTTATATAGTGTTACTCTATCAATCTTCAAATCTTCAGCTGACTTAGAAATATTCCAATTATTTTCCTTTAGCACCAAAGCAATATGTCGTTTTTCAACTTCGGATAGTGATTTATCCTCAACTTCATTATAGAGTGCATTATTGCTTACTTTGAAAGGTAAATCTTCAAGTTGAATTTTATCTGTTCTGCAAATTACTACTGCTCTTTCGATTGCATTTTCAAGTTCTCTTACATTTCCCGGCCACTTATAACGAAGCATAAAATTCATTGCTTCCTGTGAGATGCCTGTTATTTTTTTATTCATTGATGAAGTGTATTTCTTCAGGAAATATTCAGCTAGCAAAGGAATATCATCAACTCTTTCGCGCAACGGTGGAATGTGGATGTTGAATACATTTAATCTGTAATAAAGATCTTCTCTGAACTTTCCTTCTTTAACGAGTTCTTCAAGATGCTCATTAGTTGCAGCGATAACTCTGAAATCACTTGAAATTGTTTCGCTTCCTCCTACTCTTGTAAATTGTTTTGTCTCGATGACACGAAGAAGTTCAACCTGTACTTTATTTGAGATTGTTCCAATCTCATCAAGAAAAATTGTTCCGCCGTTTGCCATTTCAAATTTACCTTTTCGTCTGTAGTGAGCTCCGGTAAAGGCACCTTTTTCATGGCCGAACAATTCACTTTCAAGTAATGATTCAGGCAATGCACCGCAATTAACTGTAACGAGCGGAAAATATTTTCGTTTACTGTTTAGGTGAATCGCTTTTGCTACTAATTCTTTTCCGGTTCCGCTTTCGCCAAGAATTAAAACTGTGGTATCAGTTTGTGCAACTGTATGGATCAAATTATAAATTTCCTTCATCTGATGACTTTCACCAATGAGATTATCTGGTCTGGCTATTTCATCAATACTTTCTTTCAATTTCAAATTCTCAGCTTCAAGATTTTTCTGATATAATGCTTTTTCAACAATGTGCGAAAGTTCATCAGGATCAATGGGTTTGGTGATATAATCATAAGCACCGCTTTTAAGTGCTTTCACTGCAGATGAAACTGATGCATAAGCTGTAATGAGAATTATAATTGCGTCAGGATCATATTCTTTCAGCTTAACTAACAAATCCATTCCGCTCATACCCGGCATTTTTATATCAAGAAGTATCAGAGAATATTTCCCTTTTTCGAAAAGTCTTAAAGCCGCATCGGCATTTTCTGCTGTGTCAACTTCATATCCATCTTCCTTAAACCAGGCAAGAAGAGATTCTCTTACAATTTCCTCATCATCAACTACTAAAATTCTATGTTTCTTTTCCATTTTTATTACTATGATTTATTGGTAATGAAATTTTAAATGTCGTTCCTTTAATTGAAGTTTGCTCAACGAAAACTTTTCCGCCATGCTGCTGAACAATTCCGTAAACAACTGCTAAACCAAGTCCTGTGTCTTTGACTTTATCTTTAGTTGTGAAAAATGGTTCGAATATATGTGGTAAAACTTCTGGTGGTATTCCTTTTCCCTCATCGCTTATCCGAATGACTGCATTATCAATTTCTTTTGCAACTGAAATTGTAATTGTTCCGCCTTCAGGCATTGCTTCAACTGCATTAACAAGTATTGCAATAAGCGCTTGTTCAATTCGTTGAGCATCACATTCCACATAAATATCATCAATCTTAAAATCTAATTTTATCTTAACATTATTTATTTGAAAATGATGAGACATAAGTTTTAGCGAACGATCTATGATTTCTTTAATGCTTGAGTACACAAACTGCAATTCATCCTGATGAGAAAAATGAAGCAGATCTTTTACTATCCTTCCACAGCGCGAAGACTCATCCGATATAAGTTGAAGTATTTTGATAATGTCTTCATATCTTTCTCTATCATTTAACTTCTCCAGTTTCTTTGAAACGAGTTTGCTGTAAGTTAAAATTCCTTCAAGGGGATTGTTTAATTCGTGTGCTACTGTTGCAGAAAGTTTTCCGAGAGAAGCTAATTTTTCAACCTGAACAATTTGCTCATAGATGTTTTTCAGTTCCTGATTTTTCTGCTCAACTTTTTTATTCAGGTTTTCATTCCAGTCTTTTATTTCATCATAAGCAGATTTTAATTTTTCTGACATCAAATTAAACTCTTTTGCCATCAATCCGAGTTCGTCACTTCTATTAAGTTGTATTTTGTAATCCAGGTTTCCTTTACTAATCTCTTTAATTCCAGTAAAAACTTTTTGTAAAGGTTTATTTATTGAATAACGAATTGCGATAATGGAAACGATCGTCAATAGCAGAAATGTTGCAATTACTCCAAACAAAAAAATGTTTGTTGATTTACTTATAATCGAATCAACTGTTTCTGTACTCATCTGAACACTGATAATTCCAAGCAGTTTATCAGTACTCTTGTGCGCATGGCAATCAGCATTATAACATTGCTTTTCATTAATAATAGGATTGATGAGAGTTAATGTTCCATTAGATTTATTAATCAAATCCTGAATTGGCAGCATTGTCGGAATTGGTTTAATTGAATGACAAGAGTTGCAAGCAGTATGATTAAAGTCCACAACTTTTTTAATTTCTGTTGAATCTGATGAGTAGGCAATCATTCCGCTCTTATTGAAGATTCGGATTTTTAATACACCTTTTTCAGTAGCAATAGTATTGATTATTTGTTCAACATGTTCACGGCTGTTGAGTAGCATTCCGTACCGTGTTGATTTTTTAATCACATCACTAATGTTATATGCATTTTGTGTGCACGCAATTCCAAGTTGCTCACGAATTAACTTAACAGTGTAGAAAGCATAAACACCAAGAGTTATAAAAAATATTAGTGAGAATAAAATTGTAAGGCGCGTGCTTAGTTTATTTGGAATCGGAACTTTCATCTTTCTCCCGCTGACTACCCGAAAACTAAATTTATTCTACCTTAATATCAATTAGCTTTCAGTAACTGTTGATAATTAACAATACACAATCACAAAAAAGACAGTGACCTTTTTCTTCAGTCACTGTCTTGTAAATTATTTATACTTTGCTTTCAGATACTTTCTGTTCTAATTCGTAGTTGTGATTTTCATAATGCATTTCAGTTGAGAATACCGGAAAGTTCTTAGCAATAATTTTGAATGCCCACATTCCAAGTGTAACTAACATCAATGTAACACTTATTTCATAGATGCTTGGGAAATAGGTTACACCAGCTCCTGGAGTAATTGAGGTTATGCTAACATTCAATCTGTTCAGCAGGAATCCTGAAATAACCATAATCGCAGAAGCATAAAGCCATCTTCTGTTTTCTCTTATCCGCTTTTGAACCAGTAATCCAAACGGAACAAGCGTTCCTACAAGTATTTCAAGATAGAAAAGTAATGTATAGTTATTTATTGTGAATAACAGATGGATTTTATCTGTCAAAGCAAAATCAATTAGTTTAATAACTAATCCTAGCATTAAAACTGTTACGCTGTACAAACCAATTCTTGATAAAAGATCTGCCTCAATACCTTTGTTGAATGCTCTTGCTGAAAGATATGCTTCGAAGATCACCATAGTTAATCCTGCACCAACTGCTGAAATGAAAAAGTAAACTGGCAGCAAGCTTGAGTACCATAAAGGATACATTTTTTGCGGAACAATTAAGAACAGAGAACCAAGTGAAGATTGATGAAGAGTTGAAAGAATAACGCCTGTAATCATTATCGGTATTCCGATCTTCTTCATAAAAGACAGCAGTTTTTTCATACCGAATTTTTCAAGTGGTATAGGAAGAAATTCAAGGAAGAGAACTGTTGTGTAAAGCATAACACACCAGGCAACTTCAAACATAACTGAACGGGGATTCCAGTAAATTATTGCATGCCAGATGTTGTAAGGTTTTCCTAAGTCATACATCAAACCAAAGATTACCAATAAGTAACCAAGGAAAGCTGTTAAGATAGCTGGTCTGGCAAGAGGTTTATATTTTTCGATGTTGAAAATATGAGTGATGGCACAAATGGTGAATCCACCGGCAGCTAAACCAACACCAACAAGAATATCAAACCCAATCCATAAACCCCATGGAAATTCATCGCTTAAATTTGTTGATGCACCAAGTCCACCGGTAAATCTGAGATAAGTTGAATAAAGACCAGCAACCATAATTATCACAGCAACAACTCTCCAGAAGGTGATTTTAGGAATTATCTGTTTCATTTTTCTTCTCCGGAAATTGACTTTATTTTATTTTGTTTTTCTTCGGCAGCAATCTGATTTTTTCTTTTTGTTAACCAATACATTGCTGCAAGGAATACTCCGCCGCCGGCAACAACACCAGGAATTTTTTCGAGTGCTTTTGCTGTATAAGTTGGTAATGCCTCCTTTGGAAGATTTACTGCAAAACCAAGCTGATCAAACGGCACTGGTGAAATAATCAATACATTAGTTCCACCAGCTTCTTCAAGTCCATAAATGTGCTGATAGTAAGTATCAGGATCGGAAGCAAGTCTTTCTTTAGCAATTTTTATCAGCTCATCTCTGTCGCCGAATATTGTTGCACCAGTAGGACAAGCCTCTGCACAAGCTGTTTGTTCTCCATTCTTAACTCTATCATAACACATTATACATTTCTTTACTTTCGGATTGACTTTACTCCATTCGTATCTTGGGATATGATGTGGACATGCTTGCATACAGTATCTGCATCCAAGACATTTATCTCCGTCATAAATTACAGGACCAAGTACAGTTTTTTCCATTGCACCGACAGGACAAACAGATACACAGGTTGGATCTACACAATGCATACATAATTTTCTTGTATAAACATCCCCATATTCTTCCAATACGGTATAAGTATTTGCAGAAAGATGATCTTTCAGAAAATCGTCGCTTGTTTCCGGTAAATGATTTGCTTCTTTACAAGCATTGTAACACTCGCCGCATCCGGCACAAAGTGTTGCATCAAAGAGAATAGCTTTTTGTTTTATCATGACTTTACTCTCTTTTTTAGTTTATAAAAATTGTTCTTCAAATTCTTTAATGGTATTATCATCGAATGAACGAAGAACACCTTCAACAATATTTCCACCATCCTGTAATGTTACACCAGCAAGTTCAGGTTGGCCAGCTTTTGCTGCCACAAAATCCTTGAATCTGTTGAATTCGTCGTGTAACCATTTAATTGCATCATTACCGGTTTTTAAGAATGCGGTTGATAATGAAATATTAGTCTTCGGTTCAATTAGCATTGCCCAATCATCTCCATAAGGATCATCAACAGGTTTTTCATTAATATTTTTGTTCACGAATTTAATTGAACCATCAACAGGAGCTCTGAATGTAATCGTTCTATTACCAAAAACTGCCTGAAGAATCGGCTCACCTTTATTAACTGATTGGCCTTCAGCTTTAAGTGGAATCAAATGAAGTTTACCTAAAGCTTTTAGAATAAACTCATCTATTCCAAGTTTGTATAAACCATTCTGTGCCCTTTGAAGCCAAAGATGACCTGTAGAAAGAATAGCTTCGGTCGGGAAGAAGAACCTTTTATCAAATACTTTCACGGCAAAAGCCGGATGTTCTTTACCCTGAGCTTTAAGGACAAGCAAATCAATCAGAATAAAGAATAAAAATGTTAGAACAACAAATAATGCAACCATTTTATTACCTCATTGATTTAAGTTTGTTAAATTATTTCTATGAACTATTCACTTATAATTATTACAATGGTTGTGCCTCAACGATTTTCTTAAACTTTTTTGTCGTTAAACTATCTTGAAATAACAAGTTAGAAGAAGCAATAATTAGAAAGGGTTATTAACTGAAAATTTTGTATTGATGAATTATCAAACACCCAAATCAGTCAAATATTGAAATTCTTATTTATGTTGAAAAATTCAAATGATAATTGTGTTGAAAAATTATATAGCCAAATGATGAATACTTAAACAATCTTTTGTGCTGTTTCAAACAAAACAACCGCAGCAAGAAGAACTTACTGCGGTTGTGAAACAACGGAATGAAGAAAATTATTTTACAAGACTCATCTTGATTGTTTTCATAAATGAATCAGTTTCTAATCTACTGAAGTAAATACCGCTTGCTACTTTTGCACCTGAAAAATCTGTTCCATCCCAAACTGCTTCATAAATACCTGGTGACTGAACTTCATGATCCACTAACAATTTTATTAATGCACCCTGAATATCATAAATTCCTACAGTTACTTTTTCCTGACGAGAAATTGAATACCTTATTTTTGTTGATGGGTTAAATGGGTTTGGATAATTCTGATAAAGTTCAAATGAGTTAGCAACAGGGTCAATTCTTTCGACTGAGTTTGGATGAGGATTATCTCCATGGCATTGAGTACATTCCATTTTTGTCATTACATTATTTAGTACTGCAGATCCGTGACATCCCATACAGGCAGTTAATGTAGACGGATCAACATAAGTTGGAACAAAATTCCCTGCGAAATGAGCATTCAGAAGTTCAACAGTTTTAGCTGCAACATCGCCTGTTGCTCTTGCACATCTTTCTTTTCTTTCAACATCAGAGACTTTTTTCTGTGCGTGGATACACCATTCTGTAACAGAAACATGGCATAAAGGACTTCCGGAAATATTTTGTGGTAATGCCTGATCGTAGTTGTGAACCAGATATTGCCCATTGACAGCAACCTGGTTTGCCTGATCAGTTGGAAGCATTGTTGAATTGTACCATCCCCAAAGTTCTGTAATGAGAGGAGTTGATTGAGCTTTGTTTGTAACTAAACTAATTAGAGCTGCACCTCCATTAAGGCAACCGCAAAGTGTTCCCCATCCTGCACCACCACCTCTGCCAAAGAGTAAAGTTTCAATCGGCATGTTTGTCCAGGGATCACCTATTGCAGTAGCTAATGCCTGCACTATTGCACCAAAAGTTCCGGATGCACAATCTTTATCATTCCAATAAAGATAATGTGCCTGAATTCTTACAGCTTCAGGATCGAGTTGTGTATATGGCCAGGGCCAGGGAGTAATTTTATTATTTGCTTTAAGTGAAGCTGTAGTTACAATGCTGGATAAGCCGCCAACTGCCGCTAATCCAACGGCTGCTTTAGAAGCATTTGATAAGAAATCTTTTCTTGAAAGTTTTTCCATGGATACTCCTTTGTTTTTATGAAAGATTTATTTTTTGTTTAAGTTCAATTCATAACGAATTGTATCTGATAAATTAAGAAGGTCTTGACCCTCTTGAGATAATACTTCTAACACGGATGATGGTACAATAGAGTTAATGTAATTCACTACTTGATCAAGTAGTTCGTAACCATAATTTGTTATTACAACTAATTGAATTCTTTTATCATAACTCAAGTTCATTGTATCAATAATATTTTTTTTCTTCAGGGATTTCAGAGTTTTAGAAATTAAGGAGATACTTGTATTAGTATTTCTTGATAGGTCTTTTACAGAAATATTTTTATTCTGATGAATATTTATTAGAACACAAAGCTCTTTCTTATTTAAGTCAAAATTCAATCGTATCTTTTCAGAAACTGAATCAACAACTTTGTTAAGACAAATAAATCCTTTTGCAAAAGCTAATGTTTTATTATCCATTATTATTTTCTGTAAATAATTGAAAGCTTTCAACTATAATACCCGATATTTTATGAGGATTTAGAAAAAAATCGAAAGGATTTATTTTGACTTGTAAATAATTTCAACAAGCGGGTATTTAATAATTAAACAAAAATTAAACAAAAAAAGCCTGTAACTATTTATTACAGGCGTTCAGTTCGAATATATGTAGTACGAAATTTAATTAATGTTTGTGCTCCATTTTTTGCATTTGCATTTCCTGAGCAGTCGCTTTGATTTTCAGTTTTCCTGCTTGCTTAAAATACAATGTAAACTCTTCAGTGCTGCCTTTCTTAATATCTTTCTTAAGTTTTATCACCATAATATGATGTGCTCTGGGCTTTAACTCAAAAGTTGATTTAGCTGGTATTACTATAAACGGGACTTCTCTCATTCCCATCATTTCACCTTCCTTAAAAGTCTCGTGAATTTCAACACGACCAGCAAAATCGCATTCGGCCTTAAACAATGTGTCTGCCTTATCACTTAGATTTTCAATTTTCATAAACAAAGCAGTTGATTGTCCTTCAGCACTGATACGCATCCAGGGTTCTTTTATTTTTATTTTCTCATCTGGTGATGAAATAAATAATAACAGAGCTAATAAAATATTCATTTCCGTTCTCCTTTATTTTTCTAAATAGTTATTTTACTTAGTGAATTCAAGTCTTAATGGAATTTTATTCCTGCCACAACGCTACAACGACTCAAAGAAATTACTCCAAGAGATATTTTATGTCGTTAACGATTTCATTTACATCAGCAATGCTTCCAACATAATTTTTTCTAAGTAATCCATTCTGATCAATCAAAGAAATTCTGTCTGTGTGAACTATATAATAAGAAAGATTTCCATCTGCATCATAAGAAGAATCAGCTGGTACTGCTTTCACATCGAATTTTAGCATTACTTCTTTTGTATTCTGTTCGTCTCCTGTTAGAAAATTCCATCTACTGAAATTTATATCGCGAATTTCACCAAACTTTTTTAATACCTCTGGTGTATCACGATTTGGGTCGAATGTAATGACAACAAAACGAACCTTATCTAATTCCTTTTCAGATAGCTTAGACTCAGCTAACTGCATGTTATGAGTAGTCATCGGACAAATATCCGGACAATGTGTATAAACCATTGCCATCAATGTAACTTTTCCTTTAACCAGTTCCGGAAACTTCACTTCTATACTATCCTGATTAAGAAATATATTTTGAGTTCTTGAAATATCCTGCTTCAAAGGGAAATGCTCGTAGCAGCCGGTTAATGATAACATAGTAAGAGTAAGAGTAAAAGTAAGAGTAAGATTTAAAATTTTAATAGGATTTAGTTTTTTATTCATAGTAAACATTTCTGATTTAATTCTTTTAACAAAATTAAGTGATTAACTCTCTTAATAAAAGATAAATACTTTTCTTAGTTTTGAATTGTATTTTTTAACTATCGTGAATACTAAAAAAGAATATGGAAAAAAACTTAACTGACATGCCAATTGAAGATTTCCGTGCTAGTGGAAAGGAACTTATTGATTGGATTGCTGACTATCTTCAGCAAATTGAAAAATATCCTCCGTTATCAAAAGTAAAACCAGGTGAAATTTATTCCCGCATACCAAATGAACCACCAACTAAAGGCGAAGAAATTGAAAAAGTTTTATCAGATATTGATAAAATATTAATTGATGGAATAACACATTGGAATCATCCCGGATTTATGGCTTACTTCAATTCTACTTCAAGTATGCCCGGAATTTTAGCAGAGATGTTATCAGCAGCATTTAATGCAAATGGAATGCTATGGAAAACATCTCCGGCATTTACAGAACTCGAAAAAGCAATGATGAATTGGTTCAGGCAAATGGTTGGTTTGCCTGAAAATTATTGGGGAATTATTTACGATACAGCTTCAACAAGTTCGATGCACGCAATTGCTTCTGCTCGTGAGCAGCTTAATCTTGGAATAAGAGAAAATGGAATGTCTGGCAGAAAAGATTTGCCAAAATTAAGATTGTATTGTTCAGAGCATGCTCATTCATCAATTGAAAAAGGAGCTGTTACTCTTGGTATTGGATTAGATGGAGTAAAAAAAATATCTGCTGATGAAAATTTCAGAATGCTTCCCGAAGCACTCGAGCAGTCAATAAAAGATGATTTATCAAATAACATAAAACCGTTTTGTGTGGTTGCTACTGTTGGTACAACATCAACAACAAGTGTTGATCCGGTTGAAGAGATTGCAGCGATTTGTGAGAAACATAATCTTTGGCTTCATATTGATGCTGCTTATGCCGGAGTAACAGCAATAATTCCTGAAATGAAATGGATAACAGATGCTTGGGATAAAGCTGATTCAATAGTTATCAATCCTCATAAGTGGATGTTTACTCCAATGGATTTGAGCATCTACTTCACTCGTAAACCTGACATTCTCAAACGCGCATTCAGCTTAGTGCCTGAATATCTCAAGACGCAAGTTGATGATGAAGTTGAAAATCTGATGGATTATGGAATTCAACTCGGAAGAAGATTCCGAGCTCTTAAGCTTTGGTTTATTATAAGATATTTTGGTGTTGATGGATTAGCCGAAAGAATTAAAAGCCACATTGAACTTGCACAGGAATTTGCTAAATGGGTTGATGATGAAAAAGATTTTGAACGAATTGCACCAGTTCCTTTTTCTACTGTTTGTTTCAGATATAATCCCGGAAATCTTTCTGAAGATGATTTGAATAGAGTGAATGAAATGCTATTAGAAAAAATTAATCAATCAGGAAAAATATTTTTATCCCACACAAAACTTAACGGCAAGTTCGTTATACGATTGACTATTGGAAGTATCAGACATGAAAAAAGACATATTGTGGATGCCTGGGATTTAATTAAAACAATAGCACGCGGATAAAACTGATCGAACAGATTAAAACGGATTATTAAAGATATTATTATAAAATAAAAAACCCCGGCTAAATTCCGGGGCTTTCAATTTCATCATTTGATTAAAATTATTTTGAAGGTGGTAATATTACACTATCTATTACATGTATAACACCGTTTGAAGCCTTAACATCTGCTTTTATTACTTTGGCATCGTTAATCATAACATTACCATCTTTAACACTGATTTTAACTTTACTGCCTTCGACTGTTTTTGCTTCAGTTAATTTTACTACATCAGTTGACATTACATTTCCTGAGACAACATGGTAAAGAAGAATCTTTTTTAATGCTTCTTTATCCTTGAGTAGTCCTTCTAAAGTTCCTTTAGGTAATTTTGCAAATGCTTCATCTGTAGGTGCAAATACTGTGAAAGGTCCTTTACCTTGCAATGTCTCAATTAAACCTGCTTCGGTGAGTGCAGTTGCTAAAGTCTTAAACATACCGGCATCTACTGCTGTAGATACGATGTCTTTGGAAGTTGATTTTTTGCTGTAATCCTGAGCATTTACTGAAAATAAAGTTACGGCAAATAATATTACTGCTATTGCAGCCAATCTGAATGTGTTCATGGTCTTCTCCATTTTTTTGATTTAATAATTTCTTACGGTCACAACATTGTTAACGCAAATAATCGTTTAAGAGTTCCATTAAAATTTTTTTTTTGAATTTAGTTTTTTTGATTATAAACATTAATATTAGATTGTTTCAGCAAAAGGTTTTATCATAACTTAATAATTCAATTTTGGATCCTATTCAATTGATCAGCATCATATCTAAACAAAGTTTAACTTAATTAAGAGGTAGAAATGGCAACTAAAAAAGCGTTCGTAAAACAAGTACAAGGAATTACTTTTGTTGGTAAAACTGATTCAAATCACTGGATTACAATGGATGGTCCGGAAAATTTTGGCGGAAGTGATGCAGGAATTCGTCCAAAAGAACTGATATTGATTTCACTTGCTGGCTGCACAGGAAGCGATGTTGTAAGCATTCTTCAAAAGAAAAGAGTAAAGCTTGATGGCTTTGAAATGAACATTACTGCAGATGTCGCAGAAGAACATCCACAGGTTTTCACAAAGATTAATCTTGAATATGTTTTCTACGGAAAAAATCTTCCTGTAAAAGAAATTGAGAGAGCAATTGAGCTTTCACAAACAAAATACTGCAGTGTTACTGCAATGCTTCAAAAAGCAATGCCAATTGAACACACTTACAGAATTGTTGAAGAGTAAAAAGGCTTTAATTCTTCATAGTTTCTAACTTGACACGCTAAGAACTAGTTCATATTTTTGCGTTGCCACTGTATCGGATTTCTCGAAACGGTGGCAATTTTTTTTCATTAATCAATTGAGATTGTAAATATGAATGGACAAAATTTCGTTTATCTGACAAGAGAAAGATTAATTGAACTTGAAAAAGAACTTCAGGATATGAAAAATAACGGGCGAAAAGAAATTGCCCGAAAAATTGCTGAAGCCAGAGCTCACGGTGACCTTTCAGAAAATGCCGAATATGATGCTGCTAAAGAAGAACAAGGTCTATTTGAACTTCGTATTGCAAAACTTGAAGATATACTCTCTCGTGCAAGAGTTATAGACACTTCTAAAATGCCAAATGATGAAGTCCATATTCTTTCGGTCGTCAAAATAAAAAACCTTAAAACAAATAAAGTTTTTGAATACACTTTAGTATCACCTGAAGAGGCAGATTTTCAGGCAGGAAAAATTTCAATTACATCACCGGTTGGACAGGGTTTGATGGGAGCAAAGATTGGACAAAAAGTTACAATTAAAGCCCCAGCCGGAAATATGGAATTCGAAATCCTAGAAATAAAATAAATAAAATCTTGAATGATGAAACCTACATACAACTTGCAATAGAACTTGCAAAACGAGGACGCGGTTTTGTTAATCCTAATCCTCTTGTCGGATGTGTAATTACCAAAAACAACAGAATAATTGGTGCCGGATATCATCAGAAGTATGGCGAGAACCACGCGGAAATTAATGCAATCAATTCTGCAGTAGAATCACTTGAGGGAACAACGCTTTATGTTAATCTGGAACCTTGCAGCCATTATGGTCACACTCCTCCTTGTGTTGATAAAATTATTGAATCAAAAATTAAAAGAGTAGTAATCGGAACGCTGGATGTAAATCCTTTAGTAAGTGGAAATGGTGTAAAAAAACTTAAGAAAGCTGGTATTGAAGTAAAAGTTGGTGTCCTTGAGAAAGAATGCGCAGAATTGAATAAGTTTTTCTTTAAATACATTACAAAAAAAATTCCTTATGTAACATTAAAGATCGCTCAAACTCTTGATGGAAAAATTGCTGATAAATCAAACTACTCTCAATGGATAAGCTCATCAGAGTCGAGGAAATTAGTTCATTCATTAAGATCAAACTATGATGCGGTTTTAATCGGAAGCAGAACTGCAAGCATTGATAATCCATTACTCACTGTTCGTTTAACAGAAGGTAGAAATCCCTGGCGTGTAGTAGTTGATTCAAATCTTAAACTAAGCACTGATTTAAGATTGTTCAAACAAAATGCAGATGGCAAAACTATTCTTGTAACTTCAAAAGAAAGTCTTTCGAAGAAAAATAAAATTAAAAAACTATCAGCACTTGGTGTAAGAATTATTTTTGTTAAGAAAAATGGGAACGGGAAATTAAATCTGAAAAATCTGCTAAAGGAATTAGCAATACTTGAAATAACTTCACTTCTTGTTGAAGGTGGTTCTGAAATATTTTCTTCATTTGTCAGGCAAAATCTTTTTGATGATATAAAGGTTTTCATCAGTCCGAAAATTTTAGGAAACGGCTTATCATCTTTTGGCTTGATAAAAGTTAATGATTTAAGAAAAGCTTATCGCTTGAAGATTAAAAATTCTGAAATTGTAGGCGAAGACCTTTTCCTTGAACTTACCAAATAACTCACTCCAATTGTTTCGTTGTTTACTTAATTTTGCAAATAAAATTTCATTCGTATTTGGAGAATAAATGTTTACAGGATTAGTAGAAGAAAAAGGTATTTTAAAAGAAAAAATTCCAACCGGCGATGGATTTCAATTTGAAATTCAGGCAGAGAAAGTTCTTGAAGATCTCAGTATTGGAAGCAGCATTGCAGTTAATGGTTGCTGTCTGACAGTGGTTAAACGAACCGAACGAACTTTTTCAGTTGATACAATTGAAGAAACATTAAACAAGACAAATCTTGGCATCCTTAAACAGGGCGATGAAGTTAATCTTGAAAGACCACTAAAAGCTGATGCAAGATTAGGCGGTCACTTTGTACTTGGTCATATTGATACTACCGGAAAAATTGAAGATGTCAAAGAACTTTCTAACAGCCACTGGATGACAATTTCGTTTCCGGAAAAATTTAAGCAGTATCTTATTTATGTCGGTTCTGTTGCAATCGATGGTGTAAGTATGACCGTTGCAGAGTTAAAGGATAATTCATTCTCTGTGGGAATAATTCCACACACCTGGAAAGAAACAATTTTTTCTGAAAAGAAGATTGGTGATACTGTTAATCTTGAGTTTGATGTGCTTGGAAAATATGTGGAACGAATAATGAACAATAAACCTGCGGATGAATAAGTAACTTAATGAAATCCACTGAACAAAAAGTAATAAGATTTATTAATTCACGCTCTCTAATCAAAGCCGGAGAAAGAATTCTGCTTTCATTGAGCGGTGGACCGGATTCAGTTTTCCTTTTACATTTTCTAAAGAAATATCAGAAAAAATTTAAAGTTGAGTTAGGTGCATTTCATCTTAACCATTCATTAAGAAAGTCTGCAGATAAAGAACAAAAATTTTGCGGTGAACTTTGTACAAATCTCTCTATCCCTTTTTACTCCGAAAAAGTTGATGTAAAATCTTTTGCTAAAAAAAATAAAATATCTGTTGAAGAAGCCGGAAGAAATCTCCGTTATAAATTATTAAATGAATTTTCTCAGAAAAATAATTTCAATCTTATTGCAACTGCTCATAATGCTGATGATAATACTGAAACTGTAGTACTTAATCTCGTTAAAGGTACAGGAGTCAAAGGAATTGCTGGAATTCCCGTTAAAAGAGGAAATATTATTCGTCCGATTTTATGTTTAAGAAAAAAAGAGATAATAAAATATCTTGAAGAAAGTGGTATTAAATTCGTTATTGACGAATCAAACTTATCGGAAAAGTATGAAAGAAATTTTTTGCGATTGAAAGTAATTCCTTTAATTGAGAAAAAGTTAAACCCTCAGTTTGTTAACTCTGTTTTAACCACTTCAATAAATCTTCAGAGTTTTAATAAGTATCTTGAGAAGTTTCTTGCTAAGCTTGAAAAAAAATATATTGAAGCGAATATCAATGATATACGAATAAAAAATCTTTTGTTCGAAAAAGAAGAAGAATGGATTCAGTCAGAAATTATCAGGAAAGCGCTGTCAGATAAATTTGATTTCTCTGCAGAGCAAAAGGATGTAGAGAAAATTCTTTCATTAAAGAATAAGCAGGTTGGAAAGACAGAGTCATTCAGTAACAAAATTAAAGCAATTAAGGAAAGAGATTCTGTTTTAATTTTTATTGAGAGTGATTTTTCAGAAATGCCAATTAAAATTAAAGTTGGCGAAGTAAAGAAGATTGATTCATTTAAAGTTTTCATTTCAAGAGTGAACAATAATGATGTTAAATTAACAACAGCTAAAAATATTGAATATGTTGATGGTGATTTAACGGGAAATTCATTTGTAATTAGAAAATGGAAAAATGGTGATAAATTTTATCCCATAGGAATGAAAGGAACTAAAAAGGTTTCTGATTATCTAAATGACATTAAAGTTGAAGCGAAAGAAAAAAGAAATCAGTATGTTTTGTTAAGTAAAAACAAAATTGTCTGGATTTTAGGTAAAAGACTCGACGAAAGATTTAAACTTAAACCGCAAACCAAAACTATTTACAAACTTGAGCTGGTTAATGAATAAACAAGGCGATAAAATTATTATCAATGGCGAAACATTTGTTCCGCTTCTGAGTGATGAAGAAATTCAAAAGCGTGTAAAGGAACTTGGCGAAGAAATATCACAGGATTACAGAGGTAAAGTCCCGATTTTCATCGGAGTTTTGAACGGTGCATTTATTTTTATGAGTGATTTGTTAAAAAATGTAGATATTGAATGTGAAATTGATTTCTTCAAGCTTTCAAGTTACGGTGATTCAAAAATCTCATCAGGAAATGTGAAGCTTCTCAAAGAACTTAATTGTGATGTGAACGATAGAGAAATAATTATTGTTGAAGATATTGTAGATACAGGACTTTCAATAAAGTATATTGAAGAATTATTTTCTAAACATACGCCCAAAAGTATGAAAGTTGTATCACTTTTGGTGAAACCCGAGAGTCTCAAATATGATGTAAAAATTGATTATATTGGCTTCAGGATTCCGAGCCAATTTGTTATTGGATATGGGCTGGACTACCAGCAAAAATACAGGAATCTAAGTTCAATTTATGTTTTAAGCGAATGATGGAGTTAAAAATAAATGGATAACAAGTTCAGAAAATTCTATAACGGAGATGATGATAACAAATCTAATTTCCGTAATAAGAATAACAATTCAAATAAACCTGATGATAATTTCGATTGGTCAAAAATTATCAGAATGGTATTTGGTTGGGGAGCTGTTATAGTTGCAGCTGTAATTATTATGCAGCTATTCAGAACCGGTGCAGAGAATTATACAGAAATTTCATTTGGTGAATACGAAAAACTGCTAACTCAGCCGGGAAAAATTGTCTCAGCAAAAATTACTAAGAAAGATATCAATGATTATTATTTTAATGCTGAGTTGAATTCAGAAACAACTGTAAAAGTTGGCACAAGATCTTTCCCCACAAAAGCAATCTCTGTTTACATCCCAGAACCAATAATAAAAGAGCAGGAAGCGAAATGGAGAGAGTTAGGCATTCAATACACATTTGAAAAAGACTCTACCGAATGGCTGAATATTATAATCGGATTTTTGCCATGGATTTTGATAATTGCAATCTGGATTGTAATAATGAGAAGAATGCAGGGTCAAGGCGGTGGAACGAGAGGAATTTTCTCATTTGGAAAAAGTAAAGCAAAACTCATCACACCTTCAAATAAACGAGTAACATTTAAAGATGTTGCCGGTGCAGATGAAGCGAAATTAGAGTTGCAGGAAATTATTGAATTCCTTAAAGAGCCAAGCAAGTTTCAGAAACTTGGCGGTAAAATTCCTCGCGGAGTCTTATTATTAGGACCTCCGGGAACAGGAAAAACTTTACTCGCACGAGCGGTTGCCGGCGAAGCTGGCGTTCCATTCTTTTCAATTTCTGGTGCTGACTTTGTTGAAATGTTTGTTGGTGTTGGTGCTAGTCGTGTAAGAGATCTATTCGATCAGGGAAAACGACATGCTCCTTGTATAATTTTTATTGATGAAATTGATGCTGTTGGGAGACATCGCGGTGCCGGACTTGGTGGCGGGCACGATGAAAGAGAACAAACTCTTAATCAGCTTTTAGTTGAAATGGATGGCTTCGAACAGAATAGCGGAGTTATAATAATTGCTGCAACAAATCGTCCTGATGTTCTCGATCCTGCGTTACTTCGTCCCGGAAGATTTGACAGACAGGTTGTTGTTGATAGACCAGATGTTAAAGGACGCGAAGGAATTCTTAAAGTTCACACAAGAAATATTCCTTTGGGCGATGATGTTGATCTTGAAGTTCTTGCAAAAGGAACGCCTGGTTTGGCTGGAGCAGAATTAGCAAATCTTGTTAATGAAGCTGCACTGCTGGCTGCAAGAAAAAATAAAAAGAAAGTTGAGATGAGTGATTTTGAAGAAGCGAAAGATAAAGTAATGATGGGAATGGAAAGAAAGAGCCTTATCATCTCTGAAGAAGAAAAGAAAACAACTGCTTATCATGAAATTGGACATGTTCTTGTGGCAAAAAAACTTCCCGAAGCAGATCCGGTTCACAAAGTAACCATTATTCCAAGAGGCAGAGCACTTGGTGTTACAAGTTATCTTCCGATTGATGAAAAGCATACTTACTCAAAAGAATATCTCGAAGCGATGATTACTTATGCGCTTGGTGGTCGTGCAGCAGAAAAACTTATCTTCAATCATTACACAACAGGTGCTGGCAATGATATTGAAAAAGCGACAAACATTGCGCGCAAAATGGTCTGCGAGTGGGGAATGAGTGATAAACTTGGTCCACTTGCTTATGGTGCAAAGGAAGAAGAAATCTTTTTAGGAAGAGAAATTCAGCGTCATAAAGATTACAGTGAAAAAACTGCTCAGGAAATTGATGATGAAGTAAGAACAATTATCAGAAATGCTGAACAACGTGCTGAGAATATTTTGAAAGAAAATATTGAGCTACTCCATAAACTTTCCAAAGAACTCCTTGAAAGAGAAATTCTTGATGGAGAAGAAATTGACGCAATAATAAAAGGACAGGAGCTTCCGCCAGTTAAAAAAACTGAAAAGTCTAATGGTGAAGAAGAAATTCCTGATCATGTCAAGAAACTTATGGAACAGCGGAACAAGAAGGAAACTGCTCCTAAAGATGAATCAAATTGACAACGGAACAATTCATTACAGAGATGAATTAGTACGAAAACTAATTCATCTCACCTCGTTATCTATACCAGTTATTTATTATTTCATTCCAAGATCAACTGCTATTACAATTCTTGCAAGTTTAACAGTATTTGCACTCATTCTTGATTTAGCCAGATACTTTCATCCCGAAGTCGGAAAAGTTTTCTATAAGATTTTTGGGTTTCTTCTAAGAAAACATGAACTCGACCACGAAAAGAAAAATCTTAACGGTGCTACTTATGTTTTAATATCAGCTTTGATTGGTGTAATTATTTTCCCCAAAATAATTTTCGTTACGGCATTTGCTATACTTATAATAAGTGACACAAGCGCTGCACTTATTGGAAGAAAATTTGGTAAGAAGCCTTTTTTAAGAAAAAGTTTTGAGGGAACTTTAGCTTTTTTTATTAGTGCAAGTGTTGTGATTTTGTTTACTCCGAAACTTACAGACAGCATCGCTGAATATCTTATTGGATTCGTTGCAGCTTTTGTCGGAGCGATAATTGAAAATATTTCTTACGGAATTGCAGATGATAATCTTTCAATTCCTATTTCGGTTGGATTTGTTATGTGGGCACTTTACCTGATAATATTTCCAAATCTCGATTTAATTTTACCTAATGTACCGAGGTGATTATGAAAAAATTTTTTTTAACAACAATAGCTTTAATTCTTTTTATTCTGTTAAATGCTTGTGAAAGCAAAAAATTTGCGACAGGACTTGAAGATGAAATTTATGTTGTTGCAGATTCAACAGAGTATTCTGAAATATATGATGCACTTGCTCAAACTTTTGAAATAGAAATAAACACACCACTGCCAGAGAAACTTTTTACATTAAAAAGAGTCTCGCCAAATGAAATAAACAGAATTCAGAGAAAGAAAAATATTATTATCGTTGCTCCTCTGAATTCAGGTTCAAAAACTTCTGAATATATCAATTCAATAGTTGATGACAGCGTAAAAAAACTTTTATCTAATGAGGACTTTTATGTTACAAAGTACGACTTATGGGCAAGAAATCAACTCGTTACTGTTATCAGTGCAAACGGAATGCAGGAACTTGAATTCAAAATTCTGAAGAACAAAGACAAATTACTATATGCATATCAGAAAATTTCTGATGAAAGATTGAAAGAAAGTCTTTACTCTGCAAAGTATGAAAGAAAAGAAATCGAAGGAAAACTGCTTAGGGATTTTGGTTGGATAATTTATGTGCAGGCAGATTTCAAGCTTGCCAAATCAGTTCCGGAGGATAATTTTGTTTGGTTAAGAAGAGCTCCCGGAAGCGATATGGAAAGATGGATTTTTGTCCATTGGATTGAAAATGCTTCACCGGAATATTTAAATGTTGATTCGGTTAAAGCAATCAGAAACAGAATTACTGAGAAGTATTACAGAACAAGCGATGATTCTGCTTATGTGGTTATTGCTCAGGATTATTTTGTCAGCAATGAAGTAAACTTTAATGGTAAATATGCAATCTTTACTCAAGGTCTTTGGGATTTGAACATAAAAGGAATGGGCGGACCATTTATCAATTACACTTTTTATGATGAAAAATCAAAACGCATTTATATGCTTGATGGTTCGGTTTATGCACCAAAATACTTCAAACGAAATCTTATACAACAGATGGATGTTTTGCTTCAGTCATTTATGACAAAAGATGAACTTTCCAAAGACAGAATTGAAGATTTGCTTGATTCAATTGATGAATCAGTCAAGTACTAATGAACGAAGTTGCTGAGGAATTTGTGTCTCAGGAAATTCTTCAGCAACTTTCTTTAAATAAATTTTAGCCCGCTCAACTTGATTGAACTGAACTTCATAATAGGCCCTTCGAACCAACATCAAACCAACAAATGAACTCAGAGAAGTCTGATATTTGTCTTTTCTTTCTGAAAAATTTAACTTGAAATCAGGCAGAGGTGCTTCTACATAATCATCAGTATTTACTACTTTGAATAAAAACAAATGCGGAACAAGTTTATAACCTTCAGGAAGAGAAAATTCTCCGCGCTGCATTTCATTATCGAAGAGTTCCGGTGCGATGTAAATTTCACGTTTATCAAAATTAGTTGCAACGAGGTTCATCATTATTCTTCGATAAAGATTTTCGAGCAGTGAAGCATTATAATTCTCGTTCCTTTCGAATGGTTTTAATGCATCAAGAAAAAGATTAACTTCAGTTCTTAATCCACTTAGCAATCCGGGATAATTTCTTTCAAGTTGATTATAATACCACGAACGACGAAGTAATTCTTTATCTACAATCGCAATCTGCGGTTTAAAATTTTCTACATACTGAAAGTAATATGAAGCAGAAATAAAAAAGTCCCATTGATAACTAAGCACAAGCGAATTATCGGAAACTGAATTCATCAGAGCTTTTGTATAATTCTCATAGACAAAAGTTTTACTCTGATTAACTTCATTGAAATTTTTGATGAACTGAGAAACAGGGAAAAGTAATAGGATTAAAAAAATGATCCATTGATTGATTTTATTATTTATCAGTAACTGATAAATTTTAATCATTCCAAATAAGACAAAAAACGCAATTGAGATATAGGCGAGCAGAAAGTACGAATCAATATCGTTAATATCATAGTTTATTGAATAAAATACTGTTACAAAAAAAGTTATAATGTTATAAAGAAAAAATTTTCTTGAGATAAAGAAAGAATAAATTAAACCAATCACAGCTACAAATAATGCTATAAAAAACTCTGCCGGCAGGTTCGAAATGAAATACTGCAACTGTTTCTTCGCGGCTTCTGTAGAAGAGAAAAGCCAAACCTGATATTGAAATCCTGAAATGTGTCTGAGTATTCTTTCAAGATCAACAGGATTACCCCAATTAAGCTGTGGATTTTGAGAAGCTCTTATTGGCAGATAAGAATAATTTATCACAAGCGTAATCAAGAAAAGAATAATCATCTTGAATAAATTTTTAAAACTCTGTGAATTAAATTTTTCTTTTGTGAAATAGAGATAAGCAGTTCCGGGTAATATTAAAAGTGTGGTCATATGATTGGAAAAACCGAGTGCAAGCACAAATGCAAATATCATCCATTGGTTCTTGTACATAGCAGATGAATTTGGTTGTTCAATAAATGATTTCAGAAGAAATAATATAATTAATGAGATAAGAAGCAAGTGTAAACTATAAACTTCGACTGATGTACTTTGGAACCAGAATGTTTTACTTAAAGCCAAAGTTAGAGCTGTCAATACAGAAAAAATTATTTTGAGATTTTCTTCCGGTTCAAAATGTACATTTTCTTTTTTTGTTTTGTCTTTCTTTTTCTGTTTAACAGTTTTAATGATTTGAAATACCCGAAGATTGTCAAGCAAATACTTTGCTGTGTATGAAAAAATTCCTGCAGCAGCAGAACAATAAATTGCTGCAAGAAGATTTAACTGATAAATTTTAGTAAAAGGTAACGGAAGTAATGAAAACAAATATCCTGCAACTGTAAATAATGGATAACCGGTTGGATGGGCAATTCCCAGTGTTGCCTGAACGGCTGCAAGTTCACCGCTATCAATTTGAATCACACTCGGTGCGAGTGTAAAAAGATAAATTATAAAAACAAAAACTGATACAATTACTGAAAAATATTTTTTTGCTGAAATCATTATTCACCAAATATTTTTTTGAATAAATCAATATTCATTTTAGTTATTGTGTTGAAATGACTTGTAAAATCTTTTTCATTTTCAAAACCTGATTGCAAAGATAATTTTTTAATCTGCAATAAGTCTATTGGAAGTTTGTTTGTTCTCGAATCGGTAATGCTTTGAACATTTAGCTCAGTTGTTTTAAGAAATCTAAAATTGCTCAGTAATATGTTGTTATCAAAAAAATCTGACTTAAGCTTTTGTAATTTTTCATCCGAACTTTTGCCGATGAGTGAAAATTTATCAGTGATGTTTGTCAGTATCAGATAAGAAATAATAAAATCAATATCCAGCAAACCACCTTTGCTTCTTTTGATGTGAAATCCCGTTTCTTCTGATGAAATCATTTTTATTCTCATCTGTTTAATTTCATTTCTGAAATGCTGAATATCAAATTGCTGAACTCGATCAGCAATTGTGTTCATAAAGCTATCAAATAACTTTTTATTGCCGTCTACAAAATTACATTTAGTCATTGCCTGAAATTCCCAGACTCTTGCACGATTGAGAAGATACTTTTTGTATTCTTCAAAATCCCAAACGAGATAACTGCTTTTTCCTTCAGGTCGAAGCCGGCAATCGAATTCAGTTCCCTTAATTGATGTCTTTAATTTATTCAGCAGGTTCTGAAAAACTTTCTGAGCATTATTATAAGAAGCAAGATTTTTAACAACAAAAATCAAATCAACATCACTTGAAAAATTCATTTCAGAGGAGCCAAAGCTTCCAAGTCCTGCAATAAAATAATCCTCATTAAACTTTTCGTTTAACTTTTCATCTTCAATCAACTTTTTAATTTTCATCATTTGAAATTTTGAAATGATAGAAGATGCTTCAATCGCATCAATATCTTTGTTAAGCAGCTGAACACAAACCCTGAAATGAAGCTGAGGTAATGACATCACAGAAAAATTTTCCTGATTAAATTCAGTAAAACAGGTTCGGCTTAATAAATCATCTTTTACAAATCCGTCTTCAAAAAATTTATTTACTGCTTTTTGAGAGTATTCACACATTCTAAGAAAGAAATCAAAGAACTTTTGATTCTGAAATTCTTCATACCAGATTTTTGGTAATGGAACCAGGCGCATAATTTTTGCAAAGTTTTCCAATACCAGATCGGGTTCAATCGAAGCGGCAAGATATTGCAGAAGCTGATCGTTTATTTTTTCAAAAGTCTCCGTTGTTTTACTATCAAATTGTTTTGTTCCTAGCAGCGATCTTCCTGTTCGCAAAAATTCAAGATTATTTTTAGCACGAGTGTTATCTCTGAATTTTATAATTAACTCAGAAGTCTTTCCATCTTCAAGCTGAGTGAGTGATTTATAAAACTCTGCAACTTTTTTTCTGATAGTACTTAATTCAGTTTTAAACTCATCTGTGTTTTTATAACCGAGATAAAAAGCAATCTTTGCAAGCAATTCTCCGTGCTCAGGAATTGAATGTGTTTGTCTGTCATTCATCAATTGAAGATAATGTTCAATTCTTCTGAACAGCTTGTAACTGTTTGACAGAAGAACAGTTTCTTCATCAGTTATAATTTTATTTTGATTAAGAGCGTTTATTGCTTCAAGCGTTCCGCTTACACGAAGTGATGAATATTTTTTCCCATTCAGCATTTGCAGTGCCTGAACAGAAAATTCAATATCACGAATTCCGCCGGAAGATAATTTAATGTTGTCATCCGCAACTCTTTGTTCAAGACTTTGTTTAAGTTTTTTTATCTGAATAATTGGCGAATTAACTACAGGTGAGTTGAAAACTATTTTTTCTTTAAAATCAAAAAACTTTTTATAAAGACTTTTGCTTCCACAAAGAAATCCGGTTTTAATAAGCATTTGCTTTTCCCAGTCTTCGCTTCGTGTTTCGTAATATCTGATGTATTCAGCCAGCGAATTTGCAAGAGGACTATTTCTTCCGTCTGGCCTTAGACGAAAATCCACTCGATACAAATATCCGTTTGAAGTAATACGTGTTGATGAATCAATAAAGAGCTTTATTGTTTCTGAAATTATTTCATTAAAATAAATTTTTTTATCAATCAGAGTGTTTTTATCATAAAAGCAAATTAAATCAATGTCGGAACTATAATTCAGTTCATTGGCACCAAGTTTTCCTAAGGCAATTACACAAAATTTACGGTTAACTTTTTCAATTTTGTGTTTGCTTAAAATCTCCTTAAAGCAAAGTGAAAAAAGTTTTGAGGAAATTGCAATTGCAAGCTGTGAAAGTTCATTTGTTATTGCTATCAAATCATCATATCTGTAAAAATCTCTTAATCCGATTCGAAGGATTTCTTTCTTCTTCACATTTTTGAGAGCATTTAATTTTGCTTCAAAACTTTTAAATATTTCGGTAGAATTGCGAACAACTTCATTAAAATATTTTTCATTTGGTCTGAATTTCAGAATATCAGGATTTACTACCCAATAAAAATATTCAGGATTCCTAACCAAAATATCAGTGAGATAATTGCTGTGAACAGAAACGGAAATCAGAATTTCGAGATGATGAGGATAATTGAGTAAATCAGATATGAAGAATGAAATATCATATTGGTTCTGAATTATTCTCAAAAGATTTGCTTCAGATGATTCAGTAAAATAAAAATGGTCGAGAAGTATTTCAGTTTCTGAAATAAATTTATCAATCTGTGCCGCAGATATTTTTTCTGCAGAGATTTCTACAAACTTATTAATAAATTTTTCTGATAATTTTTTCCGGCGGAACATTGATACTTTCTTTATTCAAGCGCTTTGAGTAACATTTGGAATTAACAGGATAAAAATAACATCACTACGGCAAATAATTTTGCTCCTTGACTGAGTAAATATTTTGTTTATTTTTTCAGTGCAAAAAAGGAGGCATTATGAAGGTACTAACTTCCGTTCTTTTACTTTGTTCAATTTTGATTGTTTATTCCTGCAGCAATTGCAAAGAAACTCAATTGAATAACCAATCAAATCAAAATAATCCAACCACAATTGCTCAGAACCTTTCACAGGTTGAAGCTGAAGTGCTTGAGGTCATTGGTTCGGGAAATGACTTTAAATTGAAAGTTAAAGTTTTGAGCTCGCAGGAAACTGCAGCTTATCCAAGTATTGCAGCAGCAGGTGAAGAATACATTCTCAAACCGAATTTGCGAACTGAAAATGGTAAGCTGATGGACAATGAAATCAACACAGAACTTTTATCACTTCGAAATTATTCCAAAGGACAAAGGTTCAAAGCTGAAATATCTCTCGATCAGAAAAACGGTTGGTTTATTCAAAAAGTAATAAAATAATTTTAAGGGAATCCATTAACACAAGGAGGCAAAATGAAAACACTAATCATGTTGTCGGTTGCCGTGTGCGCAATCGTTCTGGGCTTTCAGATATTTTCATCTGATACGCTTCAGGAAAATTCTTATTCGGATTATATCGCTTATAAAATAAAAATGAAAAAAGAGCGAGCTGATCTGAAATATGATCAACCTGATAAAGCAATGCTCTGGTATTTTGAGCAAAGAGCTTTCCCGAATAATTCAATTCCTGATAATTGGCGAGAAGAAGCTTATCGTCATATTCAAATTCATAATCGTTCAACTGAATCATCACCGAATGCATTAAACTGGTCACAAGTAGGACCTTCTAATGTAGGAGGAAGAATAAGAGCTATTGCAGTTCATCCTTCTGATCCGAACACAGTTTATCTCGGTGCAGTTGCTGGCGGAGTATGGAAATCAACAAATGGTGGAAGTACCTGGACAGCACTTAATGACTTTATGGAAAACCTTGCAGTTTGTGCTTTGGTAATTGATCCGAATAATCCTAATACTATTTATGCAGGAACTGGTGAAGGATTTTTTAATATCGATGCAATCAGAGGAGCCGGAATTTTCAAATCAACAGATGCAGGAAATAGCTGGACAAAACTTGCATCAACTAACAATCAGAATTTTTATTATGTGAATGATCTTGATATTAACAGCACTAACGGGGTTCTTTATGCTGCAACTAGAAAAGGTTTATTTGAATCTTCTGATGGAGGAAATTCATTCTCAACATTACTTTCAGGTGGTGGCTCTGATGTCCATTGCACTGATATTGAAATAGCTTATACATCACCTGTAAGAATTTATGCAGCATTTGGTTTGTTTAACCAATCAGAAATATGGTTATCATCTGATGGCGGTTCTACATTTGCACAGAATTATTCTCAAACAAATATGGGAAGAATTGAGATTGCTGTTAGTAAATCTAATCCGTTGGTGGCTTATGCTTCATTTATGAGTTTAAGTACTTACGGAGCCGGACATTTTATTGTTACAACTAATGGTGGTTCATCATGGAGTGCAGTTAATATTCCTGGTCCGTCTTATTCAGGTGCTTCAACTTTTCTTGGTGGTCAAGGCTGGTATGATCACATCCTTGCCGTAGATCCTGATAATCCAAATATAGTTTTAGCAGGTGGAATTGATAACTGGAAAACAACTAATACTGGTTCAAGCTGGGTCCAAAAAACTAATTGGTATTCTCAAACAGGTGCTCCGCCTTATGTTCACGCTGATCAACATGTTTATGTATATGCTCCATCAAACTCTAACATAGTTTATCTTGGTAATGACGGTGGAATTTATAAATCAACAAATAGAGGCGAAACCTGGACAGCAATAAATAATAATCTTCCAATTACACAATTTTATTACGGCGCTGTTGCACCAAGCGGTACAAATTATTATGGCGGAACACAGGATAATGGTACATTGAAAACCACTGGTTCATTAAACTGGACCGAAATTCTTGGTGGTGATGGTGGTGCTACTGAAGTTGACTTCTCGAATCCGAATAACATTTATATGGAATATGTTAACTTCGCTTTCTTCAAATCAACAAATGGTGGTTCAACATTTTTCAAAGCAATGACAGGAATACCAACCGGTCCCAATTTTTATGATGGCACTACAGACAGAACATTATTCATTACTCCTTTCTCGATGGATCCAAACAACTCAAATATAATTGTTGGTGGAACTTATCGTGTCTGGAGAACTACAAATGGTGCCGGAAACTGGACCGCAATAAGCGGTGATTTAACAGGTGACGGAACTGGTCAAAGCGGCGCATCAATCTCAACAGTAATTGTTGCAAAAGGAAATTCCAATGTTATTTATGTTGGTTGTTCAAACGGAAGAGTTCAGGTTACTACCGATGCTGGCGCAAGCTGGAATTTGCGAAACTCAGGTTTACCAACTCTTTATGCAACAAGAATAGCAACTGATCCAAATAATCCTGCTACTGCATTCGTTACTTTTTCAGGATTTTCTGCCGGTAATAAAATATTTAAAACTACCAACTACGGTGTTAGCTGGACAAACATCAGCGGTAATTTGCCAAACATACCTGTTAATTGTCTGTTTGTTAATCCATCAGATGTGAATATAATTTTTGTGGGAACTGACTTAGGAGTTTTCTCAACAAACAACGGAGGAACAAGCTGGGTTCATGATGTAAATGGAATGGCTAATGTTCCTGTGTTCGATCTTGACTACCGAAGTTCTGACAATAGACTTTTTGCTGCTACTCACGGAAGAAGTATGTATGTTGCGACACTTAGTGGTGGTGTTGGATTTCAGACCGCTCAATTAATCTATGATGATGGAACTCCGACCAGTGGTTACTACTGGCCAAATAACGGACAGGGATCGGCAAACAGGATGACTGCAACTTTTACTAATGCTCAACTTATTAGTATGCAAATTTATTTTGTGTCAGTTGTGCAGGGAAATGCCACTTACAAACCAATTGTTTTATCGAATAATAATGGAACTCCTGGAGGTGATATAATAAACCATCCGTTTAAGACTGCATCGGTTGTGCCAGGCTGGGACAACACTGATTTAACTTCTTACAACATTTTTTTAAATGGAGATTTCTTTATTGGCTTAAAATATAATGGAACAGATAGACCTACATTTGGCTACGATCCTGTGAATAATGGCCGGGCTTGGGATTTCAACGGTACAAGCTGGTCAATATGGAATGAGACTTATTTCTTCCGTGCGACAATTCAAACCCCAACATCTGTTGCTGAGATTTCAAATATAATTCCCGATAAATTTGAAGTCAGCCAGAATTATCCGAACCCATTTAATCCGTCAACAAAGTTTCGTTATGCACTGCCAGAGGGACGAAATGTTAAAATTATAATTTATGATATTCAGGGTAAGCAAGTTGCTGAACTGGTAAATAATTATCAGGCGCCAGGAACTTATGAGGTTACCTGGAACGGGAAAAATGATGATGGGCAGTTTGTATCAAGCGGCGTTTATTTCTACAAAATTGATGCGGGAAGTTATTCGATTTCAAGGAAGATGGTATTGCTCAAGTAAAGTGAGGATAATTAAGTTATTAACTCACCTTACGCAAAACTGTGAAACCTTCGAGGTTTAGCTAAAAATGTAGTTAAAATAAAAGAAACATTCTTAATTATTTCAGAAAACCTCGAAGGTTTTTACCAAATGTGCGTAATATAACTTATTAAGGAATGGACATATCGAAGATTTACGATATGTCCATTTTTGTTTTGTTAAAAACGATTGAAGAAAACTCTTTAGAATAATTTGAAAATTTCAGCAACTGAACTTTGAATAATACTTTTACTAATTCAATCAATACATCAATCCCAAATTCAGAGCGATAAAAAATCCACTTAGATTATCTTTGAATCTTCCGAAGAGACTTTCAACTCCGTCATCAAAGAACTGAACACGAAAATATCTTACACTTAATCCAACCAAACTTGATTTATCAATTCCGAAGTTTGCACCAATTCCAAGATAACCACCTAAAGCGAATTTGGACTGAGCATTCCCGAAAGCGCTGAAAAATTCTTCTTCGTAGGGAGTTGTAATTACGAGAGTTGGACCGGCACCGGCACTTAAATATGGTCTTAAATTATCTGCAATCTCACCTTTAAACAATCTATACTGAAGACCAAATACCAGAGGCAATTGAAAAACACGATTCTTTTTTCCGATGACAAAAGTCTGTCCAAAGTAATCTATGTATTCAATTTCTCTGTCATCTTTAGCTTCAGCAAAAGATAAATCCGCAAAAGCAGTCCACTTATCTGCAATTTGATATCTGTAAAATGTACCAAGACCAAAACCGGATTCGCCAAACATAATGTCAATTCCCCATGCATTATTTGGATAAACTTCAGGTTCTTTTTCCGGAGCTAGTTTTCCTATTCTTTGAGCGTTTAAATTTGTCAAAGGAATAACTAATATTAAACCGAAAATAAAAAATATTTTTTTCATATTATTTTCTTTTTATTGCTGTTCGAAAAATACTTATCTGAACAAAAATAACAATGTATTATTTTATATTCTTTTTGTTATGAATGAAGTTAATAAATCTGAATTTTGGGATAATCTCTACAAAATCAATTCTGTCGGGTGGGATTTAAAAACTCCAACTCCGGCATTTATTGATTTGTTAAAATCTGAATACTTTGCTGACAAAAGTAAAATGCTGATTACTGGTTGTGGTTATGGTTATGATGCAATAGCTGCTGCTAAAAATAATTTTAATGTTACAGCTGTGGATTTTTCTGAAACTGCAATACAGTTTGCTCAGTCGCTTGCTAAAAAAGAAAATGTTAAGATAAATTTTATTGTTGAAGATTTTTTCAGTCTGAATGATGATCATCTTAATTCTTATGAAGTTATTTTTGATTATGTAACTTATTGTGCTATTGATCCTTCAAGACGAAAAGAATATGCTGATAAAATTTATCAGTTGCTAAAAACTAATGGTGTATTTGCAATCATTTTATTTCCGATTGAAAAAAGAATTGGCGGACCACCATTCGCAGTTGATGTTGAGGAAGCAACAAATTTATTTTCTGAGAAACTTGAACTTGTTGTTTCCACAAGTGAAATAAACTCAATCAAACCAAGAAAAGGAAGAGAGCTCTTACAAATTTACAGGAAAACAAATGGCAAGAAATCTTGAAATAAAAGTTAAACTTGATTCTCACAGTGAAATAAAAAATATTCTAACTAAGAATAAAATTAAACTCAGCGAAGTGCTTCGTCAGAAAGATATTTACTACAAAGTTCCTTCAGGTTTACTGAAACTAAGAATTGAGAATGGTAAACAAACTTTAATTTTTTATGAACGGAATGAAAAATCCAAAAAGAGATGGTCTGATTATTTTTTGCTTGATATAAATTCAAACAAGGCTGAAAATTTTTTTGATAAATTTTTAGAAAGAGTTATTGAAGTAAAAAAAGTCCGTGAGCTTTATCTTTTTAACAATACAAGAATACACCTCGATAAAGTTGAGAAACTAGGATATTTTCTTGAGCTTGAAACACGAGTTGTAAACGGCCTTCGTGATGCAGAAAAAAGATTCAACCATCTTGTCGGTTTACTCAATTTGAAAAAATATCCTGAATTAAGAAACACTTACAGAAATTTATTACTTGAAAAAACAAAATGATTCTTTCAAAAAAAAATCTGAAGCAAATTGACCTTGATTTTACTCTTAACGAAAAAATTAAAAGCGGTAAACTCAATGAAACACTTATAGTTGTTCCGACAAACAGAAAAGTGCGTTCGCTGAAAAGAGAATTGATAGGAATTTCCCCCGATGGTGTAACAGCAAATCTTCATATACACACACTTTCTACGCTGAGTTTAAACTTGTTCAAGCTTTCAATTGAAAATGATTTTTTCTTGCTTGATGATGCAACTGCAATTGTTTTGTTAAACAGAGCATTCAGCAAAGTTAAACCAATATATTTTTCTAATTACAAAGAAGAAATTCCTTACGGAACTTTAGAAAGAATTAAAAATGTAATTTCCGAATACAAACGAAATGGTGTATCACCTGAAATTCTTTTAAGTCAGGCAGAACAACTATCCGGCAGCGAAAAAAACAAAGCGGCAGATATAGCAAAAATTTATTCAGAATATTTTGAAGAGTGCAGAAAAAATCATCTGTATGAAATCGGAGATGTTTATAGTTATCTGAATAATCTTTCATTAAATGAATTTCAGAAATCGTTTGATGAACTTTTTGAGGATGTTAATTTAATTCTTATAAATGGCTTTGATGAGTTTAGTAATCCTGAAATAGAATTATTAAACCGAATCTCAAAATTGCGTGAAGATTTTTACATTCAATTCGATTACTATAAATATAATCCTGCACTGTTTTCTCATCTCGATGAATGTTTTGAAAAGTTAGATAAGAAAGGATTCAAAGAGATAAAAGACCTATCAGAATCTGAGCAGCCAATATTTCATTCTATAATCCGTTCGAAACTTTTTGATTATAAAAAACATAGCCCACAAGTAACAAATGAAAAAGTTTTTATAGTTAATCCGCAAACTCCTGAAAAAGAAATAGAGTTCATAGCAAAAAAAATAAAACAACTATTGTTTGGGAGAGGAATTTCGCCTGAAAAAATGTGCGTTGCGTTCAACTTAATTTCAGAACATTCAAAAATTGTGCGTGATATTTTTACAGAATATGGTTTACCTTTTAATCTTACAGATCGTTTTGCTTTAAGCGAATCGCAGCCAATAATTTCATTGATTAATCTTCTGGAGATTATTGAGAACAATTTTTATTACAAAAACATTTTCAGAACTTTAAGCGGAAGATGGATTGAGCTTGATGGAATTGATTTATCAAATCTGCTTCAGGTTGCATCGAACTTAAAAATAGTTTCTGGTTTTAACAATTGGATTGAAAGTATTGATAACGCACTTGCAGAAATATCTGAATTAACTGAAGATGATGAAAATAGATTTCTTCCGTCGGAGTATTACTTAAAAGCAAAAGAAGATATTCAGAAAATTGCTGAGATTCTCAATCCGTTTAAACAAAAAATGACTGTTGAAGAATTTCAGTCAGAGTTGAAGAATCTGATTGTGAGATTAAATATTATTCCCAAAGCTATTAACGATCACAGTGATTATGCTGAAAAAAATGTTCGTGCAATTACAAGCTTCGTTCAGACTCTTGATAATCTTTTTGAGCTGATGAAAATTGAAGTAGGTATTCAAGCAAAATTTGGTTTATCATTCTATCTGAAAAATATAAAAGCCGCATTACAATTTGCACGATACAATCTTCGAGAAAAAATTGATTCGGGAATTCTGATAACATCAATTAATGAAATAAGAGGATTAAAATTTGATTATCTGTTTATCGGAGGAATGACTGATGGTGAATTTCCGACAAGATATCAACCGGAAATATTTTTAAGCGGCTCATTCAGAAAAGAAGAATACAAACATTTGCTCGAAGAGCGATATCATTTTTATCAGGCATTGTGCACAGTAAAGAAAAGTCTTTATCTGTCTTATCCGCAAAATGAAGAAAAAGCAAAGTTCACACCCTCAACATTCATTAAAGATTTAGCTAAGGTTGTTCATACTTTTGAAGAGAAATCAGATGAATTTGAAAATCTGATAGCTTCTGAAAGAGAACTTTTAAGTTCATTAAAGAAAAATGAAATTGAGAATGAGCAAGTTTTTCAACTCTTGAGTAAATCAGGTTTTGATTCACAACGAATAATTGAAGACATTAAAATTGACGAAGAAAGATTAACTGATGCTTTTGAGGAAAGCAGCTATAATGGATATCTGTCAGAAGATCTGAGTGAAGAAGCAATTGAGCGATTAAAAAATCTTTCAGTCAAAACTTATTCTGCAACTCAGCTTGAGGAATATGCAAAATGTCCTTTCCAATATTTTCTACGAAGAATTCTTTTCATCGAAACGGTTGAAGAACCAACAGAAGAAGTTGAAGCCTTTGAAATAGGTAGTCTGATTCATTCAATACTTTATACATTTTATAAAACAATTACAGAACAAAAAAAGAAAATTGAAAATTGTACCGATGAAGAATTTGCTGGCTTTGTAAGATTATTATTTTCAATCGCTGAAAAGAAAACTGAAAACATAAAATTCTCTTCTCCATATTCTTTCTTCGAAAAGGAAAAAATATTTGGAATAAACGGCAATCAAAAACATTCTATACTTTATAAATTTCTTGAAGAGGAAAGAAAAGATAAGCAGGGCTTTAATCCCGAATTTTTTGAACTCGCATTCGGAACTAAAAATAATTATACGGTAGAAGTTAAACTCAATGACATAAAATTCCGTGGAATGATTGACAGAATTGATGTGAATGAAAATAAAAAACTTTACAAAGTAATTGATTATAAATTGGGTGGAAAGAGGCCATCGAAAGAAGACTTGAATTTAGGAATCTCATTACAGCTGCCCCTTTATCTGTATGCTTCAAGAATTTTTCTTAAAGAAGAATTTGAAAAAGATTTTACACCTGCAAGTGCTGAAATCTATTCATTAAAAATTTTCAGAGAAGAATTTGGAAGGAAAGTAATTCACAATTTACCCGGAAAAAATCTCACAGAAGAAGATTACATACAAGCTTCTGAAGAGCTCATAAAAATTTTTGAAGAATCTGTTCCGAAATACATTGAAAATATGCGGAAGGGAATTTTTAATTTATCTAAACTTGAAAAGCGTGAAGAAAAAGTTTGTGGATTTTGTGAATTCAAATCAATTTGCAGAATTCAGGAAGTAGGATAAAAAAATTATAACTAAAAAATTGTTTCCTTTTGTTTGAATATTATTATTAGTTTTAATCAGAAAATTAAAAAGGATTATTTATGAAAATTTATCTTCCATTGTTATTCGTTATGTTCAGCATCAGTGGTTTCTCTCAAAGTCCTGAAAAATCATGGGTTAAATCAGAACAGTTGAGAGCAGAGAAGCTGCTTAAGTTTGAAAATGTAAATTATCCTGGTGATTCCAGATATGATGTGAAATATTATAAAATTGATTTGAAGATAATGCATGCAACACAAAGCATTGCCGGATCTGTTACAATAAAAGCTGAAGCAGATACTTTGAATGTAAGTTCAATTTATCTTGATCTTGTAAATCAGTTAGTTGTTGATTCGGTTTTATGCAACGGAAACATTACAACATTTACAAGAAGTTCTGATAAAATATTTATTAACTTAGATAACACTTACAATACTGGTGCAGGTTTTACAATTAAAGTTTATTATCACGGAACACCAACCTCATCCGGATTTGGAAGTTTTACTTTCGGTACTCGTTCAGGAGGTGCGCCGTCAATTTATACACTTAGCGAACCTTACGGTTCAAAAGATTGGTGGCCATGCAAAGACACTCCTGCTGATAAAGCAGACTCGGCTGATGTTTGGTACACCGTAACTAATCCGATTAAAGCTGTTTCAAACGGTTTGCTTAAGGAAGTTGTAAACAATGGTGATGGAACATCAACTTATAAATGGAAAGTCAGTTATCCTATTGCACAATACCTTCTTTCGCTTGCGGCAACTGATTTTTTCGAATATGTAAATTACTATAATTACAGTCCAACAGATTCAATGCCTGTAATGCATTACATTTATCCAGAGACTTTTAATACCAACTTGAAAAATCTTTTAGATAAAACACCACAAATGATAGAAGTTTTCAAACAGCACTTTGGAGAGTATCCATTCATCAATGAAAAATACGGACACGCACAATTCGGTTGGGGCGGAGGAATGGAACATCAGACTTGTTCTTCAATGGGAGCTTTTGGTGAAGGGATTATTTCCCACGAACTTGCTCATCAGTGGTATGGCGATGCAATTACCTGTAAAGACTGGCACAACATCTGGCTCAATGAAGGATTTGCAACTTATGCTGAAGGTGTTTGGATTGAAGCCACTCAAGGTAAAGCTGCTTACAACAGCTATATTGCAAATGAAATGAATTACGCAAAAAGTGCAACAGGTTCAGTCTGGGTGCAGGATATTTCTTCAGTTAATAGTATTTTTAATTATGCGCGCTCTTATGCTAAAGGTGCTGTAATTCTGCATATGCTTCGTGGTGTGGTTGGTGATTCAACCTTTTATGATATTCTAAGAACATATACTTATCATCCTACAGTTGCTTATAATGTTGCTGTTACAGAAGATTTTCAGGCGATTGCAGAAAGTGTTTCGGGAATGGATTTGGATTATTTCTTTCAACAGTGGATTTATGGTGAAAACTATCCAAGATATAATGTTAACTGGAGTAAAAATCAGCTAAATGATTCAACCTGGAATTTACGAATTACCATCAATCAACTGACAAATTCTAATCCACCATTTTTCACAATGCCTGTTCAGATAAAAGTTGCAAGAGTTTCACTGCCTGATACTTTCATTACAGTTTTTAACAATCAGCAGAGTCAGGTATTTAGTATTCCAATTTATGGTGCAATAAATTCAATTTTGGTTGACCCTAATAATTATATTCTAAAAACTATGTCAGTTACTGTTGGAATTGAAGATGAAAATAATTTGCCGTCAAGTTTTTCACTTGAGCAAAATTATCCAAATCCATTCAATCCAAGCACTAAAATTCGCTTTACAATTCCAGCCTCATCCCTAAATTCCTTCTCCAAAGTTGAAGAGACTTTGGTATCATTAAAAATTTATGATGTACTTGGAAATGAAGTTGCTGCTTTAGTTAATGAAGAAAAATCACCAGGAAACTATGAAGTTGATTTTGATGCTGCAGGTTTACCGAGTGGAATTTATATAACCAGACTTACGGCAGGAACTTACGCATCAAGTATAAAAATGTTGTTGTTAAAGTAAGTTGTTCTTCAGGTTTATTTGAATAGAACAAGGCGAGTTTTATTCAGCTCGCCTTTTTTTACTTACTAAGTTATGTTACGCACATTTGATAAAAACCTTCGAGGTTTTCTGAAATAAATAAGAATTTTTCTTTTATTTAAATATATTTTTAGCCAAACCTCGAAGGTTTCACAGATTTGCGTAAGGTTAGTTACTAAATTAACCTTTCTGAAACAAACCGATTGTGTTACCATCCGGATCAGTAAACAATGCATACCAACCCATTGCAGGAATTACTGTTTTTGTTCTTTTAACTGCACCACCATTTGATTTAACTTTTTCCAGAATTGAATTTATATCCGGAATATTCACATGAAAAACTGTTGTATCACCAATTGAAACCCGATCAACTTGTCGCAAGCCAACCATTATTCCTTTATGATTATTGAAAAGAAGATATCCATTGCCAAATGGTTTAAACTCCCAGCCAAAAACTTTCAGATAAAAATCTTTTGATCTTTCAAGATCTGTTGATGGAATTTCCACATGTCCGATTAGAGGTTCTGCCATAAATTTTCCTTTCAATTTTTGAATGTATGTCAAAATTATGTTTGCAAATCTAATTTACAAAAAAGAAAATTTATTCATAAAAAAATTTTTCTGATTAGTTGTATCGTTAGGTTAAGCTTTATAAATTTAATTACCACAAAATATCAATTAGCATGTTTGGGAAAGCAGTACAATTTTTCATTTTATTAAATGTAATTATCTACTCACAATCAGTTGAGTTCAGAAATTACTCCGTGCAGGATGGATTATCTAATAATAAAGTGAATTGTGTATTGCAGGATAAAACAGGCTTTATCTGGTTCGGAACAGAAGATGGATTTAACAGATTTGATGGTTACGAATTTAAAGTATTCAGACCTTCTGCTGAAAAAAACAGTATTGTTTCAAAAGACATTTGGTCATTGTATGAAGATGAAGATGGAAATCTATGGATTGGTTCAAAAAACGGAGATGTAATTAAGCTAGATTATTCAACTCAAAAATTTTCAAGTTGGGAAATTGAAGAGATTACCCGAAACGATAATTCCGTTACAGCTATTTATGTTGATAAACAAAAGAATGTTTGGGTTGGAACATATCAGCAAGGACTTTTTAAGTTTGATCAGTCCGGAAAAAAAATTGGTCATTGGGATTATAATCCGGAAAATCCATTAAGCATAAGTAATAATTTTATAACCTCAATCATTGAAGATAAAAATGGTGTGCTCTGGATAAGTACATATTTTGGTTTGAATGAATTTAATCCTGATAAACCGGAAAAAGGTTTTGTAAAATATTTTGCAGCAAGCAATTCACTTAATAATAATCTTATTTGGGAATTGGTTAAATCTTCATTCGATGAAAACAGAATATGGATTTGTACTGCTGCCGGACTTAATTTCATAAATACAAATTCAAAAAAAATATCTGGAATAAATTTTCCCGAAGAGAAATCAATTCAATTTTCTGGCAGTGTTGGTGATGTTGTTGAATCAATTGAAAACAATAAACTGATTCTTTATATAGGAACCTATGGTGGTTTAGTCCGATACGATTTGAATGAAAATAAATCAGTGAGATTTGTTCAGCAGAAAGATAATCCGAATAGCATTGTTAGTAATCAGATTAATAAAATGTCAAAGGATAAATCTGGGGTAATCTGGTTTGCAACAGAAAATGGAGTCAGCTCACTATCAATCAGATATAATTTTCTGATGCCTTTTTCTGATTTCAATTCACAGAATTCTTTACATTCTTTTAACTCAGATGTTAAAACCATAAGTAATTATGATGACAAAAATATTTTAGTCGGTACTTCAACCGGATTGTTCAAATTGAATTTGCAGGAAATGACCGAAACTGAATTTCCTCAATTTAAAGGTCTGAACATCTGGTCTCTTTACAAAGAAGATAAAGATATTTTGTGGGTGGGAACTTATGGACAGGGTTTATATCAATTTAATATCAGAAGTAACACTTTAAAGAAAATAAAAATTGAATATCCTTTATTTAAGACACTTGCATATAATTACATAAAAGATATCAAACCGGCTTCTGACAAAAATCTTTTCTTTGGAACCTGGGGTGGTGGACTGGTAAAACTTATAAAGTCAAAAGAAAATAATAACAAAGAACAATACGAACTTAAGTTTTGGCGAAGTAATAAAGATAATCCCGAAGCAATCAGCTTTAATGATGTTTGGTCAATCGTTGTTGATAAAATCGGGAGAATCTGGATAGGAACAAACGGCGGCGGATTAAATTTCTTTGATAAAGAAAAGAACAAATTCCTTTACTTAACTTCAAAGACCAGCAGCGGACATCTCAAGAGTAATTCAATTTTATTTTTAACTCAAACTCAAAGTAAAACTGATAATGAGAAAACAACTCTATGGTTATGTACTGATCAGGGATTAACAAAACTTGTCCTGAAAAATTTAACAAACTTTAATTCCATTGAAGAACTTATTTTATCTTCCAAAACTTACACTTCAAAAGATGGATTATCAACTGAAGTAGTAAAATCAGTAATTGAAAATGGAGTTGGTGATATTTGGGTTTCAACAAGCAATGGAATTTTCGTTTATGATAATAATTCTGATAAATTTAATCGCATTCCCTATGCGTTCGAAAGGAAACAAACAGATTATAATTCAGGTGCTGCATTAAACTTTAAGGATAAATTTTTCCTATTTGGCTCAATAGATGGATTAAAAATATTTCATACTGACCAGGTTATTCAATCTGATTACAAACCAGAAGTAATCATTTCAGATTTCCAGTTATTTAACAAATCGGTTTCATCACTTGATAATTCACCAATTAAATCAGCGTTAAATAAAAACGGAGAAATTAGATTATCGTATAGTGAAAATGTTTTCTCGTTTCAGTTTGCCGCTACTGATTATAACAATCCATCAACAATTAAATATGCTTATATGATGAAAGGATTTGATAAAGACTGGAACTATACTGAAAACAGAAGATTTGTTACTTATACTAATTTGAATCCAGGCGAATATGAATTTTTAGTTAAAGCAACCAACAGTGATGGTTTGTGGAATGATATTCCAACTGTTGTAAAAGTTATAATCAATCCACCCTGGTGGAGAACAGTTTGGGCTTACATTGCTTATATCTTTTTATTTCTTGCCGGCATTCTTTCAATCCGACGGCTTGAAATGAATAAAGCCAAACTTATGAATGAGATTAAAATGAAAAATTTTGAAGCAGAAAAACTTCGTGAAGTTGAAGCGATGAAGTCAAGATTTTTTGCAAACATCTCACACGAATTAAGAACTCCTTTGATGCTTATTAAAGGACCAATTGATGAGTTGTTGAATAAGAGTTCTACTGCAAATGTAGCTGAACTTGCGGAGCTTGCAGCCAGGAACAGTGAGAAGTTAAAATCACTTATTGATCAATTACTTGAATTAACACAACTTGAATCTGCTAAGATTCCTGTTAAAGCGGTATTTGAAAATATTGTTGAATTCAGTCGAAATATATTATGCTCTTTCAAAAATCTGGCTGAGCAAAAACAGATTGAGCTGATTTTCGAATCAGATGAAGAAAAAATAATGGCATGGTTTGATAAAGACATTCTGGAAAAAATATTGAATAACATTTTATCAAATGCTTTCAAGTTTACCAATGCTCAAGGAAAAATAGGAATTCAGATTAATTGCCAGAAATCAGATGTCAATCAAATAGCTGTTATTAAAATATTTGATACAGGAATCGGAATAGATGAAAAAGATATCAATAAAGTATTTGATCGCTTTTATCAGTCAACTGAATCTATGCGAAAAAATTATGCTGGTTTTGGAATAGGTTTATCTTTAGTGAAAGAGCTTATTGATTTACACAAATGGGAAATAAAATTATTTAGCGAAAAAAATAAAGGCACAGAATTTTTAATTTCAATTCCTTTGAATGATTATCTTGATGAAACACAAAAGTTGAAAGAAGAAATACCTTCGTATTTCACTGAGGAAAAAGCAGAACCAATTACGAGAGGCAATGAAGTTGAAAATTCAAAAACTGATGGTGAAAGCATTAAGTTCACTTTAATGATTGTTGAAGATTCAGAAGATGTGAGATTTTATCTGTCATCATTACTAAAAAATCATTACAAAATTATTCTTGCTGAAAACGGATTGGATGCAATTAACAAATCATTAGAGCAACTGCCTGATTTGATTATCAGTGACATAATGATGCCGGAAATGGATGGATTGGAATTCTGTCATAGAATTAAAAATGATTGGCGAACAAGTCATATTCCGGTAATACTTCTTACAGCAAGAACCACTATCGAAGATAAAGTTGAAGGATTGGAAACCGGTGCAGATGATTACCTTTATAAACCTTTCAACTCAAACGAACTTTATGCAAGAATTAAAAATCTGATTGCTCAGAGAATCAAGCTTAAAGAAAAGTTCAGCAAATCACTGGATCTAAAACCAGAGAATTTAACAGATTCAACTGCTGAACAGGAATTTATTAATAGGGCGATAGAAATAGTTGAAAAAAACATTTACAACCTTGATTTTAATACAGATAAATTTGCCGAAGAAATGTTTTTAAGCCGAAGTCAACTTTATAGAAAGTTAAATTCGCTGACAAATCAATCACCGGGTGAATTTATCCGAACAGTGAAGCTTAAAAAAGCAGCAAAATTATTGATTGAAAAGAAATTAAGCGTTACTCAAATTGCCCTGGAAATTGGTTTTAATAGTCCATCACATTTCACAAAAGCATTCAAACAAATGTTTGATTGCCTTCCTTCAGAATTCATCAGTAAAAAAGAATCTGACTTAAATTAAATCCTTTTTTTCAACTTTCTTAGCAGTTTGGAACAAAACCGCTAAACAATGAAACAATAACGACATTTACCACTCTTAATAAGTTTTACTTTAGCATTCGAAATTTGATTTAGTTTAACTACAATCAGCAGACTTTTTAATTAACCGCTTTATTAATTACGAGGAGCTAAAAATGAAAAAATTGTTTTCATTGTTCTTTTTGTTTTTTCTAATATTTGGTGGATACTATTATCCACAGTCATTTGGAAATGAATCTCCTTCGGGAATTCAGGTTTCCTTCCCATTTTATGATGATGTTGAAAATGCGACCGTTTCATCATCATATTGGAGCAGAGATACTACAATCTGGAAAATTTTGAGTGCTAGTGCTCATAGCGGAACTAAAGTCTGGGGAATGCTTCCTGCCATAGGAACTTATCAGTACCTTACACTGGCGAGCAGTATTAATCTTGCCTCGACCACAAACCCGTATTTTTCACTTTGGACTCGAAAATCAGACGGTGGAAATGGTTATATAAGAATTGAAGTTTCCACAAATAGTGGCAGCAGCTGGGTTATTGTTGAAGAAGGGAGTTATAGTGGTTCGCAATATGTGAGATTTCAAGGTTCTTTATTGAATTATCGACAATCAAATGTACTTCTGAGAATCGGTTGTTATGTACCTTATGGAAACACTTATTATGTGGATGATATCAGGATTGATGAAGCACCGGCACCTCAGCCAATTATTCTTTCTAATCCAACAGAGAATGGTATGAATGTCCATTGGAATCAATCGACCGCATTAGATTTCTATCGTTATAGAATTGTCATTTCAACAAATCAAAATAATGTAAATAATTTTAATGCTACTGCTTCAACCCAAAATAGGGAAGAAACACGAGTATTTGATATTTTTGTTAAAACCAAACTCGATACAGTATTAACAGATCTTACTTTTACAAATACATTGTACTACGCAAAGGTATATGAAGAAGATACACAGAATTTTATAAATCAGGGTTCTGAAAGAACAGATTTATCCACAACTTTTAATGCAACCGGAGAGAATGCCCCAATGACTCAGACTTTCGAAGGTTCTTATAATTGGGTCGCAGATATTCCCTGGGCTGTTACAACTGATGATGCAGGAGATCCTGGCCATAGTCCAACTCACGCTTATGAAGATAGTCCACAAGGAAATTATCCTGCTAATGCTGATAGAAGATTAGTAGGAATGATAAATCTCTCCGCAGTTCAGAGGCCATTATTGAGATTTAATCACAAATATTCTTTTGAAAACGGCTCGGACTTTGGATATATAGATGTATCTGCTGATAATGTAAACTGGACTACTTTGAATGGATACACGGGAAACAATGCAGGAGAGTGGGAAGCTGATACTTATGATATAGGATTTATTAAACAAACATCTACTGTAGCATATGTTAGATTTAGGACTGTTTCAAATAACACAAATCAACAAGATGGATGGCACATTGATGATGTTCAGGTTCTAAATAATCCTAAAGTGATTGCTTTTCCATTTTTCGACGATGCTGAAGTAGATACATTTTCACTAAACAACTGGACTGCAGGTGCTTTTGAATTAAAACTTGCTAATGCACATAGTGGTGCTCAGGTTTGGTCGCTGAAACAGTCTGGTGGAACCTACAGCTATCTTACATTAGGCGGAATAATGAACCTATCAGGTGCATCAAACCCATACATATCATTCTGGACAAGAAAAGCTAATGCTGGTAATGGTTATGTGAAAGTTGAGGCATCCAGTGATGGAGGATTAACCTGGGCTAACGTAGGAGAAGATAGTTATTCAGGAACTTATAAAAGATTTCAATATCCATTGTCAAATTTCCGATCCGCTAATTTTATGGTACGCATAGGTTGTTATACTCCTTATGGCGATACTTACTATATTGATGATATACTTATTGATAACGCACCAACGCCAAGAACACTTGTTCTTTTAAATCCAACTAATAATGGTATGAAAGTAAGATGGGGTGTTTCAACAGCAAATGATTTTGATCATTATAGAGTAATTGTCTCAACTGATCAGAACGCCGTCAATAATTACTACACTACTCCTAATCTTCAGAACAGAGTTGAAACAAAAGTTTTCGATATATTTAATAAAGCAACTATCGAAACAACTTTAACAGATTTAACTTTTATGAATACGATTTATTATTCGAAAATTTATGAACAGGATACTCAGCTTCTAATTAATCAGGGCTCAGAAAGAGCAGAGTTACAAACATCTTTCAATCTTATCAGTGAAGTAGCTCCATTCATACAAAATTTCGAAGGCAGCTATGGCTGGGCTTCTGATTTACCCTGGGCTGTAACTCAAAATGATTCTAATGAAGCTGGTCACAGTGGAACTCACGCTCTGGAAGATAGTCCGGTTGGCGTGTACAACTCAAATTCTGACAGAAGAATTGTTGTTAAAATAAATACATCTTCTGTTCAACGACCAATTTTAAGATTTAATCACAAATATTCTTTTGAATCTGGTTATGACTTCGGAATAATTGAATACTCACTTGATGCAGTTAACTGGACTAAGTTTGCTGGTTTCACAGGAAATTCACAATCAACCTGGGAGCAGCGTACCTTTGATTTGATTAATCTGAGATTACAAAATTCTGCTTATCTTCGTTTCTCTGTTCAATCAAATGCAAATAACAATCAGGATGGCTGGCATATTGACGATGTTGAGATATTTAATACTTCTCGTACTCAAGGTATTCCATTTACAGATGATGTTGAAGTTGATTCGATTTCAAAATTTATTTGGTACAATGGTCAGTGGGATATTAAAGTAGCTTCAGCACATAGTGGTTCTCAGGTATGGGCTTTAGGTGCTAGTGGTGGTACTCAATATGCATACCTGACTGTTGCTGGTTCTATGAATCTTGGAAATGCTCCGAAACCTTATGTTTCCTTGTGGACAAAGAAAGCTAACAGTGGTAATGGTTATATAGCAATTGAGGTTTCAAACAATTTTGGTCAAACCTGGACAAAAGTTAAAGAGCAAAGTTTTAGTGGTAATAATTATGTTAACATTGTTGCATCGCTTGCAAACTTCAATCAGAACGGAGTAATATTGAGAATAGGTGCTTACACACCTTATGGCGATACTTATTATATTGATGATATTACCGTGGCAGATTCAACAGGATTTACCACAAGTATTGAAGATAATGGATTTCAACCACTCGTTTTCGAATTAGAGCAAAATTATCCGAATCCATTTAATCCAAGTACAACAATCAGCTATGCTTTACCTAATGAAAGCAAAGTCAGCTTAAAAGTATTTAATCTTCTTGGACAACAAGTTGCAGAACTAGTTAACGAAAATAAACCAGCTGGTTACCACACGGTTGTCTTTGACGCTTCATCTCTTTCTTCCGGAGTTTATCTTTACAGAATCAATGCACGCGATCAGGTAACTTCGAAAGAATTTACAAGTACTAAAAAGTTACTACTCTTAAAGTAAACACTTAATTCAAAGGGGCTGATTAAAAAGTAGCACAGATTACTAATCTGTGCTACAATTATTTTAAAACAGACTTCAGAAAAATTTGTTTTTAAGATTTATAAATGTCACACCGATTTATCATCCGTCTCCATCAATTGACTGATAACGGAGACAGATAACTATCCAGTTGTCAAAGTGAGATTATGATTCAATTTATCATATTTCCAAGAAATTGCCTGCCGTCAGTTTAATTTTTCGGTAGTTTCTTATTGTTAAATTGAAATAGAATATAAATTCTTAAAATTGTTTGTAAAATTTACTTTTTAGATAGCCACTATTTCTTTTATTGCAACAAATCCGCTAAAGTTTGAAACAAAAACGACAGATATAGCATTGGTAAGCAAATAATTTTACACCTAAAATTTTTAATCATTAGACGAGGCATTAAAATGAAAAATAATTATCTGCAAAAAGTATTGTTGATGTTTACAATTCTGATTCTTGTCTTTAGCTCACCTTTATTGACAGCACAGGAAGTTTATACTATTAATTCAACTGCTGATGATGAATTTGCCTATGCTTATGATAATCCCAATACACCGGTTGATGAATCTAGAGATGGAATTTGCAATGATGCACAGGGAAGATGTACTCTTAGAGCGGCAATGGAAGAAGCACATAACAGAAATACATCTGCAAAATTTATATTTAGTGTTTCTGGTACGATTGAACTGATAGATATCATTTATCTAGAAAATTTCTGTGAAATAGATGGAGGTAACCAAATTGAATTAAGCGGTACAGTAGCAATGGTGGCGCAAAATAACACAAAAATCAGAGGGCTTAGAATTTCTACAATGTTTGGGGTTGAGCTTGGTGACAACAATATCGTTGGTGATTTTCCTTATTACAATGAGTTTGTTAACTGCTACGTGGCTTTAACGGTTGGTGGCGATAACAACAAAATTTTTAATAATTATTTCGGTATTACACAGGATGGAACATTAATGCCAAATCAATATGGAATAATAGTAGCCGGAAGCAATAATGAAATTGGAAAAGCAGACATGGCGAATGGTAATGTTGTTTGCGGTAATGCAGTTGCAGGAATAGAAATTGCTACAGGGCACAGCAATAAAGTCCAGCATAACCTTATCGGGACAACATATGATGGCAGGACTGATGTTGGTAATGGACAAGGAATAATAATTGGCGGATCGGATAACAATATAATTGGCGGTGATAATTGGGATGATGGAAATGTTATTTCGGGAAATAGTGTTTATGGAATATTTATCAGTGGTGCCCCGCCCAAAAGCTATTCTGCAGATAATTTAATCAAGAATAATAACATCGGTTTAAATCCGGATAAAACTGCTGCGACGCCAAATGGCAGAGGCATAACAATTACAAATGCAACAATGAGCACCCAAATAATTGATAATATAATTTCCGGAAATACTAATCAGGGGATTAACATTTTTGGCTATAATGATGAGACTTATACAAATGGTCATATTATTCACGGCAATTCAATTGGAACTGACGGAGCGCAGGGTTCTTTTCCTAATGAGCAAGAAGGTATTTTAATTGCCGGAAATGTCGGCATCGTAAAAATTGGACAGGATGAAAATGGTAATTACTCCGGAAATACAATTGTGGGAAACGGAAATACAGGTATTGCCCTAGTGCCTCTACAAGGTTATTCACCAGAGAGGATTACAATTAGAAGAAATGTTTTACACAGTAATGATTTAGGAAATCTTTTTGTTGATACATCTGCAAATAACAGAATAAGATCACCATACAATCTTCAATTTAATAACGGATTAATTACTGGTAAACATCAACTGCCAAATGCAATAATAGATATTTACAGCGCAAACAGATTTGAATTATCTCCTTCAGCCTATTTTAGAATCGGTACAACAAACACAGATGCGAACGGAAACTTTTCATTTACCACAAACCTTAATATTGAAGCCATTGCAGTCACAGCAACAGATTTTGAAGGCAATACTTCTAACTTTGCAAGATTAAACATTGTAACAGATGTTGAAGATGAACAACAAATTCCAACAGAGTTTTCTTTAGAGCAAAACTATCCTAATCCATTTAATCCAAGTACAAAAATCCGTTTTACAATTCCAGCCTCATCCCTAAATCCCTTCTCCAAAGGAGAAGGGACTTTGGTGTCATTAAAAGTGTACGATGTGCTTGGCAACGAAGTAGCAACACTTGTAAATGAATACCGCGAAGCAGGAAGTTATGAAGTTGAGTTTGATGCAAGTAATCTTTCATCGGGAATATATTTTTATCGCATAACTATTCAATCGGATAAAGCGGATGCAGGTAAATTTTCAGAAATAAAGAAAATGATTCTCATTAAATAATCATATCTCATTAACAAAAAGGAGGCTCTTTTATGAAAACATTTTCTCTTTTCTTCATCGTTCTAACCTTTTTATCATTTCAGTCGTTAGCACAAAGTATTGAAGCTAAGTTGGGTGATCTGGGTGAATTCACTGTTAAGGCACCAAACAATTCTGATATCTTTAAAGTTACTCAGGAAGATTATGAAGTGATTGTTAATGGAAATTTGAGATTAAAAAATACACTTCAATATAATATTGGTATGGTATGGAAAGATTCATACCCTTTTCTTCATAATTATTCAGCTCCAAATACACAGGGAGGAAATACATTCTTAGGTGTAAGAGCCGGAAATACAGCCCCGGAAGGTTCAGGTTCTCAGAAAAGTTTTAATACAGGTGTTGGTGAATTAGCACTTCAAAGTTTATCTCTTGGTAGTTCGAATACTGCGGTGGGATATTCATCATTAAGATTTAACACCGACGGAGTATTTAACACAGCAGTTGGTCATGAAGCATTATTTAATTGTTCAACTGGTCAAGCTAATACAACAATTGGTGCATTTGCCGGCGATAATATTACTACAGGAGTCAACAATATCGTAATTGGTTATGCTGCTCAATCTTCTTCAGGAACTGTGTCTAATCAAATAACACTCGGCAATAATCAGATAACAAGTCTTAGATGTAATGTTACTTCAATTTCTTCTCTTTCAGATGCCCGTGATAAGAAAAACATTAAAGACTTATCGCTTGGATTGAACTTCTTGATGAAAGTTAAACCTAGAGAATTTAACTGGGATAAAAGAGAATGGTATGAAACAGGAATTAACGATGGAAGCAAAATGAGTGAAGTTCCCACAGCAGGATTCATAGCACAGGAACTTGATGAAACTCAAACAGATGCAGAAGCCGAATGGCTTAATCTCGTATTAAAAGATAATCCGGAAAGACTCGAAGCAACGATGGGTAATTTATTTCCGGTTGTAGTTAAAGCAGTTCAGGATCTGAAGACTGAAAAGGATAAAGAAATATCAATGCTTAAGTCTGAAAATGCTCAACTCAGAAAAGAACTTGATGCACTTAAAGAAGTTCAGATGCGATTAGCTAAACTAGAACAACTAATTAACAGTTCAGAAATAAAATTCTCAAGTAATATCAGCGAATAAATATTAAAACTGATAGAAAGGGAATTATATGAAATTGAAATTTTTATTCATTGCTCTGTTAGGTTTCGCCGCATCTATTTATTCACAGAGCTTTTTAACAATAACATCCGGCGCAACTTTCACGGTAACAACCGGAGCAGATATTTGTGCAGATAGTATTATTGGAAGCATTCAAGGAGGCGGTACAATTTGCGGCGGACCTAACTCTGTTGAAGAAGATTTAAGCAAACCGTTTCCAAAAGATTTTTCTCTTGAGCAAAACTATCCCAATCCTTTTAATCCAACCACCCGAATAAGCTGGCAGTCGCCAGTAAGCGGTTGGCAAACACTAAAAGTCTATGATATAATCGGGAACGAAGTTGCAACACTTGTCAATCAATTTCTTGATGCAGGAAATTACATTACTGAATTTGATGCAAGCAGATTAACCAGCGGCATTTACATTTATCGTTTGCAGATTGGACAGAAAGTTTTTATAAAGAAAATGACTTTAATGAGATAAAAAATTAAGCGGGAGGGAACCGCTTACAGTATCCTCCTGAGATACACAAAGCCGCAGAAAGATATTTTTCTTTCTGCGGCAGATTTAATAATGAAAGGAGAAATTATGAATAAAATACTTATAACCGTTTTATTAGTTTTTCACTGCGTTTCATTTTCACAACAAAACAACGAATGGATTCCATTTCTATCATCAGTTAATTCTACTCGTGAAATGACATTCTATAATAACTCACTCTGGATTGCAACTGGTGGAGGATTATTTAAGTATGATATAAATTCTGGCTTATCAGTTAAATACGACAGAACAAACACTAATTTACCATTCTATACGATAAATAATTTGATTAAAGATAATCAGGGTAATCTATGGCTTGGGACTAATGATATCATAATTAAATATGATGGAAATACATTTACAAAATTTAGAGCAACTGATCTCGGAATGTCTGGGTCGGTAAGTTTGGTTAAAATCCGTATTGATAATCAGGGCAGTGTATGGTTTGGATTCGCTGGGGGAGGGTTCTTAAAATTTAATGGTACCAATTGGCAAGTTTTTACATTAAATAATATTGGAATTACCACTAGTTCAATGACAGATTTTGATATCGATAATAATGGTTCGCTTTGGATAGCTACCTATGGATATTTTCTATTCAAATACGATGGTTCAACTACGACTGTTTATGATTATACTAATTCAGGAATAATTTCTCAAAATATTAAGTCTGTTGTCATCGATAATCAAAATAATAAATGGATTGGTACGCCCATTGGCTTACAAAAATTTGATGATCAAAATTGGATTACTTTTAATACCTTTAATTCAGGGTTAACATCTAACTATATCTCAAAACTTAGATTAGATAATCAATATAATTTATGGATCTCTACACTATTTCCGGGTGCTGTAGTGAAATACAATGGAACATCCTGGCAAGTTTTCGATAATACAAATTCACCGATTGATGGGTTATATTCATATACAAACGATTCTATTGGAAATATGTGGTTTGCGAATGATGGTAAGGTCTTTAAACTGCAAAATAATAACTGGGTACAATTAAATAATTATACAGATTTTAAATCATATTCAGTTGTAACTTCTTTTGCCCAAGATAGTTTGGGTAATTATTGGTTTGGTACTTATTTCTCAGGATTAATAAAATTTGATGGAACAAATTGGCAAGATTTCAATACTTCAAATTCAGGATTACCTTCTAATTTTATCAGAGGGTTATCTTACAATTCACAATCAGGTCTCTGGATAGCAACAGCTGATAGTGGAATTGTTAATTTCGATGGAAATAACTGGGTTAAGTACAACTCATCAAATTCACCTTTAGTTAGTGATCAGACAACAGCAATCGTAGTAGATAATAATAATAAGAAATGGATTGGTACTTATTCAAGCGGTATTCAATATATTTCAAGTAATATGAATCAATGGATTAACTTCACATCAAATAATTCAGGTTTGTTAAATGATTACATAAAATATTTAGACTTTGATAATAATGTTGGTAAGCTTTGGGTTATAAATGGAAATTTTTCCGTAATTCCACAAAGTTTTGATGGACTGATTTGGAAAAGCTACGATACGCTTGCTAATTATTCTAATGTTTTATGGGATATTTGTTTTGATAACCAAAATAATGTTTGGTTTGGTACAGGTAATTCTCTTGCAAAATTTAAAAATAACGAATGGACATTTTACAATAGTTTTAATTCAGGTCTTCCAATAAATGGGCAAGTTTCATCAATTTCCAAAGATTTGGATGGCTCTATCTGGCTTGTAAATCAGGACCTCGGAAATATATCGTATGTAAATTTTGATGGTAGTAATTGGTTAAACTTAAATTTTGAGGATTATCCTTTAATTTCAAATTGGGAATTTCAGGTAGTGAAAGTAGACAAATGGGGTAATAAATGGTTTTTTGCAGACCCAAGAAGAGGTACCTCAACTTTCTTGGCATTAGTTTATAAACAAGGTGGTGTTGTACTGAGCGCAGATGAACAAATAAAATCTCAGAGATTTAATCTTGATAATTTTCGACTTGAACAAAACTATCCGAATCCATTCAATCCCAGTACAAAAATCCGCTTCACTGTCCCAGATGTAGGGACGGGGTTTGCCCAGACCGTTTTAAAAGTTTACGATATACTCGGCAACGAAGTAGCAACATTAGTCAACGAAGAAAAACCAGCAGGAGTTTATGAAGTTGAGTTTAACGTAGCTCAGGTCTCCAGACCTGAGTTAGCAAGCGGCATATATTTCTATCAACTTCGTGCAGGTTCATTTGTCGAAACAAAGAAGATGACATTAATAAAATAATTTCAGAATGAAAAAATGAATACGAAAAATTTATACTTGGTTGTTATTCTCTTTCTGTTATTTAACAGTAAAGCAATCATCGCACAATGGGTTGCTGATCCATACTATAATAATCCTATTTGTCTGGCTTCTGGGAGCCAAATGTTTCCTAAAACAGCAACAGATTCAAAAGGCGGAGCTTATATAGTTTGGGAAGATTACAGAAATGGCACTTTAAAAATATTTGCTCAGCGGATAGATAAAAATGGTTATGTTAAATGGAATACAAATGGAATTCAGGTTTGTGATATAAATTCAGAACAGACTAATCCGCAGATCATTGAAGATGGCTATGGTGGTGCAATAATTATTTGGGTAGATGATAGAAATGGTAATTCTGATATATATGCTCAAAAAATTGATTCACTTGGTAATAAGCAATGGAATGGCAATGGTATAATTATTTTTGAAAATAATTCTAATCAGAATCAACCACAGATTGTAAGAACTAGTGATAATTATTTCTATGTACTTTGTATTGATGATAGAATGGGTCTTCCAAATATATTTTTACAGAAATTAGATTTGCATGGCAATTTGATCTGGGGTAAAGGAGGCAAAATTGGTAATCATACTCGTGCTCTTCGAAATTTCAAAGCAATGGTTGATAAATATGATTACCTGGTTTTAATTTGGGAAGACTATGCATTTAACCTTGATGGAATGATTTACGCTCAAAAACTCGATCCGGATGGAAATTTTCTATGGGGAAATAATCAGGATGATCTTAGAATATCTTCATCCGATTTAAATATTAAGGCTCAACATCCAGATATTATTCAATTGCAGAACGGGAATTATTTTATCACCTGGCAAGATGATCGTTCCGGCAATTTTGATATTTATGGACAGATACTTTTACCCAATGGGCTCCATCAATTAACATATGAAGGTGAACATCTTGAGGGTACTGTAGGTGATGACATTTTACCTGTGGTATGCTTATCCGGTGACCAATATTATATGATTGCCTGGATAAATTATAACTCATCAGATTCATTTATTGAAGTTAGATCTTTCTATTCTGATCCAGTAACATTTATTCAATACTGGTCTCAGACTCTTTATGTTGATCAGCAATATAATGGTTCATTTAATTACTTAAATCTTATTTCCGATAAAGCAGGCGGAGCTTTATTGTCTTATGTTGTTGCAGACGCTGAATACTCAGATATTAGGTTTGCTAAAATTTCATCTTACGGAGATAAGCGAATGGGAGTAATTTGCTATGCAGATATTAATCAGTCGCAGTTGTCAGTAACATCAGATTTATCAGATGGAATCATTGCAGTTTGGACAGATGTTCGTTCAGGCGATTTAGATATTTATTGCTCTCAGATTGATGCTAATGGTGTTTTCGCTGCCGGTCAACATGAAGTTGGCTTAATAGCTGATTACCGGTTCACAGGCAATGCTTCAGATTCAGCTTACCAAAATAACGCAACTGTTTTTAATGCAACATTAACAGACGATCGTTTTGGTAATTCAAATTCAGCTTATGAGTTTAATGGAATAAATGCATATATATCTGCTCCTTCAACTTTCTTACTTGAATCACCACATTATGAGCTTACACAAACTGCCTGGGTTAATGTTTATAATTGGGGAATAAGCGGCAATTCGTTTGTTCCGATAATTATGAAATCAGATTCTGCTGCAAATGCTTTTCAGTATAGATTAGCGCTCTCTCCTAACACTGTTATAACATCAATCAATAATTGGTTAAATACTGTTTGGCAAACCGGATTTAATATGAACTTAAATGAATGGTATATGATTACATCTGTGCTTAAAGAAGATACCGTTTCAACTTATGTAAATAATGAATACGTGGGGTATACACTTCTTAACGGACCAATATTTTATGATAATAAACCTTTAGAAATTGGCAGAGATGTACCTGGTACAACAGAATATTTTTATGGAAAACTGGATGATATTAAAATTTTTAACCGTGCCCTGAGTTATCAGGAAGTGATGAATTTATACGAATATGGAACGACTGATGTCAAAGATGAAATTTCTCATATTATTCCTACAGGATTTTCTTTAGAACAAAATTTTCCGAATCCATTCAATCCCAGTACAAAAATCCGTTTTACAATTCCAGCCTCATCCCTAAATCCCTTCTCCAAAGGCGAAGGGACTTTGGTGTCATTAAAAGTTTACGATATACTTGGTAACGAAGTAGCAACACTTGTTAACGAAGAAAAACCAGCAGGAATTTATGAAGTTGAATTTTCCGTAGGTCAGCACTCCAGTGCTGACTTAACAAGCGGCGTATATTTCTATCAACTTCGTGCAGGTTCATTTGTTCAAACAAAAAAAATGACAGTTATAAAATAATTTCTTTAAACATAATACAAGGAGGTTCTTATGTTCATGAATAATTCTCTAAAAATCCTTTTCTTTGTCCTTATCGGTGCGCTTGGTTTCATTTCCTGTTCCAAGAAATCTGATAATCCGGTTGCACCGGGCGGTAGTCAAACTACAGAACTTAAACTCACTATCGGAACGCAGCAGATTACTTTTAACCAAGGTATTGGGGGATATGCCATAAATGAAAATGTCTCTTATGTGCAGTTTACAAAAGCAGAGTCTGGTGATACGCTTTTGTTCATAATGATCTTTGATGGAAAGGCAACAGGAAATCAAAATTGGAATGTCAACAATGATTTAGGAGTAATTTTATTTCAATACGGCGCATCTGGTACTATAATTTTTAGTCCATTAAACGGAAGCACAAACATTACTGCTTATGGAAATGTTGGAGGTTATATTTCCGGAACATTCACAGGTCAGTTGCAGGATCAAAATGGGTCCTCGGTAAATATAAATGGTAATTTTTCTGTCCAAAGATCCGCCGATATTCAGACCATTGGCGGCGAAAATAAAATTAATTCTCAAAGACAGAATATTGAATAATTTTAATATTCTGAGCTTTTATATTCTGAATTATTTATATGACGCAAAAACGCTAAACTTTGAACAAAAAACGACAGAAGGCAGTATGAAAAGAGGATATTTTTGCATTTCATATTTTTTCAATTGAAAGAGGAGCTATGCTATGATTACTAAAAAACTCTCAATGATATTTACTGATTTAACTCTGATTCTGCTTGGCTTTACATTTTTCTTCATTCTACTTTCAATGATTTTAATTTGAATGAAAAAATGAAAGAATTCATTAGCCAAAATTGGTTCAAAATATTTTATTTGATACTGCTTCTGGTCGCAATTAGTCTTTTATAAGATCTTTTGTGCATTAGAATAAAAAAATTAAAAGGTGTTAAAATGTTTGTGGATATACCTAAATAAAATTTTTATGAAAAATAACAATCCGGAAATATCTGATTCTAAAAGAGAAAAAGAAGAAGTAAAAAAAATAAATTTATTAATTGCTTTCATCCTGTTTTTCTTGCTGCTTCTTATTATGGTCATCCTTCTAATGTAAACGATAAATTTGTTGTTCATTCAGCCCTCAATTCAATTTTGTGGAGGGAATATGTTGAGGGCTGAAATTTAATTTTAATTCGGGGGATATTTGATTAGTTGGTTAGGGGTTGTTCAGTAATATTCGTTTACAAATTTTTGAGGCTATTACTGTAACAACCTTTTTTATTTAAACTTAAAATTTGTTTTAATGATCAAGCCGATAAGGCAGCGATTTTTACTTAACTATTTTTGATATTTCTTTAAACTCAGGCGTACCGCAAACTTCCAGCAGCTCAAATAAAATTGATTCAGTTGTAGTTATTTCTGCTCCGAGTGTTCTCATTCTGTCGAGAGCAATCTGGAAATCAAATTCTCTTCTTGAAGAAATGGCATCTGCCGCAACATTTACCTGAAAGTCATTTGCAAGCAAATCGAGTACAGTCTGTTGAACGCAAACATGAGATTCAACTCCGCTAACAATTATCTGATGGCGCTTTTTACTTCTTAGTTCAGTGAATAAATCTTCAGCACCAAAGCAACTGAAGCTCATTTTTTGAAGTGCGCTATATTCCTTGAGTTCTGCAAGAATTTTTGAAGAAGTTGGTCCAAGACCTTTTGGATACTGTTCAGTGAAGTAAATTGGCAGATTAAGAGTCTTGAATCCTTTGATTAATTTAATTGTATTTTCGATAACAATTTCGACATTGTGAATTACAGGAAGTATTTTTTCCTGCAAATCAATTATCAGCAAAGCAGAGGTTTCTTTTTTCAAAATTATTGGATGCCGTTTCATATTCACTCCGAAGATTTAATATTATAAATGAAGCATTACAGCTTAAACTTTAACTTAAACTCTAACTAAAAAATAATCTTAAACTTTAACTTCAACTCTTCAATAAATTTCATCCATTCCATATTTACCACAGGCATACATCATCAGGATAGAGGCAAGATCAATCAACGCTTTTTTCTGTTCATCAGCGTGAATAACAAGGTCATAAACTTCAGCCATAAACTGAAAGTTGCTTAGTATTTTTTTCAGTTCTCTTAATGTTGGTGAACCATGCCAGTAAGCAACCTGCTTGATAAGCAGTTTTTCATATCTTCTTAAAAAATCCTTGAAGGAAATCAGATGAGTGGTGTTTGCATGACGAGGATGACAGATTGAAATTAAATCATTAAAATATTTATCCCATTTCTTTGCAAGCTCCTGATTACGTGAGTCCATAACAAATCTTGCAGCTTCAAGCGAAAAATTTGCTTTAGTAGTAACTTTATATTGTGGAATAATTGCATAACCGTCATAACTGATATCATCAGCATCTTCGTCATAATATTTCCATCGTTTTAACAATTGATTTGGAGTGTAAATAGAAATTACTTTATCGAGTGAACTATCTGTAACAATAAATTTTCTGTGCTGATAATTTACAACCGTTAGCCAATGTTCCCAGTTATCAACACTAAGAATGCACGGATAGCCTTTTTTAATTTGTTCAACTAATGCTTTAACTGCATCCTCAGGTTTTTCTCTTCGGAAGTATTTCATTTTGCAGCCATAAAACTTAGCAGCTTTTGCTAAACCAATTTCATCAGTTCCGTACCACCAGGTGCTTCCGGCTTTAATTGCAATCTGATTTTCGCTCTCAAATCTGCCGAGCATTACGAGAGCATACTTTAATGCGAAAGGTCCGCATTGATATTTATAAGGTTGGGGATAGAAACTCATAGTCTTCTGTTAAATAAAAATTGCATGCAAACATAAATAATCAAATTGTTTTTTATGCAAGTTTTGATGGGTATTTTTGCAATATGAAACAAAAAAAACTTAAAGTCGCCTTAGTCTATAATGAACCTCATCCTGAGATGTACAAAATTCCTGCAAAAAAGGAAGAAACAATTGATTTTGTGCCATATTTTGAGGTTGAGAAAATAACGCCAATGCAAGAGTATGAAATTATGGCAAATCGGCTTTCCAAAGCAGGATTTGATGCTTATACATTGAATATCAAAGACAATATTTTCAACTTTATTTCGGATTACAAGAGAAATAATCCTGATGTGGTCTTTAATTTCGTAGAAATTTATAAAGATAAACCATATCTCGAAATGAATGTTGTTAGTTTGTATGAACTTTTGGGTGTTGCATATACTGGTGCTCCACCGATGGCTTTGGCTAATTGTCAAAATAAACAACTTGCAAAAAGAATTTTATCATCTGCCGGAATTTTAACTCCGCATTTTATTTATTTCGATAAGATTCAGAAATCTTACAATCATAAATTAAAGTATCCTGTTATTGTTAAACCTGCATTCGAAGACGCAAGTGTAGGAATTGAGAACTCGGCTATTGTAACTGATAATAAATCTCTGAAGAAAAGAATTGAGTTTGTGATTGACCATTTTAAGCAACCTGCATTGTGTGAGGAATTTATTGATGGAAGAGAACTAAATGTTGCTGTAATTGGAGATGAAAAACCTCTTGCGCTTCCAATCAGCGAAATTGATTTTTCTCAAATGCCTGATCACTTATATAACATTGTAAGTTATCAGGCAAAATGGGATCCATTTCACGAGGCATATCATAAAACAATTCCAATTTGTCCGGCAAAACTTCCAAAGAAGATTGAAAAGCAAGCAAAAGAAATTGCGCTTAGAGCATTCAGAATTATGGGTGTTAGAGATTATGCCAGAATTGATATGCGGCTTAGTAAAGATAATCAACTCTATGTGCTGGAAGTAAACCCAAATCCTGATTTAACAGAAGGTGCAGGTTTTATGCGTTCATCACATGCTGCTGGTTATTCTTATGTAAAAACTCTATCCAAAATTATAATGCTTGCATACAATAGAAGGAAGAAAAATCACTTTTTTAGTTAATTAAAAGTTATTGATTTGAAAGTAAACTTATTATTTCTGTCAAAGAGTTAACTATAAAATTTGGCTTATCATTTTTTATATCCTCGGTTTTTGTTTTTCCAGTAAGAATAAGAATTCCTTTCCCGCCAATTTTTTGTGCGGCTAATACATCATTTTCAATATCATCACCTATCATAAAAAAATCTGAATCAGAAGAGAATCCTATTTTCTTAAGAGCGGTTTTTAAATAAAGTGGAGAAGGTTTACCGATTACAATTGCTTGTTTATCAGTTGCAAATTCAATTGCTGAAATGAAAGCTCCGGCATCAAGAATTAGTTTTCCTTCCGGCTGCCAGAATTTATTTTTGTGCATTGCGACAATATCTGCACCGTTCATTACATAGTTAAAAATTTCATTCATCGTTTCGTAATTCCATCTGTTTCCGATATCTCCAATTACAACTGCCTGAGGATTTGAATCAGTATTTAATCCTTCAAAATGATGAAGAAGATAATCTCTGCAATAGACTTTTACTTTTGTGTAATTCTGTTTTACAAATTCAAGTGTAACATCAAAAGCAGTGAATGCAGGAATATTAATTTCTAATCCTTTTTGCTTTATAAAATCTTTCATTAATTCTGCGGTTCGCAAAGTGGAATTGCTCAAAATACAGGCAGGTATGTGGTTGCTTTCAATAAAATCGAAAAAATTTTTTGCATCAGGAGCAATTTCATTCCCGATTTTTATCACTCCATCAAAATCGATTAATAGAGGTTTGAATTTTTTCATATAAAAAAAGCCGGACAAAGCCGGCTAAATTGTTACAAAAAATAATTATGCTTTTGCCTGAGATAATACAGGATGTTTTGATTTTGCAAATTCAAACATTCCGAACATTATCCCGCTATAAAACAAATCACCTAAAAGTGTGTTTTGAATGAATGGAATAGCAGCAATGTAGCATTCAATTAAACCAGCAATGTTCTTTGGATACATTGTTCCTAAAGCCCAAACGCCAAAATTTGTTATTATGAAAAAGCTTATCGAAGCTGTGACTGAAGCAACAACTACATTTTTTATACTAATCTTCTTTAACATAAGCATTCCTATCAAAACTATTAAAGCAAAGCTTAAATAAACAATCCACATTGAAGAATGAAAACCAATAATAGCATCAGTTAAAAACATTGCAGCTAATGGTACTGCAAACGCAAATGATTTTTTATTGAAGTAGGCACCGCTAAATAATGCCATTGCAGCAATTGGTGCAAAGTTAGGTGGATGAGGTATCAAACGAACAAAAGCGGCAGCTAAAATCATAAGAGATAAAATCAAGAGTCTTGGCGTGATTTTTTCCATTTTAATTTTCCTTTCAACTAAAATTTTCTGAAAATATTTTCATTTCCAACTAATCAAAGATAATCTATCTGATACAAATTCTGAAAGATATTTATCAATTCAGAGTAAATTTTATGTAATATTTCTGATTAAGTTTATCAAAAAGACAGAAATGGATTAAAACTTAATCCGGCATAGAATGAAATTCCCGGAGTACCGTATCCGTAAACTTCTTCATAATCTTTGTCTAATATGTTTTCAATACGACCAAATAACTGCAAGTAATCCGTTAAAGAATAACTTGCTGCTATGTTCAATAATAAATAAGAATCTAAAGTAACTCTTTCTGCAGGGAAAGTACTGAAATCTTTGTCATATCTTTTACCGACATAAATTGCTTCGAAAGAGGAATTAATTCTGTTGTTATAATCAAAGCTGATAAATAATCCGGCTTTATGTTCTGGCCTTCGCAGCAGAATTTCATCTTCCGGAGAAATTCCATCTGATTTATCAAATGCCTTTGTAAATGTATAATTAGCTTTTAAGAAAATATTATCTAATGGTTTGAACTTAGTAAAGAATTCAATTCCACTTGTCTGAGCTTTGTTGATGTTAATTGTTACAAAGGTATTAGGATCAAATCCAAACATCTCTTTGTAATTATTCAGAAAGAAAGTTGTACCGAATGAAAAATTTTCTTTCCAGAAGTATTGTTCGAATCCAAAATCAACTCCGAAACTTTTTTCAGGTTTTAATTCACTGTTACCAAAAGCCGGATCATATAAATAAAACAATGATGGAGCTTTGTAACCTGTTCCGAATGTAGCTTTTATTTTTGTCCCGGTTTCCCAGAACATTATAGCTGGTGCAATTTGATAAGTAACTGATGTTCCGAACTTATTGTGTTTATCAATTCTAATTCCAGCAGAAGTAAAAAATGATTCACCGATTTTTATTTGGTCGAGAATGTAACCACCAAATATTTTACTATTAACTTTTGGGAAAAGACTTTCATAGTTGTATAATGAAAAATATAAATACTCAGAAAGAGCTTCATCGTACTGAAAATCGGCGCCTATTGATAATAAGTTATTTTCTGATATTTGAATATTGTTCTGCCAATCAATCTTATATTTTCTTCCGTCATAAAGACTTCTTGATGATGCAGGATTATTAGGAGTTTCATCAAATTTATATTTCCTTACATTGCGTATAAAAGATAAACTTAATTTTTGACTCCACATATCATTGAATAAATTGATCTTCGTTTCATTATTCAGATTAAGCTCTTCAAGATTGTAAATATAAGTCGGATCATCTCCCGATTTTCCTGATTGATCCAAATCAGATTTTGATTTAATATATCTGAAGAAAAGGATATTGTTTACATCATCGGAAATTTTATATCCAAGATTAGAAATGAATTGATCTTTCAGATATCCGTCTTCCTCAGTATTTCCATACTTTTTACTTGCTACAGAAAAACCATCACTTCCATTTTTGCTTATTGAAAAAGAATAAAATAGTTTATCGATGGAACCATTTGATAATAAATTTAATCTGTAAGTTTTGTATGAGCCGCCTGATGCGTTGAGTAAAAGCCCTGGTTTATCAGAACCTTTTTTAGTAATAATATTTATTACTCCTGCCATCGCATCCGAACCATAAAGCGTTGATTGAGGTCCTCTGAGAATTTCTATTCTTTCTATGTTATCAACAGGGAAAGATGAAAAATCAAAAACTCCGCTTGGATCATTATTCAGATTAAGTTCTACTCCATCTAAGAGTACTAAAACATAATTTGTATTACTTCCACGCATATAAACATTTGTCAATGTGCCGGCACCGCCTTGAGAAGTTAAGCTAAGCCCATATTCATTATTCAGTAGGTCAGAAAGATTGTTCGCATTTTTAGATGCTATTTCAATTGAATCAATTACTGTTATTGAATTTGCTAATTCAAGAGTACTGCTTGAAGTTCTGGTAGCAGTTACAACAACTTCAGACAAACGATAAGATTTTAACGAATCATTTATTTGCGCAAATGATTTAGTAAAGAAAAGAAAAACTGCAGAGAGCAAAAAAAGTTTTTTGAATGCTTCCATAGAAGTTACTCCTTTTGTTAAAAAATGATTTAAAGTAACTTCGTGGGATTTTGCGTTAGTGAAAAACGAAAAGCTTTTGATTGGAAAGCATCGTTAATCTAACCTCACCCGCGAAGGTTGATTACAAGCTGTTTACGGCAGGTCTCCTGGCTTTTCAATGTAGAATTTAGAATTAAGAATGTAGAATCAGAAACATTCTAAATTCTACATTTTACATTCTACATTGATTCACAGTTGCGCGACAGCGCCGGAATTTGTTCATTTGTCATTCCGTCCCGATTCATCGGGTTCGGAATCTGAGATCCTGAAACGAGTTCAGGATGACTGTTGAAACATCACCGGACTTCCCTATAATTTCCCTTATCCCATTTGGGATGGGAACACCGTAAACATTTTGAAAAGAACTGACACAAAAATACAGCTAGAACAATAACATTCAATAACGATAAATTTTTTTTTGAAATCTCTTTTCATACAAAATAAAATTTCCTAAGTTTAGCACAGGATTTATTGAGTTTTAGCAAACTAATTTTTTTGATAATCTTTTGATGAAACAAAAATCATTTCTCATTGAACTGCGCATTTTAATTTTTTGTTTTAAAAACAAACTTCCTATTCAATCATTAAGTGAATTAAAAGGAGTTCTTTAATGGGCTGGTTTACAAATTTTGCAAACTCCTCGCTTGGTAAAAAGTTTATTATGGCCGTAACGGGGAGTTTTCTGATAATCTTTCTTATTATTCATTTAATAGGAAATATCACACTCTTTTTCGGACCTGATGCCTTCAACGGATATGTTAAGACACTCGATGTTATCAAACCATTGATAAGAGTGATTGAACTTGTTCTTCTTTCGGCTTTTGTTTTTCACATTTTTAATGGAGTAAGACTTTGGTGGGAAAACAAACAAGCCCGGCCGGCAAGATATCAGGTAAACGGTTCGTCTGAGAATACTACAATTTTTTCTCGAACTATGTTTGTGAGTGGATCAATAATTTTCATCTTTCTTGTTCTGCATCTCGGAACATTCTTCTGGCGTTTTAATGTACACGATCCTTCACAACTTGCTGATGCCCATCGTTACTATGATATTGTTGTAGGATTTTTTCAAATCTGGTGGTATGTTATTCTTTATATCATAGCTATGATACTTCTGGGATTTCATCTTAATCACGGCTTCCAAAGTGCTTTTCAAACATTTGGATGGAATCATAAAAAATATACTCCACTTATTAAAAAAATCGGAACTGCTTATGCAATTATTATGGCACTTGGATTTGCATCAATGCCGATTTACTTTTTCTTTTTCTACGGAGGTAATCAATGACAAAGTTAGAATCTAAAGTTCCATCTGGTCATATTTCAGAAAAATGGACCAATCATAAATTTAATATGAAGCTGGTTAATCCAGCCAACAAAAGAAAATATACAATTATAGTTGTGGGAACTGGTTTGGCTGGTGCTTCTGCTGCAGCAAGTTTTGGTGAATTGGGTTACAATGTTTTAGCTTTCACCTTTCACGACAGTGCACGACGTGCTCACTCAATTGCTGCTCAGGGTGGAATCAACGCTTCAAAAAATTATCAGAACGATGGCGATTCAACTTTCAGATTGTTTTATGATACTGTTAAAGGCGGCGATTTCAGAGCACGCGAAGCAAATGTTTATCGCCTTGCTGAAGTGAGCGGTAATATCATTGACCAATGTGTTGCACAAGGTGTTCCGTTTGCCAGAGAATACGGTGGACTTTTAGATAACCGTTCCTTCGGCGGCGCACAAGTTTCAAGAACTTTTTATGCTCGTGGTCAAACGGGTCAGCAACTTTTACTTGGTGCTGTATCTGCTCTAAACAGACAAGTAGATAACGGTACGGTAAAATTATATACCAGAAGAGAAATGCTCGATGTCGTAATTGTTGATGGTCAGGCCAGAGGAATTATAGTTAGAAATTTGGTTACCGGTGAAATAGAAAAGTATGCAGCACACGCTGTTGTACTTGCAACTGGTGGTTATTCAAATGTATTCTTCCTCTCAACAAATGCTATGAATTGCAATGCAACTGCAATCTGGCGCGCTCATAAAAAAGGAGCTTTATTTGGTAACCCCTGTTTTACTCAAATTCATCCGACTTGCTTACCTGTTCACGGAGAATCTCAATCAAAGCTTACTTTGATGAGTGAATCACTCCGAAATGATGGAAGAGTTTGGGTTTCTAAAAAGAAAAATGATACAAGGCATCCGAATGATATTCCTGAAGAAGAACGTGATTATTATCTTGAAAGAAAATATCCATCATTTGGTAATCTTGCACCACGAGATATATCATCAAGAGCAGCAAAAGAGGTTTGCGATGAAGGTCGCGGAGTTAATGGTGGTGATGCAGTTTACCTTGATTTTAGTGATGCAATTAAAAGACTTGGTAAAAAAGTAATTGAAGAACGATATGGAAATCTCTTCGAAATTTATGAAACCATAACCGGTGAAAATCCATACGAAGTTCCGATGAAAATTTATCCGGCTCCGCATTACACAATGGGTGGACTTTGGGTTGATTATAATCTTATGAGCACAGTTCCCGGTTTGTTTGTAATTGGCGAAGCAAATTTTTCTGATCACGGAGCAAACCGACTTGGCGCCTCTGCTCTTATGCAAGGTTTAGCTGATGGCTATTTCGTTATTCCTTATACAATGGGTGATTATCTTGCAACTTATAAACCTGCCGCAATTAAAACAGATCATCCTGAATTTGACAAAGCCGCAAAAGAAGTTAAAGACCTTACCAATAAGCTTCTCTCAATAAAAGGTAAACGAACAGTTGACGACTTGCATAAACAATTAGGCAGAATAATGTGGGATAAAGTTGGTATGGCGCGAAGTGAACAAGGGTTGAGAGAAGCTATTCAGGAAATCAGAAAATTGAGAGAAGAATTCTGGAAAAATGTTAATATCCCTGGAAGTGGTGAAGATGTTAATCAGACTCTTGAACGTGCAGGCAGACTGGCAGATTATTTTGAACTTGGCGAATTGATGGCAATTGATGCTTTGCACAGAAATGAATCCTGCGGCGGACATTTCAGAGTTGAATATCAGTATGAAGATGGAGAAGCTAAACGCGATGATGAACATTTCTCTTATGTGGCTGCTTGGGAATTTAAAGATGTTGGCAATTGGGAACTTCACAAAGAACCTCTTGTTTTTGAATATGTGAAACCATCTGTAAGGAGTTACAAATAATGGAAGCAAAGAAATTAAATCTTAAGCTTAAAATCTGGAGACAGAAAAACTCTAACTCCGTTGGTAGCTTTGTTGATTATGATGTTCAGGTTTCACCTGATGCCTCATTTCTCGAAATGCTCGACGAATTGAATAATAAGCTTGAAGCTAATAATCAGGAACCAATTGTTTTTGAAAGTGATTGCCGCGAAGGTATTTGCGGAACTTGTGGTTTGGTTATAAACGGACGTCCGCACGGACCATTGCCAAAAATTGCAACCTGTCAGCTTCATATGAGAAACTTTAAAGATGGAGAAACTATCTGGGTTGAACCATTCAGGGCGAAAGCATTTCCTGTAATTAAAGATTTAATGGTTGATCGTTCCGGCTTTGATAAAATTCTTCAGGCAGGTGGATACATTTCGGTTAATACAGGAGGTGCACCGGATGCAAATACAATTCCGGTTCCTAAAGATGCAGCTTCAGAAGCTTTTGATGCTGCCGCTTGTATTGGTTGCGGTGCTTGCGTTGCTGCCTGCAAAAATGCCTCCGCAATGCTTTTTGTATCAGCTAAGATTTCACATCTTGGATTATTGCCTCAAGGTCAGCCAGAGCGATATATCAGAGTTCAGAGAATGATTAAAGTGATGGACGAACTTGGATTCGGAAGCTGTACTAATACTTATGCCTGCGAAGCTGAATGTCCCAAAGGCATATCTGTTACAAATATTGCAAGAATGAATCGTGATTTTGTTCGTGCTAAGTTTACTTCTAAATTGATGGAAGTATAATTAACCCCAGCTAACTAACAACATAACTTACAAATCCCGATTATACTTTAATCGGGATTTTTTTATTTTTCAGGTGCATTTCTAAGAATTAAGAGTAAAACGATGTTTCAGAACGAAATAAAATTTATTTACGACTTTGTTATTAACAGAATCAAAAACCTCGGCGATGTTTTCACAATCGAAAAATTGCTTGAAGCAGAAATTCATCCTGCTATAAAAAAATATATTGAAGCAGAAATTGATTTTCTAATCTACGATGATAGAAAAAAACTTCTTCAAAATTCTATCTTCGATTATACCGGAAATAAAATTGCAAAATATTTTGAACTGATTTCTCAGGAAATTAAAAAATCAAAACGAGTGAATGTTGAAGATATTCAGAAACTTGTGCTTCAGGCAGTTTCATTTAATGCAAATTATGTTGTAAGACCAAAGTGGTCGCTTGTTAAACTGATTTTCGGAAACAATAAATCTATTTCTAACGAAGAACTTCTGATGATGTTAAATTACATTTATTATTACGATTATCTGAAAAACATTATCGAAGCTTATCTTGAAAAAAGAAAACTGCTTACAATTTCTGTAACAGAATTTGAATTAATCTTAAACAAAATTGACCGCGAACTTTTTCAATATGATAAACAGAAACTTATTGATAATGCTTTGATTTCCATTGCTGACTTTTTCAGTATCGGTGCATTAAGCAGAACTGCTGTAACAATTGAAGCAGCGGAAAATTATTTCAAAGAAAAAAACCTGATTGACGAACTTATCCGACTTAAAAGAGCATTCCACGAGGATGTAAGAAAACCGATCTCAATTGATGATATTAAAAAAGTTATTTATTCATCTGCACCTATTATTGAACAAGCTGAAAGCGAAGAGAAGGAAAGTGTAGAATCTTCAGAAGCTATTGTTGAGGAAAAACCGAATAGTGAAGTATCAACTGAAAAACAGACTGAAGTAGTTGATCAGACAAACGATACAAAAGTTGATGCCGATAAAACAGAAGAAATATCAGAGCAGGAATTTCCTGCCGATGAAACAAGTTCTGAAGTTGAAGAAATACTTGAAGATATTGAAAAAGAATTGGAAGTTGAACCCGAATCAGATGAAGTAGAACCACTATCAGAAAAAGAAGAACAGGAATTACTTTCATTTTATGATGAAGAATTAAAAAAGGAAGAAGAAACCCCTGCTGAATTAAATGAAATTGATTCATCTTTGCAGGAACTTGAACAGGAAATGAAGGATGTTCTTAAAGATGAAATTGAAATATCTGATGTAATAGAAATTGAAGAAGTAATTGAATTTGAAAAAGAAGACCTAGAAAAAATTCCCCCTGGAATTCAGACTTTACAGGAAGATGAAACTCCCGTTCGGCAAAAAGATATTTTCAGTTTCTTAAGCAAGAAAGAAATTGATAAAATTATTGACTCGGTTTTTAACTCTGACAGTGAAGACTTCGCAAGTACAATTGAGAAAATCTCAGAGTGCAGCACTTATGAAGAGGCAGCTGAAATTCTAAAGACTGTATTCACCACTTATAAAGTTGGTGAACTTTCCAAAGAAGCAGTTCTCCTTACAAATGCTGTTGCACGATATTTTAGTCAGGATTAATTATGTTCATTGATTATGCTGAGATAGAAGTAAAAGCCGGAGATGGTGGAAACGGCGCAGTAGCGTTTCGCAGAGAAAAATATGTTCCTAAAGGCGGCCCGAGCGGCGGTAATGGTGGTAATGGTGGAAGTGTTTATTTAATTGCTGATGAAAATCTTTCCACACTGCTAGATTTCAGATACAAAAGAAAATATATCGCTGGTAAAGGACAACCGGGTGGAAGTTCGCTTAAAGATGGAAAGAATGGAGACGATGTTATTATTAAGGTCCCGGTTGGTACAATTGTTAAAGATGCTGAAACAGGAAAAATATTATTTGATCTTGCACAGAGTGGACAGAAAGTTTTATTAGCAAAAGGCGGTAAAGGCGGTAAAGGTAATTCAAATTTTGCGACTCCAACCAGAAGAACTCCGCGATTTGCAGAACCAGGTAAACCTGGTGAAGAAAAAAGAATAATACTTGAATTAAAATTAATTGCCGATGTCGGATTAGTTGGATTTCCGAATGCAGGAAAATCTACACTCATTTCTTCTATATCTGCAGCAAAACCCAAAATTGCAGATTATCCATTTACTACTCTTGAACCGGTTTTGGGTATAGTTCAGTATAAAGATTTCAGAAGTTTTACGGTTGCCGATATTCCCGGAATCATCGAAGGAGCGCATCAGGGCAAAGGATTGGGAATTAAATTCCTGCGGCATATCGAGCGAACTAAAATACTTTTGTTCTTGATAGATATTACTTCTGAAGATTATCAGAGAGATTTTGATATTCTATATAATGAGTTGAAAAAATACAGTCGCAAATTGGTTGAGAAGAAAATTTTAGTAGCTTTATCAAAAGCAGATTTATTAAGTGAGTCTGAATTGAAAAAAATGAAAAAAGTTAAGTTTAAAAAAGTTGAGGAACCGGCATTAATAATCTCTGCAGTATCAGGTTATGGCATCGAAAAGTTGATTGATACTCTTTGGAATGCTCTTCATCAATAATTTTATATATTGATTCAAAATATTCTAATTCAAACAAGATTTTTTAGTCCTTAAAAACTTACTGCAATTAACAAAATCTATCTCACAAATAAGCATATTTCATCATAAAAAATTACTACTAATTTGTTTGGAGAATGATAAGCCGACTGATTATATTTGTAACCCTGAAATAAACAGGGCGGGGTAGCTCAGTAGGTTAGAGCAGTGGAATCATAATCCACGTGTCGGGGGTTCGAATCCCTCCCCCGCTACAATTTTTTAAGGAGAATATTTTTATGTACACATTATTAGTTTTGCTTGCAACAATTGATGCCATCCTTTTGATAATAATTGTATTGCTTCAGGCAAGTAAAGGTGGCGGATTAGCCGGAACTTTTGGTGGAGCCGGTAATATTGGCTCAATGTTCGGGACCAGAAGAACCGCTGACTTTTTGAGTAAATCAACCTGGTGGCTTGCAGGTATTTTAGCTGTTTTAGCTCTTGCTATTAATTTGTTTTTCTTACCAGGACAAACAACAAAAGAGCAGAGAAGTGTTATTCAGGAAAGTGGAAGAACCACGGTACCTCAGCAGCCAACACTTCCTCAACAAATGCCTCCTCAGCAAAATAACAAATAAGTTTTGTCAAACCCCGATTAAAATTCGGGGTTTTCTTTTTTCCAGTTAGCTAATGCCTTAATTATTTCATCTTGAATATCACGATAAAAATTCCAACCACCTCGATTAAATTCAAACAAAATTGTTATGATCAAATCATCTTTATCGTCTGAGGTTAAGTACCCTGTAAGTCCAATAACACTGTTTAATGTTCCGGTTTTACCTTTGAAAACATAACCATCAGGTAAATCACTCATTCTGTTTCTAAGTGTTCCATCCACACCCGCGTAACTTAATGAATTGTAAAAAGTTTCATAATTTCTTAGGTCAAAATACATTGTCTCCAGTACACCGTTTACAGATGCAGCAGTAATCTGATCAAATCTTGAAATACCTGAACCATCAACTATCTCTGTATTAGTGGAATAAATATTATTCTTCTTCAAAAATTCCTGAATCGCTTGTTGTGAATAAAAGGAATTTCCTTGTTTACCAGAGTAGAACGCTCCAATTGATTTAAACAAACACTCAGCTAAAAAATTATCACTATGTTTATTTATTAATGCAATCAATTCTGAAAGAGAAATGGATGCTTCTGAAAGTTCGATAACATTATCAGGCGTAATACCAACTTTGGCAGTACCTTTAACTTTAATATCATTCTCATCAATTAGTTGTTTAAATTTCTGAGCGATATTAAGAGGAGGATTTTTAAAATTTTCAGTTACATAAATTCTTCTTCTTCCTTTTTTTCTCAAAGAAACGGTTTTGTTTCTATCTAACACCAGCGCTGAAATCGGAGGTAGTTTCACATTCGCTCTTTCATTTTCGATCCAATCTTCTCTGTAATAGATATTGTCGAAGTAAGTATCATCACCAATAATATTGCCTGTAATTTCTTTTATTCCCAGCGATCTGAGTCTGCTGATAAAATTAAATAAATCCTCTGAAGTAAAGGTTGCATTTCCAAATCCTTTTAAGTACAGATTCCCGTTTATAACACCGTCTTTAATATTTTGGTCATCGGTGAAAAGTATTGTTGAGAAACGATATTCCCTGCCCATTAGCGAAAGTGCTGTAGCGGTTGTATAAATTTTTGTGACGGAAGCAGGAATCATAGGTATAAAAATGTTTTGAGCAATAATTGTATCTTGTGTGAGAGGATTATAAATCAGTATTGCAGTCTTAGTATCTGAAGGAATTTTTGAAAGTATAAAAGAGATTTGATCTTTTAATTTATCTTTGGATGACGCTAAGTTAAAGTTAGACAGACCTATGAATCCCAGAAACAGAGTAAGTAAAATTCTAATCATTAATATTTTTTTCGGTATTTTTAAGAGAAATTTTTTTGAAAACAATTATAACTTAAAATCATTTTCAATCACAATATAAAAAGTATATGGCTAAAATAATTAAACCTCCTAAAGCATATCAGAATCCGGAATTCATTTCTTCTTCTGATGCTCGTATCATTCGCATTCTTGCTGAATATCTTGAACCTCAGGCACGTTTTAAAAAACATAAAATAATGGATACAATTGTATTCTTCGGTTCTGCAAGATTAAAATCGAGGAAAGATGCTTTAGCTGAACTTAATAAGTTCAAATCTATGAATCCAAAAGCTCCTGGTTTTGCAAAAGAATTAAGACAAGCTCAGAAAATGCTTGAGATGTCGAAATATTATGAAGACGCAGTAGAACTTTCCAGACGACTTACAGAATGGTCAATGAATCTTGAGACTAATGCAAACAGATTTATCATCTGTACAGGCGGCGGACCAGGAATAATGGAAGCTGCCAACAAGGGCGCAAAGAAAGCTGGTGGATATTCTATCGGATTAAATATCAGTATACCTTTTGAGCAATTTGTAAATACTTATGTAACCAAAGAATTGAGTTTTGAATTTCATTACTTCTTTATGCGAAAATTCTGGTTTGCTTATCTTTCAAAAGCTTTGATTGTCTTCCCTGGTGGATTTGGAACAATGGATGAGTTTTTTGAAATACTCACCTTAATTCAGACAGAAAAAATCCGTAAGAAGCTTGCACTTGTTGTCTATGATGAAAAATACTGGAAGAGTGTTATCAATTTTGATATGTTAATTGAACACGGTGTAATAAGTGAAACTGATCTGGATTTATTTTATTTCTGTAATGATGTTGATACTGCATTTAAAACTGTTACATCTCATCTTGAAAAGTATTTTCTGAAGGAAAAAGAAACTACTCTTATCGAACCTAAGATTAACATTAAATAATTTGTTGTTTGAGAAAATTTAATTCAATAAAAAAGCCCCTCATAAAAAGGGGCTTTTAACTTTATACGCTCTCTACAGGTCTCTGAGCTCTTCTGATAGCTTTAAGTCTTTCCATTCGTTTCTTCACAGAAGGCTTAACATAGAAAGTGCGTTTCTTAAATTCTTTAAGAACGCCAGACCTTTCGTATTTCTTTTTAAATCGTCTGAGAGCTTTGTCGATGGATTCATTCTCACCGATTTGAATCCCTACCAATTATATCACCTCGCTTTGTGGTTTTTGAATATAAGATTCTATTAGTTTTTTATTTCCTGATTTTTGAAACTCAACTATAATTGAACTTTGTCCGTCGGATGTAATTACCTTGTTTACAACTTTGCCAAAATCGTCCCAGCTTTTATGATAAATATTATCACCTATTTCATAGGTCTCAGTAGGTGAATAATTTTTAACATTCTCAGTTTCAATTCCTTCAAGGTTCGGTTTTGCATCTGTTTTGATATCTGCCAGGTCAATTATTCTTGTTTGTTTACAGGTTTTACATTTTGCCCAGCGTTTATTCTGATTTTCTTCACCTGAAATAATTCCTGTAATTTCAAATTTTTTCACAGAACCGCAAATAGTACAAAATGCTTCAACATTTTTAAGTCTAGCCATAATTCTTCCTTTCAATGATACAAATTCACATACAAAAATATTAAAACTCAGGTCATTAACCAAAAGGTAGAACTGTAAGTCTATTTGTGACTTGGAGTTATTACTAAAACAGGTGTTTTTGAGTATCTGATAACTTTTTCGGCAACACTACCTAATAAAGTGTGAAGCAATCCAGTTCTTCCGTGAGTTGCAATCACAATAACATCAATTTTTTTCTCTTTGGAATAATTTATAATTTCTTCGTAATCTAATCCTTTACGCAATACCGGAATTATTTCGACATTTCCGTGCTTTTTAATTTTTTCAATTGTTTTATCAAGCTGTGCTTTTGCGTCTGATTCGATTGATTCAAGAATTTTCTCACGCGATAAATCCAAGGTTCTGATTGTTAAGATCGGCGGTGTTTTTTCCAAGACATGTAAAAGATGAATTTTTGCTCCATATTGCATTGCGAGATTGACTGCATATTCAGCGGCTGCTAAAGAAGTTTTGCTGAAATCAGTTGGTAATAAAATGTTTTTAATTTTTATCATAATGTTCCTTTTGCATTAATTAAATATTGCAAAAATTGTTTTGAACATCCGGTAATGGTGCGTTTGATACAACTGCACAAATATTATGATCAATCTTTTTGAAAAGAACAACTTTATTATCTTCAGTTTTGATAAAACAATTACCTTGTTCAAGATACTCCAGCAGATTTTCGTTAAGGGAAATTATTTCGTGAGTTTTAAGATATGATTCATCAACCTGAAAGACATAGACTATTTCACCTTTTTCTCCTGCATAAACATGATGAGCAAATTTTTCACCTTTATCTTCAGATACAACAGCGCCAAGAAGTTTCCATTCCTTAAAAGTTGGAACAAGTGTAGAATATCTTACTCCGCTTGACTCAAAATATTTCTGAATGGTTTCTGGATTATCTGCCATAATCTGAGGTGCAAGTTTTCCCTGAATAATTGCTTCGAAATTATTTTCTGCCTGATAAAACATATTATCTGGTGTAAGTTGATCCTCTGCAATTACGGGAGGTTGTTGAGTAGTTCTGTTAAAAAGAATCAAAATGATTGAAACAACTATGATTATTGCGGTTGCAAATGAAAAAGCTGGTTTGGAAAATAATCCTGTCCAGAAAGAAACTTGTTTTGCTGAAGATTCTTTTGGAGATTGAACATTAATTTCAGATGCAATCTGATTTAGAATTCTTCTCCTGAGATGTTCAGGCGCTGGTTGTCTTTTGTATTTCTCCTTAGCAATACTCTTGACAAGATTCTGAATCTGATATTCGAATTTATATTCAGGATCAGAATCAATAAGATGCTTTATTTCATCTTTAAGAGATTCATCTCTTAATTCGTTATCTAAGTATGCTGTTATTAACTCTTTATTCATATTTATTTATCATCTTTGCTGATGTAGCCGCGTTCGCTGGCGTATTTTTGTAATTTAGTAAACAACATTTTTCTTGCGCGATGTAATCTTGATCTGACTGTACCAACCGGCACATCAATAAAGTCAGCGATTTCTTCATAAGTAAATCCTTCAATATCACATAAAATCACAACAGTTTTAAAGTCATCCGGAAGCGAATTTATAGCTTCAGAAAGTTCGTCATCGAGAAGATTATCATAGATATCTTTCTCAAGGTGAGCGCTGTCTGTAGTAGATGGTTTAACATTTTCGTAAAAGTTTTCAACCTCTTCGTAATCAACTTTATCCGGTTCCTTCGTTTCTTTGCGATACTTATTGATGTAAGTATTCTTCATAATCCGAAACAACCAAGCCTTGCAATTAGTTCCTTTTTCGAATTTATCAAAGAATCTGAATGCTTTTAGATAGGTTTCCTGAACGAGGTCATCAGCTTCGTCGCTATCACCGGTCATCTTTAAAGCAAAGTTGAATAATGCATCCATATGAGGAACAGCTTCACGTTCGAAGTCCTCATACAACTGTCTCTGCTTTTCGTCAGGTATAACTATAGCGAAATTGAAAATAAAAGGGAAAATCATAAAATGTTAGATAATTTCTTACTGAATAATAAAAAGATAAATTCTTTTCTCAAAGTCTATTTAATCACAACACCATTCCCAATATAATCCTGATTATCATTTACTCTTTGTAAAAAGCCGTTAATTACAACATATTCAACTTTTCCATTTTTCTTTATTAAAAAGTTTGGAATTGCACCAATCACAAATCTTGTTGATAATTCCTTCTTGTGATTGATAATTAAATTGATTGGCAATTCAACGAATTCTTCTTCAATTTTATTCTTAATTAACAAGTTCGTGCATCCTTTTTTATAAATTTCAGTCAGAGATAATGATTTAATCTCTTTAAGCGAGAAAGTTTTTTCTCTATATGTTTTAACTTCTGCCAATTCATAACCACTCAAATCAACATCTGTATAGCCATAATAAACCGATAAATCGCCTATGTCTTCAATTGAGGCTTTTTTGTAGAGATTCTTTTTGTCCGATGTTAAAATTTCTTCGAAGTTTATTCCGATATCAACCTTTATTTTATTGCCATTTTTATTCATAGTCAGATTTCTCAAAACAACATCAAAAAGTTTTTCTTCATTGAATGGAATAGATTCGTAAATCCCTTCGGAAATATTCTGAAAAGAGTTTTCAGATATTTGTTTAATAGCAGAAAGAAGCAAAATAAAATTTAGTTTGCGAAGAAATTGCTTTTCGGGATCATTCTGCCAACCACCTGATTCAACCAGAATTGTGCTTGTTCCTTTTTTCTGAAATGTATCACCAAATGCTCTTGGCTCATAGTCATCAGAATATTTTGCAATATGTCCCGGAACATATCGGTTCAACATTTTAAATAAACTTCCAATTAGCTTAATCGCATTCAATCTTACTAAATGGACTTGCTTCTCATAATTAATTGGAGGAGCCAAAAATGATATTGCTGCTGATTTGAAAGTATTTCCTGCAGTATATCTGTGGTTCTGATCGTGAAGATTAAAACCAAAATCAGCTTTAAGTGAGTCAAAGACATTCATAAGAGTTTTTGCCTCAGGAGTCTGAAGACGATTTGCATCTCTGTTCAAGTCAATTGAAAGAGCATTTCGTCTTTTGAAAACTTCGGCACCATCAGGATTAACCATTGGCATAAAATAAATTTTCGTGTTTGAGAGAATTTGTTTTTTTATATCCTGATAATTGACAGTGTCAGAAAAGAAATTAAAAATATCAAACAATGCCATTGTTGCAGTTGGCTCATCGCCGTGCATTTGAGACCAGAGGAAAATTTTTTTCTTGCCGTTTCCAATTGAAAGAAGATAAATTTCTCTTCCTTCAACAGACTTTCCAACAACATTTACTTCAAAGATTTTATTCTTCTTTAGGTTTGAAATGAGTTTTACAATATCTGAATGCTTGAAAAGCCGGTTTTGAAGTGAATGTTCTCTGAACATTTCATAATTGTAATATAAACTTTGTTCAAAATCATAATTTTGTGACATGACTATTCCGTTGAAAAGAATTATTAAAAGGATTGTTTTAAATTTGTTCATAATGAAATGAAAAGTTATTTGAATTTCTAAGGAGAAAATAACATGGCAACTGATAAACTTAAAATCGGTTCAAAAGCTCCGGACTTTAATTTATTAGGCGTAGATAACAAATTTTATTCACTTGATTCGTTTGCTGATAAGAAAATTCTTATCGTAATTTTCAGCTGTAATCATTGTCCTTATGTTCAAGCTTATGAGCAAAGAATAATATCAATCCAGAAAGACTTTGCTGAAAAGGGTGTTCAGATTGTTGCAATAAATTCAAATGAAGATAAAAATTATCCTGAAGACTCATTTGATGAAATGATTAAGCGAAGTAGTGAAAAGCAATTCAACTTTCCGTATTTAAGAGATGAAACTCAGGAAGTTGCCAAAGCTTATGGTGCAACTCACACTCCAGAAATATTTTTATTCGACCAGGAAAGAAAACTAAGATACCACGGCAAAATAGATGACAATTGGAAAGAACCGGAAAAAGTGAAATATCAGTACCTTCGCAATGCAATAGAGGAAGTTTTGGAAGGTAAAGAAGTTTCCATTCCCGAAACTTTCTCTATAGGTTGCACAATTAAATGGAAACAAAATTGACCATAAATCAATCTCAATTAGAGTTGAATAACAGTTAAGCTCAGTAATTATCGTTTATGCAATTATTCTTATATTTCAATTCAGAATGACAATCTTTAATTTTCAATTCAAATTTCGATGGAGAAAAATTTTTAGATGATAAATCTTATTAAAAAAATATTTGGCGATAAAAAAGAGCGTGATGTAAAACTTCTCTGGCCAATAGTTGATGAAATAAACAAACATTACGAAGAATTAAAAAAACTTTCTGATGACGAGCTTCGTAATAAAACAAAAGAATTCAAAGAGCGAATAAAAGAAAGAACAAAAGAAACCCGAAGTAAAATTGAAGAGATAAAAAATCGCCTACAGTCAAATGAGGATTTTGACAGAAGAGCTGCATATGACGAGCTAGATGAATTGGAAGAACAGCTCAATCAGGAATATGAAGAAATTTTGGACGAACTTTTACCAGAAGCATTTGCTGTTGTTAAATCTACCTGTGAAAGACTTGTTGGAAAAAGCTGGACAGTTGCCGGACATAAAATTACCTGGGATATGGTTCCTTATGATGTTCAACTACTTGGTGGTATTGTTTTACATCAGGGAAAAATTGCAGAAATGGCAACAGGTGAAGGTAAAACTCTCGTTGCAACTTTACCACTTTATCTTAATGCACTCACCGAAAGAGGCGTTCACCTTGTAACAGTTAACGATTATCTCGCTAAACGCGATAGCGAATGGATGGGTGAAATTTTCCGCTTTCATGGTCTAACAGTTGGTTGTATTCTCAACACAATGGATTCCGCGCAAAGACAGCAACAATATGCTTGCGATATTACATACGGAACAAATAATGAATTTGGTTTTGATTATCTACGCGATAACATGGCAATTGATAAGTCATATCAGGTTCAGCGCGGACATAATTATGCTATCGTTGATGAAGTTGACTCCGTTTTAATTGACGAAGCAAGAACTCCGCTTATTATCTCCGGTCCGGTTGATAGAGATGACCAACTTTTTGCAGAAATGAAACCAAAGGTTGAAAAACTTTATCGTCTTCAGCAAAATCTCGTTGGGAAAATTGTTTCTGAAGCAGAAGAAATATTAAAGAATAACGGAACTTCAAATGAAGCTGGAATTCTTTTATTGAGAGCTTCGCGTGGTTTACCCAAAAATGCAAAACTGATGAAGGTTATTTCAGAACCGGAGTATAAAAAACTGCTTCAGCAGACAGAGCTTGAATTCCTTCGTGAAAAAGGAAAGAATATGCACATCATTGATGATGAACTTTACTTCGTCATCGATGAAAAATCGAACACGATTGATTTAACAGAAAAGGGAAGAGAAGAACTCGCAAGAGGAAGCGGCAAGGAAAAAGACTTTTTCGTTTTGCCGGATCTCGGAACAGAAATAAGCAAGTTTGAAAATGATCCAAACATTTCTCCTGAAGAAAAAATCCGGAAGAAAGAAGAACTTTATAAACATTATTCTGAAGCAAGTGAAAGAATACACGCAATACATCAATTGCTTAAAGCTTACACTTTGTTCGAAAAAGATGTTGAGTATGTCGTAACCGAAGATGGTAAGATTGCAATCGTTGATGAATTCACAGGAAGAATACTTCCCGGCAGAAGATACAGCGATGGTCTTCATCAGGCAATTGAAGCAAAAGAAAATGTTAAAGTTGAAAGAGACTCTCAAACACTTGCAACTATTACACTTCAGAACTACTTCAGAATGTACAACAAACTTGCTGGAATGACTGGTACTGCGGAAACAGAAGAAGCTGAGTTTTACGAAATCTACAAACTTGAAGTAGTTGTAATTCCAACTAATAAACCTGTAATCAGAGAAGATCTTGATGATGCAGTTTATCGGACCAAGAGAGAAAAGTATAATGCAGTTATTGAACAGATTGAAGAATTAAGAAAGCAAGGAAGACCAGTTCTTGTCGGTACGACTTCAGTTGAAGTTTCAGAAACTATTTCAAGAATGTTAAAGCGAAAAGGAATTCCACATAATGTATTGAACGCAAAACAACACCAACGCGAAGCTGAAATAATTGCACATGCAGGTGAAATTGGTGCAGTTACTATCGCAACAAATATGGCTGGTCGTGGAACTGATATAAAACTTGGTGCTGGTGTTCGTGAACGAGGCGGACTTTATATCCTTGGCACTGAAAGACACGAATCAAGACGAATTGACCGTCAGCTTCGTGGTCGTGCTGGTCGTCAGGGTGATCCGGGCACTTCAAAATTTTTCATTTCACTTGAAGATGATCTGATGCGTTTATTCGGGAGTGATAGAATTTCTTCAATTATGTCTCGAATGGGAATAAAAGAAGGTGAAGTAATTCAGCATCCGATGATTACGAAGTCCGTTGAGAGAGCACAAAAGAAAGTTGAAGAGAATAACTTTGCAATCAGAAAAAGACTGCTTGAATACGATGATACTATGAATCAGCAGCGCGAAGTTATTTATGCAAGAAGACAAAAAGCTTTACAAGGCGATAGATTAAAAAGTGAAATTCTCGAATTACTTGATGAGTGGGTTGCTGAAATTGTCGACAAGCACTTTGAAGATGCAAATGCTCAGGGAATTCGCGACGAAGTTATGCAGCACTTATTGGTTGATGTGAAAATTGAACCGGAAGATTTCGAAAAATTAGGTGATCAGGGAATTAAAAATAAAATTGTCGAAGCCGCAAAAGATTTTTACAACAAAAAAGAACAAATGCTTGGCTCAGAACTGATGGCTCGTCTCGAAAGATATGCTATGCTAAGTGTTATTGACCATAAGTGGAAAGAACATTTGCGCGAAATGGATGATTTGAAAGAAGGCATCGGACTAAGAGCATATGGACAAAAGGATCCTTTAGTTGAATATAAAGCTGAAGCTTTCAAATTGTTTGTTGTGCTGCTTGAGCAAATCAGAAATGAAACGGTTTCATTTGTATTTAAGTTTTTCCCGCAGGCACCGGATGAAGTTCAGCAAAGCAGAAGACAGCCGGTGAGAAGATATGCTGAAGTTAAACAAAGTGCTGACAATATCGGTTTAACAACTGCTGCTGAACAACCAAGGGAAAGTATGGGAGGAAAACCCCAGCCAATAAAAGTTGAAGAAAGAATTGGCAGAAATGATCCTTGTCCCTGCGGAAGCGGAAAAAAATATAAACACTGTCACGGCAAATAATTAAAAGGGCATCTATGAAAAAAATCGAAGCAATAATTCGCCCATTTAAATTAGATGATGTTAAACAGGCATTACTCGAAGAAGGAGTTCGCGGTTTAACAATATCTGAAGTGCGCGGCTATGGAAGACAAAAAGGTCATACAGAAACTTATCGTGGAAGTGAATATCACATTGAGTTCGTTCCTAAAATAAAAATTGAAGTTGTTGTTGATGATGATCTTGTTGATAAAATTGTAGATGCAATAATCCGCTCGGCAAAAACCGGACAAGTTGGAGACGGAAAGATATTCATATCCGAAATTTCAGAAGTTATAAGAATCCGAACCGAGGAATCAGGACCGCACGCGTTGTAAAAAAAATACCTTTTTCTTTTTAATGCTGCTTTATAGTTTTTGATATGAATTCATCACAAAAAATAAAAATAATTCTTTCCCTTATAGCATTACTTACATTTGCTTCTTGTAGTGTTTGGCAGAATTTCACTACTTATTTCAATTTGTGGTATAATATCAAAACACTTTTTAATGAAGCAGAAAAAGATATTACATCACAGAAAAGAGATTTATTCTCCAATGAGCCATTAGTCTTATCAAATACAGCAAGGAATAATCTAACCAAAGTTGTTGAAAAATGTTCTGAGCTTCTTCAGTTTCATAGCACAACAGCTTATGTTGATGACGCACTTCTTATACTTGGCAAATCATTTTATTATCAAAGCAATTTTCAGAAAGCAAAAAGAAAGTTTGAAGAACTTCTTGCCACAAATCCTGATGAGTATATAGCTCTTGAGGCAAATCTTTGGATTGCAAAATGTGATATGCAATTACGCAATTATTCACAAGGTTTGGCAGCATTGAAGAAAGTTCGCAAGGAATCACTTGAAAAAGAAATAGATAACATAATTAATGAATCGTTCATTGAAGAAATTAAATATCGAATAGCTCAGAAAGAATTTAATACAGCAATAAATTTAGCCAAAGAATTTTCAGAAGCTGTTAGTGATGATGAAATAAAAGCACTGGTGTATTATGAAATTGGAAATCTGTACTATCAAACCAAAAGTTACGAGAATGCAGTAGCATATTATCAGAAAGTTTTTGAGTTCTCACCCGATATTGATATAGAAATTAAAGCAAGCATAAAATATGGTAAAGCTCTGCGGGAATCTGGAAGAGCTGAAGAAGCCGTAAACTTTTTTAGTGATCTAAGAAAAAAAGATAAATTTTCTGAATCACTTGCAGAAATTAATTTGGAGCTCGGTAAATCATATGCCGCAATGGGTGATTTCACAACTTCATTGGAACAATTCACAAAAGTTGATACAACTTATAAAGGTTCTCCGTTTGCAGCTCTTGCAAGTTTTGAAATTGCAAAGCTGTATAAAGATGAATTAATGAATTACGACAGTGCCGCAATATATTTCAGCCGCACTGTAATGAATAATCCTCCAAAAGAATATCTTGACGAAGCTAAAAATCTTAATCAATTATTCACGAGATACTCAACACTCAGAAAGACAATAAACAATTATGATAAGCAGCTTTATTATGCTGAAAATCCTGATATATTTACCCGCGATTCAACTGAGTATGTTCAGGACTCTCTGAAAATTCTTCAGGATTATCTTGAAAAGAAAGAACTAGCAGACATCTGGAAGAGTGCACTTGCTCCGACTATTGTTGACACAACAAAAAAGGATTCTTTATTTGTGCGTGATTCTCTCTTTTATCAGGATAGTCTTGCAATAGTTGACAGCTTAACAAAAGCTTCTGCTTTTATTGATACTGCGATTGTAAATCGCTTGTTAAATGAAAAGATGCAAATAAGAATTCAGCAGAAAAAAAGAGAAGCTGATGCAAAGTTATCGCAGGAAATGCAGGCATTGATGAAAACCGACACTGTTAAGTTTAAGAATAATCCACCGCAGAAACCGAAAATTACAGTTGATTCACTGAAAACACTTCTGGCAAAAAACAGATTGGAGCTCGGAAATCTTTTCTTCACTGAGTTAAATGTTCCCGACTCAGCTAAGCAACTATATCTTGAAATAACTGATAAATTTTCTGACACAAGATTTTATCCTGATGCATTGCTCGCTTTAGGAAGTTATTATCAGACTGTTAATGAAAATCAGAAAGCAGATAGTTTGTTCAGAATTATTTATGATAATTATAAAGATCGTCCTATCGTTAATGCAGCCGCAAATAAACTTGGTTTACCTCTGATTGACTTGAAATATGATCCTGCTGAAGAATTATATGTTGAGGCGGAAAGTGAAATGAAAAAAGGAAACTATAATGAATCATTCCGAAAGTTTTTTGAGATTTACAAAAAACATCCCGAGTCTCAGTATGCTTCAAAGGGTTTATATGCTGCCGGATTCATTTTAGAAAACAATTTACGACTTGCAGATTCCGCTGCTTCGGTTTATGATACTTTGATTCGAAGGTATCCTTCTTCACTGTATGTTAAAAATATTGCAATGAAAGTAAATCTGTACAAGCAGGAAAAAGCAAGAATCGAAAGAGAGAAACAGGAAGCATTGCTTAATAAAGAAGAGAAAAAAGATACAGCTAATGTAACTGAATTAGCATTTCTTGGTAATAAGGAAGAAGAAATTCCTGAAGAAGAAATTAAAAAGGAAGAAGAGTTAATTATAAATCAGAGTATTAAAAATGAGGAAACAATAAAGCCGACAAAAAGAAAATTAGAAAGACTTTGGAATCCAAGAAAACTTAAACGCTGATTTCAAACAAAAAAATTTGTTCTTTGCAATGAAGTACCGTGAACTGAAAGAGTTAATTGAAGAAGGAGAAAATATTCAGTGTGAATTTAAACTGAAGTTTTCTACTTCAGAAAAAATTGCCCGTGAGATGATTGCCTTTGCAAACACAAAAGGCGGTTATATTATCTTCGGAATTGATGATGATAAAGATGTAGTTGGTGTTGAAAGCGAAAAAGAAGTTGCTGAGCTTATAAAAGAAACCGCGGAAAAATTTTGTGAGCCACCGATCGAATACTCGATAGAATTTATTGAATATCACGGCAAAGAATTGGTTATAGTTGCAATTCCCGAATCTCACAATAAACCACATCGCTTACAGGATTATCTTGATGAACTTGACCTTAACAAATCAGTTGTCACAATTCGTGTGAATGACAAAAGTGTTCAGGCAAGTAAAGAAATGATAAGATTGCTACGAGCACAAAATGGAAACAAAGCACTGATCAAATACACAATTGGACAAAATGAAAAACTTGTCTTTGAGTATTTAAAACATAACGAAAGAATTTCAGTTAAAGAATTAAGTAAGTTGGTAAACATATCAGAAAGAAGAGCATCAAGAACGCTTGTTAAAATGGTTCGTGCAAATCTGCTTATGATTCACACAAAAGATAACGGTGAAGAGTATTTTACTGCGGCTGTATAAGAATTTGTGATAAAAATTTTTACTTTTTTGGTGATTAAATTTTTAACATCAAGTAAAATTTACGATAAAATTTTGCCTCCATTTCAGTAATAACTTTCCATCAAACAAATTCAATCAAATTTTTTAATATTACTTAAAGAATTTTACGATAATTCCATCTAATTTTTTATTCTAACCTTGGTAAAATTTTTGTAATTAAATATCAGGAAAGCGAAAGATTTGAGCACTTGCTAAAATTATTTTTTTCAAATCTATACTTCAGTTAAAAAACAAATATCAGAATAAATTTGAGAGTTTATATGAGATATAGAATAATAATTTTAATTACCCTTTTTGCTAACACTTTTGTTTTATCTCAGGATTGGAAACAATTTCAAAATAATTCTGAGCATCACGGTAGAACCACTTTCAGCATTCAACCAAATTTTAGAGTGCGATGGTTTTGGGCTGGAGAAAACCTCACGCTAAGAAATATGAACAGCTATCCTGGTTGGCCCGATGATTTAAATTCAAGACCCGGTCATAATTTCCCGCTTCCATCTTCAGTTAATTTTACAATTTCAGGAAATGTTCAGGCTGTTGCTAAAGACAGTCTTTTATTTTTAGGAACAATGGATGGAGATGCATACTTCATAAGAATTTTTGACGGTCAGACAATCAGAAAGGTAAGTCTCAATTCTCCAGTTGTTTCATCTGCTGCAGTTGAAAATAATGTCACAGTGTTTGCTACTTTATATGGAGATGTGTTCGGACTTTCAGTACCAGGCGGAAATATTTTATGGCAATATTCTTTTCCTAAAGTGATCACAATTGCCCCGGTAATAAATTCAAATAAAGTATTTTGTGCAGATCATTCAGGCCGGGTTGTTGCACTTGATCTTCAAAGTGGTTCGCCAATCTGGTCTGTTGAATTAAATTATCCGGTCCAATCGACACCGGCAGCAAATAATAACTACCTTGTTGTCTGCTCTGAGGATATGAATGTCCATTTGATTGATGCAAACACAGGACTGAAATTAAAATCACAGCGAGTACACGGACAATCATTCCGCGACACTCATCCGGTAATTTTCGGAAATATGGTTTATGTAACTGCAGTTCCAGCTCCAATGTTTGGAAGTGAATGGATGATGGAAGAAGTTATGGCAGCTTCAACTTCATTTAATGATGAGGAAAATAAAATTTTAGATTGGTTAAACGGAACAAGTAATATCAATTACTCATCGCGTGATTGGAAAAATAAATATGTATTCACATTGCCAGATTTTGAACAACCATTTCAGATTGCCTCCGGACCAAATGACGGATGTGGTTCGCCACCGCCTTCAATGGTAGTTGATAATCAGAACAGAGTGCTTGGCTGGTTTAAAACAAGATATCCAACTTTTACAAATCCAACAGTTGGCTTTGGTTCAAGCTATGGAATGGACCTTATGTCAATCAATCCAACTAATGGAAGAAGAGTAAGAATTGAGTTAGGTAATTATGCAGGAATGTGGATGCTGGAATCGGATAATCTTTATGCACTTTCTGTTTCAGGAAATCAAATCTGGATGAGACAAAACTTTAGAGGTACACAGATGATAAATCTCTCAAACGCTAATCATACTTATGTTCAGGTTGAAGCTCAGGTTAGAGATGGCGGAAGTTTTTACGGTTCCAATATTTCTTATTTTTCATCAGAAGAATTTATTCCCACAAATACACAAACTCACTGGCAGGGGAGGATAGCGCCCTCATTTGCTGGCGGTTACATTTTTATTGTTGAGCACTATGGTCTCGTTTGTATCGAAAGAAATCAATAGGTGATTTTATGAAAATTAAAATTATACTTTTTTCATTTTTTATTTCTCTCCCGGTTTCATTTTCCCAAAATGTAAATAAATATTTATGGGAAACACCGGTAACCTATAATGCTAATGCACCGGATTATATGTTTCAGGAATTAAGAAAAGAAATTGATACTTTGTTGAAATACAATTCCTGGGCACCTTTAAGAGTTTATTTCGGAGATATCATCTGGGAAACATATTTCAGTTATCTGGAACCGGCAAGAGTTATATTAACATTAGCTCGCGCTTATAATCATTTAACACCAGCACAAAGAGCTCAGGTTGGTAATTATATAAGAGCAGAACTTTCACATCCGGTTTCATCTCCTTGGGTTCATATTCAAAATGCACACCTTGACAGAACTATAGGAAAAAGAAGAGAATATCATATGCTCGATAGTATTTGGGGTGCTGATAATTATGCAAATTTAAATTTCAGACCAGTGCTTCATATTCTTTATGGTATCTGGTTGTATGCATATAATTCAAAAGACTTTGCAATAATTCAGGAGAATTGGCAGAACATAAAACAATATTACAATGAATTTTCTTATCGTGAAATAAATCTGCCAAGTGGATTAGGTGCAGCTATTGCAATGGTCAGAATGTCTGAAATTATGAATGATACTCAGATGAGACAAACTTGTATAAATCAAATTACAGCTAAATTAACCACACAAGGTTTTATAGAAGCAGCAAAAAATTTCGCTTACAATGGTTTTAACGGCTGGGATGCACCATATCCTTATGACACTGATCGCGGTCGTGATTTGATTTTTATGGGCTGGATTTTTCTAAACATCTCTCCTGAAATCTGTAGATTTCTTGATGACTATTATCAACAGCAAACCATTCAACATCATTTAAATGAAGTTCAGAAATATCCTTTATGGTGGATTCGTTCTGTCCCTTACTGGACAAGGTGGACCGGTGATGAATCAGTTGGTTTACCAAGTGAAGTTTGTGGAATGGCTTCACCAATTGAAAGATGGGTAATCAAAAGAAATAAATTTGAATTCGCTAAATACACTAAAAGCCGTCCTTATTGTAAAGCGGATTCACACTGGTTAGAAATGCTTATTGATGCTATTGAACTTTACGGGCAAACTAACTGGGTTGATGTAAGAACTTATAACGATTCAATTCCTCCGTCTGCAATAAATGATTTGAGAGTTGAATACTTCAATTCAAAAACATATTTGATTTGGACAACACCAACTGACAATGGATTAAGCGGCAGACCATTTAACTATTGGTTTAAATATTCTAGCAATCCTATTAATGACAATTTGTGGAATCAGTATCCAACAATTCCTTACAATAAATCTATCAAAAATGCCGGAGAAGTTGATACTTTATTAATTCCTAATCTTGGGAATGATTCAATATATTATATTGCTGTAAAATCAGAAGATGATTTCAGAAATTTATCTGCAATTTCTAATACAGTTATATTCAACAGCGCATTAAGTGTTGATGAAACAAATATTCCTAAAAATTTCTATGTGAATCCGGTATTTCCAAATCCATTTAATCCCGAAACAAAAATAAGTTTTTATTTACCTCGTACTTCAATTGTTAATATAGAAGTTTATTCAGTTGTTGGAGAACTGGTTGATAGAGTCCTTAATGATGAACTATTAATTTCGGGTGAGCATTCACTTTCGTGGCGACCAATTAATTTATCATCAGGAGTGTATTTTATTGTTGTCAGGTCGAAAGATGAATTAACAAAAGAAGCATCAATAAAAATCATTAAATCGGTGTTATTAAAATGAAAAGACTATTAAAACTTTTCGCGATAATTTTATTACTTCTTTACATAAACAGCAATGCACAAACACCTATTAATATTTTACAGAACGGGGGTTTTGAACAAGGCTTTTCCAATTGGAGTGCCTCCGCAACACTTGAATCCAACATCAAATACTCCGGTAATTATTCGGCAAAATTTTTAAATAACACTGGAATGATAGACCAGATTGTTTCTGTAGATCCAAACACAGATTACAAGGCAACTTTCTGGATTTACCTCGATCAGTCATTTACCGGAAATGATTGGGGAGGCGCTAGTTTAGGAATTACTGATTATAATTGGAATTTATTAGCATCTTCGATTTTCATTAATCCAACTAATCGTTCAAAAGGAAAATGGCACGCATTCTCGGTTCAATTCAATTCTGGGTCAGTTAATTCAGTAAGACTATCTGTTGGATTTTTTGGCGGCTCTGGTTGGAATGCCGTTTTTTATGTTGATGAAATTAAATTGTTCAAGAAAAATGCTGTTAATGTTAAACCAGTAATTAGTTTGTTTCAAGTAAATCCATTATCCGGAAATACTCCGCTTACAGTTAATATGTCTCTCTCAGCTTATGATGTAGATGGTGTGGTAGAAGGTTATTACTATCAGACAAGTGATGGTGGTTACTATGAAGGTGAACAGGCAAATCATACATTTAATTCTACGGGAACATATTCAATAACAGCTATCGTAAAAGATGATGATAATGAACTTACCACTGATGTAAAATTAGTTACTGTAAGTGGAACTCAGCAAACAGATATTCAAATTACTTCGCCTTTTACGGGAGACTTTTTCGAAACATCATCAGAAGAACTTAACATTGCTGGCCATTTTACAGGCAGCATTCAAAATTTATTTTGGTTTAATGAAAAAAATCATCAAAATGGATATGCATCAATAAACGGGTCAAACTTCTCATTCAACCTTCCTTTAAGATATGGTAAAAACCATGTGATACTTCAGGCACGCTTATCAAATAATACTTACTTTCAAAAGCAAGTTTTGATTTTCAGAAAGTCACAGAACTATTCCGGACCAGAGTTAGTTGATTATAATTTTTCATCACAAACTGTTGAAACATTTCAAAAGCTGGAAATACAATTTAACTTAAACACAATAGCAGATAATTATTGGTTTCCTTATGAAGAAAATCTTCCTCCAAATCTTAATACCGGCAAAGGCGTTACAGTTGATTGCATTTTTACAAAAGGAAATAAAACAATTGTCTTTCCGGCTTTTTACGATATGCCTTATCAGAGATTTAATAATTATCTTTTGCCATCGGGCTATTTCATCTGGAAAGTTCGTGCTTCATTTGATGAACCCGGACAATATAATGTAACTCTTAAAGCTATTGATAGCTTAGGTCAAAAAACCTATTCTTTAGGAAGTATAAATGTTACTCAGTCAGAAAACAACAAAGGGGTTTTAAGAGTTAGCGAATTTAATAACAGGTATTTCGAATACTCAGATGGTTCATCATTTTTTGGTTTAGGTTTTAATGATGGACCGGATATTCCCATTAAAACAGATCAGAAAGTAGCAGCTTATTCAGAAAACGGAGTAAATACTTTTCGGGTTTGGTTAAGTTCTATTTCACAATTTTCTGATCCGTGGTGTGCCTGGACTTCACATCATCAAATGGAAAATAATGGATATATGAATGCTCCATTGTACAGATTTAACAGAAAATATAAAAACGGTGATTTTAGTATTAGAATTGCATCACCGCCAATTCCAAATGTTAACACTCCTGCAGTATTCAGAGGTTTTTATGATGGAGGCAACAACATTAAGCCAAATACTAATTACAGAATTACTATGAGAGTTAAACTCGAAAATGTCGTAAGCTCTAATGGTGGATTCTCTATAAAATTATCTGGCTGGGCTGGTGAAGATATTGTAAATCTTAATGTTGGAAATAGAATTTTCGGACCTCTAACTGGCTCGACTGATTGGATACTTTGCGTTGGCGAATATACTTCCGCTTCAAATGAAATAGAACTACCATATCTCTATGCTGTTTTAGAAGGTAATACAACTGGTGAAGTTTATGTTGATATGGTTTTACTTCAAGAGAAGTATTCAAACGGCAGGTTGTCTGAAAATATCATTTCAAAATGGAGTGCAAACCCTCATTATTATTTTGATCCGATTAAACCAAGATATTTCGACTACTTTGTTGAAAAAGCAACAAATAAAAAAATTCACTTTAAAACTGTAATTTTTGAGAAGGATGATTATATACTAAATAGAATTGATCCGAGTGGATTTCCAAGCAATCAGAATGGCAGTTTCGATGCACCTCCGGGAACAAAGCTCAGAAGACTATATGAATACTATTGGAGAAATTTAATTGCCCGCTGGGGTTATTCAGATGCAATTCATTCCTGGGAATTAGTAAATGAAGGAGCGCCGGGAAGCTTTAAGAATCTTGTTAATGATTTTTCAGATTATTTTGATTTACACTCGCCACATAAACATATGACAACAACTTCTTTCTGGGCTATGTGGGTTCCTGAATATTGGCAAAGCTCGCACAGCGATTATGGAGATGTTCACGCTTATGTACACGCAACCGGTTTTATAGATACTGCTACATTTTTAGGCGAATTGTACAATCGCCAAAGAATGCAAAATGACCCTGCTGCACTTATAAATATTTACTCAAAACATATTGGAGGTGATCCATTAAGAAATAAGCCCGTAATAATTGGAGAAATGGATTTAGATACACCTGGTGGACAAAATCCTGATCCAGCACTTGCTTCTGATACTGAGGGAATTTGGCTTAAAGGTTTTCTGTGGGGGCATTTAAATGTTGGCGCTGTAACTGGTTTAATCTGGGATCCGGTAAACATTAGAAACAATAATCTTTATCAGTTATATAAACCGGTTTCAAAATTCTTTTCTAAAATTCAATTCAATAAATTCAAATTCAAAGAACCTGTTTTTCAAATTTCGAATCCCAATGTTCAAGGTTGGGGAATTATTGATGAGATTGGTCAGCAAATTTATTTTTATTCAAGACATAAAGATTATTTCTGGCGTAAAGTTTTGGATCAGGGGTTGCCGCAAGCTCAAAACAGCAATTTTACTTTTTATAAAGTAAAGCCGGGTGATTACATTATTAAATTTTACAGTACAATCACAGGAAATGAAACAAATTCATTTTCAGCACAGGTCGGGAACGACAGTACAATTTCGATAAACAATGTTACTATCGATAAAGATGTTGCAATCTCAATAGTAAATACAAATATTCAAAATACAGATGATGATGAGAATTATTTACCTGAGAATTTTACTTTGTTTCAGAATTATCCTAATCCATTCAATGCACAAACAAAAATAGCTTTTGAAATACCAAAAGATGGTGATGTTGAGATAAATATTTACGGAATACTAGGAAACCTGATTGAAAGTGTTAAGCTGAATAACTTATCAAAAGGTAGAAATGTTTATAATTTCTCAGCCAGTAATTTAAGTTCAGGAATTTACTTTGTTAATGCTGTGTTTGAAGGAAAAAATATTACTGTTAAAATGGTGTTATTAAAATAAGTTCCGAAAGAGTTTTTGAATTTTGAGTTGAATCAATTAACGAAGAATAACTAACCATTAACAATAATGATTCATTTTGCTTCTTTAGATTCTGAAGAGATTAAGAAATGTATTTATTTACTAAATCTTTCAATTGTTGAATTAGTTTGATTGTTTCATTTCTTTCAAGTGATGCATCAACATTTTCAAAAACATCATATCTAAAGTTTACAGAAAAATCAGTAAGGATTTCCAGAGTTTCAAGTTCAGCAGGAATATTCTGCCCGTTAGCTTTCAATAAAGAAAATAAAATCTGAAGATCGTGAGTCTTCTCATACTTTACTCCGATTGCGCTTAACCAAGCTTTTAATAATTTTTCTACTGTTTGCTGAGCGTGAAAACCAAAAATTTCTATATCAAACAAAGATTCATCTGTCATATTCTTTAACGCTTTAAAGTCTTTCTCAGCTACTTTAAACATTTTAACCGCATTCTTAAGATCTTTCATATAGGACTTTACCTTCCCTTAAACAAGTGGGAATAATATGATTAAGCGAATCTTTCCAATATTCAACTTCTGATTGAGAAAAAATTAATATATCCTTTGGTATTATAAAATCTTTTAACGCTTTACGTATTTTAAATGTGTGTTTCCATCTGCTATTATTTTTTGAAAAGTCATCTTTCACGATAATAAGAAGATCAAGATCGGAATCAGGTTTATTATCCCCTCTTGCACGAGAACCGAATAAAATTATTTTTTCTGCTTCAACTTCCCTAAGAATCCTTTTAATGATTTCTGAATATTCTATCTTATGTGTATTAACAATCGTTTCCATAACACTATCTTAATTTATTTCAAAATTACAAAAAATTATTTTTAGATTGCAGAAAAAATTTTAATCCTGATTTGGTTATATAATGTCATTTAGACATACTTTTCTTACAATAATGAAATGTTTAATACAAAATATCTTTATCATATATCTTTCTTAATTCATACACAGCTATTCCGTAGGCCACTGCAACATTTAGTGATTGTTTAATTCCATATTGAGGAATCTCGATTGATAAATCGCAGTGATCTAAAATTTCCTGTGAGACTCCACTTATTTCATTTCCAACAACAAGTGCGAGAGGAAAATCTTCTTTTGTTAATTCATAATACGGTTTGCTGTTTTCAGTTAATTCCAATGCACAGATTTTAATTCCTTTACTTTTTAACTCTTTAATAACAGTTAAAGGATCCTTTACATATTCCCATGAAACGCTTTCCGTTGCACCAAGCGCTGTCTTGAGAATTTCTTTCTTAGGCGGATGTGGAGTATATCCGCACAAATATAATTTTTCAATCATCACTCCATCTGAAGTACGGAAGATTGAACCAACATTGTAATTACTTCTTATAGAATTCAGAATTACATAGACAGGTAATTTTTTAAGTGATGAAATCTCCTCAGGTTTACTTCGCTTTAAGGAGATTTCATCGTGTGATAGTTTACGCATCGGATTTTTGTTCTAACTTATAAGCAAGTTGTCCGCAAGCAGCAGCAATATCATCGCCTTGAGTATATCTTACAGTTACAGTAATATCTTTTTCTCTTAATCTTCTTACGAATTCATCAATTCTGATTTTTGAAGAAGGTCGGAGTTCAGCTGCAATTCCCTTTGGGAACATATGTGAAATTGAATTAAACGGAATTACATTCAGTTTGCAAGGCAAGGATTTACACAATCTTACAAGTGCATGAAAATCATCTTCTCTGTCGTTAATATCTTTTAACATTACATATTCAAAAGTTATTCTCGTGCCTGTTTGTTTTGCGTAATATCTTACAGCTTCAAGATTTTCAGTAATAGAATACTTTCTTGTGATCGGCATTATTTTACTTCTCGTTTCTTCAAACAATGAATGAAGTGATAATGCAAGTTTAACTTTTAATCCTGAATCAGCTAACTCAACAATCTTTGGTGCAATTCCGGCAGTAGATACAGTTATTTTTTTTAATCCTATTCCGCGCGTTCTTTCTTCAGCGAATATCTGTAAAGACTTTAGTGTATTGTGAAAGTTGAGTAGTGGTTCGCCCATTCCCATATAAACAATATTAGTGATTGGGGACTTTGTAAAGTCTTTAGAAGCTAACAGGAACTGATCAAAAATTTCTCCGGCAGTCAGATTTCTTTTATAACCCATTAATCCGGTTGCACAAAACTGACAGTCGAGCGGGCATCCTACCTGAGTGGAAATACATAATGTTGTTCTTTTGGAATCAGGAATTACTACTGATTCAATTTTATAGCCGTCATTTGTCTCGAGAATATATTTCTTTGTTCCTGTGTTCGGCGATTCTTCTGTGCTTATGATTTTGAGCGTGTTTAATTCGCAATAGACATTCATCTTTTTGCGAAGATATTTTGGTATGTTGGCCATATCATCAAAACTTTGAACCATATGACCATAAAGCCACTCGAAGACTTGTTCACCGCGAAATCTTTTTTCTCCAACGGCAGTGAAAAAATCTTTTAACTCTTTAAGAGTTAAACCTTTCAACATCGTCTTTACGACGGGTTCCTCAGTTGTAATATTATTTTGCATGACACCTAATTTTATAAAGGATTTGAGCAAAAATAAGATTATTCGATAATCAAACAAAAGTGATTAAAATTCTTCCATCCATTATTTGAACAGGATCGGAATTCTTTAAATCTGTAATTCAATCTGACATTATTTATCTGCTTAATTGATATACTTGGATTAAAAATTTATTTTTGAATCAATAGAATATCTTCTTAATTAAATCAATGAGGTTTTCATATGGAATTTAATTTCACTGAAGAACAGTTGATGATTCAGGAATCGGCTCGCGATTTTGCACAGAACGAAATCGCTCCATCTGCTGTTCAACGCGATATAAATGCTGAGTTCCCATACGAAATTGTTAAAAAGTTGGGTGAACTTGGTTTTATGGGAATGATGGTTCCACCAGAATTTGGCGGTGCCGGACTCGATACAATAAGTTATGTTCTTGCTATGATTGAAATTTCAAAGGTTGATGCAAGTGTTGGTGTTATTATGTCTGTTAATAATTCGTTAGTCTGTTATGGACTTGAAAAATATGGTTCGCCTTATATTAAAGAAAAATATTTGATACCATTAGCTAAAGGAGAAAAACTTGGTGCATTTGCTTTATCAGAACCTGAAGCTGGAAGTGATGCAACAAAACAGAAAACCACAGCAGATAAAGATGGTGATTATTATGTTTTAAACGGTATTAAAAACTGGATAACAAATGGTACTACTGCCGATTATGTTCTTGTTATGGCAACAACTGATAAATCAAAAGGACACAAAGGAATTTCTACATTTGTTGTTGAAAAAGGATTTGAAGGATTTGGACACGGAGTTAAAGAAGATAAACTTGGAATCAGAAGTTCTGATACCTGTTCATTAACTTTTGAAAATTGCAGAGTTCCGGCCCAAAATCTTGTTTGGGAAGAAGGAAAAGGTTTTAACTTTGCAATGAATACATTAAATGGAGGAAGAATCGGAATTGCAGCTCAGGCAATCGGAATTGCTGAAGCCTCACTTGAAGCATCTTTGAAATATTCCAAACAGAGAAAAGCTTTCGGACAAGAGATTTCTAACTTTCAGGCAATTCAATTCAAACTTGCTGACATGGCAGTTAAAGTTGATGCAGCAAAACTTCTTACCTTAAAAGCTGCAGCATTGAAAGATGCTGATAAACCGTATTACAAAGAAGCAGCGATGGCAAAACTTTATGCTTCTAAAATAGCTGTTGAATGTGCACTCGAAGCAATTCAGATTCACGGCGGTTATGGATATGTGAGAGAATATCTTGTTGAAAGATATTTGCGCGATGCGAAGATTACAGAAATTTATGAAGGTACTTCTGAAATACAACGAATTGTGATCGCTCGTGCTTTACTCGATCAGAAATAGTGTTGCTGTAATTTTATTTTTCCTTTTTGCTGTCAGTTCAGTTGCACAAACTGACTGGCAGCGATGGGAAAAAGTCCAACCAGATTATTTGAAATCTTTTTATCCATCCGAGAGAAACTTTTCTTATACAAAATCTGATTTACCTTATCTATTATCTAAAACTTTAATTAACACTTACTGGATTTTTATTTCTGACCTCGATGGTGATAATTGTCCGTTTCATCCTTCGTGTTCATCATTTTTTTTACAATCAATCGAAGAGACTAATCTGATTCAGGGAACGTTGATGTTTTTTGACAGGTTTACCAGAGATGCAAACCCTGTCAATCGTGAAGAACATTATCCGGTATACAAAAATTATCGCTTCTATGATCCACCACAACTCTATACCTTGAGTAAAGATAAAATTCATCTCATCCCACCTTATACTGTCGTGAAGTAATGTTAAGATTTTTTTTAACAATACTTTTTAGTGTAACCTTAGTCGCACAAACTAATCCATTAAAGTCAGATGAAAATAGAAAACTCTTTGCCGATCATCTCTATTGTCAACAGGATTATCTTCGTGCGGCAGAAGAGTATGAGGCATTGAGCAAGATGAATCTTTCAGATACAATCCTTTATAAAATTGGAAAATCTTATTCTATTATTGGTAACACTCACAAAGCTCTGAACTATTTTTCGTCTATTCAATCAAATTCATCATTGTTAAAAAATGCTATATTGGAATCAGCCAGGATTTTTTATTTAGCAGAGGATTCTAATTCTTTGGATAAATTAGTTAACGATATTCATCCATCTTCCGTCGAATTAAAAAAATTACTAATTGCTTTTTATTTAAAGATTAATCATTTGGACAAAGTTAATAACGACTTATTTTTATTTGATGATGATGACATGAGTATATTAAAAAGCCTCTATGAAAGAAGAAAAAATCCAGCTTACAAATCTGAAACTGTTGCCGGAATACTTTCTGCAATAATCCCCGGCTCAGGGAAAATTTATACTGAAAATTTTGGCGATGGAATTACAGCTTTTATTCTTACAGGCATATTCTCTTATCTGGCTTATGATAACTTCAAGCACTCACACCAATTCAGGGCTTACTTGTTTAGCGGATTAGCAGCAGGTTTTTATCTTGGAAATATTTATGGATCTGTAGCATCTGCTCAGATTTTTAATGCAAAAGTTAATTTTAATTTTCTTAATGAGCTTACAGAATTTTTATCAAGTAAAAATTATTTTATAAATGAAATTGAATTTTGTAAATAGATTATTTTTTTTCATCCTGCTACAGCAGATAAAAATTTTATCTCAAAATTATTTTGTTGAGCAGCTTGAACTTGCAGATTCACTTTTCAAAAAACAAAATTATTTTGATGCAATCACTGAATACAAAAGATTGCTCTTTTTCGATAGCTCAGACAGTTTCAGATTTTATTCAAATTACCAAATAGGATTATGTTATAAAAACGGGGCTAAGTATTCTGATGCAATCGGATACTTTGTCCTTGCAGAAATTAATTCAACCAATAACGAAGAGCTATTCAATAGTAAAATTCAGCAGGCAAGAACAAATATTCTTAGAAGAACTACATCACGGGCTGAAAAAATTTTAAGTGAAATGGAAAATGATAAACGCTTTGACCAATATAAAAATGAAATTAAATATTGGCGCGGTTGGAGTTTTATTTTTTCTGATAAGTGGGAAGATGCTCATCACATCTTTTCAGAAATTGGTGAAACTAATCTTGCTCAAATCTGTCTTAATACTCACGATGAACTTTATTCCGTTGATTTTGCAAAATATAGCTCAATGATTCTTCCCGGACTCGGACAGTTTTATACCGGAGAATATTTAAGTGGACTACTTTCACTTGCCTGGAATGTTTTTGCAGGATATTTAACAGTTACTGCATTTAATCAGGAGAGAATTTTTGATGGAATAGTGAGTGCTAATCTTCTTTGGTTTAGATTTTATAGAGGTAATTTTCAAAATGCAGAAAAATTTGCTGAAGAGAAAAACATAAGAATTGCAAATGAAACGCTTTTTTATCTTCAAAATGAATTTAATGGAATAAAACCATAAAAAAACCATATTTTTCTTAGTGGAATTCGAATCAACAAATATTATATTCACTTATTAAAAATCAACATTATTACCACTGAATCAGGAGGATAAATGAAAAATAAAGGACTAATTGTTGGTTTAGCAATCGGGGGAGTTTTGATAATTGGAGTAATACTTCTGGTTATGTGGGGCATCAGTGTTTACAACAATCTTGTTGCCGCCGAACAAAATGTTATTAAACAATGGTCTCAGGTTGAAAATCAATATCAAAGACGAGCTGATCTGATACCAAATCTGGTTAATACTGTTAAAGGTTATGCTAATTTTGAAAAGGAAGTTCTTACTCAGGTTACTGAAGCAAGAGCAAGAGTTGGTCAGTTTAATGTTACACCTGAAGTGCTGAATGATCCTCAGGCATTTGAAAAATTCCAATCTGTTCAAGGGGATTTGAGCAGCGCATTATCAAGACTATTAGCCGTAGTTGAAAACTATCCGGAACTGAAAGCAAATGAGAATTTTCTCCAGCTACAGGCACAGCTGGAAGGGACTGAAAACAGAATTGCTGTCGAAAGAAAAAGATTTAATGAAGCTGTACAGGAATATAACACTATGATTAAAAGATTTCCTGCTTCGATGTTGGCTGGTATGTTTGGATTTGGTGAAAAACAATATTTCAAAGCTGTTCAGGGAGCTGAAGTTCCTCCCAAAGTTGAATTTTAATTTATGAAAAAACTATTTCTGTTTTTTATTTTTTTATCTGTTCAATCTTTTGCTCAGTTTGAAATTCCCACAATAAAAATGTGGGCAACTGACTTAACAAATACTTTATCAAAATCTGAGCTTGAAGATCTTAATCTACGATTAAAAATTTTTGAAGATTCAACTTCAAATCAGCTAGTTACTTTAATGATTCCAACTCTTGGTGGATATCCTATTGAAGAAGTTGCAAATGAAATTTTTACTAAAAATAAAATTGGAACTAAAAAGAATGATAATGGTGTTTTGCTTCTGATAGCAAAAAACGACAGAAAGCTTCGTATTGAAGTTGGTTATGGATTGGAAGGAGTTCTTCCAGATGCATTGTGTTCTTCAATTATAAGAAATGTCATTGTTCCCAGATTAAAAGCTGAGCAATATTATCTCGCAATCAGTGATGGAATTAACGCAATAATATCTGCTATTGGTGGTGAATATATTGCAGATAAATCTAACGAAGAAGAAACTCCTTTTCCCTCGTTGTTCGTAATTATATTGATTTTATTCTTCATCTTTGCTTTCAGAAAAGGTGGCGGAATGCCAGGTGGAGTATATCGAAGTGGTGGATTTGGCGGTTGGGGAAGTGGTGGCAGTGGTTGGGGAGGCGGAGGTGGTTTTAGTGGTGGAGGTGGATCTTCTGGTGGTGGTGGTGCAAGTGGTTCCTGGTAATTTTTATATATGATTTGTACTTGAAGAAGTTTATCAGATTTTATAAAATGCATCTGAAATTTTAATAATTATTCATTTTCTGAATTTAAACTTATAAGGAGAAACTCAAATGGCTATAATGATAACTGAAGAGTGCATCAATTGCGGCGCTTGTGAACCTGAATGCCCCAATAATGCTATTTATGAAGGTGGGACAAATTGGGAATTAGCTGGCAAAACTTATGGTCCGGATGATCCTGCACCATCTGGCGCAACGGGTTTCTTTTCTAATGATTACTTTTATATTGTTCCTGACAAATGTACCGAATGTGTTGGTTTTCACGATGAACCTCAATGTGCTGCTGTTTGTCCTGTAGATTGCTGCGTTCCGGATCCAAAACATGTTGAAGACAAAGAAACTCTGTTAAAGAAAAAAGAATATCTTGATTCATTAGGAAGATAATTTTTAAGGGCATCAATCTGATGCCCTTTTTTAATTCTTAGAAAAATCAATTCTACCGCATTTCATTTTTGAGAAAGCTCCCTTTTCGGAAATTATTCTAACCATTATTTTCACAATATTTTGTTGGCATTATAATCGTAAATAATAAATCAAATTAGTTTGGAGAAAAAATGGCTTACAGAATAACAGAAGAATGCATTAACTGTGGTGCTTGTTTCCCTGAATGCCCAAATGATGCTATTTATGAAGCAGGAAGCAACTGGGATATGAATGGTCAGACTTATGGTGAAGGTGACCCGGCACCATCCGGAGCAACAGGTTTTTACTCAGATCAATACTATTATATTGTTCCTGATAAATGCACTGAATGCGTCGGCTTTTACGATGAACCTCAGTGCGTAAGCAACTGCCCAACTGATGCAGTTGTTAAAATATAGAACTTCATAGTGCCTCCTTTATTTGTTGGTTAGTTGGTTAGTTAGTAAAATATACGGGAATAAGTTCAGAGGAGAAAAGGACGGGTTTTTAATCCGTCCTTTTTTCTTTTAAACACTTTCAGAAATTTTCAGTGTTGTCCAAAATAAAATTAAACCTGCTCAATAAACTCTTATTTTAGTTCAAAATTAAAGAATATAAAATCGTTTTTAATTCAATCCATTATAAAAAAGTATTACTCTCTAATTACTAACAGGTTCTAATTAAATGTGTTTAAGGCCCATAATATTCTAGTAATTATGATAACATTTGGATAAATCCAACAGCAATAGAAAAAAACACATCTAATCAACAGTTATTGCAGTTCACTTCAGTGAACTGAAAAAAAAATTAAAAGCAGAAACTGGCTTTAGCCACATACATAAATTTATTTTGGACAGAGGTGGAAATTTTCTCATTATTTCAATCTTAAGTAATTTGAATTGTAATAATTTTAAATTCTCCTATGAAAATTGGTAAATATGATCTGTTCACAATTCAATCCGGATTTATAGGATTGGATGGTGGAGCAATGTTTGGAATTATTCCTAAACCTCTTTGGGAAAAAACCAATCCTGCCGATGAAGTCAATCGTGTTACACTTGCTACAAGAAATCTTTTACTTGTGAGTGATTCTAAAAAAATTCTTATTGACACAGGAATGGGAAACAAGTGGGATGAAAAATCGCGAAACATTTTCAGAATTGATGAAAATCTTTCTTTAGAAAAAGCACTTTTACAAAAAGGATTTTCATTTGAAGAAATAACCGATGTAATACTTACTCATCTTCATTTCGATCACACAGGTGGTTCTACAATATTTCAGAATGAAAAATTAGTTCCTGCTTTTCCAAACGCAACTTATCATGTTCAGAAACAAAATTTTAACTATGCATTAAATCCCACTGATAGAGACAGAGGCAGTTATCTCAAAGAAAATTTTGAACCACTTGCCAAAGAAGGTATACTGAATCTCTTGACAGAAAATTATTTTGATGAGAATATTTCATTAGAAATAATAAATGGTCATACTTTTGGTCAGCAAATGATTAAAATTTCTGATGGCTCAAAAACTGTTTTGTATTGTGCAGATTTGCTTCCGTTTGTTTCTCATATTCGATTGCCATACATAATGGCCTATGATTTACAACCTCTTGTAACACTTGCCGAGAAGAAAAAGTATCTTAAACAAGCACTTGATGAAAACTGGATTTTATACTTCGGTCACGATCCTGAGTATGCTGCAGTAACATTGAAACATTCTGATAAAGGAATAGTTCAGGATAAAGTTTATTTTGATTTACTATGAAAGAACAAAATTTTTATAAAGTTTGCAGATTATCAGACTTGCGTGATAGAGTGGGCAGAAGATTCCTAATTCCTGCTTCAGACAATTCCGGTGATGAAATTGAAATAGCATTGTTCAAAGTTGATGATGAAGTTTATGCATTAAGCAACATATGTCCGCATCAACATACTGCACTTATATACGACGGCTTTATTGAAAATAATTGTGTAGTTTGTCCGGCTCACGGTTGGATGTTTGAACTTAAAACAGGAAAGCAGCCGACAGGAGCTAAAGGTTTGGATGTTTATCCTGTTAAAATCCAAAACGGTGAAGTGTATGTTGCAGCATATTCAAAAAAGTTTAATTGGTAAAGATGAATAAGATTACGAATGACATAGTTGTTTCAAAAGCAAAAGCAATTGGTTTCGATTTAGTTGGATTTGCAAAAGCTGAAATACTTGAAGATGAAATCGAAAAACTCAATCTCTGGCTTGAAAAAAAATTTCAAGCTGATATGAGTTATATGGAGCGCAACATCATCAAAAGAAAAAATCCCAAAGAAATTTTGCCTGATGCAAAAAGTATTATTTCACTTGGACTGATTTACAATACACCTTTTACACATTCTGGTAAAAACAATGTGGGAAAAATTTCCCGTTATGCCTGGGGAAAAGATTATCATCTGATAATCTGGGATTTGCTCGATAAGCTTGAAACAGAATTAAAAGAAATTGATCCGCAGTTTAATTCAATATCTTATGTAGATACCGGACCTGTAATGGATAAAGTTTGGGCTGTTAAAGCAGGTTTAGGTTGGATGGGAAAACACACAAATGTTATCAATCGTGATGTAGGAAGTTGGTTTTTCATAGCGAATGTTATCTGTAATTATGAATTTGATTACTCAGAAAATATCCCGGATTTCTGCGGCGATTGCACTGCCTGCATTGATGCCTGTCCAACTGATGCGATAGTGCAGCCTTATCTTGTTGATTCAAACAAATGCATTTCTTATCAGACTATTGAAAATAAAAATGATATTCCTTCAGAACTTAAAGGTAAATTTGAGAATTGGCTATTTGGCTGTGATATCTGTCAGGAAGTTTGTCCATGGAACACAAAATTTAGCGTTACAACTTTGCTAAAGGATTTTTATCCAAGGCATACGGAACTTACTTATTCGGAAATTATGGAAATGGATGATAATACTTTTAAGCAAAAATTTGCTGATAGTCCTGTTAAAAGAACAAAACTTTCTGGACTTAAGAGGAATGCAAGATTTTTGTTTGAGTGATTACAATCAAGAAATTGAAACGAATCTTATTAAAGTGAATCATACTGTAACTAAATAAAAAATTACAAAAGAAAAATATTGAGGTAAAAATGTCAGAGCAGAAAAATCATTTTAAAGTTGCTATTATTGGTTCAGGACCAGCCGGATTAACTGCAGCAATTTACGCCGCACGTGCAAATCTTAGTCCGGTTGTATTCGAAGGATTACAACCAGGCGGTCAGTTAACAATTACAACTGAGGTAGAAAACTTTCCTGGTTTTGAACACGGTATTCAAGGTCCGGAGTTAATGGATATTATGAGAAAGCAAGCTCATCGTTTCGGCGCGCAATCAATTTATAAAGATATCACTGAAGTTGACTTTTCTAAACGACCTTTCAAGTTAAAATCTTATGATGAAGAATATTTTGCTGATGCTGTAATTATTTCAACCGGTGCTTCGGCAAGATTGCTCGGGATTGAGAGCGAAGCAAAGTATATGGGTTATGGTGTTTCTGCTTGTGCAACCTGTGATGGATTTTTCTTCAAAGGATTAAAAGTGCTTGTTGTTGGCGGCGGCGATACTGCAATGGAAGAAGCAAACTTCCTCACAAAATTTGCAAGCGAAGTTACAATCATTCATCGTCGCGATGAGTTCAGAGCTTCTAAAATTATGTTAGACAGAGCTAAGAAAAATCCCAAGATTAAATTCCTGACAAATAAAGTAATCAAAGAAGTTCTCGGTGTTGAAGAAGGTGGTAAAAAAAGAATGACAGGAGTTCTACTCGAAGATACAAGAGATCATTCTGTTACGCGGCTTGATGCAGACGGATTATTTATTGCAATTGGCCATAAACCTAATACAGAGTTGTTCAAGAAATATTTGGAAATGGATGAAACTGGTTATCTGATTGTTAAACCTGGTTCAACATATACAAATGTAGAAGGAGTTTTTGCTGCTGGTGATGTTGCTGATAAAAAATATCGTCAGGCAATAACTGCCGCAGGAACCGGTTGTATGGCTGCTCTTGATGCTGAGAGATGGTTAGAAGCTCAGGAATAATGAACTTAAATTATTTATCAGTTAAAAACCCTTCCATTGAGAAGGGTTTTTTATTTCAATATTTATCAGCTTTAATTGATTTTATCATTACTATATTTGAACATAAAAAAGAAAATAAATTATGAATAATAAAGTCGGTTATGTTTCTATTGTTGGATTGCCAAATGTTGGTAAATCAACTTTACTGAATGCAATATTGAAGCAGAAAATATCAATCGTAACACCGAAGCCGCAAACAACAAGAAAAAAGATTTTAGGAATTCTTACAGAAGCAGATTATCAGATAATCTTTCTTGATACACCAGGAATTGTTAAGCCCGCATATCTTCTTCATGAAAAAATGCTTGAGGAAGTTAATGAATCAATTAAAGATGCTGATGTTATAGTTCTGATTTTCGATGTAAGCAGTGAAGGTCGGATTAAAGAAAGTGAAGAGAATGAAATTATAAAAGAGTTGATTTCGCAGAAGAAAAAGCCAATCATTCTTGCTCTGAATAAAGTTGATTCAATAACACAGGAACAAGCACAGCAATTGGTTAATCATTACGAAAGTCTCAGGCAGTTTAATTCAGTTGTTCCGGTTGCTGCTTCATTAAATTTTAATGTAGAAAGATTAATCCAGGAAATAGTGGCACTTCTTCCTGAAGGTGAAAAATATTACCCGGATGATATCATATCAGAAGCAAGTGAAAGATTTTTTGTATCGGAGATTATTCGCGAAAAAATATTTGAGCTTTACGAAGATGAAATTCCATACAGCACAGAAGTTATAATTGCTGACTTCAAAGAACGAACAACAGGAAAAGATTTTATAAGTGCTGAAATAATTGTTGAACGCGATTCACAAAAACCTATAATAATTGGTAAGGAAGGAAAAGCTATTAAAAAACTTGGCGAAGTTGCGCGCAGAGCAATTGAGGAATTTCTGCAAAAGGAAGTTTACCTTGAGTTGCGTGTTAAAGTTAAAGAAAAGTGGCGATCTAACGAAAAGATGCTTAAGTATTTTGGTTACGGTGTAAAAAAATAGCCCGAAGGTTTTTGGTATGAAAAAATACTTAGGTGAAGGTGCTCTGCTTTTGAATACTTTAATCTGGGGTGGAACATTTGCTCTTGTAAAAAATGCGCTTACAGACATATCGCCTTTGCTATTTCTCGGCATCAGATTTTTTATTGCGGCAATGTTGCTGTATCCATTTGTTCATCTTACATTGAAAAAAATGGATAAGAATACTTTCATTGCTGGTTCTGTGCTTGGCATATTTTATTTTCTTGGATTTGCAACTCAAACGGTTGGATTAAATTTTACTACTGCAACAAAATCCGGATTCATTACCGGAACTTTTGTTGTTATTATTCCGATACTTCAAACCATAATTGAAAGAAGAAAACCAAAGTGGTATAACATAGTAAGTATTTTCTTTGTTATGATTGGATTGATTTTTCTTTCAAGTACAGGAGAAAATTTATTCCAATTTATTAACGAACTTGGCTCTGACTTTAATCTCGGTGATTTCCTTACTCTGCTCTGTGCTATTCTGTTTGCATTTCAGGTTGTTTATGTTGATGTCTTTACAAAAAAATATGAATATATGCCAATGGTATTTATTCAGCTCTTAATAACTGGCTTGGGAGGTTTTATCGGCGCAATTGTTTTATCAACTCTTGGATTAGAGATAATCAGATTTAGTTTGAAGACTAATGTTGTCTTTGCACTTATCTATACTTCAGTTTTTGCATCCATCATTGCAACGATACTACAATTAAAATATCAGAAAGTTGTAACACCAACTAAAGCCGGAATCATTTACTCATTCGAACCAATTATGGCTGCAGTATTAGCATTCTTTATACTGGGAGAAAAAATTTCTAAATTTGGAATGTTTGGCGGAGTATTTATTGTATTTGGTTTATTACTATCAGAAATTTTAGAGAATAAAAATGAGCAAACTCAGTAGAGCAACTATTATTGTTGATGGTGTTGTTCAGGGAGTTGGTTTCAGATATTTTGTTTTACGAAATGCAAACGCACTTGGTCTTAAAGGTTATACCAAAAATTTATTTACCGGAGAAGTTCTGACTGAAGTGGAAGGTGAAGAAGGTATGATTCAAGAATTAATTAAAAAATTAAAAGTTGGACCTTCTCACGCTTATGTTAAAAATTGTAAAGTTGAATGGAAAGAATTTCAAAATGAATTTAAAGATTTTGAGGTAAGATATTGAACACCGATATTAAAATAGGTTTTGGTTTTGATGTTCATTCGCTTGTTGAAGGAAGAAAATTAATTTTAGGCGGAGTAGAAATTCCATCTGCCAAAGGATTAGAAGGTCATTCAGATGCCGATGTTTTGCTGCACGCAATTTCTGATGCTTTGCTTGGTGCGCTCGCTTTGGGTGACATCGGTCAGCATTTCCCAAATACTGATTCAAGATGGAAAAATGTTGATAGTTCTATCATACTGAAAAATTGTTACGAGCTGGTAAAATCAAAAGGTTATTCTATTTCTAATATTGATTCAATGCTGGCACTTGAATCTCCGAAAATTTCACCTTTCATTGAGCAAATCAGAAATAAAATTGCAGAATTTCTTAAAGTAACACCATCTCAGATTTCTGTTAAAGCAACAACTACTGAAAAGCTTGGTTTCGTTGGACGAGCTGAAGGCGCTTTTGCTATGGCAACCGTTTTACTAATTAAAGAGTAGATTGAATGTTTGAAGATATATTAACCAAAATTTCCGAATTAAGTCCGCTTTTGATATACCTTTCAATTTTTTTCTTTGCATTTATTGAAAATTTATTTCCGCCATCTCCAAGCGATATGGTAATTGTTATTGGCGGTTCACTCGTTGGAACTTCAAATCTTCACTTCGTTCCTGTATTAATTTTTGCAACAGGCGGAAGCTTAATTGGATTTCTTACTGCTTTTGCAATTGGTTGGCAGCTTGATAAAAGACTTTTACACGCAGGTAAAATTAAATTTCTTACTATTGAATCAATTGAAAAAGTTGAGAACGCTTTTCGTAAGTATGGTTATTATTTAATTGTCGCTAATAGATTTTTACCCGGCACTCGTGCTGTAATTTCGTTCTTTGCCGGAATGAGCAGATTAAATGTTCATTATACTGTTTTACTTTCTACTGCAAGTGCACTTCTTTGGAATACAATTTTAATTTCTCTCGGAATGATTTTCGGAGAAAATATCCAAAAGGTTGATCAATTTCTCAGCACTTATAATCAGGTGGTAATTTCTTTTACCGCAATTGTAATTGTCTTTCTTATCGTCCGTTATTTCTGGAAAAAAAGAAAAAATAAAATTAAAAATTGAAACTGATTTCATTATCAAAAACAAAAATATTATCATCAGAAGAAAAATCATCATTAAGAAAAGACAGACTTCTTCTGGTATTATCAGGAATTTTAACAGGAATTTCTTTTACACCTTTCCCGTTTCCATTAACACTATTCCTTTTTATTTCATTTGTTCCTTATCTCTTTGTGATTGAAAAAAGAAAATCTTTACTTGAGGTTAACAGAGCATCTTATCTTTTCTTTTTTGTTTTAAGCCTGATTACAATTTATTGGGTTGGAAGCTGGCAAAGTAAAGCTGATCCGTTTTTAATGATTGGCGGAGGAGTTTTAATTTTCTTTTATCCTGCAGTGCTTTTGATAAATTCATCTCTGTTTTTTCTATCGCAAAAAATTTTCGGTAAAGAAAAATCATTCTGGCTTTTTCCAATCTTCTGGGTAACAGGTGAGTATGTTTTAACTCTGACTGATTTAAAATTTCCCTGGCTTACACTCGGACACGGTTTAGCCAAGTTCACAACTTTCATCCAGATTGCTGATATTATTGGTGCATTTGGTTTATCGGCAATAGTGCTTTACATAAATGTTTTAGTCTTTCACTCGATAAAATATTTTTCATTCAATCGTAAAGCTTTTTATAAATATTTGGCTGTTGCTCTGATTTTATTTCTGATTCCGTATTTCTATGGATTGCTCAGAATTAATGAACAACAAAATTCAGATGAGAAAAAAATAAGAGTAGGAGTTGTTCAACCAAATCTTGATCCCTGGGAAAAATGGGAACTTGGTGGTGTTGAAGATATTCTGAAAAACTACATTGAGCTTTCTGAAAATTGCACTCAACAAGGTGCGAAATTAATTATCTGGCCCGAAACTGCTCTGCCTGTTTATCTTCTTTCAGGAACATACTCTGATGTTGTTGATTCAATTTATTCTTTTCTTAGAAAAAATAATGTTTATCTTTTAACAGGAATGCCTGACTACATAATCCATTACAACAATCCACCTGATGATGCAAAGCAAAGTAAAGCTGGAAATTTTTATTACTCGACTTATAACTCAATTTTGTTATTCAACCCTGACTCTTATGAAGTTCAACGATATGGCAAAATTCATCTGGTTCCTCTTGGCGAAAAAGTTCCATTCGTAGATGCATTACCTTTTCTCGCTGAATGGTTTAAGTGGGGAGTTGGCTTAAGCGGTTGGAATGTTGGTAAAGATACGACAGTATTTAAAATGAAAATTGATAATGATACTGTAAAAGTTGCCGGATTAGTTTGTTATGAATCAGTATTTCCCGATTTTGTTACGAACTTCATAAGGAAAGATGCTCAATTTATAACAGTTGTTACTAATGATAGCTGGTACGGAAACTCAAGTGGTCCATATCAGCATAAAGAATTCGCAGCTTTGCGTGCAGTTGAAAACAGAAAAGCTGTGGTTAGATCTGCAAATGGAGGAATAAGCTGTTTAATTAATAAATATGGTATTACAGAATATGAAACATCAATGTTTACCAGAACTTCTTTCGTCGTTGATGTTCCACTGAATAATGAAAAAACTTTTTATTCTGAATATCCGATGATAGTACCGATCTTATCAAGTGTTTTTTCGATATGGATAATTGGAATAAATATTTTGATGTGGATTAAAAGAAAATTAAAAACCTGATTGTTTTTAATTTTATTTAGAAATTTTTGTCCTAGTTTTTATCAGGAGGTTTTTGTGATTGATTTACGAAGCGATACAGTTACTCGTCCTTCGCAGGAAATGCGTCGCGCAATGTATGAAGCAGAAGTTGGCGATGATGTTTTCAAAGAAGACCCAACTGTAAATAAACTCGAAGAATATGCTGCAGAGCTTTTAGGAAAAGAAGCTGCACTGTTTGTTACAAGCGGAGTAATGGGAAATCAGATTTGTCTGAATGTGCTTACAAATCCCGGCGATGAAGTTATTTGCGAAAGAGATGCTCATATATTTAATTATGAATCAGGCTCACCGGCAAAGTTAAGTGGTATTCAGTTATTACCGATTGAAGGTAAGAATGGTGTTTTCACAGCAGAACAAGTTGAACCCTTAATCAGACCGACATCAGCTTATTATATGCCGCGCACAAAAGTGATTGAAGTCGAGAACACTCATAATCGTGCTAGTGGTGCAATCTGGCCAATAGAAAAAATAATTGGGCTGAAACAACTTGCAAAAAAATATAATCTGTTTTATCACTTAGATGGCGCAAGAATCTGGAATGCTTCAGTAGAAACCGGAATATCAGTTAAAGAATATGCTTCACACTTTGATACAATTTCGTGCTGCTTATCAAAAGGACTTGGAGCGCCAGTCGGTTCAATAATCGCAGGAACAAAAGAATTCATTCAGGAAGCTTACAGAATCAGAAAATCCTGGGGTGGAGGAATGAGACAAGCAGGAATTTTAGCTGCTGCAGGTTTATATGCGCTGAAACATAATATTGATAGATTAAAAGAAGATCATCAGAAAGCAAAATATCTTGCACAAAGAATTGCTGTTAATCCGAATCTGGAAATAAATCCTGATTCAGTTCAGACTAATATCATTCTTTTCAAGCCATTGAAATTGACAGTTGAAGAAGGAATAAAACGATGTAGAGAAGAAGGATTACTTCTTTCTGTAGGAAAAGTTGACTTAATCAGAGCAGTTACACATCTGGATGTTTCAATGGATGATATAAGAAGAGCCGCAGATATAATTGATAAAGTATTTTGAAGAGGAATTTTTATGAATATTTCTAGTTTCAATCATAAAATAACCGTAACAGTTCGTTTTCACGAAGTTGATATGCTCGGTGTTTGCAACAATGCAGTTTATATAAATTACTTTGAGCATGCAAGATTAGAATATGTAAAAGCTGCAGGTTTAATTCCACAAGGCAGGATTTTCTCCGATGGGAAATTATTTTTTATGGTTCGTAATGAAATAAATTATCGTGACCACGCATTTTATGATGACGAGCTTGAAGTGTATTCAAAAATTTCATACATAAAAAACTCATCATTTGGTTTTGATCATATCATTATTAAAAAGAAATCAGGACAAGTTTTAGTTGATGGTAAAGGAGTTGTGGTATATGTTGATCCTAAAACAAGAAAATCAACATCATTGCCGGAAGATTTTATAGAAAAAGTTAAAAAGATTGATCCTGATGTGAATATAATTCGTGATTAAAAGGTTTACGATGAAATTCTTCTATCAACAATAATACTATAACCGGAAGATATTCTAATAACAAAAACCAATTGCTCATTTCCCATTTATTGAGAAGTATATAATTCATTGCATAAATGTTGGCAATACTAATTGTTGAAATAAAAACAACTCCACTCCATCTGAAATTCAGAGCAGTAAGCAATGCAACCCAGCTTAAGTACCAGGGATGAACAACAGGCGAAAAAATAAAAAACAATACAAAGATTTGATAAATCTTTTCCTTAAAACTTTTTTCGGAAAAATATAACCAAACAAAACTTACAAAGAATAAACTCAACGAAATTAATCTTGCTATAAAATTATCACTGAATATTTTTTGAAATAATGTGAATATTGCCCCATTGGAATACCATTTTTGTGCGAAGATAAACAATGACTCGAATGGAAAACCATTTATTGAATAGGGAAGATATAATAAAGCAACTGTAACGATTGGAACAATTATAACAGAAAGGAAATTTCTTATGCTTCTTCCTTTTAATAAGAAAGGATAAATCATAATCGTTATCAATTTTGCAGCAATAGAAAATCCAAGTGTGAAATAAGCATATAGCAATTTGTTCTTTGATATGAAATAAAGGAATAAAGCTAATAGTGTTATTCCAAATCCATCCAAATGTGCATCAATAAAAAATTGTAAGATTGGTAATGGACTTAATGCGTAAATGAGCGAATATTTTTCGTTAATCTTAAAATTTTTCAAAGACAAAAAAATCAAAACAATTGTTAGAAACTCTGATATGAGTAATAATAATTTTATTCCCAATACTGATTCACCAGCAATTAAATAAGCGATTAAAAACATCCACTGTGAAAATGGTGGATAGATAGTTTTTAAGTGTTGAAAATTTACTTTTGCTGGTAATAACTCTGAATGTAAATGTTTTAATGCTTCATCTGTTGGTGCGTATGTATATGGATTAATTCCATTCGCCTGAACTTTACCATCCCACAGATAACGATAAACATCATCAGAAGCAATCGGTCCAATTGGGAAGAGAATGATTCTGAAAAAAATTCCGATTGCTATTAAACTGATTATTTGATTTTGTTTTATATCTGACTTTTTAATTATCAAAACAATGATGATGTAAAGGATTGAAAGAAATATTGATACGAATGTGAAGTGAACGATTGGCTCAGAAACTTTAATATAAAATGAAATATAAGCGATTAAGTTTATAGCAATAAGAAATTGAAGAATTAATTTTCTCATATTTAAGCATTCCAAAATTCTTTGGTAAAAATAATTAAACGCTTCTTACTTTTTATCAGATGGCTTATTATTTTAACAAAAAATAAAAAATCATTATGAGAAGAATCGTTTTTGACATTGAGACTTGTTCATATCCTTTCAACACACTTTCTGCAAGTCAGCAGGAATATCTTCTCAAATATGCTGAGAAGGAATCTGATCCTGAGAAAAAACAACAAATGACTGATGAAGCAATTCGTTATACAAGTTTATATCCTTTCACAGCAAAATGTATTGTGATCGGAATTTTCGATATCGAAAAAGAGAAATCATATATTTATTATGAATCTGATGATAAGGAAGAATGGCAGTCTGAAGATAGTAAAACATCTTACAAAGGATTATCAGAAAAAGAAATGCTTGAATCATTTTGGCGAATTGCGAAAAACATTAATCAGTTCATTACATTCAACGGCAGAAATTTCGATGTTCCTTTTCTAATGCTTCGTTCAGCACTTCTTAAAGTAAAACCAACAATAAATCTAATGGCTGAGAGATATGGAAACACTCATATTGATTTGCTTGAACAATTGACTTTCTTCGGCACTACAAGAAAATTCAATTTAGACTTTTACTGCAACGCATTCGGTATTGAATCACCAAAATCAAAAGACATATCCGGAATGGAAGTAAAAAATTTGTACGAAGCAGGAAGAATAAAAGATATAGCAGTTTATTGTTCTAAGGATATTTATGCAACTTTTCAGTTGTTTAAAATCTGGGAAGAGTATTTGAAAATTAAATAGCTCTAAAATTCCTCTTCTAGCAACCAACCTTCTGCAAGATCAGGTGTTATTTCTGAAATAAATCTTGACGGCTTGGACAAAGTAGTTCCGGCTTCTCTGTCGTAAAGATTCATTGGATATGTAATAAACAGATTATTCTTTGCTCTTGTTGAAGCAACATACATCAATCGTCTTTCTTCTTCCAGTTGTTCAAGATTTTCAGCGCTTTTACTCGAAGGGAAATAACCTTCAACAGCGTGAATGATAAATACTGTATGCCATTCAAGTCCTTTTGCTGAGTGTATAGTTGAAAGTGTAACAAATTCATTCTCTTTGTCTTCAGGACCAATATCAACAACGCTGTCAATTATTGGTTCAATAGCCATATCTGATAAAAGTGTATCGACTGAGGAATAATTTTCAACAATGTTTAAAAATATTTCCAGATCTTTTTTGCGCTTATTCCAATCATCATAGTTTGCTTTGAACAAATCCCAGTAATATTCATAAACTGCCTGAAGCATTTCTGAAGGTGTCATCTTTTTTTTCTGAAGATTGTAAAGCAGATAAAACAACGGAGCCAATTTCTGATAATTAAATTCCGGCTGTTGATCGGGTTCTGCTTTAATAGTAATTCTTGCAGTTGCAAGTTCATCAAGAATTTTCTGAGCAGTTTTTGGTCCCACTCCTTCGTGAAGAAGTAAAACACGATACCAGCTTATAACATCTCTTGGATTAACAACTATTCTTAAAAATGCCATCACATCTTTTATATGAGCAGTTTCAACGAATTTCATTCCGCCAAATTTCTGGAATGGAATGTTTGCTTTCGAAAGTTCAAGCTCAAGATCGAATGAATGAAATGAAGAACGAAACAATACAGCAATATCTCTCAGTGGAACACCTTCTTCTCTGAGGTCAAGTATTTTTTCTACAATAAATTTTGATTGAAGATTTTCTGTGGTTGCAGCAACAATATTCGGAAGCGGACCACTGCCTCTTCGCGTATAGAGATTTTTTTCAAATTTTTCCAAAGCTGTATGATTAATCCTGTTAGCGAAATCTAATATTGATTGATAACTGCGGTAATTCTCTTCAAGTTTTATGATTTTAGCTTCGTGAAAAAGTTTTGGGAACTCCATTATGTTCTTAAAATCAGCACCGCGAAAAGAGTAAATTGCCTGAGAATCATCACCAACAACCATTACATTTCGATTGTATTGAGCAAGTCCTTTTACTATTTCTGCCTGCAAATGATTTGTATCCTGATATTCATCAACCATTATAAATTTTATTTCTGAAGTAAATGCTTTTGCAGCCAATCCACCGTTAAAAAGAAATTCTCTCAGATAAATTAAAAGGTCATCATAATCAACTAAATTATTTTTTCTTTTATAATCATTATAGATTTTTTGTATCTCAAGTATTTTATCCAGCAAAGGAAGAAAATGCGGGTAATCTTCCTGAATAATTTCATCGACTCGTCTTGTTGTGTTTACACTGAGACTATAAACTTTACCAAGAGTTTGCTTATTCGGAAATCTTCTTTCTTTTGTCAGGAATTTATCCTGTGAACGAATGAGATTTATTACATCTTCGCTATCACCCTGATCAAGTATTGTAAAGTTGGAATCCAGACCAATTGCTCTTGCATATTTTCTGAGAGTAATATTTGCAAATGAATGAAAAGTTCCACCTCGGATTTTTGAACAGCGGTCATCTAAAAGCATAGAAGCCCGCCGCATCATTTCGTTTGCAGCTTTCCGTGTAAATGTTAAAAGCAAGATTGAGTTTGGTTCATATCCTAATTCAATCAATCTGGCAACACGATAAACAAGCGTTCTGGTTTTTCCTGTTCCAGCTCCGGCAATAATAAGATAAATTCCTTCAACTGCAGAAGCCGCTTCATACTGACCTGGATTCAGTTCTTCTCTGTAATTAATCTTAAAGCGGGATTCATCAACCGCTGATTTGAATCCCGCTTCATTAAATCTTTTAAGTTTATATTTTTTTTCCATTACCTTTTATATGCGACTGGCTTACCTAATATTTCTGAAATTATAACATATTCCTTTAAAGACTGAGGATTGTGAAGTTTATCAATAATTGGATGCTTCATTTTTTTTAACTCTGATTGGGATTTAAGAAGTTCTTCAAATTTTTCTGCTTCACGAAGAGTTTTTTCATCTAGTTTTCTCAGGTCATCTCTTGATTTGATTGCACGACTTTCAGCACTTACTCTGCGAACATCCTCTTTGTCGTAATTTCTTCCGTAAGCTTCCTGATATTTTTCTTCTTCCCTTTGCTGAATGACTGTTTTATTCTCTTGCTCAGGTTTTGGAACAGGAACGCCCATATTTTCTTTAAATATGTTTTCTATCTCTTTGAGAATATCGTAACTCTCTTCCGTTTTCGTTTCCATTTTAGTATCAGTATAATCTGATGGCTCACTTTTCGGGAGAGGTTGAGTATTTCCGCGTTTCTGTTCAGGTTCTTTCTTTTTAAAGAAAGAACTTAGAAACGAAATGATAATAATCAGATAAATGAGTATTTCAAAAAAATTATCCATTTGGCTTATTCTTTTTTTCTTCCGGTTGAGCTATTGAAGAACGCATTTCAGTATCTGCCTGAATATTTTTAAGATTGTAATAATCAAGAACGCCTAATCTTCCGGCTCTGAATGCTTCTGCTATTGCACGGGGAACTTCTGCTTCTGCTTCAATAACTTTTGCACGCTGACGGGCAACTTCGGCAATCATCTCTTGTTCTAATGCAACTGCTGCAGCTCTTCTTTCTTCGGCTTTTGCACGTGCTACTTTAAGATCTGCTTCTGCCTGATCTGTCTGAAGAATTGCGCCAATATTCTGACCAATATCTACATCAGCAATATCTATTGAAAGAATTTCAAATGCAGTTCCTGAATCTAATCCTTTGGCTAAAACGCTTTTGGAAATTTTATCAGGATTTTCCAAAACTTCCTTATGAGAATTACTTGAACCAATTGTAGAAACAATTCCTTCACCAACACGCGCAAGAATAGTTGCTTCTCCTGCGCCGCCGACTAATCTGTCGATGTTTGCGCGAACGGTAACTCTGGCAATTGCTTTAAGTTGAATTCCGTCTTTTGCAACTGCAGCCACCATTGGGGTTTCGATAACTTTGGGAACAACTGACATTTTAACTGCCTCGAGCACATCTCTTCCTGCAAGGTCTATTGCAGTTGCACGTTCAAATGTTAATCCGATATTTGCCTTGTCTGCTGAAACCAGAGCATTTATAACTTTGGTTACATTTCCTCCGGCAAGATAGTGTGCTTCAAGCTTTGCCTGATCAACTGTTAATCCGGCTTTAGTAGCTGTAATCATATTTCTAACGATAAGAACCGGTGGAACTTTTCTCAGTCTCATTCCAACTAAATCACGGAATATCTTTAGCTTAACACCTGAAAAGTATGCTGTGATAAATAATCCGATTGGAATGAAATAAAAGAAAAGAATAAGAAGAAATACTATGGCTATGATAATTACGATTGATAAACCAGTTAATGCTTCCATTTTCTTACTCCAAAATTTTATTGAGAATTACAATTATAAATTAAGGATAATTTGTGAAATCTGTTAGGTTAATTATTCACACTATTTGTAAGAATTACAAACTTTCTTAGCCATTTTGTTAGATATTAGGAATAGATGACCGGTTTTATTTCAATATAATATTTTACATTTTTTTAAGCTTAAAATTTCAGTAAAATTGCATAGGAATTAATGGCACTTTATTTGGCTTTAACTATTGAATATTGGGGTTAAATTATTCTCCCAGCTATTGATAAACCCTTTTTGCATTTATATATTGCAAAAGAAACGGAATTCAAAAAATTTTTGTTACAAATTAAACACTTAAAGGTATAAAACTATGGACGGAAACTTTTCAGACAGACTGCAGGATGTAATAAGACTCAGCCGTGAAGAAGCTTTAAGACTTGGACACGATTATATTGGTACTGAACATCTGCTGCTCGGAATTATCCGGGAAGGGCAAGGTGTTGCTGTTAAAATTTTAAGAAATCTTGATTGCGATTTACTTAAACTTAAAAAAGCAATCGAAGATACTGTCAGGACTTCTGGTGGTACGCTGACCATCGGAAATATTCCACTTACTAAGCAGGCAGAAAAAGTTCTTAAGATTACTCAGATCGAATCAAAAATATACAAAGCTGATGTTATCGGTACAGAACATCTTCTTCTTTCTCTTTTAAGAGATGAAGATAATATCGCTACACAGATTCTTCATCAGTTCAATGTAACTTATGATGCTGCACGTGCTGAATTAAACGAAATGCTAAGCAGTAAATCTCCTAAAGATCCTACTCAGCCACGACCACCAGTTGCAGATAGAAAACCGGAAAAAACAAAAACTCCGGTATTGGATAACTTTGGTCGTGATTTAACTAAACTTGCTATGGAAGATAAACTTGATCCTGTTGTTGGTCGCGAGAAAGAAATTGAAAGAGTTGCACAGATTCTCAGCCGCAGAAAGAAAAACAATCCTGTTCTTATTGGTGAACCAGGTGTTGGTAAAACTGCAATTGCCGAAGGATTAGCTCTTAGAATTATTCAGAAAAAAGTTCCCAGAACTTTGCAGGATAAAAGAGTTGTAACTTTGGATTTGGCAGGACTTGTTGCCGGCACAAAATATCGCGGTCAGTTTGAAGAAAGAATGAAAGCGTTAATGAACGAGCTTGAAAAAGCTGAAGATGTAATTCTTTTCATCGATGAATTACATACTATTGTTGGTGCTGGTGGTGCTTCAGGTTCGCTTGATGCTTCAAATATGTTCAAACCTGCTTTGGCTCGCGGTGACATTCAGTGCATTGGTGCTACAACACTTGATGAATACAGAAAATACATTGAGACTGACGGCGCATTGGACAGAAGATTCCAGAAAGTTATGGTTGAACCGCCTTCTTATGAAGAAACACTTCAGATTCTTGAAAACATTAAATTCAAATATGAAGAGCATCATCGTGTAAGATATACTAAAGAAGCAATTGAAGCTGCTGTTAAACTCAGCAACAGATATATTACAGACAGACATCTGCCGGATAAAGCTATTGATGTAATTGATGAAGCTGGCTCAAGAGTTCATATGGGACATTTTGAAGTTCCGAAAGAAATTCTTGATCTTGAAGAAGAAATTGAAAATGTAAGAAAAGAAAAAGCTCGTGTTGTAAAGATGCAGGATTATGAAGAAGCTGCACGACTTCGCGATAAAGAAAGAAATCTTCAGGCCGAACTCGAACTAGCTAAAAGAGAGTGGGAAAACAAGACCAAAGATATTGTTCACGATGTAACAGAGGAAGATATTGCTACTGTTGTTGCAATGATGACAGGAATTCCTGTTAATAGAATTGCACAGACTGAATCAGAAAAATTGTTGAAGATGGAAGATGCTCTTAAACAGCATATTGTTGGTCAGGATGAAGCTGTAATAAAACTTACCAAAGCTATCCGAAGAACAAGAGCAGGATTAAAAAATCCGAACAGACCTATCGGAAGCTTTATTTTCTTGGGTCCAACTGGTGTTGGTAAAACTGAATTGTGCAAAGTACTTGCAAAATATTTATTCGACAGTGAAGATGCTCTGATTCGAATAGATATGAGTGAGTACATGGAAAAATTCTCGGTTTCAAGACTTGTTGGAGCGCCTCCGGGCTATGTTGGTTATGAAGAAGGCGGGCAGTTAACTGAAAAAGTAAGACGCAAACCTTACTCAGTTGTATTGTTCGATGAAATTGAAAAAGCACATCCTGATATTTTCAGTATTCTGCTTCAGGTGCTTGATGATGGAATGCTTACTGATAGTCTTGGAAGAAAAGTTGATTTCAAGAATACAATTATCATTATGACTTCCAACATTGGTACAAAAGATTTGAAGAACATCAGCTCGTTTGGATTTGGTACTAAAGAAGAAGCTGACAACTATGCTCATATGAAAGACACAGTTGAAGAAGCAATGAGAAAGTTATTTAATCCTGAGTTCCTGAACAGAATTGATGAAACTATTGTATTCAGAAGTCTGAACAAGGAAGACATTCTCAAAATTATTGACATTGAGTTGAAAGACTTATTGCAGAATATGAAAGATCAGAAAATGAATATTGTGCTTGATGAATCTGCAAAGAACTTTCTTGTTGATAAAGGATACGATGAAAAATTTGGTGCAAGGCCTTTAAGAAGAGCTATTCAAAGATATGTAGAAGATCCACTTGCTGAAGAAATTCTTCGTGGCTCATTCAAAGAAGGTTCAACAATTGTAGCAAAGCATGTTGAAAATTCTGACGAACTGGTTTTCATCGAAGAGACTCCTGAACAACCGATTCAGCAGGAATCAAAAGAATCTTAAATTAAATCTCATTATTGTTAAGACGCATTCTCTTCAGAATGCGTCTTTTTTTGTTTAAATTTGAGAAGTAAAAACAATAACATCAAATCATTATGACTGCATTAACGAATCAACAAATTTTAGAACAATTGAAATTGCTTAATAATTGGATTTATGTTAATAATTCCATCAGTAAGGAATTTATCTTCAAAGATTTTATCGGAGCGATTTCATTTGTAAACTCTGTTGCGCTGGAAGCTGAAAAAATGGATCATCATCCTGATATTTTAATTTATGGCTGGAATAAAGTAAAAATTAATATATCAACTCACAGTGCCGGTGGAGTAACTGAAAAAGATTTTCAACTTGCACAAAAAATAGAAGAAAGAATAAAATGAAATCCAGATTAGATTCTCTTCTCGAAATGCTCGAGCAGCAACCATTCGATTCATTCCTTCTTTATGGAATTGCGCTTGAATATATGACTTTGAATGATGATGAAAAAGCTGAAGAATATTTTAAAGAACTTCTTGAAACTGATCCCGGTTATGTTCCTGCTTATATGCAATATGCTTCATTAAAGATTAATCAAAACGAAATTGAAGAAGCAAAATTTCTTTTGCGTAAAGGTATTAAACTTGCCCGCGAAAAAAATGATCGTAGAGCACTGAACGAAATGGAGGATTTGCTTGATGAGCTTGACTGATCAGCAGATCCTGAAAATATTTCTGGAGACAAATGCTTTACTCGAAGGACATTTTCTGTTAACTTCCGGAAGACACAGTAATCAGTATTTTCAGTGTGCAAAAGTTCTTCAATTCCCAAATCATACTTCCGATGTATGTTCAGTTTTAGCAGTTCATTTTCGTAATTATGAAATTGATACCGTTATTGCTCCGGCAATGGGTGGAATTATTGTTGGCTATGAAGTAGCCCGTCAATTAGGGAAAAGATCAATCTTTACTGAAAGAGAAAACAATCAAATGACTTTGCGAAGAGGTTTTTCTTTATCAGAAAATGAAAAAGTTTTAGTGTGTGAAGATGTTGTTACTACCGGTGGTTCTGTTTTCGAAGTAATTGAAATTGTTAAAAGCTTTGGTGCAAAAGTTGTCGGAGTTGCATCAATTGTTGATAGAAGTAATGGCAAGGTTGATTTTGGTTATCCATTCAAAAGCGCACTTCAGCTAGAAGTTGTCTCATATCTTCCTGAAGAGTGTCCTGTCTGTAAGGAAGGTAAAATTTCACTTGTTAAACCGGGTTCAAGGAAAGTAATATGAGTGCGTGGATTTTTAATTTCCTTCGTGACTTGCTTCAGGATGATCTTTTATACAGAGTTATTCTCGTAATAATTGTAATCATTGTTTCATTCTTTGGTTCAAAATTTCTTGCTTTCTTAATTAAGAAAATAATTAAACCATTTGTTGCAAAAACCAAAACTGATCTTGATGATAAAATACTTGCAACCTCAGGCTCAGCAATCTACAGATTGTCATTTCTGGCCGGAATTTTTCTTTCCGTAGAAATTTTTAAAGATGGTATTAAAAGCGAATCAAAATTTCTTCCCAAACCTTTGATTGAAATATATCCGTTTCTTGATAATCTTGTTCTAATAGCTGAAGCACTTTTATTCATAGCATTGATTGTTATACTACTGATTGTTGCTTTCAGATATATAAATGTTTTGCTTGATTGGTATGCAAATAAAATTGATTCAAATGATAACCGAAATTTAAGCGGAAGCATAATCCCACTTCTAAAAAAAGTTATTAAAATAATTGTATTCGCACTTGCCGTAGTTATTGTATTAGCAAAATTCAATATTGACATTAGTGCATTTGTTGTTTCCCTCGGAGTTGGATCTCTCGCAATTGCGCTCGCTGCACAGGAAACTTTATCGAACATGATTTCTGGTTTTATCATCATGACCGATCGTCCTTTCAGAATCGGAGACCGAATAAGATATGCTGATAATCAGGTTGGCGATGTTGTGGATATAGGAATAAGAAGCACCAAAATTCTGGACTTTGATAATAACATTGTGATTATTCCGAATAATGAAATTGTTAAATCACGATTAGTTAACATCACTTATCCTAACTCTCTCACTCGTGTAGTTGTTGATGTTGGTGTTGCCTACGGAAGTGATATCAATAAAGTAAAAGAAATTTTATTAGATATTGCTAAAAATGATCCTGATTGTTCAAAAGAGATTGCACCAGAGGTTTTCCTTATCAATTTTGGTGCTTCATCACTTGATTTCAGGTTAGTTGCAAGAACTGATGATTATAAAAACGCCTGGTCAATGCAATGTCGGATGCGCGAAAAAATTTATGAAGAATTTAACAAACACAAAATTGAAATACCTTTTACTCAAATTGTAGTTCATCAATCCAAATCATAAACCAGATGAAAAAAATATTCTTACTTCTTTTTATAACAATCCAATTTAGCATTTATGCTCAATTTGATTTCGAAGAATATTTCTTCGATAAAACTCTTAGGATAGATTATTATCACACTGGTAATGATACCCTGGAGATTTATTCTATTGATGAATTATTGCAGGAACCATTTTGGGGCGGAAGCAAAAATAACCTGATAGATGTTTTTAACTATGGTAAATATAAATTTATTGTGAAAGATGAAGCCACAGGAAAAGAAATTTATTCAAGAACATATTCCACATTATTCAGCGAATGGCTTACAACTGAAGAAGCAAAACAAACAACAAAATCATTCAGTGAGACAGTAGTATTTCCGTTTCCTAAAAATCCGGTAATAGTTGAGTTTTATTCAAGAGATAAAAAAAATAATCTTCATAAAAAATTTGAGTATAAGGTTGATCCATCTGACTACTTTATTAAAAAAGAAAAACCACTAAGCTTTCCTGTGAAAAATATTGTCAGTAATGGTAAACCAGAAATGAATGTTGATATCGTAATTATTCCTGATGGTTATACTAAAAATGATAGTTTGAAGTTTATAGAGGATTGTGAAAGATTTTCAAACTATCTTTTCAATTCTTCACCATTTAAAGAAAACAAAAATAAGTTTAATATTCACGCAGTACTTTCCTGGTCTGAAGAAAGCGGAACAGATATTCCCGCAGAAAATATCTGGAGAAGAACAATCGCAAATTCTAGTTTCTACACATTCGGAGTTGATCGGTATCTTATGATTTATGACAATAAAACTTTGCGCTCGTTAGCTTCAAATGCACCTTATGATCAGATTTATGTTTTGGTCAACACAACAAAATATGGTGGTGGTTCTATCTACAATCACTATTCAGTTTGCGTAAGTGATAATTCCAATTCCGAATATATTTTTACTCATGAATTTGGACATGGTTTTGCTTCTCTTGGTGATGAATACTATACTTCTGAAGTAGCTTATTCAGAATTTTATCCTCTCGATGTCGAACCATTAGATCCGAATCTTACAACTTTAGTTGATTTTGATTCGAAGTGGAAAGATTTAATTGATGACAACACTCCAATTCCAACTCCTCTAACTAAAGAATTCAGAAATAAAATCGGAGTCTTTGAAGGAGGCGGCTACAGTGCCAAAGGAGTTTACAGACCTGCATACGATTGCACAATGAAATCAATTTCAATTGATAATTTTTGTGCTGTTTGTAAAAGAGCAATTCAACAGATGATAGACTTTTATTCAAATTAAGGAATACAAAATTGGATCAAAAGAAATTACATAAAACAATTGAAAGCATTGCTTCTCAGAAATTTAACAGCGAAGAAGATATGCTTAAATATGTTCTTGAACAGATAGTTAACGACAAAAGTTTTGAAATTACCGGTGGAAGAATCTGGAAACTCGATCCAGAGACTTACAGCTACAAACTGCTTTATCAGACTGGCAAAATGGAAACGATAGATCCCAGATTCAGAATCAGATTGAAAAATTATCCGGAGTTTGACCGCATCGCCAATGAAAGAACCATTCTTGCTGATGAAACTCTGACTGAGCTTAAGAAAAAAGGAATTTTCAGATATTCTGCAACAGGAGTTGGTTCAAGAATTAAACTGAACGGAAAAATTTATTATGAATATATTCTCGCCCTAAATAGTAATTCCTTAGATGAAGAGTTTCGTTTGAATATGAGTATTATCGCCACTGCTCTTACATCTCAGATAAGACAAAAAAGAATTCTTCAAAGTGCAAGCAACCTGAAAGCGGATTTGGATAAAGCACGCCAACTTCAAAAATCAATTTTACCAGAGCACGAATATAAATTTCATAACTATGATATTTTCGGTGTTACAGATCCAGCTGAAATAGTCGGTGGGGATTTCTTTGATTATCTTGAAATTGGTGATGATCAGGATAGACTCGGTATTGCATTAGGTGATGCTGCAAGCAAGGGTGTTTCTGCTGCTGCTGAAGCGATGTATATTTCTGGTGCATTAAGAATGGCAAGTAATTTTGAAATAAAAATTACTCCGCTGATGAAAAAAATGAATCAGCTTGTAAATAAAATTTTTGAAGATGACAAATTTTCTTCGCTGTTTTATGGTGAACTTTCAACTGATAAGAACGGCTTGTTTCTTTATACAAATGCAGGACACAATCCACCGCTGTTTTACTGCAGTAAAAAAAATAAAGTCGAATATCTTTTGGTAACCGGCCCGGTGCTTGGACCTGTACCTCACGCAAAATATCAGATTGAAAGCATAAATATCTTGCCAGGTGATATTCTTTTAATGTTTTCAGATGGAATTGTTGATTCAACAAATTCAAAAGGAGAACCATATCCTGAAGTAAGATTGATAAATCTTTTGAAGAACAATAAATCAAAATCACCTAAAGAAATTGCTCTTAAAATTCTAGATGATGTATTAAGATTCAATAAAAATGGTACTTACTCAGATGATAAAACCTTAGTGGTGATAAAAAGAAATGAATAATTCTTTCGGAGGAAATATGATTCAGTCAATCAATCCGGCAAATAATAAGGTTATAAAAACATATCAGGAAATTTCAGATATCGAATTATCTGAAGTGCTTTCCAAAATGCAAATTGCGTTCGAAGATTGGAAAAGCAAATCATTCAACTATCGTGCATCGTTAATGAAAACTGCAGGTGAAATACTTCGAAGTAAACGAGAAGAGTATTCTAAGCTGATGACACTTGAAATGGGAAAACCAATAGTGCAATCTCGTGCTGAAGTTGATAAGTGTGCCTGGGTTTGTGATTATTATGCAGATAATGCTGAAAAGTTTTTGCAGGACGAAATAATTCAAACTGATGCCACCAAAAGTTTTGTCACATACCAACCGCTTGGTGTTGTACTTGCAGTTATGCCTTGGAATTTTCCTTTCTGGCAGGTATTCAGATTTGCGGCTCCAACTTTGATGGCAGGAAATGTTGGTTTACTTAAGCACGCATCAAATGTTAGCGGCTGTTCATTAGCAATTGAAGAAATATTTTCTGAAGCAGGTTTTCCTGAGTTTGTTTTTAAATCGGTTATTCTTGGTTCATCGAGAGTAAAAGATTTAATTGCTGATCCGATTGTGCAGGCAGTTTCCTTAACCGGAAGCGTACCAGCCGGCAAATCAGTTGCTTCGGCTGCCGGATCAAATATAAAAAAGACTGTGTTAGAACTTGGCGGAAGCGATCCTTATGTAGTACTTGAAGATGCAGATTTGAATGAAGCAGTACAAACCTGTGTAACATCAAGATTAATAAATGGCGGACAAAGTTGCATTGCTGCTAAAAGATTTATTGTAGTAGAAAAAGTTTATGATAGATTTGTTGAACTCTATGTTGATTTTATGAAACAAAAAAAAATGGGTGATCCTTTTGATGAATCTAATGACATTGGTCCGCAGGCAAGTGTTAAATTAAGAGATGAACTACACGATCAGGTTTTAAGAAGTATAAAAACAGGTGCAAAACTTTTACTCGGAGGATTTATTCCTGATTCAGATGGTGCTTACTATCCTCCGACAGTTCTTGCAGATGTAACTCCCGCCATGCCAGCTTTTGATGAGGAGTTATTCGGACCTGTTGCAGCTATTATCAGAGCTAAAGATGAAGAAGATGCAATTGCACTTGCGAACAAAAGTGTTTTTGGATTAGGTGCTGCAGTATTTACAAAAGACATAGCTAAAGGTGAAAAAATTGCCCGCGAAAAACTGGATGCAGGCAGCTGCTTTGTAAATCAATTTGTAAGATCAGATCCGCGTTTACCATTTGGTGGAATCAAAGAATCAGGATACGGCAGAGAGCTTTCTGTTTTTGGAATTCGCGAATTTGTGAATATCAAAACTGTAGTTGTGAAATAGAGTAAAATTATTAAATTATGTTACGAACATTTGGTAAAAACCTTCGAGGTTTTCTGAAATAATTAAGAATTTTTCTTTTATTTTAACTACACTTTTAGCTAAACCTCGAAGGTTTCACAGTTTTGCGTAAGGTGATTTATTAAGCTTTATTTTGCTGAGATAATTTCATCTATTAATTCTATCAATTCGTTTTTCTTAAATGGTTTTGATAAATAATGTGTACAACCAGCTTTTAAAAATTCCTCTTTATCTCCAATCATTGCAAATGCCGTTACAGCTACAATTGGTGTATTCTCGTAACCGGGATGTGAACGGATTTTTTGGGTAACATCTAAACCACTTAATCCTCGTCCAAGATTTATATCCATTAAAATTACATCGTATTTTTTTTCTTTAACGGATTCAAGAGCTTGTTCACCATTTGCAACAACATCAAGTTCGCACTCATCTTTTAGAAACAGCTTTGTTACTTCAATACTGGCATCATCATTTTCAACCAGCAAAATTTTAGGGTTAACTCTAAAGTTTTTGTTGTCTTTAGATGATATTTCAGACTCAGATGGAATGACAGAATCTGATTTTAATTTTTCTGTCTCGATGATTGGAAAACTTATTGTAAAGATTGAACCTTTGTTAACTTCGCTTTCAACCCGAATTTTTCCACCAAGAACTTCAACAAACTTTTTAGTGAGTGTTAATCCCAAACCAGTTCCGTCAAATTTTCTGTCCAGACCCTCACTTACTTGTCTGAACTCTTCAAATATTTTTGAAATACTCTCAGGAGGAATTCCAATTCCTGTATCTTTAATTTTTATAAAAACATTTTTCGAGTTATCACTAATTCCTTTACGAACTTCAACAGTTACGCCGCCTTTCTGAGTATACTTAATTGCATTGTTGATAAGATTATTAAGAATCTGATGAAGAATTTTTTCGTCGAGATAAGAAATTATTTCATCATCTTCCAGATCAGTTTTCAGATAAAGATTTTTAGTTGATGCGAGAGCTTCAAACTGCATTAAGTTTTCACGGACAACTCTGCATACATTAATATTATCAAGTTTCAGTTCCATCTTGTTAGCTTCAATTCTTGACAGATCCAGAATTGAATTAAGAGTTTCGAGCAATCTTTTCCCGCTTTTATGAATTCTTGAAGCCATTTCAGAATATTCTTTTTCTGAAATGTTGTCACGAAGTAATTCAGCAAATCCTAAAATTCCTACTAACGGAGTTCTTAATTCGTGACTCATATTTGCAAGAAAAGTTGATTTGAGTTTGTTTATTTCTTCAGCTTTTACTTTTGCTTCCCGAATTTCTCTTTCGCTTTTTTTGCGTTCAGTTATATCCTGTTTGATCGAAATAAAATGACTGATTTCATTATTCTCATTCAAAATTGGTGTGATTGTCATTTCTTCTTCATAGTAACTTCCATCTTTTCGTTTGTTAATCAATTCACCTTTCCAGACTTTTCCACTTTGGACGGTCTGCCACATTTTTGAATAAAATTCATCTGGCATCAAACCAGATTTGAAAACAGATGGTGTCTTGCCGATTAGCTCTTTTTCATTATAACCAGAAAGTTTTTCAATTGCTTCATTAACCCAGATTATCTTTCCATTTGCTTCTGTAATCATCACTCCGTTTGCAGCACTGTGTAAAGCATTTGTTAAAAGATGAAGCAGCTCTTCAGTTTTTATTCTTTCTGTAATATCTCTTAGTGTGGTAAGCAGTACATATTCATTCTGAAACCTGATTCTTGAAGACATACTTTCAACCCATCTGAGTTGATTTTTTGAAGTTAATATTTGAAAAGTATCTCGAATTGTTTCATTACTTTCTTTCTCGAAAGAAATGAGACGAATTGCCCTATCGATATTGGAAGGATGAAGAAACTCTGTTACACTTCTTCCAATTCCTTTTTCTGGTGAATCAAGATCAACAAGTTTTGCAGCACTTTGATTTGCAAATAAAATTTTTCCGTTCCAATCTACAATTATAACAGCTTCAACTATGTTGTTAACAAGTGAGCGAAAACGTTCTTCACTTTCAGCAAGACGCTGGATAGTTTGTTTTCTTTCTGTTATATCTTCAACTATTCCTGCAAGAGCAATCAGATTTCCTTTTTCATCATAAATTGGTGAAGTTGAAAGTGATATTATAAATTCTTCACCGGATTTTTTAACATTTATAAGTTCACCTTTCCATCCGCCTTTTAATGTTTTAGGAAGAATTTCCTGAACAATATGTATCGGATTTTTTGAGGAACGAATCAAGTTTACATTTTTCCCGATTATCTCATCAGTTTTGTAACCATAAGTTTTTGTAAATGCTTCGTTAACAAAAACTATATTATCCTGAGTATCGCCGATAATTACACATTCAGAAATATTTTTAAATGCATTTGCAAACATTGCAATCTGTTTCTGAGCTTTCTTTTTCTCGGTAATATCTCTTACTATTGCCTGAATAAAAAGCTCGCCTTTTATTTCGATAGAGAATAAACTTACATCAGCATCAAATTCAGTTTTATCTTTTCTGAGATGTTTCCATTCAAATAATTGTGGTACTCCTTTCAAAGCATTATCAATAAATCTTAATGCTTTAGTCTGGGAGGATTCACCATCTTCCTGAAATTCCGGAGAAAAATCAATTGGTGATTTATTTATCAACTCTTCTTTATTGCAGGCAAACATCTCAAGTGCTTTTTGATTGGCATCAATGAAGTATTCATTTTTCATCAGAAGTATTGCATCATTCGAACCTTCGAACAGAGTTTTGTATTTCAATTCGTTTTCAGCAATTTGTTCGAGAGCTTTTTCACGCTCAGTCACATCAGTAAAGAAAACTGCAACTGTTTTTTCTGCTAACTGAATTGCTGAATATTCATATACACCGCTGATGTTTTTATCATAATATCTTAATTTCTGAAATAATAAATTGCCGCCGTTCTTTGCAATGTCTTTAAACTTTTCAACTACTGTTTGATGGGGAAGTGAAGGGAAAATTTCCTCAATCTTTTTATACAAGAAATTTTCAGAATTGATTTTTAAAATTTCTTCAGTTGAATGATTAGTTGTAATCAATCTTAAATTATTTTCTTCATCTAATGAATAGACAAGAACACCAAGCGGCGAAGCATCAAGCATTCTTTGTAATGATTTTGCATAATCAATTAAAGTCTTCTCAGTATCTTTCTGAACCGTGATGTTATCACAAACAATCATCACCTCTGGTTCACTTTTTTCAGATGCAAAAGAAACAGCACTTACTCTTACCCAAAGAGTATTGTTAAATCGGTCTAATAATCTTAATTCCCATGTGAAAGGTTTATTTCGATTCTGTAAACATTGGCTTATCTGAAAATTAATTAATTGCTCATCATCAGGATGATAAATTTTTGAGATATGCTTGCTAATAATTTCTTTAGGAACATATTGCAACTCCATCTGAACAGCACTGTTTGTACTTAGGATATTTCCATCTGAATCAATAATAAGAGTCATCAAAGGACTGTTTTCAAATAATACCTGAAAACGATTTTCTATTGAGAGAAGTTTGTTTTCAGTAACTTTATCTGATGTAGTTTCACTAGCTGAGAATAAAATTGCTTGACTATTCTTATAAAAAGTCATTGAAATTTTTGCTTTAAGAAAAATGTCATCACCGTTACTATTCAAATGAATCGTTTCATATTCAAAAGGTTGGTTAGTCAAATTAAGATTTTGTAGGTACTCAATTTCTTTTTCGGGAATTCTAGAAAGGTAAATAAAGTTTGAACCAATAATATTTTCTTTGGAAATATCGTATGCGCTAAGTGCGTTATCATTCGCAGCTAAAATTTTATATCCTTTAGATTCAATTATTAAGAATAGATCGTGAGTGGCATTTATAAATGAATTGAGAATATCTTCTGAAGTTTCTGCTGTTGATGTTGATAATTGGCAGAATAGAACTGATGATTTATCAATCGGAATCTTATTCGTTACAATTTTAAAACTTTTGTTTGATGAACTATCTGTTAAATCAAACTTGAAAGTATTTCCGCTTTTAATTTTTCTGATTCTTTCTCTGATCTGTTTAATTAAACCGTTTGAAGAAAATAATTCAGAGTCAGTTTCATCAAATGATGAATTGATATTAAACAGCTTCAAAGCTTCTTTATTTGCATACAGCAGTTGAAAATCGTCATCAAACATAACTGATGCAACCTGAAATTGATCTAAAAGTTTATAAAAATCCTTCCTATTCTGTGTATTCAGCAAATTCGCCATTGGAATCTTCCCTCGGTTGGAGTTTTAATTGAATTAAAATTCTTCAATAAGTTTGCAAATAAAATTATTCTATTATCAGTAGATTTGCAAAAAGAATTTTAAAACTATGCAAACAAATCAAGACTCAATTTCAATCTTTCAGAATTTACTTCCGAAACCGGAACCTCTCTTAGAATCCGGAGATATGTTTACAATTCTCAAAGGAATAGCAGTTGTAGTATTTATCGGAATGTTAATCGGACTTGAACGCGAATATGCCAGAAATAAAGAAGAAAAAATTTTTGCAGGCATCAGAACTTTCCCTTTGATTGGATTGTACGGATTTACTTCCGCTTTAATTTCTTCCATCACAGAGAATTGGGTTTATTCAATTTTCTTTATTGGATTTGCGGGACTTTCCATTGCAGCTTATTATTCCTCTGCAAAAGATGGTAAAGTTGGAGGAACAAGTGAAGTTTCTGCTTTTATAGTTTTCATTCTTGGTTCGCTTGTTTATTGGGGATACATTCTTCTTCCTGTGGTAATAGCCATAATCATCACAATGTTTCTATCTCTTAAAATTCAGCTGCATTCATTCGTTGGTAAAGTTAATGCTGCCGATATTTATGCTACTCTTAAATTAGCAATTATCACTTTGATAATTCTTCCGATTCTTCCTGATAAAACTTATGGACCCTTTGATGTTCTGAATCCAAGATTAATCTGGTATATGGTAATTTTTGTGAGCGGAATCAGCTTTGTTGGTTATATCTTAATCAAACTTCTTGGTAAAGATAAAGGAATTATTGTAACAAGTTTGCTTGGTGGCTTGGTTTCAAGCACTGCACTAACATATTCATTATCCAAGAAAAGTAAGACTGAAGAACCACTGTCATTCAATTATGGATTGGGAGTTATAACAGCTTCGTCAATGATGTTTCTCAGGGTATTACTCATAATTTCTATTTTGAATGTTTCACTTGTGTTACCTTTGTTTATTCCGCTGGTTTTATTTGCTATTGTTGGTATAGTTGCATCAATATTTTTTTACAAAAGAAGTATGAATTTACCTGAAGCAGAAATAGAATTAAAAAATCCATTTGAATTGAAATCAGCTTTTGTTTTCGGAATTATTTTCGGATTAACGATTTTCTTATCCAAAGCCGCACAAGTTTATTTTGGTGATCAGGGATTGTATGCAGCAAGTGCATTAGCAGGTTTTTCAAGTGTTGATGCGATTACAATATCAATTTCAAGATTGTTTAATGAATCAATAACTCTTTTAGTTGCGATGAAAGCAATTGTGTTTGCAACAATTTCAAATACAGTTATCAAAATGTTCATTTCATCATTATGGGGAAGTTTTGAATTAAAGCAGGTTGTCTGGAAAGGTTTGGGTGTATTGCTTATCGTTCAGATTATTTATTTAATTATTCTCAACCTCATTTAATTTTATAGAATGAACAACTATAAACTTACCATTCAGTACGACGGAACAAACTACAGTGGATGGCAAATTCAGACAAATGCAAATTCTGTTCAACAGGAAATTACAAGAGCAATTACTATTATTCTCAAAGAAGAAGTAAATCTGATTGGTTCAGGAAGAACTGATGCAGGTGTTCACGCAATTGGTCAGGTTGCAAACTTCAGAACTGAAAAAGAAATTGACTTGTATAAGTTTCAGTTCTCTCTCAATTCAATTTTGCCTGAAGATATTTCAATTTCATCAATTCAGAAAGTTGATGAGAAGTTTCATTCTAGATTCGATGCAAAGAAGAGAACCTATCTTTATTTGATATCACAGTTCAAATCGCCTTTTTATAAGAGATACTCTTATTACTATCGTATGAAAATTAATCTGGAAAGATTGAATGAACTTAGTGACTTATTCAGAGGTAAAAAAAATTTTGCTTCATTCTGTAAGAGACAATCTGAGGTTGAAAATAAAATTTGTGATGTTTACGAAATTTCCTGGTTCACTCAATATGATTTAATTGTATTTAAAATCAGTGCTGACAGATTTCTTCACGGAATGGTTCGTGCAATTGTTGGAACTCTTCTCAATGCAGAAAAGGAAGAAAATTCAGAAGAATACATTCAAAAAGTTTTCAATTCAGAGAACAGGGAATCGGCTGCGGAAGCAGTTCCTGCAAAAGGCTTATTCTTATATAAAGTGGAGTATTGAAATGATTAACTTAAAATCCAAAGTAGTTTTAATTACAGGTGGTTCAAGAGGAATCGGAGCTTCCTGTGTAAAGTATTTTGCAATTGCTGGTGCCTCTGTGGCATTTACTTATAACAGCAGTAAAATCACAGCAGAAAAACTTGAGAAAAGATATTCCAAATTAACTCGCTGCAAAAGTTACAAAGTTGATGTAGCCAATGCAGATGAAATAAAACAATGTGTTGAAGATGTTATGAAAGATTTTGGCAGAGTTGATATTCTTGTAAACAATGCCGGCATCTGGAAAGAAGGCAAAATCGGAAAAATGACTTTAGCACAATGGGAAGAAACTCTTAGAATTAATCTTACTTCAGCTTTTTTGTTTTCCAGTTATGTAGTTCCATCAATGAAGAAAAGAAGATTCGGAAGAATAATTAATATTTCTTCAACTGCCGGCCAAAGAGGTGAAGCACGATATTCACACTATGCAGCTTCAAAAGGTGGAATGATCTCTTTCACAAAATCTCTTGCAGAAGAATTAGCTGAATACAACATTCTTGTGAATAGCGTTGCACCAGGTTGGGTTTGGACCGATATGTCAATCCCTGCTTTGTCTGATAAGAAAAGTTTTGAAAGTGAAATAAAAGAAATTCCTCTCAAAAGAATTGCACAACCAGATGATATTGCCGGTCCGGTTTTGTTCCTTGCTTCTGATTTAGCAAAACATATCACCGGAGAAGTTATAAATGTCAATGGCGGCTCAGTGATGTGTGGTTAACTATGGAATTTTTAGCTTCATTACATATTAAGATCGTTCATTTTCCAATTGCTCTACTGTTCATTTATCCTTTTATGGAGCTGATGTCGTTATTCTTTAAAAAGGAATTTTTCTCTTTTACATCTTTAGTGATTCTTATACTTGGTGTCTTTTCATCTTTATTGGCTGTGCTTACAGGTAATCAGGCATTTAATTCAATTAAAGATATGACTCCGGAAATTAAAAGTTTATTTGAGACTCATCAGTTTTATGCAAATCTGACTGTTTGGTTATTCACTGCAATATTATCTGTAAGAATTTATCTTCAGATAAAGAAAAGGTACGATGGATTATTCAAAATTATTTTACTGATTATATCATTTGTAGGATGCTACTTTGTATTTCAGACTGGTGATTATGGTGGTAAAACAGCTCATAGCAGATTAAGTAAAAGCAATGTGAATTTTCATTCAGAATAGTTTTGAATAAGTGTTTAAGATTCCTCGCTTTGCTCGGAATGACAAGGGAAGTATAAATCAAAATAAAAATCTGATAGTTCCTAAAGGAAAAACTATTTCGTAATTTTAGGAAGTATGAAATCAATCTTTAGTACTTTTATATTATTAACAATCTTATTCTTAAGCGAAATCTCATTCGCTGATAAACCGCCAAGCAGTAAAGCTCAGGGATTTTTTTTCGGAGTTGGTGTTGGTCCTCGGTTACCATTAGGAGATTTTTCAACCACAACCGATGTAGGATATGGTTTTAATCTTGAATTTTCCTATACCGATAATGAATTCCTTCCTGTGTTTTTATACACGACGGTTGGTTTTGAACAGTATCCGGGCTCACAAAATTTTTATCGTGAAACTGATTATTCAAATTTTCATACAAACACTTTACCTGTAAACTTTGGTGCAAGATATTATTTCCCGCCGCTTGCTGAAAACATTGTTTTGTTTATGCCGATTATTCAGATTTCGGGTTCATACACTTATTATCAAAAGCTGCACGAATTTAAACCTGGCAGAGGCAAAACAAATTTTCTTGAAGAGAATTCTAAATTTGGTTTTAGCGTTGGTGGCGGCATTTCAATGTTTATGCTTGAATTGCTCGCTTCGTATAATTTTTTTGAATCTAATCAATATCTTGCTTTCGATTTAAGAGTTCGAATTCCAATTTTTATAAGCTTATAAGGAGTGAAAATGAATTACAACAATTTATTATTTCAGATAAATGATAAAACAGCTATAGTTACAATTAATCGTCCTGATAAACTTAATGCATTAAATCATACAACTCTGGTTGAACTCAAAAACATTTTTGAAGAACTGAAAAACAATGATGAAGTTTACTCTGTTATCATAACCGGAAGCGGAGAGAAAGCATTTGTAGCTGGTGCTGACATTGCCGAATTGAATAAACTCAATATGATTGAAGGAAAAAAATTTGCCGAGTTTGGTCAAAGCGTTTTTAATACAATAGAAAATTTTGAAAAACCTGTCATAGCTGCAGTTAATGGTTTTGCTCTTGGTGGTGGATGTGAACTTGCACTTGCCTGTCATTTTCGTGTGGCTTCAGAGAATGCAAAGTTTGGTCAGCCGGAAGTTAACCTTGGAATAATTCCTGGTTATGGCGGTACTCAACGACTTGCAAGATTAATCGGCAGCGGAAGAGCTATGGAAATGATTTTAACCGGCGATATGATTGATGCAAATGAAGCACTTAGAATTGGTTTAGTAAATAAAGTTTTTCCTGCTTCGGAGCTTCAGGCAAAAGCTTTTGAGATTGCTCAGAAAATTAATTCCAAAGGTCAACAGGCAATAAGACTTGCAGTTAAAGCAGTTAAAGCTGTTGATAAAATGAATCTTAATGAAGGACTTGATTTTGAAGCTGTTCTGTTCGGATTGTGTTGCGGAACAGAGGATTTCAAAGAAGGCACATCTGCATTCCTTGAAAAACGAAAACCTGCATTTAAAAATAAGTAAAGTAAGGAATGATTAATAAAATTGATTTGGCTAAGTCTGCCCGTTATCTTTTTGCTATTGCTGTTTTACTTTTATTGGCGGCAATCATAATTGATTCTTACATTTCTATTGATAAACCCGAACTAAAGAAAAAAGAAATCACTGCACTTGAAGCAGATTCATTATTTAAACAAGCGCTGAAAAATTACGGTGTAACTGAGAGATTTATTTCTGTTAAAAAAAATAAAAAGAATCCTAATGATTCTGCTTATTCAGTTAAAGTTTATAAGGATGTACCTATCTCACTAATTCTGTTGGAGATTGAAAATTTATTTTTTCCAACCACAGCGGAAATTCAAAGTCAGGAAGAAGCAATTGGCGGAAAAACAATCACAAAAATTATTTTAGATAATCAAGCATCACTGACAGCAGAATTTGTCTCTGATAAAAATTTAACAAGAGAAAAGGGAAAAATTGGTTTTGTGGTTTATAATTTAGATTATTCTGTTGATAACTCATCATTACTAAATACTCCTGAACAGATAATTTTTTTATTGACTCCATCTGCAGAATCAAAAAAGTTTATTGGAAAGATTCTTTCAGCAGGAAAGAGATATGCTTTGCTGATTAACGATGAAATTCAGGAATTAAATTATAAGATTGATGAAAGCTATCAAATCAAAAGAAACAAAAAATCTTTTGAAAATCTCTTTAAGCATTTTCCGTCAGCAGCTTTCATTGCGATTGATGATAAGTCAGACTTATATCAATCTGCAATCAGAGATTTTTTACTGAAGGAACTTGAATGGCGAAAAGCATTTTACATCAAACTTAGCCAATTCGATTTATTTGATTCATACTCAGGCAGCACCGAAAGAGCATTTGGTGAAATGATAAAATCAATGAACAAGAACGAATCGAAAATTATTTTGATAAACAGTAAAAACTTTAAAGAGCTTCTTCATTTAATTCCAGCGTATCGAAAAATCGGATACAGATTTGTTTCAGCAACTGAGTTGTTGAGATAGATCTGATAATTTAAATATTCACAAAATTCCAGAGGACATTAAATAAAAACTCTAAAATTAATTTTCTTAAAATGAACAAAGATGAAAAAATAGCTAAGAATTATCTAACTCAATTATACCATGATGAAGTAATATTTGAACCAAAAGGAAAAAGAACTCCAGATTTTTCGATTAGAAATATTGGGATGGAAGTTACAAGGTTAGAGCAAAAGTATGATTCTGGTACAAGGAGAGTCGGTTTATATGATTTTCAAGTAAGGTTAAATAATATGATTGAAAGTTTGTTCAGAGAGTTCGACTCAAGTGAAATGTCAGAATCTTTTTGGGTATCGGTCAGATATAAAAGATTACCAAATATTAAGATCAAACAGGTCAAAAAAAAAGTAAAATATGAACTTGAATACTTTCTAAAAAATTATTCTGGACTTCCTTATGAAATCGAATTAGAAGAAGGTATAGAGCTTACTATTATAAAGAACAACTTAAAATCAAATAGAGTTTTTGATTTAGCTACTTCAATTGATTTAGATGCCGGGGGCTGGATCGTATCTTTGTATATTGAATCTATCAATTGTGTAATAAATGAAAAGACTAAAAAAATTTTTCCATTTAAGAATGATTATATAGAATGGTGGTTATTATTAATTGACAGATTATCATTTCAACCCAAGAGTAATGAAAAAAAAGAAATAATTAATTCAGTGGATAATTTGGGTGCTTTCAAAAAAATAATTATTATCGATCCCGGTGGTTCAGAGGTGATGACAATAGGTTAATGAAAAATTTTTTTTATTTATTGTGCAGAAAAAGATTTTTCTGTTATTAGTTTTTTATACCAAATCTCCTCTTTCATCTACTTTGACTAGTTCAAAGCCTTTTTCTGTAAATTCTTTTTCGAATGATTTTCTGTTGCCAACCAAAATTATTTTCATATCAGCCTGGGAGAGTTTTAATGCTTGCTCGTTAACTTGCACGATTGTAACTGAATTAAGATTTCTGAGATATTCGTTGAAGTAACTTAAAGGCAAATTATGGATTGCAAGCGCAGAAAGGTTTGATGTTAACTGACGGTAATTTTCAAAGTTCAAAGGAAATTTTCTGGTTAAAGCTGTTTTTGCAAAATTAAGTTCTTCTTCTGTTACTCCGTTTTTCAGATTTTTTATTTCAGATAAAATTTCTTTTACTGCATCAAAAGTAATTTCTGAACTAACTGAAGTGCTGATGGAAAAATATCCTGCATTTTTGTTGTAAACAAAATGAGAACTTATTCCATAAGTATAACCTTTCTTTTCACGAAGATTAGAATTCAAACGGCTGTTAAACTGGCCGCCGAAAATTGTATTCAGTAAAAGCTTGCTGAAGTAATCAGAAATATTTCTTTTGCCTGATAAATATCCAACTCTAATTTCAGTTTGTACGGAATCAGATTTATCATACACAAATATTTTTTTATCCAATACTTCAAACTTCTCCGGCAAAGAAATTTTTTCAGATGATGAAGAATAAGTATCAAAATATTTTTCTATTAATTGAAAAATCTCTTCAGAAGTAAGATTACCAGCTGCAGCTATAAAAGAATTATTCGCCTTGAAGTATTTAGAATAATGATTAATTACATCATTCAGATTTACTTTTTCGACTGTATCAAGATAACCGCTCACAGGCATTGCATAATAATGATTTGCAAAAATTATTTTATCAAAAATCTGCTCAGCGATTCTTTCTGGGTCATCTTTCAACTGCAAAATATTGACGAGTAATTTTTTCTTTTCTCTTTCAAACTCTTTTTCTGGGAAGTCGGGCTTAAGAATTACTTTTGAAAAAAGTTCAAGCGACTTTTCAAAATTTTCTGTAAGAGATTGAAGAGAAAGGATAATAAAATCATTATCTGCTGAGATACTGAAATCAGTTCCGAGCAGATCAAATTCATCACTTAATTCAAGTGCTGTTAAACCATCTGCGCCTTCATCAATCATTTGTGAAGTTAAACGAGCTGTACCGGGTTTTGTAAAGAAGTCAAACTTTCCTCCGGCTTCAACAACAAGGTTTAATCTTATCATAGGAAGTTTCTCTTTCCTGAGATAGAAAAGCTTTATCCCATTCTTTAAAGTATGAGTTGAAATATTATCGAGACTGAATTTTATTTCATTTTTTATTTCTGGTTTTGTGCGTATAAGTGTCATTTAATTTTCTTTCGGAGTAATGTTTAGTTCAAGAAATTTCTTGCTTAATAATTCTTCTGCAATTCTTTTAATTTTTTCCGGTTCAACAGAAAAGTATCTGTTAATGTCGAATTCAAATGAATTTGGTTCGCCAAGATAAAAGTTATAATGATTTAAATGGTCAGCAATGTGATCAATATTTTGCATCGCTGAAATAAAGTTTGATTTAATTCCATTTCGTGTTTTTGTAAATTCCTTTTCAGTTACGCCATTTGATTGAATAAGAGATATCTCTTCAAAAATTTTCTGCTTCAGTTCAGATAATTTTATTCCGGGTTTTGCTGTTGAAACAATAATAAACATTCCACCATACTTTCCTGAAAACTGAAAAGTTGAAACATCCTGTGCAATTTGCTCATCAAAAACTAAACGTTTATTTAGACGGCTGTTTTTAGAGCCGCTTAAAATGTCAGAAAGAATTTCATATTCCGCATCTTTAGGTTGATAGCTTTTTACGGTCGGAAATGCTAAATATAATCTTGGTAACTGAACATTATCTTTATGTTCAACAAAAATATTTTCTGTCAAAGTAAAATCTTCTGTGGTTGGAGAAGGCGGAGTTTCGTAAGAAGATATTTCACCAAAATACTTTTCAACCAGATCAATTGCTTCCTGAATATTTATATCACCAGCTACTACTAATGTCGCATTCGAAGGAGAGTAATATGACTTAAAGAAATTTATCACATCTTCAAGAGTGAAACTTTCTATGTCTTTCTTAAATCCGATTGTTGGCCAGCTGTAAGGATGACCCTCAGGAAAAAGATTTTTTACAATTAATTCCCAGGCAAGTCCGTAAGGTTGATTGTCATATCTTTCAAGTCGTTCATTAATCACAACACTTTTTTGATTTTCAAGTTTCTCTTCATCAATAGCATTCAACAGGAAACCCATTCTATCGCTTTCAAGCCACAATGCAGTTTCAAGAGCATTGGCAGGAAGTTTTTCGTAATAGTTGGTTCTATCAAAACTGGTTGAACCATTAAGAATTCCGCCTGCCTCCTGAATGAATTTGAAGTGCATTTCTTTCGGAACATTTTCAGAACCCTGAAACATCATATGCTCGAACAAATGTGCGAGTCCGGTTTTGCCTGGCTTTTCATTCGCAGAACCTACTTTATACCAGATGTTTACTGCAACTAACGGTAAAGATTTATCCTGATGAATTATTACTTCGAGTCCGTTATTAAGTTTTGTTCTTATGTATGAAAGATTTAATAAACTCAATTTGTTTTTTCCTTTTCTTTAAGTATGAATTGAATATTTTCAAGTCTGCCATCAATATTTTGTTTAGGAATTATGTTCAGAATTTTGCAGAGCATTGGATATATGTTAATGTTTTCGATAGTTCCTGTTTTATAATTTTGTTTGAATGAAGGACCAATCGCATAAAAAATCCCGTGCATATCAAGGAAAGAATTATCAAAACCATGATTTCCGCCATTATACTCATGCATTTTATCTTTATCCTTATTTGTACCAACTGACCAACCAGGTTCAGCAAGAACAAATAAATCACCAATCAAATGATTGTAATTAAAATGGTAGTGGGCAGGAATTTCTTCTGGTTTATAAACCCGATAATGATTTTCATTATGCTTCAGTTGTTTGTAAACATCTTCAATTTCATTTTTATTTTTTATAAAGATATTCATTATTGCGCCGCGGTTTACAAACTTACAATTTGGATTATCAACAATAGTTTCAATGTTTATATAACGTTCCTGAGAAATCTCTGTCATTCCGTGATCAGAAACTATTATGATGTTTACACTATCGCGAAGTTTAATTTCATCAAGCTTGTTAAACAAAATTCCAATCAATGAATCAAGTCTCGAAATTGCTTCATTGACTTGTGTTGAATTCGGACCATAGCGATGACCCTCGCTGTCAGTTAAATCATAGTAAAGAGTAATAAACTTTGGTCTTTCGTTGTAAGAAAGTTTAAGCCAATTAATTACTCCATTTATCCTTTCAACATAATCTCTTTCGTGTTCATATTTTTCGTAATAATTTGAGCGCCGATAATCAAGATTCATTTCAGAACCAGGCCAGAAATAACTCGCAGTAATTACTCCTTGTCTTCTTGCTGTTTCCCAGATAAACTCACCCTTGTACCAATATGGATTTCGAACTTCTGCAGTATCACGAAGCTGATAAAGTTTATCTGTAACAGGATCGTAGATTGTATTGGCAATTATGCCGTGATTTTGAGGATACATTCCTGTTAAAATTGAAATATGATTCGGAAATGTAATTGATGGAAAAGACGGCTTAAGTGAAAGTGCTTTAACTCCATTTTTTTCTATGTAATCAAAATTTGGTGTTATACCACGAGTTGTATAATCCCATCTGAATCCATCGAAAGAAATAAGAATAGTGTAAGGAATATTTTGAGAATATAGATTAACAAAACTTAAAGTTATTATTAAAACTAAAAGTGAAAACTTTACAAATAATTTTTTCATTCTATTCTCCTGAAAATTTACTGCGTTAAAATAGTTTTTTGTAATGAATTTCATTAGGATTTCCAATAAGAGTTCGTTTAAAATCAGAGAAATTCTTATAAAATTTTTCATTTTGAGAGCGTATAATCACAAAAAGAAAATTCGAATAAATATTTCTTTAAACTTTAGAATATTTCTTTTAGCTTTACACAGAAATTTTTATGCACTATTGTAAAATTCTTATCATTATGTTTTTCGGTTTGAAAATTTTCTTGAAGTATTTCGATTTAAGTTTTACAAATTATTTCATCAGGATTTTATGAGATTCAGCTATCGAAAAACGGTTATTGCTTTTCTATTCTTTTTAATCATTTATCTTCCACAATATTTATTTTCACAATCACTTTTACAGTCCGGACCAATGCTTGGTTATTCTGCTATGCGTGAAGTCGGACTTTGGGTTCAAACCAATTCAGAGGCAGAAGTCTTTATTAAATATTGGGACAGAAATAATCCCAAAACAAAATACTCAACTGATAAAGTAAAGACATTGAAGCAACACGGTTACACTTCAAAATTAATCGCAGATAATCTTGAACCTGGTAAGATTTATAATTATGAAGTTTACATCAATAATAAAAAAGTACAGATAGATTATGAGTTAAAATTTCAGACTCAGAAACTTTGGCAATGGAGAGAAGATCCTCCTGAGTTTAGTTTCGTTACAGGAAGTTGTTTCTATATAAATGAAGAGAAATATGACAGGCCCGGAAGAGCTTACGGAAGCGATTATCAGATTGTTAAGAGCATTTATAATTCAAAGCCAGACTTTATGCTTTGGCTTGGAGATAATTATTATTTGAGAGAAGCAGATTGGGATTCCTGGTCAGGCATTTTACACAGAATTACTCACACACGCTCCTTGCCTGAGTTGCAACCCTTGCTTGGCTCTGTACATCATTTTGCTATTTGGGATGATCACGATTTCGGTCCGAACAATAGTGATAGGGGATTTTGGAATAAAGAAAAAACACCCGAAGCATTTAAACTTTTCTGGGTAAATCCTTCATTTGGTGTTAACGGAAATTCGGGAATTACAACTTACTTTCAGTGGGCTGATGTTGATTTCTTTTTAATGGATAACCGCTATTTCAGAGCTCCGAATGATCTTGTTGATGAAAATAAACCTTATCTTGGTGATGAGCAGATAAATTGGCTGATTGATAATCTCGTTACCAGTCGTGCGCCATTTAAATTTGTTGCAGTTGGAAATCAGGTAATAAATCCTGTGCAGGGAAGAGGAATTGAAACTTATGAAATGTATAAGAAAGAAAAGGAAAGATTGCTTTCTTTGATTGAAAAGAATAAAATCGAAGGAGTTATTTTTCTTTCGGGAGACAGACATCATTCAGAGATTTCAAAACTTGAGCGAGAAAATTCTTATCCTTTGTATGATATTACAAGTTCATCATTAACTGCAGGAGTTTCACCCGGCAAAGATGAAAATAATCCTTATCGGATCAGTCCATCAATTGATCAGCATAATTTTGCAAAAATTACAATTTCTGGCCAACGAAAAAATCGGAATCTGGAATGTAATTTTTATGATGTGAGTGGAAATCTGATTTATTCATTCAAATTGAATGAAAATGATTTGAAGTATAACTCAGCAGGAAAGTAATAAAATTATGCCAACAAAAAAAATATTTCAGGGGTTAAGAAATTATTAATTTTTGCAAGAATTTTTGCCATTAGAAGATTGATAAATAAGTTTGAATTGATGATTAAAAGTATTTTGTAAAATCTGGTGTGTCGAAAAAATTACCTTAATTAACTCTCAAAAAAATAAAATAGGAGAAACCTATGAGAAAACTTCAACTGATTCTTTCTATTGTGTTTCTTGCAGCATTTATTGGTTTCTTCCAGAATGCTTACTCTCAGGTTGTTACTACTTCAAGTATGTATGGAACAGTAACAGATGATAAAGGAGAAGCATTACCTGGAGCTAATATAATTGCCTTGCATGTTCCTTCAGGAACACAATACGGAACATCAACCCGTGCTGATGGTAAATTCAATATTACAGGTATGCGTGTTGGTGGTCCTTACAAAGTAACAGTTTCATTCGTTGGCTATATCAGCCAGTCAATTGATAACCTTTATCTGGAATTGGGGCAAAACCTGAAAGTTGACTTCAAATTATCTGAATCAGCTATTCAGTTAGGAGATATTACTGTTGTTGCGGAAAAGAGTGCAATAATCAGTTCTGACAGAACCGGAACCTCAACTACAGTATTAAGAGAAAACATCGAATCACTTCCAACAATTTCGCGAAGGATTGAAGATCTTACCCGTTTAACTCCGCAAGTTGGAAGAAATTCAACATTTGCAGGAATTGACAACAGATTAAATAACATTACTGTTGACGGTTCATATTTTAATAACTCATTCGGATTAGCCGGATTACCTGGCGACAGAACCGGCGTTGCACCAATATCTCTTGATGCTATTGAACAGATTCAGGTTAACATTTCACCTTTTGATGTTCGTAATGGAAACTTCGTTGGTGCTGGTGTTAACACAGTTACAAAGTCTGGTACAAACGAATATTCAGCATCAGTTTATTACAATTTCAGAAATAATGATTTTGTCGGAACCAAAGCTGGTGATGTTGAATTTAAATCTGGTACTTTCAAATTTGGTCAATTTGGAATGAGATTGGGTGCTCCATTAATTCAGAACAAACTTTTCCTCTTTGTAAACTTTGAAGACGATAAGCTCACTCAGCCAGGTACAACCTACATTGCAAGACCTGATACAAGTACTGCTGTTGGAGGAAATGTTACAAGAGTTCTTGCAAGCGATCTGGATGCTTTAAGCAACTACTTAAAGTCAAATTTCGGATACGATCCTGGGCCTTATCAGGGTTATGATTTCGAAACTCCATCAACAAGATTTTTGATGAAGTTGGATTATAACATTGATAATAAAAATAAAATTAGTTTAAGATATACACATCTTGATTCATTCACTGATGTACTTCTTTCAAACTCAAGCTCACTTGGTTTTGGTACAAGAAGATCTACCACTCAGGCATTGAACTTTGCTAATTCAAACTATAGAATTATGGAAAATATTCGTTCAATAGTTGGTGAGTGGAACTCAATTCTTGCAGATAATATGTCAAATAACTTTATTGCCGGTTATACTTATAATGATGAAAGCCGTGAATCAAAGGGTAAGTTCTTCCCGTTTGTTGACATATTACAAGGCGGTTCTGTTTACACATCATTTGGATTTGAACCATTCACTCCAAATAACGAATTAAGATATAAGAGCTATCAGTTACAGAATAACCTTAGTGTTTATCTCGGTTCACACAATCTAACATTTGGAATAAGTGCTGAAAGATATGAATCAGAAAATATTTTCTTCCCTGGTTCACAAAGCGTTTATGTTTATAACTCTTTGGCTGACTTCTATACTGATGCAAACGGTTACCTTGCTAATCCTAATAGAACAACTTCTCCTGTAACTTTAAGAAGATTTCAGCTTCGCTGGTCAAATATTCCTGGACAGGATAAACCGATTCAACCGCTCAAAGTCTGGTACACCGGAGCTTACGCTCAGGATCAATGGCAAATTCTCGATAACCTGAACATTATTGCAGGTTTAAGAGTTGATGTACCTTTCTTTGAAAATACCGGTTATCACAATCCTGAAGTTGACACAATGAACTTCAGAGATGAAAATGGTAATGTAGTTAACTACAAAACCGATAAGCTGCCAGATGCTAACATATTATTCTCGCCAAGAATTGGATTTAACCTTGATGTATTTGGAGATAAATTTACTCAATTAAGAGGTGGTACTGGTATTTTTACTGGTAAACCAGCTTATGTATGGATTTCAAACCAGATTGGTAACAACGGTGTTTTGACAGGATTTGAAAGATTAGAAAACACAACAAATCGTCCATTTGATCCGAATCCGAATCGTTATAAACCAACAAATGTTACTGGTGCACCAGCTTCAACTTATGAGTTAGCACTAACTGATCCAAACTTCAAATTCCCACAATTGTGGAGATCAAATTTTGGAATTGATCAGAGATTACCTTTTGGTTTCATCGCTACAGTAGAAGGACTTTACAGCAGAGATGTTAACGGAATTTATTATATCAATGCAAACCAAACTGCTCCAAATGCAAATTTCACAGGTGCTGATACCAGACCAAGATGGACAAGTTCTTCAGCAAGAAAAATTTATCAGAAAGTTGATAACGCAATCGTATTAAAGAATCAGGACGAAGGATATTATTGGAGTGTTTCTGCTGCATTGGAAAAACCATTCAGCGACAATTGGTACTTCAAAGCTGGTTATAACTACGGTGAAGCTAAAAACACAATAGATCCTGGTTCAATTGCTTTTGGTTCCTGGAATAATAATCCACATTCCGGAAATCCAAATAATCCAGGAGTCAGTTTCTCTTCAAATTCTCCTGGTCATAGAGTATTTGGCGCTTTCTCATATAAATTAGATTACTTTAATTTTGGTTCAACAACTCTTACATTGTTTGTTGAAGGAATTACACAGGGCAATGCCAGCTATACTTATTCAGGTGATTTGAATGGTGATGGAGGTACAAGCAATGACCTGATTTACATTCCTAAAGGTGCATCTGAAATGTATTTTGAACAGTACACTGATGGTGGAACTACATTTACAGTTGCAGATCAACAGGCAGCTTGGGAAGCTTTCATTCAGCAGGATGAATACCTCAGCAAGAACAGAGGTAAATATGCTGAAAGAGGCGCTGTATTTATGCCAATGGTATTCAGAGCTGATTTAAGCTTAATTCAGGAATTCTACGGTGAATTCATTGGTAAGAGAAATTCATTACAGGTAAGAGTTGATATTCTGAATGTCACAAACTTATTGAATAAGAATTGGGGAGTTGGTGATGAGTTCACTACAACTCAACCTTTAGTATTCAGAAGTGTTGATTCAGAAGGAAAACCTGTATACAGATTAAGAAGCATCGGTGGAAAACTTATTGATAAGACCTTCCAGAAGAGTGCTACAGTATTTGATGTTTACAGAATTCAACTTGGTGTAAGATACAATTTCAATTAAAAGTATCTTAAGCTAAAATTAAAAAAGCTGCTCAGAAATGGGCAGCTTTTTTTATGTAAAAAATATAATGTAGGGAACAGTCTCCCGACTGTTCCGAAAAAGGTTTTTTGAAGGGGAATGAAAAAAAATCTGTATGAATGAAAAAAACTGAACGGCCAGGAGTCCGTTCCCTACGATAAAAATAAATTATGAAAATATAATGTAGGGAACAGTCTCCTGACTGTTCCAAAAAAGGTTTGTTGAAGGTAAATGAATAAAAAAATCTGTAATGAATGAAAAAAAACTGAACGGCCAGGAGTCCGTTCCCTACGATTAAAATAAATTATGAAAATATGATGTAGGGAACAGTCTCCCGACTGTTCCCAAAAAGGTTTGTTGAATGAAAATGAATAAAAAAATCTGTATGAATGAAAAAAAACTGAACGGCCAGAAGTCCATTCCCCACTCAAAATATTGTTGAACTATTCGATCAATGAATCAATTTTAATATCCTATCCGTTCTTACTGATGCAAGCAGCTTGAATAATTCCGAGAATGGAATATCTCTATCCCAGGAAAAAAGAACTATAAAGGCCTCACCAACTACTGCATCACGAGGAACAAATCCCCAGAATCTGCTATCAAGACTATCATCACGATTATCGCCCATCATAAAGTAATAATCTTTTTTGAATGTGTAAGATGAAACCGGTTGATCATCTATGTAAACTACATTGCCTCTGATTTCAACAACTCTTTTTCCGTATTCCCGATCAATTGTTGTTCTCCATTGTTCAATGTTGTAAATATTGATTGGAATTGTCATTCCTTTTTTCGGTACAACAAGTGGTCCGTAATTATCTTCATTCCACGGCATTCCTCTTGGAAAAATTCTTGGCTCAGCATAACCTTTTGGTAATGGTCTCAGATGACTGCCAATCATTCCGCGATAATATTTTATATAAGGTGGTCGCCAGAATTCTTTTCCATTTACAAATACAACTTTATCTCTGATTTCAACTGTATCGCCCGGAGCTCCAATACATCTTTTAACATAGTTTACACCTTTTTCGGTCGGTTCAAGTTGATCTCTGTCGCCCGGATATTCAAATACAACTATATCAGTTGGTTTGGGATCTTTTATTGCAGGCAATGTAAAATAAGGAAGCGATACCTCAGTAAATGGAATATATCTCGGTGAACTTGAACCATAAATGAATTTATTTACAAGTACGAAATCACCAACAAGTATGGTATCTTCCATTGAGCCGGTTGGTATTCTTGTATTCTGAATTATAAAGGTAATTATAAAAAATGCAGCTATTGCAGCATAAAATAATTGCTTTATGAACTCCTTAAATTTTTCTACTGGAGTTTGTGGTTCTTTCTTTTCTTTTTTCTTGAATATGTTTTTCAGTTTTTCCTGAAATGACAATTTAATTCTCCTTTTTATTTACGAAACTTTTCTAATTCTGTTTTTAATAATTGATTAACTAACTGCGGATTTGCTTTGCCTTTTGTTTCTTTCATTATCTGTCCGACAAAAAATCCTAGAACTTTATCTTTACCTGATAAGTATTCTTCAATTTGATTCTGATTTTTTGTTAAAACATTCTGAATAATTTTTACTAATTCACCTTCATCCGAAATCTGAACAAGATTCCTTTCTTTAACTATTATTTCAGGATTATGATTTGATTCGAGCATAATTGAAAAAACTTCTTTTGCAATTTTACTGCTGATTGTTCCATTCGAAATAAGATTGATAAGCTTCCCTAGATTTTCAGCGCTAACGGGAAATTTTTCTATTGCAATTTTATGCTCATTTATATAGCCAAGAACATCAGTCATTATCCAATTGCTTGCTGATTTGAAATCCTGTGCTATTGTGCAAACCTGCTCAAAATAATCTGCAATGGATTTTTGCTGAGTTAAAATATCTGCATCGTATTCAGGCAAGGAATATTGAGTTAAGAATCTTTTGAATTTTGTTTCAGGTAATTCAGGCATTGAAGCAGAAATAAGTTCAATCCATTTTTCATCAACTAATACGGGCAATAAATCCGGATCAGGGAAATATCTGTAATCGTGTGCTTCTTCTTTACTTCTCATCGGGAATGCTTCATTAAGATCAGCATCCCAAAGCAATGTTTGTTGAATTATTTCTTCTCCATCTTCAATAAGACTAATCTGTCTTTCAATTTCATAATTCAGAGCACGCTCAACATTCCTGAATGAATTCATATTTTTAATTTCGGTTTTAGTACCAAGTTTGTTTTCACCTTTCAATCTCACGGAAACATTTGCATCACAGCGCAGCGAACCTTCTTCCATATTTCCATCACAAATTCCGAGATACTGAACAATCTGTTTTATCTTTGCAAGATACTGATATGCTTCTTCAGGTGAGTTAATGTCCGGTTCAGTAACAATCTCAATTAAAGGAACTCCGCAGCGATTAACATCAACTAAGGTATATTCACTTTGATCGTGAATTGATTTACCCGCATCTTCTTCCATATGAATTCTTTTGATGCGGATTTTGTTAACTGATTTATCGGAGCTGACTACTTCAATAAAGCCATTTTCACAAATCGGTTCTTCATATTGCGAAATCTGATATCCTTTAGGAAGATCCGGATAAAAATAATTTTTCCTTGCAAAGATTGAATGCTTGTTTATTATGCAATTTGTTGCAAGTCCCATCAATACAGTAAACTCTACCACTTTCTTGTTTAATACAGGAAGAACTCCCGGATGACCAAGACAAACAGGGCATACATTTGAGTTTGGTGAATTACCAAACTTTGTTGAACAGCTACAGAATGCTTTAGTTTCGGTGAGCAACTGCGCGTGTACTTCAAGGCCAATTACAGCTTCATATTTATTGTTGTTTATCTGCATATCAGAATTCAGGGCTCAAATATAAATATGATTGTCTGTATTGGAAAGATTATTCTTTTAGCATTAAAGCTTATTATTGATAAATGCAGTGTTGTCCAAAATAAACTTAAACCGGCTCAATAAACTCTGATTTTAGTTCAAAATAAAAGAAAACAAATTCGTTTTTAATTGAATCCCTAATAAAAATTATTACTCTCTTATTATTAACAGTATTTAATTAAATGCGGCTAAAGCCCATAATATTCTAATGTCTCTTAATATCAGTTGGATAAATCCAACTGCAATAGATAAAAAACAAATTTAATCAGCATTTATTGCAGTTCACTTCAGTGAACTGAAAAAAAATTAAAAGCAAGAATAGGCTTTAGCCGCATAAATAAATTTATTTTGGACAGATGTGGATAAATGGGAAACTTGATTTTTGATTGGCAAAAAGATGAATGTTAAAGACTTAATTAACTCACCTTACGCAAATCTGTGAAACCTTCGAGGTTTGGCTAATTATGCAGTTAAAAGAAAAGAAAAATTCTTAATTATTTCAGAAAACCTCGAAGGTTTTTATCAAATGTGGGTAACATAACTTAATTAAATCAATTTTTTTGATATCTAATTGATGAATATTTATTTTAACATTAATGAGAAGATTGATTATAAACCGTTTTTCTTTTTTGGGATTCAGCATTGGGTTGTCAGCATTTATTCTGATGCTGATATTCTTCGATCCTCTTCCGGAAAAACCGGCAATAAAATTCACTGCAGCCGTTGCAGTTTTAATGGCAATCTGGTGGATGACGGAAGCTTTGCCTCTTGCTGTAACAGCCCTTGTTCCTTTGGTTTTATTTCCCGCATCAGGAGTATTATCTGCCTCAAAAGTTTCTGATTCCTACATCAACTCTGTAATATTTCTTTTCCTTGGAGGATTCTTAATTGCAATTGCTATGGAAAGATGGAATCTTCATAAAAGAATTGCACTTAAAATTATCACTTTTATGGGTTCATCAGCACCTTCTATTCTACTTGGATTTATGATTGCTTCAGCATTTCTTTCAATGTGGATTTCAAACACAGCAACTGCTGTGATGATGCTTCCGATTGCTCTTGCAGTTATTTCAAAAATCGAATCTGACTTGCCTGAAGAAAAATCTCAAAAAATTTCCAAAGCAATTTTGTTAGGAATTGCTTACTCGTGTTCGATTGGTGGAATTGCAACTATTGTCGGAACACCTCCAAATCTGGCTTTGATTAGAATTACAAAAATTATTTTTCCTGATTCACCTCAAATATCTTTTGGTTATTGGATGATGCTTGCTTTACCAATTTCATTTGCGATTTTTATAGCAGCATTTTTTCTGATAAAAAAACTTTTTGGGGTAAAGAAACAATTTTCTCTTGATAAAAATATTATCAAAGAAGAATATCATTCGCTCGGAAAAATTTCATTTGAAGAAAAAGCTGTGCTTACAGTTTTTATCGCAACCGTTTTACTTTGGATTTTCAGAGTTGACCTTAATCTCGGATTTACAATAATTCCTGGTTGGGCATCATTGCTTAATCTTGCAGATTATTTCGATGACAGTACAGTTGCAATAATTTCTGCAATTGTCTTGTTTATCATCCCGACGAAAAATAACTCTCAACAGAATCGGTTATTAGCTGCAAACAGCATTGAACAAGTTCCCTGGAGTGTAATACTTTTATTTGGCGGTGGTTTCGCATTGGCTAATGCTTTTACTCTCAGCGGATTATCTGAATATATCGGAAGTCAGCTTAAAGGAATCAGTCATATCGAAATTTTAATTTTGATTCTTATTATCTCTGCCTCAATAAATTTTTTAACTGAGTTAACTTCGAATACAGCAGTTACACAAATGATACTTCCTGTGCTTGCCTCAGTTTCATTATCAATGCAAATAAATCCTTTATTACTTATGATTCCGGCAACTCTCTCGGCCTCAATGGCATTTATGCTTCCGGTTGGAACTCCACCAAACACAATTGTATTTGCAAGCAAAAGATTAAGAATTATTGATATGATGAAAACCGGATTCCTTCTGAATATCAGTAGTATTCTGATAATAACTTTGCTTGTTTACACTTTAGGAAATATTATTTTTGGGTTGGACATATTTCCTGATTGGGCAAAATAAAAGAGGCGATTATGGGAGTTTACATTGTTACAATCCATATCAAAAGACAATTCGAGGAAGAATGGCTGAAGTGGATGAAGGAGGAACATATCCCTGATATAATGAAAGCAGGTTTTTTTGTAAGCTATGAGATATTCAAAGTAGTAATTCCTGATACAGTCTCTGATGAAGCAATATATCAGTTCCATTATCGTTTTAATAATTTGCAGGATTACTATAACTATGCTGAAAAAGCCGCTCCTGAACTTCAGAGAAAACATTCCGAAAAATTCTTAGGCAAATTCAAAGCTTCCCGTGCAATTCTGAAAAAAATTGACTGACAATTAATTAAAGGATTGACTTATAAACTTAGTTGTTTTAATTTCATTTTGAATTTAAGAGCAACTCCGATTATGATAAAATTATTCCTTATAATATCAGTAACTTTTCTTTTAGGATGCAGGGAAGAAATATTAGAACCTTATAATCCCGCAGGCAATGTAAACCAACCGTATCAGGAAAAGAAATTGAATTATTTTAATCTTGTAATGACTGCTTCGAATCTTACATACGAATTTGACTCTGATTTGAATTTTAATTCTTCCGATTCCAGAATTCTTGTTTCAGTGATTGACAGACAAAGTGGAACGGTAACTATAAATGTTCTTAATGACAATAGAAATCTGATTTATATTGCGAGCATTGAAACGGAAGTTCCGAATTTAATAGATAGAATTCAAGGAAATATTCCAAATAAAGTTAAAATTATCTTCACTAATTTCAGTGGTAAATTGAGAATTCAGTTGAGTAAAAATGCTTCATAAAATTTATCAATAATCAGTAATGATTAATCTTTTCACTTTTCTTATATTGCCATCCGCATTATTTCGATATTTGATTTTTAATGAAAATTGAACCTTTTTTCAGTAAGTATTTAATAAAATTTTTTCTTTTAATGAACATTTACCATTCACCATATATCGGGGGTTATTATGGAATTTAATATTCTAACCTTACTTCACAATGCCGAAACAGCAACGGCTACATTACCTACCAGAGAACAAATAGCAGAAAAATATAAATGGAATCTTAAAGATATTTATGAATCGGATGAGCATTGGGAATTTGATTTTAAGTGGACAGAAGAACAATTAAAAAGATATCAGGATTTTATAGGAAAGCTTACAGAGTCGGCTGATAAACTTCTTGCTTGCCTTAAACTAGATGAAGAGATTGGAATTAAACTGGAACGATTGTCTTTATATGCGATGCTTGCGAAAGATAGCGATATGCGTGTGTCGAAATATCATTCGATGGATGACAGAATTAAAAATCTTTATGCTAAAGCACTTTCGGCGAGTTCTTTTATTAAACCTGAAATTTTATCAATTGATGAAAAAATACTGGATAAATGGATTAAGGAAAATGATTCATTAAAAACTTATCAACATTACTTTGATGATATATTTCGTTCAAAGCCACATACATTGGATAGCGATAAAGAATCAATACTTGCATTAAGTTCGGAAATTGCTCAGGTTCCATATAATACTTTTTCCATCTTTACCAATGCCGATATGAAATTTCCATTTGTAAAAGATGAAGAAGGAAAAGAAATTCAAATGTCACACGGCAGATACTATGCAGCAATGTATTCAAAAGACAGAGAATTTCGACAGAGAGCTTTCAAAGCATATCTTACGCCTTACAAAGAGTATGTGAATTCATTGAATTCACTTTTTAACGGAAATCTTAGATCAAATATTTTCTATGCTAAAGTCAGAAAATATAAATCAGCCAGAGAGGCAGCATTAAGTAAAAACAACATTCCACTTTCAGTTTATGATAATCTTGTTGAATCTGTAAACAACAATTTTGCTCCAATGTATCGTTGGGCAAATCTAAAGAAAGAACTTTTGCGCGTGGAAAATCTTCATCCATACGATATCTATGTTACATTGTTCGATCAGAAATATGAACGAAAATATCCCTATGATGACGCAGTTGAGATTGTTCTTAACTCACTTGAAATAATGGGCGATGATTATATCTCTTCACTTAAAAAAGCTTTCAACGAAAGATGGATTGATGTTTATGAAACTGTAGGGAAAAGAAGTGGTGCTTATTCATCAAGTACGACTTATGGTGTTCATCCTTATGTTATGCTAAATTGGACTGATTTGCTTAACGATGTTTTTACTCTTGCTCACGAGATGGGTCATAATATGCATTCTTATTATACCGGACTTACACAGCCATTTCATTATGCAAATTACTCTATCTTTTTAGCTGAAGTAGCTTCAACATTCAATGAGTCGCTGTTGCTTGAGTATCTTATTAAAAATTCAAATTTCAAAGAAGAAAAACTTCATCTCCTTGAAAGATATCTGAATAATATTACAAGCACATTTTATCGTCAGGTAATGTTTGCAGAGTTTGAAAAAATAGTTTACGAAAAAACAGAACAAGGAGAAGCTCTTACGCCAGAGCAATTATGCGAGCTTTATGGTTCTTTGTTTCAGAAATACTGGGGACCTTCAATGATAGTTGATTTGGAAGAATCTTTCACCTGGGCAAGAGTTCCTCATTTTTATTATAACTTTTATGTCTTTCAATATGCAACAGGAATGGCAGCATCTGAAACTCTTGCGCACAAAGTGAAGTCAGAAGGCAAACCGGCAATTGAAAGATATATCGAATTTCTTAAAGCAGGTAGTTCAGATTATCCAATTAATGTTCTGAAGAAAGCTGGTGTTGATATGAATTCACCAGAGCCGGTTCTCGCAGTAACAAAAAAAATGAACTCAATTTTAGATGAACTTGAAAATTTATTGTAACTAAGGAATAACCAATGAAGATCTATACTAAACAGGAACTTAATGAATATCATCAATCACTCACTTATGACGATATTAGTTTAATACCAACTCAGGTATCAAGAATCAAATCGAGAAAAGACCCATCAACACAAACAACATTTTTAGGATTGAAACTTCAGCTGCCGGTTCTTTCAAGTCCGATGGATACAGTTACAGGACTTGAAATGGCAAAAGAACTAACGCGACTTGGTTGTTTAGGTATCTTAAACCGGTTTGATTCATCACTCGATATTCTTCTTCATAATAAAAATGGAAAAGGAGTAAAAGCTGTTTCAATTGGTCTCAATACTGAAATGAAAATTGTTGAGCAGCTTGTTGACAGGAAAATGATCATTTGCATTGATACTGCAAATGCAAATAACAGAGAAGTCTTAAAGAAGTGTGAACAGATAAAGAAAAAATTTGATACTAAAGTTATCATTGGAAATATTGCTCACGGCGGCACTTTGCAGCAACTGGAAGATTCAGGAGCAGATGCTGTTAGAGTTGGAATCGGAAGTGGTAGTGTTTGTACTACTTCAATTCAAACTGGAATAGGCATTGGACAGGTTTCTTCTTTATTAAATGTTTACTTCCATCGTGAGAGTAAGAAGTTGAAAATTAAAATTATTGCTGATGGCGGAATTAAAAGCCCTGGAGATGTTGCAAAAGCCATAGCACTTGGTGCTGATGTAGTTATGTTAGGAAGAATGCTATCTGGCACAAGAGAAACACCGGGCGAAGTAATAAAATACAAAGGACAGCTCTGGAAAAAATATCGCGGTTCAGCTTCATTCGGAGTTAAAATGCGAAACGAATTTATTGAAGGTGAAGAAACAATGGTCGCTTATAAAGGTGCAGTTCAGAATGTAATTGATGCAATTTCAGATGGTTTGAGAAGCTCAATGAGTTATATGAATTGTTTTAACATTACTGAATTAAGGAATGCTGATACTTTTGCCGTTCTCAGTAACAGTTCCTACCTGGAAAGATTGCCTAAGATTTAGCAGGGGTTAATTAAATATTTCATTTATTTAAAAAGGAGCATTTATGAAAAAGGTTTTGATCATTGCATTAGCTTTTTTGGCTTTTGCTAGTAGTAATTCCTTCGCACAAAATGAAGGAATGAATATGGATGAGCAAATGAAAATCTGGATGGAGTATATGACTCCAGGTCCAATGCACGAGATGATGGCAAAGCATGTTGGAACCTGGAAAATGGTTTCCAGGATGTGGATGGATCCAAATGCTGAACCACAGGTTTCTGAAGGAACTGTAGATGCTGAAATGATTCTTGGCGGAAGATACCTGAAAATGGTTGCTAAATTTCCTTTTATGGGAATGCAAACTGAGGGCTGGAGTCTCGAAGCGTTTGATAATGGAAAGAAAGAGTTTATTAATATTTGGATTGACAATATGGGAACAGGTGTTGCTATCAGTACTGGAAAGTATGATGAAGCAACTAAAAGCATTATCTATCACGGTAAAATGTATGATCCGGTTGCCGGAAAAGATACTGATTACAAATCAGTTTCAAGAATGATTAGTGATAATGAAATGATATTTGAAATGTTTAGTATATATGATGGAAAAGAAATTAAAATGATGGAGATCAATTATACCAGATAAAAATTTTGAGCCATCAGAAATTTTTTAGTAGAGATGACATCAATTCAAAAGATGTCATCTCTTTTTTTACTCTGCGGCTCTCTTGTATTTTCTCTGTGGTTCTCTGTGAAATAAATTTTGTTTCTCGTATATCGCTGATAGATAATGAATTCATCTTCACTTCAAATTCCATTCAGAGAATAAGAACTTTTGAGCAGAGATAACTTCCTTCACTAAGGATTGTGCTCACAAAGAAAATTTAATCTCGCTTAATTTATTTATTGGTGAAATCTTTCTTGTTTTTGCATAAAGTGCTCAAGTTCATTTTAGCTGATTTACATCTATCTCTCAAAAAGTTTCAGACTGTTTAATCAATAATAATCATATCTTACTGCGTTTCAATCTTAATGAGTTACTTACCACTGAAACAGAACTAAATGACATTGCTAACGCAGCAATCATTGGATTGAGAAGTCCAAGTGCAGCTAAAGGTATTCCAATAACATTATAAATGAATGCCCAGAAAAGATTTTGCTTTATTGTTCTTACTACCGATTTGGAAATCTGAAATGACCTTGCAACATTCATCAGGTTACCATTTAGTAATACAATATCAGCAGTTTCTAAAGCAACATCAGTTCCGGAACCAATTGCAATACCAACATGAGCTTTTGCTAAAGCAGGAGCATCATTTATTCCATCACCGACAAATGCAACAATATTGTTTTGATTTAAATATTCTTCAACAATTTTTAATTTTTCTTCCGGCAGTAATTCTGCTTTCACTTCATCAATGGCAATCTGATTTGCAATTGCTTGTGCTGATTTAATACTATCACCAGTTAACATCACCGTTTTGATGTTCATTCGTTTTAACAAATTGATTGCAGTTTTTGAATCCTCTTTAATTTTATCAATTATTGAAATTGTTGCAATTAACTTTCCGTTCATTGAAACATAAATCAAAGTTGATGTAAATTCATCTGATGTATTGGGAAATATTGCTGCATTAGAGAAAGAAATATTGTTCTCTCTCATAAACTTCTCATTACCAATCAGAATTTCTTTCCCTTCCACTTTTGCTTTAATTCCAAAACCAGTCTTGCTTTCAAATTCCTCCAGAGAATATTCTTTAAGCTCAGATTTTTCAGCATAATTCACTATGGCTTTAGCAATAGGATGTTCAGATCTTTTTTCAGCTGGATAAATAAGCGAGAGGATTTCAATCTCATCTGCTTCAATTGGATTTATTTTGCTAACCTGCGGAACTCCTTCTGTAATCGTTCCGGTTTTGTCGAGTAACACCACATTTACTTTATGAGCAAGCTCGAGACTTTCAGCATTCTTAATTAAAATTCCTTTCCGAGCTGCTTTTCCTAAACCAACTATAAGCGCAGTAGGTGTTGCTAATCCTAATGCACAGGGACAAGCGATAATTAATACAGCAACAAAGTTCATTAAGGCAATACTAAAATTATCTGAATAAATAAGCCAGAAAGTAAATGATAACAGAGCAATTAAGATAACAAAAGGAACAAACACGGAAGCAATCTTATCAGCTAATTTCTGAATTGGTGCTTTGGAGCCCTGAGCTTCTTCAACCATTCTGATTATATTCCCGAGTACTGAGTTATCTCCGATCGCAGTTACACGAAATTCAAAAGTACCATTTTGATTTATTGTTCCACCAAATACTTTATCATTGATGGATTTTTCATTTGGTAAACTTTCACCGGTTAACATTGACTCATCAACAATCGAATAACCTTTTATGATAACTCCATCGGCTGGAATTTTATCGCCGGGTTTAACGATTACCACATCACCAATCTGCAGCTCTTCAATTTGTTTCTCTAATTCTATTCCGTCAACAATTACAGCAGCAGTTTCGGGTCTTAATGCAATTAGTTTATTAATTGCATCATTTGTTTTTGATTTTGCCCTGGCTTCGAGCCACTTTCCCATTAAGATTAAAGTTATTATTACTGCTGTCGAATCAAAGTAAACATGTGAAATATGCTGATGAGGAAAAATTTCAGGGAATAGTGTTAACACTAAACTATATAAAAATGCAGAGCCGGTTCCGATTGCAACAAGCGAATTCATATCCGCAGTCAGATGCAGCGTATTCTTCCAGAAAATCTTATAAAATCTTTTTCCGGGAATAAAAACAATTGGAGTTGTAAGGACTAAAAGTATCTTATTTAATTGTTCATCAGTTAATGGGATAAGATTTCTGAAATCTGTCCACATCATTCCCATACTCAGAATGAAAACCGGCAGAGTAAGCAGCAGTGAAAATAAGAAGTCTTTTTTAATCTCCACTTCATAATTTGAAGTGTGAGATTTGTTAGCAGATTCTGAGAAAGATTTATCAGAATTTTCTTGTGCAGGAAGATTTACTTTATAGCCAGCATCTTCTACCAATTCTTTAATTGTTTCTAAATCGAAATTAGTCTCATCAAGTTCAATTACAGCTTTTTCACTTGCAAGATTTACGGAAGCAGTTTTCACACCAGGCGCTTTACTGATTGCCTTTTCAACCCTGGCAACACAGCTTGCACAAGTCATTCCTTCGATTGGTAATGAAATTTTTTTAGTTACAATTTTGTTCATTCAACTACCATATATCCTGCTTTTTCGATTGCCTGCTTAACTTGTTCACGGGTTAAATTATTTTTCTGCAAATCAATTTCTACTAATCCTATTTCAACTTTGTAATCTTTTGCTTCTAACTTGTTTAATTCTTTTTTCACTGCCATTACACAATGCTGGCAAGCCATTCCTTCTACTTTAAATTGTTCAATCATTTTTCTCTCCTTTAATTTTTTTACGATGTAAAATTAAAATGCTTTCTCAAAGAAGACATTATACAATTTTAAGGAATGTTTATAGAATAATCAGATAATTTTATCGAGTGGATTCCGTTTGAAGCTTTTAATTTTTTTGAAGTGAGAAGGAGTTAATCCAGTAATTTTCTTAAACTGACTTGAAAGATGCTGAACACTGCTGTAATCTAAGCGATAGGCAATTTCACTAAAAGACAGTTCATCGTACACAATCAACTCTTTAACTTTTTCAATCTTTTGCAGAATGATATACTTCTCAATCGTAATTCCTTCTGATGATGAAAACAAAGTTGATAAATATTGATAACTTAGATTTAAATTTTCCTGAAGCAAATCGGTAAAAGAGATATTTTTTAATTTTTCTTCAGCCATATCTCTTATAGTTTCAATAACAGTGATTTTTATCTTCTCAATAATTCTTGATTGTCTCGAATCAATTAATTCAAAACCATTTTCTGTTAAGACCTTGTTTATCAGATCAAAATTAATTTTGCCTGTTGATTGAATTGTTGCTTCACCCAAAATGATGGAGTTAACCTGATATCCGAGATTTTCCAATTCTTCTTTTACAACTTTAATACAGCGGTTGCAAACCATATTTTTTATGTGAATGGTCGCTTGTTCCATAATTAAATTTTATTTTTCAGGAAAATTACTTGTTAGAAGTCGAAGTGACAAGATAAATAAACTTGGGTGAATGTGTTCTCTTCAATGAAGGTGCAGTTTTATTTATTACAACAAATTTTTCTGTTAGAGGGGTTTTTGTTTCAAGATTTCTTGTTTGAGAGTATGTCTTAATTATCTGATATCTGGAGATTTTCTTTGAATGTATCTTCTCATTTGATTCAACACCATACGGAACCTTGATTACTTTTGGAGTAACCTTCACCGGAATCTGCTCAGAATGGCTGACTTTCTTTTGGGATGATTCGCGATAACGATAAACAAGGTAAGAAATTCCCATCAGAGCCAAAAGCCCAACTGAAAAAGCAAGTAAAGTTATATTTATTATTTCTATAAGAGGCAAAAGCCCTCCAAAAATGACTAAATTGTTTTTCTAATTAAATGCCAGAATTATCTTATCAAACCAATCAATAAATGCATTTAGAAATTTTCCTGACAGTTCAAAATGAGATTTAGAACAATTATGAAATAGTTAAAACCTTTGGTCTCGGTAATTCATTATTTTTTAATGAGTTAAAATTGCTTTTAGCGTCAAGGTTTAATAATTTTACAGCCCAAAAATAAATAAAGTGTGGAAATTATGAATGCTACAAAAGCAGATTTAGTAGATAGAGTTGCAACTGGAACTGGTTTAACTAAACTTGAAACCGAAGCAATTATTGAAGGATTTCTTCGCTCCATTATTGATACTTTGGCGGAAGGTAGAAGTATTGAAATAAGAGGATTCGGAAGTTATAAGGTTAAAAAGAAAAAAGCCCGACAGGCAAGAAATCCTAAAACAGGTGAAAAAGTTTTTGTACCAGAACATTATGTTCCTACTTTTAAGTTTTCGAAAGACTTTAAAGAAATGGTTGATCGCGGTATTCAGCAGAAAATTTCTGAAGGTTCTTTTGGTAAAGGAGGTAAATAATGGTTAAGTGTACGAATTGTGGCTATGAAATTAGAAGTAGTGAATTTGAATTTTGTCCAAAATGCGGAACAAAAATAAGTGCTGAATTAAAATCCAAACTAAAGAAAAAAGTTAAAGATGATTCAGTTGATTTAACAGGTAAACAAACAGCAAAGACGCTTGATTCAAAAGTTATTTATGGAATGGTGTTTGGAGGAATAGTATTTATTGTGCTGGTTCTTTATTTATCAGGAGTTTTTGATGCAACAAAAATAACTCCTTCAAATACAATGAATCCGGGAAATATGCCTCAAACACAGCAGCCCGGAGTTGATCTTTCAGCTGTTCAAAAGATTAATGAATTAGAAGCAAAAGTAAAAGCTAATCCAAATGATCATCAGTCATTGCTTGAGTTAGCTCATCTGAGAATGGATTCCGGTTTTTACGAACAAGCAATTCAAAATTACAGAGCTTATCTTGAGCATCATCCTGATGATGCAGATGTAAGAATAGATATGGGTGTTTGTTATTTTAACTTAGGAGATTTTAATACTGCAATAACTGAAATGGAAAAAGCATTACAGTATCAACCAAAGCATCAGATTGGTTATCTTAATTTGGGAGTTGTTAATCTTAATGCTGGTAATTTGGAAAAAGCAAAAGAATATTTTCAGAAAGCAGTTGAAATAAATCCAAACACCGAAGCAGGAAAAAAAGCACAACAATTATTAACATCACATTAATTAAGGAGTAGATAATATGCCTTGCGGAAGAAAACGTAAGCGCCATAAAATGGCAACACACAAAAGAAAGAAAAGATTAAGAAAGAACAGACATAAAAAGAAAATAAGATAGTCATTTTTCTTTCAAACCTATAGAAGCCAACTTAGCTCAGCTGGTAGAGCAGCGCATTCGTAATGCGCCGGTCGCCGGTTCAAATCCGGCAGTTGGCTCTTTTCCTTTTATAAATTCCTTCCCGAGTTTTAACCTTCAAATGAAATTATTTCTCAACTTAAAATTTCTGTTAAAAAAATAATTAAAAAATTTTTTCCAAAAATCTTGACTTTCCTTAAACTTTTATGTTATTTTTGGGGAGTAGTGGGGAAAAATGGTGAAAATTCCCATGAAATAATTGAGAAAATCAAATGTTTAAAGGTCAGTTTACATATTCAATAGATAATAAAGGTAGAATCAGCATACCTGCAAAGCTTCGTAAACACATATCTCCCGAAGCAAATGATACCTTTGTTATGACTCGCGGATTATCCTCGTGCATAGACCTTTACCCAATGGATGAGTGGTTGAAGATTGAAGAAAAATTATTACAGTTAAATTCTTTTAGTGAATCTGAAGCGAGATTTTTAAGAATGATTTCTCAATACGCATCTGAAGATAAGATGGATTCACAAGCAAGAATATTAATTCCTCAGAATCTTTTAGAGTATGCAAAAATTGAAAATGAAGTTCTGATTCTCGGTGCACTCAGAAAAATTGAAGTATGGAATCCGAAAGTTTTTGAAAATTATCTTAACAGTTCACCAGAAAGTTATGAAGAGATAGCTGCTAAAGTTATGGCTTCACGATGAGTACTATTCATGCACCTGTCCTGCTAAACGAAAGTGTTGATCTTTTAATTACTGATAAGTCCGGCTCATATTTCGATGCGACTTTAGGATTTGGCGGTCACTCCGAAGCCATCCTACAAAAGCTCGATTCAAAGGGGAAGTTAGCTGCTACTGATGTTGATGATAACGCTTTTAATTATTGTAAAGAAAAGTTTAAAAACGATAAACGGGTTTCTCTTTATAAATTTAATTTCTCAATGGTGGATGTGATAGCTAAAATAGAATCGCTTGATGGATTTGATGGAATTCTGGCTGACCTTGGTGTTTCATCATTTCAGCTTGATGAGCCTAAATCTGGTTTTACTTTCCGGACAGAAACAAAACTGGATTTAAGAATGGATAAAACTAAAAAGCTAACCGCCGCAGATGTTGTTAACGAACTTAGTGAAGAAGAACTCTCCTTAATTTTCAGAGATTTGGGCGAAGAGAAAAATCATAAAAAAATTGCAAGGGCAATCGTGAGAGCAAGAGAATTAAAAAAGATTGAAACAACCGGCGAGCTAAAAGAAATAATAAGTGAATTTACTCCAATAAATTTTTTAACCAAAACACTTTCACGGGTATTCCAGGCACTCAGAATTTATGTTAATGATGAGTTGAATATGTTAAAAGAATTTTTAGAGAGATCAGTCGAAGTTTTAAAACCAGGTGGAAGACTTGTAGTTATTTCGTACCATTCGCTTGAAGACAGAATAGTAAAAGATTTTTTCAGAAGCGAATCAGTTAATCAGCTAAGTCCAAAAGAAGATCCTTTCGGATTGAAAACTAAAGCTGCCAGATTAAAAATAATTACTAAAAAACCTATTCTTCCAACAAAGGAAGAGATAGATATTAACAGAAGAGCAAGAAGTGCAAAACTAAGAGCAGCAGAAAGAATATGAGTAAAAGTGCTAAGCCGTTGATATTCTATATACTGTTTTTGCTTGTAGTGATTACAGTTTTTTTTATTGCTGTGGTAATAACAAAAATCAGTTATGATGAGACAGTGAAAACTAAAGACGAAGCACTGAGAAAATTAAAAATTGAAAACCAAAAAATGGTTAGTCTTCAGGCTGAGTATCAGGATGTTACAACTGAAGATAAAATCAGAAGCATAGCAGTTTCTCAGCTTGGTATGATTAAAAGAATTGAACCGGCAGTTGTTTTAACTGTGTCAAAAGATAAAATTGAAGAACTTCAGGAAGAGCTGATAAACAAATATGAATAATACACGCGCATTATTTATAATTTTTGCTGTCTTTATTCTTGTTACAGTCTTAATAATAAGACTTGCCAATATTCAATTGGTCAAGAGTGAAGAATATTCATATTATGCTATTCAGCAGCAGACTGATATTGAAAAAATTGAAGCAGACTTTGGGCTGATATATGACAGAAATAATAACCTGCTTGTTTATAACAGAAACGATGTAACATTCTATGCCGATCTTGCAATGTTACCTCAATCGAGGCGTGAATTGATTGCGGAAAAATTTGCGAAAGTTTTAGATAAACCCAAGAGCTATTTCTTAAATCTTCTTAAAGGAAAAAAGGGAACAGTAGTATTAGCAAAAAAAGTTACTAACGAACAATTAAAATCTTTAGGCGACATTAAAATTTTTGGATTATACTATAAAGATGATCCCACCAGAATTAATCACTACGGAAATCTTGCTAGTCATGTACTCGGATATGTAAATAAAGAACTTAAACCGGTTTCTGGAGTCAGTGAATTTTTCAAAAAAGAAATTGAAGGAATTGATGGCACAAGAAAAATAATCAAGAATGCTGTTGGTGAAATCGTTACCATCAAAGAAGATGAAACTCAACCAGCAATTGCGGGCTCTGATTTAGTCCTCACAATTGATAAAGATTATCAATCAGTTCTGGAAGAAGAGCTTCGAAAAGGATTAGAGAAATTCAAAGCTCATTCTGCAACCGGAATTATAATGAATCCTAACACCGGAGAAATTTTAGCGCTTGCCAATGTAGATGATTTTGATCCAAATTACTACTGGCAGTACAACGATTTTCAAAGAAGGAACAGAGCAATTACAGATACTTATGAACCTGGTTCAACATTCAAACCATTTGCACTTGCTGCCTTGCTTGATAGAAAATTATGTTCAGTAAATGAAAATTTGTATTTAGAAAATGGAACTTATCAATTCAGAAATGTAAAAATCAGAGATACACATCCACACAGATATCTTAATGTTGCTGAAATAATTGAACAATCAAGCAACATTGGAATTGCTAAGCTTGCCCAAAGAATTTCTGATGACGATTTCTACAAATACTTAAGAGGCTTCGGTTTTGGAAATCTGACTTCAATTCAGTTACCTGGCGAAACTGCCGGCAAATTAAAAAAACCTACCGACTGGTCGAAGATTTCGAAAGCATATATGTCTTTCGGTTACGAAATTTCTGTAACACCGCTTCAGCTCATTACGGCTTTCTCAGCTCTGATTAATGGCGGTGTTTTATATGAACCACAAATTCTATTGAAAAGAATTAATCATAGTGGTGAATTGGAATATGAATTTGAACCAAAGCAAGTAAGAAGAGTAGTATCAGAACAGACTTCAACTGTTATGAAAAATATTCTTCGAGGCGTTGTTAAAAACGGTACCGGCAAAAATGCCGATGTTGAATTTATTTCTGTCGGTGGAAAAACAGGAACCTCTCAGAAATTAATTGATGGCTCATATTCCAAAGCTCAATACAATTCATCTTTTATTGGATTTTTCCCGGTTGAAGATCCGCAAGTTGTCTGCCTTATTTTAGTAAACTCACCGGATGTTGGAAAATATGGTGGATTAGTAGCTGCACCAATCTTTAAATCAGTTGCATCGCGAATAGCTGAAAAAGATTTTGACAGATTTGAAAAATACATTGATGAAACTTTCAAACAGAAACTGTTGATAACAAATCTCGGAAAAGAAAACACAGCAGATGATTCTAACCAGATAAAAATAAAAGAAGTTAAATTACCTTCGGATAAACTTATGCCTGACCTTGTTAACTGCAGTGTTCGTGATGCAATAAATGCATTAACAAGAATGGGCGTGAAATATAAAATCAACGGAAGCGGAATTGTTATTAATCAAAGTATTTCACCTGGAAGTAGAATCAGAACAAATGAAGTTTGCATTCTCGATTGTTCAGAAGTAACTATAACCGGAGCGAGTGTTTATTAATGGAATTAACTGAACTTATTAATCATATTAAAGTAATTCAGGTTGCAGGAAATGTTCAGCGAAAAGATGTTTCCGGCATTGAACACGATTCACGTAAAGTCAAGAAGAACTCTGTGTTTGTTGCAATTAAGGGTTATAAAACTGACGGGCATTTTTTTGTGATGGATGCCATAAATAAAGGTGCTGTTGCCGTAGTTGTAGAAGAAGATAATAACCTTCCTGATGAAATTTTCATTCATGCTGACATTGCTAAAATAGTTGTTCACAATTCAAGGATTGCACTTGCTCAGTTAAGCAAAGGTTTTTACAAAGACCCAACTTCAAGATTAAAACTGATTGGAATTACCGGAACGAACGGAAAAACTACTACAACATTCATCTTAAAAAATATTTTTGAAACTTCAGGAAATAAAACTGGACTTATAGGAACAATTGCAAATTATATTGGTTCAGAAAAAATTGATTCTAAGCTTACAACACCAGAATCAAATGACCTAAATTACTTCTTCCAACAAATGGTAAATAATGGATGTTCGCACGCAGTAATGGAAGTATCATCACATTCACTTGCTCTGAATCGTGTTTATGGATTGAATTTTGCCGGTGCTGTTTTTACTAACATTACTTCTGATCATCTTGATTTTCATCTGACTTTTGAAAACTATCTCAATGCAAAGAAAATTCTTTTTGATAATCTTGAAGGAGATTCAATCGCAGTAATAAATGCTGATGATAAATCTTCCGGGCAAATTGTATCGGATTGTAAAGCAAAAATTGTTTCGTATGGTCAATTAGAAAATTCTGATTATGTGATTTCATCCATTAAGTATGATTTAAATGGAACAAACTTTACAATTACAACTGGTGGAAAATTGTATAACATCAAAACTATTTTAATCGGTGAATTTAATGCATATAATTCTGCAGCGGCATTTGCTTTAGCCGATCAGGTAGGTATTCCTAAAGAAAAAATTATTGAAGGAATATACACAACTCCTTTTGTGCCGGGGAGATTTGAAGTAATAGGTAGTGGCATTAAAAAAGCTATTGTTGATTATTCACACACTGCTGATAGTCTCGAGAAAGCTATTCTTGCATTAAGGCAAATTATTGGTAACGACAGACAGCTTGTAACGGTATTTGGTTGTGGTGGTGACAGAGACAAAACAAAAAGACCTGTAATGGGCAAGGTTGCAACAGAATTAAGTGACCTTGTTGTTATAACTTCAGATAATCCAAGAACTGAAAATCCAATGCAGATAATTAATGATATTAAACAAGGAGTTACGAAAAACAATTTTATTGTTATTGAAAACAGATACGAGGCAATTAAGTACGCAATACAAAAATCTAAAGATGACGCTGCGATTTTAATTGCTGGCAAAGGTCACGAAACTTATCAGGAAATCAATGGAGTGAGGAATCATTTTTCAGATCAGGAAACTGCTAAGGAGTTTTTAAGCTGATGAAAAAAATAAAACTTACATTGAATGATTTCTTTAATCTTCCGGATGCAGAAATTTTTAATCCGGATAAATTTAAAGATATTTCATCAGTTTCAATTGATTCACGAAAGATTGGGAAAAACTGTTTGTTCATCGCTATAAAAGGTGAAAGATTTGATGGCCATGATTTTGTAGATGAAGTGGTAAAGAAAAAAGTTTCTGCTGTTCTGATAAATAAAAATCAGCTTAAGAGATTCAGCAATCTTGAGATTCCGTTTATTACTGTTAAAGACACAAGCAAGTCATTAGGTGATGTTGCATCTGTATGGAGAGATAAACTAAACGCAAAAGTTATTGGTATTACAGGAAGTGCCGGTAAAACAACTACAAAAGAAATACTTGCTGCGATATTATCTGTAAAGTACAGAGTAAATAAAACTGCGGGAAATAACAATAATCATATTGGAGTTCCGCTTACTTTGTTGGCAACTAAAGCAAAACATCAGATTGCAGTAGTTGAACATGGAACAAATCATTTTGGAGAAATAAAATACACAGCAACGATTTCAAGACCTGATTTAGCAGTTATAACCATGATCGGCTATTCTCATCTGGAATATCTTAAAGATAGAAATGGTGTACTGAAAGAGAAATCAGAATTACTAAAAATTACAGTTAAGAATGGTGGAATCGCATTCATAAATAATGATGATGATTTATTGAAGAAATTCGGAAAGAGTATAAAAAGAAAAATCACTTTTGGCTTTGATAATCAAAGTGATTACCAGGCAAAGATTTTAGATTTTGATAAACTTGGAAGACCAACTGTTACAATTAAGTATTCAAAGAATTTGTTCAAGGCAAAGCTGCCTTTAGCTGGCGAACAGAATGCAAAGAATTTTCTCGCTGCATTTGCAATTGCCAAAGAATTGAAACTTACTGATAAACAGATTCTGAAAGGTTTAAAGAAAATTAAATCGGTTGGAAAGCGGCTTGAAATTAAAAAGCATGATGAGACTATTTTGATAAATGATTCCTATAATGCAAATCCTGATTCAATGAAAGCATCGCTAAATCTTTTAAGTAAGATGAAACCATCATTCAAAAAAATTGCGATACTTGGTGATATGTATGAACTCGGTAATCTCTCGAAGAAATTGCATTCAGAAGTTGGACAGTTTATCAATCAATTGAGATTGAACGAAGTCTATACGGTTGGAAAGTTTTCCGAAAATATTTTTAAGCAGTTGAATGGAAGAGTACCAGTTAAAAAACATTTTGAAGAAAAATCTTCTTTATTGAAATCATTAAAGAATATATCATTAAAAAAGTCGGTTGTACTTATAAAAGGTTCAAGAGGAATGAGGATGGAAGAAATTTATTCAGCTCTGGAGGAAAGATTAAAGTAAATGCTTTACTATTTATTCGAATATATAAATAAAGTTTATTCACCTCCGGGATTTGATATATTCAGATTCTTAACATTCAGGTCTGCGCTTGCTTCAATCACAAGTTTATTTCTGGCATTCTATCTCGGACCAAAGATTATAAAAATTTTACAACGCCATCAGATTGGAGAAGCAAAAAAAGCTGATGGACCAAAATTTCATTGGTCTAAAGCTGGTACTCCAACAATGGGCGGCTTGATAATAATTTTTTCTGTTGTAATTCCTGTTCTTCTATGGGCTGATATCAAAAGCATTTACATAATACTTATTCTTGTTGGTACTCTTTGGTTAAGTGCAGTTGGTTTTTTAGATGATTATCTGAAAGTAATAAAAAAATATCCAAATGGTTTGATAGCAAGATATAAACTATTGGGACAAATTTTAATCGGATTGATTGTAGGTGTTACAATTTACTTCGCACCTGAGTTTAAAGACATAAGTACACTCACAACTTTTCCGTTTCTTAAAAATGTAAACTTCGATTTTTCTTTTCTTTACATACCTGCAGTAGTTTTTATTATTGCTGCAACTTCAAACGCTGTTAATTTAACTGATGGATTGGATGGCCTCGCTGCAGGATTAATTGCAATAGTTATGATAGCATTAGCTTTACTAAGTTACTTCAGTGGTAATGCTATATTCGCAAATTATTTAAATATAATCTACCTGCCAGGTTCTGGTGAACTTACTGTTTTCATTGCAGCACTTGTTGGAGCGAGCTTAGGATTTCTATGGTTCAACACTTATCCGGCTCAGGTTTTTATGGGTGATACTGGTTCACTCGCACTTGGTGGTGCATTTGGAATTATTGCAGTGCTGATAAAAAAAGAATTGTTCATCCCAATTCTTGGGGGAATATTTTTTATGGAAACTCTTTCTGTAATAATTCAAAGATTGTATTTCAAGTACACGAAGAAAAAATATGGTGAAGGAAGAAGAATTTTTAAGATGGCTCCTATGCATCATCATTTTGAAATTCTTGGCTGGCAGGAGCCAAAAATCGTGGTTCGGTTTTATATAATTGGAATCATTCTGGCAATTATCAGTTTGGTTTCATTCAAGATCAGGTAATGGAAATAAAAAATAAAAAAATATCAATCATTGGTGCTGCACGAAGTGGAATTGGTGCTGCTAAACTTGCTCTTAAGTTTGGTGCGATTCCATTTGTCAGTGATTTAGCCGGTGAAGAAAGTTTAAGTAAATCAGCTGAAACATTAAAGAGTCTGAACATCGGATTTGAAATAGGTCAGCACTCATCGCAAGTTTATGATTGTGATTTAATGGTTGTTTCTCCTGGCGTTCCGTCTGATGCTGAAGTTATAAAAAATGCAAAGACGAAAAAAATAAAAGTCGTAAGCGAATTGGAGTTTGCTTCCTGGTTTTGCAAAGGAACTGTAATTGGAATTACCGGCACAAATGGAAAAACAACCACAACAAGTTTATGTGGTCATGTATTCAACGAGTGCGGAGTAAAAACTTATGTTGCTGGAAATATCGGTCTGGCTTTTTCTGAAATTGCAGACCAAGTAAATGAGAATGAATTTGTTTCACTGGAGATTTCAAGTTTTCAGCTGGATCTGATTGACAAGTTTGCACCAAAAGTTGCAATGATATTAAACATAACTCCCGATCATCTTAACAGATATGAAAACAGTGTTGAAAAATATGCTTTATCAAAACAGCTGATTTACAAGAATCAAACTGAAAAAGATTTTTTGATTCTAGGCAATGATAGTGAGCTCTTAACTAAGCATTTACTTGAACATAAAAGCAAGACTTATTTGTTTTCAACTAAACAAAAAGTCAGTAACGGTTGCTGGTTAGATAATGACAGGGTTGTCTTCTCTGTAAATAATGTTGAACAATTTTCCTGCAAAGTTTCAGATATTTTTATTCGTGGTGAACATAATATTCAAAATGCCATGGCTGTTATTATCGCCGCAAAGATTTTTGATTTTGATAATGAAAAAATTGTAAACGCATTGCAAACCTTTAAGGGTGTTGAGCATCGTTTGGAATTTGTTAAAGAGATTGAAGGTATAAAGTTTATAAATGATTCTAAGGCAACCAATATTGATTCAGTAATAGTTGCTCTTAAAAGTTTTGATGAACCAATATTTTTAATTCTTGGCGGGCTTGATAAAGGTAATGATTATTCAACCATAGAGGACTTGGTAATTCAGAAAGTAAAAAAGATTTATGCGATTGGTTCTTCTGCTGAAAAAATATTTAACTATTTCCACAACAAAGTGAAAACAGAAATAAGAAAAGATCTTGAAGAGGTTGTAGCTTCAGCTCTTAGTGAAGCTCGCGCAGGAGATATAGTTCTGCTTTCACCGGCTTGTGCAAGTTTTGATATGTTTGAAAACTACGAACATCGTGGTAGAGTTTTTAAGGAGATTGTAAACAAAATATGAAAAAGTTAGCATTTACAGTTTTCTTTGATACCTTAATACTAATTTGTATTGGATTAGTTATAGTATTAACAGCAAGCAGCACAATAAGTGCTATAAAATTCTCCGATAGTTTGTATTTATTTAATTTGCATTTAATCAGAGTTCTGATTGCATTTGCTGTATTGATTGTTTTCAGTTTTATTCCATATGAAATATATAAATCAATAAGTAAACCGATGATACTGATTTCTGTTGTACTGTTAGTTTATACTCTGATATTCGCACCTGAAATTAAAGGAGCCGGAAGATGGCTCAGCATTGGAGGAATTACTTTTCAACCGGCTGATATAGCTAAACTTGTTCTGATAATACATCTCGCAGCAATGCTTGAAAGAAAATCAGACTATCTTGATGATTTTAATAATGCTTTTATGCCAATGTTCATCTGGGTAATGATTACTTCAGGATTAATTTTAATACAACCAAATATCAGTAACGGTCTTTTGATCATTACAATTGCATTAACCATAATGTTTGTCGGAGGAGTAAAATTCAAACACATCTTTTTATCCTCTTTAGCTATGGTTCTATCTGGTGGTGCAATTGCAATGATATTCTCACATTCAAGACAAAGAATTTTATCATTCGTCAATTCAGTTATAAATGGCGGTGATATGAATCTTCAGGTTAAACAAGCCTTGGTAAGTCTTGGCAGCGGTGGATTTTTCGGAGTTGGAATCGGTAACAGTCAGCAAAATAATTTATTTCTACCCGAAGCTTATGGCGATTTCATTTTTGCTATTCTTGGTGAGCAGTTAGGATTTATCGGTTCAGTAATGGTGATCTTTTTCTATCTCGTCCTTTTCATTTCCGGAATTTTAATAGCTAAGAAAGCGCAGGATAAATTCGGTCAGTTACTTGCTTTCGGAATTACTTTCTCGATTGCTATTTATGCTTTTGTTAATATTGCAGTTGCAACGGGAACATTTCCAACGACAGGTTTACCACTACCGTTTATCAGTTATGGCGGAACCTCAATAATTTTTCTGAGTATGGGAATTGGAATTCTGATAAACATTGCTGTTCTGAATTCTAAAAAATCAAAACAGACAAAAGTTATAGTTGATGAAAATAATCTTGCGGAGCAAAAAGTTTGAGCAACAGCAACACACCATATCGTTTTCTTTTTGCTGCCGGAGGAACTGGAGGTCATTTGTATCCAGCTGTTGCAGTTGCTGAAGAAATTAAAAAGTTAAAACCTGAGTCCGAAATTTTGTTTGTTGGAACTAAAGACAGAATTGAAGGAAGAGTTATTCCAAAACTTGGTTATAAATTCAAATCAATCTGGATAAAAGGTTTTGCAAGAAAATTTAATTGGTCAAACATTTTATTTCCATTAAGACTTGTAGTTTCAATGCTTCAGTCATTATTGATATCAATGAAGTTTAAACCTAAAGTCGCAATAGGAACAGGTGGATATGTTGCCGGACCATCAATCTGGGCTGCATCAGTTATGGGAGCAAAAATTATTCTGATGGAATCAAATAGTTATCCCGGCATTACAACCCGTTTGCTTGAAAGATATGCTGATGAGGTTCATTTGAGTTTTGATGCTTCCAAAAAATATTTAAGAAGACACAACATTCATAAAGTTACGGGAAATCCTGTCAGAGAAAATCTTGGAACAACAGATAAAGCTGAAGCAAAAAAATATTTTGGGCTTGATGAAAATAAAAAAACAATTTTAGTGCTTGGCGGAAGTCTCGGTGCATCATCAATTAATAATGCAATTGAAAAAAGTTTGAATACTATAATTGAAAATAACTTGCAATTGATCTGGCAAACAGGAAAAAATTATTACGAACGATATAAAAATCTTAATTTTGCAGCTGTTAAAATTTTTGACTTCGTTGAAGATATGAATAAAGCTTACTCAGCTTGCGATCTTCTTGTTGCGAGGGCTGGTGCTACAACAATTGCTGAGTTAACAGTATTAGGATTACCTGCAATATTAATTCCTTCTCCCAATGTTGCAGAAAATCATCAGTATCACAACGCAAAGGCTTTGGCTGATAATAATGCTGCTGTCCTGATTAAGGATGATGAATTAAATTCAAAACTGTTAGAAACAATTTTATCACTTATTAACGATTCGAATAAGTTGCGGGAAATTTCTGTTAATGCAAAAAGTTTAGCCAAGCCGGATGCGGCAAAACAAATTGCTCTGAGTGCAATTAAATATGCTCAAACAATATGACAGAAGAACAATTAAAAAATAAAAGTGTTTTCAGATATAATGTTTCGTTCTATTATCAGTCAACGATAATTTATTTTGTTGCATTTGCTCTTTATCTGATTATTCGTGGTCAGTTTGTTGAAGGTTATTACACAGTAATTACCAAAGATCCAATAATATATTTCTTTGGAATAATTGTTATAGTTTCTGTAGTTGCATTGATATATAACATTTATCGCAATCGTTATATCGAGTTTAATAATGAAGGAATTGCTTTCGGTGACAGATTTAAATCGAAAGTGATAAGAAAAGATCAGATAGTTGAAATAAAAATTTCTCGACGTGTTGAAAGAAGATTTCCTGGTTTGAAATTGGTAAGATTGAAATTAAAGAACAGAATCAGACCAATCATCATCAGACTATCTGATTATGAAAATGATGATGAGTTGATAAAAAGATTTTCTCAATTAAAAAATGAATTAAAAAATAATGTTTAAGAATATCAAAAAAGTTCACTTTGTTGGAATCGGCGGAATAGGAATGAGCGGCATTGCCGAAATTCTCTGGAATCAGGGTTTTGAAGTTTCCGGTTCAGATAAATCTCTTTCTGATGTTACAGACAGATTGGAAAAACTTGGAATAAAAGTTTATGAAGGACATTCTGCAGATAATCTTAAAGATGTTGATGTGCTTGTGTATTCTTCGGCAGTTACACCTGACAATCCCGAAGTTAAAACAGCCATAGAGAGAAAAATTCCTGTAATTAAAAGATCTGAAATGCTTGCTGAAACTATGAGGATGAAATACGGAATTGGGATTGCTGGAACTCACGGAAAGACAACAACAACTTCTATGGTGGGATTAACTTTAACCGAGGGAGGAATTGATCCTACAATAATTGTTGGTGGAAAACTTAGCAGTTTAGGAGGAACCAATGCAAGGCTTGGTAATGGTGATTTCATCGTAGTTGAAGCTGATGAATTCGACAGATCTTTTCTGAAACTTACTCCGACTATTGCTGCACTTACAACTTTGGAAAGCGACCATCTAGATACTTATAAAGATCTTGATGATATAAAATCTGCTTTCGTGGAGTTTGCAAGTAAAGTACCTTTTTATGGATTTGTAGTTCTTTGTCTTGATGAACCGGCATTGCAGGACATTATTCCACAGATAAATAAAAAAATTATAACATACGGAACTACAGCACAGGCAGATGTAAGAGCCATTGATATTACTCAGGATCAATTTCTTACAAGTTACTCAGTCAAATATTTCGGAAAAGATCTCGGTGAGATTACTCTGAAAGTTCCGGGTGAGCATAATGTTAAAAATTCTTTAGTTGCTGTTATTATCGGAGCTGAGTTGGGAATTGATTTCAAAATCATTAAAGAAGCTCTTGAATCATTTACAGGCGTTTACAGAAGATTTGAAGTAAAGTACAACAAACAAATTCTTGTTGTTGATGATTATGCACATCATCCGACAGAAACTTCTGCAACATTAAAAGCAATAAGAGCAGGTTGGGATAGAAGATTAGTCGCAGTTTTTCAACCTCACTTGTATTCAAGAACAAGAGATTTTTATCAGGAGTTTGGAAGATCGTTTCTTAACTCTGATGTTTTTGTTTGCACTGATGTTTATCCAGCTCGTGAAGAACCTATTCCTGGTGTAACAGGTGAACTGATTGCTGAAGCAACGAGAAAATTTGGACATAAAAATGTTCATTACATAGCTGATAAAAAAAATATTCCGGCTTTTCTGAATGATATAAAAAAAGAAGGTGATATAATCGTTACAATGGGCGCTGGTGACATCTGGAAATTTGGTGAGCAATTCGTTGAAATGTTGAATAAAAAATGAAAAGTGAATTTGGAAATTTCGCGGGATTAACTGTTTTCTCTTTAATACTGATAGTAATTCTTTACTTAGCTCTTTTTTTGTACAACAAAAAAGGGAAAGAAGAAATAAAAATGATTACATTACACGGAAATTCGCTCTTGACAAAAGAGCATTATCTGAAGTTTGCAGAATTAAATCAGACCGATGAATACTCTGATTTATCTCTCAACGGAATTAAGAACAGAATTGAAAAACATCCTTACATCTTCAAAGCAGAAGTTAAATCAGATGGAAGAGGAAATGTTGATATCAATATTAAAGAGAAAGAAATTTACGCTGTAATCATTCACAACAGTGAGCCGTATTTCATCACATCAGATTTTGAATTTATTAAAATACTTGAGTTCACCAGTTACAATGAAATTCCATTAATCAGTAATGCTAAAATTCCGGATAAAATTGTTCCGGGAATTGCAAACAAAAGCAGTGATATTATTCAGGCATTCAAAATTATTGATGCAGCAAGAATTACTGATCAGGATATTTCAAAACGTCTATCAGAAATCAATCTGAAATACGGTGGTGATGTTGTATTAACATTCAGCGGAATGAATTATCCTGTAATTTTTGGAAGAGGAAATGAAATTAAGAAAATGATTTATCTGAGTATTATGTGGGATAAAACGAAAGCTCTGGAGTTAGTTGGCGAAAATACTTCCTATATAGATTTAAGATTTTCAAATGAAGCATTCATTGGTAAAAAAACAGGATCAGGTTTAATCTAATGAAAAAAGAAATTATAGCAGGATTGGATTTAGGGACTACTAAGGTCTGTGCAGTAATAGCAGAAAAAATTCCTGAGAAAAATAAAATTGATATTCTCGGATTTGGTGTTGCACCTTCTGAAGGATTGCATAAAGGTTTGGTTGCAAACATTGGCAAAACTGCAGAAGCAATTAAAGCTGCAATGTCTCAGGCATCAAACCGTGCAGGAATTGAAATCAAAACAATTAATGTTGGAGTTGCTGGTGAACACATTACAAGCATAAGACACAGAAATTATGTTACTATCAATCGTGAAGAAAAAGAAATTACAAAAGAAGATCTTGATCGGCTTGAAGCTGATGTAAGAACAATCAGAATTCCGAGCGATAGACAAATTCTTCACATTATCCCTGAGGAATTTTCAGTTGATCATCAAGGTGGAATTGAAAATCCTATCGGAATGTCAGGTTCAAGACTCGAAGCAAGCAGTCACGTAGTTCTTGCATCAATTGCTGCAATCGAAAACATTAAAAAATCAGTCGAGCGGGCTGGATATCAGGTTCAGGATTATATTCTTCAACCGATCGCCTCAAGTGCTTCAGTACTTGATGAAAGTGAAAAAGATCTTGGCGTTGCTCTGTTGGATATTGGCGGTGGTACAACCGACATTGCAATTTATCATAAGAAATCAATCAAGCATACAAGAGTTATTGGTGTTGCAGGCAATCAGGTTACAAATGATATCCGGGAATCACTCGGAGTTATTACAGAGGAAGCTGAAAGATTGAAAAGAGAATATGGCTATGCAACTGAAGCTGCAATAATTAAAGATGAAGATATTCTGATTCGTGGAGTTGGCGCAAGAGGAAATACAAAAATTCCTATAAGCTTGCTAACTCAAATTATTTCATTAAGAATGAGAGAATTGTTCACATTAGTTGATAACGAAATAAGAGCAGCCGGTTTTAAATCAAAAATTAAAGCAGGAATAGTACTTACTGGCGGCGGTTCATTATTAAGAGGATGCCCGGAATTAGCAGAAGAGGTTTTTGGATTGCCAACAAGAATTGGAGTTCCTCAGGATTTAGGCGAAGGACTATCAAATGAAATTGAAAGTCCTGAGTTTGCTACTGTTGCAGGACTAATAAAAGGAATCCCTGGTGGTAAATCGAGTGAGTATCAGATTTTGATTAAAAAGAATTTACAGAAGTCTGATAACAAATTCAGACAGCTGTTCAAAAAAGTTCAGGAATTTTTTAACGAATTATAAAACTATAGTAGGAGGGCCTTATGGCGCGCTTTGCAACTATCGATAGAGAAAAACCAATGTCTGCCGTACTGAAAGTTGTCGGTGTTGGCGGAGGCGGTTGTAATGCAATTGAAAGTATGATTGCAAGAGGTTTAACCGGTGTTGAATACATTGCAGTTAACACTGATGCGCAGGTATTAGCTAGCAGTAGTGCTACACATAAAGTTCAATGCGGAACAACAATTACCCGAGGACTTGGTGCTGGCGCTGATCCCAATATCGGTAGAAAAGCTGTTGAGGAAGATCGCGAGTTGATCGCTGAAGTTCTTAGCGGCAGTGATATGGTTTTTATTACCGCAGGGATGGGCGGCGGAACCGGTACAGGTGGAGCACCGGTTATTGCATCAATCGCAAAAAGTATCGGCGCGCTTGTGGTAGGTATTGTTACTAAACCTTTCCGTTGGGAAGGTAAACTTAGAATGATGAATGCTGAAAAAGGTATTCAGGAATTAAGACAACATGTTGATTCACTCATTGTAATTCCAAATGAAAGACTTCTTACAATCCTTGATAAAAATACAAATGCATTTGCTGCTTTCGACAAACCAAACGAAGTGCTTTACGAAGCTACTCGTGGTATTGCTGATATTATTACTATTGAAGGATTGATTAATGTTGATTTTGCTGATGTTCGCGCAGTTATGAATCAAAGCGGCGAGGCATTGATGGGATGTGGAATTGCTAGCGGTGAAAATCGTGCAATTGAAGCTGCACAGAAAGCTATTTCAAGTCCATTACTTGAAGGTGTTAGCATAAAAGGTGCAAAGAGCGTTCTTGTGAATGTTACCGGTTCAAGTAATATGACAATGCAGGAAATTAATGAAGGTAACAATGTAATCTTCGATGCAGCCGGTGAAGAAGCTAATGTAATCTTTGGTGTTGTTAAGAAGGAAGAAATGAATGATTACATTTCATACACAGTTATTGCAACCGGATTTAATTCTGCCAAATCGTTCTCAGCAACTAAGTCTTCGACAAGTACAGTTAAAAAGAAGGGAAGTCTTTCGGATAATTTCAGAAGCGGTTTTATGCCTTCAATTTTTGATGCTGATAATATCGATAAATCAGATTTAGATACGCCAACTATTTTAAGGGTGAATTCTCCGAAAGCACAATTAGATGATGATGAGGAAGAAGTTAAAGAAACTCCAAGTGGATTTTCAATTGATGCTTCAAGATATTCTTGGTCAAAACAAAAAGCTGAAAGAAAAGATGATTCTGATGATGACGATGAAAGCTCTTCTTTTCTGAGAATGATTATGGATTAATTTTCGGATGAGAGAGCATAAAGGTAAAGTTAGAAATTCAATTGAGAGAAATGCTCTCTCATTAACGGAAGAATTGTCGCTAATCAGTAAAGAGAGTTCTGATAAACACAATCAACAACTTCATGAAATCGTTCTTAAAAAGCAGAAGATCATAATCTATCTTTCGATAGTTTATACAGTAATAGTAATAGGTAGTATCATCTATCTGATTTTTCTGAAGTAAATTTTGATGCGGAGTTTTTGACTTATTACCTATTCGTCAATAGGTCTTGCTTCAATCATTACATTGCCATCGTAATCGCGAACAACAATTATTCTGTTCGGACGGCAGCATATTCTGCAATCCTCAACAAAATCCTGTTTGCCCTCAATCGTTAAATCAACCCATACAGAATTATCAACTCCGCAATACTGACAAGTCCATTCTAAAACATCATCGGTTTGCATAAATCACCAAAAATTTCTACCGTTAATTAGCTAATAAACTTTTTAAAAATCAATTCTTTTCGTCGCATAAAATTTTCTCCCGCTACTTTTTTGTTCACTTGCCTTTTAGTTTAAAAAATATTAAATAGTGTGCAAGTGAACACTATTTTATTTAAAATGAACAAATCAAATTTTTTTACATATAAACCGCCTAAAGAATGGCGCAGCGGATTGAATGTCCGAACAATATATCCGCCCATTCCAAGAAACACAGATGGAGTTGACTTTGATATTTATGACTTTGAAATGTTATTTAATGACAAACCAACAAATGATTTGATAAGAACAGGAAAAACTATCGGATGCTTTTATATTGAATCGCCCGGAATGCGTTCACTTCTTAAGCGCCTTGATGTTCACACTTTTGAATTACTTACAGCAGCAAGTTCTATCATACGTCCCGGTGTTGCCGAAAGCGGAATGATGCAGGAGTTTATTGCGCGTCATAAAGATCCTTCGCGCCGGAAATATTTTATTGCTGAAATGGGAAATCTGCTGTCTGAAACTTATGGTATAATGATTTATCAGGAAGATGTAATAAAAGTTGCACATCAGATTGCAGGATTAGGTCTTGAAGAAGCTGATTTGCTTCGCCGGGCAATGAGTGGTAAAATGCGTTCGCATTCAGCAATGGAAAAAATAAAAGATAAATTTTTTATCAGTTGCAAACGAAAAGGATACGATGACTATCAGACAAAAGAATTATGGCGGCAGATTGAATCTTTTGCCGGTTACTCATTTTGTAAAGCTCACAGCGCATCATTTGCATTACTTTCTTATCAGGTTGCTTTTCTTAAGGCACATTATCCTGCCGAATTTCTGGCGGCTGTTTTAAGCAATGGCGGAGGATTTTATTCTCCTGCAGTTTATGTGTGGGAGGCTGTTCGCTGCGGAATAAAAGTGAAGCTGCCTTCAATCAATCACAGTATGTATGAATACACCGGAAGCGGAAATGAAATTCGTATTGGACTTATGGCTGTTAAAAATCTTTCTTCGAACACAATTCATAAAATTGTTGATGAAAGAAATAAACACGGTGAATACAAATCACTTGCTGATTTTCTGGTAAGAACAAAAACCGGATTTGAAGAATCATCAATTCTGATTAAATGCGGCGCAATGGGATGTTTGAAAAAAACACGACCGGCTTTACTTCGTTTGCTGGATATTTATATAAACAAGAGAAAACTTCTTCAGGAAAGTTATAACGATCTTTTTATTAGTGAGTCATTTGCTCTTGAAAATGAAATTGATACTCAACAGAATTTTTCTCTTGAAGAAATCTGTAAGCAGGAATATGAAACTTTTGGTTACATGGTTACACGACATCCTTTGCACTTTTACAAAAATTTTATTGATGATAAATCAGTAACTAAAGCTGCTCAGATGCCGCAGAAAAAAGGCAGGTATGTTAAAATGATCGGATGGTATATGACTTCGAAAAGAATTAAAACAAAAAGCGGAGAGATAATGAAATTTCTTTCGCTCGAAGATTTAACAGGAACATTCGAAGCAGTAATCTTTCCTAAAGTTTATATGCAATATGCCGAACTTACTTCATCAATGGGACCTTATGTTGTTGAAGGCATAATTGATGAGAATGATCATACCAATCTGATTGTTAAAAAACTCGCAGTACTTTCTTCTCAGACCGCAAAATCCGAAATGCAGAAAGATGGTGTTGAAAACACTTACTTCGGTGATGTTGAAAAAATTTCGGAAGATGAGTTCCGGATAGCAGAAGTGCTTGATCAGGAAAAACTGCGGATTGCCTATCTTGGCTGAGTTATTTCATATTAACAAACTGCGTAGGAAAATCGAGATCGGCTTCCTTTATCATCTTAATCACTGCCTGAAGATCATCAATCTTTGGTCCTGTAACTCTTACTTGCTCATCCTGAATCTGAGCATTCACTTTCAACTTCGAGTCTTTAATCATATTAACAATTTTTTTTGCATTGTCTTTAGAAATACCGGATTGAAGATTAATAATTTGTTTCAACCTTCCGCCTGCAGCTTGTTCCGGTTCGTTAAGCTTCAAAGCCTTAATTGAAATTCCTCTTCTTATAAATTTTGTCTGAAGAATATCAATACTTTGTTTAAGCGAGTAATCGTCTTTTGTGTTAATTGTGAGAAGCTTGTCTTTTTTATTCAGCTCAATTGTCGTGTTCGAATCCTTTAAATCATAGCGTTGATGAATTTCTTTAAGTGCCTGATTGATGGCATTATCTACTTCCTGCATGTCAATTTCAGAAACAATGTCGAATGAATGATTTTGTGCCATAAAACTCCATTAGAAAATTAGTTAGTCGGGGCGAGAGGATTTGAACCTCCGACCTCCTGGTCCCGAACCAGGCGCTCTAACCGGGCTGAGCCACGCCCCGAATGCAAATTCAATACATTATGAACAACTTTTTAGATTTCTGCAAGAAATTATTTTTACAATGCAAAGATAAGGTATAATAAAATAAATTTTAAGAAATCATGTTTGTTCTATTTACTTTATATCCAAATTAATTTATGTTTGACCAAGAAAAAAAATTAATTAACCTTTAAATCTATCCGGCGAGATGGATAAGGATGAAAAAATTGAAAACAAAAATTTTATTAAAAACAGAAGGACCTCAGAGGAAGTTTTTCCGATGAGGATTTTTTTTATATGAACATTAAAGCAAAACTGGTTGACAAAGAAGGATTGGACAGAATCCTTACAAGAATAGCTCATGAAATTCTTGAAAAAAACAAAGGCTCGAAAAATCTTGTCCTTATAGGGATGAGAACGCGTGGAGAGTTTCTTGCAAAAAGATTGCAGCAGAAAATAAAAGATATTGATGGTGTTGAACTTCCATTCGGAGTGCTGGATGTAACTCTCTATCGTGATGATTTCCGGACAAGATTAAAACAACCTCAGGTCTCTGTTTCTGACATCACTTTTGATATAAATGAAAAGGATGTGATTCTGGTTGATGATGTTCTTTACACTGGCAGAACTGTTCGCTCAGCACTGAATGCACTTATGGATTTCGGAAGACCAAGCTCTATTCAACTTTGTATATTAGTTGACAGAGGTCATCGCGAATTACCAATCAGAGCAGACTATGTGGGTAAGAACATTCCGACTTCATTAAATGAAGAAATTAAATTAAAAGTTGAAGAGTACGATGGCGAAGATGCTATCTACTTAGTTGAAGCAGAAAAAAAATAATTGGATAAATTATGCCGCTATCAAGCAGACATTTACTAGGATTACAAGGGGTTCCAAAAGAAGATATTCAACTTATTCTCGATACAGCTATAACATTTCGTGAAGTGCTCGAACGCCCCATAAAAAGAGTTCCAACTTTACAAGGGAAAACAATTGTAAACCTGTTTTACGAAAGTTCCACGAGAACGAGAATTTCCTTTGAACTCGCAGAAAAAAGACTTTCAGCTGATGCAATAAATTTTGCTGTATCAACAAGCAGTGTTAATAAAGGAGAATCTTTGAAAGATACTGTAAGAAATATTGAAGCAATGAAAGTTGATATGGTTGTCATACGTCACGCTGCAGCTGGAACCCCTTTAATGCTGACAAAACTTTGCGATGCAAATATTATCAATGCAGGCGATGGAATTCACGAACATCCAACTCAGGCATTGCTGGATATGTATTCAATAAGAGAAAAAATTGGAAGATTGGAAGGACTAAAAGTTTGTATTGTTGGTGACATTGCACACAGCAGAGTTGCTCTTTCCAATATTTTCGGATTGAAAACAATGGGAGCCAAAGTTTCTGTTTGCGGTCCTTCAACAATGATTCCTAAATACATTCAGGATCTTGGTGTAGATGTTATTTATAACATTGATGAAGCAATTCAGGAAAATGATGTTCTGAATGTTTTGAGAATTCAGTTAGAAAGAAAAGCACGCGAATATTTCCCTTCTATAAGAGAATATATCAAATACTTTGGAATAACTTCTGAAAGATTAGAGAAGAATAAAAAAGACATTCTCATACTTCATCCGGGACCAATTAACAGAGGTGTTGAGCTTTCATCAGATGTTGCTGATGGCCCTTATCAAATTATCCTCCAGCAAGTAACTAATGGTGTTGCTGTAAGGATGGCAGTATTGTATTTATTAGGAACTTTAAACTAAGAGTTGTTATGAAATTACTTTTAAAGAATGCCACAGTATTAAATCCGGTTCAAAATCTAAATGAAAAAAATTTTGACATTTTAATTGAAAACGGAACAATTGCTGAGGTAGGCAAAAATATTCAGCACGAATCAAGTGATGTTAAAGTTATTGATTTAACCGGAAAAATTATTACACCTGGATTTATTGATATTCATGTTCATCTTCGTGAACCTGGCAGAGAAGATGAAGAAACAGTTGAAACTGGTTGTAACGCTGCAGCTAATGGCGGATTTACTGCTGTAGCATGCATGCCAAATACAGAACCAGCGATTGATTCTGCAGAAGTTGTTGAGTTTATTAAAAAGCAGTCATTAAGTCATCTCGTTGATGTTTATCCTGTTGCTGCTGCATCATTGGGCAGAAAAGGTGAAGTGCTTTCACCAATGGCGGAATTGAAAGATTCGGGCGCAGTTGCTTTTTCAGATGATGGTGTTGCAATTAAATCTGCATCATTATTAAAAAGAGCCTTGGAATATTCACTTATGTTTGATTTACCAATAATTGAACATTGCGAAGATGATTCACTTGCAGGCGGTGCAATGAATGAAAGTTTTAACTCAACTCTACTTGGTTTACCGGCGATTCCCAATGTTGCCGAAGATTTAATTGTAATGCGAGATATTCTGCTTGCTGAATATACCGGCGGAAAGGTACATATTGCTCACATAAGCTCAGCCAATGCAGTTAATATGGTCAGAGAAGCAAAGAAAAAAGGTATTCGAGTAACTGCGGAAGTAACACCTCATCACTTTACGCTTACCGATGATGCTGTTAAAACTTATGATACAAATACTAAAATGAATCCTCCGCTAAGAACAAGAAAAGATGTTGATGAAATTATTGCGGGACTTAAAGATGGCACTATTGATTGTATTGCATCAGACCACGCACCTCATTCTATTGAAGAGAAAGAAATGGAATTTGAGTATGCCCCAAATGGAATTATTGGACTTGAAACTTCAATCGGTTTAGCTTTTACAGAACTTCTTCACAAAAAAATATTGTCTTTGGAAGAACTAGTTTTAAAGTATGCAATAAATCCCAGAAAAGTTTTGAACATCAATATTCCTTTAATTCAGAAAGGATTTAAAGCTGAGCTGACTATTCTTGATCCTGATTTGGTGTGGACAGTGGACAAAACTAAATTCTTATCTAAATCAAGGAATACTCCCTTCGATAAGCGACTTTTAACCGGAAAAGCAATCGGAGTAATAAATAATTGTAAAATGTTTTTCGATGGTAAATTCACATCTATCTGAAAAATTATAATTAATTATTCACTGATTGTATTTAGTTCAGTACACCAGTTAATTCAAAGCTTCTCTTTGATTATTTTATGCCAACATTTCTATGGCACTTTAATTGGCATATCTCAAATGAAATTTTATTTGAGGTCTGCAATGAAAAAAATAGTTTTAACTTTTGTTTTATTACTTACAACATTCATCTTTACATCCTGTAATGTAAATGACAGCTATTATGAAGATTATACTCCACCAGCGCCTCCAACAGGAATTCAGGTTTTGAATGGTGACGGAAGAGTTGATATCTCTTGGAATAATAATCGTGAAAGTGACCTTGCTGGTTACAATGTTTATTACAGCTATTCATACAGTGGTAAATACACTCTCATTGGTTCAACACCCAATAATTATTTTATTGATTTTGGTGCAAGCAACGGTGAAAAATATTATTATGCTGTAACTGCTTACGATTTTAATGGCAATGAGAGTGATTTAAGTTACGATGTAGTTTATGCTGTTCCCAGACCTGAAGGATTCAACCAATCCATTTTCGATTACAGAAGATTTCCTTCAAATGCAGGTTATTCATTTTCAAAATACTCTGTTGTCCGTTATGATGATCAATCTGCTGATGTATTTTTTGAAAATTATCAGGGAACTTACTATTTGGTAGTTTGGGACGATACAGATATTCAGGATATGGGTTACACCAATGATATTTACGATATTCCTTATGCTCCAAGTTCTGGCTGGTCTCCTTCAAAAGATGTGATTGCAAAAGTCGGACATACTTATGTAATCTGGACATGGAACAATCACTTTGCTAAAATAAGAGTAAAGAATATTACACCGGACAGAATAGTTTTTGATTGGGCTTATCAGTTAGTTGAAGGTGAGCCAATACTTAAACCATCTGTAAAAGATGGACAAAGAAAAGAATTAAATAAATCTTCTCTGGAAAGATAGAAACTAAATTATTACTTTTGGGTGAGTCAAAATTTAAAACAAATTTTTGGCTCACTCACTTTTTTTATAATTATGAAAAAATCACTAATCATATTTTTTATCATTATTCTGAACCAAATCAGCTTCGGGCAGGAAACTTTTGTTCCTAAGTCTGATACAAAGAATTCAAATCAGATAATTTCTAATGTGTTTGAAGATATTGAGTCTTCAATCAGAGAAGGAAATGTTTCCAGAATTTCCAAGTATCTCGGCGCACAGACATATTTTAGTTTATCAAACGGTGTAAATGGTTACTACTCTCCAAATCAAGCTTACTATATTCTTGAGGATTATTTTAACATATACAAGGTAACAGCATTTAAGTTCAATCAGATTAATAAAGATAAATCAAATCCTTATGCAACCGGAACATTTGCTTTTGACAGCAAAGGGAAAAGAAGTACTGCAAAGGTTTATATATCTTTGAAAAAGATTGGCGATAAATGGTATATAACTCAACTAACGATTAACTGATGATTAATTGGCTTAGAAAAAAGTTTAAAGGCGATAGAAAATATTTCTCTATCGTCTTTTTTATTTTTTTAATTATTCCGGTTTCCGGAATAATTACAAATCATTTTATTGAATCAACTAAGGAAAATTGGTTTGATATTCTGACGAATAAAATTAATTATCTCCAAACTTCAATTACTTCTGATTTTAATAAAGAGCAAAAAGAATTAATCAATACAGTCTCTGAAATAAAATCGAAACTGCTTAAGAATCTATCGGATAGTGAAGAATCGTACAAAGCGTTTATAGAAATATTAAACGATAAAAATTTTGAAAAATATTCTCTTGAAATATTTGCCCCAAATGGTAAACTAATTGCCTGGAGTAAGTCTGTTATAATTAATCAGAATGAATTATTTCCACTGCCTGCACCACTTGGTGATATCTACTTTCTTGAGAAGCCGCTTGCATATTACTTGTCATTGATTGACACAATTCACATTGACTCCGACATATTTTATGTCACTGCAAGTTATCCTATCGAACTGAAATATACTCTAACAAATCCTTATTATAAGAACATCAATTTCTCGGATAAATGCAGTGAAAAATATTCAATCGAATGCATGATTGATTATAATCCATTTACTTCTCCAAGTAAAGATGGCAAGAAGTTTTCGTTTGAGTTATTAAATAACAATGAAAAGAAAATTGGACTTATAACTTTTAATAAACCAACTCTTGTTGCAGAACTGAACTCCATTCGGGAGATATCTGCTAACATACAGGCAATTCTTGTATTCATAGCTTTAATTTTAGTCGGCTATGGATTGAAGACTGATTATAAGAATCTTTATTCCTTAAAAATTAAATTTACTCTTTGGGTGCTTTATCTTACTATCGTTAGGGTTCTGATTTATTTGCTTGATATTCCTTCAAGATTAATTTCTGGTCCATTATCAGAACCAGCGAATTTCTCTTCAACTTTTGCTTTTGGTATTGTTAAATCGCCAATAGAATTTTTTGTTACAAATTTTTTCCTCGTGTTAATCGCTATTCAATTCTTCAGATATTCTTACAGATATCTGATAAATCGCGAATCAGGAAATCAAAGTCTGTTTCTGAAAATTTTTTCACTTTTACTAACTCCTCTCGTTTTTCTTTTGATACGCGGATTTGCCGCTTCTATCAGAAGCGTAATATTCGATTCAAAATTACGTTACTTCAAAGATCCGAATATTCTTCCTGATTTTACTTTGCTTTTGATGCATCTTAACATTTTGCTTATTGGATTTGCTGTAGTTGCTACAATATTAGGTTTAATGAACATCTTACTTAAACTGAATGGATTTAATTCTAAAGCACATAATTCAAAATTGTTATCTGTCGGTTATGCTTTAGTAACAGTTATTACTATTTCATTTTATTATTTAAGTAAAGAACCTCTGGTAAATTTTATAATTCTTATCATTTTTATTCTGACTATAATTTGGGTGAATTACCAAACAATAATTAAAAGCCTTAATTCAGTATTCAATTATGTTTTGATTTTGCTGATTGGTTCAATCTTTTCAATCATATTACTAAATTATTTTAACTCAAAACTCGAGAAAGAATCTCTCAAAACCACTGCATACGAATTAAACAGAATAGATGAAAGTCTAATCAAATTTTATCTGGTAGATCTTATTAATCAATCATTAACTGATCCTCAGGTAATATCATCTTTTTCAAGAAGAGATTTGAATTTAGATGCTCTGGCTTTTATTCAATGGTCCAAAAGTATTTTGCAGCGCGAATCAATGAATTCTTTCTTAGCATTTTATGACAGGTTTGGGAACAAATCAGGAAGTTTTGAAATAGGCCTTTCTCCAAAAGATAAAATTGTTCCTTCAAAAATATCATCAGCAGACGAAGTAATCTTTTCTGATGAATCAAAAAATCCTGTTGAGAAAAATCTTGTTGCTGTTAAGAGAATTTATGAATTGGGAATTCCGCGAGGATTCATATCTGCAGGAATAAATTTTAACATATCAAAATTAGCTGCTTCGGAGTTTCCTGATTTTATAGAATCAAATCTTTCCATACTTAATCAGGTTGTTAACATCAAGCAGTTGAAGATATTTCTATTTGTGAATGGAGAACTTGCTCAGGTTTATGGTGATGTTTTTCCATCAAGAGAACAAATCAAATTAATGCTTAGTAGTAAGCTTGACAGCACATTTAACGATGGCTGGCTAAAAATTAATTTTAACGGTGAAAACTATGAAACTTATTTGTTGAAGACTACTAATAATGGAAACGAATTTCTTACAGCAATTTCTGTGGCTGATAAAGAGTTTAGCTGGAATTTATTTAATTTTTTCAAAGTGTTTTTCGTTCACGCTTTATTCATTTTGATTGTGTTTATTGTTCTTTTTATAATCAGAATTGGCTCAATCAATTATACATTTAAAACCAAATTGTTATTCGCTTTTCTTCTTGTATCAATAATACCTGTCATTCTATTAGCAATTTACAATCGTCAGATTGTTGAGGAGCGCTCTAAAGAAAGTATTTTCAATGAGCTTAAACAAAGAGCTGATTATGTTCAGAATCATATTCAAAGTCAATTGATTAAAACAAAAAACCGAACGATTCCTCAAGCAGCTCTAAACGCCTCGAATGAATTGAAAATTTCTTTTATTCTTTTTGATGGGACAGAACAAATATTTAATTCAAACGAAAATTATCTTCGCATTGGTTTGCTCGATAAAAAGCTAAACTCTGATGCTTACTACAATCTGCATTATCTGAGACTAAAAGAATTTTTAAGCAAAGAGAATATCAATGAATACTTTTATGATTCATATTATCGTCAGATAAATTTAGGTAATAAAGAATTTATTCTTGCTGTTAATGATGCATTCAATAAAATAAAAATTCCTTTCTCGACTACTGAAATTGATGTCGTGATATTCGGCATATATTCATTTGCTGTGCTGTTAATTGTTCTGTTCAGTACAATTTTTGCTAATCAGATTTCGTTGCCGATACAAAAACTTACAAAAGCTACTGAAGCCGTGGGAAAAGGAGATTTGAGTGTTCAGATTGAACACAAAGCAAAAGGTGAATTGAAAGAATTGCTTGATGGTTTTAACCTAATGACTATGGAATTAAAACGCAATCAGATGGAGCTTGCTGAACTTGAACGAGAATCGGCATGGAAAGAAATGGCTAAGCAAGTTGCTCACGAAATTAAAAATCCTCTCACGCCAATGAAGTTAGCCATTCAACAGTTGATAATAGCTTATAAAGATAAACGCGGTGATTTTGATAAATTGTTTGATAAAGTTTCTAATACAATTCTTACACAGATTGATAATCTTAGTCAGATTGCTTCAGAGTTCAGTCGTTTTGCAAAAATGCCAAGCTTAAAAATTGAAATAGTCGACTTGATCAAAATTCTAAATGAAACGGTAAATATTTTTATCAACGAAAAAGCTAAAATAATCATTCAAACAAATTTGGCTGAAGCACTTATTGAAGCAGATGCAAATCAATTAAGCAGAATGTTTATCAATTTTATAAGAAATTCAATTCAGGCAAATGCAAGTAAAATTATTTTTACTATTAGTCGGATTGGAAATGAATATGAAATATTAATTTCTGACAATGGAACAGGAATAGCAGAAGAGTTTCGTGATAAAATATTTAATGAGAATTTTACAACTAAATCTCATGGAATGGGATTAGGTTTAAGCATCGCAAAAAGATTTATAGAAAATATTAACGGAAAAATTATTTTAGATTCTTCATCAGAAAAAGGAACAACATTTAAGGTAATAATACCAGCTTATGACAAATTCTGAACTGTTAACTCCACATCAGAAAAGAGCTGTACTGCTCGATGATCATCTTGCATTAACCGCAAATGCTGGTTCTGGAAAAACTTTTGTTTTAAGCAGAAAATATCTTGAAGCCGCTATCAAACTTGATGGTAAAGTTACTTCAATTGCAGCCATAACTTTTACTGAAAAAGCTGCAAGTGAGTTGTACCAAAAAATTTCGGAGCTTACTGAAAAGGAAATTGAAAAATCAGACGATCAAGAAAGAATTAAAGTACTTGAGAAGATCAGAAGAAACCTTGTTTCAGCTTACATCTCTACAATTCATTCTTTCTGTATTGATATTTTGCGTGAATTTCCGGTTGAAGCAGGAATTGATGCAAACTTTACTCCAATAGATCAGTCACTTGCAAATGAACTGCTTGAGTTAGCGGTTGAAGAAACAATTGATGAAGCATATAACAATCCTGAGCTTTCTGATTTAGTAAAAAATCTTATCAGATATTTTTCCAGAAAATCAATTCTTCAAAGAGAATTGATTAATTTAATCCAGGACAGAAAAAATGTAGCAAAATTAAAAGAAGATATTTATTCGAAATCTGATGATGAAATAATTCAGCATTTCAAAAACTTTTTCAATAATACATTAAGTGAAATCTGGAATTTCTATGAAAAAGATTTTTTGAAAGCGGTAAAGAAGGTTAACAATAAAGTTCTGAATGATAATCCCAAAAGTGAGTATTCACTCAATATAAAATTTATTATGGATGAATTCGAACAGGACAGAAATCTGTTTAAACTTCTTCATAACCTTAGACCGCAGATTTTAACTAACTCCGGTACAGTTAGAAAACAAAAATATCTTGCAAAAGATTTGGGTGAGTCAGTGTGGCAGGAAGTTCTTTTTGTAGAAAGGATTTTTGATGAACTAAAATTTTTCTCCGAGATTGAAAACGAAGATAAATATCCTGAACTTATTTCATTAGGAAGAGATTTGCTTAAGCTGTTTGATAAATCACTTCAGTTATATGAATCAAAGAAGAAGGAACAATCTTATATTGATTTTGAAGACATACTTATTCACACAAAAGAACTTTTAAAAAATTCTGATGTTCAAACTTATCTTTGTAATAAATTTAAATATCTGATGGTTGATGAGTTTCAGGATACAAATGAACTTCAGTATGAAATCTTTCTGCCAATTCTCGATTACTTAAAATCCGGAAAACTTTTTATCGTTGGAGATGAGAAGCAAAGCATCTACAAATTCCGTGATGCTGAAATAGAAATATTTAATAAAACAAAAACTGATATTGTTCGTGAAAAAGATAAATCACACTTGATGGAGCTTCCGGATAGCTTCAGAATGAATGACGAAATCTGTCTTTTCACGAATTATGTTTTTGACAGATTATTTGCGAAGGACATTCCTCTATTCGGTGAATTGAAAAATGTTCCGATTGTTTGTGCGAAAAAAGAGAAAGAGAAAAAAAGTGAAATCGAATTTTTAATTTCACGAATAGATGAAGACGAACAATCTCAAGCTGAACTTGTTGCAAATAAGATAATTCAACTTGTGGCAACTGATGAATACAAATTCGGCGATATCACAATACTGTTCAGAAAAAGAAAATCTTTTGATGAACTTGAGGATGTTTTCATAAAGAAAAATATACCTTATTCAATAGTTGGCGGAAGAGGATTTTATCAACGACAGGTTATAAATGATATTCATAATTATCTGGCGTTTTTATTAAATCAGGAAAATGATGCTGCATTAGTCGGAATTTTGCGTTCACCTTTTTTTACTGTTTCAGATACAAAAATTTTTGAAATATCACTTAAGCCAGGAAAATCTTTCTTTGACAAATTAAAAAATTTCCCCAGTGACGAATACATAAACAAAATAGTAAATCTTCTTGAAACTCACATTCAATTAAGTTCATCGCTTCAAATAACTCAACTGATAACAAAGATTTATTCTGAAACAAATTATCTCGCCATAATTAAAAACAGGACTGATGGTGAACAGGAATTAGCAAACATAAAAAAGCTGATTTCACTTTCAAGAAATTTTGACAGCAAAGGATACAGAAATCTTTATGACTTTGTTAATTTTCTTGCAGATGCGATTAGCGGTGAAGAAGATGAACCACAGGCAGCAGTTAGCTCGACACAAAATGCAGTGCAGATGATGACTATTCATCAGGCAAAAGGTCTTGAGTTTCCTGTCGTGTTTATTTACAAAGCTGAGGATTACGGACAGTCAACAACAACTAAATCCAAATCAATTTTTGTAAATAAACATCTTGGTTTGTTGGCAAAAGTTCAGGACAAAACCAATCCTACCGGTGATTATATTCAATTACCAATTACCGCTCTTAATGATTTTATTGAAAAGAAAAAAAATATCGCTGAGATAAAGCGGCTACTATATGTTGCAGTTACCAGAGCAAAAGAAAAATTATACATAACTGCGGAATTGAAAAAAGACAAAGAACCACAGAAAGAATCATTTATTTATTTTTTCAAAGAAGCACTAAACTGTGATTTTGAAAATGAAATAGTCATAGAAGATGAATTAGATTATTTGATTAAATCTGAAGACAAATATTTTAATGAAAAGAAAAGTTTAAGAATTGAAATTCCTGTAATCAGAAGTTTGCAGATTGATAGTACAGTTCCATCAAAAGATGATTCGCAGAAAAACAATAAATATTTATTGGGAAAGTACCCTGAAAAAGAAAAAAGTCAGATTATTTCTGCTACGCGGGTTTCAATTTATGCTCAATGTCCTTTAAAATATCATCTGACTTACAATCTTGGTTTTGCCCTATTGAATAAAATGTTACCTCATTGGAAAGCTGCTACTACTTATGTAAATGATTATCAATTTGATGAAGAAAATTATAGCGATCAGCTCGTTGAACAGGAAGTTGAATCAAATTTGGTATTAAAGTCTTCAACCGTTCAATCTGAAAAAATCGGAGAACTGATTCATAAAATTTTGCAGCTGGAATTAAATGTGGATGAAGCTGTCTCATTTCTTAAAAGCCAATTAAAAGCTTCTCATTCAGACAAAAATCAAATTGAACAGACAATAATTTCTATTAAAGAAATACTTACAAACTTCAGGGCTTCAGAAGTTTTTGCTGAAATTTCCCATTACAAAAATTTCAGGAATGAATTTGAAATTTATCTCAAACAAAATTCCTACTTTCTACACGGAATAATTGATAAAATAATTTTCGAAAACAAGAAAATTTTAATTATAGATTATAAAACTGACGAAGTTGATGAGAAATCTGCATCACAGAAATTCAAAGAGTATTCAAATCAATTAAAATTTTATTTATATATTTCGTCACATTTATTTAAGGATTATGAAATATTTGAAGCCCGATTGATCTTTTTGAAGATGCCTGAATTGGATTTTAAGATTAAGTATTCAATTGAAAATATTTCAGAATTAAAAAAAGAAATTTCTGCTTTAATAGAGGGAATCGTATCAGGTTCATTTCCAAAAAATTTTGAACATTGTAATTATTGTCAGTTTTCAACTGCAGGAAATTGTATTGTTAACTAAAAGTATAAAGAAAGTTTTCTATGCAACGAAATCAAACTATTATAAGAGACATTCAGGCGATTGAAAAAGATATAAATGAAGCATTCTCAGGTGTTGCTTCTATGCTTCTTGATTCGGATAAAATTTATCAGGTTCCTACGAACTTTGTTTATCTGGATAAAAATATTTTTGTTTATCTGGATAAAAATGAAGAAGTGTTTGAAAGTATTAAATTCAATAGTCCGGCAAGCTTTTCAATTATAAAAACAGAGAAGCAAGGTGGCAAAGAAATTACTTATCGCTCAAAATCTGTTACAATAAACGGTGAGATAAGAATAGTGGATGAACCGAAAGTTATTGAACAGATAAAAGAGAATTACAGAAAAAAATATTCTCCAAGAATATCATTTGACGATTACCAGATTCCTGAAAATCTTATTCTTTGCATAATTGATACTTTGGAAATAAAAGCTGTTATAGAAGAAGGTAATTAATTTTTATAATCAGCCGCGAGGTTAATATTGCTAAATTATGTATGGCTCGCATTAATTCTGCTTGGCTTTGCTTCAGCAGTTTACCTTGATGTATCTGACATCTCATCTAATAAATTCCGGAATAATGATCAACTTGAATGTTCAGTCGAGATCCCTGAAAAATTTCAGAATGAGCAAACATTCGAAACAAAAATTTTAATCAGTAAAAATTCTTTCCAGAAATTTTATAATCAGTCAGTTGAAAACGATTTAATAGTTCCCGTAAAACTCACACGAACAAACCAGAAAAATTTATTTACTGCTTTTATAAAAACCGATAATTCTACTCCGGAATTGTGGAAAGAAATTGCAGCAGCTACAGGAAAAGAAGATGATATTATCGGAAAGATTAAAATTACTTCAACAACTGACTCAATAAACTTTTCAGCTTTTATTGTACTTGAATCGGTAAGCTTTGTCTTTCTTAAAAAAGTAACTAATGAAGCAATCAAAATTGCAGGAACTGCAGTCGAAATTGCGCTTGGGTTAATTGGACTAATGGCAATGTGGCTCGGAGTAATGAAAGTTGCCGAGGATGCAGGGCTAATAAAAATTATCGCGAATTTTATAAAGCCAGTTACAAAAAAAATCTTTCCTGAAATTCCTGCAGATCATCCTGCAATAGGTTCTATGGTTATGAACATTTCTGCAAATATGCTTGGACTTGGTAATGCTGCAACTCCATTCGGATTAAAGGCAATGGAAGAACTTGATTCTCTAAATCCAAATAAAGGAACAGCAACAAATTCTATGATTACTTTTCTGGCAATAAATACAGCCGGATTAACATTAATTCCTGCTACAGCAATTGCAGTTCGTGCCGCTGCCGGAAGCTCTGATCCTACAATTATCATTGGAACTACAATGTTTGCTGCTTTTTGTGCAACCTTAACCGGCTTAACTACAGCAAAATTGTTTCATCTTATTTCTGCTGGCAAAGAAAAGTTTGTTGAAACAATTAAAAGAAATCTGAAGAAAATATTTACAGTAATATTTGTACTGGTTTTGATTTCAATTTTGTTTTCAGTTGGTGCAATGAACATATTTTCATTTCTGTTCAACGAAACATCCTTTAATGTTTTCAAAAAAATAATTGAAATAATTTCTGTTATTGCCATTCCTGTTATAATTGTATCATTTATTGGATTCGGTGCATATAAAAAAGTTAAAGTTTATGAACAATTTGTTGAAGGTGCGAAGGAAGGATTTAATATTGCTGTAAGAATAATTCCTTATTTAGTTGCAATGCTAGTTGCGATAGCAATCTTTCGTGCCGGCGGCGCAATGAATAACTGGCTTGTACCAATTCTTAAACTTGTAACAGATCCGCTTGGAATGCCTGCAGAAGCTCTACCGATGGCTTTAATGCGTCCTCTTTCAGGCAGTGGTTCACTTGGAATTATGGCTGAAATAATGAAAGTACACGGACCAGATTCATTTATTGGAATTTTGGTTTCTACATTTTTCGGAAGCACTGAAACAACATTTTATGTACTTGCTGTTTACTTTGGTGCTGTTAATGTAAAGAACACAAGATATGCATTACCGGTTGGATTAATTGCAGATGTTGCCGGAATTCTTGCTGCACTTTTTATTGTAACTTTATTATATGGATAAGAAAAAAATTTTTATTACTTACGGAATTCCTGAAATTGGAATTAAACTTCTCCTCAAAAAAGGATACGAAGTTGAAGTTTATTCTAAAGAAAAATTAATTTCTAAACCTGAACTGATTAAAAAAGTCAAACAGGCTGATGCAGTTATTTCTTTGCTTACCGATAAAATTGATAGAGAAGTAATTGATGCAATGCAACGATGTAAGATTATTGCAAATTATGCTGTTGGCTTCAATAATATTGACATTGACTATGCAAAGAAAAAAGGAATTATTGTAACTAACACACCTGATGTACTTACAGATTCAACTGCTGATCTTACAATGGCATTAGTACTTGCTTGCCTCAGAAGATTTAATGAAGGCGAGAAAATGATGCGTAGCAATAAGTTCAAAGGATGGCGTCCGAAATTATTACTCGGTTATGAACTTAAAAATAAAATTTTTGGAATTGTTGGTATGGGAAGAATCGGATTTGCAGTTGCTAAAAGAGCTTTTGCATTCGGTTGTAAAATTGTTTACTACTCAAATAACAGGAATGATGAAGCGGAAAAATTATTTAATGCAAAAAGGATTTCACTACGAACTTTGATGAAAAACTCTGATGTTATATCACTGCACGTTCCTTTAACTTCCAAAACAAAAAATTTATTAAATGCTGAATTACTTTCTCTTATGAAACCATCTTCTGTTCTGATTAACACAGCAAGAGGAGAAGTGATTGATGAAAAGTTTCTTATCAGTTTATTAAAGCAGAAAAAAATTTTTGCAGCTGGTTTTGATGTCTATGAAAATGAGCCAAACATTAATCCTGAATTATTAAAACTTAAGAATGCAGTTCTTTTGCCACATTTAGGAAGTGCAACACATGAAGCAAGAAATGCAATGTCTGAGCTTGCAGCAAAGAATGTAATTGCAGTTTTATCAGGGAAAAAGCCATTAACTCCTGTAAATTAAGTACATCGCTGTTTTAACATTTATTATATTTACAAATAAAAATAAAAAGAATTAGCCATGAGATTCGGAATTCCAAAAGAAAACCAATTTGAAGAAAAACGAGTTGCATTAACACCTGCAGGAGTAGATGCACTTGTAAGAGCTGGTCACACTGTTTACATTCAAAGCGGTGCTGGTGAAGGAAGTCATTTTTCCGATGAGGAATTCAGAAAAACCGGTGCTCAAATTGTCTATTCTGCTGAAGAAGTTTTCGGAAGACCAGAAGTGGTTGTTAAAGTTGCACCACTTAGTGAACAGGAAGCTGAAATGCTTCAGGAAAATCAGATATTATTTTCATTTCTTCACCTTGCTGTTGGCAAACGGAAAGTGCTTGAAACATTATTGCGTAAGAAAATTACTGCTATTGGTTATGAGCTGATTGAACAGGATAGCAGATTGCCGGTTCTTCATTCTATGAGTGAAATTGCAGGACAACTTGCAATTCAGAATGCTGAACGACAACTTGAAACTTTTAGTAAGGGTGGACGAGGAATTCTATTAGGTGGAATAACAGGAGTTGCACCAGCTGCGGTTGTAATTCTTGGTGCTGGAGTTGTTGGTGTAACTGCCGCTGCAGCAGCGTTGGGAAGAGGCGCTCAGGTAATTGTTCTTGATAAGGATTTAAATCGTCTTCGTCAGATTGATGTAAATTTCAGAAAAAGAATTACTACTGTGGTTGCAAATCCATATACAATTTCACGAGGTGTTAAGTTCGCTGATGTGTTTATTGGTGCTGTACTTATTAAAGGGGAAAAAGCTCCGCATCTTGTTACTGAAGAGATGGTCAAACAAATGAAAAAAGGTGCGGTGATTGTTGATGTATCGATTGATCAGGGCGGTTGTGTTGAGACAAGTCACATTACAACACTTTCTGATCCCGTTTATATTATGCACGATGTTATTCACTATTGCGTTCCGAATATGCCAGCGCTTGTTTCAAGAACCGCAAGTTATGGCCTCAACAACGCTTCTTTGGAATATATAATGAATATTGCTGAAAATGGTTTGACCAATGCTTTACTTTCTGATGCAGGACTTGCAAAAGGAGTGTGTACACACAATGGTTATTGCTCAAACGAATCCATCGCTCACAATTTTAATATTGAATTCAGAAAATTACATTTATTCTCAACAAATTGATTATTAACTATGAGTATTACTATATGGCAACCGAAGAAGAAGTATCATATAAGCAATTTATACCAACGAATATTTTAAGAGTTTACAATAGCAAACTCGTCTCTGCAGATGAAGCAGTTAAACATATTAAATCTGGAGATAACATTGTTGTTCAGCCAGGTTGTGCTGCACCAATGGAATTAATCCGTGCTTTAGTCAGAAGAAAAGATGAACTTACTGATATTACAATTTATCACATTCTTATTGTTGGGGAATTACCTTACTTACAGCCGGGAATGGAAAAACATTTTAAGCACAAAGCATTTTTTATTGGTGCTAATTCCAGACAAGCTGTTAACGATGGCAGAGCTGAGTTCATTCCAATTTTTCTTTCAGAAGTTCCTTTATTATTCAAGTACGGTCAAATAAAATCCGATGTTGCGCTACTAAATGTTTCTCCGCCGGATGAACATGGATTTTGTAGTTATGGTGTTGATGTTGGAACAATCAAAACACCGGCAGAAAAATCTAAGCTGATTATTGCTCAGATTAATCGCCATCAACCAAGAACATTGGGCGATAGTTTTATTCATATCAACAAAATAAATTATATAGTTGAATATGATGAACCAATTCACGAGTTACCTCAGGTTGATCCCAATGCTACTAAAGATGAACTTGAAGTGTTCGATAAAATCGGAAGTTACATTGCTGATTTGGTAGAAGATGGTTCAACATTACAAATGGGTATTGGTGCAATTCCGGATTCAGTGATGAAATATCTACATAGCAAAAAAGATCTTGGTATTCACACCGAAATGTTTTCTGATGGAATTATTGAACTAGTTGAACAGGGAATTATCAACGGCGAAAAGAAAACACTTCATCCCGGAAAAATTATTGCAGGATTTGTTTTAGGAACACGCAGAGTTTATGACTTTATAGATAATAATCCGATAATTGAATTTCATCCACAGGAATATGTGAACGATCCTTTTATTATAGCCAAGAACAATAAAATGGTTGCTATAAATTCTGCGATTGAGGTTGATTTAACTGGCCAGGTTTGTTCAGATTCAATTGGAACAAAATTCTATAGTGGAATTGGTGGACAAGTTGATTTTATTCGTGGCGCAGCAAGATCTGAAGGAGGGAAACCGATTATTGCTTTACCATCGAGTACTAAAAACGGAACAATCAGCAGAATAGTTCCTGCGCTTAAACCAGGTGCCGGAGTTGTTACTTCCCGTGGTGATGTTCACTATGTAATTACCGAGTTTGGGGTTGCGGAACTTTTTGGCAAGTCAATTCAGGAACGGGCAAAAGCATTAATCAATATTGCGCATCCGAACTTCAGAGATGAGCTGACTAAATATGCCAAAGAAATTTTTCACATCTGAGTTTCAATGGTAGCAGTAATTGGAGATGTTCACGGTTGTTTTTATACTCTCACAAATCTGATTGAAAAAATTGAAGAGGAATTTCCTGAGACGGGGATTTATCTCGTTGGTGATTTGGTTGACAGAGGTAAGTATAGTTGTGAAGTTATGGATTTTATTGAGGAGAAAAAATTCAAATTCACCATTGGCAACCACGAATACATGTTTCTAAACTATTTTAGAAATCCGTCCTCCTTCTGGAAAGAAGCCTGGTTTAATAATGGTGCAGAAGCAACTCTTAAATCCTATGAAAACCGTTTTACAAGAATTGATAATCATCTTAAATTATTAGATGAAGCAACATTGTTTTATAATCTTGATGATTGCTTTATTTCACACGCCGGTATTTCTCAATTCTATTCCAATATCATTAAAGATGAAATAATTAATGACAAAGAAAAACTAAACGAAATTTTATCAAATGATTTATTGGAAGATTTTGGCGTTCTATGGTGTAGAGGTTCGTTAATGAATATTGGAAAACTTCAGGTTGTTGGACACACACGAATGTATGAACCAAAGTATGTCAAAGAAAAAAATGTTTTATATATTGATACAGGTGCAATCGGAGGGAATAAATTAAGTGCTGCAATCATCGAAAATAATAACATAATTAAGTTTATTTCTGTACCAACAAACAAAGGCGATATTTACTAAAATAATTTCGAAATATCTTCTATAGTAATTGTCATTAGTTCTTCATCCGAAACTACTTCCTGCTTGCTTAGTCGTGCTTCTTGATTAGTAATTGCTTTGAAAATTAAATCAAGTACTATTTTAGAATTTCCATTCTCCTGATTTAAAGAATACAAATCATTAAATATATCCAGTAGAAGTTGCCATGCACCTTCATCGAGCTGATAGCCATATTGCTGAGTAAAGTGTAAAGCAATTTCAAGCATCTCTCTCGGATTGTAGTTTTTGAAGTGAAAAGTGTTTGTGAAAAAATTTTTTAGTTCCGGATAGATATTCAGAATTCTATTTATTTCATCTTGTGTATCTGAAAGGATTAGTACGAATTTATCACTCGCTATTTTAAGCAAGCTTAATGTTATGTCAAAGAAATCTCTGATAAAGTTTTCCTCATTAGATATCAATTGACCAGCATTATTCAATAGAATTACTTTTCCTTCAAATTCATTCAGTAAAATTTCGGCAGATAATCTGCTTTCTTTAGGAAAATAATTTTTTATTGTAAGTCTGTCTAATTCAATTGGTGTACTATGGCTGATTAGTCCCAGATCAGAAAGAATATTTGCATAAATTTTTGCAACAGTGGATTTACCAGTTCCGGCAGTTCCGATAAATAAACCATGCAAATTACGCGGCAGCACATTTAATCCGCGCTCTTTTCTTATAGCAGCAACTTTTTCACTGTTAATAATTCTGATGATAGTTTGTTTTACCTCATTCAAGCCGGATAACATATCCAATTCATCAAGATGTTTTCTGATTGAAGAAGTATAATCACCACTTGAAGAAGCTTCTTTTGACTTTTCTAATTTTATGATATCGGTTATATCATCTTCATTAATAGTTCTGTTGAGATCATCATTTCTTCTATCGCGCGGAATATCTGCAATTCGAAGTAAATGTTTTCTCTGAATTATATCAAAGATATTTTTTAGTAATAATGTATTCGGCGGGTATTTTTCTTTATTACGATAAACATGAAAGAAAAATTTCCTTAGTAGCTCGGCACTATTTTCCGAAAGACTTAGTTTTTTATCTTTAATCATCGAAACGAAAATCTCAAGCAGTTCATCAGGTGTGTAATCATCAAAAGCAATTGTTTTACTGAAAAAATTTTTAAGGTAATGATATGCAGTAGGAATATTATACGGAAAGTTTAACGATGTCTCTGCTATAACAATAGTTTTACCAGCATCTGTCTGAAGTCTTTGAGAAATATTATTAGCAAATTCTGAAATGATAGATTGATGTAATGATTTATCAGAAAAAACAAAATCAAAATCCTTGATGAATAAAACACCGCCTTTTGCTTTATCAAATATTTTCTGTGTTCTATCGGCAGTTTGATAAATATCATTGCCAATAAATTGCCGCACATCGTATTCATAAAATTCATTCTTAGAAGTAATTCTTAATGCATAAAAAAGTTCAGATAGTAACTTTGCAGAGATGTTTTGTCCAGCAGAATTTTTCCCGACAAAAAGAAAATGATAGTTGAATTTCTCAGAAAGATTTTCATCCTCTTCCGAATAATATCTGGCAAGCTTTATAATTTCCGTTATTTCTCTTTTGAAATTATCTAATCCAATCAATTGATTAATCTTCTCACTAACTCTCTCAACATTTTTATTATCCGTATCTTTCGATGAAATTACATTGCCAAACTTTGCCAAAGCATTTCTGACATCTTCAATTTTAATTATGTTAAGAGGGAAGTTTGTTCTCTCTGATTCTGAAACTGCCTGATATCGTTTGCTCAGTTGAATCTTTGTCTCAGAAAATATTTTTCTGATTAATCTTGCGTTGCCAAAATATTCATCACGAATTTTATAGATTTCTGAAATCTGTTTTAATAAAAACTCTTCAGCAGAACTATCAAGTTCATATTCTTCCTTTGAAGCAAAGAGTTTGAAAATCTGAACAAGCTGTTCAGGAGCATAATCATCAAAATAAAAAGTATGAGTAAATCTTGATTTTAATCCCGGATTTGATTCAATGAATTCATTCATCAAATCAGGATAACCAGCCGCAATGACAATAAACTTTCCCTTAAAATCTTCCATTCGCTTCAGAAGAATGTCTATCGCTTCTTGTCCGAAATCAGATGAAGTGTTTGCTTTCTTTAACGAATAAGCTTCATCAATAAATAAAATACCACCAAGTGCCTCAGAAATAATTTTATCAGTCTTTAATGCAGTCTCACCAATGTACTGTCCAACTAAGCCAGCTCTGTCAACTTCAATAACATGACCGTTTTCTAATACTCCCATTGCCTTTAGAATTTTACCAAACAATCTTGCTACAGATGTTTTACCAGTTCCCGGATTACCTAAGAACAGACAGTGAAGCTCAAGTTTCTCATCAGTTTTTATTCCTTTCTTCTTTCTCTCGCTTATGAAATTAAGATAAGTCAGAAAATCGACTAAGGATTGTTTGAGATTGTCTAAACCGATGAATTCATATAATTCATTTAATAAATTTTCCAGTGATACAGAATCACTCTTGTGGAAAGTGTAAAGATCAACTGCAGCAGGTTGAGAAGTTTCAGACTTAAATAATTTTCCGGAAAAAGTTTCAGATTCAGAAGTTTCCAAATTAATTATTTCTGATTCACCAATTAAAAATTTTCTTGAGCAGATATTTTTATCATCAAAAATAATTTCAACTTTTCCTTCGCCTGATTTCCAGAATCCCGGTAATTCAGTACCCCAGCTTTGAACAAATTCAATCAATTCCCAATCTGATTTTAATTCAATCTGAAAATTATTTCTTCCGGTTTCTGTTTCATTCAAAAACCAGATGGCAGTGCCACTTACAATTTTATTTTCCAGTTTGAAAAAAGGATTCCGGAATATAAGTTCAATTGCTATGTAGGTTATATTATTTTCATCAAATTGAAGAAGATATTTTCTTTTACCTGAAGAGATACTGTCAGACAAATCAAAAAATCTTGCTGATAAAATTTCAATATCACTCTCAGGCGATCTCTTTAATTCAGTTTCAGAAATAATTTTTCTCAAGCTGACCGGTTTACTTTCTGAAGTCCTGAATTTTTTTATAATCTTGATTTTCTCAATGGCATCAATAAAAGCAGGATTGTTGAAATAAGTATTTTTCAAATCGTTCACAAGATGTTCTGCTTCTTTTATTCTGAATTGAGAAACAAGTGCAGAAAGGTGAAGTAATTTCAATTCATTTTTAATTTCACTATCCGAAATTTTACTTGTAAAAATTTTGTGAATAAAATTTGTAAACCAATAAAACCTTTGTTCATTTGATAGTTTACAAAGCTCAATAAAATATTTGATATCTTTTAGTGAAGCTTCTGAGTTTGCAGTTATATCTAAAGAAGTTTTTATTAATGTAAACAGAAGATTATTGTTTTCATCCTCAGGAAAAACTTTTGAAATTTCTTCAACCAATTCCAGAGCTTCAAAAAATCTTTCACTTGCAGAAAGAATATTCGCTTTAAGCGTCAATGCACGATTATCATTTTTCTCCCGGTTAGAAAGATAAAAGTTGCAATCAATTAATGCTCCATCATAAATACTCAGACGATAAAGAATTAAAGCTCTTTCGAGTCTTACCTCTGGTGAATTGGAAGAAAGTTCGACAGCATAATTTACAGTATCAAGTGCAAGAAAAGGATTAAAATTTTCCAGAAGAGAAATTGCAAATAAAGTTTGTGCATTAGGATTTTCAGGAAATGATTCTACTAATTTTTTGGAAGTTATTAAAGCAAGTTTATGTCTTTTAAGCTGAAGGTGTTCAGTAACTTCTTTTTCGATTTCAGAATAATTATTGGTCATTGTAAAAAAATCCAAATCAATCGTTCTGAATATAAGAAAAATCATTGATTGACATATAAATAAAAAAGGCGAGGAATTTACTCCTCGCCTTTTCCAACCAACCAACAATAAAGGAGCTATTAATAATCCATTCCGCCCATACCACCATGTGGCATAGCAGGAGCGGGTTCTTTTTCTTTCTTCTCGTATACAACGGCTTCTGTTGTAATGAGAAGAGAAGATACTGAAGCTGCATTTTCTAATGCAGTTCTGGTTACCTTAGTAGGATCTATTACTCCGGCTTTGATAAGGTTTTCGAATTGTTCTGTAGCGGCGTTAAATCCGAAATCATCTTTTCCTTCTTTAACTCTCTGCAGAACAACTGAACCTTCGAGACCAGCATTGTTAACTATTTGTCTTAATGGTTCTTCAAGAGCTTTCTGAACAATTCTAATTCCAGTTGTCTGATCTTCATTCTGACCTTCAAGTTTATCAAGAACAGGAATTGCACGAACTAATGCAACACCACCGCCAGCAACAATTCCTTCTTCAACTGCGGCTCGGGTAGCGTGTAAAGCATCTTCAACACGTGCTTTCTTTTCTTTCATTTCAACTTCAGTTGAAGCACCGATTTTTAATACTGCAACTCCACCTGAAAGTTTAGCCAATCTTTCCTGAAGTTTTTCTTTGTCGTAATCTGAAGTAGTCTTTTCTATCTGAGCTTTAATCTCGTTAATTCTCTTCTTAATCTCTTCAGGTTTGCCAGAACCTTCAACAATTGTTGTATTGTCTTTATCAACAACAACTTTCTTTGCAGTTCCGAGATATGAAATTGTAGCGTTCTCGAGTTTGAATCCTCTCTCTTCAGAAATTACAGTACCGTTTGTGAGAACTGCAATGTCTTCTAGCATAGCTTTTCTTCTGTCACCAAATCCAGGAGCTTTAACAGCGCATACTTTCAGTGTGCCACGAATCTTGTTAACAACGAGTGTAGCTAATGCTTCACCTTCAACTTCCTCGGCAATAATCAACAAAGCGCGACCTTGCTGAGCAACTTTTTCTAAAATCGGGAGAAGGTCTTTCATTGATGAGATTTTTTTGTCGTGAATTAAAATGTATGGGTCCTCAAGGACAGCTTCCATTGATTCTGCATCTGTAACAAAATAAGGTGAAAGATATCCACGATCGAATTGCATACCTTCAACAACTTCTAATGAAGTTTCAGTTCCTTTTGCCTCTTCAACAGTTATAACACCATCTTTGCCAACCTTTTCCATTGCATCTGCAATTAAATCACCAATTGATTTATCGTTATTAGCCGAGATTGAACCTACCTGCGCAATTTCGTTTCTACCCTCAACATCTTTACTGATTGATTTGAGATATTCAACAACTTTAGTTACTGCAAAGTCAATTCCTCTCTTGAGGTCCATAGGATTTGCACCAGCAGTAACATTTTTCAAACCTTCCCTGAAAATTGCCTGAGCTAAAACAGTTGCAGTGGTTGTTCCATCACCAGCTACATCGCTTGTTTTGCTGGCAACTTCACGAACCATCTGAGCTCCCATATTTTCAACAGGATCTTCAAGTTCAATTTCTTTTGCAACAGTAACACCATCTTTTGTTACAGTAGGTGCACCGAATTTTTTCTCAATAATTACATTACGACCTTTTGGTCCTAATGTAACTTTAACAGCATCAGCAAGTTTATCAACGCCGCTTTTTAATCCGGCGCGAGCTTCAGTGTTATATACTATTAGTTTTGCCATAATCTTTACCTCTTATTTTTCTTATTTATTGATAATTCCGAAAATATCACTTTCACGCATGATGAGATATTCCTCACCATCAATTGTTACTTCTGTACCGCTGTATTTACCATAAAGCACTCTATCGCCAACTTTAACTTCTGGTTTAATCAATTTTCCATCGTCGCTTGTTTTACCAGGACCAACTGCTACAACAGTTCCTTCAATTGGTTTTTCTTTTGCGGTATCTGGTAGTATAATTCCACCAGCAGTTTTCTCTTCTGCCTCTGCTGGTTTTACAACTACTCGGTCGGCTAAAGGTTTTATTTTAAAATCTGCCATTTTTAACTCCTTTATTTTTTTATGATTGTGATTAGCACTCTTAAAAAGCGAGTGCTAAAATATACTATTCGATGGATTTTGTCAAATATTCAGCTCGTAAAAGTTGTGATTTTCTTCAAAATTTGGATATTTTAACGAAAGAAATAATAATTTGATGATAATTCATAAATTGCTAAAGAAAGAATTAAAATTCCTTTTTAACACAATTAAACAACTCGATAGAAAAATTGTCACTATTTTTCTTTCTGTTGCAGTACTTCAAACAATTAGCTGGTATTTCACTTCTCGAAGATTTTTCAGGGAAAACTTATTCGATTTTGTAGCTACTTTTCGGGAACCATTTCTAATCGAATATTTATATTGGTTCGTTGGCGACTTCATAACCTTTGTTCTGCCTACGGTTCTGTTAATCAAATTCTTTTTTAAGGAGTCTATATCTGAATATGGTTTTAGAATAGGTGATTGGAAATTAGGTATAAAGTTCACACTTCTTTTTCTACTTATAATGATTCCGATAATCTGGTTTATATCTGCATCAAATGAGTTCAGCCAGAAATATCCACATCTTTCAACTGCTAAAGATTCTTTGAACATTCTTTTTATTTACGAAGCTGGAATGTTCATTTATATGATTGGCTGGGAATTTATCTGGCGAGGTTTTATGTTATTTGGTCTTGAAAAGAAATTTGGATATTACGCGATATTAATTCAAATGATTCCATTTGTAATTTTGCATAACGGAAAACCATTTATAGAAACCATTGGTGCAATTCCGGGTGGATTTGCTTTAGGTTTTCTTGCTTTAAGAACCAGATCATTTTATTATTGTGTTGCTGTTCATTTAGGTGTAATGTATTCAATTGATATAATTTCTGTTTTACGGTACCGAGCTAATGATTATGGAGTTGGTTTACAATCATTGTTAAATATTATCTTATCAATTTTTTAAGGAGATTTAAGATGAGGTTAGCTATAAATGTTGATCACATAGCAACATTAAGAAATGCACGTGGTGAAACTCAGCCGGATCCTGTTACAGCCGCATTGATTGCTGAGCAGGCAGGAGCAGATGGAATCGTTGTACATCTTCGCGAAGATAGAAGACATATTAACGAAAGAGATGTTAGACTTCTGAGAGAATTAGTTACTACCAAACTTGACCTCGAAATGGCTGCTACTGATGAGATAATTAATATTGCTTGCGATATTGGTCCTGAACTTGCGACTATTGTTCCGGAAAAAAGAATGGAACTAACAACAGAAGGCGGTATTAATGTAATTGATAATATTTCCCGTCTGAAAGATGCAATTTCGGAATTACATAATGCTGATATAGAAGTATCACTTTTTATAGAACCTGATATCAATCAAATTGATGCAGCTGCTGAGATTGGAAGTGATTTTATTGAAATTCACACTGGTGTATTTGCTAATTCTGCCTCTGAAGAAGAAATGTATGATGAACTGGACAGAATAAGAAGTGCTGCCAAGCACGCAAAAAAACTTGGATTGGGCGTAAATGCCGGGCATGGGCTGAATTATTTGAACATAAAAATCTTTAGAGAAATTAGTGAAATTGATGAAGTAAGTATTGGTCACGCAATTATAGCCAGAGCAGTTCTGGTCGGAATGAATCAAGCTGTTAAGGAGATGATAAATTTAATTAATTTTAGGTGATAATCTTTTTGAGCGAAAATTTTTCCTGATATTAAATATTTGCCTAATAATTTTTGAAAATTGCTTGTTTTGAGGTCTTAAAACAGTTAAATATTTATTTTTCAATAAATTAGTGTAACTTTTGATCGAAAAAAAATTTTTTGCATCAGACATTTTCCTATTGCTTTCTAATAAGTTGTAAATTATTTTTACAATGTCGCATGCAGAAGGTTAACCCCCAGACCTTTTGTATGGACAAACCCGATGGCTTCGGTCATCGGGTTCTTTATTTTTAAAGCAAAATTTGTAACCAGATAATTCCAAAAAGAAATGTAAGGATCGTAATCAGAATACCACTTTTTAGGTACTCAGTAAAACTTATTGTGACTCCGTGTCTTTTTGCAGATTCAGCAACTATTAAATTTGCTACTGAACCTAACAGAGTAAGATTGCCTGCAAAAGTAGATGACATTGCTAAAGCCAACCAATATATTTCATTATTTTGTAGAGGTTTTATCATCGGACTTAAAACCAAAACCGCCGGAACATTTGAAATCAAATTGCTTAACACCAACGAAATAATTGATAAATCCACTAATGAATTTCCACTGAACAACTCAAGTTTACCGCTATAATTTGGGGCGATAAGAATTTGATTTAGTAAATCAGTTATGATAAATAAACCGGAGAAAAAAACTAATAATGACCAATCAAGTTCAAGAAATACTCTTTCTGGTTTTATTCTTCTTGTAATTAAAAGTAATGCAGATGCTCCTAATGCTGAAAGGGCAATCGGCAATCCTGATAGAAAAGCTATTAACATTATTACCAAAACAATTGAACTTTTAATTAGCAGCGGTTTGAAAATTCGAGGTTGAAAATCATCTGACTCTAAAGTTGTTTTTACCCTGAATTCATTTCGATAAATAAGTACGATGATCATCCATACAATAATCAATCCGACCAAAGCGACTGGAAAAAGTTTAGTCATAAATTGTAAAAAACTAAGTCCTGAAAAAATACCGATTATCATGTTTTGTGGATTTCCAACAATGGTTGCAACACTGCCAACATTTGCCGAAGCAGCTAATGCAATCAGATAGGGAATAGGGTTTCTTTTCAATTTCATTACAACTTCAATCAAAAGAGGGGTGAACATAATTACGATAGTATCGTTCAGAAAAAGACTTGATAAGAATCCGGATGAGAAAATAATTAATGCAAGCAATTGCTGAGGTGTTTTTGCTATACGAATTATTCTATTAGCTATGATATTAAAAAATCCGGAAAGTCTAAGGTTAATATTCAAAACCATCATTGCAAACAAAAGCATAATTGTGTTTATATCTACAAGTTTTGCTGCTTGTTCAAGTGAGAGTTCATTAATTATTACTAACGCAGTTGCACCTACCAATGCAATCGTTGCTCTGTTCATCCTGAAGCCAGGATAACTGCCAATCGCAATTCCGATTAACGATAAGGCAATTACTATTAAACTTAAATAGAATTTTGTTTCATCTATCATTGGCGAAATATTATTGGGAAACTCCAAAACTCATATATCTTTGTTCAGTAATTTTAATTTACTTATTCAATTTACGAAAAAATAAATTTGGAGATAGATTAGTGAAAGGTAGTACCAACTCATCAAAAATTTTCAATAAGATTTTAGATTACATAGAAATTATCGGAAACAAATTACCTCATCCGGCAACTCTCTTTGCTTTGTTGGCAATAATTGTAGCAATTGCATCCTTAATAGGCGAATGGTTTTCGTTAAGTGCAATTCATCCAGCCGATGGTTCAAAAATAATTATTAAGAATCTTTTGTCTGGAGATGGAGTGAGATGGATTTATACTAATGTAGTTTACAACTTTGTGAATTTTCCTCCACTTGGATATGTACTTGCAGTTATGATTGGAATAGGTGTTGCCGAAGGATCTGGTTTATTCAATTCCATTATACGAGCATTGGTTTTGAAAGCACCAAAGAAACTAATTACAGGTGCAATTGTATTTGCAGGTGTTTTATCTCATCTGGCTTCCGAAGCTGGCTATGTTATTTTGATACCACTTGGTGCTGCTATTTATTATGCTTTAGGAAGGCATCCAATGGCAGGATTGGCAGCTGCTTTTTGTGGTGTAAGCGGTGGATTTGGTGCAAACTTTCTGATTGGTTCTATTGATCCGGTTCTTGCTGGCTTATCAGAATCAGCAGCAAATATTATTGATCCGAACATAAAAATAAATGCAGCAGTAAATTTCTATTTTATGTTTGTATCTGCTGTTATGATTGTATTTGTCGGGACCTGGATTACCGAAAAAATAGTTGAACCACGGTTAAAATCTTATGACGGCAATGCTGAAAAAATTTCAGTGGAGAAGATTTCTGATGAAGAAAAGAAAGGTTTAAAGTGGGCCGGTATTTCACTTTTTGTAATCATTGTACTACTATCTTTTACTATCATACCTGAAAACGGATTATTCCGGAATCCGAAGACAGGTGAAATTCTTCATTCACCATTTTTTGATGGAATAATTACAGGAATTTTAATTTTCTTTTTAGTTCCAGGTTTAGCTTATGGAATAGCAGTTAAGTCAATTAAAAATGACAAAGACTTTATGAAACACATCATAAAATCTATGTCAACTATGGCTACTTATATTGTGTTGGTATTTTTTGCAGCGCAGTTTGTTTACTTCTTCAGATATAGTAATCTGGGATTGATTATCGCAATTGATGGCGCAGCATTTTTGAAAAATATTGGCTTAACAGGAATTCCTTTACTTATTGCATTTGTTTTAGTGTCAGCATTTATAAATTTATTTATGGGAAGTGCTTCAGCTAAGTGGGCTATAATGGCACCAGTTTTTGTTCCAATGTTTATGCTTTTAGGTTATCATCCTGCTCTTACACAAGCTGCTTTTAGAATAGGTGATTCTGTAACTAATTTAATTACACCAATGATGAGTTACTTCGCTCTGATTGTTGCATTCGCTCAAAAGTACGATGAAAAATATGGAATAGGAACTATTATTTCGACAATGATTCCATATACAATCTTATTAACAATTTTTTGGGTATTGCTTTTAATTCTTTGGGTATTATTGGGGTTACCATTAGGGCCGGATGGAACACTCTACTTGTAATTTTTTTAATAGAACTTTAGAAAACTTAAAGTGAATTTCAGGTCACACTTCGTTAAACTTAGTGTGATATCTATTTAAAACTATTCATTCTTTTTAGAGTTATTATTATCACTAACTCAACAAATTTTCCCAACCTTCTTTACTCAGGTTTTTTGTTATTATGATTATTGAAATAACGATAACACCCAAATAGAGAATTGCTTCTGAATAATTTCCGAAAATTATTTTCCCGATTGCGAACAATGATGAGTAAACTAAAATTACTCCGGCAATCCAGTTTATGAACATTGAAGAGAAATTTTGTTTAGTTGGTGCGTCAGGAATTTTTTCTGAAATTCTCTTCCAAAGTTTTCCACCAGGATAAACTTTCTTATAAAATTCAATTAGTGTTTTTTCATCAGTAGGTTTTGTCAGAAAAGTTACTGTAAGCCATACTAATGTTGTAGTCGGAACAATAATAAATAATGTATTCGGAAATTCTTTTTGGTAAAACTTCAAAATCGGAAGGACAATAAATGGAGTTATCATAGCAGAGATTTCACTCCAGGCATTTACACGCCACCAGAACCATCTGATAATTAAAACCAATCCAACTCCTGCACCGCATTCAAGAATAAATTCCCACGCACCTGAAATTCTATTGATAAAAAGTGTAATCACAACAGAAATTACCATTAGTAAAAGAGTAACTACTCTTGAAATTAAAACATAATGTCTTTCAGTTTTATTCTTAAATAAAAATCTTCTGTAAAAATCATTTATGATATATGAAGTTCCCCAATTAAGCTGAGTTGCGATTGTACTCATATAAGCTGCAAAGAAGGCAGCAATCAATAATCCTTTTAATCCTGTGGGAAGAAAATCTTTCATAGCGTAAATGTAGCCGAGTCCTTTTTCATTTTGTGAAAGTTCAGGATAAAGCACTAAAGTTACCAGACCAACAATTATCCATGGCCAGGGTCTTAAAGCATAATGAGCAACCTGAAAAAATAATGTGGCAAAGAGAGAATGTTTTTCATTTTTTGCAGAGAGCATTCTTTGTACAACATAACCTCCGCCTCCTGGTTCTGCACCCGGATACCAACTTGCCCACCAGATAATTCCCACATAGGCAAGAAAAGATGAGAAGGAAAGAACAAAAGTTCCGGCTGCGTTTTGTGTTTCTGAAATTGAAGGAAAGAAATTAAAAACAGTTGATGGAAGTTTATTCTGCAGTTCTGCTATTCCACCTATTTGCGGAGAGTTTACAACAATTATTGCTAAAATTATACAGCCCGTCATAGCCATAAAAAACTGAAATGCATCTGTAAAAACTACTCCCCACAACCCGGACAGTGCTGAGTAAATTGCAACGATAGTCATTACTGCAAAAACATAAAAAAACACTGTTGATTCATCAATTCCAAAAAATCCTGTTAGAATGGAAATCATTGCTTTATTAACCCAGCCAATAATGATAATGTTCATTATGAAGCCAAGATAAACAGCTCTGAAACCCCGAAGAAATTTTGCTGGTTTTCCTGAATATCTGAATTCTGCAAATTCAACTTCTGTCATTAAACCTGCACGACGCCATAATCTTGAAAAGAAGAAAACTGTTAGCATTCCGCCGAAAGCAAAATTCCACCATAGCCAGTTGCCGGCTATTCCGTTCTTTGCAACAAGTTCTGTAACTGCAAGCGGAGTATCAGCTGCAAAAGTTGTTGCAACCATTGAAAGTCCGGCAAGATACCAAGGTAAATTTCTTCCTGAGAGAAAAAATTCGTTTGTGTCTTTTCCAGCTCTCTTATAAAAGAAGAATGCAATGGAAAAGGATATGATGAAGTAAAGCAATACAATTAGATAGTCTAATAATTCCATAGCAACTTTAATTTTTGTTTAATGAAATTTTGTTCACGCAAAGACGCTAAGACGCAAAGATTAATTTAGCTTAGATAATATCCATCCAATAATTAAAACGATAAAGACTCCTATAAATACATACCAAGTCCACGCAATAATTTTAAAGATTATGAAAAGTGATACAACAATGATACTTAGAACAAAAGCTATTAATGCAATTTTCTCAGTTGCTTTTTTATTAAAAATTCCTAAAAGGAATGTTCCGAGCATTCCACCAAATGTGAATGAAGATATGCTTAATGCTAATTCAACTACGGCTTTGTTTGTATTCATAAAAAATAATGATGAGCCGATCAGTATTACTGTCCATAAAATTGTGAATATTCTTGAATAAAATAGTTTTGTCTTTTCATCTAGAATTGCGCTTTTATTATTTAAGAATAAATCAATCATTGTTGAAGATGAAAGCGAACTTATTGAACCAGCAAGCGTTGATAGTGCAGCAGCAAAAATTCCGGCGATTATAAATCCTGAAAATCCAACAGGCAATTCATTAATAATAAATGTAGGAAGTATTTCATCTGACTTTAAATCTAATTTTCCGTAGTAAGCGAATAGTAAAAATCCAATGAAAAGAAATATTGCAAACTGAAGTATTATTATAAATCCTGATGTTATAATAGCTAACTGACTTTTACGAAGATTTTGTAAAGCAAGTAACCTTTGCACAATCAGCTGATCTGTTCCGTGCGAGGCCATTGATAAAAAACCACCACCAATTATTCCACTTATAAAAGTATAAGGTTGAGAGAAGAAGTCTAAGAGACTTTTATCCAACCCAAAATTAATTACAGATAGTTTTTGTGAAATCAATTCAGTGTTTGAAAAAATTTTGCTATCAATGTTATTAAGGATAAAAACTATAATTAAAATTGCTCCACCGAGATAAATCATCATCTGCAGTGCGTCAACATAAATAATTGCTTTCATTCCACCAGTGTAAGTATAGACAAGGGCGATAAAACTTATAATCAGAATTGCATAAATAGGTTCGATGTTTAATAAGATATAAAGTGGAATTGCAGCAGCGAATAATCTCACACCATCGGACGCAACTCTGGTAAGCAGAAAAACAATCGAAGCAAATGTTCGGACTTTCTTTCCAAATCTTTTTTCAAGATAAGTATAAACAGTTGTGATTTCACCCTGATAATATTTTGGTAAAAGGATCAAAGCTACGGCAATTCTTCCAATTAAAAATCCAAAAGTTAGTTGAAGAAAATTAAAGTTAGTTTGATAAGCCAAACCTGGAACGGAAATAAAAGTTAGTGTACTTGTTTCAGCTGCAATGATTGAAAAACTTACTGCCAACCACGGAATTCTTTCCGCACCTAAAAAATAATCTTTGATTGACTTTTGTTTACCTCCTGAAAGAATACCTATTACAGCAACTATTGAGAGATAAGCTATAACAATTATCAGATCAGCTAAACGATATGAAGTCATAGTAAAAAATTTTTGAATTCATTTATTCAAACATAAAACATCAGCCACTAATTACACGAATTATCACTAATGTTAAAACTAAATTTTTCAAATCTTAAGTAATAAAAAAAACTGAAGAAAATTTCTTTTCTCTCTGCGTCTCTGCGACTCTGCGGTAAAAAAATATTTCACGCAAAGACGCAAAGTCGCAAAGGGGTTTAAGTCAACGATTATTTCTGAGTCCGTTAGCTGAAAGATTTGTAGTTGATGAGTTATATATCAAAGATGACATCTCCGCAGCGAGATGTCATCTTTTTAAAATTTACTTTTTAATAATCTTTTTCTCTTTAAGAATAGTTTCAACAGTTATTGAACCTATTTCCTGCAAATCATACTTAACGCGAGTGTGTGGTTTGTTAATTTTTATATAACGACTCAAATCAATCGGTGTTCCGATAACAACAACATCACACTTTGTTCTGTTGATTGTGGTTTCAAGGTCTTTCATTTGTTGTTTACCATAACCCATAGCAGGAAGCAGCGTTCCAATGTTTGGATATTTCTTATATGTCTCAGTAATTGATTTTACAGTGTATGGTCTTGGATCAACGATTTCTTTAGCACCAAGTTTTTGTGCAGCAACTGTTCCGGCTCCATATTTCATTTCACCATGAGTTAGAGTTGGACCATCTTCAACAACCAATACTCTTTTACCGCGAATCAGTTCAGGCTTTTCAACCGTAACAGGAGAAGCAGCTTCAATAATTGTTGCTTTCGGATTTACCTTCTGAATATTTTCGCGAACAATGTTAATGTTAACTGCATCTGCAGAATCAATTTTATTTATGATTGCACAATCTGCAAGTCGCAGTGAAGTGTTGCCCGGATAATATTTCATTTCGTGTCCAGGTCTATGAGGATCAACTACTGTAAAAGTAACATCAGCTTTGTAAAATGAGAAATCATTGTTCCCACCATCCCAAAGAATCACATCAGCTTCTTTTTCTGCTTCGCGCAGGATTGCTTCATAATCAACACCGGCATAAATAACTCCACCTCTTGCAATGTGTGGTTCATACTCTTCAATTTCTTCAATAGTACAATTATGTTTTTTAAGGTCGTCATAAGTTGCAAATCTTTGTACTCTTTGTTTTACGAGATCGCCATAGGGCATTGGATGTCTGATTGCAACAACTTTTTTACCGGCTTTGGTTAAAACCTCAACTATTTTTCTTGATGTTTGAGATTTACCACAGCCAGTTCTTACTGCAAGAACAGCAACAACAGGTTTGGTACTTTTAACCTGAGTTTCTGCGGCACCAAGCAATCGGAAAGAAACACCTGCGGCATTTACAATAGATGCTTTTGTCATTACATATTCAAATGGTACATCTGAATATGAAAAAACAACTTCATCAACTTTTAGTTTTTTGATAAGCTCTTCAAGTTTTGATTCTTCATAAATTTTTATTCCGTTAGGATAAAGTTTGCCGGCAAGTTGTTTCGGATAAATGCGGCCTTCAATGTTAGGGATTTGTGTTGCGGTAAATGCGACAACATTGTAATCAGGATTGTTGCGGTAGAAGACATTAAAGTTGTGGAAATCACGTCCCGCCGCACCCATTATCAACACGTTCTTTCGAGCCATAAAAATACTCTCCTTTGTGTTTTTTGTTTGAGTTGTTTGATGTAAAAGTTTATGTTCATTATTAAAAGTCCTTTAAAATTTGCTTATCAAAATTAAAGGTTTTGTGTCATAGTTGCCTAATTTTTCTGTGAAGTTTTTGTCAATTGAACACTTCTATTCAAAATAAATTTATTTATGCGGCTAAAGCCAGTTTCGCTATTAATTTTTTTTTCAGTTCACTGAAGTGAACTGCAATAAATGCTGATTAATTTTGTTTTTTACCTATTGCAGTTGGATTTATCCAACTGTTATAATAAAGATTAGGATATTAAGGGCTTGAGCCGCATTTAATTAAATCCTGTTAATAATAAGAGAGTAATTATTTTTATTAAGGATTTAATTAAAAACGAATTTGTTTTCTTTTATATTAAACTAAAATCAGAGTTTTTAGTAAGGTTACAGTATATTGTGGACAACAATGCAATTGAAGTTAATTTTCAAATAATTGAATCACCAATTTTAGTTGAATAGTTATTCTGTTTGTAACTTTGAACTAAGAAATTTTAAGAGGTTGAAATGAAAAAGATATTTTTACTTGTTGTTCTTTGCACCGTTTCATTTGCACAAAGCAACATAAAATTTGATGACTATTTTTTTGACGAAACAATGAGAATTGATTACTTCCACATAGGAAGTGCAAAGTCAGAGCAATTTATTATTGATAAAATTTATCGTTATGGAATTTGGGCTGGAAGCATTAATAATCTGATAGACAATCTTAATAACGGAAAGTATTATCATAAAATTTATGATGCCAGCTCTGGGAAATTAATTTACTCAAAAGGTTATGATACTTTTTTCGGTGAATATGCTTCGAGTGAAAAAGGAATGAAAGGAATTGAAAAATCATATCACGAGTCAGCAATTATTCCATTCCCGAAATACAATATAATTTTTGCGATTGAGAAGCGCGATGAATCAAACAAAATGAATGAAATTTTCAGAACAGAAATTGATACGACGAGCATTTATATAATAAAAGATAAAATTGTTGATTCAAGCGTTGAAATCTTTAAACCGGTCTTTAATGGAAATCCACACAATAAAGTTGATATTGTAATTCTTGCCGAAGGATATACAATAGAAGAGCGAGGCAAATTCGAAAGTGATCTGAATAGATTTGTCGGATATTTCTTTGAACAAGAACCTTATAAATCTCATAAAAGTGATTTCAATATTTACGGAGTATTTAAACCATCTGAAGAAAGCGGGACTGATTTACCGGGCGCAGATATCTTTGTTAAAACTATTTTGAATACAACTTTTTGGTCGCTTGGTTCTGAGCGATATTTAATGACTGAGGATAACAAATCAATGCGTGATTTAGCAGCGTTCGTGCCTTATGATGCAATCTATATTCAGGTTAACCATCCAAGGTATGGTGGTGGTGGAATTTATAATCAGTTCTGTACTTACACTACTGATAATCAATTTGCCAAATATCTTTTCGTCCACGAATTCGGTCATTCATTTACCGGTTTAGCTGATGAATATTATACTTCAGATGTAGCTTATACTGACTTTTATAAACCTACAGTTGAACCAATAGAGCCAAACATCACAGCTATACTTGATCCGAAAAATATAAAGTGGAAAAAGTTTTTGAGTGAAGGAATTGAAATTCCAACGCCATGGGAAAAAGAAGAATTTGATAAGATGAGTTATGAATGGTTGAAAGAAAGAAACCGTTTGAATAGTTACATTGCAGAACTTAAAAGAAAACGCGCGCCTGAAGAACAAATTAAATCTGCAGAAGATGAATACGCAATGAAAGATAAATTACAATCGGAGAAAGTTGATAAATACCTGCAGAGCAGTAAATATTGGGGAAAAGTTGGAGCATTTGAAGGTGCTGGTTATCTTCCAAAAGGACTTTATAGACCAATGTTAGATTGCATAATGTTTTCAAAAGGTGATAAACCTTTTTGTAAAGTTTGTGAAGAAGCAATAAAAGAAGTGATTAATAGTTATACTGAATAATCAAATTCTCTGTGCCTCTGTGGTAAAATAAAACTTCACGCAAAGGCGCAATAGAGAACTTTGAATATTTCACTATATATAAACTTTTAAGGTTAATGAATGAAAACAAAACTTGAAATCGCAAAAAACTGGTTACCTCGTTACACTGGAACTCAGATAGATGAGTTTGGTGATTATATGTTGTTAACAAACTTCCATAATTATGTTGAAAGATTTGCCGAGAGATTTAATTGTGAGATAAAAGGAATTGGTAAACCGATGCAAACAGCTACAAATAGCGCCGGTCTATCTATCATAAACTTTGGAATTGGTTCTGCCAATGCTGCAACAATAATGGATTTACTTGTAGCACGCGCACCAAAAGGCGTTTTGTTTCTCGGCAAATGCGGCGGTCTAAAAAATTCTACGGAAATCGGACATTTTATTCTACCTATTGCTGCAATAAGAGGCGAGGGAACAAGCGATGACTACAAACCAAAAGAAGTTCCTGCATTACCTTCTTTCAAACTGCATAAATTTGTATCAGATAAAATTGTTCAGAGAGGATTGGAATACAGAACCGGAGTAGTTTATACAACCAACAGAAGAGTCTGGGAATGGGATGAAGATTTCAAAAATTATTTAAAGAAACTTTCAACTATTGCAATTGATATGGAAACAGCAACATTGTTTATTGTTGGTCTGGTGAATGAAATACCTCGTGGTGCATTATTATTAGTTTCTGATGTTCCAATGATTCCTGAAGGAATAAAAACTGAAGAATCTGATTTAATTGTAACTCAAAAATATGCTGATATGCATCTTGAAATCGGAATTGAAGCGATGACAGAAATCGGAGTTAAAGGAGAACCAATAAAACATTTTACTTATTGAGTTATCTTATCCATCATTTAGTAGATATTGTAAAATAGTTGCACAGACTGAAGTCTGTGTTACGGAAATATTGTATTTAAAAGATAGTGTAGTTAATGAAGTGCAAATTGAATTAAGTTTGATTTGAAAAATTATTTGAAAGAAGAGTTAACTTAATCAGAGAAAACCAACTCAATCCTAATGACCAACCTGCAATCACTTCTGTTACAGTGTGACCACTTCCGGTAACTCTCGAAATTCCTACAATCAAAACAATCGCAGCAGCACTCGTGAAGAAAAATTTTTTTTCCTTCAATGTCTTTGCAGTTTTAGATAAAAAATAAGCAATAGATGGGTAAAGTACTGTTGCAATAAAAGCGTGACCGCTTGGAAAATTAGCTAATGTCTCAGTGTAAATTTCTTTAATAGTAATTGTTTCCCTTTCGGAGTTAATAAACTTAACAACAACAATAAATATTAATGAGACCATAACTGTAAAAGCAAATTTAATAGCTTCCTTCTTCCTTTGAACCACTAAAAGATATAAGAAGAAAATCGTACTGATTAGAAAAACAAGTTCCTTACTACCGAATGAAGAAATATTTCCATTCATATTCACAAACCAGGCTGGGCCGTAAGATTTACTCCACCTGTTTGTATATCCCAATGAATTGTAAAGTAATGCAGAAACCTTTGCGGAAATTCCATTAAAAATTCCAAATGAACTTAGAAGAAAGAAAAGCAAACCGATGAAAAATAAATAGATAAGAATTTTTCGTTCTGTGTATTTTGATTTCAATATATCACTTTAATTATTCGTAAAATAAAAATTCTAAGTGTCTCAGAAATAAAACACTTTTCCATGCAATATTTTTTTATTATTAAATTCTTCTTCTGAATCCTTCACCCATTACTTCGTGCACATTGTGAATAGTAACGAATGCTTTAGGATCAATTCTTTTAATTATAGAAAGCAATTTACCAAGCTCTTTAAGGGTAACAACAGTAACAATAACTTCTCTATCAATATTCCGATAAAGACCACGTGCTTTAATTGCAGTTGCACCACGACTTAAATCATTCATTATCGCTTGTGCAATTTCTTCATTCTTATCCGAAATAATGTAAGCCGAACGTGCGTAATCAAAGCCGTCAATAATTGCGTCAACAATTCTGCTCGAAACAAACAATAAGAACAAAGCATAAAATGTTAATGTTATAGCAGAACGCTCAACAGCTAAACCTTTATATTCGATTACAAATCCCGCTGTTAAAATAACGAAGAAATCAATTATAAGAATCGCCATTCCGGGTTTGATACCGAATCTTTTTTGCATTATTGCAGCAACGATATCAGAGCCGGCTGTTGTGCCTTTAAACTTAAATATAATTCCTAATCCTAAACCTAAAAATGCAGCACCAAGCAAGATGAAAAATAAGAAATCGTTCTGCTGAAGCTCTCTTATTGATTGGGTGTTTTGCAAGTGTAATCCACCAATGAAAGGAACATCACCGCGAAAAAAATCAATGAAAAAAGAATTCAGAGTAAATCCATAAAAAGTTCTTATTCCAAATTCTTTCCCAAGTTCTTTTATTCCCCATATATAAAGTGGAACATTCAAAACCCAAATCATAACTCCAACAGGAATTTTATTTGAAGAGAGATAATGTATTGCCATAGATAATCCGCTTACACCACCGGGAACAACCTGTGCATCAACGAGAAAAACTCCGATTCCAATTCCCATTATTGCTGCACCGATTGTAATTGCTATATATTCTAATATTACATGTTCTTTGTAAATCTTTTCTGTCATATAATCTCCATAATTCTTTATGTAAAGATAGAAAAGAATTTTCAGCCCCAATGTGAGTTAAATTATTTATTGGAAGTTTTGGTAATAAAATCAAAAATCTTTACCCGATTTATTAAAGACAAAATGATATCATAAAACTTTCAGGTTTTTAGTCCAACAATTCTCTAATAGAATTAGTTGACAATCTAAGTTATTTGAATTCAATTTCATTTTAATTAAGATAGTATTGAAAAATTTCACATCTTTTAAAGGCAGGATATGAAAACATTATTGCTCTCCGTTTTGTTGATAACACCACTTTTCGCACAATATCAGAATATAAGAGTTGACTCACCTTCAAGTAATCAACCTGAAGAGGTATCAATTGCAATCAATCCTGTAAATCCAAACTTTCTTGCAGCAGGAGCAAACATAAATCATTTTTTCAGATCTTCTGATGGAGGTTATAACTGGCAAACATCTTTTCTCTCTTCATCATTTGGCGTTTGGGGCGATCCTTGCGTTGTTTATGATGAACTTGGTTATTTGTATTACGGTCACTTATCCAATCCGCCATTTCCTGGTTATTGGATTGACAGAATTGTTATTCAAAGATCTACAAACAATGGTGTTAGCTGGAATGATGGTGCAGGAATTGGGTTTCTTAGTCCTAAAAATCAGGATAAGGAATGGATAGCTGTTGATATGCACAGCAATTTGTATAAAGGAAATGTTTATGTCTGCTGGACAGAGTTCGATTACTACGGAAGTTCTAATCCAAATGATTCTTCAAGAATAAAATTTTCACGCTCTACTGATAAAGGTTTAACTTTCAGTAATGCTGTAACAATCAGCGACAGAAGTGGAGATTGTATTGATAGCGACAACACTGTCGAAGGCGCAGTTCCTTGCGTTGGGTTAAATGGAGAAATTTATGTTAGCTGGGCTGGTCCTTTAGGTTTATTATTTGACAAATCAACGGATGGAGGACTAAGCTGGGGAACAGATAAATTTGTAAGTAATATTCCGGGCGGTTGGGATTTCGATGTTCCGGGAATTTACAGATGCAATGGTTTACCAATTACTGCTTGCGATACAAGCCAATCCCCTTACAGAGGAAATATTTATATCAATTGGTCAGACCAAAGAAACGGAATTGATAATACTGATATTTTCTTTGTTAAATCAACTGATGGAGGAAATAGCTGGTCTGCACCAAAAAAAGTAAATGATGATAATTCAAATCGTCATCAGTTTTTCACCTGGATGACAATTGATCAAACAAACGGCGCGATTTATATTGTATTTTATGATAGAAGAAATACAATTGGCAATGCAACCGATGTTTATGTCGCTCGTTCCACAAATGGTGGTGAAACTTTTACTAACTTTAAAGTCAGTCAAAGTTCATTCACACCTTCTGCATCAATATTCTTTGGTGACTATACAAACATTGCTGCTTTCAATAAAAAAGTTTATCCAATTTGGATGAGAATGGATGGTTCGGCACTTAGCGTTTGGACAGCAATTATTCACGACTCACTTGTTTTCGTTCCTGTTGAGCTTGAAAATTTTACTGTGCGAAACGAAAGTGATAAAATTATTCTGCAATGGCAAACAGCTTCTGAGTTGAACAATAAAGGTTTTGAAGTGCAAAGAAAATTTGCTAATTCTGATTTTGCATCTATTGGTTTTGTTGAAGGAAAAGGAACAACTACCGAAAAACAATTTTATAATTTTATTGATAAGCCGTCTGAGAATGGTTTGTATTCTTATCGTTTGAAACAAATAGATTTTAATGGAGTAAATCATTTCTCTGATGAAGTTGAAATTCAGTTTGTTTCTTCAATACAAGTTCATCTTGAACAGAATTATCCCAATCCAACAAACTCAAGAACAGTAATTCAATGGTCTATTCCGATAGATGCTCATGTAAAACTTAAGCTTTATGATGTGCTTGGAAGAGAAGTTCTGACATTAGTAGATGGTTTTCGTGAAGCAGGACTTTATGAAAATCAAATTGATTTTAATAAGACCGAATTACCAAGCGGAATTTATTTGTATGAACTAAGAATCGGTTCGGTTTCAGCTTTGAAAAAATTAATTTTAATCAAATGATTTTATGAGAATAATGATAAAAAATCTTTTTGCTTTTTTAATCTTAATAATTTTATTGTTCAATTATTCCTGTGACCACGGAATTTCTCCTTTACCTGAACAACCGGAAGTTTCAGGATTTGAAGGAACAATTTTTTTCATAAGTCCCTGGCCTGACAGTATAAAAAGAACTCATCTTGTTATTTTCAAAAATCCTTTACTTGAACCATCTGATTTTGTAATTACTAATATCAAATTCATCAGTAATGAAATTCCCTTTGGAGTTCAGTCATATCACTTCAGTTCGCTTGATAGTGCAATTATTCCACCATCGCCTGGACCATTTGAGCCAGGTGAATATGCTTATGTTGCTGTTGCTCATCAAACAACAGATGAAATTTCGCTTGCAAGAAAAGACTGGTTTGTATCCGGGGTTTATTATACAAACAATGACACAACCAGGCCGGGAGTTTTAGTAATTCAGGAAAATAAAATCACGAGAAATGTTAACATCAGAGTTGATTTTAATCGTTTACCAACTCAACCACCAGGCGGATAAAATGATTATGAAAAAGCTAATCATAATATGTCTTCTACTTTTCATTAAATCGATTGATGCTCAGACATTCAGCATTTCGGGAAGAGTTACAGACCCTGAATTCAATCCGGTTCCGGCAGTAAATGTTTATATCCTGAATTCGAACTTTGGCGATGCAACTGATGAGAAAGGATTTTATAGTATAAAAAATATTCCACCGGGAATTTATGAACTGGAAATTTCTGCAATCGGATATGCAAAGAAACGACAGAAAGTAGTTGTGGAAAAAGGAGCTGTTAAAATTGATTTTATACTTATTCCTGAGGCAATTAAAACTGATGAAGTAATTGTTTCAGCAGGAAAGTATGAGCAAAAAAAATCCGAACTGCCGGTAAGCACTGAAATTATATACGGAACGAAATTAATAGAAAGAAATTTCCGTAATCTCGAAATGGCAATGAGATTTGTTCCCGGTGTTAATATGACCGAAGATCAGATAAGTATTCGCGGCTCAAGTGGTTACAGCAGAGGTGCAGGTGCAAGAGCTTTAGTAACAATTGACGGACTACCATTTTATACCGGCGATACCGGCGAAATTGTTTGGGAAATGATCCCGACAACAGAAATTCAAAGAATAGAAATAATTAAAGGAGCAGCAAGCTCGCTTTATGGTTCTTCCGCTATTGGCGGTGTTGTCAGCGCAATCACTAAAGATATTTCATCATTCCCAAGAACGATGTTTAATGCTTATTATGGATTTTATGACAAACCTTATCATAAAGAATGGGATTGGTCAGGTGAGCTGAGACCATTTAATGGAATTACCGTTTCGCATTCAAACTCTTTTAATAATTTTGGTTTTAATTTATCATTAACAAGACTTGAAGATTTGAGTTATCGTCGTGATGACTTTTCAAAAAAGTATATTGGATTTTTGAAAATGCAATACTCATTTGATACGAAATCTTCTTTAACATTCTTGGCAAACTCATTTAATAAAAGAGCAGGCAATTTTCTTTATTGGAAAGATTCAAGAAATGCATTAATCAACTCAGACTTTGTTTCATCAACGAGAATTGAAACGAATAGATATTTGGTTGGATTGCTTTATAAAAATCTTTTAAGTGAAAAATCTTTTTTGTCATTAAAAGGCAGTTATTATAGAAACAATTTTTCTGATAACGGAAGTCCTGCAAATATTTCAACATCTCATTTATACAGATTAGAAACACAGTTAACATCAAGTCTGAGCGAAAGAATTATTCTTACATCAGGTGCAGAAGTTATTCCTTCAAAAGTTAAATCGAATTTATTTGGTGAACCTGATGCCATCTCTGCAGGCTTTTATTCAGTTGCTGATATAAGTTTTGATTTTCCACTAATTATTTCAGCTGGATTAAGGTATGATTTTGGCAAACTTGATTCGCTTGAATCTTCAGGTTCTCTTTCTCCCAAAGTTGGACTTAACTATAAACTTTATGACAATTTAATTTTCAGATCTTCGCTTGGAACTGGATTTCGTAATCCTTCACTTGCAGAAGCATTCACTTCAACTTCAACAAGCGGCATAATTGTTAAACCAAATCCAAAGATCAAACCTGAAAGAAATGTAACATTTGAATTTGGAGTAAATTACTCTCTTCAACCAATCATTGAAGTGGACTTTGCTATTTTCCAGAATGAATACTTTGAAATGATTGAAGCAAATGTTGACCTAAGAGATGGAAAGATTTTCTTTGATAATCTTTTAAGAGCAAGAATACAGGGCTTTGAAGCTGCGACATCATTAAACATTATTCCCGGAATTCTTAGAGCAAATGCTGGTTATGTATTTCTTCATTCAAAAGATGTTGATGAAGGAAAAGCGCTTAAGTATAGACCAAAACATTCACTTACCGGAGCTTTGGAATTTAATAATTGGCATTTCGGTTTGGGAATTTATTTTCGTTATCAGAGCAGAGTTGAAGAAATTGATAATGAACTGATTGATTTAGGAATTGTTCGTGACGGAAATCTTCGTGTTCCGATTTATCAGACAGATTTAAATCTCAGTTACGATTTAATCTCGTTCAGAATTCCTGCAGCAATTTATCTTAATGTAAAAAATCTATTTAACTATAATTATGTTGAGCTTGTTGGAAATCTTAAACCGATACGAAATTATTCATTCGGATTTAATTTGATCTTGTGATAAATTTAGTCGGGCAGAATAACTCATTAAAGATTTTATAATCACACAGGAGGTAAAAATGAAAAAAATAATTTTAGCATTTTGTTTAATGGTATTTACTGTTCCTTTTGAAATTTTACCTCAGCAGGCGAGCAATTATTTCCCGTCTTCAACTGGTTATGTATGGAATTACAAAGTAACTCCGCTTGATTCATTAAATAATCCACTGACTCAATTAGAGTATTTCAGAAAAGATTCATTTGCATTGGTACAAAGTTATCAGGGACGAACTGCTGATATTGTTTTGTCTAAAGAAGGCCCGCTTCAGACAATACTCTTACAACCTTACTTAGATTCAATCTTCTACAGTTTTGAAGGAACGGATGGTTATGAATATTTCAGTGTTTCGGGAATTGAATCGTTTCTCAATCAATTAGATTCACTCGGTCTTGATTCTAGTTTTAACTTTTTGAATTTCTTCAGGTCATTGCAAAACTGGTATTCTGTTTATCGGTTTGCTTCTAATGTTAACTCGCCTTACACACTATTTCAGAAGGACACTTTAATATCAAGTTTTAATATCAGATTTAAATATGCTGCTAGAAGAAATAATGATCAGACAATCACCACAGCAATCGGTACATTCAATTGTAAAAAGTTTACGACTCAGTGGGAATTTTCATATTTGTTAGGTCCATTTCCTCTTCCATTATTTTCAATTGAAGATACAAACTGGATTGCACCGAATAATTGGTTAGTTAAAGCATATCAACCATCAAAAGCAGTTGATTTGTCTTTACTTGGAATTCCTCCTTTCTTTATTCCCGGAAGAACAATTGATATTATTGATCAGATAGTTAGTGTTGGTGATGAACAAATAGCATTAAACGATTTTTACTTATTCCAGAATTATCCTAATCCGTTCAACCCAAGTACAAAAATCATTTGGCAGTCTCCAGTAGGCAGCCATCAAACATTAAAGATTTATGATATACTTGGAAATGAAGTTGCTACATTAGTTAATGAATATAAATCACCAGGAATTTATGAAATTGAATTCAATGCTTCAGAATATAATCTTACGAGTGGAGTTTATTTTTATAGATTGCAAGTTGGTGAGTTTAGTTCAACAAAAAAATTAATTTTGGTAAAATAATTAATTATCCGAGAAAGAGTTTTTCAATTTAGGGTACTTTCTTAAAGTGTTTGCTTATTAAGTCACCTTAATCAAAACTGTGAAAGCTTCGAGGTTTGGTTAAAAATGGAGTTAAAATAAAAGAGAAATTATTAATTATTTCAGAAAACCTCGAAGGTTTTTATCAAATGTGATTATCATAAATTATTAATTTGGATTGTTAATCTTCGATGTTCATCTTTATATGCGTCTTTTATGGATCTGAGTGGAAATCATTTAATCTGTGATGGCAGCTTTTCTACATTATATTTAGCCATCACATTTTTATATTATAAATGAACTCGCTTAAAGAAAAATTAGATCATATTTATGAAAATTATACCTCGCTGAATGTAGCTTCAGATCCACTTCAGATTGTGCATAATTTAAGTGATAAAAATGATATTGAAATTTTTGCATTTCTTGCTTCAGTTTTTTCTTACGGAAATGTGAAACAAATAAATTCTACTCTTCAAAAAATTATTGAGTTGACTGATTCAAAACCTTATCATTTCATCAAATCCTGTTCTGTTAATAATCTCATATCTATCAAACATAGATTTTATTCTGAAGAAGATGTTCATCGTTTATTTCTTCTGTTGACTCAAGCTCTTAAGAATTATGATTCATTATATAATCTGTTTATTAAAGGTTATTCTGATGAACATATAAATTTGAAGCAATCAATTTCTGCTTTCTCAAATTATTTCTTAAGTAATTATAAACGGCAATTCGGAGAACCTTCACTTGGAATAAAATTTATGTTTCCACTGCCTGAAAAGGGAAGTGCCTGTAAACGAATGAATCTTTTTCTTCGCTGGATGATCAGGAAAGACAAACTTGATTTTGGTCTGTGGAATTCAATTCCACGAAACAAACTTGTGATTCCCGTTGATACTCACATAGCTCAGATTTCTAAAAGGTTAAAACTTACTAAGCGAAAAAATATTACTTGGAAAATGGCTGAAGAGATAACTGAAAATCTCAAAAAGTTTGATAACAAAGATCCGGTTAAGTATGATTTTTCTCTCTGTCATTTTAATATGATTTATAAAAAATTACCACAAAAAATCTGATTATTGGCTGTGGCAGATTAAAGTTAAACTCATTATAATTGTGCAGTCGGAAAAAGGTTATTATGTCAGAACAAAAATTTCCCATAAAATATTTTTTAATCTTTTTAACTGTTATAATCGTTATAATCATTTCTGGTTATCTTTATTACGATTCTGCAAAAAAAGACATTGAGTATGAGTGGAACAGACAAATAAGTTCAATCAAAGAATTAAAACTTCAGCAGATTGAAAAAGAGCAATCACAGCGAATAAAAATTCTCGAATCATTTCTTAAAAACAGCGGCATCTCTCAACTTCTCTCTGAAATTATTTCAAAACCGAATGACTCACTACAACTTCAAAGAGTTAACAGATGGATTTCAGAGCTTCGGAGTAATTTTTCTTTCGGAGATATTTATTTACTCGATTCGAATGCAGTTATCATTTCTTCAACAGATTCAGAGAGAAAACTTCAAAGAAGTTTTTTGCGAGAAGAGATTAAGGTTATTGCTGCCAGTGATACTGCTAATGTGAGTAATCTTTATGTCCGTGATAACAGAAATCTGCTTCAGGCAATAGTATTACCAATTTATAAAAACAATTCTAAAGTCGGATATCTTTGGGCAGAGATTTCTTTCTTCGAATATTTTTATCCGATACTGTTTTATTCAAGAAAAGAATATGATAAAGCTGAATTTCTTTTAATTAAGAAAAATGGTGATATAGGATTTCTTCTTAAGAATTTTATCGGAGAAGCTGAAGAGAATATTCAGACAATCCCGTTAAAACCTGAAGAGAGAAAAGTTTTTCAGGAAGCTGTGGTTAATGAGAATGAAGTGAGTGAACTAAATCTTTTCGGTCAGACAGTTTATGTATCAGTCAGATCAATTCCCGGAACAGATTGGTTTTTAGCAGCCAAAGTTGATGAGAACACCGTTGTAAATTCTGCAAAAAATATTGCATCAGTAATTGTGCTGATTGTGATTCTGCTGATCATTCTTGCTGCAGTATTAACTTATGCAGTTTGGAAACGAAGCACGCTCGATTATCTGCAACGCACAATTAAATTAAGAAAAGAGAAGGATGAACTCAGTGAGCGTTATACTTCACTTACAAAGTATGCGAACGATGTAATCCTTACACTAAATAAAGATGGAAAAATTCTCGAAGCAAACAGAAAAGCATTTGAAATTTACGGTTATAACCATGCAGAACTTATCGGAAAAGATTTTCTTGAGTTAAGTGCCAGAAAAGATGATGATAAAATCAGAATAGATGAATCACGAAAAAATGATGAAGGTATTTTGTTTGAAACAATTCACAAGAAGAAAGATGGAAATCTTATCCCTGTTGAAATAAGTGCCAAGCAAATAAATCAGGACGGCGAAAAAATTATTATTGCAATCATCAGAGATTTTACTGAACGAAAGAAATTAGAGTCTGAACTGATTCAGGCGAAAGAACACGCAGAAGAAATGAACCGATTGAAAACTTTCTTCTTAGCCAATATCAGTCACGAACTTCGCACACCGATGAATGGAATTTTAGGTTACTCAGAATTACTTATGATGGACCTGAAAGATTCTAAATTGCGCGAAATGGCTTCGCTGATTTACAAAAGCAGCAGAAGATTACATGATACTTTAGATTCTCTGATTGACTTATCTAAACTGGAATCCCAGGTTCAGAAACTTGAACTTGAAAATATCGAACTTGTTACAGTGCTTGAAGATATCAAAGCGTCATTTATGGATTTTGCAAATGAGAAAGGATTGAAATTTTCCTCACAGCATAAGCAACCTCGTGTTTATTTCAGCACTGATCCAAGAATATTCAACAAAATCATAACGAATATTTTAAGCAATGCGATAAAGTACACTACAAAAGGTGAGATTAAGTTGCTGTCTGATTTCAAAGATGAAAATATTATAATTCAAATTGTGGACACAGGAATTGGAATCTCAGCAGATAACCTAAGCAAAATATTCGAGCCATTCAGACAGGAAAGTGAAGGATTCAATCGGAAGTATGAAGGAACCGGTATAGGATTAACACTCACTAAAAAGTTCGTTGAATTACTTCAAGGTAATCTTGATATTGACAGCGAAATTGGAAAAGGAACCACTGTAACTATTACTCTTCCTGCTAAAGAAGTAAAAGAAAAGCCAAAGCCGAAAGAAGAAAAACAACCTGAAGTAGTTAAAGTTGCTGAAGCTTCAGCTCCAAAGTCGGAGGATATTGAATTACATATTCAGAAGAAAGAAGAAAAACTCCTTCCAAAAGTTTTACTCGTAGAAGATGATGAAATAAATTCAAGATTAATTAAAATAATGCTTGAAGGAAATTTTGATATAACATGGGCATTTGATTCTTCTGAGGCATTATCACTTGTAAAGAGTTTTTCATACGATATCATTTTAATGGATATAAATCTTAAAGGTGAATTAAACGGTATTGAAACCACAAGAGAAATCAGAAAGCTTCAGCAATACAAAGAAATTCCCGTAATTGCAGTAACCGCTTATGCAATGCACGATGAACGGGAGAAAATTCTGAATAGCGGTTTTAATGGATACTTATCCAAACCTTTCAAAAAAGATGACCTTCTGAAAACCTTGAACGATGCTATAATGAAAAAATCATATTGAAATTCTGATTTAATTAATTCAAAATGATTGAGAAAATAGAAATTTCCTTTATAAATTTCGCAAGTTCTTTTTTAGAAAATCTTCTTCAAAATAAATTATTTGCTCAGTAATAGGAGAAAAAATATGTCAGAGCAAAAACGATTTGTTCCTTTCGTCTCACCTGAAACCAATATGGCTGAATTTACAATACGAGCTCTCGTTATTGGTTTAATAATGTCCGTAGTTCTTGGCGCAGCAAATGCATACCTTGGATTAAAAGCAGGTATGACAATCGCTGCAACTTATCCTGCTGCTGTTATTGGAATGGCAGTATTACGAATATTCAAAGGTTCTATTCTTGAAGAAAATTTTGCCAGAACAGTTGGTTCTATCGGTGAATCAGTTGCTGCTGGTGCTATCTTCACTATTCCGGCTTTTATGATTGCTGGTGTTTGGCAGGAATTCTGGTCAGTTCAACATTATCTTGAAGCAACAGCAATTATGTTCGTAGGAGGTGTAGTCGGAATTCTCTTCGTTACTATACTCAGAAGAGTTATGGTTGAAGATAGAGAACTTCCTTTCCCTGAATCTGTTGCTGCTTCTGAAATTCACAAAGCAGGAAGAACCGGTAAAAGCGGTGCTAAATTTTTATTCTGGGCAATGGGAGTTGGGGCTCTAATTCAAATTCTAAAACAAGTTCAATTCTTTGCTGCTTCCTGGGAAAAATTTATCTACTTTGCAAAACAGAAATTAACATTCTCTGGTGGTGCATCAGTGGAAGCAAGTGGTGGAGCACTGTTAAGTACTCCTGGAGTTAGCCCTGCTTATATGGGTGTTGGATATATTATCGGACCAAATTTAGCTGCACTGAACTTTACCGGCGGATTATTAGCCTGGGGTTTATTCGTTCCGCTACTTCTATACTTTTTAGGTCCTGAATTATTAGCATCACTGCAGGCAAATGGTGTTACGGAAGTTACTGATGAAACCTGGATTGGTTTGGCTAATCAGGTTTGGCGTTCAATCGTTCGCCCGATTGCAATTGGCGGAATGTTAATGTCTGCGGCTTATACTTTGTATCGGATGAGAAAAAGTTTAGGAGCAGGATTGAGTCGTGCAGTTGGCGATGTAAAGAAAGCTGCAGCAGGTTCATCTCACGAAGAAATCAGAACTGAAAAAGATTTACCATTCAAATGGGTATTTATCGGTATAGTTCTATCTGCAGTTGGTACTTTTATTATTTATAATTATTTCTCTGGCGATATTGTTGCAGCATTAGTAGCAACTTTAGTTATGATTGTTGCCGGATTCTTCTTCGCTGCAGTTTCAGGATATCTCGTTGGATTAATTGGTTCGAGTAATAATCCAATTTCCGGTTTAACAATTTCCACATTGATTATAGCTGCAATTTTAATGGTTGCTCTTGGTGTTAAAGGAATGCCAGGAATCGCTGCTGTTCTTGGTGTTGCAGCAGTAATTTGTGTTGCAGCCGCTGTTGCAGGTGAAATGTTACAGGATTTAAAAGTTGGACATATTCTCGGCGGAACACCTTGGAAAATGCAGGTTGGAGATTTATTCGGAATACTTCTTTCTTCAGCAGTTATGTTCTTCCCGTTGCTAATTCTTCATCAAGGTGATATAAATACCGGCGGAACCGGTTTAGGTGGAAAAGCTTACCCAGCTCCGCAAGCAAGTTTAATGGCCATTCTTGCAAAAGGAATTGTTGGTGGTGATATGGCTTGGCCTTTAATTATAGTTGGAATTCTTATGGCGATAGGATTCATCCTTCTTAAAGTTAAAAGCCCGATGCTTGTTTGTGTTGGAATGTATCTTCCGCTCGAAACATCATTTGCAATTTTTATTGGCGGTTTGATCAAAGGTATTCTTGATAAAATTTCTGAAAGAAGAAAACTTAACGATGCTCAGAAAGCGCGTGCCGAAAATAATGGAGTGTTATTGGCTTCCGGTTTAATTGCTGGTGAAGCTTTGGTCGGTCTGTTATTTGCATTCTTTGCAGTTGTTGAAATTCAGACTCCAAGAATTTTCGAAGCACCATCATTCCTTGTTAGTTTGTTAGTATTTGTGGTAGTAGGTTATATTCTTATCTCAACTCCGTTGAAAAATGCCGGAAGACCGGATGAACCTGCACCACCAAGTGCAATGGCTTAATTTATAATTTATTCCTGCAGAAGTGAGCATTAAAACTTCTGCAGGATTTCCTTAAGAAAAAATTTATGTTCAAAAAAAACAGAACTGTAACTGAGTTAAATTATTTGGAACTCACTCCTGTCCGGAATTATGATCATATTTTAGAGGATGAAAACAGGGTTGCTGTATTAGTCCCGAGATTTACAAACAAATTTTTGGTTAGATATCTGGTTCCAAGGTTAAAATCACCAGATATAAAAGTAAAACTTGATAAGTTTGGTTCGTCAGCCTGGTTAAAAGCTGATGGCAATAAAAATGTTCAGCAGATTTGTGAAGAACTTTTATCAGAGCACGGAGAAGAAATAAATCCTGTTGTTGATCGCGTTACAAAATTTTTTACACAATTATATCAATATCAATTCATAAGTTTCAAAGAATTAAACGAAAGGAAGTAAAATATGGGTGAAATATTAGGACATTTGAAACCAGCATTGGTCTGGAATCACTTCGAAGAGATTTGTAAATATCCTCGTCCTTCAAAAAAGGAAGAGAAAATTGCTGGTTATATTCTGTCAGTTGCAAAACGACTCGGACTTCAGTCTGAACGTGATAAGTTTGGAAATATTTTAATAAGAAAACCAGCAACTCCCGGAATGGAGAACAGAAAAACTATAACACTTCAATCACACATTGATATGGTTTGTGAAAAGAACAGAGATGTTGAACACGATTTTGATAATGATCCGATTCAACCATACATTGATGGTGAATGGGTGAAAGCAAAAGGTACTACTCTCGGTGCTGATAATGGAATCGGTGTTGCTGCAGCTCTTGCTGTACTTGAATCAAATGATATTGAACACGGTCCGATTGAAGCTCTGTTTACACTTGATGAAGAAACAGGTTTAACAGGTGCTTCAAGTTTGAAAAAAGGCTGGCTCAAAGGTGATATACTAATCAATATGGACTCTGAAGAACTTGGAACATTGTATATCGGTTGCGCTGGTGGTAAAAACACTCAGGCCAGATTTAAATTCAAACCCGAAAAATCTCCTCGCAATTATGTTGCTTTCGAAGCTAAAGTTGCGGGATTAAAAGGCGGTCACTCAGGACTTGAGATTCATGTTGGAAGAGGAAATGCAATCAAAATTCTGAACAGACTACTCTGGACTTACGCACAGGAGAAAAAACTAAGAGTTGCAAAAATTGAAGGTGGAAACAAACACAATGCAATTCCTCGCGAAGCATTTGCTGTTGTGCTTGTTCCAAAAGCAGATGAGAAAAAGTTCAAAAAATTTGTAGCTGAATACAAAGCAACAGTAAAAGACGAATTTGCAACAGTTGAACCAGATCTTTCTGTTTCAGTAGAGAAGCATCAATTGCCAGATAAGGTAATGGATGAAAAAACACAATCAAAACTTTTGAATGCACTTTATGCTGTTCCACACGGAGTAATTAAAATGTCTCCTGATATTCCGGAACTTGTTGAAACATCCACTAACCTTGCTGTGATCATAACTGAAGGGAAGTATGTGAATATTGTAACAAGCCAGAGAAGCTCTGTTGCATCGGAAATTAAAGATATAACCAATATGGTTTCTGCAGTATTTCAACTTGCCGGTGCTGAATTAAATTATGGTGATGGATATCCAGGATGGAAACCAGATATTCATTCTGAAATTCTTCAGGTATTTAAATCAACCTTTGCAAATATGTATGGCAAAGAACCAGAAGTAAAAGCAATCCACGCAGGACTTGAATGCGGTATCATCAAAGAGAAATATCCACAGATGGATATGATTTCTTTTGGTCCAACTATGTTTGGTGTTCATTCACCTGATGAAAGATTGAAGATTGATACTGTCCCTGAATTCTGGAATCAACTTGTGAATGTTCTTAAAAATATTCCGGTAAAATCTTAATTTGATTTTTTAATAGTTAATAAGTCTGTAGTAAAATTAATTTATTATTTTACACTTTGGGCTGACTAAAAAGTCCTCTGTTTTATATTGTGACTTAGTGACTTGGTGGCTGTTGTTTTGATTTCTTTTTATAAAAAATCTTTTATTTGCCACAATGACACCAAGACACAAAGAATCACCGAAAAAATTTACTTTTTAGTCAGCTCCCGTTTTTTGTAACACATCATTTCATTAATAAATGAAAGTTCTGTTATGACAACTAACTCAGTTACCAAACCTGAACCAACTGCAATTCTTCGCTGGACAGTTCTGCTGCTTATCAGTCTAGGAATGTTTGGCAATTACTATATTTATGATAGCATTAGTCCGCTTGCCGATTTACTTAAAACTCAGCTTGGATTTTCCGATTCGAACATCGGTTTGCTAAATGCAATTTACTCTTTTCCTAATATTATTATGGTCTTAATCGGCGGATTGATTATTGACAGAATCGGAACGAGAACTTCTGTACTGATTTTCACTTCTTTAATTATGATTGGTTCAATCGTTACAGCAATAACCGGAAATATTGTTGTGATGTCAATCGGAAGATTAATCTTTGGTCTCGGTGCCGAATCTATGATAGTTGCAATCACAACCGTTATTGCAAGATGGTTCAAAGGGAAAGAACTTTCATTTGCTTTCGGATTAAATCTTACAGTTGCACGACTTGGATCATTCTTAGCACTAAACTCACCAACCTGGGGAAAAACTCTTTATGAGAACTGGCAAACTCCATTATGGATAACAGTTGCTGCCGGCGTATTTGCTTTCTTCTGCATCGTAGTTTATTTCTTTCTGGATGTGTATGCTTCGAAAAATTATGCACTTGCCAGTGAAGGTGAACAGGAAAAAATTCTTCTGTCAGATATCCTTCGGATTCAGGAAAGCAAAAGATGGATTTATCTTTCTGTTGTAGCTTTAGTACTTTTAGTTCTTTTGATAATTGCACCGGAAAATTGGTCAATATATCTGATTTTATTTATTGTTTCAGCACTTGCTTTGTTTCTTAAGTCTTCATCATTTGCAACATCTTTCTGGTATATAACAGCTTTGTGTGTAACATTCTATTCGGCAATGTTTCCGTTTCAGACTTTTGCAATAAAATTTTTTCAGGAAGCACACGGAACAAGCAGAGAAGTTGGAGGAAACCTCTCAAGTATTCTAACACTTGCTGCAATGGTATTCACTCCGTTGTTTGGTTTATTAGCTGATAAAATTGGTAAGCGTTCTTTACTGATGATGCTTGGTTCATTACTAATAATTCCGGTTTATCTTATGATGGCTTATAAATTTGGTAAACCTGATGTAATGACTGAAAGTGATTTCATCCACATCAGCATAAAGTTCTTTGATATTGATGCAATGATTCCAATTTATCTTATACTTCCGATGGCAATGATGGGAATTGCTTTCTCTCTCGTTCCGGCAGTTATGTGGCCCTCTGTTGCTTTGATTGTTGAAAACTCTAAACTTGGAACTGCTTACGGTTTGATGACAATGATTCAGAATATTGGTTTGTTTGGCTTTAATCTTCTGATCGGATTTGCAAATGATGTTTCCGGTGCAAGTGCAGAAAATCCATCCGGCTATAATCTTGGTATGTGGATATTTTCAATTCTCGGTTTTCTTGGATTGCTGTTTGCCTTTCTTCTGAGAAGAAGTGAACTTGGAAGCGGCGGACACGGCCTTGAAGATGGAATGAAAAAATAAATATTGCTGATTATTTTAAAGTGGTTGATATTTCTTTTAGTTATTTGTTAATTTGTAATTGAAAATAAATGATATGGATATGCTTAATAAAATATTTTTCATCTTCGTGTTTTTGTTTTTCTCTTTCGCGCAAACTCAGGCTCAATCTTTCGGATTCGGATGTTTAGGGCTCGTTGGTGGTTATGGTGGATATAGTTATCAGCAATATCAACCAGGTATGCTCGGCAGTTACATCAATCAGTTTAATTCAACAGCAACTTTATCTGCGGATTCGAGGAAGATTGAAGATTTTGGCGAAGCAGAGGGTTACAGATTTGGTTTGAATTTTTTCAGAGCAAAGTTCAGCGGATTTTTTATAACTGCAAAAGGTTATTATCAGGTTTTAAGTGAATCACACGATGGTGCTCAACTTAACAGAAGTGGAATTTATAATTATGATTATGATCTGAAATTAAAAAGCTGGGGCGTTGGTCTTGATATTGGCATTCCGATTTTCAACGGATTACATTGGAAAATTCTGGATGGAACATTGCTGATTAACTCTGCCCGATTAACTGAAACAGTAAATTCATTTGCAGGCACTTCAGTTCAAAAATTTAATAATGAGAAAACTGAATTTGGATATTCATTAGGTTCCGGAGTAATTGTTGAATTGTTGAAAAATTATATCAGTCTTGAAGGAATTGTTGGATACAGTTATTTAAGAATTGATAAAATGAGAACAGATGAAAATTTCCAGTTCAAAGACTTGTTGGATTCTCCTGATGAGAATGAACCATTTATCAAATCAGGCGGCTTTAATGCTGTCATTCAACTCAATGTTGGATTTCCACTTTAAACTCTAGAGGAATTTTATGCCTAAAAAATTATCAAAACTTGATACAGCTTGTACGATTGCAATCAGAGATTGTATGGGCGTTAAACCCGAAGAAAAAATACTAGTGATAACTGATGAGCAGAAAAGAGAAATCGGTTTAGCACTTCACGAAAATGCAATCAGATTAGGATATTATTCTCTGCTTGTGGAAATGAAATCAGGTAAAATAAATGGCGAAGAACCGCCGGCTGAAGTAGCTGAACTAATGCAAAAGTTTGAAGTGGTTTTTTGTCCAACTGCAAAATCACTAACTCACACAAACGCCAGAAGAGCTGCATCTGCTAAGGGAGTTCGTGTTGCAACTTTTCCGGGAATCACAAAAGAAGTAATGATTCGCGGAATGAATGCTGATTATAAAAAAATTGCGGCGCTTTCAATCAAGCTTAAAGAAATTTTAGAGAAAGGAAAATTCGTTCGGGTGACTGCACCAGCAGGAACTGATATTTCATTTTCGATAGAAGGCAGGACAGCTTATGCAAGCAAAGGCTTGTTTCATGCAAAAGGCGAAAGTGGAAATCTTCCAACAGGTGAAACATTCTTAGCTCCTGTTGAAGGAACTGCTAATGGTGTTTTTGTAGTTGATGGCTCTATGGCGGGACTAGGTTTGATTAAAAATGCCAACATAAGAATAGAAGTTGAAAACGGTTATGCGACAAAAATAACCGGCGGTGTATTAGCACGAAAACTTAAACAACAACTTGATGCCGTTGGAAAAGAAGCTCGCAATATTGCTGAATTCGGAATTGGAACTAATGATTCTGCTAAGCTAAGTGGAATTTTATTAGAAGATGAAAAAGTTATGGGAACAATTCATATCGCACTTGGAAATAATGTTTCGATGGGTGGAAGTGTTAATGTTCCTATTCATCTTGATGGTGTAGTTAAAAAACCAACCGTTTGGTTAGATGATAAATTATTGATGAAAGAAGGAAAACTGCTTTTTAGATAATGCTAAATGCTCAATGTTCAATTTTCAATGTTCAATGACCGATGACCAATGACCAATGACCGATGTCCAATGACTAATGACCAATTACCAATATCCAAAAGGAGATAGATGTCAATTCTTCCAATAACTGTTTGTGGTGATAAAATACTTCGGAAAAAAGCAGCTAAAGTAACCGAGATTGATGATAAGATTATTAAAATCATTTCAGATATGTTTGAGACTATGCGAAATGCAAGTGGAATTGGTTTAGCTGCGAATCAGATTGGTGTTAACCGTCAGATTTTTGTAGTTGATATTTCTCCGGTTGAAGGTTATGAAAAATATAAACCATTGGCTTTAATCAATCCGAAAATTGTATCTAAGTCTGAAGAGAATTCTTCATTTGAGGAAGGATGTTTGAGCATTCCTGATTTGCGTGCTGATATTATAAGACCAAAAGGAATTTACATACAATATTTTGATGCAAATATGAAAGAGCACACAATCGAAGCTGATGATTTGCTTGCCAGAGTTATGCAGCATGAGTTTGATCATCTGCAGGGCGTGTTATTTATTGATTATCTTGATGAAGAAAGTCAAAAGCGTTACAAAAAGCATCTTTCCAAAATCAAAAAAAGAAAGTTGGAAATTAACTATCCAATCAGTCCCAATCCTGATTATCTTCTAATCAAGTAGGCATTCTATGAAAATAATTTTTATGGGAACTCCGGAGTTCGCTATTCCTTCACTCAAAGCGATCTATGAAAGTAAACATCAATTGTTAGCCGTTGTAACGACTCCTGATAAAGAAAGAGGAAGAGGACAAAAAATTACATTCACAGCTGTAAAGCAATTTGCAATTGAAAAAAATATTCCTGTATATCAACCAGAAAAGTTAAAGGGTAATCAGGAATTTGTTGAGCAGATGAAAGCATTACAGCCTGATTTGTTTGTAGTCGTTGCCTTCAGAATTCTTCCTAAAGAAATTTTTGAAATTCCGAAGTTTGGTTCATTCAATTTGCACGCCTCTTTGTTGCCAAAATATCGTGGTGCAGCTCCGATTCAGTGGGCATTAATAAATGGTGAAAAAGAAACCGGTTTAACTACATTCAAACTTGCTGAAAAAGTAGATACAGGAAATATTTATCTTCAAGAGAAAGTTCCAATTTATCCTGAAGATAATTTCGGTACTTTGCACGACAGACTAAGTGAACTCGGAGCTGATGTTGTTTTAAGAACAATTGAAATGATTGAAAGCGGCAACTATCAATTACTTCAGCAAGATGATTCTCTTGCATCGCCTGCACCAAAAATAACAAAAGAAATATGTAAGATTGATTGGAATAAATCTGCTGAAGAAATTCATAATCTTGTCAGAGGATTATCACCATATCCGGCAGCTTTTTTTACATTCAATGAGAAAATTATTAAGGTTTATAAAACTGAAGTTGTAAAAGATTTTAATTTAAAACCATCTGAGTTTTATCAAACCAAAAAAGAATTAATTGTTGGTTGTAGAGTAAATGCCTTAAAAATTCTAGAACTTCAACAGGAAGGAAGAAAGAGAATGAGTGCTGAAGAGTTTTTAAGGGGGTTTAGGTCTTTTTGATAAATAAAAACAATATGAATATATAATACAAATTTATTCGTTTAAAAGTTTTGGTAACATTTTCTGTGACTCCCATTTCCCATTTATGTAATCACCAATTGTTTCTTGAACATATATGTTATTAAATTCATCAACTGAATATTCATACCAAATTTCTTTTTCAAGTATAAAAGTGTTTTCCATGTTCCAATCTTCTTGCACTAATCTTTCCCCAATATTTTCGGGATTATCTCCTTCATACAGCCATTGATATACTTCTTTAACTGGTCTCAACTTTCCATAAATAAGATCTTCGTCTCGTATTATCCATAAATTATGAACTAAATTTCCGTCTATCTGTTTTCCAGCAGAATCGTACTTTTCTTCTACATATGATTTTGACACAGTAACCAAAGTATCGCCTTGCAGGACTTTTCTTTCTTTGTCGTACTTGTATGAGTGTTGTTCCTCAATGATTACTAGATGATTATTAACAACTTTATAGATTTCAGACCAAGAATATTTATTGTAGCCTGCTGTTCCTCCCCAATTAGATATAGTCTGATTTTCTTCACTTATTTCAATATCGCCAAAATCAGAAAATTCTTCACTCTTTTCAAATATTTTTAATTCCGAATTAAACAACCAAAATGAAGTTGCACCTGTATGCCAATTATTCCAGAATCCAGAAACTTTCAAATCTTTATATCCATCAAAATTTATATCTATTAAATCTTCATACATATCCAAACAGCATACTTCCACCAAATCAAAAGTTTGAATTATGTTTGAATCACCAATTGCATAAATTTTTATACGTTGGTTGAATAAGTCATCATCTAAATTATAAACCTGCACCACATACTGAGGTAATTCTAGATGAACAGTAATAGTATCGGTTTCAATTAATTTTTCTTGTGGAATAGATCCTGTCTGTGAGTAAATTGTATGTATTAATAATGCAGAAAATAATAAAAGAATTAATTTCATTAATATGATCTATCTATAATTCTCTAAAAATATTTATAATGAATCTTAAATTTTTATTGTACCAATTTTAATTGAAAAATTTATAAAAAAATCACTTCTTTCCAAAATAAATTTATTTATGTGGCTAAAGCCAGTTTCTGCTTTTAATTTTTTTCAATTCACTGAAGTGAACTGCAATAAATGCTGATTAAATGTCTTTTTATCTATTGCAGTTGGATTTATCCAACTGTTATAATAAAGATTAGGATATTAAGGGCTTTAGCCGCATTTATTTAATCCTGTTAATAATGAGAGAGTAAAATTTTAATTAGGGATTCAATTAAAAACAAATTTGTTTTCTTTTATTTTGAACTAAAATTAGAGTTTTAATAAGGTTAAAGTTTATTTTGGACAACAATGAAAAAAATATCGATTTTGTAACAGTTATAGATTTTCTATTGACCAAGCGGAATCTTTGTTATCCACCAGCAAGCTATTTGTTCTTCTGTATTTTTTTATAGGTAAGCTACATATCTGGTTAGTTACCTTCGCACTCTTGCTGGAAATTAATCCTACTATTTTGTCTTTGAGATCAAAAAATAATTGACTTTTATAATATAATCTTTTTCATCATTAATTTTTATAAATTTTAAATTAGAATTCTTGCAATATATCGGACAAAAGAGAAAATGAAAGATGAAGAATTTTTAAAAATGAAAGATGAAGAATTTTTAAGAGGATTTACATTTAACGGTAATCAATGAGAAATAATAGATATGAAAATTTGCTTGATGCCATCGGAAGAACTCCGTTAGTATTTTTGAAAAACATCTCTAAAGAAACGAAAGCAAAAATTTATGCTAAACTTGAGTTTATGAATCCAGGTGGAAGTGTAAAAGATCGCATAGCAAAATACATGATTGAAAAAGCTGAAAGAGAAGGAAGAATAAAACCAGGTGACACTATTATAGAAAATTCTTCAGGCAATACAGCAATGGGCTTGGCGATAGTTTGCAGACACAAAGGTTATAAACTAAAAATCGTTATCCGCGATACAACGAGCAAAGAAAAAATTAAAATGCTTGAAGTTCTTGGAGTTGATGTAATTAAAGTGGATGCCTCACTGCCGCCGGAACATCCTGAATCATATAATAATTATGCATTAACATTATGCAAGAACGATCCAAACCTTTTCTATATTGATCAGCATAATAATCTTGATAATAATGAAACTCATTATTTTACAACAGGTCCTGAGATCTGGGAGCAGATGGAAGGGAAAATTGATTACTTTATTTCAGGGGTTGGAACCGGCGGAACTTTAATCGGAGCAGGAAGGTATCTTAAAGAGAAAAATCCAGAAATTAAGCTTATAGGTGTGGATCCAATTGGCTCTGTATTTTACGATTGGTTTAAATACAAAAAACTTTCAAAACCTTCCCGATATAAAATTGAAGGAATAGGAGACGAATTTCTGATTAAAACAGCACAGCTTGAATGGCTTGATGATATGATGCAGGTTGAAGATAAAAAAGCATTTGGCTGGGCAAGAAAATTAGCTTACGAAGAAGGAATCCTTTCAGGCGGCTCAACCGGAGCTAACATTTATGCGGCAGTTCACTTGGCCAGAGAAATTGATAGAGAAGCTAACATTGTAACTATTGTGTGTGATTCCGGTTATAAATATTTCAGTACTTTGTATAACGATGAATGGCTTAAATCGAATGAGATGATTTAAGCCATCATCAAAAAGTATTTTGGGAAATCACTTCAGAATGATTTCTTTTCTTTCGCTTAATTTTGATTCAGCACTATAGTTATCATAAGCTTTTATTGCATAAGAATATTTTCCCGCTCCGTTTGAAAAATCATAATCTGTAAAACTTCGAACTTCTGTAGTCTTTAAAGTTTTATATCTAACAAGCGGTTGATTTTCATAGGAACGATAAATTACAAAATAAATATTCTGCATCGGTTCATAATCCCACTTAAGTATGGCATTCTTTTTCGATTCATCAAATAATATTGTAAAGTTTTTAATTTCCGGAAGAACTCCTAAATAATAAGGTCGGGCTTCGAGCTTAAAAGATAAATCAGATTTAAGTTTGCTGCTGTCTTCTGCAAACAGGCAGTATTGATAAGTAATATTTTGTTTTACATTATTATCTGTGTAAATACTGTCTTTCGATTTCAGAACAGCAATAGTATCCCATTTTTCTGCATCAGGAAATTTTCTTAAAACAAAATGGCTTTTAACATCTTCACTCGGACTCGGAATAAAAAACAATGTGATATCACTCTCCGATACCTTTGCATCAATTAAAACAGGTGCAACAGGCGGAACTACATCAGGTCTTGGTACAGCAATGATTTCTGAAAATCCTGATTCATTATATCTGTTATCCAAAGCGGTAGCTCTATAATAAACATATTTTGTTGTCGTTTGAAGATCAACAGTGTCGAGAAATTCCGTCTTGAATTTTAATTCCAATGAATCCGGATCAAATGACTCGATGATTGATGAGAATTCGTGGTCAGGAGCATTTGCTTTTAGAATTCTGTAACCCATCAAATCAAATTCTCTGTTAGCTTCCAGTCTTAAAGTCACTACTCCATTCGAATCCATAGATGCTTCTTTCCATTTTGGCGGAGCTGGAGGAACGGTATCATTTAACACAACATAAACGGGATAAGAAAAACTTTTATTGCCGGCAGTATCAAAGGCAGTCACCAAATAAAAATTGTATCCGTTTTTAGAAAAAGTTGTATCAATGAATTCTCTCGTATCCCTAGAGAGAGGATTTTTATGAATGGGATTGTATTTCCCATCAATTAAAGAATCTCTCCCGACATAAAAACCTGCTAAATCTCCTGCAGGTGGATCAGCCATTTGCCAAGTGATTTTAACTTTGTTCTCTTCGATATGTGATGGTTGCGGAAGAAATGGTTGTTCAGGCGGAGTTCTGTCTCTTCCCATTGCAGTAATTTCACCAAGCAGAATCTCGTCCGCAAAAACAGTCATTGCATAGACACGGTAAGTGTAAGGTTTATAATTAATAATTGTAGTATCAATGTATGAATCAATATTTAAACTATCAGAGGCAGCACTCTTTAATGTTAGCAGGGGAGAATCATTTAATCGTTTGAAAGTTTTCTTGTCTTCAGAGCGTTCAACATTGTAAGTACTGAACTGCAAATCAGTATTCCAGATAATTTCAATACTTCCTTCATTTTCATTTGCTGATAATTTCTGATATGCTTTTTTCGGATCAAATTTTTCATTCTTAATTGTAAAGTAAGTTGTATCAAATGAATATAAAGCAGTTTTATAATCTGAGTAGATTCGATATGAATAAGTTTCATTTTCTCTAACATCTTTATCAACATAGAAAAGACCTAAACCTTCAGCAGCATTAAGACTGTTATTCGCAGCTAGTAATGTTAATAATAATGCCCATTCAAGACTGCTTCGTTTCTCCTTGATTGATTTTAAATAATCTTCATTTTCTTTTGGCAGCTGAAAATTATCTTCATCCGCTTTTTCACCAATTCCAAGCAAGTAAGCAATTCCTTCGTTATCAATTCCACCCTCAGGTCTATCTGTTCGATTTTCAAAATAACTTTCCCATTGTTCTTCGCTCCAGGGTTTGATGGGATTTTGGGTAACTCTTGAATAGCTTTCAACTTTTCCGTCACTTAGAACTTTTGCTCGTTCCAGTATAAAACCATTTTCTTTCACAATTCTCCATGCAGTTGGATCTGTTACAGCCCAACGTAGATAAACTGAATCTCCATAAGATCGGGCTGTTAATGCTATTTTCATTTTTATGGATTCAGTTGCAGGTTGTGCAAAAACAATAAATGAAAAAATCTGAAAAAGTATTATTGATTTAATTATATCCGATATTCTAAAAAGTTCTTTCATTTTCTTTCTCCAATTTAATTATTTGGATTAGGTAGATTGAGAATATTTTGAGAAGAAAGCAGAATATCAGTATTGAATATCACTGTCTTTATCTCATAGATATCATTGCCAAATTTATCTTTAGCTTTTTCCCAATTATTTGTTGTTGTATTGAATTTCCAGAGATCTGCTCTCACTTTGAAAGAGTATTTTGAATTATCATCAAGATTTCTGAAAACGTTACTAACATACTGATTGCTTCCTCTTGGAATCCAGTATTCATAAGCATTCATACTGTTTAGCTGAGATGAACGGGTTAAATTCTGCTGAATCTGATTATCAAGTAACTGATTTCCCGAACCAACAGTAACATATTTAATCAACTCAGCACTGTATGTTACTTTAAAAGTTTTTGTCTGAATTGTTCCATTCGATTGCAGTTCAGGTACTTCAAACGGATTTTCATTATAAGCGACAAAAACATTGATTTTTTTGCCAGGATTAATTACATCATTTGTTTGTGGATCAACACTTAAAATCAAATCTCCAATTTTATCCGTTGCATATTCCTGAGTGAATGTTTGCGTGTAACTTGTTTGCTGAATATTACTGCATTTACTTCCCCAATTAATGTCAACATTTCCTGACCAATTTAATCCAAATACATTAACATGAACTGATGCCTGTCCTTCAACCCAGCTTGGATTTGGAAAACCAGCATAAGTCCAGAATCCTACTTTTATTGATGCTAAGTTTGCAACACAAGGATCAGGGTCGCCTTTTCCTTTACAACAAATAAGACAAGGCTTTTTGTTCTTTCTTTCTAACTCAACTTTTGCGTAACCATATAACCAGGCTGCTGCACTTCCTTGTGCATACCAGTTATTAAATCCGATTGTATTATTATTACAACCATTGTATTGTAATAAAGATAAATTAATTTCAAAACCACCGCCTCCGCCATATTTTAAGTAAGGAGTTCTTCCACCAACAAACCCGGACAGCCATCCCATTCCCAATGATTTATCAACATTAAAGAAAACACCTGCACCGAAAGAAAATCCTCTGCCTGTTCCGGCAAGTGTTGGAATTTGTGTTGTCGGTGCCGAAGGATAGAGCCCGACTGTTGCTAAACCAGATAAAGTCTGCGGTTGAAAACCTGTTTTAACAAATTGTCCGATATCGTTCCCGAACATTAAATATTCCCAGCTTGTTACCCCTAAAATTTTAACTTTGTTTGTTTGATTTGGAGTACCTGCAAGAAAATACCATTTGTTCGTTTTACCATTAATCATCAATGTCAGGTTAACTTTATCATTTGGGTTTCCAATTCCATCAGATCTGACAATTGGATTGTTCTTTGGATATTTAATAAATGTATTCGCGTTCATCAGGAATAATTTATCTGGCGGAGTATATTCGATTGTTACATCACCGTAAATTGGAGCATCATTTCTCTTTAACAAATCGGCTTTTGCCCAGAAATTGGTTACAAAACTGATTTTATTCAGTCCACCGGAATTAGAAAACTGTGCTGAAAGTGCAGCATCAAGATTAAAAGTTTTTGGTTCCGGATAGGTTCCCATCACAGCCATTACTTTGAAACCAAATCCGATTGAATTGTTCGGAGTAAAAGTTGCGCCACTTGTCGGTGTAGTTGATACATTAGTTGCGCTCTGAACTTCAGAAGGTGTTGGCATCGTTAAGTTTGAAACATTAATTCTTTGCCAGGCTGCAGCACCGAATCCATAGAAAGCTGCTCCTGGTAAGAAAACAATTCCACTTTGTTTTGGAAGTATTGCTCTTGCTTCGACATACCAATATCTGTAATAGTTATTTCCATTATTATGTTTTGTTGAACCGACTTTGAACGATGAAGTTAAATTCATCTGAATTGAGTTGAAAGTTGCACTTATGTTTCCACCAAATCCATTCCCATACATTGGATTTGTGTTTTCATTGAAGAACGCAATCTGTCCTTTAATTTTTACTGCTGATAAATTTACATTGAGATTAATTGTATCGACATAAACTGAGTTTAAGTTAGGTACAAAAATGCCATTATTGTTCTTTGATACTGAACCCACAACAGATAATGCACTGCTTCCCGCGAACTTTTCGTTCAGATTTACTTCTACCTTGAATGATAAAGAACCTCTTAAAACTTCATTACCTTGTGCGGTGAGTTTTTCATACTTAATATTTTTAATTGTGATTGGAATATTTGCAATTGATTTCTGCGGACTTGCAAAACTCCATTGACCAGCATTGATTTGTAATTTTCCTACTTGCTGTGAGCGGCTTTCATCGTAATCAAGTTTTAAATTCTGAAAACTGGTTTGAATATTCACGCGCTTAATATTTAATAAATCCAGATTTGCAATATTGAACTGTCCATTAAGATTTACTAAGAACTTTGGATTACTGCTAAGCCACATATCAAATGTGGAAGTATTATTCAAGGTGAGTGAAGCATTTCCAAATAATTTCGCCTGAATTGGATTTTGTGGCTGCAAACTAACCTGCAGCGAGTTCGTGTTCATCAAATTAATTTTATAAAGCAGTGCATTCTGAGTATTTGTCTCAGAAATTGGAAGTACTATTTTACCTCGTACATAAGCTTCTGTAATTGAGCTGCAGAGCAAAATTAATTTTACCGAATCAACACTGGCAGACATTGAGGAAATTTTAACATTCGGAAAAGTTAAAAGATTATTTGCAGAAATTGCTCCGGTAATTCCTTGTTTATTTATTATAAGATTGTTGAGTGAAATCTCGAGTGGTTGATTTGTACTACTCATAAAATTATTTGGTAGAAATATCTTTCCATTCTTCAGAAAGAATCCTTTGAAGTCAGGACCTTGAGTTGCATTTGATGGATAGTTTGCCGGGAAAGCAAGTGAATCGGGATTCATAGTAATTGAATTATCAAACCACATATTTGATACTTCCATCTCAACACCGGAAGTTCCTACAATTGAGCATCTGTTCAACGATGTTTGAACAATAAGATCATCCCAGTGTTCAATTGTTGTAACAACACTTGATTTAACTTTTTGGCCGTTATCAGGAACTGGTTTCAACCAGCTTCTGGGAAACAGAAAATCAAGATCAATGTTTAGTGTGTTAAATCCTGTGCAATCCCAATTAATAAATGTTCCTTTTGGTTGCCCTGCAACCTGTTTTCCACCGCTTGGCTTCTTTTTAATAACAATTTCGTAGGTATCACCGTTGGGTATATTGCCGGTTATAGTTACATCCTCAATTAAAGCAAGCTCGCCAGCGGATGTTGAAGGTCCTTGTGGTGAGAAAGCAATATCAGATGCTTTAAATGCGAGCGTATCATCATCAACAGGAAAAATAGCAAGGCAATTTAATTTTGCTGTGGTTGGTTCAAACTTCATTTCTGAAATTGCAATTGTGTAACCTTTGATATTATTAAAACCAAGCGGAAGTTTTAATGGATTATTAGTATAATTCTGAACCATCTGGTTAAGATCAAAGTCTTTTACCAGCTTATTAACAACCGGCCAGCCACTGACCGTGTTATGTAACCAGTTATCTAGTTTTTTAACCTGAGAAGTTGACCAATTAAAATTACCAACCACATTAATTCCCCATTGATAAGGCCATTGTTCTGGAGTTTGATCCTTTTCAGTAAATACATTACCATTATACATAACTGTGTCAGAATTTATCTTTATTTTGTCAAACTCAACTGCAATTGGAGTCTTTAACCATGGAACAACAATCGAACCTTTTCCTGTGAGATTTGAACTATTACCACTTGCCTGAAGAACTTTCATTTTGAAATGACCGACTTTTATATAATTGTCCACATAATCTTCAGCAGCTTTATTATCAGGAGTTAGATTAGTGATTGTAATATTTGGTAAATTATTATTGCAGTTGGTGGTGGAAGCAGGACTTTGCTTTAAGGTTTGACCAGTTGTATCAGTGGTAGTATCTCCACCAGCAAATTTTTGATTGCTTTTCGAAATAGTAAAAGTCCAGATTTCGCTCGCAGTTGCTTCAGGATTTTCTTTCAGATAAACCTGCCATGCATAAGTTTTATTCTCGTTTAATTTTCTTTCACTCATCGGATACTGAAAATTAGGAACCTTTATTCCGTCTTTCTGAAAGAAAGGTCTGTTATCACGCATTGCAACAACAGGACTTTGTTTTCCAATCAGCTCAACAATTTTTATTGAATATTCTTTTGCTGTGGGAAGAGGAAGCCAGCTGAAAACTAATTCTTCCTGCGGTAGGGAGGAATTGTCATCAGGAGAAATTAGTGTGATATTACTTAATTGTCGGACAGAATGATAAATACAGTTCTCAAGTCCTATCACTTCATCAGCTTCATTGTAAACCGTAATACAAATTGTGTAATCACCATCGGGCGCGCCACCAGTTCTTAATAGGATTTCTTTGTAACGATTGTTGTAATAACTAACATCAGCATTCGGAAAATCTTTTTGAGTGTATGTATTATTCCCTGCCTTGATTGTAAATAATTTTGTTCTTGCTTCAATTATCAACCCATCTTTCTCTTCAGAAAGAGTCCCGATTATATAACCCTTAATTTCTTTGCGCGTTATATTGTTCAGATCAATTGACCACAGGTCTGAAATTCCAAAACGATTTGGTGGTGGCTGTTTTAATCTTGATATAACCTGATTTTGTGAATAAAGATTAGTTGTAACAAGTAATAAAACAAAAAAGAGTAATAATTTTTTCATAACGATGCCTCCTCTACAAAATTAAAATTTAATAATCTACATAAAGCATTATAGACGGCAAGTAGAAAATTAAATTTAGCTTGTTCGATAATTTGGACGAAATTATTCGTGTCAGATTTCAGGACACTAAATTTATTGCTTGATAACAAAACTGAAAAAAGAAGATGACATCTCAATCAGAGATGTCATCTTTAATTTTAAAACAAATTAAAATTTTAAAGTTATTTCTATCAATCCTTTTCCTTCTATTATTTTGCTGCTGATAATCTGAAGTGAAACCTCAGAATTTATTATTCCGCCCACTAACCCGATTTCCTTGCCTTCGCCATAACTCACATTTACATCAAACTCTTTAATGATATTTCCATCAGAATTTTTTAAATAACCTTTACGATAATTTTCTTTCTTTGAAATTGAAACAGAGTAAAATCCTTTTTCGATACCAGGAATATTTAAATAAATGTAACAAATATCCTGAGTGCCGTCTGAATTTATTATTTTATCCTTGAACAAAGCACCGACCAAAAATGCATCTTCCCGTGTGGCTATTAAGATCTGATCTGAAATAGCTTTTTGAGTAGAGTTCTTTAAAGCGGGTTCAACCTGCGCTCGCAATATAGTTAATGCAGATAAAATTTCTTCCCCTTCCGTAATAAATTTATTTTTATTTAATTTGTCTGTGCTAAGAATAAGGAATGTATTAAAAGTCAGATTATTTATCTGAAATCCAAAACGCACCCCGAATTTGCCATCATAATAGCCTAATGCTCTACCTGGTAATCCCTTTGATGTAGAATAATTACCAGATTTAACTTCAGCATTAGTTTTCAAAATGATTTTCCCGGTTAAGTCTTTTAGTTCAGCCTTCCATTCTCCGCTTCTTGTATCTTTAAATGTGCTGACCGAGTAAAATCCGGAAGCTATTTCAGATCCCTGAGGCAAATTGAAAAAAGTAAATAAAACATCTTTTCCAGCGGCAAGTTCATTAGTTGAAATATTTTCCAAACCCTTCATTAATGTAACGGGTGAAACAAGCAATGAATGTGGACTGACAAAAACGAAATTATCATTTATTGGTAATTTATATTGATTCGATAATCTAGTTAAAACATTAGATACCGAAAGCCGAAAATTATCGTTAGCTTGTTCGATAATTTCGCCGAAATTATTCGTGTTAGATTTCCGAACGTTATATTTTAGTTTGACAGTAAAAGCTTCAATTTTATTCTTTCTTAATTCTGCAATTTTATTAAGCCCAAGCTTTACAATGTCATTTAACGATTCATCAATTTTTGTGAGGTCATTTTCAAGAATAATTAAAATATCTTTTGTTTTCTTGCCATTATCATCGTTTGGTGGAGGTAATAATTCTTCTATTATATCCATAGTATTTATAATCGGACATAGTAGGCATAAACAAAAGCCACCCCAATTCCTACAACTGCAATTTATGCCTCCATCTTTTCTGCAACCACATCCTGGAGGCGGGCAATTCTGAAGTTCACCAACTGGATTTCCACCAATTAAGATCAAAATTTCTTCACCTAATTCAGCGGTACTTTCTTCACTAAGGAAATTAATTAGATTGGAATTTACTCTTTCCCCAAATGTTGCACCCTGAGTTTGTTTAGGTATTGTGATACCCTCGCTTTTAACATCACTATCTCCATTAAGGATTTTGGCAAGTTCCTTTAACTCACTTTCAAAGTTTTCAATACGTGATTCAGAAATCCCTCCATCAGGATACATCAAAGTGAATCTGTATTTTGTTGTTAATTTATCAGATGAGACTATCACTGACGGTTTTACGGTAAATAATCCTATGTCACTTAAAACTCCATTACTGCTAATAACCCACGCGTACGATTTTTCGGATTGGAATTTTCTTTCATTAAGCGGATACTGAAATTGTGTCGCTTTTATATTTGCTTTCGTGAAGAAAGGAGGATTTTGTTCTAATGCAACTACAGGAGATTGGTTGCCGATTAACTCAACAATTTTTAGCGAGTACTCTTTTGCATCCGGAAGTGGTGTCCAGCTAAAGATAATGGGCTGTTCAAGATCAATTTCATCACCATCCGCAGGTGATAAGAGAGAAATATTTCCAAGTTGTCTCACAGAATGATAAATACAATTTTCAAGTCCTATCACTTCATCAGCTTCATTGTAAACCGTAATACAAATTGTGTAATCACCATAAGGAAAACCGCCGGTTCTCAGAAGAGTCTCTTTATAGTTAGTCTTATTAAAATTTATATCAGCATCTGAAAAATCTTTTTGAGTGTATGTGTGTTGACCAGCTTTTATTGTGAATATTTTTGTTTTTGCTTCTACGATTAATCCATCTCTATCTTCAGAGAGTGTTCCAACAATGTAACCTTTAATATCTTTTCGTGTTGTGTTGTTTAGATCAATTGACCACAGGTCTGAAATTCCAAAACGATTTGGTGGTGGCTGTTTTAATCTTGATATAACCTGATTTTGTGAATAAAGATTAGTTGTAACAAGTAATAAAACAAAAAAGAGTAATAATTTTTTCATAATGATGCCTCCTCTACAAAATTAAAATTTTAATCTTACTGTTGATCTGGCAAGAATTTCATCAAAGTCATTAGTGCTTAGTAACTTGTCTGTGTAATTATTTTTTTCTACCCGTAAATCAATACTAACATTTTCTGAAACATTGTAAGATGAGTTTAGATAGAAACCTAAGCGATTGCTCCTGTCTTTTTCAATTGAGTAATTCAAACCTACAGTATTACTCCATTGTTCAAAGAATGTATAACCAACACTTCCATCAAGATTAGTTACTTGTCCGGAATAGTCGGCAAATTTCAGAAAGTTCATACCAAAAGAAGCAGAAAGCACAAGAGGAGATTTAAATGATAAATTTTCAGAAATAGTAAAACTGTTCAAAGTATAACCACTTAAGCTATCAAGTGATTTTGATTTGTTAAATAAGTAAAACAGGTTTGATCCAAGCGTCATATCATTAATCTTAAAATTATATCCGGTTGAAACAGTAGCTAAATGATTTTTAAAATCAATTTTCTTCGCAGGATCAGAAGCATCATTAGACAGAAAGTTGGGATTGTAAGAGAGATTTATGTAAGGATAATTTTTAAATTTTAATCCCAACTGAATTCCCGGCGCAAGTGTCGTAGTAGTAAAGAGTTTTGAATTAATCAGGTTATCTCGGCAATATCTCATCGAAGCAACAACTGAAATCTGTCTTTGCAAAAACTTTTGATCAATTTTACCTTCAACTTCAAACTTATCATTTCTTAATGTCGGATTTCCTAAAGTTCTGTAACCTGGTCCAATCATTTTTACACCTGCACTTGCTTTAGTATTCGATTCTAAATTATTGAAAGTTGTTTTCAATGAATAAGCATAATCAACCTGACTTGAGACTTTTGGTTGGAAAACATTTCTTACGAATTGAGGAATGTCTTCATTAACAAGTTCAGGATCTCTGTTATCTCTTGTTAACATTGCTGCAGCTATTTCTCCATCGAGAGATAATTTCTCATCAAACATCGTAAGCTTACTTTCAATTCCAAATACATAATTTGTGCTTGGAGTTAAAATTCTGTTCAGCGAGTCTATACGGATTGAAGAGGATAAATCGTTTGTATACATTCCGGTGAAGTACAAGTGTGAATCATCTTTCTGTCCAATTCCGATTCTTCCTGCGTATAAATCTCTTCTAAAGGAGACATTGTCAATTGGTTTTTGATTTTTCTGTAAAGCTGAAGCAAGATAAAACCAACCCGGATTGAACTCGAAACTTAAACCGGATACAGGAACCCCTTGCATTGTTAGTGGTGTGTAACTTGGGTAATTTGTTCCGATTCCGAATGAATGAAAGTTTGAAAAGAACTTCATTAATCCCGGAACATTTTCTTCACCTTCGGTTTCAATTTTATTTTGAATAACTTCTCTTGCTGCATCAACGCTATAAAGAAATGAGACTGAATTAATGTTTTGTCTTCCTGAAGAATTTTCTGATGATAACATCACATTAAGTCCAAATGGAATTCCGTATAAACTTAATGAAGGAGAAAGTTGAAGGTAACCAAAGCTAGGTTTTCTGTCAGAGCCGCTACCTCTTCGGTTAGAAGTTTCACCAAATAATTCTCCATCAAATGCAAAACTGATCGCTTTAGTTTCACCATCGCTTAATAGACTTCCAAGAAAATTTGGTATACTTAATAAATTAGTTTTCTGATTGAACCTGTCACTCTTAAAACTTAACGAATTAGAAACCGGGTTATTTTTTGTAAGTGAATTTAAACCGCCAGGTAAATCATCAATTATCGTATTAGATGCTCTGATAATATTAAGCATACTTCTTTTACTATCGTTAATAGTTCTTTGTGTTGCAGATGTTGGTTGAAATGAAAAAGTAAATATTTCACTCGAGGCAAGAATAGTTTCACCAGCATAAGCATCAATTTGCCATGCATAAATTCTATCAGTATTAAAATCTCTTGCAGAGATTGGATACTGAAAACTTGTAGTTACTATTCCAGATGCTGAGAAAAATAAAGGGTTTGATTGCATCGCATCATAAGCAGACTGCTGTGAAAACAATTCTACAATTTTAATTCTGTAGTTCACGAAAAAATTATTCGGAAGAGGTGTGGGCGGCAGCCAGCTGAATACTATTGAATTGCTTGCTAATCTTTTGTGTGGAGTTATACTGCCTGGTTTTGCTATTACCATTCCTCTCCGGATATCTTTTTTTTCAATTCCTCTCTGGTTTGAAATAGAAGTATCGTCGGTTTCTTCTTCATCCAAATGATTGAGGATTGAATTATCTTCAGGATAAAGTAAAGCAACTTGTGAAAGATTAAGGATTTCGTGCTCAATACAAGAAGCTCCCAAAAGATTATTAGTTGCTGCATCAATTACTTCAATACAAATTTCATAGGTGCCATTCGGTAAGGCTGATAAACGATTTATCACAGATTGATAAGTACTATTTTTTTGATTGATTGTAATTGTACCAACATCTGCAGCTTTTATTCTTTTAACTCCGGATGGAATTGTGAATATTGAAGAGGTAACATCAACTATTAAACCTGATGATTGCTCAGTTGCAATACCATGAAGATAAATCTGCTTTTCTTTATCACGGTTAACAACAACAAGATTCCACATATCTTCAATTCTCATTTGGTAAGGCGGTGGAGCTTGTAGTTGTACCGTTACTCCCTGAGCAAAATATGAATCTGATAATAATAGAATCAGTAACAATGAATAAATTATTATTGTTGATTTTTCTAAATTCTTAAATTGTAGCAAGTATTTATTCATTAACACTAACTCCTTTTATTGGTTTTTATAATTGATTAAATCAGATTAAAATGGGTTAATAATTAAGAAAAGTAATTTTGATAAATTTTCTATAAAGAAAATCTAAATGATAGATGGAATTATTTAATCTTTCTTCCAATGTTAGTTTTGGCTAAGTAAAATTCACAATCGGATTAACTGATGCAAAGTTAATTAAATTATTTTTTATTTGTCAATAATCCTACAAAATTAAGGTGTCCAGTACTCTTTAATGGATATTATGAATCCATCCCTTACTTCAACAAGAAAAATCATATAATCATATAGGTGGGATTTTAATTTTTCTACTGAAACATTTTTTTGCTCGGTAAGCTGATATGAGGTTGACTCATCAGAAACTGTAATTTCAATATTACAGTTTTTTGCGATGGGGAATTCCTCATCCTCTTGTGTTTCATTCAAAACAAAATAATCATTTGGAACAAACCAGGTTGTATCTCCGGAATTATTTATTTCATATTCAGCTTGATCCATTTGTTTGGCAATCAATACAGCTGAATCACCGGTGAAAACCTGAATCTTATCAACCCGGACAAACTGAGTTGAATTTTTTTCATAAATTTTATTTATATAACAATAGAAGTAATCAGTTTGAGCATTCTCAGTTTCTTTTTCATTTTTACCTGTACAACTAAGAAGAAGTGTGAAAAGCAGAATTATTATAAAGTCTTTTTGATTCATGGATTATTTAGGGAAGTTATTATCCAACTACTTAAATTTATTAAATATTCTTTTTAGAAGAAATATTGCAGAATATAGCTACTTTAAATTTACTTTCATCATTGTTGTTCATTCAGTAAAATTGCAAAACAAATTTTAAGAATTGAGAATATTTTGGAATATAAAAACAACATACTCGAACAGATAGGAAATACTCCTCTTATCAAACTTAATAAAATTAATAAAGAACTTAAGCCTCAAATTTTCGCTAAACTTGAATCTGCAAATCCTGGCGGAAGTGTTAAGGATAGAATCGGCCTTGCAATGATTGAAGATGCTGAGAAAAGAGGTGAGCTAAAGCCAGGCGGAACAATCATAGAAGCTACAAGTGGAAATACCGGAATCGGACTCGCACTTACTGCGGCAGTAAAAGGGTATAAATGTATTTTCGTGGTTACAGATAAAGTAAGTCAGGAAAAAATTAATTATCTGAAAGCACTCGGAGCTGAAGTTGTTGTTGTATCAAGATTCGTCGATCCGGATGCGCCTGATTATTATGTTAATGTTGCAAAGCGATTGCATAAGGAAATTCCAAATTCTTTTTTTGCATATCAATATTCTAATCCTTCCAATCCAGAAATGCATTATCGGACTACTGGTCCGGAAATCTGGCGTCAAACGGAAGGAAAAATAACTCATTTTGTATCAAGTATCGGAACAGGTGGAACTATAAGCGGTACGGGAAGGTTTCTGAAAGAAAAAAATCCTGACATTCAGGTAATCGCTGCTGATCCTCTCGGTTCAATTTTCAAACACTACAAGGAAACCGGAGAACTGATAAAAGGCACGCCTTATCTTGTTGAAGGAATTGGTCAGGATTGTTTGCCTGCTAATGTTCATTTCCAGTACATTGATAAAATTTATAACATAAGTGATAAAGAATCTTTTGCGGCGGCAAGAAGATTAACTCTTGAAGAAGGAATTTTTTGCGGTGGTAGTACAGGAACAATTGTTCATGTTACTTTGGAAATTGCAAAAGATCTTACCGAAAAAGATGTTATTGTTTTTATTGTATGTGATACCGGCGAAAGATATTTATCAAAGATGCATAATGAAGAATGGCTTAGACAAAATCGGATGCTTGACCCTGAAATAAGAATTCTCCGCGATCTTTCAGATATTAAAAAGCAAAAAGGTTATGAAGAAATAGTATCAGTCAAAGAAACTGATTCAGTTAAAGATGCCCTTGAACTAATAAGTAAAACCGGTTATTCGAATATTCCGGTGCTTAAAGGTAGACAATCGGTTGGAACTATCAAAGAGAGCAAATTGCTTCTTAAATTAGTTGAAGATCCTACACTTTATAATGCAACAGTAAAAAGTGTTATGGAAGAATCATTACCTATTCTTGATGCAAAGACTGAAATTTCGGAAGTGAAAAATGTTCTTAAAGAACATTCAGCTATTTTAGTAAGTGATTTTGGACTTATCACAGATATAATTACTAGATATGATTTAATTAATTTGGACAAATAAGTTATTGCGAGCAAAGCGAAGCAATCTTTATAAGTTTTAAGATTTATTCGTCTGGCTATAACAGCTTCGTAATAAGATTTTTCAAGAAAGGGATATTATATGGGCTTTTCAACAGACGCAATTCACGCTGGACAAATACCTGATCCAACAACCGGAGCAGTAATAACTCCGATTTATCAAACTTCTACTTATGCTCAATATGAGCTGGGTAAAAGCACAGGATTTGAGTATGGCAGAACTCATAACTTTACTCGTCAGGCACTTGAAAAAAATATTGCAACCCTTGAAAAGGGTAAATACGGAATTGCCTTCGCATCTGGACTCGCTGCAACACACGCTTTAATGAGTTTGGTTAAAGCTGGTGATCACATTGTGATTTCAAACAATGTTTATGGTGGTACTTATCGTTTATATGAATTAAACATGAAAAATTATGGATTGGATTTTTCTTGGGTTGACACAACAAATCCGAATAATATTGAGAATGCAATTCGTTCAAATACTAAAATGATTTTTGTTGAAACTCCAACTAATCCAATGCTTAATATCACTGACTTAAAAGGTGTTGCTGATATTGCAAGAAAAAACAACCTGATCTCTGTTTGTGATAACACTTTTATGAGTCCTTATTTTCAAAATCCTTTAACATTTGGAATTGATATTGTGCTGCATTCAACAACAAAATATCTGAATGGTCACAGCGATGTAATTGGTGGAATACTCGTAACAAGTGATGAAAAAATTCATGAACGATTGAGATACATTCAAAATGCTGCCGGTGGTGTTCCATCACCATTCGATTGCTGGCTTGTGCTGCGTTCAACCAAAACACTTGCTGTACGGATGAAACAACACGAAGCAAATGCAATTGAGTTCGCAAGATTTCTTGAAAAATCAGGATTTGCAAATAAAGTTATTTATCCAGGACTCGAATCACACCCACAGCACGAATTGGCCAGGAAACAAATGCGTGGTTTCGGTGGAATGGTCTCAGCTGATTTTGGCACAATCGAACGAGCAAAAAAAGTATTAAACGGAGTTAAAATTTTTACTCTGGCAGAAAGTCTTGGCGGAGTTGAAAGTTTAATTTGTCATCCGGCATCAATGACGCATGCTTCTGTTCCAAAAGATGAAAGAGATAAAATGGGATTAACAGATTCTCTCGTTCGCTTCTCGGTTGGAATAGAAGATGTTGAAGATTTGATTGAAGATGTTAAGCAAGCGATTTCAAAGTGAATTTACTTAAATCAGATCGTTAAATATTACCTGAGAGATTGAGCAAATCGGGTTTTTATCGTTTTGACTATGTTTGCAGAAAATAAAATTGTTGTTACATGAAAAAATATATTTTGTTACTTACTGTAATTTTTCTTAATAGCTTCATCATTGCTCAAAATGAAGAAGAAGAGAAGCAAGGAATCGAAATTTTTCTTATAGATGCTTATTGTAAACCAGATACACCTCATCCTTTTATCTTATCGTTCTATACCGATTTGCCTGCTAAATCAAAAGTAATTCTTGAAAAAAAATATGAGTTTATTGTTAGTAAAGATTTTTCTGAGATGCACACCATCCAAATTGATATAACCAAATTATTCTTTCTTGATAAGCAGGTTCAGTTTGTAATTCAGGTTGAAGATACTTTTGGTAATAAGGTAACCTCAGAAACTTTTGATTTTGATTTGCCATATGAACCGGTAATCACTGGCGGTTCAAGTTTATTTACTCTTTGTTTGTTCGGTGGATTTGTTTTTCTTTTACCAACACCCAACTATGTAATTCAAAACGGAAATTCTTATTTCAGTTTAACTAAAGAAATTCCATTTCTTTCGTTCCGCTCAAAAAGTTTTAGATATCCGGCTTCTTATTTTGCTTTTGAATTTACTTATATCTTTAACGCAACTGATAAAAAATTTTTCCGCACTAGTTACAAACGGATTTTTGAAATTCCGGTTTTAGAATATATTGCTCCGGGCATTGGTGGGTACACTAACTTTTCGGGTAACAACGGAATTGCGCCAGAATTCACTATTGGATTATTCAGAGTCTTCGATACTTTTACTATTTACTCTCGCTACAGATACAACTTTCAGCCATCCGGAAATAAATCGCATTTCCATGAGATAAATTTGGGGCTTTACTCAGGATTCTTTTCTATTTATTTATGATAAAAAATTTTGGAATGAATTTCCGAAATTTTGTGTTTACAGAATAAAAGAGATTTTATGCATTTTACTTTAATAATTATTCTATTATCAATTCACATTTCTTTTGCTCAAACCGGTTCAATTCAAGGAAAAGTTACAGATGGAAGAAATCCGATTCCTGCTGTGAATGTTTTTATTCCGGAACTCGGAACAGGCGATGCTACAAATGATAAAGGTTTTTTCCAACTAAAAAATCTTCCTGCAAGAAAATTGGAAGTAAGATTCAGTGCTGTTGGATATGAAACCGAAGAAGTAGATGTTGAAATACTTCCGAATAAAACAATTGAAATAAATATAGTTCTCCAGGAAAAAATAATAGAAGTTCAAACTGTTGAAGTTACTGCTCTTAGGCAGCAGGAACAGAAGGATACAAGAACAAGTCTTATTGATTTGAGTCCTCGAAGCGCAAAAATTCTTGCAGGTGGTGTTGAAGATGTTTTACGCACACTACAATCTTTGCCAGGTGTTTTGGCACCAAATGATTTTTCTTCACAACTTGTTGTTCGAGGCAGTGGTCCGGATCAGAATCTGATTATTATGGATGACATTGAAGTATTTAATCCATACAGACTTTATGGTGTTATCAGTATGTTCAATCCCGATGCAGTTTCAGATGTTAATCTAATCTCAGGTGGATTTCCTGCAAAGTATGGCGATAGACTTTCTGCTGTACTTGATGTTACAAATCGTGAAGGAGATATTTCAAGAGCTTTTAAGGGAAATATTAATGCTTCTATAGTTGATGCAAATATAGTTTTAGAAGGAAGAAATCCCTTTAACATAAAAGGAAGCTGGTTAATAAATTCAAGAAGAACTTATTATGATCTGATAATCGAGCCATTTGTAAAAAGCGCTGGTCTGGTTGATGATAATACATCATTTCCAAACTTTTATGACTTTCAGGCAAAAATTGTATTTGGTCCATTCAACGGAAGTAAAATTCTTTTGAACGGAATTCTTTCAAGAGATGGAGTTAATGTAATCAGCGGAAAAGAAAGAAATACTCCCGACAGCGTTGGTGTTTTTAATATTACAAGAAATGATGTTTTAGGTGCAGCCTGGCATTATGCTCCTTCTAAAAAACTTTTAAACAAAATTGTTTTTTCCTGGTATAAAAATAACGGCAATACTGATTTTGATTCTCAGATACTCGATCCGTCATTGAACAGAAGCACATTTGAAGATGCAATTCCTGATACTCTCAGACCATACTTGCTTGGGTTCAGATTCAAAGGAGATTTTGATTACAGAAAAATTTCTGTTGACGATAAATTTACTTACTTGTGGGGAGATAATGTTTTTGAAGCAGGCGTTGGCTTTGATAAAATGGAAACTACGATAGACTTTAAATTTGATTTGGATCCACAGCTTGAAGCTATATTTGCAGCCAATCCACAATTCAGAGCTGTACTCAGTGATTTGAAGGATGTTAAAAAATATAATCGCTACCGTGCATATCTTCAAAATAATTTTAAGATAACTAATAGATTTTATTTCAATCCAAGTCTGAGATATGATTATTATGACCTACTCGATAAACAATATTTAGCTCCCAGAATTTCTCTTTCATACGCAATAGATGATATTACTACACTCAGAGCCGTTTGGGGAATTTATTATCAATCACCCGGCTATGAAAAACTTCGTGATCAAAATGTTTTGTTTGATTTAACTGATACTTACACAAAAGCCCTCGAAGCAGAAAGAGCTATTCATTATGTTTTGGGAATTGAAAGATGGATTACAAATCAGTGGTCTTTAAGATTTGAATCTTACTTCAAGAAATTTGATAATCTTATTGTTCAGAAAATTGTTCCGGGAACAAGATTTATAACAGAAGTTATTCCCGGAAAAGATCCAAAGCTTGCAACAAGCTGGACACGACCTGTTCCGATAACTGGTGATTCAGTTACTCAAGTCCCAATCAACAACTCTGATGGCGAAGCTTATGGTTTTGAATTTTTCCTTGCAAAAAGAAATATTGAACGCGGCTCAAAACTTTCTGGCTGGATTTCATATTCACTTGCATACGCTAATCGTTATGAGTTAGGTGAAGAACTTCCATTCAGATTTGATCAGAGGCATACTGTAAATATTGTACTGAATTATGAATTCAATAATTGGTTTAATGTTGGATTACGCTGGCAATACGGTTCCGGTTTTCCTATAAGCGAACCTCTCGGAATTAAACCTAGAATAATTTATACCGATTCAAATGGTGATGGTGTATTAGACAATCCCGTAATTGCAACAAGAAAACCTTTCGGCAATCCAAATGCTGAAGGCGAAGTAATTTATGATATTGATTTTGGTACACAGAAATTTAATGCCCGCAAACCTGCTTATCATCGTCTTGATATAAGATTTAATTTTGTAACAAATTTCTGGAATCTTGATTGGGTTTTCTATCTCGATGTGGTGAATATTTACAATAGGAAAAATGTTGTAGGTTATGATTACTACATTACTGAAGATCTTCAGTTAGGAAGAGAACAAAATAATATGTTCCCGATTTTACCTACATTGGGATTTTCGGTTAAGTTTTAACCAAAACATTCATAAATTTCACATCATAAATTAATTTTTCTTGTAAATGAAAAAATCAATTCTACTTTGGATAATAGCATTTCTATTAACTGCTGGTACTGCTGTTTATCAAAGATTAACCGGACCAACCTATCCTTTAACCGGCGAAACAATTCTGAAAGATTTTAAAATAAAATATTCTCTTGATCGTTCACATTCCGGAGATACTCATCATTTAGTTAAAATAAAAGTTCGTGATAATAATGTTACCGGCGTACTTGAATGGAAAAGATATAAGACAAAAGACAACTGGCGCATTCAAAGAATGAAATTTATTGATGGTGAATTAGTAGGTTCACTTCCTGCTCAGCCACCAGCCGGAAAACTCGAGTACAGAATTATTCTCACTGATGATGAATATCAGGTTTTAATTCCTCAGGAAAGACCGGTTGTAATAAGATTTAAAGGGGAAGTTCCAACTTACATTTTGATTCCTCATGTGATTTTTATCTTTCTTGCAATGTTGTTTTCAACCCGCGCTGGATTAGAATATTTCAATAACCAGCCAAGATATGATAAGCTTGTTTATTTTACATTAATTTTTTTAATACTTGGTGGTTTTATTTTCGGACCGATTATGCAATACTTTGCTTTCGGAGAATTCTGGACAGGCTTTCCTTTCGGATATGATTTAACTGATAATAAAACTCTTATTGCTTTGATTGGCTGGCTGGTTGCATTTTTTATGATGAAGCGTTCTTCAAAACCTCAGCGTTGGATTATTGCTGCATCAGTTTTAATGTTTGTTGTATTTCTTATTCCACACAGTGTTCTTGGCTCTGAATTAGATTACAACAAACTTGATAACACAATAGAGATGAAGAAATAGTATTAAAAAATTTTATAAATCCTGAAAAGTATTGAACGAAGAAAAACAAATATTTACAGTCTCAGAATTAACTCAGTCAATTAAGTTTGTTCTGGAATCAGCTTTTGATAACATTTCAGTTGAAGGGGAAATATCAAACTTCAAATCACATGTTTCCGGTCACTGGTACTTTAATCTAAAAGATGAAAATGCAGTTATCAATTGCACAATGTGGCGCGGATTTAATAATTATGTTTTCTTCACTCCTCAGGATGGAATGAAAATAATTGTTAGCGGAAGATTAACTGTTTATCCTCCTCGTGGAAGTTATCAGATTGATGTTAGAAGTATGAAACCTGCCGGTGAAGGTGAACTTCAGGCAGCTTTTGAAAGATTGAAACAGAAATTAAAATCAGAAGGATTATTTGATGTAGAGCGTAAGAGAGCAATTCCTTTTTTCCCAAGCAAAATAGGAGTCATAACAGCTATTGATGGTGCTGCAATTCGCGATATGATTTCCGTTGCCGAAAGAAGATTTCCATTGGTTGAACTAATAATTGCTCCTACTAAAGTTCAGGGAAGTGGTGCTGCAGAAGATATTGTAGATAGTTTAACTAAATTGAACAAAATGAAAGATATTGATGTTATTATTCTTGCTAGAGGCGGCGGTTCAATTGAAGATCTTTGGGCTTTTAATGAAGAAATTGTTGCAAGGGCTATTTATAAATCCAGAATTCCTGTAATCACCGGTATCGGACACGAAATTGATTTTACAATAGCTGACTTTGTTTCTGATTTGAGAGCGCCAACTCCATCGGTTGCAATGGAACTGGCTACACCAGATAAACAAGAACTTAAGAATGCAATTGAATTTCTTGATCAAAAGATGGAAGAATCGTTGATCGAAAAAATTCAGGAATACAGACAAAGAATTGATGATGTTATTGATTCATATATGTTCAGATATCCATTGGAAAAGGTAAGGAATTTTTATCAAAAGATTGATAACTTGTTCTATAAAATTTCTCAGCAAATTGACAGAAAAATTTTATTGTCCGAGAGGGAAATTCAAAAATATTTTTCAATCATCAGTTCTTACGATATAGAAAAAACTTTGAAGAAAGGTTTCACTCTTATCAAACAGGATGATAAATTTGTTACAAGAAAACAAATGTATCTTTCCTCAAAACCGGTTACAATAAAATTTTATGATGGCGAAATAAATTTGGATAATAAATGAGTAAAACTAAATCAACTAAATCATTCGAAGAGAAATTAAAAAGACTCGAGCAGATTTCAGAAATGCTGGAAAGCGGCGAAGTTCAGCTTGAAGAGTCAATAAGTTTATTTGAAGAAGGAATTAAACTTTCTAAAGAATGTTTAACTATTTTGGAAAATGCCGAATTAAAAATTACTCAGCTTAAAAAAGAAGTTTCAAACAAATCAACTGACGAAGGTGAAGATGAATAACAACGGCGAAAATCAATTATCAGCAACACAGAAATATCCTGTTCTATCAAAAGTAAATTATCCATCAGACATTAAGCAGATGGATGTAACCGAACTAAAAGGATTATGTAAAGATATTCGCGAATATCTTGTTGATACTATTTCAGAAATTGGTGGTCACTTCGGTGGCGGACTTGGAACAGTCGAACTTACTGTTGCAGTTCACAAAGTATTTAACACACCATACGATTTGGTTGTTTGGGATACAGGTCATCAGGCATATCCACATAAAATTTTAACAGGAAGAAAAGAAGCATTAAAACGTATTAGAAAGTTTGGCGGTATAAGCGGCTTCTTAAAAAGAACTGAAAGTGAGTATGATGCCTTTGGAGCCGGACACGCTACAACTTCAATTTCTGCTGCACTCGGAATGGCTGTTGGTCGGGATTTGAACAATGAGCCAAACAGAAAAGTAATTGCTATCATAGGTGATGGCGCAATGACTGGTGGAATGGCTTATGAAGCAATGAATAATTCAGGAGTATTGAAATCAGATTTAATTGTTATTCTTAACGATAACAGAATGTCTATTGCACCAAATGTCTGGCAGATTTCAAATTACTTTACTGAAATGATTTCTCATCCTGACTATAATAAATTCAAAGCTCAGATTTGGGATCTTACAGGTAAACTTGATGCGTTTGGCGACAGATTAAGAAAAATTGCAGCCCGACTTGAAAGTGGTATTAAAGCGGTAGTTACACCTGGAATGCTTTTCGAAGCTCTCGGCTTCCGATATTTTGGTCCGGTTAATGGACATAATCTTCATCAGTTAATTAGAATTTTTGAACATGTCAAAACGCTCAAAGGTCCAATTCTTATTCATGCTATAACCGAAAAAGGTAAAGGATATAAACCCGCTGAAGGTCATGTTCAGAGATTACACGCTTCAACTCCTTTTGATAAGGTAACCGGAAAAGCATTCAAGAAAGAAGGTGCACCACCTGCTTACACAACAATTTTTGGAAATGCTCTTGTTGAAATCGTAAAACAAAATCCTAAAGTTGTTGGAATTACAGGTGCAATGCCTGATGGAACTGGTCTTGATATTCTGCAAAAAGAATGTCCAAAAAATTATTTTGATGTAGGTATAGCTGAAGAACACGCGGTTACTTTTGCTGCAGGTTTAGCTACTCAGGGTATAATTCCTGTTGTAGCAATTTATTCAACATTTCTTCAGAGAGCATTCGATCAGATAATTCATGATGTAGCTCTTCAAAAATTACATGTCGTGTTTGTGATGGATAGAGCTGGCCTTGTTGGTGCAGATGGTCCAACACATCACGGTTCTTTTGATATTTCTTACCTTCGTTTCATTCCGGGTATGATTCTGATGGCTCCAAAAGATGAAGCTGAATTAAGAAATATGCTTTTCACAGCTGTTGAATATAAAGATGGTCCCATTGCATTAAGATATCCCAGGGGAAATGCACTTGGTGTAGAAGTAAAGCCAGGTTTTGAAAAAATTGAGATTGGGAAAGCAGAAATTCTGAAATCAGGTGAAGATGTTGCTCTGCTTGCTTATGGTTCGATGGTACATTATGCATTAATCGCATCAGAGAAACTTGAAAGCCAGGGAATTCATTGTGAAGTTGTGAATATGCGATTTGCAAAACCTCTTGATAAAGAACTGTTAGATGATGTTGCATCAAGATTCAGAAAAGTAGTAACGCTTGAAGAGAATTCAATTATTGGTGGGTTTGGTAGTGGTGTGCTTGAATATTTCTCTGAAAAAAATTACAAGAATGATATTCTTAGAATCGGATTGCCAGACAAATTTGTTGATCACGGCACTCAGGAAGAACTCCATAAAATGCTTGGAATTGATCCTGATGGAATTGTTAATCAGGTTGTTAATTTTATTGAAATTAAAAAATCTAAAGAAGAGGTTTCTGTCTGATGCAGAAAGTTAAAATAGGAGTAATTGGCTTAGGAAGTATAGCTCAGTTAGTTCATCTTCCGAATCTTCTTAAATTGGAGAATGCCGAACTCACAGCAGTTGCTGAGGTTAAAAAAAATCGTCTTAACACGATTGCTGATAAATTTAATGTTGCAGAAAGATATTCAGATTACAATGAAATGCTTGAGAAAAGTGATATTGATGCAGTCATAATTGCAACTCCTACTAACACACACAAAGACATTGCTATTGATTGCCTGAATGCAGACAAAGATGTTTTGGTTGAAAAACCATTAGCCAGAACTTTTGCAGAAGCTAAAGCGGTTGTTGAAGCATCAAGAAAGAGCAAAAGAAAATTAATGGTTGGAATGAATCTTCGGTATCGTCCTGATACCATGCTTCTCAGAAGCATTGTAAGTTCGGGTGAAATTGGTGAGCCTTTTTATGCAAAGTGTGGCTGGGTCAGAAGACAAAGTTCCGAAGAAAAATGGTTTACAAAAAAAGAAGAAGCCGGCGGTGGAGTTATTATTGATCTCGGAATTCATCTTCTTGATCTTGCTCTATGGTTAATGAATTATCCTGAAGTCAATTCTGTATCTTGTAAAAATTATTATCATAATACAAAAAGTGTTGAAGATACAGCAATCAGTTTTCTTAAATTCAAAAATGATTCTTTGATAAATATGGAAGTTAGCTGGTCATTACCGACTGATAAGGATCATTTCTTCTTAAGTGTATTCGGAACAAAAGGAAGTTTTACGCTCAGTCCGCTGCATGTTTATAAAAGAATTAATAATGAAATTCTTGATCTTACTCCTGCACAACTTGATAATGCTACTACTCTTTTCAAAAAATCTTACTTGAATGAATTAAAAAGTTTTGTTGGTGCAGTTAAAGGATTAAATCCGGTATTATCTCCTGGTGATGAAGCATTGGAAAGAATGAAAATAATCGAAGCTATGTATCAATCAGCACAAAAAGACTCAGAAATAAAATTATAGAATATGATAAAAATTCTTCTAATAGATGATGAACCAGATATTCTTGAGTTTCTCAGGTATAATCTTGAGCAGGAAGGATATCAGGTAATTACAGGAACAGACGGGCAACAGGCACTTGATAAAGTTTCTGAAAACCCTGATTTAATTATACTTGATATTATGATGCCTAAACTCGATGGCTTTGAAGTAATGGAAAGAATCAGAGCCGATAAAAGATATAAAGATATTCCTGTAATTTTTCTTACTGCAAAAGCAGGTGAAGTTCACGAAATAAAAGGACTTGAATTAGGTGCAAGCGATTATCTTCAAAAACCAATCTCACCAAAAAAATTATTAGCAAGAGTTAAAGCAAATCTTAAAAAGACTGAAGCCGGAACGAAAAAACAAAAGCTGCCTGATAATCTCACATTCGGACCAATTGAAATTGATAGAAAGAGCTTCACAGTCTTTGTTGATGGCGAACAGGTTTATTTTCCGCGAAAAGAATTCGAAATTTTATTTTTCCTTTTAGCAAATCCGGGAAGAGTTTTTAGCAGGGAAATGCTTCTAAAAGAAGTTTGGGGAAATGACATCTATGTTGTTGATCGCACAGTTGATGTTCATATGAGAAAAATTCGTGAAAAACTTGGTAAGTATTCAGAGCTAATTGAAACCATAAAAGGTGTAGGATATAAAGTAAAAAGTGTGGAATGAACTTAAGCAGGACATAAGTTATTCAAAATTTTATTTAAAGGAATTCTTAATATTCTCTGCTCTAATTATCACTCTCATAACTTTTCTGATTGGTAATTTTGATAAAATTCTTATCACATCTTTAATTGTTTTTTCAATAAATTTTCTCTCAATTATTTATCTCAGCAGAAAAAGAAGAAATGAACTTGCTGAGATCGAAAAAATAATTACCAACATAAGAAATAATTTTTACGAAGTTGCCGATGAAATAATCCTTTCTGAAAATCTTTCATCTTTGGAAAAAGCAATTAAACTGATGTTCGAAAAATCCAAAAACGACATCGAATATATGCGGAAGCTTCAAAGAGTACGCTCCGAATTTATCGCAAATGTTTCTCACGAACTCAGAACACCGATATTTGCTATTCAAGGTTACATTGAAACTTTATTAAATGGTGCTATAAATGATCCCAAAGTAAATGTAAACTTTTTGGAAAAAGCTGTTCACCATACAAATAACCTAAGCAATCTGTTAAACGATCTGATTAACATTTCTATGATTGAATCCGGCGAAATGCAAATGAGTTTCAGATACTTCGAACTGGCGCCTTATCTGAATTCAGTGGTTGAAGAGTTAAAATATCTTGCTGAAGAAAAAAATATTTCCTTGAATTGCCAGCCAATTAGGGAAGGGCTTCAGGTTTTTGGAGACAAAGAAAGATTAAAACAGGTTTTAAATAATCTGATTCAGAACGCAATCAAATACACCGAGAAAGGTGGAGTAGAAATTTCAGTTGAAGAAGAAAAAAAGTTTGTTACCATAAAAGTTAAAGATACAGGAATCGGTATTCCGGAAGATCAGATAAGCAGAATTTTTGAAAGGTTTTATCGTGTTGATAAAGCTCGTTCGAGAGCTGTGGGCGGAACAGGTTTAGGTCTCTCAATAGTTAAACATATCTTAGAGGCACACAACTCAAAAGTTGAAGTTAAAAGCACACTTGGTGTTGGGAGTGAATTTAGTTTCAAACTAAAGAAGTGAAAGATTATTTTTGTATAAATCCTCAATTAAACTTTTATGAATAAAAATTCGCTTGCATTTGTAATTCCTTGCTTAAATGAAGAAAAAACACTTCCGTTTGTTTTGAAGAAAATACAGAAAATCAGAAATGATGAATTAAAGAATTATATCACTGAAATAATAGTATCAGACAATGGTAGTACCGACAATTCTGTTTTTATAGCTGAATCGTTGGGCGCCAAAGTTGTTCATTGTGAAGTAAAAGGTTATGGTGCTGCTCTTGATTTCGGAATTCGGAACTCCAATTGTGAATATATAATATTTGCTGATGCTGATGACACTTATGATTTTTTAGAAGCACCAAAACTGTTCTTTGAAGCAATGAAGGGTTATGACCTTGTTATAGGTAATCGACTCAATAGTAATCTGAAGAAAAAATCAATGCCGTTTCTTCACAGATTTGTTGGCACTCCGATACTCAATTCAATCATTAATTTTCTTTATGCTAATAAAAAAAATAAAATTAAAGACTGTAATTCAGGATTCAGATGTTTTCGTAAAGAATCCTATTTAAGTTGGAACATTTCAGGTACTGGGATGGAATTTGCATCTGAAATGTTAGTTAAAGCTTTAATCAATAAATCAAAAATTTCGCATGTCCCAATTACACTGCATCCTGATCATGCTGATAGAACACCTCACTTAAAAACCTGGCGAGATGGAATGCGACATTTGTTACAAATTCTGGTTGAATCTCCTAAACTTTTTCATGATATCGGTCTTCTATTGTTTTTACCTTCAATTTTAGGAATTGTAATTGGTTGGCTTTTTGGACCAATACAAATTTTTAAATTCAGTGTTTTTGGTATTCATACAATGTTAATTTTATTATTTGCTGGAGTAATTGGTATTTCTGTTTTTGGAATTGGTTTAGGTCTCTCTGTCAGTAAGAAACAAATACCTAAATTATTTAATGTTTTAATTAATCTGTCTGAGGATAAGTTATTTTGGTTTTCAGCAATTGTTTTTTTGATTTCAATAACTTTTATTATTTCTCTTTTTGTACTCTGGGGGAAACACGGCTTTTCTAATATAGATTTTACAAAAGATACCGTTTTCTTTATTGCTATAGGAACTTTCGGAATTGAAATAATCAGTACAATTATTTTTTCCCATCTGATAAAAAGAATAAAAGGTGTATGATTGGGAAAAGATAAAAAACATCTGCTTATAGCTTTCTCAATTTATCTGGTTGGTGTAATCCTGTTCTTTAACAGATTTCAATTTAATATCAATCCTGATGCAATAAGTTATTTTTCAATTTCAAAAAAGTATTTTTTATCTCATTATTCTGAAGCTATAAATGGTTATTGGGGACCACTGTACTCGTGGATAATTCTCCCATCCTTTTTCCTGGCTATTGAACCTGTTGTATTTGCCAGATTGATAAATGTAATGTTTAGCTTTATGCTGCTAAATCTCATTTATTACTATTCAGCTATCATTAATTTCGATAACAGAACGAAAATAATCGCTATATATTTTTTCATACTGCCAGCATTATTCTTTACATTCTGGTATGTTACACCAGATTATCTTTTATTAATAATTACGCTTATATATATCCTAATGGTGCTTGATGAAAATTTTCTTTCAGATTTTAAGATAACTTTATTTTCTTCTTTCATCGCTTCATTAATGTATTTAACAAAAAGCTATGGTTTGGCATTCTTTCTTGTGTTTCAATCCCTTGTCTTTCTGATTTTTTATTTAAGGAAAAAAGAATTGCGTAAAAAAATTCTTTTAAATTATATAATCAGTATCATATTCTTTTTAATGATAATATCTCCCTGGGTTTACCTGATAAGTAATAAATATGGATACTTTACTTTCTCTACATCAGGTAAAATTAATTTACTTATTGTTAATCCGGAATTGAATTTCCATCATCCACCTATTGAAAATGGTTTGATTGCTCCGAGTGATAAATATTCAGTAAGTGCCTGGGATGATCCTGATGTTAATCTGTATCCTGAATGGTCTCCATTTAAAAGCATGGATGATTTTAAGTTTTTCACTTTTAACTTGTTGAAGAACATAGCTAAATTTTTTGCAATGATGTTTCTTTTCAGTCCGATTGGAATTATTACATTGATATTTTTCAGGAAAGAATTTTTTCAGGATCAAAGAATATTGATTTTGATATTAGCGGCTTTAATAAATGGACTTGGATATTGTTTAATCTATGTAGAGAACAGATACATTTGGGTTTCTCTGGTTCTTTTTGCAATGCTTTCTTTTATTCCAATCAAAAAATTATTTGAGAACATTCATCAGAAGAGAGCAGTAATTTTAATAGCAACTTTTCTGATATCACTTTCAACTATTCCATTTATTTTACTAGCATTTAAGAATTATACATACGATAATAAAGCATATCATTATTCTAGTTTTATGAAGCAAAATTTTAATATAAAGGGCAACATAGCTTCTACAAGTAATTGGGGATTTTCTCTGAGCTTGGCTTATTTTCTGGATTCAAAGTATTTTGGGGAGGAAAAGAAACGATATTTTGATTCAGAATTTCTTTCCAAATTAAAAAAGTTTGATATTGACTACCTGTTCCATTACTCTAAAACTGACACAACTATTGACGGACTTAAGTTTGTAGCAAAAATTGATTCTCTGTACCTATTTAAAGTGATAAAATAGGTTCTTAAAGCCATTGGCAGTAATTTAGGCACAAAGAATATTTGACATAATTGCAGTTATTTATTAGTTTTACGCCTCCAAAATAGAAAATTTTAAGGAATGAAAATGCTTGCAGTAGTAGATATATTAGGACAGCAGTTCAAAGTAACTGAAAATGCTAAATATTATGTACCCAAATTAAAAGCTGAACCAGAATCAGAAGTAACTTTTGATAAAGTATTACTTGTAGATGATGGTAAATCAACAAAAGTAGGAAATCCTGTTGTCAACGGTGTTAAAGTAACCGCCAAAGTTCTCGAACATCTTAAAGATGATAAGGTAATCGTTTTTAAGAAGAAAAGAAGAATTAGTTACAGAAAAACTCACGGACACAGACAACATTTAACAAGAATTGAAGTTTTAAAGATAGGTTAAAGGAGATTATCAATGGCTCATAAAAAAGGTCAAGGTTCATCCAGAAACGGTCGTGATAGTAATGCACAACGTTTGGGTGTTAAAAGATTTGGTGGTCAGCAGGTTTTAGCTGGCAATATTTTAGTCAGACAAAGAGGAACAAAATTCCATCCCGGAGAAAATGTTGCAAAGGGAAGTGATGATACGCTCTTCGCTTTGATTGATGGTGTTGTTAAGTTTGAAGTAAAACGCGGCAACAGACAGTATGTTAGCGTTTATCCTATGAATTAAACTTTTTATGCTTACAGAGAAAGCCCTCATTTTTCTGAGGGCTTTTTTATTTTCAATCTTTTCTAAAATCCAAGTCTTTCCATATCAGCTACAAGTGATTTTACAGCATTTACTGAATTATCAAGTAAAGCTTTTTCTTCTTCATTCAAATCAAACTCAATAACTTTTTCAACACCTTTTTCACCAAGTACAGCTGGAACACCAACATAATAACCTTTCACTCCATACTCACCAGTAAGATAAGCACAAACCGGAAGAACTCTTTTTTCATCATAAATTATTGCTTCAGCCATTGCAATTGCAGCAGAAGCAGGTGAATAAAATGCTGAACCGGTTTTTAATAATTTTACAACTTCACCACCAGCTTGTTTTGTTCTTTCAACCATTGCTTTCATCACTTCGGCAGCTTTGTTTTTATCGCCATATTTTTTCTCTAATAATTCCATTGCAGGAATTCCGTTAACATTTGCATATCGAACAATCGGAACCATTGTATCACCATGACCACCAAGTACTAATGCATTAACATCTTTTACAGAAACGCCAAGTTCCCACGCAATAAAAGTAGCAAATCGTGATGAATCTAAAACACCAGCTTGTCCCATAACTCTGTTTTCCGGAAAACCAGTTTTTTTTTTGAAAAGTGTAACCATCGCATCAAGCGGATTGGAAATTATGATTGCAATTGAATTGGGTGCATATTGTTTTACATTCTCTGCAACTGTTTTCATAATTTTCGCATTAGTAGTTAGCAAATCATCACGACTCATTCCGGGTTTTCTTGGCAAACCAGCTGTTACAATAACCAAATCAGAACCTTCAATATCCTTGTAATCATTTGTTCCTTTAACCATTACATCAAAACCATCAATACGGGAAGCTTCGGCGATATCAAGACATTTACCCTGAGGTAAATCTTCTACTATATCATACATTACAACATCACCGAGTTGGCGCATAGCAATTAATTGTGCTAGCACTCCACCGATTTGTCCACCACCGATAAGAGCAATTTTTTTTCTGGACATAGTATTATCTCCTAATTTTTAATTTTGATACATTCAAAATTAGATAAGCTTTAATGCAGAAACAAAAAGATATGATTACTTGATTTTTAGTTTTAATATCGTTTCTGTGCCCTGAGGAGTAACTTTAAAATCAACTTCGTCCATATAAACGCGCATCAGATAAACACCGCGGCCTGAGTCTTTAAGAAGATTTTCAGGATGAGTTGGATCAGGAATTTCAGCCGGGTTAAATCCCGCTCCCTGATCTTTAACCGAGATTAGCAAATAATCTCCTATAACATCAACATCAATATTAACCATTTTGTTGATGTCATTCTTATTACCATGTTTAATAGCATTCGTAGTAGCTTCGGTTACTGAGAGGAGAAGACCATTTATTTTCTCTTCATCCAATCCAAGATCAACAGCGAAGTAATTTACAAACTCTTCAACGGTAATAAGATTCCGTGGATCGCTTTCTATTTCTAAATGATAATGTGACTGTGGCAAATCTGTTTTAATTTTTATTGAAAATTAAATGATTGTCTCAGAAATTCCAACTGATTGCAAAATTCATTGTTGCCTGTTGTTTGCTGTTAGAATTTGTAAATGTGATAAATTCATAATAACCTGTAAAAGAAATCAAAAGCTTTCTGAATAATCGGGATTGGATTGCTGTTGTTGGTCCTATGCTTCTATATTCAGAATCCAAATTGAGATCTTTGCCTTTATAGTTAAATGTGCCAAGTGAAAAATATCGCACTCCTAGCGAGAAAGAAGAACTGAATTTATAAACAATAAATCTGGGTTCGATAAAAATTTCTCTTAATGCTCTCGTTGGCTTTTCTGAAAAAGAACCCCAATTCAAAATTCCTTGTTCAGATAATTTTATATAAGCAAAAACAAATAATGTTGTATTGGATGAAATTTTTGCAGAAGTTGAATCAAATGCAGTGAATTGTCGGAACGAATAACTTTTCAGCGGAGAAGTTAAATCTTCAAAATCATAAACCGTATAGTTGGCCGAAACCTCGAAACTATTGTAGGAGCTGATTTTGGTTCCCGAATATTCTCCGCCTGTTTTTAATCTTATTGTACGATTGATATTATTGTTTGAACTTCTTGATGCGAATATGTAAACAGTATGAGCGTAAGAAGCTTCTGCATTAACAAATGCCGTGAAGAATGGATTTAATTTTCTGTAATAACCAAATCGTGCTATTGATAAAATCTCATCTCTATCGTCATCATTCAATGAACTTGGTGTATCATACTTTAATTTACTTTGATAAACACTAAGGGTAATTTTATCAATTTCAGATAAACTTAGATCTCCATCAAAAGAAAGAGTTGCATAGTTGCTGGTATTATTTTTTTGTTGCTCTGATTCTTCGCGTTGATTAAAAAATGCTTCATTGATTCCCTGAAATCTGATGGCTTTATGTTTTTCATCTTTTTCGTTCATAGTAAATCGTAAAGATGAATTAAATTTTCTTGAGCGGTATCCTAATGATGCATCAAGTTCTAATTTAAGTTCATCAATTTGTGAATCAAAAATTGAAGCGGATTGAACATTTGCAGATTTGTATTTAAGTGATCTTTCAATATTTCTGAAAGAAACTTTTCCGGTAGCATCAAAAATTAAGAAGTCTAAAAACTCATCAAAGAAAAATCTGTTTTGAAGAAGATAACCGGTTTCAGTTCTGCTTTGAATGTTATTCTTTATGCTGAATTGAGCTGAAGTTATTGAATCGGCATTAATATAAAAATCTTTTCGTGCCTGATAATACTTGATATTGAAATTGTTAAAAATATTTCTGTCAAAATAGTTAATTGCATTGAGGTTAAGGTATCTTAATAAATTTTTTCTCGGTGAAATATCTTCATTCTTAAATTTCAAATCAGTTTCAAACTGAAAATCAGCTAAGTTTATGTTCTCTCCACCAGCTTCAAAACCATAAACAAAACCATAATCATTTTCCCCGATTTGTCTGTTATTTGAATATCCGGAAAATGGAGCAAGGGATAAATCTTTTAATGGTTGAAGTCTTGAAAATAAAATAAGATTTGAAATTGATGATTGATTTATTTCCAGTGTCCGACTGTCTGAAAGAATTGAATTATTTCCTACCACACCGACTGATATTTTATTAGATAATTCATAATTAATATTCATCGAAAAATGATGTTCATCTCTTACGGTTTTTTCAATTCCTCTTATGTAACTTGATTTATAATCTTCATTCGCGCCAAAAAATAAATCGCTAATTCTTGTGGAGAAAGTAAAACCTGAATTCAGATAATAGGTATTCAATTGTTTGTCTAATTTAGAAGAAAGCAAATTATATTTTGAGGTTGGTCTCAAAAACTCCATACTATCAATTCGGGTTTGAGCATTCAAATTAACTGTAATTATTGAATTCAATAGAATCGTAATCAGAACTGTAAAATATTTCTTTGAATTAAAGCTCAATTTTTTCTGTTCTTTGTTTGTTCAAATTTATGGAATATTGCAATAAAAAAATCATATTTATTAAAGCCAATTTTAATTTGAATATCATCAATATTCATTGTGAAGCACGATACTTTAAATTGACAATCATTCAATTTTTGGATAACTTTGCCAGCAAATTTTAATAAATAAAAACAATGCTCGAACAATACATACCAATTTTTCTTGTAATAACAGTTGCACTGATTTTTGCAGTTGTTACAGTATTTACTTCAAAGATTTTTGGTCCTCAGAGACCAAATAAAAGCAAACTTTCCACTTATGAAAGTGGTATGCAGCCAATCGGAACAACTAATGAAAGAGTTTCGGTAAAATACTATCTGGTTGCAATGCTGTTTATCATTTTTGACCTTGAGGTAATTTTCATTTATCCATGGGCGGTTCAATTCAAAAAATTATTTGGTGAATTGGGAATTTCAGTGTTTGTTTCGATGTTTATATTCTTAGTAGTACTTGAATTAGGTTATCTCTATGCTTATAAAAAAGGAGGATTCAAATGGGATTAGAAGCTAAGTTAAATCAGGATGGTTTTCTTGTAACTAAACTTGATGCAATTATTGGCTGGGCAAGAAAAAATTCTGTTTGGCCAATGCCTATGGGTATTTCTTGTTGCGCAATTGAAATGATGGCAGTAGGCGATCCAAAGTATGATATTGCAAGATTTGGTTCTGAGGTTATGAGATTTACACCAAGACAATGTGATTTGATGATAGTTGCTGGAACTGTTACTTACAAAATGTCTCATGTTGTTAGAAAAATTTACGATCAGATGCCAGATCCCAAATGGGTTATTGCGATGGGAGCTTGCACATCAACCGGAGGAATGTACCGTTCATATTCAGTTGTTCAGGGCATTGATCAGTTTTTACCAGTAGATGTTTATGTTGCCGGTTGTCCGCCAAGACCAGATAATCTTTTAAATGCTTTAATTATGATTCAGGAAAAAATTGGAAACACAAGAGCAAGAGATTTTCAGAATCTTAAACTTCCTGAATTAAATGTAATTCAATCGAATTAAAATTACTATGGACTTAAAAGAAACAATCAAACAAAAATTAGATTCGGCTTTTCCTGATGCAAATCTGGAATATTCTGAATACAAAGATGAATTTTGTGTTAAGCTCGATAAAAAGTTTATTGTTCCGGTTTGTAAACTTTTAAAAGAAGATTCCGAACTTCAGTTTTTACTTTGCGAAGACATTACTGCAGTTGATTGGGCAACACGTAAAAACAGATTTACAGTTGTTTATCATATTTTCTCATTGAAGAATAAATTCAGACTAAAACTAAAAGCTGATGTTGATGAAAAAGATTGCAATATAGACTCCGTTTCATCAGTTTGGCGCGCTGCTAACTGGCAGGAAAGAGAATGTTATGATATGTACGGAATAATTTTTAACAATCATCCGGATTTGAGAAGAATGTATATGCCAGAGGATTTTGAATATCATCCTCTCAGAAAAGATTTTCCGCTTCTTGGAATTCCGGGTTCACTTCCATTACCAAAAAAATGATTAGCTATGGAAAAACTTACTAAAGATGATGTCCATCCGAAAATAGTTCAGGCACTTCTTAAAGATACTGACATAACTATAGAAGATGCTCTTGAAAATGAAATGATTCTCAACATGGGTCCACAGCATCCAGCAACACACGGAGTGTTAAGGGTATTGCTGAGACTTGACGGAGAAACTGTTATCGGTTGTGTTCCTGAGCTTGGTTATCTTCATCGCGGTTATGAGAAGATGGCAGAGAACATGAGTTATTATGAATATATTCCTCATACTGATCGACTTGATTATATTTCCCCAATGGCTAACAATGTTGCCTGGGTTATGGCAGTTGAAAAGTTAGCGGGAATAGAAGTTCCGCCGCGTGCTCAATATATACGAATGATGGTTGCAGAACTTGCCAGAATCACTTCTCATCTGGTCGCTGTTGGTGCATTTGCAATGGATGTTGGTGCACTTACTGTTTTTCTTTGGACTTTACGGGAAAGAGAAAAAGTACTCGATATCTGGGATATACTTTGTGGTGCGAGATTTACAAACAGCTACACAAGAATTGGTGGTGTCGCTAATGATGCTCAGCCCGAAGCATTAGCAAAAGTTAAATGGTTCATCGATCAGTTTGATGATAATTTGACTGAATGCGAAAAACTTCTTAACACAAATAGAATTTTTATTGAAAGACTTGAAAATATCGGAGTCATTTCAGCTGAAGACGCCATTGATTTAGGATTAACTGGTCCAAGTCTCCGTGCTTCCGGTGTTGAGTTCGATATTCGCAGAGCAATGCCTTATCTCAAGTATAACGAAATAGATTTTAACATTCCCACTTACACTGAAGGTGATTGTCTTGCCCGATATTTTGTTCGTGTTGATGAAATGAGAGAAAGTGCAAAGATAGTTAGACAGATATTGGATAAAATGCCTCAGGGTGAAGTGCTTGCTAATAATCCTAAGAAAGTACTTCCTCATAAAACAGAAATTTATACCAAAATGGAAGAACTTATTCACGATTTTATGATTGTTAATTTCGGAATAAATCCACCCGTTGGAGAAATTTATCACGCTATTGAAGGTTCAAAAGGTGAGTTGGGATTTTATCTTGTAAGTAAAGGCGAAGGTCATCCCTGGAAATGTAAAATTCGTTCACCCTCTTTCAATAACTTGCAAGCATTGCCTCATTTGGTTAAAGGTCATATGATTTCAGATGTTGTAGCAATAATTGGCAGCATTGATCCAATAATGGGTGAAGCGGATAAATGAGTTTAAGTTCAAGTTAAAATTCAAGTTTTAGATAAAGTTGAAGTATTTGTCTTATAGATTCAAATATTAAATATGGAAAAGCAGTTCAGTCACGAGAAATTAATTGTTTATCAGCGCTCGCTTGAATTTATAGAATTTGTAGAAAAAATATTATCGAAATTGAAAGATAATCTTAGTGTTTATGATCAAATTGATAAAAGCTCAACTTCAATATCATTGAATATTGCTGAAGGTACAGGGAAATATTCATCAAAGGATAAAAACAAATATTATGATATTGTCCGTGGTTCAGCTACTGAAAGTGCAGCTTGTCTTGATGTAATGTTTAGAAGAAGGCGTATTACCGAAGAAGAAAATTCGCATGGTAAAGAAATTTTGTTTGAGATAGTTTCAATGTTAGTAGGACTGGTAAAAAGTAACTCGGATCGGGTTTATGATGACGCTGAAAATTATAACATTGATTATAAATAATAACTTTAATAAAAATATTAGTAACTGTTTCTTAAACTTAAACTTTAACTTAAACTAAAATATGAGCTTCAAATTCACACCGGAAAACTTAGAACGAATTAATACCGAGATAAAAAAATATCCTAAAAAGCAATCTGCAGTTATGGCTGCATTATACATTGCTCAGGAACAGAATGGATACATTACAACTGAGATAATGAATGAAATAGCTCAACTACTTGATATGCATCCGCATGATGTTTTAGGAGTTGTTACTTTTTATACAATGTATCACCAGAAACCTATGGGTAAGTATCACATTCAGGTTTGCACTAATGTATCTTGTATGCTCAGAGGCGGATATGAAATCTGGAATCAGGTGAAAGATAAACTTGGAATTGATCATATGCAGGTTACATCAGATGGTAAATTTTCTCTCGAGGAAGTTGAGTGTATGGGAAGCTGTGGCACAGCTCCAATGTTCGCAATAAACGAAGATTATTTTGAAAATCTTTCAAAAGAAAAAGTTAACGAAATTTTAGATTCATTAAAGAATAAAAACTAATGGAAAAAATCGTTCTACCGGATATTAAAGACTTTCACAAGTTAGAAGTTTATCTTCAACACGGTGGATATACTGCCGCTATAAAAGCTTTTACTCAATCAACTGATGATATAATTGATCAGGTTAAAAGATCTGGTTTAAGAGGCAGAGGTGGCGCTGCTTTCTCAACAGGATTGAAGTGGAGCTTTATGCCAAAGACTACTGATAAACCAAAATATCTTTGTGTTAACGGTGATGAAAGCGAACCGGGCTCGTTTAAAGACAGGCAGATCTTCGAATATAACCCGCATCAGCTTATTGAAGGAACAATAATAAGTTGTTATGCAATCGGTGCTAAGGTAGCTTATATCTATATTCGCGGAGAATATCATAAATGGATTAAGTTGATGCAAAAAGCATTAGATGATGCTTATGCTGCAGGATATGTCGGTGAGAAGATGAAAGAAACTTTTGGTACTGATTTTTATTGTGATATTTATATTCATAAAGGTGCCGGAGCTTACATTTGTGGTGAAGAATCTTCCTTAATGAATTCAATCGAAGGTAAAAGAGGATATCCGAGAGTTAAACCTCCTTTCCCGGCTCAAAATGGTTTATGGGGCTGTCCTACCACAATAAATAATGTTGAAACAATTACAAATGTTCCTCCAATCATAAACAAAGGTTGGGAATGGTTTGCTTCCATTGGTGAACCAAAACATCCGGGAACAATTTTATTTGGTGTTAGCGGACATGTTAATAAACCAGGTGTTTACGAGCTTCCCTCGGGAACACTACTTACTGATATAATTTATAATTATGCTGGCGGTGTTCCGGGAAATAAAAAAATCCTTTGTGTAATCCCAGGCGGTTCTTCAATGCCTCCTTTGCGCGGTGATCAGATTGAAGGAGTTAAAATGGATGCTGAATCACTTCGCGCAGCTGGTTCCGCAATCGGAACAGGTGGAATTATGGTAATGGATGAGGATACTGATTTGGTAAAAGTGCTGGCACGAATCGCTCATTTCTATCATCATGAAAGCTGTGGTCAGTGTACACCTTGCAGGGAAGGAACCGGTTGGTTAGAGAAAATTCTTAAAAGACTTGTTGCCGGAAAAGGTTCAGTAAGCGATTTAGATTTATTAATTACAGTTGCTAATCAGATTGAAGGAAATACAATTTGTGCCTTAGGTGAAGCTGCTGCCTGGCCAGTGAAATTTATGGTTGAAAGATTCCGTGATTATTTTGAACAGAGAGTAAGTAAAGAAATTTCACTTCCGGTAGTAAATAAAGTTCATTCAATGCGACACACAGCAATTCCAGTCGAAGAAATCAAACATTAAATATTTTATGGGGGCTGTCCAAAAAGTTAAAAGTTGTCAGTCTGAGCCCTGCCTGCAGCGGGCAGATTGTCGAAGCCTGACAATTTTAATCAAGATCACACTTCAACATCCGTCTCCGTTAGTTAACGGATGACGAAATAAGTGTGACATATAAATTTACTTTTTTGGACTGCCCCTACGATTTAATTTTCTTCAAAATTTAATGTTTTTCAATCCTTCAACTTTCTTTAAATTCAAACACTAATTTTCAGAAAATTTTTTCAGGCGAGTAATGAAACAATATCACGATTTAGTTAAACTTGTAATGAATGAAGGCGTTCGTAAATCTTCCCGAACAGGAGTTGATACAATTTCTTATTTCGGTGCTTTCTACAGAGTTGACCTTTCAGAAGGATTTCCGCTTCTTACAACAAAGAAAATGGAATGGAAATCTCTTTTATACGAAGTACTTTGGTATTTGTCAGGCGAAGAACATATCAGAAATCTGAAACAACATACAAAAATCTGGGATGCATGGGCTGATGAAAACGGACGCTTGCAAACTGCTTATGGAAGATTCTGGAGAAGATTTCCTGTTCCGGAAAAATCTGCTGCTCTTGACGGAGAAATTTTTGTTGATGAAAATCATCCTTTTGTGAGAAGAGAATCTAATGGTGCTTTGGTTTTTGATCAGGTTGGTTGGGTAATAAATGAAATTAAAAAAAATCCCAACTCAAGAAGATTGGTGATTACTGCCTGGCATCCTGCAAATGCTGTAATCAGCAAGTTGCCTCCTTGTCATTACACTTTCGCTTTCAATGTCAGTAATGGAAAACTAAATTGTCATCTGACTCAAAGAAGCGGAGATATTGCCCTGGGAATCCCATTCAATCTTGCGGCTTACTCAATACTTACACAAATTATTGCACAGGAAACTAATCTGGAACTTGGTTACTTTGCGCATACTATTATTGATGCACATATTTATGTAGCTGAAAAAGGAAGTCCGACTGAAAAATATGATCATCTTGAAGGTTTAAAACTTCAACTGGAAAGAGAACCTTATCCATTGCCAAAGTTAGTTATCGCAAAGAAACCAATTGATGAATTAAAGTTCGAAGATTTCGAGTTGATTGGTTATCAACATCATCCTAAAATCAAGTTTGAGGTTGCAGTTTGATTATTAGTCTGATAGTCGCAATTGCTAAGAATGGTGTTATTGGAAAATCGAGTGGAGAAATGTCCTGGCATGTTAGTGAAGAATTCAGACATTTCAAGAATACGACAAAAGGCTTTCCGGTTATAATGGGAAGAAAAACTTTTGAAACACTTGGCAAACCATTAAAAGATAGATTAAACATTGTTCTCACAAAAAATCCGGATTATAAAACTCAATTTGAGGAAGTACTGATTTGCTCTTCACTCGATGAAGCAATAAAATTCTGCAAAGAAAAAAAATATGAAAAGGTTTTTATTATTGGTGGTGCTGAAATCTATAAACTTGCTTTACCGATTGTAGATGAGATGATAATTTCTATAATGAAGTTTGAAGCTGAAGGTGATGTACATTTCCCTGAGTTTAATGAAGCTGATTGGACTAAAGAAAAAATAATAGATAAAGAGCATTTCGAAGTTTATTTATATAAAAGGAACTGATGTCAGGCAGAATAAAAATATTACCCGAAAATCTTGCTAACAAAATAGCAGCGGGAGAAGTAGTTCAACGACCGGAATCTGTTGTGAAAGAACTACTCGAAAACTCTATTGATGCCGAAGCAAAAAATATTGAAGTAATAATTAAGCAGGCAGGTAAAAGTTTAATTCAGGTTTGTGATGATGGAATTGGTATGACAGAAGATGATGCGATTCTTTGCATTCAAAAGCATGCTACAAGTAAAATTTCATCTTTGTCCGATCTGGAAGCGATAAAAACCCTTGGTTTTCGGGGTGAAGCTCTAAGTTCAATTGCAGCAGTATCACAACTTGAAATAAAAACTCAAACTTCACAACAGGAAATCGGAACATTAATCCGGATTGAAAAAGAAGGAGAGATTCTTAAAGAAAAAATTTCAACGAACAAAGGAACTTGTGTTTCCGTCAAGAATCTGTTTTACAACACACCTGCAAGAAGAAAATTTCTGAAGTCGGATGCAACTGAATTAAAACATATTATTGATACATTCAACAGGATAGCATTAGCACATCCGGAAATTAATTTTAAGTTTTACAATAATGATAGCATGGTATATGATTATAAATCAGGAAAACTTGAAGAAAGAATTTCACGGGTTTTTGCGGATAATATGCTCGATGCATTAATTCCGGTTGAAGAAAGAACTGAATATCTCTCGCTGTCTGGTTACATTGGTAAACCTTCAATATTCAAGAAGAGTAAAGGAGAGCAATACCTTTTTCTGAATAAAAGATATGTTGTAAATAAACATATCAATCACGCTGTGTTCACTGCCTTTGAAAATATTCTTGAGAAAGGAGATTATCCTTTCTTCGTTTTGTTTATGGAAATTGATCCCTCTAAAGTTGATGTTAATATTCATCCTTCTAAACTTGAAGTGAAATTCGATGATGAAAAAGATGTTTACAATTTTGTTCTTGCGGTAATAAAAAAATCAATTGGCTCTCACGATCTTGTTCCTGCAATGTCATTTGCAGCAACAGAAACATCAGATGAAAAGCTATCATTTAATGCTTACACTCCTGTTGGTAAAAATGATTTTTCTGACCGACCATCATTTACAAAATCTTATGAGATAAAAAGAGAGAGAATTACTGATGAAGATATTGAATTAGTTTTCGGAAGTCTTGCTACAAATGCAATCAAGAAAGAACACAGTGATTTCTTCCCTTCATCAACCGAGAACGAATTAAAACAGGAATACAAATTAGAACACAAACCAAAATCTGATGTTGAAGAAACAAGTTTTATTATTCAACTGCATAACAAGTATATTCTCTCGCAAATAAAATCAGGATTGATGATAATTGATCAGCATGTTGCCCACGAAAGAATTCTTTACGAAAAGGCTTTAATGAAACTTGAAGCAAATATTCCATTCTCTCAGCACCTGCTGTTTCCGATAACTATTCAGTTTGATCCGGCAAGTTATGAAATACTTAAAGAATTAAATCCTCATTTAAGCAAGCTTGGATTTCAATTAAAATTTTCTTCAAAATATTACATAACTATTGAAGGCGTTCCTGAAGACATAAAAAGTGGTTCTGAAGAACGCATACTTCGTGAATTTGTTGAGGAGTTTAAAACAAATCAGCGTGAAAAAAAATTAGAAGAAAAAGATAACATCGCAAAATCTTATTCTTGTAAAACTGCAATTAAAGCCGGTGATAAACTAAGCGAAAGTGAAATGCGACTTTTGATAGACCAATTGTTTGCTACTTCAATGCCTTATGTTTGTCCACACGGAAGACCAATAGTAATAAAAATTTCACTTGAAGAATTTGACAGACGATTTGGAAGAACCTAATTTTGAAGCACTAATCCGATAACAATTAAAGGATTCATTATGGCAGATAAAGAATATATTGAACAGCGCAAAGCTTATGAAGAAAAAGCCCGGGCTGCTAAAACAACTGGTATGAAGTTTACCACTGTCAGCGGTCGGGATATAAAGGTGCTTTACGGACCTGACGACATTGAGCATATAAATTATTTATCTGAAATCGGTTTCCCTGGAGAATATCCTTACACGCGGGGAATTCATGCTAATGGTTATCGCGGAAAAATCTGGACGATGCGTCAGTTCGCCGGTTTCGGAACTCCCGAAGATACTAATCAAAGATTTCACTATCTGCTTGAAAATGGTCAAACTGGTTTATCGGTTGCATTTGATTTACCAACTTTAATGGGATGGGATGCAGATGCTCCTTTAAGTGAAGGTGAAGTTGGAATTTGCGGTGTAAGTATTTCTTCATTAAAAGATATGGAAGTTCTTTTCGATAAAATTCCTCTTGATAAAGTTTCTACATCAATGACAATCAATTCTCCTGCAGCAATGATTTTTGCTTTCTATCTGGCAGTTGCACAAAAGCAGGGAGTTGATTTCAAACAGTTGAGAGGAACACTTCAGAATGATATTCTTAAAGAATACATTGCTCAGAAAGAATATATTTTCCCTCCAACTCCTTCAATGAGAATTATAGTTGATATGATCGAATATTGTACAAACGAAGTTCCTCAATGGAATCCCGTTTCTGTTAGCGGCTATCATATTCGTGAAGCCGGTTCAACAGCAGTTCAGGAATTAGCTTACACGCTTGCAGATGGCTTCGCATATATTGAAGCTTGCATTGAAAGAGGAATGGATGTTGATTCATTTGCACCAAGAATTTCTTTCTTCTTTAATTCTCATCTAGATTTCTTTGAAGAGATTGCAAAGTTTCGTGCAGCAAGAAAAATTTATGCTAAGAGAATGAGAGAAAGATATGGTGCAAAAAATCCAAGAAGCTGGTGGTTAAGATTTCATACACAAACAGCAGGATGTACTTTAACTGCTCAGCAGCCGGAAAATAATATTGTCAGAACAGCTATTCAGGCACTTGCCGGAGTTCTGGGCGGAACTCAATCACTTCACACAAATTCTATGGATGAAACTTTAGCACTTCCAAGTGAAAAAGCAGTTAAGATTGCATTAAGAACTCAGCAGCTGATTGCTTATGAAACTGGAGTTATCAATACAGTTGATCCGCTTGGTGGAAGTTATTTTGTCGAAGCACTCACTGATCAGATGGAAAAAGAAGCGAATGAAATTTTTGAACAGATTGATGCAATGGGAGGAGTTATTCCTGCAATTGAAGCTGGTTATTTTCAGAAAGAAATTGCTGATGCTGCTTATCGTTATCAGAAAGAAGTTGAACGAAAAGAAAAAATTATAGTTGGTGTAAATGAATTTGTTGAGCCGAATGAAAAAATTGATATTCCAATCCTTACCATTCCACCTGAAGTTGAAATTCAGCAGAAGAAAAGATTAGTTGACTTAAAGCAGAGTAGAAATCAATTTGCCGTTGAGGAATCATTAAAAGAAATAAGACAAGCTGCAGTTGATGGAAATAATCTAATGCCTGTGCTTATCAGAGCAGCACAAAATTATGTTACGCTTGGTGAAATGGTCGGTGAATTGAAAGAAGTTTTCGGAACATACGAAGAGGTTTCAGTATTTTAATGATAAAAGATTACTTAAAACTAATTCGCGTTCCTCAGTGGATTAAAAACTTTTTCGTTTTTGTTTCACTTTTATTTTCACTTCATCTTTTCGATAAGGAATATTTTTTCCTTTCCCTTAAAGCGTTCGTTGTATTCAGTCTTGCTTCGAGCTTTGTTTATATTGTAAATGATATTATTGATATTGAGGCTGATAAAGCTCATCCGAAAAAGAAAAACCGTCCTTTACCTTCAGGCAGAATAAAAAAGTCATCGGCTCTTATACTTGCAGTAATACTTTTGCTTGTAGTGCTTCTTTCATATTTCTTTTTTAATCCGCAATTCATTTCTTTTCTGTATGCCTTCTTATTACTGAATATTTTGTACTCATTTTATCTGAAGCATATCGTAATACTCGATATCTTCAGCATAGCTGCAGGGTTTTCAATCAGAGTTCTTGCAGGAGCTGCTGTAATTGAAGTCCCTGTTTCAAGTTGGTTAATCCTTACCACAATGTTCATATCACTGTTTCTTGGTGTAATGAAAAGACATTCTGAGCTTGTTCAGGTTGCAGATTCAAATAAAGTTACAAGAAAAGTGCTTGCTGAATATTCAACTAATTTTACGAATCAGATGGCAACCGTTGCAGCCTCGGGTGTTATAATTTGCTACGCACTTTACACGGTTTCTCAGAGAACTGTTTCGGTATTCAATACTGAAAATCTAATTTACACAACTCCTTTTGTTGTCTTCGGAATTTTCAGATATATGTATCTTGAATATCAAAACAATCAGGGCGAGAATACTACTCAGGTTATGATGACAGATATTCCGATGATTTTAACTGTGATCTCTTATGCTATTGTAACTGTGTTAATCATTTACAAAATAATATGAACAACAAATTATTATTGCTGATTTTCCTTTTTTCTTTCCTTATCGGATGCTGCAGTCAATCAATGATGATCTTTGATTCTACTGTTACAATTCTTGAAGCTGATTGCTGGCTTAATCTTATGCCAGGAGGCAATCCATCATTTCATTATTCAGGAACTTTTTCAATTGATAAAAAATTTATTGATGATTTTAAATTTCTTTATGTGAAAGTTTTTTACAAAGATGAAATGATTCATCAGTCGCAGCCATTACTACAATTTTATGACGAACTTATTACTGATACAACTTCATTAGTTCGATTTCATTTTTATTCTGATCAGGGAATAAAAGTAACTGACAAAATGATGAAAGCTGAATCAGTTGATCTGTTACTGGTATTTCAAATTAAGGATAATACTGTAGAGAAGCTGGTTAAAGAAATTCCATTAACAAGAGCTTACTAATGATTACGGAAATTATTTTACTTTTCATACTGTTGATTTTAAGTGCTTACTTTTCATCTACTGAAATGGCTTACATTGCCGCCAATAAACTAAAGCTTGAAGTTAAAACAAAAAAGAAAGATCTGATATCAAGAAATATTTCTTACTACCTTAATAATCCTAACATATTTTTTTCAACAATACTTCTTGGTAATAATATTGTAAACATTGCTTTTGCTTCATTGAGCGCAATAATTTTAGTGGCTGTTTTTCAATTAAGTGAATTTGAAATTCTTATAATCTCTACAATTCTGCTTTTATTTCTTGGTGAACTGATTCCTAAATACTTTGCTCATGAAACTGCTGATGTTTTTATTATCTTATCTTCGCCTGTTCTCAGAGTGATAACATTTATTCTCTATCCATTTATAAAACTTCTTTCATTTATATCTGATAAAATCACTTCCGGCGGTAAAACACAAAAGGTAGAAAACATATCTTATCTGTTTGACAAAGAGGATATAAAAGAATTACTCGATGAAGGTCATAAAGCTGGCAAAGTACACACACACGAAAAAAATATTATTGAAAAAGTAATTGATCTTGGTGAACAAAAAGTTTATGAAGCGATGCGTCCAAGAACTGAAATTGTTGGAGTAGAAATCAATTCAACTATTGAAGAAGTTCATCGTACATTTATTGAATCCGGATATTCTAAATTGATTGTGTATGAAGAAAATCTTGATAACATAAAAGGTGTTATACTTGCCAAGGATTTATTCAGTAAACCTCAAAGTATTAACCAGGTTATTCGTGAAATAAAATTTTATCCGGAAACGAAAAAGAGTTTAGAAGTACTCAATGAACTGCTCGAAAGCAAACTTTCAATTGCTGTAGTTGTTGATGAGTTTGGTGGAACAGCTGGAATTGTTACAATGGAAGATATTATCGAAGAACTTTTTGGCGAGATAAAAGACGAGTATGATGTTGAGGAACACATCTGTAGAAAAATATCTCGGGATACTTTTCTAATCAGCGGCAAAGTTGAAATTGACCATCTGAATGAAAAGTATAAAATTGGAATTCCGGAAGGTGATTATGAAACTATTGCCGGATATATTGAAAATCGTATCGGGCGAATTCCAAAACAAGGTGAATCATTCCTGATAGACAATTATGACATTATAATTGTTAAAGCAACTCATACTAAAATCGAACTTGTGAAGCTGATTGTTCGAAATGAATCATAAAAAAATTATTCTCTTCGATGGTGTATGTAACTTCTGCAACTATTGGGTGAACTTTGTCTTAAAGCGCGATCGTAAAAATCTTTTCCTTTTTGCAGCACTTCAATCAAAAACCGGACAAGAATTGCTTAATAAATTCAATTTATCTACAACTGATTTTGATACATTCATATTGATAGATGGAGACTCAATCCAGACAAAATCAGATGCTGCAATTTCTATTGCTTCAAACCTTTCAGGCTGGCCGAAAGTTTTACTTATTGGAAAGATCATCCCACGATTTTTAAGAAATTTCATTTATGATTTGATTGCAAAAAATCGTTATAAAATTTTTGGCAAAAGAGAAAGCTGCAGAGTTCCAACAAAAGATGAGAAGGAAAAATTTTTAGATTGATCAATCTTCAGTATTTAATTCCTTATTGCCTGGTCATTTCATATTACCTCAATCACAAAGCAATTCTTGTTTCATTGGGTAAGACTCATTTTTAGGTTAAATTTGGAATGAAAAAAATTACGATTGATTATTGCTTAAACTTAATTTAGTAGCTCAGGACAAACATTCTAAAGCGAGAGCCGGTTGGTTTCAAACGGATCACGGTGTTGTTGAAACTCCGATATTTATGCCGGTCGGGACCCAAGGAACGGTTAAAGCTGTTAATCAATATTATCTTGAACACGAAATTAGAGCGCAGATTGTTCTTTCAAATACTTATCATCTTTATTTAAGACCAGGAACTGAAATTCTTGAATCGGCTGGCGGCTTGCATAATTTTATGAATTGGAATAAACCTATTTTAACTGACAGCGGCGGCTATCAGGTTTTTAGTCTTACTGAACTCAGAAAGCTTAAAGAAAACGGAGTTGAGTTTCGTTCTCATCTTGATGGTTCGAAACATTTTTTTACTCCTGAGAAAGTTATTCAGATTCAGCGAAGCATTGGCTCAGATATTATGATGGTTCTGGATGAGTGTGCACCATATCCTTGCGAATATGAGTATGCAAAAAAATCTGTACAGCTTACAAGTAATTGGGCAGTATTAAATAAAAATGCGTTTATTAATTCTGAACCAAAATACGGACACAATCAATATTTGTTTGGAATAATTCAGGGAAGTGTCTATAAAGATTTAAGAAAAAAATCTGCTGAAGATTTACTCGAATTAGATTTCGATAGTTATGCTATTGGTGGTCTGGCTGTAGGTGAACCGACTGAGCAAATGTATGAGCTTGTTGATTTGACAACTGATCTTATGCCTGTAGATAGGCCACGATATCTGATGGGAGTAGGAAGACCGGAAAATATTCTTGAAGCGATTGCTCGCGGTGTTGATATGTTTGATTGTGTTATGCCAACACGAAATGCACGTAATGCTAATGTGTTTACATGGAACGGAACTTTGTCAATGCGTAATGCAAAATATAAAGATGATTTCAAACCGTTAGATGAAAACTGTCAATGTTACACTTGCAGCCATTTTACTCGTGCTTATATCCGTCATTTATTTATTGCCGAAGAAATTCTTGCTCTTGAGCTGGCATCAATTCATAATTTATATTTTTATCTTGAATTGGTTCGGCAGGCGAGAACAAAAATTATTGATGGAACATTTAATTCGTGGAAGAATGAAATTGTAAATAAAATATCAATCAAAAACTAAAATAAAGGAAATGAAAATGTTAGAAACAATAATTGCAATGGCTCCTCAGAACGGAGGCGGTGGAAGTGCAAATCTCATCAGCACTTTAATAATGTTCGGTGCAATATTTATGATTTTCTATTTTATGATTATCAGACCTCAGCAGAAAAGAGCAAAGGAAAGAGAAAAAATGCTGAGTGCTTTAGAGAAAGGCGATAAAGTTGTCACTTCAGGCGGCATTCACGGAACTATTGCAGGATTGGATGATAAAACTGTATTGCTTCAAATTGCAGATAATGTAAAAATTAAAGTTGATAGATCAGCAATCAACATAGTAGAAAAGAAATCTTAAATTATTATGAATCCATTTTGCTCTGTTGAAGAAGCCATTGAAGAAATTAACAATGGCAAAGTGATAATTGTAGTTGACGATGAAGACCGAGAAAATGAAGGCGACTTCATTTGTGCAGCCGAGTATGTTACTCCTGATATTGTAAACTTTATGGTTACTCACGGAAGAGGAATGTTGTGCGTTGCTCTAAGTAAAAAACGACTTGATGAATTAAAGCTTCCGTTAATGGTTGACACAAATTCAGCTCTTCACGGAACACAATTTACTATCACTGTAGATGCAATCGAAGGAACTACAACCGGGATTTCAGCTGCAGACAGAGCATTGACTATTAAAAAACTTGTTGATGAAAATTCGAAGCCCGAGGACTTTGCTCGTCCCGGGCATATTTTCCCACTTCGTGCATTTGATGAAGGTGTACTTCGCCGTGCTGGCCACACTGAAGCAGCAGTTGACTTGTGCCGCTTAGCCAATCTGAAACCTGCTGGTGTTTTGTGTGAAATACTTCGCGAAGATGGTGAAATGGCGCGCGTTCCTGAGTTAATTGAAGTTGCTAAGAAATTTAATCTGAAAATTTTGACCGTTCAGGATCTGATTCAATATCGTGTTCGCAATGAAGTACTTATTGAAAAAATAACTGACATAAATTTTCCAACTGCACACGGGGATTTCAGACTTCATCTCTACAGAAATTTATTGGACAAGAAAAAACAAGTTGCAGTTATTAAGGGAGTTCCAAATCCCAAGGAACCATTTTTGGTTCGAATGCATTCTGAATGTTTAACCGGTGATGTTTTTCATTCACTTCGTTGCGATTGTCACGACCAACTTAATTATGCTTTAGATTTGATAGAAAGAAATGGTTCTGGTGCCTTGGTTTATATGCGTCAGGAGGGAAGAGGCATCGGTCTTGAAAATAAAATCAGAGCTTATAAGCTGCAGGATGAGGGACTTGACACCGTTGAAGCAAATGAAAAGCTTGGCTTCAAACCTGATTTAAGAGATTATGGAATAGGCGCGCAAATTTTACTCGATCTTGGTATCAGAAAAATTAAATTGCTCACAAATAATCCGAAGAAGGTAATTGGTCTGAAAGGTTATGGATTAGAAATAGTCGAAAGAGTTCCGATAGAAATACCACCAAATAAGAATAATGAAAAATATTTAAGGACTAAAAGAGATAAGTTGGGACATATTATTCTCGGTTCTTAAAATAACATCTTTAATAGCTATCGCTCCGGTTTTCAAAATTGATTCTTAATTCAGTGAGTTTCATTAATCACTTCTTAATGCTATTTTAGAATTGAAAACAATCACTGACTTTTAAAATGAAAACCATAAAATTCCTTCTGATAATTTTTTTAGTAAATCCTACTTTTATTTTTTCTCAGCAGAAAACTGTTAATCTCGGATTTATTGAAGGGGATATTGATCTTGGATTAGCTCCTTATGTGAATCGTGTTATTAACGAAGCTGAAAAAAATAATGCTGATGCAATAATTTTTAAGATTAATACTTTTGGTGGAAGGGTTGATGCAGCCACTCAAATAAAGGATGCAATCCTTTCAAGCAAAATCAAAACAGTCGCTTTTGTAAACAACCGTGCAATTTCTGCCGGTGCATTAATTACTCTTTCGTGCAATGTTATAATAATGGCGCCGGGAAGTAATATGGGTGCTGCAACTGTTGTTGATCAAACAGGTCAAAAGGTAGGCGAAAAATATCAGTCTTATATGCGTTCAGAGATGCGTTCTACAGCTGAGAAAAATGGAAGACCAACAGATATTGCTCAGGCAATGGTAGATGAAAGAATTGTTATTCCGGGACTTTGCGACAGCACTCAGCTTGTTACATTAACATCCGAAGAAGCAGTCAAGTATAAAATGGCGGATACTATTCTTAATAAACTTGATGATGTGTTGAAATATCTTAATCTTGAAAATGCTAAAGTGATTGATGTAAGATCAAACTGGGCAGAGGATGTTGTGAGATTTTTGAGTAATCCCATAATTGCTTCAATACTAATTATGATCGGATTTTTTGGGTTGCTAACAGAAATTAAAACTCCTGGCTGGGGATTGCCGGGAACAGCCGGACTAATTGCTTTAGCGCTATTCTTTGGTTCATCTTATATACTTCAACTTGCTTCAATAGTCGAAATATTAATGTTTATCACCGGAATAATTTTAATTGCCGTTGAAATTTTTGTCATTCCGGGATTTGGTCTGCCCGGAATTGCAGGAATTATTCTGGTATTTGCATCAATCTTCCTTTCACTTCTTGGAGGTGATCCTTTTATCACATTCGAAACAATTTCTGTAGCGATTATTCAACTAACTATCGCAATCATAGCCGCAATAGTGTTAGTCTTTCTGCTGGCAAAGTATCTGCCAAAGACTTCTGCATTTAGCAGATTGGTATTATCAGAATCTGAAAAAGCTAATGAAGGATTTGTATCTTATCCTTCAGAAACTTCGTTGCTTGGTAAAACAGGTAAATCTCTAACTGTTTTAAGACCAGCTGGTATTGCTGAGATTGAAGGTAAGAAATATGATGTTATAGCTGATAATGAATATATAGAACCAGGTAAAGTTATAAAAGTGATTCGTGTTGAGGGAATAAAAGTAGTTGTTTCAGAAATAAAGTAGCCGCAAGCTTTAGCTTGCGGCATTGGGCTAAATTAGGTTTATTACACTTGCTTTTATCACAAAGTTTCAAGAATACTTATGTTGGATACAGTCTCTTTTCTGCTGCCTTTCTGTTTACCTTGTGGAGTAGTTGCATCAAATGTAAAGGAAGTTTCAGTAAATGATTTTGTTTTTGATTTCTGAATTCTTCCTTTGTCTATATTAAAATAAATTGTTCCTTCTCCGCTTGAAACAGGTTTCTTAAAGTTGTAAACAACACCTCTTTCTTCAACTCTGTTATTGCCTGTAACATTATAATCCATTCCGGCTTCAATAACTGCAAGGCGACTATCACCTAACTTTTCTAACTGTTTAATCTTATACTTGTTAGTAAAGCTAAGCTGAAATACCATTACAGGAATAGATGGTTGTGGAATTGACCATGTAGAATCTTTCGCAAGTGTTTTTTCAGGCATTTTTCTGATTACTTGTAGTACTAATGGTTTTAATACACTTGAAACCATATCATCTTTAACCATATTTTTAGTCTGCGTATCAACTGTATCTGCATTGCGAAGATTGAAAAATTTATTAGCAATTTTATCAGCTCTGAAAACTTCCAGCACTTCACCAGCTTTATTAAAGCGAATTGAAAATGGATTATTCCACAAAGCTAAAAACTCTGCAAATCTAACTATCTGTGCTGAGTCCTGAGACTTTCCGGCTTCAAACTCGAATTTCTCACCGTTTACATTGGCAGAGAGCTTTACCCCAAGAATATTTATATCAGCTTCAACAACTCCATCCTGATCAATTTCTTTTGGAATGAAATCGAAAACATAAACAACTTCCTGATGAAGTTTCATTGTAATGGAAGTGTCGGTTGTAAGTGTTTGCACATTATCTGAAATTGTTGAAAGTCTGTAACGAATTTTTTCACCTTTTGAAAAGTTATATGCAAGCTGAAAAACAGAACTATCTTCAATAGGTTGTGCTTTAATTTCAGTTGAATCATAAACATACATTGTGCTATCAAGCTGAGCATTTTCAGGTTGTTCTGTTTTTTTATCTCCGCAAGCAGAAATAAAAACTGCCAGAAACAATAATGCAATTAAAAAGTACTTTTTCATTAATTCCTCGTTTCTTTTTAGTTAGGGTAATTTTCTAATAATTCTTGCTTAGAGAAAAAGAAAGCGATTTCTTTCTCAGCATTTTCATCCGAATCAGAACCGTGAACAGCATTAAACTGTTTATTACGCGCATATAGTTTTCTGACAGTTCCTTCAGCAGCTTGTGCAGGATCAGTAGCTCCGATAAGTATTCTGTAATCTTCAACTGCATTTTCTTTTTCGAGTGCAATCGGAACGCAAGGACCGGAAGTCATGTATTCTACAAGATCGTTATAGAAAGGTCTTTCTTTGTGGACTTCATAAAAACTTTTTGCCTGATTGACAGTCAGATGAACCATTTTCATTGCTTTAATTTTGAATCCGGCTTTTGTAATCATTGAAATAATTTCGCCAATGTAACCATCGCTGACAGCATCCGGTTTTATAATAGCTAATGTTTTGTTACCCAATTTTGTCTCCTATTTTTTCTTTTTGTGTGATTTTTTCTTTGATGATTTTTCTTTTTTAGATGATTTACTTTTTTTATCTGATGATTTTGTTTTAACTGTCTTAACCTTCTTCGAAACACTTTTAGTTACTTTTGATTTTTTCATCTTCTCGATTGCTTTGAACATAGTAATACCAATTTCTGCAGGACTTTCTACAACTGATATTCCAGCTTTTTTCATCGCAGCCATTTTTTCAGCAGCAGTTCCTTTTCCACCAGAAATGATTGCACCAGCGTGTCCCATTCTTCTCCCCGGAGGAGCAGTTCTTCCTGCAATAAATCCAACAACAGGTTTTTTAACATTCTTTTTTATGAATTCTGCAGCTTCTTCTTCAGCACTTCCACCAATTTCACCAATCATAACAATTCCTTCAGTATCAGGATCTTCACTAAACATTTTGATAATATCAATAAACTTTGAACCGATTATCGGATCACCACCAATTCCAACACAAGTTGATTGTCCGAGACCAACATCTGTTAATTGCTTAACTGCTTCGTAAGTTAATGTTCCACTTCTCGATACAACTCCAATGTTTCCTCTTTTGTGAATGAAGCCGGGCATAATTCCAACTTTAGCTTGTCCGGGAGATATAACGCCTGGACAGTTCGGCCCAATCAATACTACATCTTTATGTTTAATTGCATTATAAACTTTTAACATATCATTTGTGGGGATGCCTTCAGTTATACAAATTATAACTTTAACACCAGCATTAGCTGCTTCTAAGATTGCATCAGCTGCAAAAGCGGGAGGAACAAAAATTACTGATGTATTTGCTTTTTGTTCTCTTACAGCTTCTTCAACTGTATTGTAAATAGGAATTCCTTCGAATTTAGTTCCGCCTTTACCTGGAGTTACACCGGCAACGACTTTGGTTCCATATTCAACCATTTGACCGGTATGAAATGAACCTTCGCTGCCTGTAATTCCTTGTACCACAAGGCGTGTTCTTTTATCAATTAAAATGCTCATAATCTTACCCTTAAATTGAAAATTTTGATTGTAAAGATAACTAAAGAATTTGGAAGATAGAAAATAGAGTCTGCATCAGGCTTAATCTTTAGTGAAGGGGAGAGTTGAAAAAGAAAATAAATTATTTATCACAGTTTAATGTATGAAAAATTATCGCAGCAAAACCATCTTCTTTGTTTGATGAAAATCATTGACTGAAATTGAATAAAAATAAATGCCACTTGTAAGATAATTACCATTAAAATTTATTGAATGAATTCCTACAGTTCTTTCCTCATCAATAATGGTTTCAATCTCTCTTCCAAGAATATCAAATAATTTAATTGTAACTTTTCCTGCAACTGGTATTTGAAAACTGATTACAGTGTGCGGGTTGAACGGGTTAGGATAGTTTTGATAAAGTTTGTAGTTGTTTAGTTCAAAATTATTATCATTAACAGACGTAACAACAACACTGTCTTCATTAAAGAAGATTAAACCTGCATATCCGGTAGGATGTGGAGGACGATTAGCACGTAAACCGTATATTTTATTGTTGTATTTATCTGTTGTTCCAACTGTAAAAATATTATATGGAATTGGCGAGTTATACGAGGAAAAAAGTGTCCAAATATTATCATCAAACTTTAACAATCCCTTTGCTGAACCAATAAATTTATGATTGTTCGAATCAACAGTCAGTGTATTATAAGAAAATCTTGTGGAATAGCCGATTGATGAGCTGTCAAAATATGACCAATTTAAACCATCAAATTGTGCCAGAAATCCGCTTGCAACATAAAGTATATTTCCAGCAAATAAAACATTATGGTTTCGGTCTAAAGCAAAAGAACTTAATGAAATAGAATCAGCAAGAATTCCAACACCTTCCTTTGTCCAGTTAATTCCATCATAACTATATAAACCATCATACTCCGACCCGAACCAAATAATTCCTGAGCTATCGGCTCTTATAAAATTTAAATCCCATATTCCGTTGAAAGCATTATTATGATCGAATAATGTCCAATTAAAACCATCATATTTCATTGCTCCATAACCATTTATTCCAATCCAGATATTATTATTCATATCTGCACTTATACATTGTAATTCATTAGATGGCATTGGAGAGTTATTGGAATTATAAATTTCCCAGTTTGCTCCATCAAATATGTAAAAACCTTCACCCCAATTAGCAATAAGTAAACGATTGTTAGCATCTATAGCAAGATATTCTGCTAAATCATTTGTAAGGGGAGAATTCGTAGAATTATAAACTGTCCAGTTTTCACCGTCAAAGCGAACTAGTCCGCCTTTAATTGTATCATTCCCTTGGAATTCCCAGCCACATCCAATCCAATAAACATTAGTATTCCGATCATATAATAATGATGTTATTCTATTAGAGGGTAAAGGTGAATTTTCTCTATCAAATAAATACCAATTTTTAGATAAAATAGTCTGTGAGAAGAGTGAATAATTAAACAATGCTAAGAGAATTATTAAATAGAACATCTTAAATTTTCCTAATATTTTTTAAATATCATTGTCAATTACATGATGGTAAATTACTGAAACAATTATGTAAATCTTTATACAATAGATCATTTCTGCAATATTTAAGGTTATCAGATATTTGGCTGCTATCATAAAAATATTCGTCAATAATGATCTGCTGACCATTCCCTCCATATATTATTTCAAAAACTGTATTGAATTTATATTTTTTATTAAAATAATTCTCGTGATTGCAATCCGAGCTTTTGCAAAAACCAGAATCAACAGAGGGATTAAAAGAATATGGATCTGAGGTTGGAACATTCGGTGGTATAAATGTTCTGGTTGTTATTTTCCAACCATCAATTTCATTCCAATGGTGCAATGTAACTTTTATATATTGTAAATTTGTTCTTTGTATTGTTATTTCACCCCAATGAGCATTATAATCATAATCATTAGGTCCTGGCGAACAGTTAAAAGTCCAATAAAAATTTGGGATATATTGTGACATTTTAGACTCCCTTAATACCAAGATAAATATAACATATATATGGAGCTTGTCAAGAACTAAAAAATTACTTAATATTTAAGTAAGGAAGCAGTATAATTACAAAATATTTTTCTGGAGATAATAACTTACCTGTAGTAATCTAATTTCATCAAACTGATTTGCAAGAAGTTGCAATCCGATTGGAAGTCCTTCAGAATTCCTTGAGATAGGTATATTTAGCCCGGGTATCCCTGCAAGATTCGATGAAGTTGTATAAATATCGCTCAGATACATCTGCAGCGGATCGTTTGATTTCTCCCCGAGTTTAAATGCAACAGTTGGTGTAGTTGGAGTTAAAATTATATCAACATTTGAAAAAGCTTTATCGAAATCTTCTTTAATAAGTCTTCTGACTTTTTGTGCTTTTCTATAATAAGCATCGTAATAACCTGATGATAATACATAAGTGCCAAGCATAATTCTTCTTTTAACCTCTGCACCAAAACCCTCTGTTCTTGAATTTACATACATTTCTTCCAGGGTATCGGAATTTTTAGAACGATATCCATATCGCGCACCATCATATCTTGCAAGATTGGATGATGCTTCAGCAGTTGTAAGAATGTAATAAGCAGCTATATTAAACTCTGTCATTGGTAAAGAAATTTCACTCACATTAAATCCAGCATTCTTTAAGGAGTTAATTAGTGAAAATATTTTTTCTTTTATCTCACTATCCAGACCTTCAGCAAAGTATTCTTTTGGATATCCGATTTTTATTTTTTTTGCTTCGATATTTTGTGCTTGCAATTTAACTTCTGAGAAATCAACAGAAGTAGAATCATTTTCATCTTTACCGGAAATTACATCAAGAATCAGAAAAAGATCCTCAACATTTTTTGCAAATGGACCAATTGTATCAAACGATGATGCAAATGCTGTTAATCCAAATCTTGAAACTCTGCCATAAGTTGGTTTCAATCCATATATTCCACAAAACGCTGCTGGCTGACGAATTGAACCACCTGTATCAGTTCCTAATGAAGCATCGCACAAATCAGCTGCTACTGCAACTGCTGAACCACCGCTTGAACCGCCGGGAACTCTGCTTTCATCAATTGGATTTAAGACTGGACCGAAAGCTGAATTTTCATTTGATGAACCCATTGCGAATTCATCGCAGTTAGTTTTACCAATAATAATAGCATCTTCATCAATCAATTTTTGAACTGCGGTTGCAGTATAAACAGAAGTAAAGTCAGATAAAATTTTTGATGAGCAGGTTAAAGGATGATTTTTATATGAAAGTACATCTTTTATCGCAATCACAGCTCCGGCTAATTTACCGTGATTCCCTGATTTGATTTTTTGTTCTATAATTTCAGCAAGCTGCAATGCCTCATCACCAAAAACAAAATTGAAAGCATTTAGATTTTTTCTCTGTTCAATTCTGTTAAGAAAATCTTTAACATTTTCGACTAAAGAAATTTTATTTTCTTTAATGAGAGATATTTTTTCTGTGATGTTTTTATACTGCATTTGAAATCAAACTGTCGGATAAAATATTAAAAAACCGTTTCCAATGGAGAAACGGTTTAAATTTTCGGGAGAGAAAAGTTTTAAGATTTCTTTTCTTCTTTTTTTACTTCTTCCTCTGTTTGCTTTATTTCGTCTTCAACATCACGAACAGCTTTTTTGAATTCCTTCATACCTTTGCCCAAGCCCTGAGCAAGTTCAGGAATTTTCTTTGCTCCAAAAAGAAGAAGAATGACAAGTATTATCAGAATTATTTCACCGGCTCCTAAATTTCCAAACATAACTGCTCCTTCGTTTTAATTTGTTAAATAATTTATTATTGACTTAAATATAAATTGCCCATCTGTTTTGCCAAGTATAGAATCACAAGCTCTTTCCGGATGAGGCATCATTCCAAGTATATTTCCTTTTTTATTGATAATTCCTGCAATGTTTAATAAAGAACCATTCGGATTTACTTCATCATTTACATTTCCATCTGCATCAGAATATCTGAAAACAATCTGATTATTATCCTGAAGCTCCTTCAATACATCATCGTTTGCAAAATAATTTCCTTCGCCGTGAGCGATAGGAATTTTGATAGCTTTTTTGTCTGAAGGAATTTCTTTTGTAAAAATTGTTCCTCTATTTTCAGTCGAAAGATAAACATCTTTGCAAACAAATTGCAGTGAAATATTTCGTAGCATAACACCGGGCAATAAACCAGCCTCAAGAAGAATCTGAAAGCCATTACAGATTCCAATTACAATTCCGCCTTTGTTTGCAAAATCAATTACCGAATTCATAATTGGAGAGAAACGAGCAATTGCACCGGTTCTTAAATAATCACCGTATGAAAATCCTCCCGGAAGGATAATTACATTTGAATCATTAAGATTATTTTCTTTATGCCAGAGAAAATTTACATCCTGACCAAGAATTTTTCTAATAACATAATATGCATCGTGGTCACAATTTGAACCGGGAAAAACTACAACACCAAACTTCGGTTTCATATCACTTCACTTCTTCAAGTGTGAATTCATAATCTTCCATGATTGGATTTGCAAGCAGTTTATTGCAGTATTCGCTGACTTCTTTTTCCGCTTCCTGAAGATTATCACTCAATACATCAAATTCAATGTACTTCCCAATTCTTGTATTTCTTATGTTAGTCAAACCAAGATGTTGTGCACCTTTTTCAACAGCTTTTCCCTGAGGATCAAGTATTGATGGTCTGCGTTTAATTATCACTTTTGCTCTGAACACAATTAGCCTCTGTTCGATTTGTTGAAAAATTTGAAATAAAAATGACGAAGAATTCCAAGCAAAATCATTGCTACAAAACTAAAGAAAAGACCTTTTACATTAAATATTATTATTGCAATAGTAGCTAGCAGAATAAAAATAAATTGAACTGGTTTTTCTTTAATTGATTCCGAAGAAAACTTAGGCAATGTTTCATATCTTACTTTACTTACCATAAGAAATGAAATGATAATTACCATCGGAAGTAAAAGCACATCGTAGAGATATTCATAACCATTTTTTCTGAATGATAAAATGAATGTTGCTAAAGTTAATGCAGCTGATGGAATTGGTAATCCGGTAAAATGCTTTTTATCAAATCCTACAAGCTGTACATTGAATCGAGCTAAACGAAATCCACCTGCAATTAATGGTAAAGAACTGACAATAATTCCAATAACATCGAATTGATAGAAATAGAATTTATAAATCATAAACGACGGGGCTGCTCCAAATGAAACAACATCGGAAAGTGAATCAAGTTCAACTCCAAGTTCACTGCTGGATTTTGTCAATCGTGCCATTACACCGTCGAGAGTATCGAAAATTGCTGCTACTATTATTAACCAGCCTGCATAAACAAAATTGTTCTGACTTGTGTATATAATTGAAAGAAAACCACTGAACATATTCAAGGCAGTGAAAAGGTTCGGAATAACTGAAGGTGTGATTTTTAGTCGGCTCATCTTTACTGAGTTATTTCAAAAAGAATTGTTTCACCTGCGAAAACCTTATCATCCTTCTTAACTTTTTCCTGCCAGGAATTTGGGACAAGAATATCAACGCGACTTCCGAATTTTATCATTCCGAATCTTTCTCCGATTTTAACTTTATCACCAACCTTTAAATCACAGACGATTCTTCGGGCAACAAATCCAGCAATCTGAGTAAACAGAACTTTACCTTTCTCTGATGCGATTCCGATTTCTGTCCTTTCATTTCTTTCTGATGCTTTATCTTCAAAGGCTGCAATGAATTCGCCTTCATAATGCTTAAGATATTCAACAGTTCCTGAAATTGGAATTCTGTTTACATGAACATTCAGAGGAGACATAAAGATTGAAATTTGTTTTGCTTTTCCGTTTAAGAATTTTTCATCAATCACTTCTTTTACGAATAGAACGGTCCCATCAGCCGGCGAAACAACAATATTATCTTGCGATGGAGTTATTCTTTCCGGATCTCTGAAGAAATTCAAAGTAAAAATGATTAACAGAAATGCTATCACAAAAAGCGGGTATTTTATAAAGCCATTATTAATGAAAATTCCGGCAACAATTAAAAGAAATGATATTATTGCAACAATTCCGATTGTAGTGTAGCCATATTTAGTGAACATTATTTCGGACTCACAATATTGTGTAAAAATTCAGTGTATTTTTTTATTTCTGCAGCAGTACTCATCTTTTCAGGGTCAATCCATTTTTTATTTTCTTCTTTAGGAAAAATTTTCAAACCAAAAGGTGAAAAGTCACCAGCCAGACAAATCTTCTCTTCAAATTTACCAAAAGTGCAGGAAAATTCTGATAGGATTTCATTCCTTCTGTCAAAAAAAGATTTTAGTACAGCATTAACTTTTGAACTTATGCGAAGAATAATTTTCATATCTTCAGAGTTACAAAGATCAAATGAAATTAAATGACTTTCAGTAATTAATGTGTCTTTGCCTTCGCCATAATGAAATTCAAAAACTGGAAGTTTAAGTTCGGAGTGTTCTTTTAGTCCGAAAATTTTTGCAATTCTTTTGTCAGCACGATTTAAGATTTTTACATAGAAAGGAAAAGGTTTGTGATTAACAAATTTCAAAATTGTTTTGTCATCTTTTTTCACATAAGCAGTTGGAATCTGAAATCCAGTTGCATATTCAAAAAAGAAATGACTCAATTCGCAGGTTTTTTGTCCTATGTCTTTAACTTTCATTTTCTTTTTTTCTAAAAGAACAGTGTCAGTATATTCAACCTGAATATACTTTTCGTCCATAGGATTTGAGTGAAAAATTGTTTCTAACATAAAAGACCTTTTTCTTTTTGTTATCTATGTTTCAAATTTGTAGTAAGAAATAAATAAAGTCAAACCTTTATCATATATTTGTACAGGTAATTTTTTCCTAATTAAAATCATTTGGAGTTCAAAGAATGAAAAATTTACAGGGAATGCTTAAGCAAGTCCAGAAAATGCAAGCCGAAATGCAGAAAGTTCAGGAACAACTTGCCAATATGACAGTAACCGAGGAAGCTGGCGGTGGAATGATAAAAGCTACAGCAAATGGCGCAAAAGAAATTGTTTCAGTTGAGATTGATCCTCAGGTAATAAATCAGGAGGAAAAAGAAATTTTAGAAGACCTTGTTGTAGCTGCCGTAAATAAAGCTTTAAGCTCAGCCGGTAAAATGGCTGAAGAAGAACTTGCTAAAGTTACCAAAGGTATGTTGCCTCCAGGTATGAATATTCCGGGATTTTAACTGTGCAAATTGCTGAAACACTTTTAATTGCTATTGATGAATTAAGTAAACTTCCGGGCATTGGTAAGAAAACAGCTCAGAGGTTAGCGCTTCATATTATTAAGAATGACAGAGAATCAGCTGAAAAATTAGCTAAAGCAATTGTTGATTTGAAAGAGAAGTTAATGCTTTGCAAAAAGTGTTTTAATCTTTCTGAAGCTGATTTTTGTGATATATGTAAAAATCCTAAAAGAGATCAATCCACAATCTGCGTTGTTGAAGAAGTTAGTGATGTAATTGCAATAGAAAAATCTCATGAATACAATGGACTTTATCATGTTCTCGGAGGTGTTCTTTCTCCTCTGATGGGAATTGGTGCTGAAAACATCAGAATAAAAGAACTGATAAATCGTTTTCACGATGAAGAAATCAAAGAAGTAATTCTTGCACTAAATCCTGACACAGAAGGTGAAACAACTTCTTTATACCTGGCAAAGCTAATTAAACCACTTGGAATAAAAGTTACAAGAATTGCTCGAGGAATTCCGATTGGCGGTGATCTTGAATTTGCTGACGAAGCCACAATCGGAAAAGCAATGATTAACAGAATTGATTTATGAAAAAAGATTGGTTCGTCGATTGGTTTAATACCGATGAATATTTATCTGTTTATAAACACAGAAATGAAAAAGATGCTGAATGCCATATAAAGTTTTTACTTTCTAAAATTAATTTACCGTCAAATGCATCTATCCTTGATTTAGCTTGCGGTTCAGGAAGGCATTCAATCCTTTTAGCAAAACAAGGTTATAATGTAACAGGAGTTGATTTAAGCGACAGATTACTTTCAGATGCAGTTAAATCTGCAAAGACAGAAAATCTTAATATAAAATTTATAAAGTCGGATATAAGAGATTTCCAAACTGAAGAAAAATTTGATTGCATCTTAAATCTATTTACAAGCTTTGGTTATTTTGATTCTGATGAAGAAAATTTTTTAGTTTTTGAAAAAGCTTTTAATTTCCTGACAAAACAGGGGTATTTTGTTCTGGATTATTTTAACAAAACTTACCTTGAAAAAAATCTTGTTATGTACTCAAAAGAAGAAACAGAAAATTACACTATCACTCAGCAGAGAAAAATTATAAATCAGAGAGTTGTAAAAAAGATAATTATTCAACGAAACGGAGCTGAGCAAACTTATTTTGAATCCGTTAAACTTTATGATAGTAATTTTTTAATTCTTAAGTTGAAAGAAATTGGATTTGATATTGTTAATTTGTTTGGTGATTTTTTAGGTAATGAATTTGACGAAAATTTATCGCCAAGATTTATAGCAATATGTCAAAAACCCTGATTCAAATATTTTTTTTATTGCTTTTGCTGATTTACTCTGGTTGCGATCTTTTTAATACAAGAGATCCGCAAAAGCCGGATGAGAATCGTGCAAATTTCCAACCGCCCAAAGAGCCTTCGATTGTTATTGAGAATTTGAAAAATTCTTTTAACGATAAAAACACCCAGAATTATATTTCGTGTTTTGTTGATACTTTATTTGTTAATAAACCTTTTGTCTTTCTGCCATCAAGTGAGGCAGCTTCAACTTATGCCTTCTTAATTCAGGATTGGGGACTTGATGATGAACGGAGATACTTTAACAGTGTTGTTTCCAAAGTACCAAAAGATTTTCCAATGACTTTAACTTTTAGTGATGAAAGTTATAGTAGTTTATCTGGCGATACTTTGATTTATTCTGCGAATTATTTCATTAATATTCCACATAATTCATCTGAGCCAAAAAATTTTTCTGGTAATCTTCAGTTTAATATGGTTCGGGACAATCGTTCAGATTGGTCAATCTATTACTGGAAAGATACAAGAAGCAGCAATCTTCCAAGCTGGAGTGAATTGAAAGGAATTTTTTATTAACAAGTTTATTTACATATCGCTTACTCTGATTTTATTTGGTTGCACAAATCCATTTGCACCAGCTTTTGATGAAAGCATTGGAGATGACAAACCACCAATTTCTGATCAGAAAGATATAAATGGTGTTTTTCAGAATTTTCAATATGCATATACTTTTAAGGATACAACAATTTACGGACAACTTTTAACTCAGGATTTTATTTTTACATATCGTGACTATGATCAGGGTTTTGATGTATCCTGGGGAAGAGATGATGAAATGCGAACTACACTTGGATTATTTCAAAATGTTCAGAGACTTGATTTGGTCTGGAACAATATAATTCTTTTAACTCAGGATTCTTTAACAGCAAATGTTGTGAGAAGTTTTAATCTGACAATAATTTTTAATCCAACGGATGTTATACGAGTTGATGGAAGAGTTAATCTTGCAATGCGAAGAAATCCTGATAATGATAAATGGCAAATTTCCCGTTGGCTTGATGAATCTAATTTTTAAATAAGGATGATATGCGTTTTATTTTAAAGGAATCTTTCAAACTTATTGTACGATCGAAATTAAATTTTTTTCTGAATCTGATTTCATTAACCCTATGTGTTTTGTTGATCATTCTTTCTTTTTATTTGATAAGGGCATCAAAATTTCTTCAGGATTATGTTCAGCAAAACATTACTCTTAGCGTTTTCATTAAAGATAATGTTAATCAGGAATCAATAAACAACTTCTCTGAAAAATTAAGTCAGCAGCCATACACAGCAAAAGCTGAGTTTATCTCAAAAGAAAAAGCTGCAGAAATTTTTCTAAAAGAAACCGGAGAAGATTTCAAAAAAATACTTGATTACAATCCACTTCCGGCATCGTTTACACTTTATCTCAATTCGGGATATTCGGTTAAAGATTCATTAGACAAAATTATTTCATCGCTACAGCAGGAAAATGTTGTGACTGAAGTTGTTTCTAAAATGGAATTTTTGCAGAAAGTTATTTCGTTTTCTGAAAAAATGAAAAATTACATTTTCATCTTCACTGGATTTATGTTTTTGGTATCAGTTTATCTTGTCTTCAGCACTGTGAAATTAATTATGAATTCTAAATACGAAGAGCTTGAAACGATGAAATTAGTCGGTGCCAAACTTGGCACGATTAAACTGCCAATTATCATAAATATAATTTTTATCGGTATTCTTGCCGGAACAATTTCATTTTTAATTTTGATATCAGCAGTTAATTTCTTTAAAGTTGATTGGTCTTTGCTTTCCAATCTGACGGGCTTTGACCTGAGAATCATGATGTTGATTATGTTTTTGATTGGTCCTTTCATTGGTTCTTTTGTATCATTGATTGCGTTAAGAAAAATTTCACTAAAAGTATAAACTGATTTATTATATTTTTACATTATCATTAACTTTGTATCCGAAAATTATCTATCAATGGGAATAAAATTGAAAAGCAAATTATTTACTTTCATCTGCTTATTATCTTTCTATTCAATATATGCGCAGGTCTTCCCGGACTATCCTGAAAGAGGATTATTCGGATTGAAAGATTCGACATTATTAGCTCAATATTTATCACTTTCATCTGAGGGTGCCCTTAATGCAGAAGAGTATAAAGTAGGTCCCGGCGATTTCATTTTTATATCAATAAGTGGAGTAGAAGAAAAAAATTTTTCAGTGAGCATAGATCCTGAAGGTTTTCTTTACATACCAAGAATAGGAGTTTTGGATCTACGAAATAAAACATTGTCCGAAGCAAAAAACATTATTACACAAAGACTATTAAAAAGTTTTAAGGATGTTGATATTCACATTTCTCTTCAGAATTACAGAAAAATTAAAGTATCATTATTAGGGAATGTGAGAAGTCCTTCTACTTATGTTCTCAGTTCATCCTCAAGACTATTGGATTTGATCGTTATTTCTTCAGGTCTGATAGGCACTTCTGACATTAGAAATATCTCTATAATTTCAAGAGATGGGAATCAAAAGAAAATTGATTTACTTAAATTCTTAAGACTTGGGGACTATTCTCAAAATCCGTATCTAAATGATGGTGACATTGTTCAGATTGATAAAGCAGAAAAAATTGTTTCTCTTTTTGGTCAGATAAAATATACTGGTAACTATGAATTCAAAGAGAATGAGACAATTGATGAAATATTTAAGATAGCAGGTGGCTTTCTTTTTAAGGCAAGAAAAGATTCAATAGAATTAATTCGTTTTACTGAAGATGGGAAATCACAATACAGTTCATTCTATGCATCTGACCAAATTGAAAAGGAAAAAATTAAACTACATCATAGAGATATCATTGTTGTTCGTGAGATCCCTGATTATTATGAAATTCAATATGTGCAGTTGAATGGTGAAGTAAAATATCCCGGACTATATAAAATCAAAAAAGATGAAACCACACTTAGTCAGATTATTATTGAAGCAGGTGGCTTTAAGAAAGACGCATCCTTAAAAGATGCTATCTTATACAGAACAAAAGCTGATTCAACTTATGACCCGGAATTAGAAAGATTAAGACTCATTCCAAGAGCTGATATGACAGATGATGAATATGATTACCTCAAAGCACGATCTCGTCAGAAAAGGGGCAGAGTTGTAGTTGATTTTGAAAAACTTTTTATTCAAAAAGATTTATCTGAGGATGTTATCTTAAAAGTTGGAGATATAATTTCAGTGCCCGAAAAGAAAGAATATATTTCTATAATCGGACAAGTAGTAAATCCCGGAAACATTTCATTCAAGCCCGGGTTAACTATTGAAGATTACATAGACATTGCCGGCGGCTTTAGTTGGCGAGCAAAAGAAGGTGATGTTCGTGTTATCAGAGCAAATACAGGCGAATGGGTTGATGCCGATGATGTTGACGAATTGAAACCAGGTGATACGATCTGGGTGCCTGAAGATCCACCTGGTCCAAAATTCTGGGATGTTTTTACAACAAGTTTACAAGTTCTTGGTCAGGTTGCAGCGATAATTGCAGCCACTGTAGCAGTAATTGTAGCAACGAGGTAAGTTATGGATTTTCACACAATTGTTCACACAATTTTGGTTAACTGGAAAAGAATAATCAGTGTCACGATATTATCAATGATATTATTGTTTCTGATATTTATGTTTGTTTATCCTATCACTTATACAAGTTCAGTAACAATTCTTCCTCCTGAAAGAAAAAAAGATTTTGGACTAGGTGGTCTTCTAGGTTCGGGTTCTGATTTGAGTTCATTATCATTAGGTACATTATCAATAGCAAGCTCAGAAATTTATATTCAGATATTAAAGAGTCGAACTGTTAGCGAATTTGTTGTCAATAAACTCAAATTAAAAGAAAAATTTAATGTTGATACGGAACAAGAAGCGGTTGGTAAATTGCAGAATATGATTTCGACAGATTTAAATAAGGAAGGAATAGTAAAATTATCAGTTGATGTTACTTCAGGTTTATTTCCATCAATTTTATCTAATAAAGACTCACTTAAGTCAGAAGCTCAGCTCATCGCTAAAACTTTAATTGAAGGACTTGATTTTGTGAATAACAGTAAAATTTCTAATAAATCTAAGCGCACCAGAATTTATTTAGAAGGTCAACTTGAATTAACTAAAGCAACGCTTGATTCTGTAGAAAAAGCATTAGTTGAATTCCAGCAAAAGAATAAAACAGTTTCACTCCCCGAACAAATGAAAAGCTCACTTGAGGCAGCTGCAAAATTAAAATCGGAAATTACCAGAATTGAAATTGAAATGAGTTTATTGAAAAATGATGTAACGGAAGAAAATAAATATTTCAATAGTCTGAAAAAGCAACTGGAAGAATTAAGAAATCAATATTACAAATTCGATACTGATAGAATAGATTATTTGGTATCATTTAAAAACGCTCCGGAATTAGGAAGGGAATTTTCGTCTCTTTATCGCGAGGTGAGAATTCAGAACGAAATATATGTAATGCTTCAGCAAATGTATTATAAAGAAAAAATTCAGGAAAAAAGAGATCTTCCAACTGTAGATATTCTTGATGAACCAATTAAACCTGATAAACCATCTTCGCCTAGAATGATATTCTCCTCAGTAATCGGAGGAATTTTTATATTCATCGGATTATCTGCATTTTATATTTATAAAGAATCATTATTATCGAAAGCTAAGGCCTTAAATCGATGAGTAATTACCGAATTCAATTTTATGAGAAATACCATACACAATTTAATTCTCAAATCTCACAAGTCGATTCAAAAGTTCTTAGTAGTCTTTTTACTCATTATGACTTTAAAATTTTTCCTTATCTGAAAAACTTTAAAGTAAATACACACATTTTAGAACTTGGTTGTGGACCTGGGTATTTACTCGACTATCTGAAACTTAAAGGTTTTACTAATTCATTTGGAATTGATATTTCATCCGAACAAATTGAAATTGCAAAATCAAAAGGCCATAATGCAAAACTTGCTGATGTCTTTGATTTTCTCAGAAACTCAACTGAGAAATACGACTTAATTTTTGCGTTTGATTTAATCGAACACTTTTCAAAAGATGAATTACTTGAATTGACTTCTTTGATTTATAATCATCTTAATAAAGATGGTTTATTTATAATCAGAACTCCAAATGGACAGGGATTATTTTCAGGCCAGGTTATTTATGGTGATTTAACACATCAAACAATCTTTACTCCCAATTCTCTAACTCAATTATTCAGTAATGTCGGCTTCAATCATCTCGATTTTATTGAGAATGCGCCGGTCAGAAAAAATCTTGTTGGTTTTTTGAGGGCAAAAATGTGGGCTGCTTTAAAGATTATCCTTAATTTTTTTATGCTGATTGAAGTTGGTGGTACACAAAAAATCTGGACGAGAGATTTTTATTGTGTCGCAAAAAAATAATTTTGAATCAATTTATGAATAAAGCTTCCTCCATCGGAACAGCAACCATAGTTTTAACTATTTTTGGTTTTATTGCTAAAGTTACCGGATTTTTCAGAGAAGTATTATTTGCAAATTTTTTTGGTCTTTCTAGGGATTATGAATTTTATCTTGTTGCTTCAATTCTTCCGATTACTTTGAATTCAATTTCACTTTATATTTATCAGAATTACTTTATTCCTGCTTACTCAAAACAGAATCAAAATGATAATGAACAAGCATCACAATTTGCAAGAAGAGCTTTCATCAATTCATTTATTATTTCAGTTATTTCATTATTGATTTTATTTGTTTTTAGAATTCAGATTTTAAGCTTGTATGTCGGGACTCAATTTATTTCAGAAAAAACAGAATTACTTTTTATCATTTTTAGCTGTACAGTTCCATTCGGAATAATTTCAGGATTTTTAACTGCTTACTTGCAAACGAATTTTAACTTTAAATCTCCGGCAATTGCTGGCTTGATGCTTAATGTTTTTACTATAGCTGCACTTCTGATATTCAAAGAAAAAAATATTGTAATAATTGCTTTTGCATATCTTACAGGAATTTGTATTCAAACAATAATTCTCTTAAAAATATCTAAAGTTTGGCAAATAATATTTTATAAATTCCAAAAACCAATAAAGGAATTTATTTCACAAAATTCATTGATCATCTGGATAATTTTAATTGAAGTTATTGGACAGCTTTATGTTTTATCTGATAGATATTTTTTGTCTAAGGTTGATGAAGGAGGAATTGCCGCTATCAATTATGCAACAACAATCTTTTTGCTGCCTATTTCTATCATCACAATTTCTATAACTACTGCAATACTTCCCAAGTTTTCTCAATTAGCTACTGCAAAGCTTGATGAAGAACTCAAAGAAAAACTAAAAGCTGCATTAACTAACACTGCTTTAACTTTTATTCCACTTACATTCCTTTTTCTTTTTTTTGGAAAGGAAGTGATAAGAATCTTATTTGAACGTGGTAATTTTAATTATCAAAGTACTCAAATGACTTATGAAGTTCTGTTTTATTTATCGCTGAGTTTACTTTTCTACAGTCTTTATGGGATACTAAATAAAATATTTTATGTTTATGAAATGGTGAAGACTTTGTTTTTTGTAACTATACTTGGGATAAGTATCAAGCTAATACTAAATTTTTTATTTGTTGATTCAATGAAACAAAATGGATTGGTTATATCCACTTCATTTAGTTATATATTTTTCTTCATTATAAGCGTTTTGATTATTCAGAAGAGATTAAAAATTCTTGAGATAAAAGATACTTTTAACAAAATATTATTCTATGCACTTAATGGTATTGTATCTTTGATCGTTGTTAAAATATTATTTACTCTTGTTCAATCTGAATCTATTCTATTTGATTTGTTAAAAATATTTTTGTTCTTCTTAATCTATTATATAAACAATCTATTTTTGAATGATTTGTATCAAAGAAAATTATTAGATGAGTTAATCAGAATTTTACCGATAAGTAATCAAAACCAGAGAAAATGAATCCACTGCATTTCATAAATAAAGCATTAGTATTTATTAATCCTGAGAAAGCAAGTTACTGGCATACAATTACACGATGTACTATTAATTCAAAGCCAGATAGACTTGGAAGATATTATCTAAACTTCGAATCGAAGTTGTACTATCCTGAAAAGATGGATGCTGATGGAATTCCTTTGTGGAAGACAGATAACGAACCTTATTTCCATCATCCGATTGTTATATGTCAATATGCTCTTGGAATTTACGAGCATCTTTACCAAAAAAATTTCAGTGATATTGAATTAAAAGAAAAATTCTTAACTCAAGCCAATTGGTTAAAAAATAATTATCATGAAACTGAGTGTGGCAAAATATGGTATATTTATTATGATATTCCTCTTTATGGAATAAAAAAACCTTGGTACTCAGCTTTAGCTCAAGGTGAAGCTGTATCAGTTTTAACGAGAGCTTACTTGCTTACAAAAGATGAGTCGTTTTTGAATTTGGCAGAGGATGCAATTAAACCATTTTATATAGATGTTGACAAAAGTGGTTTGTTAAATTATTTTCAATCGAATCCGGTTTATGAAGAGTATCCATCAAAAATTAGAACAGTTGCGGTTCTCAATGGATTTATTTTTTCGCTCTTCGGATTATATGATTTACAACTCATTTCAAAAAATAGTTTTGCTAAAGAACTTTTTCAGAAGGGAATTAATTCGATTAAGAATTTATTGCCTTTTTACGATACAGGTTATTGGGCGAGATATTATTTGTTTGATTTTCCTAAAGAATATGTTGCTTCCTTCACATACATTTCTTTAATGTATGAACAGTTGAGAGTACTTTACTTTTTAACTGATGAAAAAATATTTTTAGATTACTCGAAAAGATGGGAAAATTATACAAAAATAAAATCTAACAAGATGAAAGCTTTGTTAAAAAAAATTTTTTACGCTAACACTCTCAGGACATGAAAAAGCAAATTAAATATTATGATTTGATTTCGCAGTCGAAAGTCTTGCAGAATTTATTTCAATTTATTTTAGATTTTTTATTTAAGAGTATTAGGTTATTTATAAAAATATTACCTCTCAAACGCAAGAATGTTTGTGTGATCTCACTTCATAAAATTGGTGATACTATTTTTACTTTTGATGCGATAAACTCTATAAAAAAATTTTACGGCGATGATGTTTATATTATTTGTAATGTTGAAACTGAGCCAATTTATGAATTAGTTCACGACAAAAAATATCTGTTATCTGTTCCCAAGGAATATTTTCATTTTGGCGATAGATATCTTGATAAACGAGCAAGAAAATTATTGAGAAAGTTAAATCCCAAAATTATCATAGATTTAACAGGAGTAATGACATCTGCGAGCCTGATTTTTAATTCAAGAGCTAAGCAAATAATAGGATTTAACAGAAAGATTTTCAGAAGTATTTATAACAATTTTTCAGAGTTTAACCTCGGTAAACATTCCAGAGAAATTTACACCAATGCAATCAAGAGTATTATTCCAATTGTTGAGTTTAATAATACCACAATTCACACTCAAGATTCAGATAGAATTTTGATTGCTCCTTTTGCTGGTTGGATTTCAAAAGAATGGTCATTAATGAAATTTATTGAATTAGCAGAGAGACTTAATGAAAAATATGATGTTTGTTTTATTTTTGATAACCGTAAGCTGGAAGAGAATGTGATTAGTTATTTAAATGATAAAAAAATTAAATTTCTTCAGACACGAACAGTAAAAGAATTAATAAATGAAATAAAAGATTGTAAAATGTTAATCGGAAATGATTCGGGACCAGTACAGATAGCCGCATTATTGGGTAAATGCACTTTTACCATATATGGACCAACGAATCCCAAATTCCATTTACCAAAAGGGAATAGACATTATTATGTTCAAAAGTCATTACCTTGTACACCAAAATCAAATGAGAGATTATGCTTTACTGATGGTGGAAAAAATGGTTGTCCATCTTTTGAGTGCTTGAGAATATTAACAATAGAAGAAGTTTACAATGCCTCATTAAATTTATTATTAGAGTTCAAGTCATCATGATTTCGTTTTTGTTCTTATTTGATAAAACTAAATTTAATTTCTTACTATTCTGGATAGGATTAATTCTATTCTATCTGGTTTGGATTTCATTATTCTCTGAAGTACAGTTTATAATAATTCCATTATCTTTTTTATTAATTTATTTTATTTTCATAAAACCTGACTATTATCTACCTTTTATCCTGCTAATGTATCTTGTTGTCGTCGGTGAAATTAATCCAACATTACGAGTTGTGGTACACTTGATTGGTTTTATTTCGCTGTCAGTTTTTCTATTTAATAATAAAGATAAAATAAAAAGCATTTATGAAACGATTGATAAAAGAATTAAAAAGTATTTACTGTATTTTTTCTCTATCATTTTTATCTCATCAATATTTTCGCAACTGCCTCTAAAGGGACTTGAAATACTATTCAAGGAGCTATACTTCTTCTTTATAGTGTTTTCTTTTTATGTATATCTCAAAATTAAAGGAAACGTTTCTACAATAATTATTGTGGTGATGACTGCCGGAATTGTGATGAGTTTATCGAGCATTTTAAATCTAAAAAATTTTAGTTTAACTGATATAATATTTACAGGTTCATCAGCTTTTCGTACGGGGGGATTATTAAGCAATGTTAATGCGCTGTCTGGTTATATTGTTGTGGTTTTTCCATTCTTTCTATGCTTTTATATTCTTACTAAATCTCTATGGCTCAGAGGAGTTTTACTTTTAGGGATGATATTACTTTCTTTAGGTGTTTTAGCTACTATCTCTCGTTCAGCTGGTCTATCAATAATTATTGGCCTGCTATTTTTTTCATATTTTGTTAATAAAAAAGTCACTTGGACTCTGGTGCTTTCAATCCTGATTATCACAATTTTATCGAATTTATTACCAAACACTCAAATTATTTTTTCTGCACTTCGATTGGAGCAAGGATTTAGTCAACGCGATTTACTGTGGCAGTTATCAATTGATATGTTCAAAGATAATTGGTTTTTGGGTGTCGGGCCTGGATTGTGGGGCGAAAAAATGTTTAATTATTCTCCTGTACTCCAAGATAGCTTCGTTGGATATCTTTTTTATGATGTGAACAAGATAACAGAGGGGTTTAACAATTCACATAATTATTATCTGGTTTTTATGAGTGATATGGGAATACCCGGTCTATTTTTAGCCTTATACTTACCATTTGTATTTTTTTCATTAGCTAAAGAAAATTTAAAGATTTCAAAAACGGTTAATCGTGAATTTTATTTATTAAACATCGCGATTACAACTATTGGCGTTAGCATGTTTATCAGAGCCTTTTTTGAAGGGATCAGCATAATTACATTTGGTTGGGTAGCGATCGATTTGCCATTCTGGATAGTTTTTACTTTGTTGAGCTTAATTAATAATAATTTAAAGAATCAAATTAAAAGTACTGTTTAATAATCTTGAAAATTCTATTACTCTCAAATATTGAAGCTACTCACACTCAAAAGTGGGCTAATAGTCTTGTTCAAAGGGGGATAGAAGTTCATTTATTTGGATTAGTTTCAGATGAACCGAATGGTTACAATTCTAAAGTTAATTTAATTGTTGAAAAAATTCCTGCTTCAGTTAAATTGCAATCGGATGGTTCTTTACAAAAGAGTATATATCTCAAAGTCTTACCAAAGGTTAAATCAATTATTAAAAAAAATAATCCAGATTTAATTCATTCTCACTACGCTTCAAGTTATGGATTATTGGGAGCTCTATCAGGATTTAAACCATTTATTGTGTCAGTTTGGGGTAATGATATTTTCGATTTTCCGAAAAAATCTTTCGTTCATAAGCGAATCCTAAAATATGTTCTTAAGAAAGCAGACCGAATTTATTCTACAAGTAAGATAATGGCTGATGAAGCTAATCTCTATACAGATAAGAAAATAAGAATAATTCCTTTTGGTGTTGATACAAATGTCTTCAAACCTTTTGATGTAAAAAAATTATTTGATGAAGATACTCTAGTTATTGGCACAGTAAAATCTTTATCAATCAAATATGGAATTGAATATCTGTTGGAAGCATTTCAATTGATTAAGAAAAAATTTTCTGATAAAAAAATAAAATTATTATTAGTTGGTGATGGAACACTCAAAACATCTCTGCAGCGCAAAGCAAATGATCTAAATATAAATGATGATGTTTTATTTTATGGCTCTGTGCCACATGATAAAGTTCCGGGAATTTATAATATGATTGATATTGCAGTCTTCCCATCAATTTGGGAAAGTTTCGGAGTTTCAAATCTTGAAGCAGCAGCATGTGAAGTCCCTCAGGTAGCTTCTAACATAGGCGGATTTCCGGAAATAATTGAAGATGGAGTTACAGGATATTTAGTTAAGCCAAAAAATCCCGTCGCAATTGCTGAAAAAGTAACCATACTTATAAATAATGAAAGTCTTAGAAAAAAAATCGGCAAAGCAGCTCGTAAAAAAGTAATTGATGAATTTGATTGGAACAAGAATGTTGATCAGATGATTTCAGAATATGAACAGATTATGAAAGCGAGAGTTTAATATTATGTGCGGAATTTTTGGAGCTGTAAGTTTTTCAGAAAAATTTAATGCAAATGACTTTGCTAAGTTCAAAAAACTTACAGACTTAGTTTCATATCGTGGACCAGATGCTTCAGATTATAAAGGATTCAATTCGAAAGAAAAATCGGTTGATAAGAATAATTTTAATATCTTCTTCGGGCATAGAAGGTTAGCTATAATTGATTTAAGTGATGAAGGAATACAACCATTATTCAGTGATAACTGCTGGATAATTTTTAATGGTGAAATTTTTAATTATATCGAACTGCGTGAAGAGCTTAAATCCAGAAAATGTAATTTTATTACTAATACCGATACTGAGGTAATAATAAAAATTTATCAGGAATTCGGAGAGAGTGGATTTGACAAACTTAATGGAATGTGGGCATTTGCAATTTATGATGTTGAAAAAAATAAAGTTATTCTTTCGCGGGATAGATTTTCCATAAAACCATTATTCTTTTACAGAGATAAAAATAAAGTATTCTTTTCCAGCGAGATAAAGCAGCTGCTTCCGCTTTTGAATAAAAGAGAATTGGATCTTGAAAGGATGAAAATTTTTCTTAATCAGGGTTTACTTGATTTTGATGACCAAACTTTATTTAGAGATATAAAACGAATTAAACCCAAAACAAATCTGATAATAGATTTATCTAAAAATGAAATTAGTGAAATCAAATATTGGGATTACTCAAATCAACTAATTGAGGGAAGTGATGAAGATTTATTCACAAAATTTTATGAGCAATTTAATGATGGTGTTCGAATAAGATTACGAAGCGATGTGAAAGTTGGTTCACTTTTAAGTGGAGGATTAGATTCATCTGCAATTACTGCTGCTGCATTAAAGTTTACTTCTAATTCAATTGAATCTTTTTCAATTATTAGTGAAGATAAAAAATTCTCTGAAGAGCAGTTTATCGACTTATTTACATCTCATTATAAAATATTTAATAAAAAAATTTCACTTAACACAAATTATCTTAAAAATAATATTGATATTGTATTACAACATCAGGATGAGCCATTTAATTATTTCATTCCCGTTGCACATTATAATTTGATTAATTCACTAAATGAAAATTCAGATATAATTGTAATTCTTAATGGGCAAGGCGGTGATGAAGTTCTTCTTGGTTATTTGAGATTCTATTTTTTCTATTGGAAAAAATTATTATCAGAAAAAAAATTTTTCATTTTAGCCAAAGAATTATTTCTGTCTCTTTTAAACAGAACTGCTATTTTGCAATTCAGAATTAATGCTGCTAAAAGATATCTTCCGCAGAAATTATTAAATGAAAAGGATTTCCTGGTTAGTAAATCCGAGTTGATAAATGTATGGCACTATGAAAACATCCGTCAGGCACAGATTAATGACATTGATTATTATTCAGTTCCATTTCTTAACCGTTATGAAGACAGAAATTCTATGGCTTTTTCAAAGGAAATAAGATTGCCGTTTCTCGATCATCGTTTGGTAGATTTTTTGGTTAATATTACACCGGATAAGAAAATGAGAAATGGTTGGAGTAAATATATTTTAAGAAAATCATTCACTGAATTACCATCTGAAATCAGATGGAGAAGAGATAAGAAGGGTTTTATTCTTCCTGAATCAAATTGGCTTCGAACAGACTTTAAAGAAGAAATTATCAATATGTTTAAGAGCAAAAACAATCTCCTGGCTAAAATGAATTTGATAAATCCTGATAAGTTTCTTAATTACTATCAGAAATTTTTATCTGGCGATAAAAGAATTCACAATACTGATATATCAAGAATTTATATTGCTGAAAGATGGCTGCAAAAATATTTTGGTTAAATGAATAAGACAGAAATTAAAATATTACCCTTAACTGCTGATGAAAATCTTATCGGAAAAATTACGAGTCTGCATAAGCAACTTTTCGATAAAGACCATTTCACAGCAAGGTTTGATGAAAAGTTACTCAATAAATATTTTTATTTATTGCTATCAAATAGTAGTCATAAGATTTGTGCATTCAAGGATCAGGAAGTAATTGGTTATTTGATTGCAGGTGTAAAACTTGATGATGTATTAAGAAAATTTAGTAAAGAGTATTTCATTCGTTTGATAATTTTACTTATTAAAAATCCACGATTTCTATTGGAAAAATTTCTCGACTTGATGACCAGACTTATTCACAAAAATAAAAAATCGAAAGCTGATATGAGATTATTTTTAATTGCATCCAAACACGATGAAAATATAAAAGGTGTAGGTAAATTGTTAATTGAAAATTTAGAGAAACATTTAATTGAAAAGGGAATAACCTTTTACGGACTTTCAGTAAGAAAACATAATCAGCAAGCTATTAATTTTTATAAGCGATTGGGATTTATTGAGGAATTCATAACTCACAAATCAATTTATTTTATAAAAAAACTCTCTTAGAAAATGATAACAGTAATTTGTCCGGTTTATAATGAAGAAGAATACATAGAAAATGTTCTCAAATTTTTCATCGAGTCTAAACCGGATAACAAAGAATTAATATTGGTTGATGGTGGATCAAAAGACAAGACAATTGAGATCATTACAAAGTGGATTGAAAAACATAAGAATATCAGACTGATGCATAATAAAAATAAATTTGTTCCTTTTGCTCTAAATCTGGCAATTAAAAATTCTTCTGGCGATCCAATTATCAGACTTGATGCTCACACATTATATGAGAAAAATTATTTTGAGAAAATTCTTGAAGCTTTTGATAAAACTAATGCTGATATTGTCGGTGGTCCCATGAGAAAAATTGGCTCAAATGATTTCCAATTAGCTGTAGCATATGCCACTACCTCCGTATTTGGAATTGGTGATAGTAAAATTCATAAGATTGATTATAGTGGCGAAAGCGACCACGTTTATCTCGGTGCGTGGAGAAGAAATTTATTTAATGAGATAGGTTACTTTGATGAAAGATTAATTAGAAACCAGGACGATGAATTTCATTATCGGGCAAGAAGTTTCGGAAAGAAAATTTATCTGTCGTCTGAAATTGTATCTTATTACTATCCACGAAAAACTTTCAGTGGTTTGTTCAAACAATATTTCCAATATGGATTATTTAAACCTTTGGTATTAAGAAAAATTAAAAGTGAAATTAAAGTACGACATTTGATTCCTGCCTTATTTTCACTCTATGCTATTTTATTACCCTTTTTATTTTTTTACAATAAATTTTTTTTAATTCCATTATTGATATATTTAATTATAGATTTTATTTTCACAACCCAAAGCAGGGGAAATTTTAAGCAGAAGCTATTTGTATTTGTAATTTTTCCAATAATTCATTTTGCTTATGGTTTTGGCTCGATTTTAGGGCTCTCAAAAATTTTTAATAAAAAGGTTTTTGAAAAATCTTATAAATAATTAGATTATAAGGCAAATTTTTCCGATTGTTTAAAATCACTTACAATCACAGGAATTAATAAATTCGATTTATGAATAAAGATTATCTTCTTTTCCACAGGCCATTCATTACCGAAGAAGAAATAAATGAAATGGTTGATACACTTCGATCTGGTTGGTTAAGTATGGGGCCAAAAACCATCCGGTTCGAAGAGGAATTTAATAAATATATTGGAAGTAAAAGGTCAATTGCAGTAAGTTCGTGGACTGCTGCGGGTCATCTTACTTTGGAAGCATTTGGAATTCAAAGGGATGATGAAGTAATAGTTCCCACTATGACTTTCCCGGCAACCGCTGAAATTGTTTGTTATTTTGGTGCTAAACCAGTTATCGTAGATGTTGAAGAAGATACTTTAAACATTTCACTCAAAGAGATTGAAAAAGCTCTCACTCCCAAAACCAAAGCAATTATTCCGGTTCACTATGGCGGGCAACCTTGTGATATGGATGAAATAATGGAATTTGCGAAACAGCACAATCTAAAAGTTTTAGAGGATGCTGCTCATTCGCTTCCGGCTTTTTACAAAGGAAGAAAGATTGGAACAATTGCAGATGTAACATGTTTTAGTTTTTATGCTACTAAGACTTTGTCAACTGGTGAAGGTGGAATGATTTGTACAAATGATGAAGAGATTGCTGAAAGATGTGCAATAATGAGATTACACGGCATCAACAGAGATGCATGGAAAAGATATTCTGAATCAGGTTCATGGTATTATGAAGTTGTTGCACCTGGATTCAAATATAACTTTACTGATTTACAAGCTTCTTTAGGACTTCCACAGCTTAAGAAAGTTGATGATATGTGGAATTCAAGAAAATATATCGCTTCAAGATATACTGAAGCTTTTAAAGATTTGGATATGATTACACTTCACACAATTAAATCTGATCGTGAATCATCTTGGCACTTATATCCTGTGAGATTAAATCTGGATATGCTTAAAGTTGGCCGGGCACAGATTATTGAAGAATTAAAACAAAACAATGTTGGAGTTGGAGTTCATTTCATGCCTGTGCATCAGCATCTGTTTTACAGCGAAACTTTTAATCTCGATGATAAAAATTATCCGGTTGCCTCATCAGTATTTCCGAGATTATTGTCGTTGCCAATTTATCCGGGTATGACGGATAAGAACATCGAAAAAGTAATAAATGTATTTACTGATATTCTGAAAAAGTATCGAAAATAAAATCCCACCAAAATGGGCAAGCAGGGAAGTTTTCTTAAACGATTTACAGACATTATTTTAAGTATCTCAGTTCTGCTGCTTTCACTACCATTATTTCTTATCGTAATGATCGCAATAAAGCTTGACTCAAAAGGACCAGTTTTTTTTATTCACGAAAGAACCGGTTATAAAGGTAAACCATTTAAGATGATAAAATTCAGAGGTATGATTGATAATGCTCTTGCCTATGGACCAGAGCTTACGCAGGAAAATGATCCGAGAATTACCAGAGTTGGAAAGATTTTAAGAAGAACAAGTTTCGATGAAGTCCCTCAATTCATAAATGTTCTTAAGGGAGAGATGAGTATCATTGGTCCCAGACCTGAAATAATCAGTATTACAAATACCTATAATGAATATCAAAGAAAGGTTTTTGATTATAAACCTGGCATAACAGGAATATCACAGATAAATGGAAGACAAAAATTAACTCCGGATCAACGAACAAAAATGGAAATTGAATATTATGAAAAAGAAAATTTCTGGAGTGATTTAAAAATTTTATTCAAAACCGTTTCTGTTGTTCTCACCAATGAAGGTAATATTTAATAGTGATAAGACCTTATAAATTAATTCTACTTATCCTTTTAATGTTTCTTGTTGCTTTGCCAAGATTTAACTGGAGAGATTTACCGCATCCATTAAACCAGCTCGTTGGTGAAAAACCTTTTGATGTTGAGCAATATGAAAAATATGTAGAGTATTTCCGTGGAAATAAGAATTTAGCAGACGAACTTGAAGGACCATTTTCCTATCGACCTTTAGTACCTTTACTAGCTTCTTTACTTCCCTTCGAACCACTTACTTCTCTGAATTTGGTTAATTTACTTTTCCTAACTTTAGGTTTGATTTATTTGATCAAGTTACTCCTAAAATTAGGGTTTATTGAAAAGGAAATAATAATTGGTAGTGTAATCTTTATAATTTCTTTCCCACTTTTTTATTATTCAACCAGTGGTTATATCGATGCTTCTTTAATTGGAATAATGCTCATTTCAAATTACTATTTGATGACAAATAGATATAATTTGTTTATCCTTTCATTCATCATCGGAATTTTTATCAAGGAAACGATTATAATCCTTCTACCTGTTTCAACAGTTTACTATTTATTGAATGAGAAAACCAAAATTAAATTCGTGAAAATTTTAGTTCCCATTATCCTGTATTTTATTATAGTTGAAGTTATTAGGAATTTTGCTCCACAGAAAGAAATTTATGTTTGGAAACCATCTTATGAAATTCTTCATTATAATTTACTACGAATTAAAACATACATAACTTTTATTTTAACTCTTGGTATTCCTGGTTTACTTTCATTTTATATTGTGATTACAGAAAAAAGAAAAAATATCCCAAAAGAAATTTTTTATCCTCTACTTACGGGAATATTATTCAGTATTCTTTTGTGGTTGTATTCATTGTTTGCAGCATATTCAGATGGCAGACAACTTTGGACATCGTATGTCTTTGCAGTGCCATTAACTAGCTATTTACTTGCAAATTGGTCAAAGCGGAAATATTAAAGTTTGATAAAAAAAATTATCCCATTTATTAGCCTAATTTTTGACCTTGTTTTAAGCGTATAATCAAAATACTTTTTACACAAAAAAAGAAGAAATTATGAAAATCAAACATTTAATTTTTCTTTTGCCCTTCCTTTCCACAATAAATTTTTCCCAGAATTATAAGATTATTGAATCGAATAACAATTCAATTACTCTTCAAATTCAATTTGATAATTTCGAAATCAGAGATACTATTATTGATGGAAAGAGTTTCAGTTACATCAAATCAGAAAAATTTTCTTTAAGGAAACCAGGGGAACCTTGGCTTCCAATTACAACTTTAAATATTGGTATACCTAATGAAGCAAATCCATCTATCATTATAATAGAAAATAAAACCGAAATCATTGAAAATAAATTTATACTTCCTTTCCCAGAAAATGATCCCTCAATTGATAAAAGTTTTATTGATAGATTTGATTCAGATATTTATTCAAAAAATGAATTTTTCCCTAAAGTAAATGCTGAATTTATTGATGATTATATTTTTCGTTACATAAGAGTTAAAGTTTTAGGACTATCACCATTTCTCTTCAACCCGATTTCTAAGAAATTACAATTTTCAAGATCACTTACAATTAGAGTTGAATATAATTCACCTGTTAGTAATTTCATTAGTTCTATCAATGATCCCATGACTATTGATTATGTTCAAACTATGCTCATCAATCCTGAAACTGCTCAAAATTGGTTAAGTAAAACAGCAATCACAAATAATATTACTCAGGAATATTGGTATAATCCTACATTAAACTACTTTAAAATATTTTTCAGAGAAAAAGGACTGTATAGAATTACATTCGAAGAATTAGTTAACAGTGGCGTACCAATCTCAGGTGGGGTTGAGACATCTAAATTAACATTATTTGGACAGGGCGAAATAGTTCCTATTGATGTAGTTGATGGAGGAGATGGTATTTTTGATGCAGGAGATTATTTCCAATTTGTGGGTTATCCAGCACCTGCTTCACCATTTAGTTCTCTTAATATCTATAATATAAGTAATGTTTATTGGTTTACTTATGAAAACTTAGTCGATACAGGTAAATATAGAATCGTTGATGGTCTCCCAAGATATGTGCCTCAACCAAATTTCTTTTTTACTTTTGATAGTTACTTAGAAAAAGTTACTTACGAAAAAGATAAAATATTTGATAGATTTGGATTAGCTAATAGCGGGAATAGAGACTATTGGAATTGGGGAAAAGCAACAGCGAGAAACAGAGCTCCTGAATTTTCTTTTGAGGAATATTTTGATCCGTTGTATAATCAAAGAACTGACTCTCCTTATGTTTACTTAAACGTTAATCTTCATGGTGTCACAGACAATTACTGGTGTTCTACACATCGTGCTCGAATCTTTCTAACAGATCAATTTATTGATCAGGTAGTTTGGAATGAACAAAATGAAATGAATTTTTCAACTCGTTTTTATGTAGGGCCGGACAGTATTAGAATTTACGGAACAGGTAATCGTTTTCAAGTTAGAGTTTATGGTGATACTTGTGAAAATGTTAATGACGATGAAATCCGTGTGAACCGTTTTGAATTTTTGTACTGGAGGACTTTAAAGGTGGATTCAACATACTTTAATTTTATATCTCCACCTAATCGGTTTGGGATAGGAAGATTTTGGTTAAGTGGCTGGAATAGTAGCAATGCAAAAATATATATTCCAAGTAAATCAAAACTTATTGTAAATCCGGAATTTGTTAATGATAGCTTTAATTCAATGCGTTTTGTAGATACAGTTACTACAAGGACTGATTATTTCGTTGTTTCGAACGATCGTTTTATTACAGTGGATTCTATAAGAGCTGATATATCAAGATCTAATTTGAGAGATGCAAACAATGGAGCAGATTACATTATAATTACTCACCCAAAGTTCAGAAATATTGCCGAACAGTTGAAAAGTTTCAGAGAAACAAATTTCCCTGATACTTTGATATCTAATCCTAGAATATTAATTGCTGATGTTTCTGATATTTACGATGAATTTTCTTTTGGTTTGCTCGACCCATTTGCTATTAAGAATTATATTAGCTATGCGTTTAATAACTACCAGATTCCATCCCCATCTTATGTGGTGTTAATCGGAGATATGAGCTTTGATTACAGAAAAATTTTGCCTAATAGCCGTGAGAATTATATCCCCTCAATTAATTATTGGAGCTATCCATACGGTGTTGCAGCCAGCGATAATATGTTTGTTGCCGTTAGTGGTTCAGATGTTGTCCCTGATTTAGCCATTGGAAGAATTTCAATCGAAGAAGTAAGCGAGGGACAAGTCGTCCTAAATAAAATAATAAATTATCCTGCTGATAATGGGAAAGAGTGGAAACAAAAAGTTTTGCTTTTTGCTTCAGGTTTAAGCGAATCGGATGAGCAGAATTTTGGTTTTAATGATGCATCACTATTACTTGAGGATGATTATATTTCACCCAAAGGACTTGCAACATCGAAGGTTTTTCGTTACCCTACCAAGCAGAGACATTATCCATTTGTAGGAGGTACTGCAGAATTACGTTCTGCAATTAATCAAGGTGGAGTCTTAGCAAATTATTACGGACACGGTGGCGGTTATCAATGGGATTTTATGTTTTTAAACGATGATATTTATGAACTTCAAAACGAAAACAGATTACCATTTATTTTAAGTGTGACTTGCTATACAGCTCATTTTGATAATCAAGATGTATTTGGTGAACAGTTCATTAAGGTGCCGAATAAAGGTTGCATTGGATTTTTCGGTAGCGCTGGATTAACCTATTGGGGAGTTGGAAAAACTATTAACGAAAAAATATTTGATCAGATTTTTAATCAAAAGAATTTCGTTATTGGTAAGGCTTTATTAAAAGCGAAACAAAATGTTCCTAGTGTGGGATTTTATGAGTCCCAAATAGCATTACAAACATTACTTGGCGAACCTTTAACTAAATTAGCTATTCCTGAATATCCTGATTTTAGCATTAAGAGCAACAACATAAGCTTATCAAAAGAGAATCCCTTAGTCAATGATTCAATTGAAGTTAAAATTATTTTAGGAAATTTGGGCAGTAAGTTCCGTTCGGACTCGGTTGTTGTTGAACTATTTGCAACATCAAGCGACACTTCTTATCAAATTGGTTCAACCAAAATATTAACTTTTTCACTTATTGATTCAGTTTCATTCCCGTGGATTCCAGATAGAAGTGGGTTGTATAACCTGAGAGCTGAGATTAATCTTAAAGATCAAATACAAGAAATGGATTACTCTGATAATTCTGCTAGTAACTCATTCCCGATTTATAATATTGGAGAACCAAATATTATTAAACCTTATGATGGATTCGCTACTTCAGAATCTGTTGTTAAATTCTACCTTGCAGACATAAGTGAATTAACAGGCATTGATATAAAATATGAAATTGAAATTGATACAAATAATAGCTTTACAAATCCTATCCAATCTTCTGGTCTGATAAGGCCTAATAATGATGGTTTGCTTATATGGTCATCGAATCAGCTTCCGAATGGATATTATTTTTGGAGAGTTCGGACATTTGCAGAGCAGAATTACAGTCCTTGGTCAAAACCAAGGAAGTTTTCTGTTATAAACAATTCTCAAAATGGATACTACTTGAGTGGAAAACATTTATTAAATGTTGAAAATTATAATTTGCTAACCAATCAAACAGGAAATGGTGTGGTCTTAAATACAGAACTATTACCTCCCAGACCTGCAAACAATACATTCATAGAGAATTTTATTATTAATCCTTCACTACCGGATTCGATAAAACTCAATACAATTACAACAGATGGAACATATTTATATATTGCTACTAATTGGTTTTTTGCGATACCTAATAATCCATACAAATACTCCAGAATTTATAAAATTGGTACTGGTAACAACGGAACTGTAAAAGGATTTTTCTATGGCCCATTTTCAGAATTCTTTGGAAAAATTGATTTACAAATATTTTATCACTCAGATGGTTATATTTATGTTGCAACGGGTAACCCCTATTATCTAACCAGAATCAATACTCAAACCGAACAAATTGATTCGGTATTTATTCCCGATGGACTTCTTGAGAGAGAAACAGCAAGGGTTGATAGCGGTTCATTTTATTTAAATTCTGATGGGATTTACATATATAATATTACCATTAAGGATAGTTTAGGGTCAAATAAATATGTTGTAAGAAAATTTGATCCTTCGAATAACTGGAATAAAGTTGGTAACGATATAGCTCTTTCTGGTAGTTCATATTCAGCACTTTCAGCTTTTTTTGTATATGAAGATTATATATATCTAATGGAATCATTTGAAGCAAATTTTATTAGGAAGAATAGATTAACTGATGGATCCTTCGTAGAAGAATGGCTATTATTTACACCTATGCAGGGATTTTACAGTATGTGTTATGACTGGCAAAATAATTTAATTTTTGCTGGTACTTACCGTGCTGGTTTTCCAACCAAGTTTTCTAAATTTATTGGAAGTTATACGGATGCTAATGGATTTTTATCAACCGATTTGGTTGGTCCTGCAAAAAAATGGAATTCATTAAATATCGATATTGATAATCCCAGTCCTTCAGCTAATTATAAAATTGATTTGTATGGACTTAATAATCTAACTCGTCTAATCGATACTTTGTATCAGAACATTTCTGCAAACTTTGACTTAACCAATATTAATGCTTCGGATTATCCATTTCTTAAAGCAAAAATTAGTCTTAGCGACTCGTCTTTTGGTACAGTTGATCAAATTGCTATCAATAGTATAAACTTTAATTATAACGGTTTACCTGAATTATTTATTAGTAAATCTGATATAATTGTTGAGCCAGACAGTATACTGCAAGGATTAAACACAAATCTAAAATTCAGTATTAAAAATGCTGGATTATCCGACGCTGATAGCATTTCTGTTTTAGTTTATCTTAATAATTCTGATAGCACTTTTTCGTCATTTAGCTTCCCCATACTTTCAGATAGCTCAAAGTCAGTGGTTTATCCTTTTAATACCAGCACTATTATTCTTGATAACTCATTCCGCTTAGTCATTGAACCAAACGAAAAAGAATTTTTCTCTTTCAACAATCAAATTGAAAAACCATTCTTCGTTTCCCGTGATTCGATTTCTCCAAGATTTCAAATTACTTTTGATGGAAGAGAAATTCTTGATGGTGATATTATTTCTTCTGAACCAGTTGTTATGATTACTTTAGAAGATAATAGTCCCTTGCCTTTGGATACTACTTTATTTACAATAGTCCATAATAATATTCCTATGAGATTTTCGAATCCTGATTTAAGTTTTAGTTATACTCCATATCCAAATTCAAAAGCAGAAGTACTTTGGACTCCGAAACTTAAGGATGGAAGACATGTTCTGGAAGTTTTGGCAAAGGATGCTTCAAATAATTTCTTCGATACGACTTCTTACAGGCAAATATTTTATGTATATAACGACCCTGATCTTAGACAAGTTTATAATTACCCAAATCCATTTAAAGATGATACATACTTCACTTTTGAACTTAGAGGTGTAAATCCACCTGAAGAATTCAAAATAAAAGTATTTACAATTGCAGGAAGGCTAATAAGAGAGATTATTGTTCCTCCTTCATCTTTGCAAATTGGATTTAATAAAATTTACTGGGATGGTAAAGATCAGGATGGAGATGAAATAGCCAACGGTCTTTATTTTTATAAAATAATTTCAAAGCAAGGAGATGAGATTAAAACTGTAACTCAGAAACTTGCAAAAGTTAAATAACCATTAGCACAATTGAGGAATAATATATGTGTGGAATTGTCGGTTATATCGGCAAAAGGAATTCTGTGCCCATTCTTATCGAAGGATTAAAGAGACTTGAATATCGAGGATATGATTCTGCAGGGATTGGAATCCTAAATGGATCTGATTCAGTTATAATTAAAAATAAAGGAAAAGTTTCTCTACTTCAGGAAAAAGTTGAACAATTAAATCTGAACTCCACAATTGGAATCGGTCATACCAGATGGGCAACTCACGGAATTCCTAACGAAATAAATGCACATCCACATACTAATTCTGATGGTTCGCTTTTCTTAATTCATAACGGAATAATTGAAAACTATCAGACATTAAAAAAAGGATTAATGAATTTAGGATATAAGTTCCGAAGTGAAACTGATTCAGAAGTACTTCCTCATCTCATAGATTCATTTCTGAAAAAAGGTAATGACTTAGTTAAATCAGTTCAGCTTGCTTTGCAGGAAGTTGAGGGCACTTATGGAATTGCTATCATCTACACAAGAGAACCGGATAAAATTGTTGCAGCAAGAAAGGGTTCACCACTAATTGTTGGTCTTGGTCAGGATGAAAATTTTGTTGCTTCGGATGTATCGGCTGTTTTAGCTCATACCAAACAAGTTGTTTATCTGGAAGATGGGGAAGTTGCAGTAATAACGAAAAATGATTTCTGCGCAAAAACAATTTATGATGATGAAATACGAAAAGAAGTTCATGAAATCACAATGTCACTTGAAGAGATTGATAAAGGCGGTTATCCGCATTTTATGCTTAAAGAAATTATGGAGCAGCCGGAATCTCTTCGAAATTCAATGCGTGGGAGAATCCTGTTAGAAGAAGGCAATGCCAAATTAGGTGGGCTTGCAGATGTTGCAGATCGTTTGGCCAATTCAAAGCGAATACTTATTTCAGCATGCGGAACAAGCTGGCATGCCGGATTAGTTGGTGAATATATGTTTGAACAATTTACCAGAATTCCCACCGAAGTTGAATATGCATCTGAATTCAGATATCGAAATCCGATAGTTGGAAGTGAAGATACTGTATTCTTTATTTCTCAAAGTGGTGAAACTGCTGATACATTAGCAGCATTGCGCGAAGCAAAACTTAGGGGAGCTTTGGCTCTCGGAATTTGTAATGCTGTTGGTAGTTCAATTGCACGAGAAAGTGATGCAGGCGTTTATACTCACGCAGGACCAGAAATAGGAGTTGCATCAACTAAAGCTTTTACATCTCAATTGGTGGTACTCGCACTAATTACTCTTTTAATCGGAAGAAAGAAAAACCTAAGCATTGAAGAAGGTAAACAAATTGCTAATGAGCTTTATCAAATTCCCGATAAGGTGGAAAAAATTCTAAAGCTTAATTCTGAAATTGAACTTATTGCTGAACAATTTAAAGATGCCAAAAATTTTCTGTATCTGGGAAGAGGTTATAATTTTCCTGTCGCACTCGAAGGCGCATTAAAACTCAAAGAAATTTCGTACATTCACGCTGAGGGATATCCTGCAGCAGAGATGAAACATGGTCCAATTGCACTTATTGATGAAGCTATGCCTGTTGTTTTTATTGCACCGAAAGATTCAACTTATGAAAAAATAAAAAGTAATATTCAGGAGGTTAAAGCGCGTGGTGGAAAAATTATAGCTGTTGCAAGTGAAAATGACAATGAGATTGATAGCCTTGTTGATTATTCGATTAAAATTCCGGATACAATTGAAATGTTAAGACCAATTCTGACAGTAATTCCACTTCAATTACTTGCTTATCATATTGCCGTTAAGAAAGGATTGAATGTTGACCAGCCAAGAAATTTAGCCAAAAGTGTTACAGTTGAATGATTTTTTGTGATTAAAAGAAAAATCTATATTTTTGTGCGCCAAAATTTTTAAGGGCAGATAGCTCAGTCGGTAGAGCAAAGGACTGAAAATCCTTGTGTCGGCGGTTCGATTCCGTCTCTGCCCACAAAAAAACCTCACTCTAAAAAGTGAGGTTTTTTTATTTACTGGATATTCTGTTTTTTTTCTAAAATCTGTATGAAGTTGTTAGCATTACTTTGTGATAAGTAATATCCTGAAAAGTTCTTGAAACAATGCTATCATAATTATCACCGAAATCTTTCCACCAGCCATAAGCGTATGCGATATCAATTCCTAAAACTCCATCCGAGAGGAAACCAATCCCGGCAGTAAGAAATTTTCTGTCAAAGTCAGAAGGATCATCTTCAAACGCTGATGGGTAGAGCATAAATCCACCTCTTACTCTGAAACCAATTTCCGGGAAAGTATATTCAGCTCCAATATTATAATTAACAACTTGTCTCATTAAATTTTTAATTCTTTTATTCTGATCGGAAAAGTAAGTTGCCGAAATACCTTCTCCATTTGAAAATTCCATTTCTTTATAATCAATGTAAGTTGCCTGTCCGCTCAAAATAAGTCCTTTCAGATTCACCGAAGCACCACCTGCAATTTCAAAAGGGGATGTAATATCATATTTAACTTTATCGCTATATTTTGCTGCATCTAATTGAACAGATGCATTTGCAAATTCACTTCTGCCTTCGACAGTAAAATCCTCATTTATTTTGTAAACTTTTGGGAACTGAACTGAAAGACCTATTCTGGCAAATTTTTCAAGTTGATATAAAAATCCAACTTTAGCGTTCCAACCCTCAATATCCCACTTCAATAAATTTTTCAGATAGAAAGTTCTGAAATCAGTTGTTGATGGATAGCCGGGAGCAGTTTCTCCCTGATAAATGTTTTGTGTGTCATCTTCGTAGTAATCAAAATCAGATGTAAAATTACCGCTAACAATTGAGAGATTAGCGCCGATGAATAAATTTTTGTAAGCTTCAATTGCGCCTGTTAGTGTCCATTGATTTAATGAACCTGAATTCAACATGTTTCCACTTTGATTCAGGCGACCATTAATTATTGTATTGCCGTCATCATCAGTTAAGTATAAATCATAAGGAATATCAGTATCAAGTAAACTTTGAATTTTGGAATTATTGCCGTTGTTAAATCCATTAAATTCTACACTTCCAACAAAATCTTTGGTTGTGTTATATGCTAATCCGAAAACCAAACTACCTCTGATAGTTGGTAGAGGTAATGTTAAACTGATGTTATTCAATTTTGTCTGACTTGAATTACTGTTTGTTGTTTGATTGAAAAATTTAGTTGAATTATTGTATGAGGTAATATCAATTCCACCTAAAAATTCAATCTTCTTCACTAATCCTAATCCTGCAGGATTAAAAAATGATGCAGAACCATCATCACTGAGTGAAATATAACTATTTCCCATACCTAATGCCCGAGCGTTTGAACCTAAACCAGGCGTACTTACTCTAAGCGCATCATTATAATTCTGAGAAAAGGATAGTGAAGTTAATATAAAAAAGAAAAACAATATCTGAATTTTTCTGTACAACATTTTTATCTCCTGCTGTTTCCTGAATTTCTGTTTCCGTTTTCATTTCTTACCGAACCGGAGTTTGAATTATTCGAATTGCTTCCTGAATTACTTCCACTTCTTACTTGAGTATTATTGCCTGAACTAGTGGAAGAATTTTCTGTTGAGGAACCTGAACTGTTATCTCTGCTTGGTGGTGGAGTTGAGATTATCCAGTCTCTTTTTTCAGTTTCATTTCTATTTCCACTGTTATTTCGGAGTGATTGAGTATCTTCATTTCTTTTAATTGGTTGTGTAGAACAAACTGTAACAACAGGAGTGCTATGCCACCACGGTAAATCGTAATAATTTCCATAATCACCATAATATTCAATAGGGTAATATCCATAGTATTCACCACTTCTGACATACTTATCTTCCGGTGTCAAAATAACTGTATAACAACCTTGAAGTGCAAGTGTTGAAAAAGCTGCCAAGATTATTAATTTTTTCATCTTCTGCTCCTATCTGTAGAACCTGAATTATTTCCTCTATTACCACTGCCATTGTCTCTTGCAGGTGGTGGAGTATTCTGTCGAGGCGGAGGAGTTGTGTTCCGCGGTGGATTATATGACCTTGGCGGATTATAAGTTCTCTCCGGAGCTCGATTTCTATTGTCTCCATTATTGTATCTTGGAGTTCTTCGCTCTGTATCCTCATTTCTTTTTATCTGGGGAGGTTTTTTCTCATCAGTTCTTTTTCTTACTTCAACTTCATTTCTCTTTCTTGTATTTTCATTTTGTCTGTCCGTCTGCTCACGATTTCGGATTTCTATTCTATTTCTCTCATTTTCTTTAATGTCTTTTCTTCTTTGTTCCTCAATTCTGCTCTTATTTTCATCTACATTTTTTCGGGTACGAATTAATTCGTCATTCATTCTATTTCTGGTATCAGTCTGTCTATCTCTAGTTCTGATTTCATTTCTTTCTCTCTGATTTTCATTCCTTGTAAGTATAGTTCGCTCTCTTAATCTAAGTTGATCTCTCAACACTTGATCTGTGCCTCTGGAACCCTCATTACGTGTAACTAAAGTATTTCTTAATCCGGAAGAATTTCTTACTCTAAAACCATCATTCGTTCTGTATTTATAAACTGGTGAGTAATAAGTCCAATAGCTTCCATACCACCTTGGATACCAGAAGTATCTTGGATACCAATAACCCGGATAATAAACTATTGTTGGATACCAGGTACCGCAGATCCAGGGGTCATAATACCACGGATCATAACAATACCAAGGATCTCCAATTCCAATCAGTACTGAGACTGATGGATAATAACCCCAATAATATTTTCTGTAAAACGGATAACCATAGAAATGATAATGATACTCATTACCTTCTTTATCATAGAGTGTATCTGAATAAGATTCTTCATATGTATAATCTTCATCATTTTGATTTTCAGATTCTGAATAATAGTAGTCTGAATCTCTCGAGCGATTATCTCTGTCGAGGGCAACCTGAGTATAGCATCCCGTAAATAGTAATGCAAGAAGTGGTAATAAAATTAATTTTTTCATCTCAACCTCCGTAAATAACTATAGTAAATATTGGCAAATATCTTGCCTTAGTAAAGGATGAAAGAAAGTCCTAAATAGAATAGTTATTAGCTGAGGGCACAAGAGAATGTCTCCAATTCTGAACTTGATTGTCCAGAATTAGAGACAAATATTAAAATATACTTTGCAGATATTCGATTCTTAAAGCTCTATCAGCTGCATTTGGATTCCATCTTTTATTTTGGAGTAAATCTCTTAAATCAAAACCCAAAGTAAATCCTGAACCGATTGCCCATCTTAATCCGAGATTAAGATAACCTTTTCCATCACCAAAAGAGGAAGCAGCATTATCGTTCAGAGCAAAATCATATTCAGCTATAACAGAAAAATTTGGTCCGAGAGTTTTTTCGGCACCAACAAATAAATTCACGAAATTATCACCATCATTTTTTTCAAGCGAATAGTTAACTGCACCGTGTAAACTTAAATATCCGAGTAGCTGAAAATTTTTACTAGCTGCAGCAAAAAATCCCGGGGACTTAATTGCATATCTTTTGGGATTCTCAAATTCTTCTCCTTTGCCTTGAGAATCGAAGCCAATTGTAAGTGCCGGAAGCAGTAAAGTTTCATTGATCAATCTTACTCTTAAATTAACACCAGGTAATTCGTACCAATTCGGTTTACCTGAACCGATCAGATTCGCAGCGCCATAAGAAATACCAAAGCTTACATTCTGAAATACACCAACTTCCATTTTTGCAACTAAAACTCCTGCCGGCAATACATCAGTAGTAACACCAACCATTCCTTTTTCTAAAATTCCTGCTGTTGGCATGTCAATCAAATATCTGTATTCATATTTTGCTGATTCACCTGCAGTGCCCTGAGGGAAAATTAGGTTAATCGAAATCGTAATAAAGAATACAACAAATTTTATTTGCTTAAGCATAATTCCTCACTTTATTATTTATTACATATTAAAATAACAATTAAAAATTTCTGTTTCAGACTCTTAATGGAAGAATTGGGATTTCTACATATTGAGGAAATAAAGAATGACTATTGTATATCTTAATTCCTACTTTTCCTTCCATCCCTCTGGACTTAATTTTAAGAGTACTTATTTCCTTATCCAGAAAAATTATCTCTACAAGTGAAGCACCTTCAATGATTTCAAATTCACTTTCAGTAGAACGAAATAAAGCTTTTGAACCGAGTGCATTTATGGGTATCACTTTTATCTCTAAAGTTGAATTTGAATCTGTATAAAGATGTTCAGGTGAAATCTCAACTTTAATTTCATATATATTGTAAAGTAAATAATAACCTGCAATCAGTAAGAGAATTAAAACACCGAAAAGAATCATTATCCAATCTTTGCTTTTCATTTTTGTTTAATTTCTTTTATTACAGCTTTCTTTAATTGGTTAATAATTTCGAAAATTACCTCATCGGGAATACCATCAGCATGTTTTGACTTAAATCTCATATCACATTGGTCATTCACATAATCTATCACTACGAACTTGTTCTCATCTGTAATTGCAATTTCTGTTGAGAAAAAATCAAGTGAAGTAAGTTTTGCAATTTTACGAGTAATCTCATTTAGCTTTCTTAACTGGTGTTTATTAAATTCTTCATCAGTAATTGTTTCATAAATATGTGTTTGATCATCCCACCAGCAAGGAATTGGTTTTCCAAAAGCCCAGAAGCATCGAAACCAGGCTCTTTTGCTATCGAGATATTTTGGATAGATTTTCTGCTGCAGAATATATTTATCACCATCAAAATTACTTCGTTCATCCAGAACTTCTTTTAGAGTTTCCGCACCAGTTACAACTCCAATTCCACCGCCAGTTGTGTTGCATGGTTTGATAATAAATGGTCTGCCAAGCACAGCTAAATCATCTACTGAGATTTTTAATTCATTATTATGCTTGTGCGGTGGAATAATAATAGAATATGGAACATTTAAACCTGCTGTGATAAACTCAAGATGCATTGAAGCTTTATCTATAGCATGATGTATTTTATCATAAGGATTAAAAATTCTTATTTTTCTCTTTGTCAGAATTTTTGCGAGTTCCAGATATTCATCATCCACATCAGAAGCACGATCGAGATAAGTTCTGAAAAAAAGTTTCTTTGACTTAACAGCTTCTGTAACTTCTTTGATGTTATAATCACTTACTCTGTAAGTAGTGAGATTACTGTTTTGTAAATTCTCTTCAATAGCATCTACAAAATCGAAATCGTATTCCCAGGTAAATGCTATTGCAAAATCATAAATCTGCATAAAAATTTTTTTATTATTCAGAACAAAAATAACAACAAATAGGAAGCATTCATTAACTTGTTATTGCTTTATCTCAATAATATATTTTCAACCGTGAAAATGAGTTTTATAGTTAAATATCTGATTACAAGTCTCGTAGTCTTTTCTTTATTCAGTTGTTCAACTTCTAATGTGGTTAAGTCGTCAGAAGAAGGTGTGAAGACCTCAGTTCTTTTACCGCCGGAACAACTTAAGAAAATTGCTTTGGAGAATTTTATAGATGGAAATATTTATCTCCAGCAGGGTAATTATGCTGCTGCCTTGAAGAAATTCGAAACTGCACTGCAGTTTGATACCACGGCCGGACTTTTATATACCTATGCGCGTACTGCTCTTTATAACAATAAATTAAATGTTGCTTTAGAGGCAGCACGAAAGGCAGTTGAGTTGGATTCTTCTCAATCGGATTATTTCGATTTGTTATCGGATATCTATAATCTTGGAAGACAAAAGGACTCAGCAATAGTAGTTTTGGAAAAAGCGACTGAACTTTTCCCAACTAATCAGAATTTTTATTACAAGCTTGCACGACTTTATCAGGATGATCGTCCGCTTAAAGCAATTGAAATGTATGAAAAAATTCTTACTCTGATTGGCCCTGAATGGAATGTGCTTTTTCGTTTGGTGGAACTGAACAACAAGCTTAATAATGTTGACGGAGTTGTTAATTCGATTAAACGACTACTGGAAATTGATCCATCGAATCTTCAATTAAAAAAATCTCTGATAGAAAATCTTCTTACAGCGAATAGAAATTCTGAAGCACTTAATCTTGTAGATGAATTGCTGGAACTTTATCCTGATGATTTAGAGATCATTCAAAAGAAGGCGCAGATTCTTTTATCTGAAAATAAGTGGGAAGAAGCTTATAAAACACTCAGCCCTGTTTTAGATGATAAAAAAATTAACCTTGATGCAAAGCTCGAAGTTGGTTATTTGTTTTTTGAAAAATCAATTTCTGATTCATCAATTAAACCATTAGCAAAAAAAATCTTCACTAAACTTGATAATGATTCATCTTATTGGGCTATCAAAATAGTTTTAGGTGCAATAGCTGTTGAAGAAAATAAAGATTCTATTGCGATTGAAAATTTCAAATATGTAACTGAAAATGCTAATTGGAATGTAGATGCGTGGATCCGACTTGGTGCTTTGTATTTCGACAATAAAAAATATGAAGAAGCTGAAAAAATTCTTTTGCAGGCAATTGAATCTTTTCCCGATAACTATGCGATCAATTTTATTTTAGGACTTTCATTGGCTCAGCAATCGAAAAATGAGGAAGCAGTAAAGTATTTGAAAAAAGCCGTTGCATTAAATCCTACTGATGTTAATACATTATCTGCTTATGCTTACACATTAAATCAACTGAAACAGGTTGCTGAAGCAATTTTATATCTTAATAAAGCACTTTCTATTGACCCGAATGATGTTAATGTAATGGGAACTTTAGCACTGATTTATAATGCACAAAAAGTTTTTGAGAAAAGTGATAGTTTGTATGAAAAAGCTCTCGAAATTAAACCTGATGATCCTCTGATAAATAATAACTATGCTTATTCACTTTCTACAAGAGGAATACAGCTTGATAGAGCATTGAAGATGGTTAATCTGGCTCTCGAGAAGGATTCACTGAATACTGCTTATCTTGATACCAAAGGTTGGATTTTGTATCAACTTGGCAGATATGATGAAGCAAAATATTTTATTTCGAAAGCTGTTGAGTTAGGAACTAAAAGTGCCGTTATAATTGACCATCTTGGTGATGTAGAGTTTAAACTTGGTAATAAGGAAAAAGCTATTGAACTTTGGAAAGAAGCACTTCAGCTTGATCCTGCAAAAAAAGAAATCGAAGAAAAAATTAATAAAGGTGAACTTTGAGAAAAATATTTTTTATTCTTTTCGTGGGCATATCTCTAATTGAATTAGGTTTAACCGGTTGTGTCCCATCTCAACCAACTGAGGAAGTTGAAATACTTTCATCTGACAGATTGATAAACAGATTGGAAGCAAACAGACGCCGAATAAGAAACTTTGAAGGACAAGGAACAATAACAGTAAATTCAAGTACACTTCAGAATTCTGCAACATTCAGAGTTGTAATGGTAAAACCAGATTCGGTTTATATAACATTTTTCGGTCCGTTTGGAATTGAATTGGCTCAAGCTGTTGCAACAAATTCAAATTTTATTTTTTACGATGCTCTTCAGAATACTGCTTATGTTGGTGAAGCCAATTCAGATGTTTTGCAAAATATTTTCAGAATTAATTTATCCTTCTCTGATATTATTGATGCATTTTCCGGTTCGGTTAATTTAAGTCAGAATCTTTACAAAGCTCCTGATAAGTTTGAAGTAATTTATGATAAATATGTCCTTACTTACATCAATCCGGAAAATTCACTTACTTCAGTTTATAAAATTGATGTTCGAAGATTGGGAATTACTGAATACTCTTTAAACTCTGATGATGGTTTAATAAATCTTGAAGGTAAATATTCGGATTTCCAGATTTTTGAAAATGTTGCAATACCTTATAAGATTTCAATTCTAAATCGTGCTGATAATCAAAAGATTGATGTTGAGTACAGGAAAATTTCAGTTAATAAAAAAGATATTGTAATTGATTTCAGAATTCCGGATGATGCAACAATAATAAAGTGGTAAAGCAAATTCTAAATATTACATTTATTTTATTTTCAATTTTTCTTCTTGCACAGGATTCCTCGATCGAGCAAAAGAAGAAAGAATTGGAAAAAATAAAATCGGAACTCCAGCAGCTTCAGGCAGAACTTGAGAGTAAATCAAAAAAAGAAAAGCTCACTTATGAATCTTACAACAACTTAAATCGTCAAAGTCATCTCATCTCTAAAATAATTTCAAATCTTCAGAAAGAAGAAAATGATAAAGAACTTCAGATAGAAAATATTAAAAGAGAAATTTCTTCGATTGAATCTGAGATTGATGCAATAAAAAAGAACTATGCAAAGTATGTTGTTTCAATTTATAAATATGGTAAATCATCCGAGCTTGAAGCTTTAATTGATGCCAGGAGTTTTAATCAGGCGATGCTTCGGGTAAAATATTTAAGAGAATTTTCGAATAGAAGAAAATCTGATATTGAAAGATTAAATGAAAACAAAACAAAACTTGCCGAAGCAAATTTAATTCTTTCGAAAGAACTTGAAGAGAAAAGAATTTTGAAAGAATCTAAAGAGAAAGAAATTACCGAGCTGAAGAAAAGACTAAATGAAGAGAAAAAACTTTTAACTGTGCTTCGGAAGGATAAATCAAACATTTCAAAAAAACTTAATGATAAAAGAAAAGCTGAAACTCAGATAAGAAATATGATTTCAAAATTGATTGAAGAAGCTGAACGAAAAAAGGAAGTAGTAGCTAAAAAAGAAAATAAAACTACGAATGAAAAAAATGTTGTTGTTGATGAAACAGATTACGATGTTGATTTATCAACAAAATCATTTGCATCCTTTGCAGATATGAAAGGGAATATGATCTGGCCGGTTAATCGCGGTAAGATTGTTACTCAGTTTGGCGAGCAGAGAAATAGAAAACTGAATACTGTTACAGTTAGTTATGGAATTGATATTTTAGCAAGAGGTGATTTATCAATTAAAGTTGTTGCTGATGGAGTTGTAAGCGCTGTGGAATGGCTACCAGGATATGGTACTGTAATAATTGTTTCTCACAAAGGCGGATTCAAAACTGTTTATGGACATTTGGCTGAAGTATATGTTAATGAAGGCGATAAATTGAAAACCGGATCACTGATTGGTAAAGTTGGTGAAAGTCTTGAAGGTAATATTCTTCACTTTCAAATATGGAACGGAAGACAGAGCGTAAATCCGGAAAACTGGCTAAAGAAATTATAAAATCGTTTAATTACTGAAAGGATAAATTATGAAATTATTTCAACTACTTATTGTGTCATTTTTATTTCTTGAAAGCATCAACGCTCAATTTTATAAAGAACCAAAACAAGATGAAGGATTTTTTTCCGGCGGAGCTGGTATAATTTGGATTGATGGACAACCTCACTACAGAATTAGTTTTCGTCCTGAAGTTTCTTTTTCAAACTTCGGTGTCGGACTGGATTTAAATCTTGATTTTGACTCTCAGGGTAAATTAAGGAGCGAAAACTTCAATGAGTTTACTGATTATTTAAGTATCATCAGATATGTTCGTTACGGTTACAAAAATGATCCTGTATTTCTGAAACTTGGCGCACTTGATTATTATACTTTAGGACACGGAACAATAATTAACTACTACAATAACAGTCCAACTTTTGATGCAAGAAGAATAGGATTAGTTACTGATATTGATTTTGGAAATTTTGGATTCGAATCTATTTATGGCAACTTTGCTCAGGCAGGAATTTTTGGTATTCGAGGATTCATAAGACCATTAAAATTTACTGAAGCTGGTGAAATTCCTGTAATTGGTAATCTTGAAGTCGGTGCAACTTATACAACTGACTTTGATAAAAATGCAACTGTGATAAATGGAAATTATGATTCACAAAAAGGTGAATTTGTTAAAACAGAAGATAAAGGCGCGTTAACAATTTATGGATTTGACCTCGGTTTACCGATTGTTAAAAGTGGTTTTACCACTTTGTTAGTTTATTTCGACTACAATAAAATTTCTGGTTTCGGCAGTGGAATGGCAAGCGGTGTTAAACTCGATTTGAATGGACTTGGTTTGGTTGAACTTTCCGCTAAACTTGAAAGAAGATTTAATCAGGATAAATACATACCTTCATATATCAATTCATTTTATGAAATTGAAAGATTTAAGTTAGATACTGTCAACAACACATTTTCAAGTAAAGCACTTGCACTTCAAAATGTTGGAAATGATTTGAATGGATTTTATGGTGATTTACTCGTAAGAGTTTTAGGACTTTTTGATATTTATGGTGCTTATCAGAGATTAGATAAAGATCCAAAGAGCGGAATATTGAATCTGAGAACTGATGTTTCTCCAAAAGACGGATCTATAGTACTTCGCGCCGGTTATGATAAAGTAAATATTCAGGATGAAAAAGATTTATTCAAATTGGATGACCGCTCTTATTTATTTACAGAGTTTGGTTATAAACCAATTCCGTATATGATTGTTTCCATTGTTTACAACTGGACATTTGCGCCTGAAAGAGATTCGAATGATAAAATTATTGGTTACAAACCACAGAAGAGAATAGAGCCAAGAGTTTATTTTGTTGTTCCGTTTAATTTATAAATTAGTAATCTTTGTAGAGACTTGCCAAGGCAAGTCTCTACTGATTTTTTAAACAGTCTCTTTTTCAAAAATAAATTTTCTTAAATCTTCAACAGTCTCAAACACAGTTTCTTTATTTAATTTTCTTACTTCAAGTGCTGAATAACTATCCCAAACAACTGATGCAATTTTTACTCCTGCTTGTTTTGCGGCTTTAATATCAGATGGAGCATCACCGACCATTAAAACTTCTTCAGGTTTCAATTGGAATGTTTCAATAAATTTTATTATTCCTTCAGGTGAAGGTTTATGATTTTTTACATCATCTCCTGTGACGATCATATCAAACAATTCTCTTATACCAAGAAAATTCAATGAGATAAGTGAAGAAGTTTTTCCTTTGCCAGTAAAAATTCCAAGTATTACTCCTGAGTTCTTTAAATCCAATAGCAATTCTTTGATCCCATCATAAAGCAATGCGATGTTATGATTCTGATGATAATAATCATAATAATCTTTTCTTACTTCTTCGAACTTATCAGGAAACATTTGCCTAAGAATTACATCTTCAGTAGGGCCAAATAGGGCGATTATCTCCTGGACTGAAAATTTTTTATTCAGATATTTTTCTGCGATGTGGTTAAAAGAATCGAATATAAGTTGATTGGTAAATGTTAAAGTTCCGTCAATATCGAAAATAATTCCTTTGAATTTCGTTTTCATTTTTTGATCAGAATAATTAAATAGTTTGTAATATTTACTTGTAAAATTAGTAAACTTCCATATGATAATAGTTGTATTTGGCAAATAATCTAAATTAATTTTGGTATGCAAAATGAAAAAATTATATGGCTCGCTTTCCTAAATAATACTAAACACTAATAATCACAGGAGGTTCAATGTTCAAATTACTGACCGTTTTCTTATTATCTTTTTCGTTTATTCTCTTTGCTCAATCTGAAAACTATCTTCAGAAAGAAGCAAATCCCGATGAACAAATTGTTGTTGACAATTCAAATTATGCGCAGCTTTGGCGTGCATTGCTTCATGCCAGAGAGTCAGGAGATCAAGAGAATTATCAAAGAATTTACAATCAGATTCAGGAAGAATATTCTGATAGATTTGTTGGACAACCAATTACTGAGACAGATCAAATTCTAATTCCATTAGACACGGAACCAACTGTTACTAACTCTTTACCTAATGGTATAAACTGGACCGATGAAATCAAAATTTTTAATGGTAAAATAGGTTATTCTACTGGTGGTAATCCAACTATAAACAGGAAGATGATTAAAATGATTTCTGACACTTTAGGTACTTTATATGCTGCTTGTATTACTAATTGGACTACTTGTGACACTCTTGCATTCTTTAAGTCAACGGATAAAGGATTTACCTGGACAAATTTTAAAAATATTTACGCAGGTGCTGGATTACGCTACCAGGGTTTTGATATTGACATTGCTGATACTGCAAATAATGCTTGGAAGATTGGGATAGTTGTAACTCTTACAACTAAAACCAGCAATGGTAATGATGGTATGGTTGCTTATGGTGATATGAATGAAGATGGAAGTAATTTCACACCTATTGTTATAGAATCACCATCTGGAACTAAAGGGTGTATTTCACCGGCTATAATAACGGATGCTTACAACTATTCTCCTTCAGCCACATATTGGTATATCACCTATCAAAGAGTTGATACAACAACAGGAATCACACAACAAGTTATTGCGGCATTATCATCAAATGGCGGCACATCCTGGCAATTGGATACTGTCAGAGCTGGTTTCAATGATTATCAACTTGATATTGATTATACAAGAACTGATACATTTTATGTTTATGTTTTACTTACTAATAATGCAACAGCAACTGATGAAAATTTAAGACTTCGATATATTTATTTATTTAATTTTGGTACTGCATCAGGCTGGCTTCAATATAATGTTGCTAATAGTACAAATCCGGAGTTTGATGGCATGATGGCGGTTAACCGGGCAACAAATCAAGTAGCGGTTGTTCATACTACAACGGTTGGTTCAGATAAAAATATAGAATATGCTTATTCGTTAGATGGAAAGGTGCCTTTTACACAAAATGTTTTATTATCTGGTGAAGCAAATAATGAAGAAAGACCTTCGATACACAGTCCTGCAAATCAAAATGGAGCATTTAGAGTGGCATTCATCTCTAAAGGAACAGCTGACACTGTTTACTATAAAAGTACACTTAATATTGCTAGTTTTAGTGCGAGTAAAACATTGGTTTCCCGAGTAAACTATTCTTCTACATCGGTTATACCAAGCGTTTGCGGCTTTAGTAGTTATCCATCAAGTGGATTTAATGGTGGTGTAATTTATGCCGGACAAGGACCAACTAATCTTTACTTCAACTCTTCAAATTTAATTACTGATGTTGAAGATAGTTTTGTTTCTCTGGACAATTATGCACTATATCAGAACTATCCAAATCCGTTTAACCCCACAACGAAAATTGTTTGGCAGTCGCCGGTTAGTGGATGGCAAACCTTGAAAGTCTATGATATCCTTGGAAATGAAGTTGCTACATTAGTAAATGAATATAAAAATGCCGGAAGAAATGAAGTTGAATTTTCCACAGGATCCTTCGGAGATGCAAGTAAGTTATCAAGTGGTTTGTATATTTATACTTTAAGAACAGGTAATTTTATTTCTTCAAGGAAGATGATGTTGATTAAATAATAAGCGAAAAAATATTTTATAATGAGGCGAGCTTTTTTGCTCGCCTTTTTTGTTATTACAATTATTGAGTTGCTAAAACTCCGCAACCTTTATAAGTTTGCGCCGTCCAAATTCATTCATATTTCTAAACAATTTTGCGAGGTTCAAATTGGATATTGTAGCTTTAAATGAAAAAATCAAAAAGGAAAGTGCCTTCGTTGATATTCTTTTTAACGAAATTGGTAAGGTGATAGTAGGTCAGAGAGCAATGGTTGAAAGATTAATTGTTGGTCTGTTAAGTAATGGCCATATATTGCTCGAAGGTGTTCCTGGCTTGGCAAAAACTCTTGCAATTAAAACTCTCGCTTCATCAATGAAGGCAAAATTTCAGCGAATTCAATTCACTCCGGATTTACTTCCTGCCGATTTAATTGGAACTCAGATTTATAATCAGCGTGATGGAAATTTTTTAATTCGCAAAGGACCAATTTTTTCTAATTTCATTCTTGCTGATGAAATCAACCGTGCGCCTGCAAAAGTTCAATCAGCACTGCTTGAAGCAATGCAGGAAAGACAGGTTACAATAGGAGAACAAACTTTCAAATTAGAAGAACCATTTCTTGTGCTTGCAACCCAAAATCCGATTGAGCAGGAAGGAACTTATCCATTGCCTGAAGCACAGGTTGACCGATTTATGCTTAAAGTTAAAATTGATTATCCAACAAGAGACGAAGAATTAAAAATAATGCGTCAGAATATCAGAAGTGATGGAGTTGCTGTTAATCAGGTTATCTCACCTGAAGATATTATTCGTGCAAGAAATCTTATTCACGAAGTTTATATTGATGAAAAGATTGAAAAATATATTCTTGATATTGTCTTTGCTACCAGAAATCCCAAACAGTTCGGATTGAATAATCTTGTTGAATTAATCAGTTATGGTGCATCACCGAGAGCTACAATAAATCTTGCACTTGGTGCTAAATCAATGGCTTTTATTAAGAGAAGAGGTTATGTTATTCCCGAAGATGTCCGTTCAATTTGCTTTGATGTACTTCGACACAGAATTGCAGTAACATACGAAGCCGAAGCTGAGGAACTGACAAGTGAAAATATTATTCAGGAAATTCTAAACAGAATTGAAGTTCCTTAAGAATGATTGATAAAGAATTATTAAAACAAGTTCGCGAAATTGAAATACGAACCAAAGGACTTGTTAATCAGGTCTTTTCAGGTGAATATCACTCTGTCTTCAAAGGAAGAGGAATGGAATTTTCCGAAGTTCGTGAATATCAGTTTGGTGATGATATAAGAAATATCGACTGGAATGTTACTGCAAGATTTGGTCATCCTTATGTAAAAATATTTGAGGAAGAAAGAGAACTTACAGTAATAATGATGGTTGATTTAAGTGGTTCACTTGCATTCGGTTCAAAGGAAAAAACTAAGCAAAGAGTAGCTGCTGAAGTCAGTGCTATACTTTCATTTTCAGCATTAAAGAACAATGATAAAGTTGGGTTGCTTCTTTTCACAGATAAAATTGAAAAGTTTGTTCCTCCGCGTAAAGGAAGAAAACATGTTTTAAGAATTGTTCGTGAAGTTCTTTCATTCAAACCGGCAGGAAACAAAACAAATCTCAAATCTGCATTGGAGTACTTAAATCGTGCTGTTAAAAAACGAGCAATTGTTTTTCTTCTTTCTGATTTTATTGATGAAGGATATGAAAAAATTCTTCGTGTGGTTAGCAGAAAACACGATTTGATTGGTCTTGTGCTCGAAGATAGAAGAGAAAAAGAAATTCCTGCAATCGGATTAATGAAAGTTATTGATCCTGAAACAGAGCAGGAAATCTGGATCGATACATCAAGCAGAGTATTCCGACAAAATTTTCTTACCAATACAAAAGAGATTTTCGACAGAAGAAAATATCTCTTCCGTTCAAATAAAATAGATTCTGTAAATATTCAGACAGGTGAAAATTATATTAAGCCATTGGTTCAGTTCTTCAAACTTCGGGAAAGAAGATGGTAAAAATTCTGTTGAGATTGCTGCTGATTTTATTTTTTACTCTGCCTGTATTTGCTCAGGAAATTTCCGTTAAGGCGAGCACTGATTCTTCTGATTATCTGATTGGAGATCACATCAATTTTAATTTAACAATTTCTCATTCAGATGAAATTGGAATTGTTACCCCTTTTTTCAGAGATAGTCTGAACAAATTCGAAATCATAAAAGAATTTCCAGTTGAAAAGAAAAAAGCTGATAATAAAAATCTTCTTACTTATAAATATGTGTTAAGTTATTTCGATTCAGCTGAAGTTGCGATTCCACCGATAAGAATTTTTTATCGCACAAAATATGATACTACCTTACAATCAGTTCGATCTGATTCTCTTCAAATAAAAATTCACAAACTAAGTGTTAAAGTAGAAGAAGATATTAAAGATATTAAACCACCAATCAGAATTCCGTTTGACTGGCTTACTCTTATCCTCTGGATTCTTGCCGGTGCAGCTATTTTAATTATCGCATATTTTCTTTATAAAAAATATTTCAGAAAGAAATCAGTTGAAGAAGTTATCAAACCAAAAATTATTTTACCGCCACACGAAGAAGCTTTAATGAAACTTGATCAGCTGGATAGAGAACAGCTCTGGCAAAAAGGTTTTGTTAAGGAATATCATTCTCGAATTACAGAAATTATAAGAGAGTATTTTGAAAAAAGATTTAATCTGCCCGCTCTTGAGTTAACCACATCAGAACAGTTGGAGTATCTGAAGATGATTCCCGAAGCAAAAGAAATACTATCTCTAACAGAATCATTTTTATCAAATGCAGATTTAGTAAAATTCGCAAAGTTTATCCCGATGGATGGAGTTAATGCCGAAATGATGAAACAGGCAATCGAAATTGTTAATCGGACATCACAAAAAGTAAGTGTTCAACAGGGTGAGGGAAACAATGTTTAATAATATAGTTTTTGCATATCCCTGGGTACTTTATTTCCTGTTGATAATTCCATTACTTGCTGTTTGGTATTTTTTAAAAGGAAAGAAAAATCGTTCATCAATTATTTATTCATCAATAAAATTATTTCCGGAAAATTTCACTTCGATCAGAACAAAATTCATCCATCTTCCTTTCATTTTAAGATTGCTTGCATTGGCACTTTTAATTATCGCACTTGCTCGCCCTCAGGATTTTACAACCGGTACTAATGTTAATACAGAGGGAATTGATATTGCAATTGTTCTTGATATTTCAGGAAGTATGCTTGCAGAAGATTTCAAACCAAACAGACTTGAAGCTGCTAAACAAGTTGTGGATAAATTTATTCAAGGTAGAGTCTCAGACAGAATTGGTTTAGTAATATTTTCACGCGATGCTTTTACACAATGTCCGTTAACAATTGATTATGCTGTCTTGAGAAATCTCTTAAGAGAAATTAAAAGTGGAATGCTTCAGGATGGAACTGCAATTGGAAATGCTATCGCAAATGGTATTAACAGACTCAAAGATAGCGATGCAAAAAGCAAGGTAATTATTCTCATTACTGATGGTGTTAATAATGCAGGCGAAGTTGATCCACTATCAGCAGCAGAAATCGCAAGAACCTTCGGTATCAGAATCTATGCAATTGGTGTTGGTACTCGTGGTGAAGCTCCTTATCCTGTTCAAACTCCTTTTGGAATCCGTTATCAGATGGTGCCCGTTGAAATTGATGAAGCATTGCTAAAACAAATTGCTGAAAGAACAGGAGGACAGTATTTCAGGGCAACCAACAACAGAGCATTGGAAGAAATTTATAATCGCATCGACAAGATGGAAAAATCAAAAATAGAAATTACTTCTTACAGATCAGCCAGGGAATTATATTTTAATTGGCTCGCGGCTGCATTTATTTTTCTTATGATTGAAGTTGGATTATCAAATACAATTTTGAGGAAGCTGCCTTAATATGTTCAGATTTGAAAATCCCGAATACCTGAATTTATTATGGTTGATTCCAATCATAATTATTCTTTTATTCTGGTTGAATAAAAAACGCAAAAATCTTTTAATTGAATTTGCTGATTTTAATCTTCACAATTCAATTATACCAGACCATAGTAATGCAAAAACAAAAATCAAATCAGCAATTGTAATTCTTGCAATAGCATTACTGATTTTAGCTGCGGCAAATCCTCAGGTTGGAACAAAGCTGCAGGAAGTTAAACAAACAGGAATTGATGTGTTCATTTGTCTTGATGTTTCTTTAAGTATGAGTGCTGAGGATATAAAACCAAATCGTCTTGAAAAAGCAAAGTATCAGATATCAAACTTAATTCAGAAATTAAAAGGAGATAGAATTGGTCTGATAATTTTTGCTGGTCAGGCATATATTCAATTTCCTCTTACTACTGATTACTCGGCAGCTAATTTATTTCTGAATGCAGTAGATTTTAACTCAGTGCCTCAGCAGGGAACAGCAATTGCTGCAGCAATAAATATGGCTGCGCAGTCATTTGATACTGCTTCAACTCAAAAAGCAATTGTGATTATTACCGATGGCGAAGATCACGAAGGAGATATCGAAAGCGCAGTTGAAAATGCTGTTGATAAAGGAATAAAGATTTACACAATTGGTCTCGGTTCTCCTGATGGCGTCCCGATTCCTGTTTATGATGAACAAGGAAATTTGCGTGGATTTAAAACTGATAATCAGGGCAATACAGTTCTTACAAAACTGAATGAACAGATACTGAAAGAAATTGCAAACAAGGGTGATGGAGCTTACTACCGTGGAAATAATTATGAAGATTATCTTGATAAGATTTATTCTGACTTATCCCAACTTGAAAAATCTGAATACGGTACAAAAAAAGTTACAGATTACGAAAGCAGATATTACTATCTTTTAATACCGGCATTGCTGCTGTTGATAATCGAATTTTTTATCTCTGAGAGAAAGTCACCATTCTTTGTGCGTCTAAATAAAAAACTTGGTTTAGAAGAATGAGCAGAGTTTATCCTAAAATATTTTTTATAGTCTTATTAAGCTTTTCAGAATTACTGTTAGCTCAATCTGTTCGTAAGCTTAATAATGATGGCGTGGATTTATATGAACAGAAAAAATATGCAGATGCAGAAGTAAATTTCAGAAAAGTTCTCGAAAAAAATGCAGATGATTTTATTTCAAATTTTAATCTCGGTGATTCATATTACAAGCAGCAGAAATATGATGAAGCAGTAAAATCATATCAGAATGCATTAGGCAAAACGAATGATGATTTATCAAAGGCGAAAGTTTATCATAACATTGGTAATTCGTTATTAAAAGCAAACAAGATTGAAGAAAGTATCGAAGCATACAAGAACGCATTGAAATTAAATCCGAATGATTCTGATACAAAATACAATTTATCCTATGCACTGGAACTTTTGAAAAATAAAGATAAGAATAAGCAGCAGCAACAAAATCAGAATAATCAGCAGAATCAGAATCAACAACAACAGAATCAAAACAATAATCAGGATAAAAACGATCAGAATAAACAGCAGCAAAATCAGCAGAATCAACAGCCAAAAGATCAGGAAGCAAAACAGGATAATACTAAACAGCAGCAGCAATCTGATTCAAAAATTTCAAAAGAGCAGGCAGAGAGAATGCTGGAAGCTTTAAAGAACAACGAAAAAGAATTACAAAAGAATTTAAGAAGAGTTAAAGGTAAAGTTGTAAAACCGGAGAAGGATTGGTGATGAAAAAATTATTTATACTTTTCTTTCTTTTATTTGGTGTTCAATATTCTATTCCGCAGTCATTCACTGTTTCAGTTGATAAAAATCCTGTTGAAGAGAATGACCGGTTTGAAGTATCTTTTACTTTTGAAGGAAGTGATATTAACTCAATAAGAAATTTTAATCCGCCTTCATTCAACAGTTTTAAAATTCTTGGCGGACCGAATCAATCAACAAGTATGCAAATAATTAACGGTGCAGTTAGTGCATCAAGAACTTTCTCTTACATTCTTCTTCCAACTTCAACAGGTACTTTTACAATTGGTAGTGCAAGCATTGAATTCAAAGGTCAGATATTAAAGACTGAACCATTGAAAATAACTGTAGTTAAAGGAACACCTAAACCCAAAGAAGAACAAGTTGCAGGAGTTTCTGAGGATGAAATTGCAAAAAATCTTTTCATAAGAGCTTCTGTTGATAAAAGTCGTGCTTATCTCGGAGAACAAATCACAGTTACTTATAAACTTTACACACGACTGAATATTGCGGCACAGATGTCAATCAGTAAACTACCACAATACAATGGCTTTTGGGCTGAAGAATTGGAGACATCAAGAAATTTAAGCTTTTCAACAGAAGTTATTGATGGTAAGAAATACAGTGTTGCTGTTTTAAAGAAAGCTGCACTTTTTCCAACTCAGATTGGAAAACTTGAAGTAACTCCTTTTGAATTAGCAGTTCCGATTGAAATTCCGAAGAAGAGAAATCCAAATAATATATGGGATAGTTTCTTTGATGATCCTTTCAGGCGAGGAGATATTTATCAGTATAACGCGAAATCAAATACACTAAGAGTTGATGTGATTCCACTTCCCGAAGAAAATAAACCCGCATCATTTAGTGGTGCTGTCGGTAAGTTTGAATTTACTGCATCAATTGATAAACAAAAAACAAAAATAAATGAACCAATTGTATTAAAGTTATCAATTTCAGGAACAGGTAATTTAACATTGCTTCAATTGCCTGATTTTGAACTTCCAGCCGGATTTGAAAAGTACGAACCCAAAGTAATTGATCAGATTAATCGCCTGAATAAAATCGGTGGAGTTAAAACAGTTGAATACCTTTTAATCCCCAGAATTTCCGGAACAAGAGAAATCAAACCGATTCAATTTTCTTATTTCGATCCTGATATCAGAAAATATATCGAGCTGAAATCAAATCCGTTTTACATAACAATTGAGCAAGGTGATTCAGCAGCAAATTATTACATTGCTCAAAAGGAAGGCGTTAAACAACTTGGAACAGATATTCGTTTTATAAAAACCAAATTTGATGATATTGCAAAGAAGCAGGAACATTTAATTACCAAACCAGCATTCTGGATTGCAACAGCTTTGCCTTTATTGGCTTTTATAGGATTGATTGGATGGAAAAGAAAACAGGATAAACTTTCCGGCAATATTCAACTGCTGAAATATCAACGGGCTGAGAAAGTTGCCAAATCAAAATTTAAGAAGGCATTAAAATTTCTTGAAGCAGGAAACAGCGAAGCATACTACTCAGAAATTGCTCAGGCATTTTTCGGATATCTGGAAGATAAACTTCATATACCAAAATCTGAATTTACTCTGGATAAAGCTCATTCAGTGCTTGTTGAAAAGGGAATTGATATTCAACTTGCAGATAGAATGAAAAAAGCCGGAGAGAAATGTGAGTTCATTCGTTTCGCTCCAAATGCAAGCGCTACAACAGCAATGAAAGATTTTTATGACGAACTTCTTAATGTTGTAATTGATATTGAAAAAGCTCTGGATAAATGATATGAGAAGAAGTAATCTTTTAATCTTGTTCATTTTATTTTTTTCAATCGCATTTGCAGAATCTACTGTAGATGATTTAATGAAGAAAGCAAATGAGTTGTATGTTAAAGGTCAGTTTGAAGAAGCTATTAAAATATATGAATCACTTACTCAGGAAGGATATGAAGGAACTTCGCTTTTTTACAATCTTGGAAATGCTTACTATCGGACAGGAAAAATCGGTTATGCAATTTTGTATTATGAAAAAGCTCTTAAACTTTCACCTGATGATGAAGATGTTCAACATAATCTGCAATTAGCAAAATTAAATCTTAAAGATAAGATTGAAGCACTGCCGCCATTTTTTCTTTTCAGAATTTGGGAATCGGTTCTTTCTTCGCTTTCTTCAGAAGGATGGACAATTTTGAGCTATATTTTATTTTTAATAATTCTTTTTACCCTTGGATTTTATTTCTTTACTAAGAATATTGCGCAGCAGAGAATAGCATTTTATTCATTCGTGATTTCGCTTGTTTTGTTTCTTACTTCAGTCGGTTTACTGATAGTTAAGTTAAATGAGGAAAGCAAATTAAAATACGGAATTGTTCTTGAAACAAGTTTAACTGCAAAAAGTAGTCCTGATCCACAAGGCAAAGATGCATTTGTTGTACACGAAGGATTGAAAGTAAGAATAGAAGATAAAGTTGATAAGTGGGTAAAGATAAGATTAGATGATGGACAGGTCGGTTGGGTAGAAAATTTTTCAATTGGAATAATTTAATTACAAACAAATCAAAAGGAGGATCTATGAAGTTCCTGTTATCTGTGTTTGCATTTCTTTTTGTTCTTTCAGTCAGCTCTTTTGCTCAGGAAAAATCCTGTTGCAGCAGTGGTGATAAAGTTAAAAAAGAAGTTTCTATAGAAAAGTCAATGAACAAAGACGGAAAAACTGTTGAAGTAAAAGAAACCATTTTGAAGGATGGTAAAACCGTCGAAGTGAAAAAAGTGGTTAAAGAAGATGGTTGTTGCTCAGACAGTAAAGATGCTGTTAAGAAGAGTTCAGATGAAAAATGCAGCGATAAGAAAGATGTTTCGCTGAAAAGTGATTGTTGTAAATCGGATCTGAAAGCAGAAAACAAAACTGATAAATAATTTCATTTGGCCTTGGGGCTGACTAAAAAGTTCTTTGTGGTATATAGTGCCTTGGTGTCTTAGTGGCTTTTGTTTTGACTTCTGTTTATAAAAAGATATTTTATTTGCCACAATAACACAAAGGAAATTTACTTTTTAGACAGCCTCCAAATGCCTCTATTTATTCCGAAAAAATCTCTTCTATTAAATCAATTAATTGTTGTCTTGGAAAAGGTTTTGCAAGATAGTGGGTGCAACCCGAGGTAAGCATCCTATCCCGGTCACTGTCTAAAGCAAAAGCTGTAACTGCAACGATTGGTGTTGAATAATACTGAGGCATTAAACGTATTTCACGAACAACATCTAATCCGCTTTTATCTCCATTTAATCCAATATCCATCAGTATTAAATCAAAATGTTTATTCTTTGCAACTTCAATTGCATCATCAGCATTATTGATTGCTGTTAGCTGAACAAGGTTACCAATAAATGCAGAAATTGTTTGAATATTTATCGGATCATCTTCAACCAGTAAAACTTGTTTGGACTTCAAATCTGCTCTTGCTGATGAGGAATTAGATTGTACTGAAGTGTTTTCATCATTTTTTACTGCAGCATTTAATTCAACAAAGAAAGCAGAACCTTCACCAAGCTTGCTATTGAACCAAATTCTTCCGTTCATCATTTGCACATATTTTTTTGTAAGAGTTAAACCTAAACCGCTTCCTTCAAATTGTCTGCTGTAACCTTCACTTACTTGTCTGAATGGTTCAAAGATTACATCGTGATAAGAATCAGGAATTCCAATTCCTGTATCAACAACTTTTATAATTACCTTATTTTCGTTTGCAAATGCCCGTAAAGAAACTCCACCTGTATCAGTATATTTAATCGCATTTGATAGCAAATGTGTAACAGCTGATTTTAGTAGATTAGCATCAGCAAAAGCAAATATTTCTTCATCATCAAGGTCGAGATAAAGATTCAAACCTTTAAGTTTAGCTTCATTTACAAAAATTTCGTAAGAGTTTTTTATTACTGTTACGATGTTTGTTGGTTTTAAATCAACAGGAAAATTTTCAGTTTCTACTCGTGTTAAATCTAAAATTGAATTAAGTGTTTCGTGAAGCCGTTGGCCGCTTTTGTTAATTATTCCGGCAAGCTCTTTTGTTAAAGGATCTTTGGTATCTTCTTCAATCATGCTTGCGCAACCAAGAATTCCAACTAAAGGTGTTCGCAGCTCGTGACTCATGTTAGCAAGGAAATTTGTTTTCAGTCTGCTTGTTTCTTCTGCTTTGGCTTTAGCAATTTTAATCTCGTCCAAAAGTTTCTTCAGTTGGGTAATATCATCTTTAATTCCAATGAAATTTGTTATCACTCCGTTTTCATTTTTAACAGGTGAAATGCGTGCAAATTCCCAGTACAAAGTTCCGTCTTTTCTTTTATTCAGAAATTCACCTTCCCAGTTTTCACCTGAAAGAATTTTATTCCACAATTCTTTATAAGTTTCTTTTGAAGTATAACCAGATTTAAGAAATCTCGGATTTTCACCAATCACTTCTTCTTTTGAATAGCCAGTTAATTTTGTGAAAGTATCATTCACATAATCAATATTTCCATTTACATCCGTTATAATTACTGCTGAACTGCTTTGATTAATTGAAAAAGAGAGAAGCTTAAGCTGTTCTTCAGATTTTCTTTTTTCTGTTATATCTCTGATGATTAATTGAAGAAGACTGTTTCCATTAATATCAACTTTATAAAGATTTCCTTCTGTGAGAATTTTTTTATCAGAAGTTTCAAAACACCATTCGAATATTGTTGTTTCTCCTTTGAGTGCTTTATTCAAATAAAAGTTTATTAACTCTTCGGAATTTTCATTGTTATGTTGAACTTCAGGAGAAAATTCTTCAAGCAGAGAGTGAATTATTTGAGATTTGTTTTTTCCAAAAAGCTTTTCAGCTGCCGGATTGCAGTCTAAAATTCTGAATGATTTTATATCAATAAGTAAAATAGGATCATAAGCATTTTCAAATAATGCTCTGTATTTCTTTTCTGATTCACGGATAAGATTCTGGAACTTTTTTCTTTCTGTTATATCTCTTGAAATGCATAGAAGATAATTCTCTCCGTTTATTGTTATACCTTTCGCACTTATTTCAGCATCGAAAGTAGTCCCATCTTTTCTTCTATGAATAAGTTCAAAAGTTTCTGCTTCGTTAGTTAGCTTATCAATTGTTGATAAAATTTTTTGTTCGTTCCAGCTTGCGTTATAGTCTCTTGCATTAAGCTGCAATAACTCTTTCGAGCTGTAACCAAGCATTTTGCAGAAGGTATCATTCGCCTGTACAATATTACCTTCACGATCAAGTATATAAACTGCATCGTTAATAGACTGCAAAAGTTCAAGCGATAGATTTCCTAAATGTTCTCTCATTTACAAATAGTATCCAAAATGTTCTTATTCAATTTGATGCAAATAAGAAGAATAAAAAATAAGATGAATGATGTTTCTTATGTAGTAATTCAGCTACAAAAATTTTTTACACTTTTTTAAGGCAAGAGAAAAGATAAGTTGTAGTAAAATTACTACAAGAAAATAAATGATTATCCTATAATAAATGTTCAGAAAGATATTCAATTTTAACCAACAAATTTTTAGGAATTTAGTAAATGAAAAGTTGTGGAGTCGCCGTACTTGATCGAATTATGACCTTTCTTTCCGTGCTATATTCCCTCATACTGCTTTCCACCCTCATAATTCTTTTAAGTTAACGGCGCTCCCAATGCTAGAAAATGGGTGAAAAATGATTTGGTATAAAATAAGTTTTCCTTCGTATCTGACTAACGGCAGAAGTCGTGAGTCGTTTATTAAAGAGTTTTTCAAACACTGGAAAGTTTTTGGAAAACCCGAAGGAATGGCAATTTATGAATTAGAATATGATCTTGATGCTCATGGAGTAATTTATGTATCGATTCCTAATCAGGGAATTGATAATTTAATTCAGATATCTTTAAAGAAATTTACACCGATTCCTGTTAAAGCACCATCGGTGAAGTTACGGAAAATTGATATAGAAGTTTTTTCATAGCCTCCTCTGTGATTGTTGGTGGTTAGTATAACAATACAATTCAAACCGTTTGGTCAAGCGGTTTGAGTAAAGCCTCCACAAGCCCCTCCGGAAACGGAGGGGATTTTTTTTATAATCCTATCATTAACCCAACTTTGAATTGCAAATTATTAATTGATCTTTTGTCAGAAATTATATGCGTATCATCATTTGCCTGATAAAGCGGATCTTTATCATCATTTAATGATTTATAGGAATCTAATCGATCCGGGTTTGTTGATGCAGCTGAAAATTCTTTACCAAACAAATTCATTAGTTGATAATGAATGCTTAAATCAATTTTCATTGCTGGATTTAATTTGAACAGAATTCCCGCTGCACCACCGGCGCCGATTCTTGTTGTTGATTTTATATCGTATGTACCACTTGGTACTCTGGATACACCTTTGAATGAAACTTCTCCGCTAAACTGATTGACTGAAATATATGGTGCAATGTATGGTGAAACGGGTGAAAGGGGAATGTCAATTAAAATTTCCGGACCAAGCTTTATAGAAAAAATGTTTTGTTTTACTTCGACTGTGCCTCGGTTTTCATCAGCATTTCCATCTCCGCTAAGCTTTGTGTAATCAAGCTCTGCAAAGAAAGATGTTCCGAGTATTCCGGCTCTTGCTTTGAGAAAGAAAGATAAACCGTTTGACAAACCGTATTTTGTTCCTTTGTAAAATTCATCGGTAGAACCACCGGCATCTCCCTGCGGAAGATTATATGAAATTCCACCACCAACCTGAGCAGTAATTTGTGCAAATGAGAACGAGAAAAATGAAGTTGAGAAAAGTAGAATCAGCAGTATTTTTTTCATGTCAGTACTCCTTAAATTTTCTGTTGTTAACTTAATGAATAAAGAATTTCATTTAAATAATTTTTTCACTTTTTTTACAAATTGATAAGTAATGGTAGTGTAACTATTTTTCTAATATGAATTCAAAGAAGTATAACAATATAAAACTTGCGATTGGCATTAGTGAGACAGTTTTGGTTTTCATTCTCACTTTTTTGTTTGTCTATTCTGGTTATAGCCGAAAGCTCTCTGATATCTTATATTCATATTCGGATTCGGATTATTTGGTGTTGATTCTATTCACAGTTATAACCGGAGCAGTTGCTTCAGTAATTTTCTTCCCGCTGAATTTTTATTCTTCATATATTCTTGAGCACAAATACAAACTATCAAATCAAACTCTGTTGAAATATTTTTTCGAAAGTTTAAAATCAACTTTGGTCTCAGGTGTAATTGGTATTCCGATACTTTTACTTTTCTATTTTATTCTTAAAGAATTTGGTGATTACTGGTGGCTGGTTTTTGCAATTGCTATGTTTTTTATTTCTGTAATCCTATCTCAGATTTTCCCAATTCTAATCTTTCCGATTTTTTATAAAGTGAAACCAATCGAAGATGAAGAGCTAAAGGAAAGAATTAAAAATCTTGCTGCTGATGCTGGTTTAAAGGTTCAAAATGTTTATTCTTTTGATATGAGTAAGAATACAAAAAAAGCTAATGCTGCATTTACAGGACTTGGAAAAACGAAAAAGATTATTCTCGGTGATACTTTACTTTCATCTTATTCAAAAGATGAAATTGAAACTGTAATTGCCCACGAGCTTGGCCATTATAAGAAAAAGCATATTATAAAGAATATCATTTTTGGTACTGCAAATAGCTTCATAATGTTTTTTGTGATATCAGTTTTATATAAAGCTTCGTTAAGTTGGTTTGGTTTTTCTTCCATCACTGAAATTGCTGCATTGCCTTTACTTACTCTTTGGGCAATGTTAATTGGGTTAATTCAAACTCCGATTGGGAATATGCTCTCAAGAAAATTTGAATTTGAAGCTGATCAATATGCAATTGAAGCCACAAACAAACCTTTAAGTTTTATTCACACATTAAATAAACTTACTGAACAAAATCTTGGTGATAAAGAACCTCATCCATTTGTTGAATGGTTTTTTTATAGCCATCCTTCAATTAAAAAGAGGATAGCTGCAATTGAAAATTTTGCAAAAGAAAAAATGATTATTGAACCAAATCAGGTTCAGGAGCAGATGAGTTGATTACTGCGATTAAATTATTCTTCATAGTTATTCACACAGCAATTTGTTCAGTCTTTGCTTTAATATTTATTTTCACTGACAGAACTTTTACTCTTTATCATTGGCTTTCAAAAGTATTTTCAGGCGGAATACTACTTATAAGTGGAATTAAAATTAAAATTGAAGGATTAGAGAACATTGATCCGAAAGCAATTTATGTTTTTGCTTCTAATCATTCCAGCCAGCTTGATATTACTGCTTTGCAATGGGGAATTCCAAATCGTCTTGCAATGATTTTCAAAAAAGAATTAGCAAAAATTCCGTTGTTCGGATGGCAGCTCAGATTAGGTCCTTACATTATGGTTGATAGAAAAAGTCTTGAAAGTGCAGCGAAGAGTATTGAAGAAGCAAAAGATCTTATGAAGAAAAAGAAAATTTCTGTTTTGGTTTTTCCGGAAGGAACCAGAAGCAAAACCGGCGAAATACAGCAATTCAAACGAGGTGCTTTTCATTTAGCTGCTAAAGTTGGCTATCCGATAGTCCCTGTTACAATAAACGGAACAGAAAAAATTCTTCCCAAAGGAACTTTCAAACTGAAAAGAGGAACAATCTATCTGCATATTGACAAACCTATTCCAACGGAAAATATTAAATCGAAGCAGGATGAGGTTGAGTTGATGGAAAAAGTTCGTAAGATAATAATTTCAAATAAAAAGGAATATTAAATGTCAGTTACAAAAAAAGAAGTTGAAAAAATTGCAGAGCTTGCAAAATTAAAATTTACTGAAGAAGAACTTGAGAATTTTACTCATCAGATGAATGAGATACTTAAGTATATGGAAAAACTTAATGAGCTTAATACTGAAAATGTCCAACCACTTTCACATCCGATTGAAGCAGTAAATGTTTTCAGAGATGATAAATTGAAAACTTCTATTGAGACAAAAGAAGCATTGAAAAATGCTCCTTTAGCGGATGAAAATTATTTCAAAGTTCCAAAAGTTATTCGGGATAAATCGAAGTAATATTAATGTCTAAAAAAGATGAACAAAAAATTCCTTTCATACTCGGTGTAATTCCAGCAAGATTTGCTTCAACAAGACTGATGGGCAAACCACTTGCTAATATCGGTGGTAAACCTATGATTCAGCATACTTATGAAGGAGCTTCAAAGTCAAAACTATTAAATAAAATTATAATAGCAGTCGATGATTCAAAAGTTGCCGATGTCGCAAAATCTTTTGGTGCTTCTGTAATGATGACTCCGAAAGAAGTTCAAACCGGAACTGACAGGATTGCAATTGTCGCAAAAGAATTTCCAAGAGCTGATATTATTGTTAACATTCAAGGTGATGAACCATTTATAAAAGGAATGATGATTGACCAGGCAATTGAGCCGCTATTGTTTGACCCTATAGTAAATGTTTCAACGCTTGCAAAAAAAATTATTTCGGCTGAAGAATTACTCTCACCATCAATTCCCAAGGTAGTTTTTGATTATGAAAATTTTGCTCTTTATTTCTCACGTTCACCAATACCATTTGTAAGAGAAGCCGCTGATGCAAATGAAGCAATTCGGTTAGCTGATATTTACAAACATATTGGATTATATGCTTTCAGAAGAGAGTCATTATTCAGATTCACTTCATTGGAACAGACTGACCTTGAACGATGGGAAAAATTAGAACAGCTGAGAATGCTTGAACACGGTTTTAAGATTAAAGTTGTAGTAACAGAGTATGAATCTTTCTCAGTTGATACTCCGGAAGATTTAAAGTTAGCAAGAAGAATTTATTCTAAACTCAAAAAGAAAAAATTGAAAGATGAAAACTCCAAAAAAAGTTAAGCTCGCAAATATTCCTACACCTTTGGAAGTGATTAAATATCAGAATAAAAATTTTCTGATGAAAAGAGATGACCTTACAGGTTGCGAACTATCGGGGAATAAAATAAGAAAACTTGAATATATCATTGCAGATGCAATTAAAAACAAAGCTGATATTATTTTCTCCTGCGGCGGTGAGCAATCAAATCATGCAAGAGCTACAACAATCGCAGCCAGGAAGTTTGGCTTGCCGGTTAAACTGTTTCTTTGGGGGAGTGAGAAGAAAATTCCATCTGGAAATTTATTCCTGAACAAAATTTATGGTGCTGAAATAATGTATCTGAATAAAAGTGAGTATGAGAAAGTTAATGATATTATGCAGTATCAGAGAGAAAAACTTTTAAGGAAAAATCTTAATGCTTATGTAATTCCTGAAGGTGGTTCTACTGCAAACGGAATATTCGGATATTTTTCATTCATCACTGAATTGATGAAGCAGATTGATTTAAATAAAATTAAGGGAATTGTTACTGCTGCAGGTTCCGGAGGTACAAGTGCCGGAATTTTAGCTGCAGTTTCTTATCTTAATCTTGATATTCAGGTTGTTGCTGTTAATGTTCTTTATTCAAAAGAAATAATTACAAGAAAAATTTTGATGCTCGCCGAAGCTATTAATTTAGAATATGATTTAAACACTAAAATTAAATCTGAGAATCTTGTTATTCTCGATGGTTATTCTGCAGAAGGTTACAAGAATATTTCAAAGGATAAAATAAAAATAATCAGACAATTTGCTCAGGAGAAAGGAATATTATTCGATCCGGCTTATACCGGAAAAGCATTTGTTGCGTATAATGAAAATTATCTTTCTAAAAATCTTGGAATGAAATATATTTTTGTGCATACAGGTGGATTGTTTGGTGTTTTTGGAAGGGAAAAAGAATATCTCAGTTAAGAAGAAAAAGTAAAAAAAATGTTTTAAGTTTGTAATAAAAATTTAAGGTGATAAAATGGATTGCATCTTCTGCGAAATTGCCCAAAAAAAATCCACAGCAGAAATTTTATTTGAGAATGAAAAATTTCTTGCCTTTCTCGATATAAATCCAATTAATTACGGACACACATTAGTAATACCTAAAGAACATTATGATAATTTTCTCACCGTTCCTGAAAATGAATTATCTGAAATTACAAAACTTACTCAATATCTTGCCGGTGCTGTAAAACGAGCGTTAAAATCCGATGGCTTTAATATTATTTCGAATAATGGTTTTGCAGCCGGACAAACAGTTTATCACTTTCATTATCATATAATTCCGAGATTTGAAAACGATTTTCATATGAAACCGAGAACCAAAGAATATGATGATGATGAAATTAAAAAGTTTGCTGAACAAATTAAGTCATTCATTTCAAAATATGAGGGCTTAATAAATGGATAGAAAAATAAGAGTGCTTGTTGCCAAAGCTGGTTTAGACGGTCACGACAGAGGTGCAAAAGTAATTGCTGCAGCTCTGCGTGATGCCGGAATGGAAGTAATCTACACCGGCTTAAGACAAACTCCTGAAATGATTGTTGAAGCAGCAATTCAGGAAGATGTTGATGTAATCGGAATTAGTATTCTTTCAGGCGCTCATATGACTATCTTTCCTAAAATTGTTAATCTTTTAAAAGAGCGCGGTGTTAACGATGTTCTTGTTACCGGTGGTGGAATAATTCCCGAAGAAGATATTGAGAAGCTTAAACAAATGGGTGTCGGTGAATTATTTACTCCTGGCTCTTCAACTACTGCTATTGCTGAATACATTAAAGAATGGGTTAAAGCTCATCCAAGAAATTAATTTTTTATCAATAAGTTTACAGGAGTTATGAAATGAAGAAAATTATTTTACTCCTAGTTTTTCTTTCTATAAATAGTTTTTCGCAAACATTAATACAAACTGTAAATCTTCCCACAGGTACTTTCTGGTCTTATGGATACGGATTGGTTCATGTAAATGGCAAATACTGGATTTCATCCGATAATTCTTCTGTTGGTTCAGGAATTATTTCAGCTGTAAATAATCAGGGAGTTCAGGTTGATAACCTTGTCATTCAATATCCCGGCTTAAGAGCTTCCCAAGGTTTAGCATTTGATGGTACTGACTTCTGGTATGTTGAAAGAAAAACAGCTAGATGTGATTTATTCAAAGTCAGTACTACCGGAGTTGTACTCGACTCGATAACAACACCGGAAATTTTTGGAGGCAATACTTCAATTATACTAGGTGGTGCTGCATGGGATGGTTCCGGTTTATGGATTTCAGTTTATTCTCCTGATACACGAGTTGCACTATATAAAGTTAATGTTGCTGCAAGAGCTATAGTTGACACAATTTTAATTCAGCAATTTGGCTTACAACCAACTGGCGTTACTGTAAAAGGAGATACATTATTTTTTGTAATGGATGGATTTCAAAATAATGATGAACGAATATATGCAGTTAGTCTTGTAACTAAAGACACATTATTTTCTTTCCATGTTCCTGAGCAGGCAGGCGTAAGACAAAATCCAAGAGGACTTGCCTGGGACGGAAATTATTTCTGGCTTTTAGCTGAACCAGTCGGAGCTTCATCAGGAAGACAATTATTTAAGTATGACCTTGGAGGTTCAGGTTCACCTGCTATCAATCTCATTACTACGAGCGTTAACTTCGGTAATGTAATGATTGACTCTACATTAACATCAAATATTCTAATCAGAAATTATGGAACAGCTAATCTCAGAATTGATTCAGTAAGAATAAGCAATTCAGTATTTTCTCTTGGAGTTACTTTCCCAAGAATAATTCCACCAAATGTTACTGATTTAATTCCGGTTTCATTTACACCAACAGCAAATCAAACTTACAACGATTCAGTTATGTTCTTTCACAACGATCCAAATTTTGCTTATTCGAGAACGCTTTTAACAGGAACCGGAGTTTATACAGCCCCTTATCTGGTATTTGTTCCGCAAAATTTACTCTATGGTAATAAACGAATTAATTCAACTTCATATTTAGAACTCAGGTTAGAGAACAGAGGTTCTAATGTTTTAACAATAGATTCTGTGAAACTGAAATCAGATAAATTTTATTTTGAAAATCTATTCCTCCCAATCAACATTTTGCCTCTTTCTTCTTACACTTTCCGAGTATGGTTCAAACCAAATGCATTACAACTTTACACTGATTCAGTAATAGTTTACTCAAATGCATCAAATGGGTCAGTGCTTTATGCCTCTTGCTCAGGAACAGGAGTAACTGTTGACCCGACTCTTGGAAATATTTTTTGGCAGGGACAAATTCCACCTCAGCCAGGGACGAGTTATCAGGATTACACTCCTCGTTCGATTAAAAAAATTCAGGATATCAACGGAGATGGAATTAAAGATATTGTTGTTGCAACAGAAAACTATTGGACAATGGCATTCAACGGAAACAGCAGCGGCAGCGGAGATATTCTTTGGAAGTATTCAACATACTTCGGCAGCATTAACACGGGCTCTGTAGATTACGAGCAGTGTATGCAAATTGCGTCTGACTTAAATAATGATGGACATGAAGATGTTGTTATCGGCACAGGCGGAGGAAATGAATTTGTTTACGCTCTTAATGGATTAACAGGTGAAGTGCTCTGGGAATTTGGCAATTCATCTACAACTGATGATGGTGATGTAATGGGTTTAGATGTAAGAAGAGATTTTACAGGTGATGGAATTCCTGATGTTTTATTTACTGCGAGCGGAAATGAATCAGCAGGTACAGGGAGATTTTCAATTTATCTTCTGAATGGTGCTAATGGTCAGGAAATCTGGAGAATTAACCAGCAATCTGAGCAAAAACTGAAATATATGGTAACTTCAACTGATGCCGGCGGTGCTGCAGGTTCAAGAGTTGGAACTCTTAATGAAGTGATTGGTTTCAATCAGGCCGGAGGAATTCGCTGGGTATTTCCAACTTCCGGAACACCTTGGACAGTAAAAGAAATTCCAAACATTGGCGGTTTACCAGGTTCTGATGTTGTAATTGGTACAACTACAGGAAGAGTTTATATAGTTGATGGAAATTCAGGTCAACAAATCTGGCAAACAAACATCGGAAATGTATTCATCGAAGATTTACGTGTTACACCTGATATGAATAATTCCGGATATCCCGATATCCTGATTAGTGGCATCAATCCAAATATTTTCCTGTTAGAAGGTTCGAACGGAAATGTTATCTGGCAAAATAGTACTGGAGGAAATATTCTTGGTAAAGATGTTTTGAGCGACCTTACTGGGGATGGTTATCCTGAATTTGGTTCTGCATCACTGAATAATCTCGTTCATATTTATGACGGAAGAACAGGACAAATCAAATTTCAATATGCTTTCGGCGGGGGAGGAAATTCAACTGCTGCAGAGCATGTTGTTGACTTAACAGACATTGATGGAAATTTAAGTAGTGAATTTGTTGCTTGTTCAAGAGACGGCAGAGTAATTTGTTTTTCTGGCGGAACTGATATAATCCCGGTTGAGTTTTCAACTTTCTACGCATCTGTAAATGGAAGCGAAGTCAATTTAATTTGGACAACAGCAACTGAAACTAATAACTATGGTTTTGAAATTCAGCGTGCTGTAATACCAGACCAACTGAAAAATCTTGAATGGCAAACTATCGGATTTATTAAAGGGAACGGAACAACCACAGAACCCAAACAATATTCTTTCATTGATAAAAATCTTTCTGCAGGAAAATTTGCATATAGATTAATACAAATCGATCTTGATGGAAGCTTTGAATATTCGAACACAATAGAAGTTACAATCGGAGTTCCGGATAAATTTGAATTGGAACAGAATTATCCAAATCCGTTTAATCCGGTAACAAAAATCAGATTCTCAATTCCCGTAAATGCAGCGACGCAACAAAGTGTTTCTTTACGAATCTTTGATGTACTTGGAAATGAAGTAGCGACAGTAATTAATGAATACAAACCAGCAGGAAGATATGAAATAGAATTTGATGCAAACAAATATGGATTATCAAGCGGAGTATATTTCTATCAATTGAAATACGGAGAATTTTCTTCAGTTAGAAAATTAGTTTTAATGAAATAAATAATATTGAATAAGGGATTTATGCTTAGTAACAAAACGTTTTTATTCGTTATAATTTTTTATTCTCTAATTTTTTCACAAACAAAGCTAAGAGAAGTGACAGATTTATCTCCGGATAACCATTATAAAATATCTTATCTATTGGATGAAGAACATAAATTTGGCGTAGTAATTAAAAATTCAACCGATATTCCATTCGGCACTACACCTTATTGGAGTTCAACATTAGAAAGGCAAATTGGCGGTATGGCTTGGGGAGATTATGATGATGATGGCGATTTAGATTTAGCAACAGGATGTTATTTCAGTCAATCTTATCCTCCAATTCCTGAATATGAAGTTCTTATTTATCGAAATGACAACGGAGTATTAACAAGCACTCCTGCGTGGATTTCCTCAGATATGCGATCTACAACTGATGTTAAATTTGCTGATTTGAATAATGATGGTAAACCAGAGTTGATAGCAGCCAACGGCGACCAGAGTTATGTCCCCTCAGTAATTTATTTTAATGGTACAAATGGATTAAATAATGTTCCCGGATGGATTTCACAAGATAACAACTGGACTGTAGGTGCTGCTCTGTGTGATATTGATGATGATGGTGATTTAGACCTCGCATTTGGTAATCAAGGTAATACAGTTATTCCTACAAAACCTATTTGTGTTTTTTATAATTCCGGTGGAAGTTATTCTACCGTTCCGAATTGGCTTTCTGCTGATGAAATGATAACAAACTCAGTTGCATTTGGTGATCTTGACAATGCTCAGTTAAAATATTCACATTTAGAATATGTTGGTGATGGAATTAGACACGTATTTCCTTTAACACTTTATCCGATTTATTCAATTGATACTGTGCTTGTTGATGATCTTCCTTATCATTCTTTTTGCTATGATCCTATAAGCGGATGGATTTCATTAGCTGCTATACCTCAATCTGGATTTACAATTAAAATCAGTTACAGATACATCGCAAAAGGTGATCTTGCTGCTTCCAAATGGGTAAATTATGAAAGCGGAGTTTATTTTAATAATAACGGGGTTCTAAATCCTCTTCCTAATTGGACGGTTGGCAATACTCAAAGTCAGAAAGGGATTGCTTGGGCTGATTTTGATAAAGATGGATTTCTTGATTTAGCAATTTCTGGAAGCAGTGTTCAAACCGTCATATATAAAAATAACAATGGAACTTTAACCGGACCAGTGTGGACATCTAATTCGGTTAATCCTTCAGCTCAGGAATTAATTACAGGTGATTTAGATAACGATGGTTATCCTGAATTAGCTGTTGTTCATTTTGGTACTAAAAGAGTTGAAATTTTCAAGAATCGAAATGGAATTCTGGATACTGAACCAACTTGGCTTTATGTTGCTGGCTCATCTGCTACTTCAATTTCATTCGGCGATGTTAACGGCGATGGCTTCCTTGACCTTGCAGTTGGTACTGCAAGAACTCCTGTAGTGGTATTTCTAAATCAGTCGTCAATAATTCCGGTTGAACTCTCATCATTTTATTCTAAAGTTGATAATTATAATGTCAATTTAATTTGGACAACAGCAACTGAAACTAATAACTATGGTTTTGAAATTCAGCGTGCTGTAATATCAGACCAACTGAAAAATCTTAAATGGCAAACTATCGGTTTTATTAAAGGTAACGGAACAACCACAGAACCCAATCAATATTCTTTCATTGATAAAAATCTTTCTGCGGGAAAATTTGCATATAGATTAATACAAATCGATTTTGATGGAAGCTTTGAATATTCGAACACAATAGAAGTTACAATCGGAGTTCCGGATAAATTTGAATTGGAACAGAATTATCCAAATCCGTTTAATCCGGTAACAAAAATCAGATTTGTCATTCCGAACGAAGTGAGGAATCTTAAAGATTTCTTGTCGCAAGCTCTTGGAAATAGTAACACACTTGTGACATTAAAAGTATATGATATCTTGGGAAACGAAGTAGCAACACTCTTAAATGAATACAGACCAGCAGGAAGATATGAAATAGAATTTGATGCAAGCAAATATGGATTATCAAGCGGAGTATATTTCTATCAATTGAAGTACGGAGAAATTTCTTCAGTTAGAAAATTAGTTTTAATGAAATAAAATTTATAATCTTATTCTAAAAATTTAAATTAAAATTCCTACTCTGGTGAGTATGAATTTCTGACTCTATTCTTCTCCCAATTCTGTCCGGATATTTTAGTGTCCCGCAATTTCATTTAACAATTTAATAATAATCAGGAGGCAATATGACTCTCAGAAAACGTGCATTCGGACTATCAATTGGGGTTGTAATGGGGTTATCATTTTTATTTCTGACCTGGTTTCTTCTTTGGAGAAATTCACCTGGCGAGATTATGTCCAAATTCAGCTCAGTTTTCTATGGTTACTCATTCAGTTGGTTTGGAGGAATTATTGGATTTATCTGGGGATTGATAGTCGGTTTCATTATAGGAGTTCTTATCGCATGGTTTTATGATTTCTTTTCGAAAATGCTTTATAAAGAGAAATAATTCAAAATCCCTGCCTAATAAAAACATTAGACAGGGAGTATTTTTCTATTTAATTCCAACCATTGAGATTTAACTTATATCACTCATATTATTCCTTTATAATCGCCATACAATTCTTTATATTTGCACCTGTTTTTAATAAAAATTATACGGAAGTCAGGAAAAAAATATGAGTCTATTCAAAGAAGAATTAAATCCCGCCCAACTTGCTGCAGTTGAATATATCGAAGGTCCTCAAATAATTATTGCTGGTGCAGGTTCAGGTAAAACACGGGTTCTTACTTATAAAATTGCTTATCTTCTTAAAAAGAATTTCAGACCGGAATCTATTCTTGCGTTAACATTTACAAATAAAGCTGCAAATGAAATGAAGGAGAGAATTAAAGAACTTGTTCCTAAAAAAGCTGATTCTCTCTGGATGGGAACCTTTCATTCAATTTTTGCAAAGATTTTAAGAATCGAATCGAAACACATCAATTACAAAAGTAATTTTTCTATCTACGACACTATTGATTCGCTTTCACTTGTTCAGAATATAATGACCGAATTGAATATTGATCAGGATAAATTTCAGGCAGGTGCAATCAGGCATAGAATAAGTTTTGTAAAAAATCACATGATTACACCTGAAGACTATCGTAAGAATTTTGTTAAATCATTTTTTGATGAAAAAGTTGCAGATGTATTTGAACAATATGAAAAGAAACTTTTTGCTTTCAACGCAATGGATTTTGATGACCTTCTCCTTAAACCAATTTTCTTATTCAATGAAAAACCTGCAATTCTGAAAAAATATCGTTCAATGTTCGAATATGTTTTGGTTGATGAATTTCAGGATACAAACAAAGCTCAGTATGAACTTCTGAAAATTCTTGTTCCCAAGAATGGATTAATTGCAGTTGTTGGAGATGATGCGCAAAGTATTTACAGCTGGCGTGGCGCTCAGGTTAGTAATATGCAGGACTTTCAGAAAGATTTTTCGAAAGTAAAAATATTCAAACTTGAACAGAACTATCGTTCAACAAAAATAATTCTTAAAGCTGCTGATTCTGTTATAAAGAATAATCCGAATCAACTTGAAAAAACTTTATGGACTGATAACGAAGATGGTGAACCGATCGTATTACTAAAATGCGCTGATGAAAAAGATGAAGCTGCTCAGATTGCAAAATATATCAAACAGGAAGCTTCAAAAAAGAAACTCACTTTCAAAGACTTTGCGATTTTATATAGAACCAATGCGCAATCAAGAGCAATGGAAGACATTTTCCGAAGAGAAAAAATTCCATACATGATAATCGGCGGAGTTGAGTTTTATAAAAGAAAAGAAGTTAAAGATGTTATAGCTTATCTGAGAGTTATATCTAACCCGAATGATGAAGAAAGCTTATTAAGAATAATGAATTTCCCACAAAGAGGGATTGGAAATACGACCATTGTTCGAATGCTTGCCTTTGCTAAGAAACACAATCTTACTTTATTTCAAACAATGGCAAGAGTATTTGAAGTTATTGACATCAAAGAGCGAATTCAGAAAAATGTTAAGAACTTCAAAATTCTTCTTGATAAATACATCGGGCTTAAAGATAAACTCTCAATAGGAGAGCTTACCAGAGCATTGATTGATGAGCTTGAAATAATCAAAATGTTTAAGGAAGATAATACTCCTGAATCACTGCAAAGAATGGAAAATGTGAATCAACTTATTGCATGGATTTCTGAATACTCTAATGAAAATAAAGAGGTTATGCTCGAGCAATTTCTTGAGGAAGTATCTCTCATTTCAGATATTGATAACTATACGGGAGATAAAAATGCTGTTGCAATGTTAACATTCCACAGTGCTAAAGGTCTTGAGTGGCCAATTGTCTTTGTAACAGGTTGCGAAGAAGATATTTTCCCAATTGCACCTAAATTCAGCCAGGATACTTCGATTGAGGAAGAAAGAAGATTATTCTATGTTGCATTAACAAGAGCACAGAAGAAAGCTTACATTACTCATGCAAGAAGCAGATATCGTTTTGGTGAAGTCGCTTATCAAAGTCGTTCAAGATTTATCGATGAACTTGATCCTTCAACATACAAAGAAGTGAATGGCGGATTAGGAAGAAAAGGCAATCGCAAAACAAAGAAAGAACTATACTACGAATATTTCCAGAATGTTGATTACGAAAACTTTAATCAGGAAGGTGCTACTCTTAAACCAGGAAGCAGAGTAATGCACGACAAATTCGGACTTGGTCGTGTTGTTGATGTTGTCGGAAGCGGCGATATGCAAAAAGCTATTGTTCATTTTGAAGGAAATAATGTTAAACAATTAATGCTTAAGTTTGCCAAGCTAAAAGTACTTTAATAATTTTAATTAAAACAATTTGATTTTAAGGAGTTGAGATTATGACTATTGCACCTAAAAAACTCGCTATACTTGTTGGCGGTGGTCCTGCACCAGGAATAAACAGTGTAATTGGCGCTGCAACAATTCGTGCAGCAGTTGAAGGTATCGAAGTTCTCGGAATTAAAGACGGCTTCCAATGGATTATGGAAGGTGATATTACCCGTGTTAAAGAACTTACAATTCATAATGTAAGCAGAATTCATTTCAGAGGTGGTTCCTATATCGGCATTTCAAGAGCTAATCCGACAAAAGATAAAAGGCATCTCGAAAATACTGTTACTTCTTTACTGCGCCTTAATGTTGATAAACTTATTACTATTGGTGGTGATGACACTGCATACAGTGCTTTGAAAGTTAATGAAATGGCTGCCGGCAGAATTAAAGTCGTACATGTTCCAAAAACAATTGATAATGATCTTGATCTGCCACACGGAATTCCAACTTTTGGATTTCAAACCGCCAGACACATTGGCGTTGATATTGTTAAAAACCTGATGGTTGATGCTCAGACAACTTCAAGATGGTATTTTGTTATTTCAATGGGTAGAAAAGCTGGTCATCTTGCATTAGGAATAGGTAAAGCAACTGGTGCAACTCTTACACTAATTCCGGAAGAATTTACAGGGAAAGAAATTAAATTAAACCACATTGTTGATATTCTCGTCGGTGCTATCATTAAACGATTAAGTTACGGGAGGCCTGATGGTGTTGCAATTATTGCTGAAGGATTGGTTGAACATTTAAATCCATCTGACCTTGAAGACCTTGTTACAGTTGAAAGAGACGCACACGATAATATCAGAATTGCAGAAATTAACTTCGGGGAAATTCTCAAAGCAAAGGTTCAGGAAAGATTAAAGCAATTCGGACTTAAAGCTACAATTGTTGCAAAGAATATTGGATATGAATTAAGATGTGCTGATCCAATTCCTTTTGATATGGAATATACCAGAGACTTAGGATTTGCTGCATCTCAATTTATTTTAAGTGGTGGAAGCGGTGCAATGGTATCAATTCAGAATGGAAGATTTGTTCCGCTTTATTTCAATGAAATTCTTGATCCAAAAACAAAAAGAACAAAAGTTAGAATGGTTGATCCTTCTTCTGAATCTTTCTACATTGCAAGAAGATATATGCTCAGACTTAATCAGGCAGATTTTGATGATCCGCATGAATTAGCAAAGCTTGCAGCAACTGCAGGAATATCAATAGATGAATTTAAGAATCAGTTCTATTATTTAATTGAAAATGATCTGCTGTATAAATTCATTCGTGAAGGAAAGATTGAGTTAGCTTCTCAGGATAGCAATTGGGCTTACAATCCACCAGTTGCTTCAAGAGATGCTGAGAATGAATTAAATGGTCAGGAGATGTTACCTAATTTATAAAATAGTTGAAGAGAATTTCAAAGCTCCGAGTGAAATTTCACCCGGAGCTTTTTTATTTAATCAGTATTGTTACCTTTAAGAACTTTATAGAAGCAAAAAGCTGTTAGACTTAAAATAACTCCCCAGGCAAGAAATAAAAAAATCCAACCTTCAGTTGTCATTCCCATTAGAAAATCTCCTTTCTGCTGTTCCATGCTTTATTAACAAGCCAGATAATTCCGCCGAACAGAACGATCATTAAAATTCTAGCACCCCAAATGTAAGGTACATTTTCAGAAGACACATTTTTCAATAACAGAGTTGGCAGAGCATTCTGAACAAACCACCAGATCATTATGCCAGCAAGAATCAGAGGTGTTACATATTTCATAATGTAATAGAAAATTCTGGGGATTTTAATATCACCACCATCATTCATTTCTTTCCATGCTTTATCAGCACCAAAGACCCACATAAAAAGAATTGTTTCTATTAATGCAAAAACAACTAATCCGAAAGTTCCAGCCCAATAATCCATTTCGTCGAGGAAACCAAATTTTAAGAAGAAAACGACAAACTGAACTGAAATTAAAACTACAGCAGCTAAAGTAAGAACAGCTTTTCTTCTATCCATTCCAAATTCATCTTCCAGAAATGCGACTATTGGTTGTCCCATCGCAACTGAAGAAGTAATTCCGGCAAAGAACAAAAGTAAAAACCATAGAAAACCAAAAATTTCACCAAGCGGCAAATGAGCACTTCCAAAAATTGCTGGCATTGCTACAAAGCCAAGATTGAATGCACCACCTTGAGCAATTTCTTTTGTCATATCTAATCCGAAAAATGCAACTGAAACAGGAATTGCAATTGATGCACCTAAAACAACCTCAGCAAATTCATTAGTTGATGCAGTGGTTAGTGCAGATAATGCAATATCATCTTTTGGTTTGAGATAACTAGCATAAGCGTGAATCGTTCCCATTCCAACTGATAATGTGAAAAATATTTGTCCGGCTGCGGCAAGCCAGATTATTGGATTTCCTAATTGATTAAAATCCGGATTCCAGATGAATGCAAAACCATTTTCAACTGAATTATCAGGTAAAGAAGGATCAGGAGTTCCTAAAGTTACTACACGGATTACAAGAATTATAGCAAATAAAAACAACATTGGCATTGCAATCTTTGCAAGTTTTTCAATTCCTTGTGCAATTCCACGATAAAGAATATAAAAATTCAATGTGAAGGTTATCAGCATTAAAATGTATGCAGTCCACATAGTAGAAAATGTACTCGATTCAGTTACTCCCTGATAACTAGAAAGGAAATTAGGCATTGTCTGCACAGTTTCATTTGAAAAAAATCCAAGTATAGAAAAAATGCTAAAGCCAAGTGTCCAGGATTCAATGTATGTGTAATAAATAAGAATAGTCAGTGAAATGAACAAACCAAATGAACCGAGATATTTTGCAAGTTTATGCTTCCATAAAACATCGAACATTCCAGGAGCGCTTCCGTGTTTATATTTTCCACCGTGTCTTCCGATGCCCCATTCAATCCACATTAAAGGAATTCCAAGCAGAATAAAAAAGATAAAGTAGGGAATCATAAAAGCACCGCCGCCATTTTGCGCTGCCTGAACAGGAAATCTTAAAAAGTTTCCTAATCCCACAGCGTTACCAGCAACAGCAAGAATTAACCCGATACGAGTTCCCCATTGTTCTCTTTCACCAGAATTTGCCATTTATCCTCCGGTTGTTGAAGAATTAAAATTTTGCGTGTTGAATATCACTACTTTAAACTAATTTTTCAAATGATTAGAAATTTAATTTTATAAAATTTTGTTTACCGATTTGGCTCACAAATTTTAATTTCTTATTCATCAATTATTTATTAAATTTATCGTAGATAAAAAAATAAAGGAGAAGCCTATGCCTAAAAATTTTGTTTCCAATAAAGATGAAACTGTAAGGATGTTTAAAAATGATTTTCTCGAAGCACTATCAAGAGTTCATCCTTCAGTTCCTGTAATAATTTATCTTCCGGTGATTTTATACACGCTATATATTTCTGTTGCAGATTATTCGCTTCAGTTTTTAACAATTGTTGGTTTATTCATTTTTGGTCTGTTCATTTGGACTATAACTGAATATGTTTTACACAGATTTGTTTTTCACTTCAAACCTAAAAGCCAGTTGGGAGAAAAAATTCATTTTATCTTTCACGGCGTTCATCACGACTATCCAAGTGACTCCCGAAGACTTGTAATGCCTCCATCTGTTTCAGTTCCTTTAGCTTTATTATTCTTTTTCTTATTTCAAAATCTTATCGGTTCTATTTTTGTCTATCCATTCTTCGCAGGATTTTTAACAGGTTATTTATTTTACGATATAACTCATTATGCAATTCATCATTTCAATATGCACAGCAAGTTCTGGCTTGAAATAAAGAATCATCATATGCGTCACCATTATCTCGATCCTTCTAAGGGTTTTGGTGTTAGCACACCTATCTGGGATATGATTATCGGAACAAATTTCAGATTAAAGAAAGAAGAGCAAAAAGCAAACTAACAAATAATTTTAAGCAGACTTAAACGATGAAGATATTTAAATTTTTTCCGCTCATTGTTTTAAGTCTGCTTTTTTATTCCTGCACTTCTCAATTAAATGAAAATCTATTCATCAGATTAAATCAGGTTGGATTTCTGCCTGATGATCATAAAACCGCTATTATTCTTTCTAAAACTCCTTTTGAAGAAAAATTTTTCAGAATAAAAAATGTGGCAAATGATGAGGAAGTTTTTATTGATTCGATAGATAAACTTTCCCACAAATTAAATTCAGAAATTAAATATTCAGCTATAATAGATTTCTCATCCCTGAAAACCAGAGGTGAATATTTTATAGAATATCAGGATGTAAAATCTTATCCATTCCGGATTGATGATTCTTTGTATAACTCAATTCGTGATTCATTAAGTTTATTCTTTAAAGTTCAGAGATGTGGACCAACAAATCCATTTATGCATAAAGTTTGTCATCTTCAGGATGCAACTAAAGTAGTTGGTTATTCAGATTCTTCTGCAATTGATTTAACCGGCGGTTGGCACGATGCCGGCGATTATATCAAATTTGTTTACACAACTGCATTCACAACTTATATGCTTCTTTTCAGTTTAGAATTTGAGCCGGATAAATTTTCCTTTGACTTGGACAATGATTCAGTTCCTGATATTCTTCATGAAGCAAAAGTCGGACTTGATTTTTTACTTCGTTGTAATTTTTCTGAAAATGCTTTCATAACTCAGGTTCAGGATGACAGAGACCATAAAGTCGGATGGCGAATGCCGGAGAATGACACACTTACATTTAACCGACCAGCATTTGTTAAAATGAATAAAAGTCAAATTGGAATTTATTCCGCTGCACTCGCTATTGCTTCAAGAATCTGGAAAGAAAGATTTTTAGATAACACTTTTGCAAATAAGTGTTTGAATGCCTCCGAAAAAATTTTTCGTTTGAGAAATAAGATCAGCGACTATAAAGATGATGAAAAATATTATAACCAGAATGAATTTAACTCGAAGCTTGCTTTAGGTGCTTTAGAGATCTTTAAATCTAAAAATGATAAAAATTATCTTTCGCTGGCTTTGGATTACGGGAAAAATATTGCCGAAAATAATTGGTGGAGTTGGGGAGATTTTAATGCAATAGTTTTTTACAAACTTGCAGAAATCGATAACCAATTTGTTGAGAAGTTAAGGGACATTCTGAGTTTCTATAAATCTTATAGCGACTCAAATCTTTTTAGTTTGGCTCATCAATATAATTGGGGAACAACTCATTCATTAGCAGGAGTTGTATTAAGTTCAATCCTTTATAAAAAATTAACTGGCTCAGAAGAATTTGAGAATCTTGCAGTATTAAATCGCGATTTTATTTTAGGAAGAAATCCCTGGGGAAAAAGTTTTATTTCAGGTATTGGCAAAAATTTTCCAAGAAAGATTCATCATCAGGTAGCTTTTTTTAATAATGGATACATTCCCGGTGCAATGGTTTCAGGACCAGTTCCTGATTCTTTATTTAAGAAATACAGTTTTACTTTACCATATGATAAACTAAGTAAATTCAGTGATTCAGCAATTTATTGTGATGAATTTGATAATTATTTAACGAATGAACCAACAATCTCATCCAATGCAACTGCGCTTTTTATCTTCGGTTATTATTCCGAATAGCAACTTTTATCTTGTTGCAATATAATACAGCAATAAATTGCTTGTCTCTTATTAGTTCAAGCCTGGCAAATTAAGTTTGAATATTTAACACATTAGAGATGATTGGCGGTATAATATTTGGGGAAATTGTAAAAATTTTAAACTACTATGAAAAAAGCTGTGCAACTATTTCCTTCAGGAATTTCCATTATTGATAGTGCTTGGGGAGGACTTTACAGAGGTGGCACTTATTTACTTGTCGGTGAAAGAAAAACAGGTAAAACTTTATTAAGCATTCAATTTGCCGTTGAAACTGCAAAGCAAAAAGAAATTTGTCTGTTTTTCACCAATACAAGACCAAAAGATTTAATGATTCAGGCAGCATCAATTGATGTTGATCTTGAGCATTATATGAATCAAAACCTGATCATTGTTGTGCGCGTTGCTCCGCCGCCTGAACCAAATCAGTTTGGAAACCGAGATGATTATCTCAGCGAATATTTAAGCGACATTATTACCGTAGTTAATCAATACAACCCTACCAGATTAATTTTTGATGAAATTACTCCTTACATTGAATTTGAAGACTTAGGTAAACTTCGAGAAACATTTTCAAACACTTTCGAACAAATAGAAGATTTGGGAGTGACAAGTTTACTTTCAGTAAGAGAACCAGCTTCAGCATCAACACAAATGATTTTTAATATTCTTAATTCTTATGCTACCGGCGTGATTCAATTATCCAAAAAGACAGATGCAAACGGTTCGACAAGAAGCGGAATAATTGATATTCAACCCAACATCGGTCATACAGAAGGCAGATATAAAGCGCATTATTCAATTGAACCTTATAAAGGTATTACAACTGATTTTAAAATTCCTAAGACAAAAGAAAAAACAATCGAAAAGACTCAGGAAAAAATTGAAAATTATATCCCGCTTTCAGAAATTAAAACCACATCGCAGGAAATTTCTATCCCTAATTTTTATTCATTAGATGATTTCAAACTGATTTTGAACAATCAGATTGCAATGTATAAAACAACCGGACAAGTTTTTACTCTGGCTTCGTTTAAACTTGCATCAAAAGAAAATCGAAACTCTTCATTAACTATAAATCAACTCAAGAATATTATCAGAATATCAACTGAGAAGAAAGATAAAATTTGTCAGGTTGATGAACAGATCTGTGTGCTTCTTGTGAAAGAAGATCCTAAATCCATTTCAGATTTTATAAGTAAAATTAAACTCAACCTTCCTGCAGATGACCCAACTGAAAGAGAAGTAATGGCATCAGATGTTTATTTCAACTTCCTGAAAGTATCAGATTCATTTGAAAATGCAGATGAAATGCTGGCGAAACTACATTTTGATGTAAAGGATTCTATAAATACTCCTTCGTTATAAAATGAAAATTTTATCAGCGTTAATTATCTCTGCATTTTTTACTCTGATTAGTTTTAGTCAAACCAACCAATCAAAATTACTTGAGGATTCAAAATCGCTAATCTCTTCAGGCAGATATGGTGAAGCAATAGAATTATTAAACAGGTATGTTGCATCCAATCCGCAGTCCGCTGAAGGTTTTAATCTGAGAGGAATTTGTCACGAGAAAAGAGGAAATTATGAACAGGCAGTTTATGATTACAGAACCGCGATTCGTATTTCGCCGAATGATAAAATTATTTCAGAAAATCTGAAACGAGCTGAGAATGATTGGTATCGTTTGCTTTATAACCAAATCGAAGGTTACAAAAGAGAAATAGCAATCAATCCTTCTGTTGCAAAGAATTATCTTGAAATAGGCAAGTGCTATAAAAATTTGGGTGAATGGAGTGAAGCAGAAATTTGGTATGATTTATATCTCGAAAAAGATGAAGCTTCAGCTGACGAGATGCTTCGTTACACTGAAATTCTTGCAAAGAATAATCATATTCAAAAAGGTGAACCATACCTGAAAAATTTTGTAGAGAAATATCCTGATGATCATAGATTATGGTCGCGATATGGTTACTTTCTTTATTGGTTGGGAAAAACAAAGTTATCTGAGAAAGCTTTTTTAAGATCACTTGAAATTCGTCCTTTCTTCAAAGAAGCATTGGACGGATTAGATTTAGTCAGAGGCAAGAAAAGTTTTTACACATTTAACGATACAACATATCGTTATGGAAAAGTGCCAGCCGGAAAAGTTTATTTGATTGATAAATACTTTAAATCGCTTCAAAAAAATCCAGCGAATGATGAATTAAGATTTAAACTAATCGAGGAGCTTCTGAAATATAATCGAATTGAAGAAGCTTATCAGCAATTGGAGATATTGAAAGAAAAATATAGCTCCAATGAAAAATATATTAGTCTTTCATCCGAAGTAATTAAGAAGAGAAATGAAATAATTGACCTTGAAATTGCAGAACTGAAAAATAATCTAACAAACAATCCGTATGATAAAAATTCACTATTGAGATTAGCTGAGTTGTTATCTTTTCGAAATAAGCTTGATGAAGCAATAAATTATCTTAAAAATTATCTTGAGCTGAACGATGATGATGAAATAAGATTTCATTTAGCAAAGTATTATTTATGGAATTCCGATTTATGTGAAAGCAAAAGACATTTAGAAATTTTATCAGGAAAAAATTATAACAATCCTGAAGCTGAACTACTTTTGGCGAAAATATATTTATGGCTTGATACCGAACTGAAAAAATCCGAATACCTGTTTGAAAAATATTTATCTGGATTCCCTGATGATAAAGAATCAATCGCAGGTTTGATTGAAGTCAAATTAAAACTTCAAAACTTTGATGAAGCACGGAAAGTTCTTAAAGATAAAAATTTATTGTTCAGCTCTGCAGAGATTGAATCCTTTAATTCAAAAATTAAAGAATTGAAAGCTCAGAAGGAATTTAACTTAAAATATCAGATACTTGAAGACGCAAGAAAGACAGCATCGGAAGGGAATATACAGTTAGCGATAAATAAATATATCGAGTTTATAAATACTTATTCAAATCGTGAAGCTGAGAAAATTTATCGTCAGGCAAAAATAGAATTAGCTGATCTGTACGCTGCAAATCTCCAATTTGAAAAAGCGAATCAAATATATTCTGATATTCTGAGTAGTCAATATGACATTGAAGTTGATAAACGCCGGGCAAAAAATATTTTCTGGAGTAAAGATTATTATTCAGCTGCAATAGAATTTAAACGACTTACATTAAAATCACCTGATGATATTGAAAGTAAATTATACCTGGCCGATGCATTATTGTTTTATGGTGAGAAAGAAAAGGCACGAAGCATTTATTATGAGTTATTGAATCAATCACCTGATTCATATATTCTTAATCAGAGATTAGTTTGGCTCGGAGATAAAAAATTATTTACAGGATATGATTATTCTCTTCAACTAATCCCTACTGCAAATTACTTTGTTGATAATCAGGATTTTGTCTATGCTGGACAATCTTTTCTTACTCAGATTGCCGTAACGAAAAATTTTGCGTTCGGAGGGGCAATCCACAGAGGAAATCTTTCTTCTTTAACAGAAGAAAGAACCTTATACATGGTCAAAGGAATGCTTAATCTCAGAATAAATGAGATGACAACAACCAAAGCTTCCTTTGGCCAGATATTTTTTAATGATAATGAAAAACAATTAGCCGGAGAATTTACTTTTACAATTGATAATCCGGATAATTTTTTAATTAATGCATCATTTCAAAGAACTGATGCAGCGCTGATTCTCTATTCACCGGCTTTAGTGGATAAGAGATTGTTCATAAACACAGCGAGCATTTTTTTTCTTATTTATCCAGGACTTAATTTTATTTTATCATCAAAGTATCAGATATTATTACCAGAAGATGATAATCAGGGACATCAGTTAACTTTTAGAATCGGAAACAGGATTTGGAAAAATTTTTCAATAGGTTATGAATTTTATTATTACACATTTAAGAATTTCAGTAATCTTTATTGGAGTCCCGAAAATTTTTCATCACACTCTTTATGGTTAGAGTGGAAAATCCTAAATACATCTAAAGCTTATCTTAATGTTGGAACCAAAGCCGGATTTATTCCTGATAATCAATTTATTTTATCTGAAGCATTCCTAGATTTCAATTATTATTTTGTAAAAAACTTATCATTGAATCTTTACCTTTCAGGTGGTTCAACATATCGAAAAGAAAGTGGTGGCTATCGCTCATTCTCATTACTTTCATCTCTCAAATTTTCCATTTGATTTTTGCTTGTTCAGTAATGATACAAGCAGGTAATTATTTCCTAATATGGTTCAGAATAGAAAAATTATAACCTCAAAAAACAGCTAAAATTTGCGGTTTATGGCACTATTGTTGCCCTAAGTGTAATAATTTTTTCCAATCATAAGTGAGTAATAATACGGTTAAGAGGGCTTACTACATATTTACTCAACCAGAGAATGAACAAAAGGGAGAAAATTTAGAGCAAAAATATTTGCGAAGAATTTTGATAAGTGGATTGGTATCAGTTTTACTACTGTTAATAATAGTTTTTACTTTACCATCTACTGTACTTTCAGTTAGTGCATTGATTGAATATTCTGTAATTGTTGCTCTTGTAATTTTCCTGTTCGTTCTGCTTGTTAGATATTTTGCCATATTGATTATGGCATATCTCTATGTTAACGAATATACTTTTTCTGATGAAGAAGAAATTTCTCCATTCGTTTCTGTGATTGTACCAGTATTTAATGAAGAAAAAGTTATTCGTGATTCAATTAAATCTCTTCTTAACCTTAATTACTCCAATTACGAAATTATAATTGTTAATGATGGTTCAACAGACAATACAAGAACAATCTGTGAATCGCTTGTTGGAATTCGAAAAGGAAAATTTTCTGATGTCAGAATCACTTTAATAAATAAAGAAAATGCCGGCAAAGCAACCGCTCTGAATACCGGTATTTCTTATTCAAAAGCCGATTTTGTTCTATGTATGGACGGTGATTCTCAACTTTTGCCCGATACTTTAAGAGCTGCTGTAAGACATTTTAATGATGAAAGAATTGGCGCTGTTGCTGGTAATGTAAAAGTTCTTAACAGAAAAAGATTTTTAACTGATCTTCAGGCACTTGAATATATTGAAGGTCTTAATATGGCAAGAAGTGCCCAAAGCTTTTTAAGATTAGTTAATATTATTCCCGGACCAATTGGTGTTTTCAGAAGAAAAGCTTTGGAAGAGGCCGGATTTTATTCAAGTGATACTTTTGCTGAAGATGCAGATGTTACGCTTAAACTTCTTTCAAAGGGATGGAAGATTTATTACGAACCAACTGCTGTTTCTTTTACTCAGGCACCGGCAACTCTTCAGCAATTGCTTAAACAGAGATATCGTTGGACGAGAGGAATAATTCAATCTATCCGAAAACATAAAAGGTTTTTATTTAATCCGACTATCAATTTCGGATATACTTTTGTTTTATGGACAATGTTTTACGAAGCTTTGGTTTGGCCTGTTATGAATATTGCTGCGAATGCATTTTTTATTTCGGCTGCAATTGTCTTTGGATTTTCTAATTTACTTTTTTTCTGGTGGGCTGGTTTAGCTTTACTCGATATGATTACTGCCCTTTATTGCATTGCAGTTGAAAAAGAAGAATTCAGATTAATTTGGTATGCAGTGCTTTACCGAATGGTTTTCATTTTAATAATAGATATTTGTAAAACAATGTCAACCATAGAAGAGTTTTTAGGTATTCGTATGAGCTGGGGAAAATTAGAACGGCAAACAAATACAGCTTATACATCTATTTCTGGTAATTTATAAGGAAACATAATGGAACTTATCCCGATTCTTTCTACGATTATTCTTGTTGCAACGATCAGCACTTTCTTGCTGGCAATCGGGGCTTATATTCTTTATAAAGTCAGAGAGAGAAAATATCAGCGCTCATCTGAAATTCAACCTTCAAAATATCAGGCAGAAGTTGTTATGCCGATGGAATCTCAGGTTCCTTATGTTACTCCGGTTCCACAACAAGTTATCGCTGAACAACGTGTTCCATATTCTCCGGAAGAAGTGAAAAAAACTCCGCAGCCGTCACCGGCGGCATTTACACCACCACCAAAAGAATATTCTCCTTCATCTGTTAAAACTCAGGAACCTCCAAAAAGAAAATTAACTGATGAACATAAATTTCTGAAATACACTTCTGAGGGATATATTACTCCGCAAGAGGATAGAAGCTCAGGAGCTGTAAAGTGGAAATAAGTAAAAACAAATATGGCATCAAAATTAATTTTCTGTTTTTATTCCTCAGCGGAATTATAATACTCTTATCCTCAATTCTGATTTATCTTTTTGTACTTCGGGGAGTTTTGGGAAAATTCAGTGTTTATGATTTACTGCCAACCGAACAAACTATTAAAAATTTTTTCTACGGAAAATCAAATGATACAGCAATACTTTACTCTGATTACACTCAAAATGTTCTTCCTAAAGGAAGCACATGGCTGGTTGATAATATTTCTACCTGGAAAAAGTTTTTATCAAACCTGAATGTGAATTATGAGATTATAGATGATAAGAAACTTGAATCAGATGATATCTCAAATTATAAACTGATAATTCTTCCAGGTATAAAATCTTTAAGTGAAAAAGAGGTAATTAAACTGAAAAAGTTCCTGGAAAACGGCGGAAGTATTTTTGCTACAGGAGGTATTGGTTCATATTCAAGTGATGGTAAATGGAAAGGCTGGCAATTTCTGAATGAAGTATTTGGAATTAATTTCACAAGAGAGATTGGAGTTAATGAAATTTACAAAATCCATACACTTCGCGGCGGCTTCCCTTTAACCGCAAATGTTCCAACTGGATTTCCACTGAGAGTTGCAACCTGGGACCGTCCAATGGCTGTAGAAGTACTTGATCCAAGAACTACTCAGGTTAGCTTTTGGTACAATTACAAATCTGAATACGGCTTAGTCAGAGAAGAAATAAAAAAAACTGCAGGCATAGTTTATGGGAATTATGGTAAAGGAAGATTTGTCTGGATGGGATTTGAAATTAATTCTGTAATCGGTTCACAGGATGATTATGTCTATTTCGAGCGATTGTTTAATAATTCTGTTAATTGGCTTACTTACTCGCCAATCGGTTATATAAAAGACTGGCCTACAGGTTACAATTCAGCAGCAATTGTTTCATTCATAGTCTCGGACAATGAAAGTAATATCGAAAATGTTTTGCCGATAATAAGAAAAGAAAATATTCCGGTTACTTTTTTTGTTCAATCAGATTTAGCTAAAACTAATCCTGAGATAATCAAAAAACTATCTGACTACGGAGAAATTTCTGCAGTTGTTGATATTGGTTATCTGACTTCAGTTGATGATAAAGTCAATGAACTTGATTCTCTGGAATTACAAACAAAAAAAATTTCTGAAGCAAAATTCAGTCTCGAGAAAATTGCCGGTAGAAAAATTAAAGGTATGATTCCACTTTACGGACTTTTTAATCAGAATACAATTTCTGCTGCAGTTAAAAATGATTTGAAATATCTTATAACAGATTCGCTTACCGATCGCTCAGTGCCAAAAACAATTATCAGAGGAAAGAACAGAATTCTTACAATTACAAAAACAGCTCGTGATGATTATGAAGTGATCAGAGATTTGGGATTAAGTCAACCTGAGTTTCAGTTTTATACCTATCAGGAAGACATTGACAGAGTTTTATTTGAAGGTGGTTTGTATGTTCTTAAACTTCATACTGATTATCAGCTGAAAAAAGAAAATGTGCAGGTAGTGAGTGATTTAATTGCAGAATTAAAATCAAAAAATTTCTGGATTGGCTCTGCATCAGATATTCAAAGCTGGTATGAGAAGAAAGATTATGTCGAGATCAAAACTGAGAAAAGAGGAAATAATCGCGTCGCAATAAAAGTTTCTAATCCTGGCAACGAAATGATAAATAATCTTGTAATTCATATTGACTTAAATGAAAAAGTTAAAAACCTTACGCTCGATTCTGAAATTATCGGAACACGACCTGCTTCAATCAAACATAGCGATGGCTCTCAATTGCTTTATCTATACATTGATCAATTAGATGCAGGCGAATCCCGAATTTATTTTATTGATTATGATAAAGTAACAAGCTGATTGAATAGAATATGAAAATTTATCTGAAAATATTTTTGGTAATTCTAATTCAAGCTAACTTTATTCTACCTCAATCAATGGGGCAAATTGCATTGTTACTTCCATCTGAGTTGAGAGAACCTGATTCTGTCATCTATAATAAAATGATTGATGATATTACTTCATTTGAGCTTTTCTTAATGCAGAGTAATTTGAATTATAATGTTATTTACACTAATGAATTAAACGATTACGATATCGGAAAATTTGATATTCTTATTTTACCTTCTTCATTTGATTTTAATCAGGAAGATTTTGAATCACTTAATCAAATACTCAGTAAAGGTACTGCTTTACTTTCTGTTGGAAATTTTAATGTAATAGAAGACGATCAAAAAATTGATTTATATAAAAAACTTTTTGAAATGGAATGCCTGGAGAAAAATGATTTTTCATTACCCACAATTACTCAATCTTTCCATTCGAATATTAAAGAATTCATCACATTTGAAAGCTTCGATTTATTGTTGAGTAAAAAAGATAAAAATATTTTTTACAAGACTGATGATATCAGATCATTTTCATTTGGCTGCGTAAATAGTCAGGAAGAATATACAACATCTTTCTTTGGATATACTTCCTCCGGAAGATTTACTCACTTTGGGTTTTCTTTCAGCAAAATATTGAGTGAAAAATCACAAGTAAAAAAATTTGAAAAACTTTTATTGAAAACTATCGAGTGGTTAAAAAAAGATTCAGGAATAAGGATTTCAGTTTCAGAAAGTTCAAAGAAACAATTTATGGTTGTGATTGATTTGTCAAAAGGATTATTAAACTCAGAAAAAATCATTAATGCATTCAAAGAAGAAAATTATCCACTACTTTTAGTTTCTGAAGATATCAATAAGCTAAAAAAATTTTTCCGGATTTATCAGGATAATATTTCTTATGGCATTAACTTAAAGTCTGTTTTGGATACTGATTCAATTATTCAAATAATCAAAAACAGTACACTAAAACCAAAGTTTCTTTTACTTGAAGACTTTTGTTTAAATGAAAGAGACATCAAAAAACTTTCATTCGAGGGTATTGAAAATATTCTTGTAAAAAATAAGTGTGAAAAGAAATACTATCCGCTTTATAATATTCTTGCTACCTCTTATGATGATTTATCTTCAACTGTTTGCAGTGAAGAAAAAATATTTCTTTTAGATATTCTCAGTCGAATAAATTGTGAAGAAGATTTCCTTGATAAAAATTTAGCGCTGATTAAAGAACAATCTGACTTCCTAATTCCTTACAACAGGGAAAAATTAATTAATGACTTTTTAATTTCTTCGCTAAAAATTGATTACAGAGAAAAGAAAGGTCTTCTTGAAATAATAATTCAAAATCCAAATGACAAAGAAGTAAAAAATTTATTCCTCACCGTTGATAAAAAAATATTAAATCAAAAGCTTGTTTATGATTTAAGTATTAATGGGGAAAGTAGTTCTCTACAAAAAGATAATTTACGGGATAACTTTAAAGTAATATTGAATAATCTTTACCCTAACTCTACAACGATAATAAAAATATTTTTTGAAGATCTTATTTGAAGGGGGTCATATGAGATTTAGAATTGAACATATCGTTTATTTCATTTTACTGATTTTGCTTCTATTAGTTTCTTTGGCTTAATTTACACATTTGGAAGATTGAGTCGCAATATTATAATGATAACTTACATTATAATTATTAAATAATTATTTTAGTTACAGAGATTAACTAAATTATTAAGCGCGCATTTGAATTTGGATAAAAGACAATCGAATATTTCTGAACTTCTTAACCCTGTAATTGAAGCACTTCCAGAGCCAGCAATTGTTTTAAATTTCGATTTGAAATTAATTCTCTTTAATCAGGCATATCTTAATCTGACAAGTCAAAATCAGTCAATTGAACCAACTGCGCTGTTTGATGAAAAAACACTCGATGAATTAAAAAAGAAATTTCTTTCTTTGCGTGAAAACAATCAGATTCAGAAAATTACTACAGTCGGTTTGTTCTCATCAGACAGTAGCATCAAATCAATTCTGACCATTAACAGAATTCAATTTGAAGAAGAAGAATATTTTCTGGTTATCATTTCAAAAGAAGAAAATTTAATCAATGATTATTCAAATGTAAGTATTCTTGTTAAAGATGAACTAAAAAATTATTTGGACGAAGAGCTTATAGAATTTTTTAATGAGATGAGCTCGCTTTTGCCGTTAACTCTGATACTTAAAAACAGAATCAAGAAAATTCTTGATGCACGTAGTGAAATTATATGTCTGAAAGATGAAAAAGGAAGAATAATTCTTCCGAACAGTGCCTATGAAAAAACTGTTGGAGTTAATTTGGATGAACCGGCAAATCGTGCAACGGATTTACTGGTGTATCCATACCAATTTAATCTGCTGCGCTCAGCTTGCGAGTACCTTAAGCTAACGCGTAAAGCTATAGTCATAAACGGATTGAATTTTACTTCTGAAGAGGTGAAAGGTAAATCATTAATTCTTTTACCTATTACCGATAAGCAGGGAAAATTTTACTATTCTGCAACAATTATATTTAAAACTAATGTTTTGGATAATCAAAATCATTTAATTTTTGGCAAGATATTTTCAGAAGTTCCTTTACCTATTTTGATTTTATCGAAAGACGGAATCATTCAGCATGCTAATGAAGAATTTATTAAATTGGCAGGAGAAAAATTAAATGATTTGTTGAATAGTCATATTCAACAAATTTTCCCTTTTTTGCTTACTGAAAACCTTAGTTCTTTTTCAGAAAGTGAGCTGAAGGAAGAGCAAATTCAAATTGATGAAAGTTTTAATCCCGTAGATTTAGATTTCGCAAAATATTTTCTTAAAGTAAAAAAACATTTTGATAGTCAGGGAAAATTAGAGAGTTTAATTTTATTATTTTATCCTGTAGAAAAAGTTGATGATCTCGAACAATTAATCAAGCACAGAGGAAGAATGTTTGACATTTTAATACAAAAAAATCCTGAACCAATATTTATATACGATAAAGAAAATTTAAAATTTCTTGAAGTTAATGAAGCAGCATTAATGCTTTATGGTTATTCAAGAGATGAATTTCTCCAACTTGATTTAACAGATTTATATTCCCCGGAAGATATTCAAACTTTACTCGATTCATTCAGCGATTCAGAGCTTGATAAAAAATTTAGCAGACCATTCAAACATCGCAGAAAAGATGGTTCGACAGTTTTTGTAGAAATAAGCAGATCTGAATTTAAGTTTAATGATAAAGATGCGCATTTCACTATTGTTCGTGATGTAACAGATAAAGTAGAAAGTGAAAAACAATTTAAAGTTTTCAAATCTGTTTTTGATTCCACCTCTGACCCTGTTTTCGGAACTGATTCAATGGGATTTATTAAATTTCTTAATAAAGCAGCGATTGAAAAACTCGGTTACGATGAAAAAGATTTAATTGATTCTTCTTTTGTCTCTTTGACTAAGGATGATGAAAGGGGATTACTTAATTCAACTATTTTCCAGTCTTCGAACAAGCAACCAATAAATCTTAACATAACTGTTAAGAAAGCTAATTCTGAACTGATTGAAACTGAACTTGTAGCAACTCCTGTTCTTGATATAAACCAAGAAATTGAATCGTTCACAATTGTATTAAAAATGCCTTCTGTTTCAGAAGTCGCAAATGAACCAAAAGAAATTGTTAAGGAAATAATAAAAGAAGTTATTGTTGAAAAACCAATTAAAGCAGGAAAGAAAACTGAAATTCCGGAATCATCATTTTTATCCGGCGTATTTCACGAACTTCTTACTCCATTAAATGTAATCTTCGGTTTTTCACAAGAAATAATTGATAGTCTTTCTAATCCAACACCTGAGCAGCAGGAAGCTGCTGAAATTATTAATCAGAATCGGATAAAGCTTCTTGATACAATGAATTCAGTTGTTGAATATTCTGAAATTATTCAGAACAAAGCACCAATAAAAATCTCAGAGTTACCAATCACTGAACTGATTGACAGAATAGATAAGCAAATTAATGAATTGGTTGGAATGAACGATATTCAATTTGGTTATGGTAAAATCTCTTCTTCTCTTTCATTCGAGACTGATAAAGATAAATTTGAAAGAATGATTAGTGGTCTGATTAAAGTAATTGCAAGAATTAGTCGTGAGAAAAAAATATACTTCTCAGCATTTTCGCTTGATAATAATTCATTTATGATTTCTTTAAGTGATCAGTATGGCTCAATTTCACCATATCTTTCGGGCACACTTGAAAAATTGTTCTCTGAAAATCGTGATCCGAAAGATCTCGGTGCACCTAAGTTAACTACTCATTTAACTAAATTTTTTATCGATTTGCTTGGTGGTCAGTTCGTAAAGCAAATTAATTTTGCTGGAAGAACTGAATGCGGATTTGTTTTTCCAATTAAACTTACTGAAAAGCAGCTCGTTGAACAGCAGGAACTTTTCCCAACAGATAAATCCTTTGAGCCGCAAACTGAAAAAATTTCAGAAGAGGAAAAACATTTTGCAGAAACTCAAAAGGAAATGGAAAAAGAATCTGAACCTTCTGAAATAGCAGAGAATGTTTCTGAAACCGAAGAAGAATTCCAGCCTGTTACACCTGTTTCTGAAATACTTACTTCGCAATTACCTGAAACCGAAAAAATTGAAAAGCCCGCAATAGAAGAAGATGAACTCACTGAAATTTCTAAAGAACTTGATAAAGATCTTGAAGAAGTAACTGAGACGATGAAAGTATCAACTGATGTGGTAAAACAAAAAGAACCAACACCTCCAACATTAGATCTTTCAAAATTAAATTGTCTTTACATTGAAGATCAGGTTGATTCTCAAATACTCTTTAAAGTTCAGTTAAAAGGATTGAAAGACATTCAGTTCGCTCCAAGTTTTGAAGATGCTTTACCTCTTCTTGATAAATACAGCTTTGATTTTATTGTTATTGACATAAATCTTCAGGGAGAGTATAACGGACTTGATGCATTAAAGTTAATTCATAAAATGCCAGGATATGAAAAAACTCCTATTGTTGCTGTTACAGCTTATGTGCTTCCCGGTGATAAAGAGAAATTTATCGCAGCTGGTTTTGATGATTTCATAGCTAAACCAATTTTCCGTGAGAAGATGATTGATTCTTTGCAAAAGATTTTTCTTTCCAAATCTTAATTTGTTTTTTCCTTCATTCAACTTCTTTTCATAAATACCTGTGAAAAGAAGATTTTTATTTCCCAATATCATTCCTTGACTTTTATTCCTCTGGACTTTAAGTTTACCATACAAATGTATGGTATTTCAAGTAAGAGTAAGAGTAAGAGAAAGAGTAAGAGTAAGATTAAAATTAAAATTTGAGCCGATTATCAATAATTAACAAATTCTTACTCATCCTCCTACTCTTACTCTTAATCTTTAACCCGAGATAAACTATGAAAACTGAATTAACAGAAATTCAAAAAAAAATTCTCGATTATCTGATTGAACAGAAAATATCGAAAGGCATTCCGCCAACTCTTGCAGAAATTGCTTCACACTTTGGATATAAGAATCGTGCGACTGTTCAACAGCATCTTCAGGCAATTGAAAGGAAAGGATATATTAAAAAAAATCCAAAACTTTCCCGTGCAATTGAAATTACAGTTGAGGATAAATTTTTCATCCCAAGACCTGTGCTTGGTGAAGTTGCTGCTGGTAATCCATTAACAATTTATCCCGATGCAATTGATACTGTTGAACTTCCCACAATTGCAAGAATGCCGAAAGATTCTTTTCTGCTTAGAGTTAAAGGTGATAGTTTGAAAGATGCATATATATTCAGTGGAGATATTGTAATTGTAAATCCAAATCTTGAACCGAAAAACGGACAAATTGTAGTTGCAATTCTTGATGATGCCGCAGTAGTAAAAAGATTCTATAAAAAGAAAAATGAAATTGAACTTGTCTCTGAAAATCCGGATTACAAAACAATTGTAATTGATAAGAAGCATCCGTCATTTAAGATTGTAGGAATTGTAGTTGGAGTTTACAGAAGTATGACTAAAAAAGCAGGATAAAGAAAGTTTGATATAATAAAATTTAATCTGACTGATTGATGTTTCTTGTTAGTTCCTCTTTCAAAAGTTTAAATCTGTTCTTTAAATAATAGTTTCTTTCTTTTTCATCGAGAATAGAACCTAATGTTACTTTGAAATCCTGTTCTTTGAAATTATTGATTATCTGAAGCGCTGCTTGAAGTTTCTCTTTATCACTTGGAAGTTCAATCCCTCTCATCAGCAGAAATTCAATATCAAAAGCATCACGAATAATTTTTCGGAAAAGCAGGGCATCGAATTTATTTTTCATCATTTGTGAAAGGGTTAATGCTTTTACCATTACTTGTTTAGTGGTGAATTTTGAAAAGGCAATTTTGTATTCCCAATCAAAATCCATTTGCTCTTTTCTGATTTCAATTTTTAATGAGCGATTAACTGATGAGGATTTGAACTCGAAAAGTAAAGTGTTTCTTTTATTCATCGAGTCGGTTAGCTTATAGTTATCAGATAAAACATTACGGATAGATTTATAAATCTGTTTGCTGTCAGCTGAAATATCTAACCAAAAATCAAAGTCAGTTGAATAGCGATTAAGATTATGACACAAGCGAAGCATTGTTCCTCCACCGAAATAGAGAAACTCAAGAGCACGAATACTGTTTAATAATTCCAAAGTTTCAATTTCCAGAATTTCTAGATTTTGTAGCGTTTGCATAGTCTGTTCCAAAAATTAATTGTGATTGAATTTGAGTTTATTGCTTCGATGAACTGTTTAACTGTATTGATGTTAAGTTTCTTAAAATTAATGGATTCAAAATCAATACTGTATTTTCCGATTGAAGTTAGATAAACAGCATCAGCAAAAGCTTTTTCAGGCAGAGCAATGAAAAAGTTATTGCTCATTTGAAAACCAGTATAAAATGATTTTTTGACCTTATAATATTTGAACTGAATGTTTTGCACTGACTGAACTTTAGAGCGCTTTAGTGAAACCGATTCAATTATATTTTGTAACTGCTGGGTTGTTATTCCGTAATAACTTAATGCAGTGGTTAATGAAATGTATGAAGGAACTTCGATAAAATTTGCAATTTGGAATAATCCAGGTTCGTTTAGTCTTCTGAATTTCTCTGAAGTTATGTAGAAATTTCTTTTGATTCTGATTAATGAACCGGATTTTACATAACGGTTCGCTGTTACTTTAGCTGATTCTTTACTGATTGATAAATTATTGGCTATATCGCTTACAGTAAGGAATAATTTGTTCGATTTATTTAATAAATATTCTTTCATTAGCTAAATATAGATAATTAACACTATTGTTAACTTACTATAATTAGCTCAAATAAACAATTTTACGATTATGACAACCAAATATTACATCGGAACTGCCGGCTGGTCTTACAAAGATTGGGTGCCAAACTTTTATCCTAAAAATCAATCCGGTGGATTTGACTGGCTTCAGTTTTATTCTCATTACTTCAATTGTGTTGAAGTGAATTCAACTTATTATACTTACATCAGTCCGAAAATTGTTGAGGGCTGGATTAAAAAAGTTGATAACGCAGATGATTTTATCTTTCACATCAAACTTCATCAGGACTTTACTCATAAAAAAAAGTTTGATGAACAGAACATAAAAGCCGTTCGTTACAATCTGGATTTGCTCAGAAAAGCTGAACGGCTTGGCGGTTTACTGATTCAATTTCCTTATTCATTTTCTTTCGATGGCAGCTCCGTTCAGCATATACAAAAGATAAAAGATATTTTCCCTGATATCAGTTGTTTTGTTGAAGTTCGTCATTCAAGCTGGAAAAACAATCGTGCAATGGAATTTTTTAAACAGAATGATTTAACACTTTGTACGATTGATCAACCACAGATTGGGCAGTCCATTCCATTTGAACCAATAATAACAAATGATAAAGCTTACATTCGATTTCACGGAAGAAATGTCGAAGCATGGAAAAAGTCGCTTTCGAATTTTGGGAAAGAACAAACTTACGAAGAGCAAAGCTCGCGATATCATTATCTTTACTCACCCGGCGAACTGATTGAAATTGCTCAGAAGATAAAATCGATTGAAAGCAGAGTTAAAGAAATAAATGTTATAATGAATAATCATCCACAAGGTGATGCAGTTGCAAATGCATTCGAGTTAATCCATTTGCTTGAGGAAAGAACAAAAGTAGAAATGCCGGAAACGATTGTGAGAGCTTATCCGCGTATGCGAGAAATACTGTTGAACTGAAGGGTAATAGCACACTGATGACACAGATTAAGCAGATAATCACAGATTAAATCAAATTTAGGAAATAAATTATGAGTGAATATTTACATCAAGAATTAACATCTAATATTATTTCTTGCTTTTATAAGGTTTATAATACTTTAGGATTTGGATTTCTTGAGAAGGTTTATGAGGATGCTTTATTATTTGAATTAAGCAAGAGTGGTTTATTTGTTGAAAGACAAAAACCAATTAAAGTCTATTATGAAGATAAATTAGTTGGCGAATATTTTGCAGATTTAATAGTTGAGGATAAGGTTATAATTGAATTAAAAGCCGTTGATGCTTTAATCGAAGAACATGAACTGCAACTAATAAATTATTTAAAAGCAACTGAAATAGAAGTTGGTTTACTTTTAAATTTCGGTAAAAGACCAGAAATAAGAAGAAAGATTTTTAGTAACACGAAAAAGAAATAGCACACTAATAACGCTGATTAAGCAGATAAACACAGATTTAAATCAGCCTAAATCAGTCAAATCTGTGTTATCAGCGTGCCATTGGCTTTAGGACTTATGCGTACAATCTTTCACCTCGACCTTGATGCTTTCTTTGTTTCTGTAGAGAGAATTCTCGATCCGAAGTTGAACGGCAAACCTGTAATTGTTGGTGGTGATCCGAAGTATGGAAGGGGAGTTGTTGCCGCTTGCTCTTATGAAGCACGCGCTTATGGATTACATTCAGCAATGCCGATTAGAACTGCCTATCGTCTTTGTCCGCATGGAATTTATCTACACGGACATTTTGAAGAATATGAAAGATACTCTCAAGCTGTTAAAAATATTCTTGAACAATATGCCCCTTTGGTTGAGCAAGCTTCAATTGATGAATTTTATCTTGATATGACAGGCACGCAAAAAATGTACGGTTCGATGTTTGCCTTTGCTTCAAAACTACAGGAGGAAATATGGAATAAACTCTCTCTGCCTTGTTCAATCGGAATAGGAAGCAATAAAACTATTGCAAAGATCGGATCTGATTGTATGAAGCCAACAGGAATAACATTTATTATTCCGGGAATGGAGAAAGAATTTCTTGCGCCAATGCCTGTTGAAACAATTCCAGGTGTTGGGAAAGTTATGAAAGAGCAGCTCAACTCGCGAGGAATTTATCGCATTGGTGATATCACCAAATTACCATCTGATTATTTTTCAATTGCATTTGGTAAGTATGGAGTTGATTTGTGGAGAAAAGCTAACGGTGAAGGAGCAGAATATCTTACAATTCAAAGAGAACGAAAAAGTATTTCAAGAGAAACCACATTCGGAAAAGATGTTACAAGTGATGAAGAACTGAAACGAACTTTATTCTATCTTACCGGTAAAGTTTGTCAATCTCTTCGTAAAAGAGGATGGGAAGCATCAACCGTTGAGATTAAACTTCGTTATATTGATTTTCAAACTTTAATTCGTTCAAAAACTATTAAACCAACTGATGACGATAAAATTGTTTTTGAGACTGCGTGGGAATTGCTAAAGAAAGCAAAAACCCGTCGTGTTGCAGTAAGACTGATTGGAATTGGTTTAACTAACTTTTCCCCTGCAAGTGAACAGGAATTTTTGTTTGATGATATAGAAATCAAAAGAAGAAAAATGCTGAAGGCAATAACAAAAGTACGAGATAAATTTGGTTATGATAAGTTAAAATTTGGTGGTGGTTAATTTGGGTTCTTATGAATATTACAATTCGAACTTAATTTATTAACTTCTCATCAAAAGTTATTTTAATACCATCTTTCACTTTTTCATAGAAAATTATTGGAACATCAATTTTTTCGGAAAGAGATTTCTTAATGAAATATGAAATTGGTTTAATACTTACTGGAATACTTTGAAGGTATCCATCAATGCCTTGTGATTCTTCTTCAGGTTTAGCAAGTCTGTAAGGCACTTTTAAATGATTTGCAACTTTTTTGAGTATTGCTTCCTGAAATTTTAAACCAACAAAGGTTTTAATAATTACAAGATCTCGAACCCAACTTTCAATCATATCTCTATCAATTTGTGTCATAACATCCTTAAAGTTTTCAATCATTTCAAAAATTTTATCTGTAGCAATCTTTAAGGCTTCGGGATGCTTATTCAGATACCACTCCTCCCAATCTTTTAATTTACTGCCTTTGAATTCTTGAATAAGTTCACTCATTTGTCCAACGACGGAAGGTCTAGTTGCTTGAGCGTTTTGATTTGCGAGATTTATAATTTGTGTTGCATATTTTGGAAAAGTTAATGTGTCTGCTTCTAACAAAGATAGAATTTCAGAATTGGGAATTTTAATTGTTTTCATTTATTAAAATGTTATTTAAAAGTTTATTGAATTTTTCTTTATACTTATAATTTGAATCATTATCAACAAACACCAAACCATTTTTAATTAAATGAGCATTTATAAATGTTTTGTTTTCTAAATAAAGGTAGCAGCACAAGTTATTTTCATTATCATATTTTACATTATCAAATTTTATAAATACCTTTTTCCCCTTAACTTTTTCAGTTAAGAATTTTTTTGCTTCGCTACATTTCTCTTTGTTTTCTCGAACGCCGATAAGTCTTACTATCAAATCTTTGTTTAGTTTAATTTTCTCTGGACTTATTATTTCTTTAACTGTAAAAAATTCTTCTCTTTTAGTATTTCCATTCAAATCAATGCGAGAACCAAATTGAAGTTGTTTAGGATCAACTTTTTTGTCGAGTGAATGAGGATCTTTGAAGATGTATGGAAGTCTTTGAATTTCATTTTCAAAATTAATTCTAAAAGGTTCTTGCTCAATAAACTCAATTGTTGTTCCCAAAAGGTCTTTTTGATGAAATTCTAATTTTGTTTTAATAATTGGTAAAAATTCGGGATTAATTTCATAGCCAACAGAATTTCTATATAAATTTTTTGCAGCTAAAGTGGTCGTGCCGCTACCTAAAAATGGGTCGAGAATTGTTTCCCCAACAAATGAGAACATTTTAATCAATCGCCTTGGTAATTCTTCAGGAAACATTGCAATGTGCCCATTTTGCCGTGCCCCAGAAAAATTCCAATGACCTACAAAAAATGAATTCCATTCCTCTGGCATTAGCTTGGACAGTTCTTTTTGTTCTTTGGTTGGTTTTGGACCATCTCCAAGTTTTTTAAAAATAAGAATAAATTCATAATCAAGTTTTAGTATTCCATTTCTTGGATATGGATAAGAGCCCATCTGAACACCACCGCCAGTTGTATTGGAAGTTGTTACCTTTTGCCAGATGATTGCACCCATATAATCAAAACCTATCGTTTCACAAAATTTGATTATTTCTTCTCTTATTGGAATAACTTTGTAGCGACCATAATAAACTGACCTTGCAAACTGATCCCCAATATTTATACATAATCTGCAACCAGAATGTAATACACGATAACATTCACTCCAGACAAGATTTAGATTGTTAATGTAATTTTCATAGCTGTCATTAAAACCTATCTGGTTTGATGAACCATAATCTTTAAGTTGCCAGTATGGGGGAGAAGTAATGATTAGATGAACCGAATTGTCTTTCAATTCATTCATCCTTCGGCTATCACCAAGAATTATTTTATGATGGGTTTTCATTTTTTAATTTTTTTTCAAAGAAAACTTATTTTATTTATTATCATAGTTCAATCACATCTCTGAATTATTATAATAAATTTTCATATATAACTTTTTTCTGTTTTAGTTTTAGCAAACCATCTATAGAAATATCCTCATCAAGTAAAGGCCAATGTATTCCATAACCTGAAGGTGAGATTTTATAGTTATTTAACTGCTCTGGTTTTGCATTAGATAGTTTATCTGAGATTAGTTTAAGTGGAAATTTATAATCTTTCCCATCAATTGTAATTAGCAAAGATTTTTCAACAAACTTTATATTCTTTATTGAATGATAGTTTTTCATATCAACCTCTTTTATGATACTTGTCCCATTCTTTTTCTATCATTTCGAACTAAGCGAAAATTATTTTTTTTAAAATCAACCCGGAGGCCAATTCATTTTTCTGCCGCCAAGAAGATGCATATGCAGGTGGTAAACTTCCTGTCCACCATTATTGCCGCAATTGAAAACTAAACGAAATCCATTTTCAGCGATTCTCAAGTCTCTAGCAATTTTATTTGCTGCATCGAACATCTCTCCAAGCAATTCAGCGTGTTCTTTACCTTTGATGTCAGTTACTTTTGGAATTTCAGTTTTAGGAATTATAAGTATATGAACCGGAGCTTGAGGTCTAATGTCTTTGAATGCAAGAACATTTTCTGATTCATAAACAATGTCAGCTGGAATTTCTCTGTTTATAATTTTTGAAAAGATAGTTGACATTTTTACTCCTCCTTTTCAATTCCATATTTTCTCATTTTGGTGTAAAGGTGACTTCGCTGGATATCCAGTATTTCTGCAGTCTTACTGATGTTCCAATCATTTGCCTTTAGCTGCTTGAGGATAAAAGCTTTTTCAGCTTTTTCTTTAAATTCCTGAAATGAATTACTCGTATCAATCAGATTATCGAGCGATGCCTGAGTTCCCGCAAACAGAAAATCAATATCTTTTGATGTAATCTCTCTCTTATCAACAATGATTATAATTCGTTCTACAATATTTCTAAGCTCTCTTACATTTCCTGTCCAAGGTTGTGCCTGAAGAATTTTAATTGCATCTTCGCTGAATCGAACTGGAGGTTTCTTATGCTTAGTTGTTATTTCTTTGCAAAAGTACTCAACTAAAATCGGAATATCTTCAATCCTTTCTCTTAAAGGTGGAACGTGAATCGGAATGACATTCAATCTATGATATAAGTCCTCTCTGAAATTTCCTTTGTGAATTTCTTCAAGCAGATTTTTATTTGTTGCAGCTATAATCCTCACATCAACATCAATTTTTTTTCCACCACCGACTCTTTCAATTCTTCCTTCTTCAATTGCTCTGAGAACTTTTGCCTGTGCCTGCAAACTCATATCACCAATTTCATCAAGGAAAATTATTCCTTTGTTTGCAAGCTCGAACTTTCCGATTCTCTGCGAAACAGCTCCGGTAAATGAACCTTTTTCGTGACCAAATAATTCTGATTCAATGAGTTCATTTGGAATGGCTGCACAGTTTACCTCAATAAATGGTTTATCTTTTCTTTCACTTTTTTTGTGAATGGCTCTTGCGACTAATTCTTTCCCTGTTCCATTTTCACCGGTAATTAAAACTCTGGTTTCAAGTGGTGCCACTTTGTCAATGAGTTCAAGAATTTTTTGTATGGCTTTACTTCTGCCGAGAATTTCACCTTCACCAACAAAGGTTTTCTTTATCTCTTCGTTTTCTTCTTTCAGTGTTGCTTGTTCAGTTGCATTTCGTACGCTGATCAAAAGTTTATCACGGTCAATTGGTTTTTCGAGAAAATCAAATGCACCAAGTCGTGTTGCTTTAATTGCATTTTCAACGCTGCCGTGTGCAGAAATAATTATAACTGATGTTGAAGGTTTTGCTTCTTTAATTTTTTTCAGAACTTCAAAGCCATTCATTTCAGGCATTTGAATATCTAACAGAACAGCAGAAAAATCCTGCTCGTTAAATTTTTTTAATCCTTCAATTGCACTTGTTGTTGAATCAACAGCATAGCCTTCATATTCAAGAATCATACTTATGCTGTCGCATATTTCTTTTTCATCATCAATGATTAGTACAGGTTTCATAATACAAATCTAAAAAAATATAGTGACCGAAATAATAAAATTTGTGATGGTAAAATTGTCTTGTCTTTCTTAAGCAGTTTGCCGAACAGTCTTCCGTAATAATTAACATCGATATCTCTGTAATCAATATTGCTCTGTACTTTAAAACTTTCTTCAAAAGCTTCCACAAAATAACCAATTAGCTCACCTAAATCAAAGATATTTGATTCATATGAAAGGAATGCGCTTCCAAAAAAATGTGCAAGTTTATCAAGGTCGCCATAATTATTTTCAGGTGTATCTATAAAAAAATATCGAGGTAGATTATCATTTTTCTTATTGAAAATATCTTCATCAGCAGATATTAACGGATAGTTTACGATAACATTGAACAGCGGCAATTTAATTGGAACTTCACGATAAGGTACAGTTGCAAACATTAAAGATAACAGAGTTTCACTATAGTCTTTATAATTAATTTCTAAAGCTTTCAGATATATCGAATCAACTGAAGCTAAATCCCCATTAATTTTTCTGATTTCTAAAAAATTATTGGATGCAATGTACTCGGTTATTGAATTAACTGCGCGGGAAAGATTACTTTGTTGACTAAAAATGCTTTGACTAATTATTAATATTATGAGAATGCTGTATAATCTCATCTATGTTTGTAAAACTCCGGGATTGAACTTAGGCATTTCCGGATTGTGATTAGCTGCTTCTATGCAAAGCGAAATCCATTCACGGGTTTTTGCAGGATCAATTATTTCATCAATCCATAATCTTGCTGAAGCATAAACAGGATTACTTTTTTCATCATAAGATTTTAATATATCGTTAAGAAGTTTTTTCTTTTCTTCTTCACTGAATTTATGTCCGCTTTTTTCTTCCTGCTTTAATTTAATATCCAGCAAAACACTGCTTGCCTGATTTCCACCCATCACAGAAATTTTTGCATTTGGATATGCAAAAATAAATCTTGGATCATAAGCTTTACCGCACATTGCATAATTGCCGGCACCAAAACTGTTTCCAACTATGATTGTAATTTTTGGTACAACAGAATTTGCAACTGCGTTTACCATCTTTGCGCCATCTTTAATAATTCCTCCGTGTTCAGCTTTACTTCCAACCATAAATCCGGTTACATCCTGAAGAAATAACAAAGGAATTTTTTTCTGATTACAATTCATAATAAATCTTGTGGCTTTATCAGCAGAGTCTGAGTAAATAACTCCGCCAATCTGCATTTCACCAAGTTCTGTTTTAACAACACTTCTTTGATTTGCAACAATACCAATAGCCCAGCCATCAATTCTTGCGTAAGCAGTGATAATTGTTTTTCCATAACCAGCTTTGTATTCATCAATCTCTGAGTTATCAACTATGCGGGCAATAATTTCATACATATCGTAAGGTTTGATTGTATCTTCAGGAAGCAATGAATAAATTTCTTTTGGTTCAAATTTCGGTGGCTTAGATTCAATTCGATTGAAACCTGCTTTTGGATATTCACCAAATTTGGAAACAAGATTTCTTATCTGTGAAATACATTCGTCATCATTTTTCATTATGTAATCAGTAACACCAGAAATATTTGATTGCACTCTTGCACCGCCGAGTGATTCATTATCTATCACTTCCCCAATTGCAGCTTTAACAAGATGAGCACCAGCAAGAAAAACTGAACCTTCTCCTTCAACAATAAGTGCTTCATCAGACATTATTGGAAGATAAGCTCCGCCGGCAACACAAGGTCCCATTATTGCTGCTATTTGTGGAATTCCCATTGAGGACATTTTAGCATTGTTGCGAAAGATTCTTCCGAAGTGTTCTTTATCGGGAAAGATTTCATCCTGCAATGGAAGGAAAACGCCAGCACTATCAACAAGATAAATTATTGGAAGACGATTCTCCATTGCAATTTCCTGTGCGCGAAGATTTTTCTTTGCTGTTATTGGAAACCACGCACCGGCTTTTACAGTTGCATCGTTTGCTACAATAACACAAAGTCTATTATGAATTTTTCCAATTCCATAAATAGTTCCGGAAGATGGCGCGCCGCCGAATTCTTCATACATTCCATAAGCAGCTAAAGTACTTAGTTCAAAAAAATCTTTTGGATTATCAACGAGCTTCGCAATTCTTTCCCGTGCAGTTAATTTACCTTTAGCTTTGTGTTTTTCAATAGCAATTTTACCGCCGCCTTCTTTTACTTTTTCTTTGATTGCTTCAATCTTACGAAGAAGTTCTTTCTGATAATCTTCCCGCTTCAATGAAGATTCTGATTCTTTAATTTCCGTTCCGATGTTTTTCATAATCTGATAAAATTTTTTATTTAAAATCTCTGAGGTTCTCTTTGTATTCTCAGTGGTTCTCTGTGAAATTATTTTTCTTACACAGAGTTACACAGAGAAATCACAGAGCTACACAGAGAATTACTCCTTTAACAAATCTTTTGCAATTACTATTCTTTGTATTTCTGATGTACCTTCTCCAATAGTGAGTAGTTTTACATCACGATAAAATTTTTCAACTGGATATTCTTTGAAATAACCATAACCACCAAATATCTGAACAGCTTCACTTGCTGCTCTCTCCGCAATTTCACTTGCGAAAAGTTTTGCCTCAGCAGCTTCTTTTGTATTTGGAATACCATTATCCTTCATCCACGCAGCACGATAAGTTAACATTCTTGCTGCTTCGATATTAGTATGCATCTCAGCAAGTTTAAATTGAGTTGCCTGAAACTCTGATAAAAATTTCCCAAATTGTTTTCGTTCATTTGTGTATTTAAGACAAGCATCAAGACAACCCTGAGCAAGTCCAACACTTAGTGCAGCAATCGAGATTCTTCCACCTTCGAGAACCTGCATTGAATTGATGAATCCCATTCCTTCCTCTCCGAGTAAATTTTCTTTCGGCACTTTACAATTTTCAAAAGTAAGTTGAGTCGTATCGCTTGCACGCATTCCAAGTTTATTTTCTTTCTTTCCGATAATTAAACCTTCAAATCCTTTTTCAAGAATGAAAGCTGATATTCCTTTCTTACCAGCTTCTTTATTTGTTATCGCCATAACAACATAAGTCTCACCAACAGTGCCGTGAGTTGTAAATTGTTTACTGCCATTCAGAATCCAGTAATCATCTTCTTTAACTGCATAACTTTTTAGAGATGCAGCATCACTGCCGGAAACAGCTTCAGTCAATCCCCAAGCTCCAATTTTTTTTCCGCTTGCAAGATCCGGTAAATATTTTTTCTTTTGTTGTTCGTTTCCAAAAAGATTGATGTGATTAGTACAAAGTCCGTTATGTGCCGCAACACCAAGAGAAACAGAAGGATCAACTTTTGCAAGCTCTTCAATTATTAAAGCATACTCAATATAACCAAGTCCTGCACCACCATATTCTTCAGGAACCAGGATTCCCATAAAACCAAGTTCACCAAGCTTTTGCATTATTTCCATTGGGAATTTTTGTGACTCATCGTATTCCATTATCACTGGACGAATATTTTTTTCAGCAAATTCTTTAATTGTATCGCGAATCATTATTTGATTCTCTGTTAATTCAAGTAAGAATGGTTTTGCCATAATGTAATTCCTTTCAAATCTCTTTGAAATAAATCCTAATCTGTCACATTGAGTTTATCGAAATGTGACAGGGAGATTAAATTAAAACTTTAGTCACCCTTCGACGGGCTCAGGGTGACAAATTATCCTAATTAAAACCTCACTTATAGTTCTACATTAACAGGATGAATTTTCTTCTCATACTTAATTTGGTCTGAGTGAGAAAAATTAAAATTCAAGTAAAATTAATTAGCATTAACAAACTGATTTAAAATCTCTTCAGCAATATGGTAAGGAGATGAATTACCTAATACAACTTTTTTCAGGGACGAATTTAATAAATTTTCTCTGTCTTCACTCCAGAGTTTTTCTCTCAGTTTGTTTTCAACAATTTCTTTTATTCTCAGTTTAGCCTGATTTTGCCTTTTAGACTGAAAAAGATTTTTTTCTATCAAAAAAGATTTGTGCTTCTCAATTTCTTCAGCAATCTCTTCAATACCTTTATTCTCTGAAGCAACTGCTTTTACAATTTTGGGAAGCCAGGAATTTTCATCGTGTTCTTTAATCATCAATATTGTTTGAAGTGCAGTATAAGCTTGCTGAGAACCGGGACGATCGCATTTATTCAGAACAAACAGGTCCGCTATTTCCATCAATCCGGCTTTCATTGCCTGAACAGAATCTCCGCTTTCCGGAACGAGTACAACAATAGTAGTATCAGCAGCTTGTGCAATATCAAGTTCACTCTGACCAACGCCGACAGTTTCAAGAATAATAATATCAAATCCTGCAGCATCAAGAATATCAGCTGCATCAATTGCTTTTTTAGAAAGTCCACCAAGACTTCCGCGAGTTGCCATACTTCTGATAAAAACTCCAGCATCCATTCCAACATCACTCATTCGAACACGATCTCCAAGTAATGCTCCACCAGTAAATGGGGAAGTAGGATCAACTGCTATTATTCCAACTTTTTTATTTTGCTTTCTGTAAAGTTTTGTAAGTTGATTTGTGATTGTACTTTTACCTGCACCAGGAGGACCAGTTATGCCAATCCTATAAGCATTACCAACTTTGCTGTACAATTCTTTTAAATATTCAGAAGTTAAATTGTTATCTGATTCGATAAAAGAAATTGCTCTTGCAACAGAGCGTCTATCGCCGTTTAATAATTTTTCTATTAAAGATTTATCAATCATCTCAAGGCAAGTTATTTCTGAAAAAATCAACTGTGAGCTTTAATCCTTCATCCAGAGTGGTTGAAGGTTTCCAGCCAAATTTCTTAAAAAGTTTTTCTGAAGTAATTACACTTCTCATTTGCTCACCCGGAGCTGCTGGTCCGTGCTTTTCTTCTTTATTAGCATTGATTATTGAATTCAGTTTATGGAATAACTGATTAACATTAGTTTCTGTTCCCGTCCCAACATTGTAAATATCGTTTGCAGTATCATTTAGAGTTAATAAATTTGCTTTAACTACATCACCTACGAAAACATAATCACGTGTTTGCTCACCACTGCCATTGATAATTGGCTGTTCACCTTTTAAAAGTTTTGTTGAAAAAATTGCAACTACACCAGCTTCACCAAAAGGATTTTGTCTGGGTCCATAAATATTTGCATAACGAAGTATTGTATAATTCAATCCGTATTCAGCGTTATAAAAGTAAAGATATTTTTCCACTGCAAGTTTTGAAATTCCGTATGGTGATCTTGGCTGAGTAGGATGATTTTCATCAGCAGGGAAGTATGTTTGTTCACCATAAACTGCACCACCGGTTGAAGCAAACATAAATTTTTTCACATCGTATTTGATAGCATTCTGCAAAAGATTTATCGTACCGATTATATTTGTGTTTGCATCAAATGCAGGGTCTTTAACAGATCTTCTTACATCCATTTGAGCAGCGTGATGGTTAACTAAATCAAACTTTTCTTCGCTGAATAATTTTTCAACCAATTCTTTATCACAGATATCACCAACAACAAGTTTAGTTTTTGGATTCACATTTTTCTCAAAGCCAGATGATAAATCGTCAAGAACAACAACCTGATGACCTTCACTAACCAAAGCATCTGTTATGTGTGAAGCAATAAATCCGGCACCACCGGTTACAAGAATTTTCAAATTTCCTCCGTGTATAGTTTATGTTCAAGAATATATTTTTCAACTTCTTTAGGCACAAGATAATGAATTGGTAAACCTTGATGAACACGATGACGAATATCTGTAGCACTAATTTCAATTCCTCTTGTTTGAACGAATGTTGCCTGTTCAACATACTTATCAATAAATTCAACTGGTTGAGAAGATTTCCTTTTCAGCACAATTACTCTTGCAAGTTTCATAATTTCATCAGGTTCTTTCCATGTATAAAACTTAAAAATGTTATCATAACCGATTATCAATTCTATTTCATCATAATGTTTTTTGAATTCGCGCAAAGTATCAACTGTATATGAGACATCGTGCTTTTTAATTTCATAATCTGAAACTTCAAAGAAGTCAACGCCTTCGATAGAAATTTTTATCATATTTAGTCTGTCATCAGGCGAAGAAGTTTTGACATTTGTTTTATGAGGTGAAATGTATGTCGGAATGAAAATAATTTTATCAAGATTTCTTATTTCTTTTACTGATTGTGCAGTAATTAAATGACCGTGATGAATTGGATCGAAAGTGCCGCCGAAGATTCCGATTTTGCTCATTGAAGTAAATCCTTATATTCAACAAAAAGATGAGTGAATTTTTCGTGCATTTCCTGAGAACAATATTCAATACTTTTTTTCTGGGAGAGATTACTATATAATTCTCTGAAAGACGAAATATTATTAACTCTTATAAAACCATTAAATGTATGAATAAAATGTTCTTCAGTTTTTAGAAGTGATAAAAACTTAGAATAATCTCTGCCAGAATTTTGTATAGCATTCTGAAGATTTTCCGTCTGATGATTGAAGCCGATAAAGCAAAGCGATGATTCCTGTGAAGTACCAATTACTATTATATTCTCATCTGAATTCAGGAGATTCAAAATTTCTTTTATTGAAGAATTTGAAACACCCATTATATCTGCAAACAGAATAATTGTGTGTTTGTGGTTTTTTATTTTATCAAAAAACAAAGATGCATTAGGACTATTCTTGTAGTAATAAATTTTGTGAGTATTAAACTGGAATTTCTCTGCTTCGGATGATAAATAGTCTTTATCATCCTCATCAAGATAAGTTGACAATTCATAAGAAGGGTCAGTTGTACTAAAATTCTCCAGCAGATTAAAGAGCAAGGTTCCGAATAGTAACTTTGTATCATCAACAGAAAAATTTTCAAACAATTTTAGTTTATTATCATTAAAAATAACTCTATCAGAAAGAATAACTAATGAAATTAAATTCTCTGTCATATTAAACTTTGCTTCCGCTTAATAAAAATGAAATAAATTTTCTATAATTAGCTATATCATTTTCATAATAAACTTTACTTGCTCCATTAGAATTTTTTGCCTGTAATTTTCTGAATGCTAAAGTAGTTGCTGATTTAATATAATCTTTTCTGATATTCTCAGAAATCCAGCCGGTCTTTTCTCTTAAAGATGAACTTAAAATATTCAAATGAGAGGAAGGAATAAGCCCGTTAGAAACTTCTTCAGAAAGTTCATTAAAAATAATTCTTCTTTCACGTGCAATTGAAGTAGTAAAAACAGTGATAAAAATTATTATCGTTATGAATAAGAAAAGAAATCCCAACGGAGCAGTTGATTGAAAACTAACTGAAGAATTCCATGCCGCGTGAATAAACATTGCGAAGCATAATCCGATGAAAGCATAAAACATTCGCTTACCTCTGCTCATAAATTTTGAGTAACCAAGAAATGCCCCAAGCGTAGCAGTTGATACACAATGCATAACAGCTGAGAACAATGTTCTGACTATAATGATTGCAATCCAGTTTGGAAGGTTATCTGCATTGCTCACGAAGTAAAGAAAATTTTCAGTCATTCCGAATCCAAGTCCAATTGCACCGCCATAAACAATTCCATCAGTTATATTATCGAACTTTCTGCTGCTAACAGTAATTAAAAGAAATAATCCTTTGGTAATTTCTTCAACAAAAGGTGCAATTGCAATTGCACCAAATAATCCCAAACTATGTTCGTCCTTAATGAAAATAGAAATGATAAAAGTCAGAATAAAGCTTCCGATAAGAGCAAGAAATATGGCTCCTATAGCTCCCCAAAGATAATTAGCCAGAACCAATCCGAATGGTTCGCGGTCATACTTATCAAATCGCCAGATCAATAATAAGTAAATAGTCATTGGAATGATGGCTGCAAGAGCAGAAAATATTATGAGCATTTTCAATTTACTTATGTTGGAAAATTATCTGTTTCAAATTATTAAAATGCTCAATTACATTCAAACTTTAATAAAGATAATAGATTCAATAGTGTCCAAAATAAATTATTAAATAAAAAATTCTTCAGAATAATTAAAATATTCTAATGATTTTAGACAATTTGAGAACTCATCCCAACCCTTCTCTTACAAAGAGAAGGACTTATTAAAACCTATGACTTAATATTAATATTCTGACAGAACGTAATAAAATGTTGTCTTATGGACGGTAAGTCTCTCTCTTTTTAAGAGAGAGATTAGAGTGAGTTCAATTTATTTTGGACAGATATGAATAGATTTTTTTATTCTTTAAGCCAGCTTTTAATTTCATTTAAAGTTGGCATCTTGCCATAATACAAAATTCCGAATCTGAATATTTTTGCTGAAACATTTACAACAATAATTACGGATAAAATCATTATCAGAAATGTGGTAGCAATTTCCCACAAAGGTATTGGAGAGACATTTACCCGAAGAATCATAACAGAAGGAAGAGTGAAAGGAATGTATGAAAGAACTTTTATTATCGTACTTTCAGGATTTTGTAAAGCTGAAATTATAAAAACTGTAGGAAGAACAAGTAGCAAACTCAAATAACTTGTAATCTGCTGAGCTTCCTGCTCTGTTGATACAATTGAACCTACACCAACAAACAGAGTTGTGTAAAAAACAAATCCCAGAATAAAATAGATAAAAATTAAATGGATGTTTTCAAACGCGTTCATCGGAATAATTGCTGCACCGATAAGTGATATGCCTATAACCAGCCACACAAAAATTTGTGTTAATCCAAGTGCACTTAAACCAAATACCTTACCAAATAACAAATCTTTGGGCGTACAACTTGAAATAAGTATTTCAATCAAACGATTTGATTTCTCCTCAAGCATACTTCTTACAAGCATCTGACCTGAATAAATTATCATCATCATCAATAAAAGAATAAAAATAACTGAAGAGAAGAATACTGATTCAAATCCACCTTTGCCTTCTTCTCCGGGCTTTTCAATTTTTATTTGATTGACATTAACCTTGTTTTTTATAAATTCAACCAGAGCTGGATTTGCATTTTCTTCAATTAGTTTTCTTTTTATCCGAAGGTTGTTAAAAGCTTCTTCAAATCTTGCAACATCCTGAAAATTTCCGATACTTTTTGAACGATATTCTACTTTGATAGAATCCTCAGCATCCTGTCTAATTAAAATATAACCATCAATTCGGTTCTCAATTACCATTTGATCAGCGTGCTTTATCAATGAATCCGGTGATAAATCTTCTTTATAATTATTTAGAATTGCGTAAGCTGGAATATTCCCACCAATTTTATATTGTTCAATTTCGCTTTTGTATTCAGAAAAATATTTTTGAGTGAGATCAAGAATGCCAACCGCTTTTGTCGAATCACTTTCTTTGGTTGCAAGAAGTGTAGGGAGTACCGAGAATAAAATTATGATTGCCGGAGTTAGAAAAAGAGAAATTATGAATGCTTTGGATTTTATCTTTTCAAAAAATTCCCACTTAGCAACTGTGAAAGCTTTCTTCATATTTAGATTTTTTGATTTTTAATTGAATCAATAAAAATTTTATTTAATGATGGTTCGATAACTGAAAAATGTTTTATCAATACTTTCTCAATTATCTTTTTCAAAAACAATTCTGGTTTCACTTCATCTTTCAGATGAACTTCCGCTGTGTTGCTGTAAATATCAAAACTAATTACTTCATCCATTTCATTTAAGAATTTTATATCGCCTTCATATCCAAATTTTACATGGTTTCCACCAAATTTTTTCTTTATTTCAGAAAGTTCACCGCTCAAGACTTCTTTACCTTCATTGATTAACAAAATTTCAGAGCAAAGTTTTTCCGCCGTATCCATCTGATGAGTAGAAAGAATTATTATCTTTCCATTATCGAGCAAATCCAGAATCACATCTTTAATTAGCTGCTGATTGATCGGATCAAAACCAGAGAAGGGTTCATCAAGAATTAAAAGAAGCGGATTGTGAATTACCGCACTAATAAACTGAATCTTCTGTTGATTTCCTTTCGATAACTCTTCAATCTTCCGCTCCTTATAATGAGTAATTTCCAGTTTCGTAAGCCATTTATTCAATTCTGCCTTTATAGTATGTCCGTGCATTCCTTTAAGATTGGCCAAATAAGTAATAACATCGTTCACTTTACTTTTTTTGTATAATCCGCGTTCCTCAGGCAAGTAACCAATAGAATTGAAAAGATCTTTTGTAACAGGTCTTTGATTTAGAAGAACTTCACAGGAATTTGGTTTAATAATATTAAGAATTGTTCGGATTGTAGTTGTTTTACCTGCGCCATTTGGCCCAAGCATTCCAAAAATTTTACCTGGCTTAGCGGTGAATGAAAGATTATCAACAGCAGTAATATTTCCGTAAGTTTTAACAAGATTTTTAACTTCAAGCATAAAATTACCAGAAGCCCTTAAAAGTTTTCTCAAAAATAGTCAATAGCTATCAGATTTCTATAATTTTTTGATAAATGGTTGATATTTTTGATGAGCTAAATAATTCTATAGCAAAGATTTAATCACATTGATATGTTTGATTATCAAAACCACTAATAATATATTTGAAGCCAATTTTTAAGCGATTTTGCAATGAAAGTAAAAATTTCAAATCTAAGCATAGGGGAACATGTTTTTGATTTTGAAGAAAAGATTGAAGATATCGAACTTGGCGAACCATATTTTGGTAAAGTCAAAACTAATATTCGATTAAATAAACTTCATGATCAAATAATCACTCATGTTAGTTCTGAAATTAATGCTTCATTTGAATGTGACAGATGTACAGCTAAGTTTGAAAGAATGATTCAGAGTAATTATGAAATGATTTACCTTATGAATGAAGAGCCGGAAGATACTGATGATATTCATATTACATATATTAGCCGAGATACTGATAAATTAGATTTTGATAATGATGTTAGAGAATTTGCAATACTTGCAATACCTATGAAAAAGTTATGCAAAGAAGATTGTAAAGGCTTGTGTCCGAGATGCGGAGCAGATTTGAACTACGAACAATGTACTTGTCCCAAAGAAGCAATTGATCCGAGATGGGAAAAATTATTTACTAAGAAATTTTAATATCAATTAATTATAAAGGAAAAGCTGTTATGCCAAATCCGAAACGCAAAATGTCGAAGAGCCGAAGAGATAAAAGAAGAACACACTACAAAGCTTCATTACCAACATTGAGCAAATGCTCAAATTGCGGTGAAATGAAATTAGCTCATCGGGCTTGTCCATCCTGTGGTTACTATAGCGAACGATCAGTCTTCGTTCCAAAAAGCTAAAAACTGATAATTAACTATGCCGGATAACTCCACAGAACAATCAAAATGTAGAATTGTTGTTGATGCTATGGGGGGCGATTTTGCCCCTCAAAATGCAGTTGTTGGCGCAGTTGAGGCATTAAAATTAAATCCGGATTTTGAGCTTTTTCTGGTCGGCAGGAAAGCTGAGATAATTTCAGTCCTGCAAAAAAATAACCTGTCTTTTGATGAAAATTTCATAGTCAATGCTGAACAGGTTATTGAAATGGGTGAATCTCCAACCAATGCAATTAAAGCAAAACCTGATTCTTCAATTGTTGTTGGAGCTAAGTTAGTAAGAGAAAATAAAGCTGATGCTTTCGTAAGTGCCGGGAACACAGGTGCAATGATGTCTGCATCTACTCTTATAATAGGAAGAATTCCTGGTGTAGGAAGACCAACAATTGGTGCCGAAGTTCCGAATATTCACGGAACTTGTTATTTATATGATGTAGGTGCTGGTAAAGATGCCAAACCAATCCATCTGGTTGAGTATGCAATAATGGGCAGCATTTATGCAAAAGAAATTGGAGGTGTTGCAAACCCAACTGTTGGGGTTTTGAGTATGGGTGAAGAAGAAGGTAAAGGTAACGAAGTTTCTAATGAAGCTTACAACCTTCTTAAAAAGTCCAGACTTAATTTTATCGGAAATGTTGAAGGAAGAGATATATTAACCGGCAAAGTTGATGTAGTTGTTTGTGATGGTTTTGTCGGGAATATCATATTAAAATTTGGTGAAGCCGTACCAAAGTTACTTAAGCATTTGCTTGAACAAACTGCAAAGAAAAATATTATAGATGCTTTGAAAATAGTTTTAGTTAGGAGTACATTAAAAAAGGCACTCAAGAGTCTTGATTATCAGGAACACGGCGGTGTTCCGTTGCTTGGTGTAAATGGAATTTCAATAATTGGTCATGGTTCAAGCACACCAAAAGCAATTACTAATATGGTGCTCAAAGCTAAGCTTATGTACGAAAGACATTTGGTTGAGAAAATTGAAAAATCAATACAAGAATATTCTAATAAAAAATCGGATTCTGAATGAATAATACAAGAAAATTTAATGCAATCATCACCGGTGTTGGAATGTATGTACCGGATAAAGTTCTTGATAATAAATATTTTGAAAAAATTGTTGATACTAACGACGAATGGATAAGAACCAGAACCGGAATTCGTGAAAGAAGAATTTTAGAGAATGGTGCTACAAGCGATTTAGCTGCTATGGCTGCAAAAGATCTTTTCGAAAAACATAATGTTGACCCGAATGAAATTGAAGTAATCATTGTTGCAACAGTTACTCCGGATATGTTTTTCCCGGCAACTGCAACATTGGTTCAACATAAACTTGGGATTCCAAATGCCTGGGGTTTTGATCTTTCAGCAGCTTGCTCAGGATTTTTATTTGCTTTACAAACTGGCGCTTCACTAATTGAAAGCGGCAGATATAAAAAGGTTCTTGTAATCGGTGCTGATAAAATGAGTGCGATTACAGATTACACTGACCGAAATACTTGTATTTTATTCGGAGATGCTGGCTCTGCAGTTCTTTTAGAGCCAACGGAAGATTTAAGTTTAGGTTTACAGAAGTCTATATTGAAAATTGATGGTTCAGGAAAAGATGCATTATATATGCTTGGCGGTGGAAGTTTGAATCCTGCATCTCATGAAACAGTTGACAAAAAATGGCATTACATTTATCAGGATGGAAAAGCTGTATTTAAAGTTGCTGTAAAAGGAATGGCTGATGTTTCTGCTGAAGTTATGGAAATTTCAGGATTAAAATCCGAAGATGTTGCTTATCTCGTTCCACATCAGGCAAACTTAAGAATTATTGATGCAACTGCTGAAAGAATGGGCATAAGCAAAGACAAAGTTATGATTAACATTGATAAATATGGAAATACAACCGCAGCTACAATTCCATCTTGTTTAACAGAATATTATCGTGCTGGTAAATTAAAAAAAGGCGATAACCTCATATTAGCTGCATTCGGTGCTGGCTATACTTGGGGAGCTTCTCATTTAGTTTGGGCAATTGATTAAAAAATAATTCTGAAATATGGCAAAAAAAGCATTTTTATTTCCCGGACAAGGCTCGCAATATGTAGGAATGGCTAAAGACCTCTTCGACAATTCTGTTGAAGCTAAAGAAATGATTCGCACTGCTGATGAGGCAGTTGGTGCAAATCTATCATATATTATGTTCAACGGACCTGAAGAGCAATTAAAACAAACTGAATTTACTCAGCCAGCAATTTTTCTTCACTCGGTTGTACTCGCAAGTTTGATTCGTACTTTAAGACCTGATGCAGCTGCCGGGCATTCTCTCGGTGAATATTCTGCTCTGGTAGCTGCTGGCGCAATTCAATTTTATGAAGCAATTAAACTCGTAAGGCAACGCGGACTTGCAATGCAGTATGCCGGAACTGTAATGCAGGGAACAATGGCCGCAATTGTTGGACTCCAGCCACAAGATGTTGAGCAACTATGTGCAGAAGCTTCTTCTGTCGGAATTGTTCAATGTGCTAATTTCAATTCACCGGGACAAATTGTTATCTCTGGATCTGTTGAAGGAGTTAAGAAAGCAATGGAATTATGCAAAGCCAAAGGTGCAAAGCTTGTAAAAGAATTAGTCGTAAGCGGAGCTTTCCATTCTCCTTTAATGGAACCGGCTAAAGAAAAATTACACAATGCTCTTAATGATACTCATTTTTATGATGCAAGATTTCCTGTTTATGCAAATGTTACTGCTAAACCTGTTACTGATAAAAATGAAATTAAGAAACTTCTCTTTGAACAACTGACTTCGCCAGTAAGATGGGAAGAAACAATACAGAATATGATTAACGATGGTATTGAAGAATTTTATGAAATTGGTCCTGGTAAAGTTTTACAGGGCTTGATAAAAAGAATTAATCCAGATGTAAAAGTTTTTGGTATTGATAAATATGAAGATGTGTATCAGTACATTTGAAAAATATGAGTTTTAAAGAATTATATCTTAAGGGAATAAAAATCGATCCGAACATTTTTACCTTTAAGTTTGGATGCCGGTGCAATGGCGAATGTTGTCATTATGGTGTTTACACTGATTTGAAAGAATACGAAAAAATTCTTGATATTAAAGACAAGATTATTCCCTTAATGGATGAAACACAGTCAAAAAATATTTCTCATTGGTTTGAACCCGCTGAGGAAGATGATGATTTCGAATCAGGTGTGGCTGTTGGAACTGAAATCGTTAATGAAAAATGTGCATTTCTGGATAAAAATGGTTTGTGTGTTTTACAAAGACTTGCTCTTGAAGAAGGCGAACACAAATGGAAATACAAACCAATTTACTGTGTTCTTTTTCCGCTTACAATTTATCAGAATACCTTAACAATAGATGATGAGCACATTGACAGATTAAGCTATTGTAACAAATTCCCGATTTCCGATTCTTCCATCTTTGATGCATGCAAAGAAGAACTGGAATTTTTCTTTGGTAAAGAAGGATTCGAAGAATTATTGAAATATAAAGAAGAGATATTATTACAAATACAAAATGGAGTTATATCTAATGGGAAATAAAAACAAACGTGCTATTGTTACTGGCGGTACAAGAGGGATTGGACGAGCAATTGTTAAGGAATTAGCTTCGAGAAGTTGTTGTGGTGTTTTGTTCTCAGATGTTGCATTTATTTATAATAGCTGTGATGAGTGCGCTGAAGAAATAATGTCTGAAATTCCCGATCCAACAAAAATTTTTGCATTCAAAGCTGATGCTACCTCTTTTGAAGAAGCTCAAGCTACTGTAAATGCTGCAATTGAAAAATTAGGAGGAGTTGATATTCTTGTAAATAATGCCGGTATTACCAGAGATAATCTTCTTTTGCGTATGACAGAAAAAGAATTTGACGATGTAATTAATGTAAATTTAAAGTCAGTTTTCAATTATACTAAAGCGGTATTAAAGACTATGATCAATCAAAGATATGGAAGAATAATAAATATTTCCTCAATTGTTGGTTTGATTGGAAATCCTGGCCAGGCAAACTATGCTGCTTCCAAAGCAGGTGTAATAGGATTTACAAAATCTGTTGCTCGCGAAGTAGCTTCGAGAGGTATAACTGTTAATGCAATAGCTCCCGGATTTATTGAAACTGATATGACAAAAAAATTAACTGAAGAACAGCGAAAAAAGTTGTTGATGAATGTTCCAATGCAAAGAATGGGCGTTCCGGAGGATGTCGCCAAGGTAGTTGCGTTTTTATGTAGTGATGATGCTGATTATATTACTGGTCAGGTAATTGCAGTAGATGGCGGACTAACAATGTAACTTTTTTTATTGAAAATCAATTTTATTAAATTTACAATAGTCAAATATTCGTTAACAAAAATCATCAATAAAAATAGGAGAATACAATGGATGTTGAAGCAAAGGTAAAAGAGATCATTATTGACAAACTTGGTGTAGAAGAATCACAGATTACTCCCGAAGCATCATTTACAAATGATCTGGGTGCTGATTCATTAGATATCGTTGAATTAGTTATGGGTTTTGAAAGTGCATTTCAGATTTCAATTCCCGATGAAGATGCTGAGAAAATCGGCACGGTTGGAGATGCTATAAACTATCTTAAATCAAAATTAGGTTAAGGATTTAGTCGGGATAAATTCCCGACTAAATCTCTAATCATATCTCTATGAATAAGAGAAGAGTTGTTGTAACAGGTTTGGGGGCTGTAACTCCCATTGGAATTGGTATTAAAGAATATTGGCAAGGATTGCTTGAAGGAAGAAACGGTGTTGACCTCATTACTCGTTTCGATACTACTTACTTTGATACGAAATTTGCTGCTGAAGTAAAAAATTTCAAACCTGAAAATTATTTCGATAAAAAAAATATAAAGCGACTTGATCCATTTACTCAGTTTGCTCTTGTATCGGCTCACGAAGCAGTTGAAGACTCTGCCTTAAATCTTGATAAAATTAATAAAGACCGGGTCGGGGTTATTTTTGGAAGTGGAATTGGTGGAATAGAAGCACTCAAAACAGAACATTTCAAATACTTCGAAGCAAAAAATCCAAATGTTATCAGTCCGTTTTTCGTTCCAATGATGATTGCTGATTTAGCTGCAGGGCAGATTTCTATTAAATACGGTTTCAAAGGACCAAACTATGCAACTACTTCGGCTTGTGCTACATCTTCACACGCTATTGCTGACGCCTTTATGCTGATTCAAAGAGGTAATGCTGATATAATGGTTACCGGAGGAAGTGAAGCCTCAGTTTCTGAAATGGCAATTGGTGGTTTTAATGCAATGAAAGCTTTATCAACCTGGAATGACAGATATAAAGAAGCTTCAAGACCTTTTGATAAAGATCGAAATGGTTTTGTGATGGGTGAAGGTGCAGGTACAATTATTCTTGAGGAACTAAATCACGCTTTAAGCAGAGGTGCAAAAATTTATGCTGAAATTGCTGGCATAGGATTAACCGGCGATGCTTATCATATTACTGCTCCGGCTCCGGGTGGTGAAGGTGCCGTAAGATCTATGCGTGAAGCAATTGCGGACGCTGGTTTAAAGCCAGAGGATATAGACCATATTAATGCACACGGAACTTCAACACCTTATAATGATGTAAACGAAACTAAAGCCATCAAAACAGTATTTGGCGATCACGCTTATAAATTGATTGTTAATTCAACTAAATCAATGACTGGCCATCTGCTTGGTGCTGCTGGAGGTATTGAAGCTATTGCAACAGTACTTGCAATTTACAACGACATAATTCCACCAACAATAAATCTCACTAATCCTGATCCTGAGTGCGATTTAAATTATTCACCTTTAGTAGCAACCCAGAAAACTGTTCGTGCAGCAATCAGCAATACATTTGGCTTTGGCGGTCATAACGCATCACTGTTGTTTATAAAATTTGAGGAATAATCTTGGAAGGAATATTTACCCGCATAAAAAATCTTTTTAGCAGGCGGGGTTCTCAAAATAATAAACTTTCAAAACAACTATTTACATCTCAGCAATTCCTCGACCTTGAAAAAATTATCGGCTATCCCATCAAAGATCAATCCTATTATGTTCAGGCACTGATTCATCGCTCATTTCTCGAGGAACTTGATGAAGATGATGCATCGAATGAAAGATTGGAATTTCTTGGTGATGCCGTTCTAAGTTTAATTACTGCTGAATATTTATTCAATCTTTATCCTGATAAAGATGAAGGATTTTTGACCAAAGTTAGAGCGAAAATTGTAAACAGAAATTCTTTAGCTGATAGTGCTGAAGAAATTGGATTAGTAAAATTTCTTTTAATGAATCAGAATTTATCGAATACATTTTCTAGAGGTGCAAAAACTGTTCTATCTGATGCATTTGAAGCATTAGTAGGAGCGTTATATCTTGATCAGGGATTGGATGCTTGCAGAATTTTTATTCGTAAAGTATTGATTGACCCGATAGTTGAAGCAGGTGAACATTTAGTGGATGAAAATTATAAAAGTCAGTTGCTTGAATATGCTCAGGCAAACAAACTCGATTTGCCCAATTACAAAGTGATTAAGGAAGAAGGACCGCAGCACGAAAGGACATTTACTGTTCAGGTTAATGTCGGTGAGAATATTTATGGAATTGGCAAAGGAAAGAATAAAAAGACAGCTGAGCAAAATGCTGCTCAAAAAGCCCTCGAGAAGATACAAAAATCACAAACCTGATTTTATTACACTCTGATTAAATCAGTTTGAACTTTTATTTATTTAATTTTGTAATGTAAATAAGATTGTTTAATAATTTTCTGTAGAGAAAAATCATGAAACTTTTCGAACATCCCGATAAATTTGAACACCGGCACATAGGACCTTCAACTGATGAATTAAATCAAATGGCAATTGAATGCGGAGCAAAATCTGTTGATGATTTAATTGATCAGACAATCCCCAAAAATATTCGTCTTCAAAAACCTTTAAACATTGGTGACCCGCTTTCTGAATATGAATATCTTAAGAAGCTGAAACAGCTCGCTTCAAAGAACAAAATTTTTAAAACTTATATCGGAATGGGATATTATCCTACAATACTTCCTTCAGTAATCAGAAGAAATATTTTAGAAAATCCGGGTTGGTACACGCAATACACTCCTTATCAGGCAGAAATAGCCCAGGGAAGATTGGAAGCCTTGCTTAATTTCCAGACAGTTGTTTCAGATTTAACAGCTCTACCAATTGCAAATGCATCATTGCTCGATGAAGGAACGGCTGCTGCTGAAGCAATGATTATGTTTCATAATCTCAGAAAAAAAGAAAAACTTAATTCGCATAAATTTTTTGTATCAGAAGAACTTTTTCCTCAAACTATTGATGTAATAAAAACCAGAGCAAAGCTTTTAGGAATAGAGCTCGTAATAGGTAATCATAAATCAATTGAACTTAATAATGATTACTTTGCACTCATTGTTCAGTATCCAGCAGATAATGGAGAAGTTTACGATTATTCAGAGCTGTTCAAGAAAGCTGAACAGTTTGGAATTTATAAAATTGTTGCCGCTGACATTTTGAGTCTGACATTATTAACTCCGCCGGGAGAATTTGGTGCTGATTGTGCAGTTGGCTCAACACAAAGATTTGGTGTACCGATGGGTTATGGCGGTCCTCACGCAGCTTATATGTCTACTCGGGATGAATTTAAAAGAAATATTCCTGGTCGAATAATTGGTGTTTCAATCGACGCACAAGGTAATCGTGCATTAAGAATGGCGCTTCAAACGAGAGAACAGCATATTAAAAGAGAAAGAGCAACAAGCAACATTTGTACTGCTCAGGTTTTACTTGCTGTAATGGCTGGAATGTATGCTGTTTATCACGGTCCCGAACGATTAAAACAAATTGCGGTAAGAATAAATAATCTCACAAAGTTTTTATCACAATCACTAAAACAACTTGGTTATTCACAAGTTAACCAGAATTACTTTGATACAATTACATTAAAAACTGATGAAAATCTTCAGAAGAAAATTCAAAATGAAGCATTCAAGAGAGAAATTAATCTCAGATACAATAAAGATTTTTCTGTAGGAATCTCTTTATCAGAAGTAACTACATTTGATGATGTTTTGGAATTAGTTGAAGTGTTTTCCAAAGTTGTTAATAAATCTTTTGAAGTTAAAAGTATTGATGAAAGTGAATACAATTCTTTTAATTCATTCCCTTCATCTCTAAAAAGAAAATCTTCTTATTTAACTCATCCTGTTTTCAATTCTTATCATTCAGAAACAGAAATGATGAGATATATCAAGCGATTGGAAAACAAAGATCTTTCACTTGTGCATTCAATGATTCCACTTGGCTCATGTACAATGAAGTTGAATGCTGCAACTGAAATGCTTGGAGTTACTTTACCTGAATTTGCAGAATTACATCCGTTTATTCCTGAAGAACAGGCATTGGGTTATAAAGAATTATTTAATGAATTAGAAAAAGATTTAGCTGAGATAACTGGTTTCGAAGCTGTGTCATTGCAGCCAAACTCCGGAGCTCAGGGTGAGTATTCAGGTTTATCTGTTATTCGTGCTTATCTTGATGATTTCGGACAAGGTCATAGAAATGTTACTTTAATTCCCTCATCAGCACACGGAACAAATCCTGCAAGTGCAGTTATGGCAGGAATGAAAGTAGTTGTTGTGAATTGTGATGACAAAGGAAATATTGATGTTGAAGACTTGAAGAAAAAAGCTGAAGCAAACAAAGATAATCTTGCTGCACTGATGGTAACCTATCCATCAACCCACGGGGTATTTGAAGAATCAATCAAAGAGATTTGCGAAATCATCCATCAGTATGGTGGACAAGTTTATATGGATGGAGCAAATCTTAATGCACAGGTTGGACTTACTAGTCCCGCAGCAATTGGTGCAGATGTTTGTCATATAAATCTTCATAAAACATTTTGCATACCTCACGGTGGTGGTGGCCCGGGAATGGGTCCAATCGCTGTTGCAAAGCATCTTGTTCCGTTTTTACCTGGTCATCCGGTTGTGAACATCAACAAAGAAAAATCAATTCATTCAGTCTCATCTGCTCCGTGGGGAAGCGCTGGCATTCTGATAATCTCATATGCTTATATCAAAATGATGGGAAGTGTTGGTTTGACCAATGCAACTAAAGCTGCAATAGTTAATGCTAATTATATAAAAACTAAACTTGAGAAAATTTATCCTGCACTTTATTCTGGGCAGAATGGAAGAGTTGGGCACGAATTAATTTTCGATATGCGCTCATTCAAACATTCAGCTCATATCGAAGTTGAAGACATTGCTAAAAGAATGATGGATTACGGATATCACGCACCGACAGTTTCATTTCCGGTTCCCGGAACCTTGATGGTCGAGCCAACTGAAAGCGAATCAAAATCTGAACTTGATAGATTTTGCGAAATGATGATAAACATCAGGGAAGAAATAAGAGAAGTTGAAGAAGGAAAAGCTGACCCCACTAACAATGTTCTGAAAAATTCCCCGCATACTTTGCAAACTCTTATTTCAGATAATTGGAATTATCCTTACAGCAGAGAGAAAGCCGCTTATCCATCAAAGTGGACAAGACAAAATAAATTCTGGCCAAGTGTTGCAAGAGTTGATAATGCTTATGGTGACAGAAATCTTGTTTGCAGTTGTATACCGGTTTCTGAATACGCTGAAGAAAATTTAACAAAGTAAAAATTATTAGGGCTGTTTTTCGGAATGGAATATTTTTCGAAGCAGCCTATTTTTATGTTTAAAATAAAAAAATATAATCTTGAAGAATAAAATTTATCATAACCTGATTATCGCTTTTCTTCTGTTAAGTGGAATTTCTTTTTCACAAATTCCTGATTCTATTAGTGTAAGTAAACTTTATCCTTTTAAAGTTGATTCAATATCAATTAAAGGTAATGAACAAACAGAGGAATTTATTATCAGGCGCGAACTTACTTTTGATATCGGTGATACTTTATCAGCTGAAATTGTCAATTACAATAGAGAAAGAATTTATAGCTTAGGTTTATTCGCACATGTCTTTGTTTACCCTGTCGAAAAGAATTCAACTAATATTCTTGAAATCTTTGTTGAAGAAAGATGGTACATCTATCCAATTCCGTTTGTAACAATTAAGGAAAAGGACTTTAATAAACTTTCATTCGGAATTTATTTAAAGATAAATAACTTCCGCGGAAGAAATGAAGAGATAACTGCTGTAGCAGCTTTCGGTTATGATCCTGCTTATTCGATTAACTACTACAATCCAAATCTGATTGGTAAAGAAGATTTCTTTCTCAGAACCGGATTTATTTATTCCGATGTTAATAATAAAAGTCCTTCCGCAGAAATTTTATATGGAGAAAAATTTTCTCAAAAATTTTTTCGCCCAAATTTTCTGATCGGAAAAAGGTTAGGTCTTTTCCATAAACTGTATGTAGCAACAGCTTATAACTATTATGAAAGTCCGAAATACATTCCAGGTATCAATGTTTCTGGTGAAAGAATTGACAGATTCCCTGAATTACAATTTGGTTATGAATTCGATTCAAGAGACCTTATTCAATTTCCAAGAGATGGAATTTTTGCTTCTGCTTCATATTCATTCAAAGGATTGGGAGTAAATTCAATTAACTACAATGTTGCAAGAATTGATTTTCGTGAATACAGAAAATTTTTGGGCAATTTATTTTCAAAGTGGAGATTCTCTGCACGATTTACAAATGGAAATGAAATTCCTTTCTACGATTATTCTATACTTGGAATAGATGAAAAAGTTCGTGGCTACTTTACAAGAAAAACAGAAGGCAATCATTTCTATTTTGCTTCTGCTGAATTTTTTTATCCCATAATTGAGGAGCTAAATCTTGATTTTGATTTTATTCCAATTATTCCTGAACAACTGCTTAAATTCAGAATTGCTCTTTATACACAAGCATTTGGTGATGCAGGCACAACACAATATAAAAATCAGCCACTCAGTTTTAATCGTTTTATTAGTGGATATGGTTTGGGTTTAACGCTGTTGGTTCTTCCGTATAATATTCTTAGAATTGAGTACGCATTAGATAATTTTGGTAACAACGAATGGATATTCGACCTTGGAGTTTCTTTCTGACATAGAATTATTTTTTTCTGACGAACTTTCAGATAAGAAAATAATTCTGAAAGACGATGACTTTATTCATTGCACAAGAGTATTCAGATATAAAGCCGGCGACAAAGTTTTTGTCACTGATGGCAAAGGTAAAATCTATCACTGTGAAATTAGCAGCATCCATAAGAATGAATTGGAAGCTTTAATATTATCTTACACGGAACAAGAAATAAAATATCCGAATTTTCATTTCTGTATACCTATACTTAAAAATAAAGATCGCTTCAGATTTGCATTTGAAAAATTAATCGAGCTTGGCATAACAAATATTATTATCTATAAAGCTGATCGTGCAGTTTCTGAAAAATTTAATGTTGATAAGTATAAGAAAATTGCAGTTGAAACTATAAAACAATCGCTTCAGGCAAATCTTCCCGTTATTAAATCAATTGGTACTATCACAGAACTAAATTCTTATGAAGGCAATAAAATAATTTTTGAACAAAATGCAGAAATAAAATTTGATAAGAATATAATTGATGAAAGCGATATAAACTATTTTATCTTTGGTCCTGAAGGCGGATTAACTGAAAGAGAAATCAAATCACTAAGAAATCATAAAAAATATTCTCTTGCTGAAAACAGATTAAGAACTGAAACAGCAATTATCAAAGCTGCATCGGTTTTAACGCTATGAAAATTAATTATTTATTGCTATGTGTTTTGGTTATTATTTTCTTTTCTGCCTGTGCTTCGAGTAAAAGATTTACATCAGATAAAGAATTCCTAAATGAAAGTGAATCTCAGCTTGACAGCGAAAATCTGGAATTTATTGAACAGGGAGTAGCTTCATACTATGCAGATAAATATCACGGAAAAAAAACTTCAAGCGGTGAAATTTATAATATGAATGATATGACTGCTGCACATCCAAGTTTACCTTTTGGCATATTTCTGTTAGTAAAAAATATAAAGAATAATAAATCAGTAATTGTAAGAGTGAATGACAGGATGCCCGATTTCAAAAACAGAATTATTGATTTATCTCTTGCTGCTGCAAAAAAGTTAGATATGATTTCTGAAGGAACAGTTGAGGTTAAAATTTATAGAGTGAGGAAATAAATAAGTCCCGTTTACCGGGACTTTCAATTAAAGAATTGCTGAAACTTGTTTCCACCACTCGTTCTTGATTATATCGTATTTCATTTTTTGTTTTCTATCGAGATAAGATTCTACTTTTTTCTGAGCATCCTGAATCAACGGGTTTTTATCTTCGACTGTTTTTGATTTACTGACTAAATCAGTTAACACTTTTTCGATAGAAGTTGTTTGATCATCATTTAACAGAACTTTTTGTTTCAAAGTGCTGACAAGATTATCAACTGATTCATTCTTCTCTTGTGCGACAATATTTGTAAATTGAAGTGCCAGAGTAAATACTAAAGTTAAGATAATATTTTTCATTATTGTTTTCTCCTTAATAGTAGTTCAAAAATTATAAATTAAAGTTAACAAAGCAAATGCAATCATCGTTCCAGAAAGAAAACTCCTCATTAGAGCAAAAAGCCTTCGATGAAATCAATAAATTCAGAAATCAGTTACAAAATGAAGGTTATATAGTAGACGAACCGACTAAAAAACAGTACAATTATGAAGTGAACATCAGTCGAGGAAAAGAAAAAATAAAACTGATGGTTTACTTTGGTAAAAAAGGAATCAAAACTGTGCTTCAGGGTAATCCGAATTCTGAATTTTACAAACAATTAGATTCACAGCTTAACTATAAATTGAATTTTCAGAATGAAGAATTATCAGAGCCGGAATCATACATCGGTTCAGATGAAAGCGGTAAAGGAGATTTTTTCGGTCCTTTGGTAGTTTCAGCTTTTGCTGTTGATTCCGCAACAAGGGAAAAATTAAAATATTTAAATATCAAAGACAGTAAAGAAATTTTCGATAATGAAATTACTAAAACTGCTTCGGAGTTAATTAAAAAATTTAAGGATAGAATTGCAGTAATAGAAATTCATCCAAAAAAATATAACGAGTTATATGATAGCCTTAAGAATTTAAATTCAATTTTAATCTGGGCTCATTCAAAAGCTATTGAAGAACTGCATAAGAAATTTCATTACTCTCAGATTGTGATTGATAAATTCTGTGCAGAAGATCTAATCAGAACTGAACTGAATAAAAAAATAAATGATTATGATTTAATCCTAACAGAAAAAGCAGAACGATTTACAGGTGTAGCAGCTGCCTCAATAATTGCAAGAAGCAGAGTAATAAACTGGTTCAAAAAGAAAAGTGCAGAGTTAAAAATTGATTTACCTCTTGGTGCATCAGAAAAAGTAAATGATGTTGCAAGTCACATTAAAAATAAATTTGGAAACGATGTTTTATCTGAATTAATTAAATTGCACTTCAAAAATTTTAAGAATATTTGATTGATAACATAAGGAACAAGAAATAATGGCTAAAAAAAATGAAATAAGAAGAATAGGAATTTTAACAGGTGGAGGAGATTGTCCCGGCTTAAATGCTGTTATAAGAGGTGTTACAAAACCGGCTGAAGATTATGGTATGACAGTATTCGGTATTTTAGATGGTTTTGAAGGATTAGTTGAAGGTAAAGCCAAAGAACTGACCAATAAGGATGTTTCCGGAATATTGGCTCGCGGAGGAACTATTCTTGGTTCATCAAACAAAGGCGACCCATTTCATTGGCCTGTTGAAAAAGATGGAAAAATTGAAATTCAGGATAAATCTCAGGCAGCGGTAAATAATTATAAGACATGGGGATTGGATGCATTAATTGCAATTGGTGGTGATGGTACAATGCATATTTGTAATAAGCTTTCTCAAATGGGTTTAAATGTTATAGGCGTACCAAAAACTATTGATAATGATCTCGAAGCGACAGACTTAACTTTTGGACATGATTCTGCTGTTTATGTTGTAGCAACCTCACTCGATAGATTACACACAACTGCAGCATCACATCATCGTGTATTAGTTGTTGAAGTTATGGGAAGATATGCCGGATGGATTGCTCTTAACGGAGGATTGGCTGGTGGTGCGGATATAATTCTAATTCCTGAAATTCCTTTCTCCTGGGAAAAAGTTTATGCGAAAATAAAAGAACGGGAATTGATGGGAAAGAAATTCAGTTTGGTGTGTGTAGCTGAAGGTGCTAAACCACTTGGCGGCGATATTGTAACAAGAGGCACAGATGCAAAAAGAACTGATCCAATTCAACTTGGTGGAATAGGAAAGGTTGTTGCCGATAAAATTGAAGAAAATACCGGAAGAGAAACCAGAGTAACAGTTTTAGGTCATTTGCAAAGAGGTGGAAGTCCTACACCTTTTGATAGAATTTTATCTACCAAATTTGGTGCATTTGCTATTGATTTAGTTGCTCATAAAAAATTTGGTAGAATGGTAGCCTTGAAAGGAAATGAAATAAAAAGTGTTAAAATTGAAGATGCAATCTCCCGTCAGAAATTAGTTAAACAAGATGATCAGGCGGTAATAGCTGCTAGAAGAGTTGGAATTTCCTTCGGTGATTGATTTGTAAATTCTTAGCTCGACAATTATATTTGGCGTGCAAAAAACTAAAATTTTGGGGTCGTAGTTCAGCCCGCCTTTCGGAGAAAGGCGAGGTCTCGTCTCGATAAAATCGAGACGGATTGGTTATCCCGATAAATCGGGATGCCTGTCACGCAGGAGGTCGTCCCGAATAAAATTCGGGAAGTCTCGTCGGCAGGAAAAAAAGAATTTAGTTCATTATTTATTGGGGTCGTAGTTCAGTTGGTTAGAACGCCTGCCTGTCACGCAGGAGGTCGCGAGTTCGAGTCTCGTCGGCCCCGCAAAAGATAAAAGCTCAGAAAACAATCTGAGCTTTTTTATTTATGGAAAGATGGTATACATACATATTATACTCAACAAAAATAAATAAGTATTATGTTGGAGTAACCGAAGACTTGAATTGGCGTCTTGAAAGGCACAATATGGGATGGGGAAAGTACACAAAATCAGGAATACCTTGGGAAATAGTTTACTATGAAACATATAATACAAAATCCGAAGCACTGAAAAGAGAGCGAGAGATAAAAAACAAGAAGAGTAGGAAATACATAGAGGCATTAATACAAAACGCAGGAGGTCGTCCCGAATGAAATTCGGGAAGTCTCGTCGGCCCCGCAAAAGATAAAAGCTCAGAAAACAATCTGAGCTTTTTTATTTATGAAAAGATGGTATACATACATATTATACTCAACAAAAATAAATAAGTATTATGTTGGAGTAACCGAAGACTTGAATTGGCGTCTTGAAAGGCACAATATGGGATGGGGAAAGTACACAAAATCAGGAATACCTTGGGAAATAGTTTACTATGAAACATATAATACAAAATCCGAAGCACTGAAAAGAGAGCGAGAGATAAAAAACAAGAAGAGTAGGAAATACATAGAGGCATTAATACAAAACGCAGGAGGTCGTCCCGAATGAAATTCGGGAAGTCTCGTCGGCCCCGCAAAAGATAAAAGCTCAGAAAACAATCTGAGCTTTTTTATTGTTAGAAATAATTCTTCGTCTATACATATTCCCATAAACAGCATTAGGTTATGACTGATAATAATCAATCATTTTTGAATAGTAGGATGAATCGGAAAGTATGCTATCAGCTAATGCCACTGATAGTATATTATCATCGGTAAAGTGAGAGTGCTTTTGAAATAAATCAAAATCATACTGTGGTTCTTGATTACTAGTTTCATTATTAGATTAAATAATATTACCAACAACTGCATCTGGCATTTTAATTCTTTCAGAAAAACTTATCAAATAAATTTTTTACCCAATGTAGAACTCCATATAAGTTTATTTTTATTTGTATTTGAATTTGTCAGTGCTAGCAAAGCAATACCATTATTAAATCTGTAATTGCCTAAATTTTTAATATCTATTAAAAAATTCAGATTTGTATTTTTATCTAAGTTTTGCAAATCAAACTTAAATAGCTTTACAACAAAGTCCATCTTAGTTATGCTAATAGAATTTTCTTTCTTTTTCCAGAGATGAATTAAACAAAATAACTTATCGGCTTTTAACAAATCCTTATCAAGTTTTTCAAAATCAATAACAATTTCAAGAAAATTATTATTCAATTGAAGGACAACATTATCTAACGGAATACCGACTGGAGTAATGATATTTTTAGTACTTAATGAGAAAGAATCCGCAAGTTTTGAGTTGATTTTAATTAGTTTTTGATAACTGTTAGTTGCTTTAACTTTTGCTTGACTCCAAATAAATGACAAAGTTTCATCAGCATTAATTTCTTTAGCTAAAGCAACAGCAAGTGAAAACTTGTTCCTCGCAATTAATGCTGCTTTAGATTTGCTTACCTTTTGTTTTGCTGGCTTTAAATATGCTACTACTTTACCATTTCTTTCTCTGAAAACGATGTTGGATAAACTTCCCTGAAAAGTACCAAGAATATTTTTTTTAACTATAGCCATAATAAATCCTTAAAATATACTGTTAATATAATAAAAGAATACTGTTATTAGCGTATGTAGAGCGTATGTGGAGCGTATCTGAAGCGTATGTGAATAGGATTTATATGAGTTTAGAATCGAATTTGAGTCCTTTTAATTACCTTAAAATAAATCTTCACTCTGTTCTGGAGAATTATTTAAGCATTTTATATTTTTGATTTAAGTTCATTGGAGGATTTTTTGAATAACAAAAGGGGGACAGTGGTATGAATCTTCAAAAGATAAATTCTCTTAATAGAATGGAAAAATCGCAACAAAGATGTCCTTCATTTTTGGCAATTGATTTTGAAACAGCAAACTATTATCGCGATAGTGCGTGTGCTGTTGGATTGGTATTAGTTCAGAATAACAAAATCATTTCAAAAGAATCATTTCTTATCAAACCGCCAAGTAACTGGTTTGTGTTTACAGACTTACACGGAATAACATGGAACGATGTAAAAGATAAACCTACATTTAAAGAATTATGGCCAACAATAAAAAAATATTTTAGAGGAATTGATTTTATAACTGCTCATAATGCACCTTTTGATAAAAGTGTTCTTATGAAATGTTGTGAGAGATATGAATTGCAGCCTCCTAATAAACCTTTCATTTGTACTATGCAAATATCAAGAAGCTTCTGGGGATTTGAATACTATCGTTTGAGTGATGTTTGCGATTATTTAAAAATTCCATTAAATCATCACGAAGCATTATCTGATGCAGTCGCTTGTGCAAAAATTATGATAAAAACGATAAAAAGAGGATATTTTGACCAATGAGAAAAATATTTTTATAACAAAATAAGTTTATAAGAAAATTTATTATGGCCAATCAATTTATAACTAACTCGGATAGACTTCTATCCGAAGTCTTCAATAATATCTTACCATCATCAAAGTCTCTCTATTTTCTTGTTGGCTATTTCTATTTTTCCGGATTTGAAGAGATATACAAAAATATTGAGGACAAGCATCTTAAAATTCTTGTGGGACTTGATGCAGAAAAAGATCCATTGAATAAAATAAAAGAATTTGAAATTATTGATGGAACAAATCACTCAAGAGGTGAAGTAAGACTAAAGTTCAATAAAAATCTCGTTGAAATTTTCAATGATACTGACTTCTTCGATTCAGAACAGAAGCAGGAAGCTTTCAGAATCTTTATAGAAAAAATTAAAAACGGTACACTCGAAATAAGAAAAACACTAAGACCAAATCACGCCAAGCTTTATTTATTTGAAAACAAAGATGAATTCTCTCAAGGTGGTGAATTTCCTGGAACGTTAATTACCGGCTCAAGTAACTTAAGTCGTGCCGGATTACGAGGTCAACACGAAATAAATGTTGTGTTCAGAGATGAACATTTTCAGGAAGGACTTGATTTATTTAATAAATTATGGAATGACTCAGTTCTTATTGTTGATAAAGATAATTACAACGAATTTCATAAAGAAGTTATTGAGAAAATCTGGATAGATAAATTACCCAGCCCTTATTTGCTTTATCTCAGAGTTTTAATTGAATATTTTACAATTGCAAAGCGTGGTACAATCGCATTTCCATCTGATATAACAGGAGAGAAATTTAAGAACTTAAAATATCAGATTGATGCTGTAACCCGAGCAATAAATATTCTGGAGCAGCATAATGGAGTTATTATTGCCGATGTTGTGGGACTTGGCAAGAGCATAATTGCATCTGCAGTTGCTTTTAATATGAAACTCAAAACTATAATTATCGCACCACCTCATTTAATACCTCAGTGGAACGATTACTCATATGAATTTAATTTCCTTACAAAAATTTATTCAAGCGGAAAAATTCAACAAGCACTTGAAGAAAATAATGATGATGAGCAAAAACTAATAATCATTGATGAGGCACATAAATACAGAAATGAAAATACACAAGACTATGTAATGCTTCACCAACTTTGTCAGAAAAATAAAGTTATTCTACTTTCTGCTACTCCATTCAACAACCGTCCGCAAGATATTTTTGCATTAATCAGACTTTTCCAAATAACTGCTAAATCAACAATCAGAACTGTTGATAATCTTAGCTACCAGTTCAGAGAAATGATTAAAGAATTTAAAAAACTGAAAGAAAGTCAAAAGAAGAAAACAAAATCAGAATCCCAAATAAAATATGAAATTGAAATACTTGCAGACAAAATAAGAGATATTCTTTCGCCGGTAATAATTCGACGTTCACGTATTGATCTTGAACTGATTGATGAATACAAAGAAGATTTGAAGCATCAGAAAATTTCTTTTCCAAAAGTTAATGATCCAGTTGTGCTCGAATACAAGCTCGGTAATTTGACTGAATTATACATAAACACATTTTATAAAATTGCACCTCAGGAAGAAGGGAAAGGATTTATCGGTGCTCGCTATATGCCAGCTAATTACATAAAAAATATTGAAAAGTATAAAGAGAAAATTTCTGAAGAGTTTGATGATGTAAATTTATTCAAACAAGCCCAGCGAAACTTGGCTGACTTTATGAAACACTTACTTGTGCGTCGTTTTGAAAGTTCGATGGAAGCATTTGCAAAAAGTCTTGATTCAATGATTCAATCTTCTGAGTATATCAAAGAATGGTATGAACGACTTGGAAAAGTTCCTATTTATAAAAAAGGAAATCTTCCTTCTATTGAAGAATTATTTAATCTGGAAAGCGAAGATGCTGAAATAGATTTGAAGGAAATCAATTTTGAAGAACAACTTGCTTCTTATACAGAAAAGGGACTTTTCCTGATTGATAAAAAAGAACTGAGCGTAAATTTCATTCGTGATCTCGAAAAAGATATAAACCTGTTGAAAGAAATCAAAAATGATTGGTTTGCTAATGGTTATCCGGATGATCCAAAGCTCAATGATTTTAAGATAATTCTGAAAAACAAACACAAGGAAATGCCTTCACGCAAAATTGTTGTTTTTACCGAATTCAGTGATACAGCAGATTATCTTTACAAAGAATTAAAAAATGAATTTCGGGTGTTCAAATATTCTTCTAAAGATGCTTCACTATCAAACAAAGAAATTATCAGAAGAAATTTTGATGCTGGCATTCGTGAAAGTCTGATGCAAAATGATTATGATATCCTTATTGCAACCGATGCAATATCAGAAGGTTTTAATCTTCATCGTGCGGGAATAATTTTCAATTACGATATTCCTTACAACCCAACGAGAGTAATTCAAAGAGTTGGAAGAATCAACCGTATCAACAAAAAAGTTTTTGATGAATTATTCATTTATAATTTCTTCCCATCTGCTGAAGGACAGCAGCATACTTTTGTTACACAAATTGCAACTCTTAAACTTGCAATGATACAAGCACTCATTGGCGAAGACACAAAAGTTCTAACTACCGATGAAGAACTTCGCTCATTTTTTGTTGAACGATTTCGTGAAGAATTGAAAGAGCAGGAAGCTAAAGAATCCTGGGATGCAAAGTTTCTAAATGAGTTGAATAGAATTAAATCCTCAAATCCGGAACTTTATCGTCAAGCATTAGAGCTGCCGAGAAGAGTCAGAATTAAGCGAACAAAGACTTTTGAACAAAAAGGCGTAATTGTTTTTGGCAAGAAAGGCACAGATTATATTTTCAAACTTGGAACTTCACCAACAGAATATCATACATTGAATGCAAGAGATGCAATTCAGCTATTCAAAGCAGAGCCGCAAGAGAAACCAGAACCAGTCAGCAATGAATTTGAAGTAATATATCAAACCGTAAAAGCAAATTTATTTACAAAGAAAAACGAAGTCGCACTTGATAAAGGCAAACGAGAAACAATTGATAAACTACGCTTTTTGATTGATAATAAAATTGGTAATCAGGATTATCTGAAAGATCTTTTTTTTGTAGTTACCGAGTTAGATTCTTTACCGGAATTGTATCATAGACAAATAAGAAGGATTAGTGATAAAACAATTGATCGAGATTTGAAAAAACTTATGGAAGAAGTTCCACATAGTTATTTAATGGATATAATTAAGAAAGCTGAACTTATTGATGAAGCGGAAGAGAACTTAATTTTAGCGGAGGAGTTGAACCCATCCTAAATCCTTCCCTTTTTGAAAGGGAAGGACTTTTAAAACCCTCCCTTTGTTAAAGGGAGGGTATGGGTGGGTTCAGAAATACTAAGATGACTAAGCATTTTAACAAACAAGATATGAAACAACGAAGACGAGAGCTTCGTAAGAATATGACTTTCTGTGAAAAACTTGTTTGGACTTTTCTACGAAAGAAACAATTGCAGGCAAGATTTTTACGCCAGTATTCCATTGATCATTATGTTATTGATTTTTACTGTCCTAAACTAAAACTTGCTGTTGAAATTGATGGTGATTATCACGAAAAACCAGAACAAAAAATTTATGATAAGGAACGACAGAGTTATTTAGAAAATTTTGGGATTACTTTTGTAAGAATAAAAAATGATGAACTGCTTGGAAATCCTGATTTGGCTTTTGGTAGGATTGAGCAGGCAGTAAAAAAGCTGACCTCTCACTAAATCCCTCTCCTTGATAAGGAGAGGGACTTTTTAAAACCTTCCTCCTTGATAAGGAGAGGGACTTTTTATAACCTCTTTCCTTAATAAGGAGAATCTCTTTTCAAACCCCTCTCCTAATTTAGGAGAGGGGCAGGGGTGAGGTCGAAAATGATTATTATGACAAAACACTATAACAAACCAGAACTAAAACAAACTCGACGTGATTTGCGTAAACAACAAACTCACTGTGAAAAAATTGTATGGATGTATCTTCGTAATAGACAACTTCTCGGATACAAATTTAGACGTCAGTATTCCATTGATCATTATGTTATAGATTTTTACTGTCCTAAACTAAAACTTGCTGTTGAAATTGATGGTGATTATCACGAAGAGCCAGAACAAAAAATTTATGATAAAGAACGACAGAGTTTTTTAGAAAATTTTGGAATTACTTTTGTAAGAATAAAAAATGATGAACTGCTTGGAAATCCTAATTTGGCTTTTGGGAAGATTGAGCAGGCAGTAAAAAAGCTGTCCTCTCCCTAAATCACTCTCCTTAATAAGGAGAGGGACTTTTAAAACTCCCTCCCTTTCATAAAGGGAGGGTCGGGGAGGGTTCAATATGATAACAAATGACAAACTGAGGAATATTTATGAACTTCAATAATCCATATTCGCGGGAAGCGTACAAAGATTTTTTTCAGAATCAGTTCTTAACTGACGATTTCAAAATCTCTGAAGAAAAGCTTTCTTTTGAATTTACTCCGCAATACTTAAAAAGTGCTTTTGTTATTGGTGAAGATAAATCTCTTGAACTGAAAGTACTTGAAGTATTGCACGACTCGGAAAATGATCCGCGTGTTGGTTTGTCGAAAGATATATTTCGTTTGATGTCATCGTATGGATACAAAAGAGCACTTGTTCTTCTTCATTCCTCCAAATCACAAAATTATCGCCTCTCGCTTGCAACAATTGAACTTTCACTTGAAGGTAGTAAAGTCAAGAAAGAATATTCCAATCCACGCAGATACTCTTTCTTTCTTGGTCCGGATGCAAAAGTAAAAACGCCATATAATTTTCTTATCAGTAAGGGAAAAGTAAAAGACTTTGAGGATTTGCGAAAACGATTCTCAATCGAAGCTGTTACTGATGATTTCTATAATGAATTCAAACCAAACTTCGATAGACTTTCCGAAAGTGTTTATGGCACAAAAGATAAACAACTTAAACAAGATTTTGCTTTGCTATTTATTATCCGTACCATTTTTCTTGGTTTTGTTCAAAAGAAACTTTGGTTAAATAAAGATGAAGAGTTTATTCTAAATTACTGGCGGGAATACAAAGAAAAATATTACGGCAAAAATTTATTTTATTCCGAATGGCTAAGACCTTTATTCTTTGAATCACTAAATAGTCCTCCGGGAAGAAAAGTTTTTAATCGAACAACCCCATTTTCTGAAAGCACTGCTCTTGCTTTACAAATGGCTCCATATCTTAATGGTGAATTATTCAAAGAAAAAATAGGTATTGATGATAAAGAGCTTTCTATTCCGGATAAATCCATTGAACAATTTTTCGATTTTCTTTTCTCATACAACTTTACAATTGAAGAAAACACACTTTATGATCAAGACTTAGAATTAAATCCCGAATTTTTAGGAATTATCTTCGAACGTCTTGTTAATAAAGAAGATGGAGCTGTATATACTCCAAGAACTGAAGTTGATTTTATATGCCGTATTTCTCTTGTAAAATGGCTTGAAAAAACATCTAATGTTTCAAAGAAAAAACTCTACCACTTATTGTTTGATAAACACAATGAGCATATTGCAGAAGAAATTCTTAATGAAAATGAAAAAACTGAAATTTTGAATTTGCTTAAAAATGTTACCATAGCAGATCCCGCTGTTGGTTCTGGAGCTTTTCCAGTTGGAATGTTACAAGTATTAGATGAAACAATTCGATTGCTATCAAATGAAAAAAACGAAAATGCTTTTGAAAGAAAAAAAGAAATTATCAGTCGCTCTCTTTACGGTGTTGAAGTTAAAGCTTGGGCTGTTTGGATTTGCCAGCTCCGCTTATGGCTTTCTCTTTTTATTGATATGCCAGATGAGTTTAGCAAATCTTTTGAACCGTTGTTGCCTAACCTCGAATTCAAAATCCGCAGAGGTGATTCTATTGTTCAGAAAATTGGTGATAAGATATTTCCGGTAGATAGCCACGCTAATATCTCAAGTTCAATCAAAAGAAAAATTACGGAGCTAAAAAAAGAAAAAAGTGATTTCTTTTACGGAAGCATAAAAGCAAATGCAGATTTAATTAAGAAAAAAGAAAACGATATCTTCAAAGAGATTATTCAAGAGCAAATTTTTGAAAAGAAGAAAACCTTAAAAGTTTTTAGTGGCAATGAACCGCTTGAGGATATTTTTGGCAATGTTTTTCAAAAAACAGAATTGAAATTAGAACTCGATGAAAAAAAGAAAGAACAAATAAAAGAAGAAATATCTTTGCTTGAAGAAGAACTTAAATCATTCAAAGAAGAGCATCCGCTTATTTGGAATATTGAATTTGCTGAAATATTCTATGATAAAAATGGATTCGACATTATTATCGGAAATCCACCTTATGTAAGACAAGAACAAATATCTGACCCGAATGGTAAACACACACCGACAGAATATAAAGGGTTGCTTCGTAAAACTATTTATGAAGAATATCCTGATTACTTTTATACAAATAAACTAAAAACCAAACTAAAAATTAAAATTGATGGCAAATCAGATTTATATACTTTCTTTTATTTGAAATCCTTGAAGCTATTAAATGAAAAAGGTGTGCTTACATTTATTTGTTCCAACTCGTGGCTTGATGTTGGCTATGGAAAATGGTTGCAGCAATTTATTCTGGAAAACTCAAGACTTCACTTTGTAATTGATAACCACGCAAAACGCTCTTTTGCAAGTGCAGATGTAAATACAATAATTACTGTTTTAGATGCACCTAACAAAAAAATAGATGAAAAACACAAAGTGAAATTTATTGTTTTCAAAAAACCATTTGAAGAAGTGTTGAACACCGAAAATTTACTATTGAACGAATACGCACAATCAATCACCAAAGATGATGATTTTAGAGTTTACCCGATTACATACAAAGAACTAAAAGAAGCTGGCACTGTTTACGAAGATGAAAACGATGAGAAACTTGGCAATGGAATTTATGAAGGCGATAAATGGGGCGGCAAATATTTACGAGCGCCGGATATTTTCTTTACTATTCTTGAAAAAGGGAAAGATAAACTAACAAGACTTTATAGAATAAGTAATATTGAAGGTTATATTCACGATAATAATACAGGTCCAAAATTCCCAAAAGTTAAATTTATAAAAACTGTCAAGCAGCTTGATTGTATCTTGCTTACAATGAATTCTAAAGCAATTATTTTGTATGGTGTTAAAAAAGAAGGTAATTCACGTTTGGTTTCACCAATCCTCTTTCCAAGAACATTAGGTGATAGACAACTTGTTGTTTGGAATAAAGCCGGGATTTATGCGAAAGAATTTTATAAAATTATTCCGAATTCAATGGAAGATATTGTTTCATTGGTTTCTCAATTGAATTCAACGTATGGCATTTTGCAAAGGGAACTTTTTGGTTTAACTAACTTAGGGGATGGAGCATTAAAGTTTTCAGCTTATGATATTGGGCTTTTTTATATTATTCAAGAAATATTTATAGATGAAAAAGAAATAGAGAATTTTTTAAATCGGAAACAAAAGGAAATTATTATAGAACTTGGTTTCGATAAAACCAAACCAATCCGCTCACAAAAGCCAAATCCATTGCCGGACAGAAAAGCACTCGATGATATTATCTTCGATGCACTCGGTTTAACTCAAGCAGAGCGTGAGGAAGTCTATTACGCGGTTTGTGAGCTTGTGCAAAATAGATTGAACAAAGCGAGGAGTGTGTGAAATTGTTAAAAATAATTATTTTTGTAAGTGGAAAGAGGTTCTATAAAAAATTAAATATTTAGGTAAAAAATTCGATAATAAAACAGAAATAACTTGACAAAGTGATACTACATATAGTAACTTTGCAAGTACAAATTCAATTATGTCACGAATTGAAAAAAGACTTGAAAAAATATGTAATCCAAATTCTAAACAAGAAATTCCAAGAGAAGATTTAGAATCTCTATTAAATCATTATTTCCCAGGAACTTGGTCATTTGGAGATACAAGAGGTTCACATAATTATAGAATTTGGCACGAAAAATTTAAACAATATCCAGAAGAATATGGTGTTGAAGGATTATTGATGATTCCAACTACAGGTGGTAAAAGAATAAAATATTTTTATTTAAGAAAGCTATGTAAAGCAATAGAATTAATTAAGGAGTAAATTGTGAAAAAAGATTTGAAATATTACTTAAAACTAAATTATCCTATCGAATTAACTAAAATACCAGAAGATGAAGGAGGAGGCTACTCCGCTTCCATACCATTACTCGGTCGTAATGCTTTTCTTTCGGATGGAGAAACGATTGAAGAAGCATTAAAAAATCTTGATATAATTAAAGAAGAAAATTTTAATAGAATGTTGGAAAAAGGGATTCCTATTCCTGAACCTGAAGAGGGAAATGATGAGGAGTTTAGTGGTAAATTTCTTGTTAGAGTCCCTAAAGAATTACATCGTGAACTTGTACGAAAGTCAGTTAAAAACGGAATAAGCTTAAATCAGTTCATACAATATGTTATATTGAAAGGGATGGCGTTTTCAACCTTTGAAGAAGCGACAGATTCATATTGCAATAAATTTGAACAAGTTTTAACAGAGATGAAAAAAATTGATTATCAAATAGAAGAAAAGAAATTATATAAAGATTTTTATTCACCAAATCTTATACATATAATGGGTGAGAAAAAAGATAATCAATACTCTCCATACTCAAAGGTTGGTTAATTATGAGCACAGAAAATCGAAAACCAATAATTTCACCAGAAGAATATAAAAAAATTCTTAAAGGTTTAGATCTTATTAGTATTTCATTAAAAGAATCAAAAGCATTTATTAATACAGATATAAATCCACCAATTGAGTTAAGCATTCAAATTAAAGATGAAGCAAGTTATAAAATTAAAGATGACGGGTTTGTATTTATTTTTCAGAAGTATAAAATAGATGCAAGAAAACCTGAATCAAAAACAAGATTTATTCAGATTGAAGTTGTTTTTTTAGTTAAAGTTCATTCAGAAGATAAATTCACAGATGACTTTTTTGATATTTATAAAAATGTTAGTCTTCACTTGAATACTTGGCCATATTTAAGAGAATTTGTAAATCAAACAACATCAAGAATGAACATTCCGCCCTTAACTTTACCATTTTACAAAACACCTTAACAATAATTGATAAGTATTTCTAAAAGATTATTTGAGATTAATTAGTAGCTCTAGCATCCCTGCTGGAGTTTCATCCCGAAGCAGGGATGCTTCGGCTACCCTTGAATTTGAAAAAGAAATAGATGAGCCGGTGTTTAGGTTGTATGAATTAACACCGGAAGAAATAAAGATAATAGAAGGAGGGAAAAGTTAGATTTCTTTCTTTTTTATAAAAGAAAATTTAGTTTAGATATATGGAAAAAATAGGATACATAGAAATAACCATCAGTGGAGCAAAAGGAAGTCTAAAATTAACTCCAGATACATTTGATATCAGAGAACTTACTGAATTAATTCAGCAAGTAGAAAAAATGTTATTCCCTGGTGAAAGAAAAGAAAGACCCTTGATTAGCTATCGAATGGAAGAAGGTTCGGTTAAAAACATTTTTAAGACAAGTCTTCAATTAGTAATTGGATTTAATGCAGTATTAGCTCAAGTTCAGACCTCTCAAAACATTGATTTTCTTGAACTAAACACGGCTAAAGCTTTTGAAACATTTCAGGAATTAGCTGTAAAGAAAGATTATAATTTTCAAATAAAAACATCTGTTGAAAATTCTCCGATATTAAAAATAGACAAATCAACTTTCTTCTATCGTACTTCAGAAAATTGGGTTGATGCAGAATTTTATTTTTTTGGTAAAGTAACAAATGCTGGCGGTAAGGATAAAGCAAACATCCATTTGGTTACGGATGAGCTTGGAACACTTTATATTCAAACTCCTCAGGAATTTTTAGCAAAAGTGGAAGAAAACATTTTATACAAGAATTATGTGATTCGAGCAAAAGGTAAACAAAATTCTAATACAGGAGAGATTGATAAACAAAGCTTAACATTTATTGAACTCATTGATTATAACACTAAATACGATGAACAATATCTAAAGAATCTTAGAAAAAAAGCGATGAAATGGTTAAACGAAATAAATCCTGATGAATGGTTAAGAGATATCAGAGGTTACGATGCCTGAAGGTGCATTGCTTGATACAAGTTTTTTCATACGGTTCTTAAATGAAAAAGATGAGCTTTTTGAAAATGCAGACAAATACTATCAATATTTTCTGAAAAAAGAAATCAGATTATTCATTTCTACAATTTCAATTGCTGAATATTGTGTGGGAGGTTCAATTGATCAATTGCCTCTTAGAAATCTAATAGTATTACCATTTAATATCAAACACGCTGAAAAAGCAGGCGAATTTGCCCGAATACTTTATAAAGCAAGAAAAAATAAAAATCTTAAAGTTGCAGAAAGGCCAATTATTATAAATGACGCCAAATTATTTGCCCAAGCACATTCCGATGAAAGAATCAATTATTATTTAACCGCTGATACTAATAGCATACAACTCTATAATAACATCAAATCAAAAATTAATTTGGATTTTGCTTTTATTGATATTAGAAATAAGCATTCAGATACATTTGGAATATTAGATTTGTAACAAAATAAATTTTCACAATTCTTAAACTACATCCAATGAACCCTACCAAAATCGAATGGACAGAAAAAGTTTGGAGTTCATCAATTGGGTGTGATAAAGTTTCTGCCGGCTTTAATAGTTAATCCGAAGCAGGGATGCTTCGGCTACCTTGTATCAATCACTGAGGGAATTAAAAATAACTGAGGGTGAAAGATGAAATACAATCCTGAAAAACACCATCGCCATTCCATTCGTTTAAAAGAATATGATTATTCACAACCGGGCGCATATTTTGAAACCATCGTAACCCATCAACGGCAATGTTTGTTTGGGGAAATTGCAAATAATGAAATGATATTGAATGATTATGGGAAAATTGCCGAACAATGTTGGAATGATATACCCAAACATTTTCCAAATGCAATAATGGATGAATTCGTTATAATGCCAAATCATATCCACGGGATTATTATTTTGAATAAATTAAAATATGATAATAAAAATATCATCGTAGGGGCGAAAAATTTTTCGCCCCTACAAAACGAACGTCCACGTGGTACAACCCAAACCATCGGTTCCATCGTTCGTGGTTTTAAAATTGGTGTAACAAAATGGTTCCATCAAAATTCAAATATTCATTCCGTATGGCAACGAAATTATTATGAACACATTATCAGGAATGAAATCGAATTAAATAAAATCAGAGAATATATTCTGAACAACCCATTGAATTGGAAAACAGATGAGAATTTTAAAATTTAATCAAATTCATTTAACCAAAAACAAAAAATTGATTTCGAAATTTTAATTACCAACCTTCACCTATTCATTGCCCATCATATTTTTTTCTTTCACATATTTCTTATTTTTAAAACACTAAATCACTTCAATCCTTTTTAATGGAGGATGCTATGAAATTATTAAAACACAATTACAAAAAAATCTTTGCACGGAATTTCAGTCTGCTATCACTTTTCTTTGAATTATTCCTTTTTGTTAATTTTGATTTGTTTGCTCAGATACCTGATACAATCTGGACGAAAACTTTTGGCGGAAGCAATATTGATGTTGGATATTATGTGGAAACAACTTCCGACGGTGGATTTATTATAACAGGTTACACCCGTTCTTACGGCACAATGAGCGGCAGAAATGTTTTACTTATTAAAACTGATTCATTCGGAAATGAACAATGGATTAAAGCTTATGGCGGAAATAACGATGATGAAGGAAACTCTGTTCAGCAGACAAGTGATGGCGGATTTATAATCTGCGGCTATACAAAATCTTACGGAGCAGGGGGCAATGATGTTTTTCTTGTTAAAACTGATTCACTGGGTAATGAACTTTGGAACAAAGTATTTGGCGGCGCTTCTGATGAAGAAGGTTATTCAGTGCTGCAAACAAATGATGGTGGATTTTTAATAGCCGGTGCAACTTCGTCATTTGGTGCCGGAAGCAGAGATATTTGGTTAGTTAAAACTGATACAAATGGAAATTTATCCTGGACAAAAACTATCGGCGGCGGAAGTTCTGATGGTGCAAGACAAATTAATTTTACAAATGATGGTGGTTATATAATCACCGGTTGGACTTTTTCTTATGGTCCCGGAGCAGTTGGGAATGCATGGTTAGTTAAAACTGATTCGCTTGGTAATATGAGCTGGAATAAATTTTTCGGAGGCAGTGATGTTGATCGCGGTTTGTCAGTTCAGCAGACTTCAGATGGTGGCTATGTTTTAACGGGTTATACTGCTTCTTCCGGCTTTGGACTCGATGATATGCTTTTAATAAAAACTGATTCAAACGGAAATTTACAATGGCAGAAAACTTTTGGTGGAAGCGGAAGAGATTATGGTAACTTCGTTCAGCAGACATTTGACAATGGATATATCATAACTGGTTATACTTTATCATTCGGAGCAGGTGGTGATGATTTATGGCTTGTAAGAACTGATGCATCCGGAAATTTACAATGGAGTAAAACATACGGAGGTGCTCAATCAGATGTTGGATATTGTCTTCAGGAGACGATTGATGGCGGATATATAATTGTCGGACATACTCTTTCAAGAGGTGCTGGCTTACACGATGTCTGGTTACTTAGATTAGAATCAATTATTCCTGTTGAGTTAACTTCCTTCACAGCATTTGTAAAAGGAAATAGTGTTGAGTTAAACTGGACAACAGCAACTGAAACAAATAACCGTGGATTCGAAATACAACGCAGTGTCATTCCGAGCGAAGCGAGGAATCTTTCCTGGGTAGCTGTTGATTATGTAAAAGGCAACGGCACCACTACCGAACCTAATAATTATTCTTATGTTGATGAAGGTCTCGCATCGGGAAAATTTGCATATAGATTAAAGCAAATTGATTATGATGGATCGTTTTCATACTCAGATATTATTGAAGTTGAAATCAACAATCCTGAAGAATTTACTTTGGAGCAAAACTATCCGAACCCGTTTAATCCGGCAACAAAAATTAAATTTAAGATACAGCCCTCATCCCTAAATCCTTTCTCCAAAGGAGAAGGGACTTTTACAAGTTTAAGAGTATTTGATGTTCTTGGGAATGAAGTCGCTGTATTGGTAAATGAATTTAAGAAATCAGGTTATTATGAAGTTGAGTTCGATGCTAATAATTTTAATTTAACAAGCGGAATTTATTTTTATCGTTTGCAAGCGGGTTCATTCATTGAAGTAAGAAAAATGATTTATAATAAGTAGAGGAAATTATTAAATGTAGGGAAGGGCTTGCCATCCCCTTAATCCAGTAGTGTCCAAAATAAATTATTAACTCACCTTACGCAAATCTGCGAAACCTTCGAGGTTTGGCTAATTATGCAGTTAAAAGAAAAGAAAAATTCTTAATTATTTCAGAAAACCTCGAAGGTTTTTATCAAATGTGCGTAACCTAACTAATTAAAATATTCTAATGATTTTAGACAATTTGAGAACTCATCCCAACCCTTCTCTTACAAAGAGAAGGACTTATTAAAACCTATGACTTAATGTTAATATTCTGACAGAACGTAATAATATGTCGTTTTATTGACGGTAAGTCTCTCTGTTTTTTGGCATAGCCATCACTATGTGAAAGAGAGACCTGCCTTGCCGTCAGGCAGGGACTATCACATAGTGATGCCTATGGCAGAGTGAGTTCAATTTATTTTGGACAGATATGAGTTGCGTATTAAATTTTCGCAAGCTGAAGCTTGCGACTACCAAAACTTAGGATAAATTATTAAATGTAGGGGAAGGGCTTGCCCTTCCCTTAATCTATAAATATCAACAAACAGAAATTATTCAAGCAATTCAATCAATCAATTGAAGAACTGACTAATCAATTACTTCATCAGAAGCATCTTACGAACAGAACTGTAATTGCCAACACTTAATTTATATAGATACATTCCACTTGTAAGTTTAGAGGCATCAAATTCAACTTCATATAAACCAGGTTGTTTGTATTCATTTACAAGAGTTGCAACTTCATTGCCTAAAATATCATATACTTTAAGAGTAACTTTACTGTCACTCTGAGCATTTCGAAAAGTGATGCCGCCTTCGTCATCCTTCGATGAACTCAGGATGACATCTGGAATTGTGTATTTGATTTTTGTTGATGGATTGAAGGGATTAGGAAAATTCTGTTCAAGGAAAAATGATTTTGGTGAACCAAGATCAACTGAAACAACATTATGATAATTTACGGTTCCATCCATATCAATTTGTTTGAGACGATAGTAGTAAACTCCGAATGAAACATCTTCATCTGTGTATGAGTAAATATTTCGTTGTGTTGATGTTCCATTTCCTCTGATAAAATAAATATCCTTAAAGTTTACACCATCCTGACTTCTTTCAATAACAAATCCTGAATTATTTGTTTCGCTTGCAGTGTACCAATCTAATCTTACTTTTCCGTTTACAACTGTTGCATTGAATGAAGATAATTCAACAGGAATTACAGTAGGAATAAAATTATAAATCCTTCCGTTGAATGAAACGAGATACAATTCATTGTTCTGATCAACTCCAAAAGATGTAATTGAAGCAGCTGCAGTAGTAATCTGTGTGTTTGTTGCAGGATTTATTCCATCATACAAAAGTGACCAGACTCTTCTTGAACCATAATCACCGTAAATATATTTCCCATAAAGTTCAGGGACATTTTGTCCGCGATAAACATAACCACCAGTTACAGATATACCTTCTGAGTGAGAATATTCCCAGATAGGAAAGATATAAGTACCATTGCATCCACTTGTATTGTAAGGATGATTTCCTTCATAACAACGCCAGCCGTAATTACCGCCGTTGGTGATGATATCAATTTCTTCCCAGTTACTTTGTCCAACATCTGCTGCCCAAAGCCAGCCGGTAACAGGATCGAAACTCATACGCCAGGGATTTCGTAATCCGTAAGCATAAATTTCTTTTCTGATTGAGGTATTAGTACTATCAACAAAAGGATTTGTTGGCGGAATTCCATAGTTCAAAGGCGGTTGTGGATTATCAACATCAATTCGTAAAATTTTTCCTAAAAGATTTGTGATGTTCTGTGCATTGTTTTGCGGATCACCACCTGAGCCGCCATCTCCGGTTGCAATATAAAGATAACCATCAGGTCCGAATGCAACACAACCACCATTATGATTTGAGTATGGTTGATTGAATGTTAATAAAATCTGTTCAGTATTTTTATCTGCTGAGTCAGGATTTGTTGATGATACCTGAAATCTTGATACAACAGTTCTTAATGGGCTTGGAGCTGTGTAGTTAACATAGAAGTAACCGTTGTTTTCGTAGTTTGGATGAAAAGCTAATCCGAGCAATCCTGTTTCACCGCCTGATGTTACTCTGTCTGTAATGTCAAGAAATGTTTTTGTAGTTGTAACAGAAGAATTATTCGGAAATACTTTTATTCTACCGGCTTGTTCTACAACAAAAATTCTGTTACTGCCATCACCAGCGTGCTGTAAATCGAGAGGATTACTGAATGTCAGATTAGGAAAAGCGACCTGAAAATTATACTGTGCATTCACCACAAATGCACAAAGCATTAGTAAAGATATAATATACTTCTTCACATTGCCTCCAATGTTTATTTGAGATTATTATGATTTAAAAACTATTTAACTTAGTTAAACAGAGTTGATTGCTAAGATATATGCTCAGAAAAAAGAAGACGCTGTTAAAATAAATTTCTTATTGAAAATTTGTCTCACGAAAATCTAAAATATAAACCAATTATCAGTTCAAAAGTTCAATAAACTTATCTTTTCGATAACCACTTTTTTGTGATGTCTCCAGAAGCAAGTTATAACTTAATACAAACTTTGTCAACCTTTCTTTTAGTGACTTATTTACACTTAAAGGTTTGAGAGTTTTGATTTCAGTTTCGAATTTATCCAAAATGTAAAACAGCGACAGCCATTTAATTGCTTCTTCAAATCTTTCCTTATTGAAATATTCAGCCGAATCGTATTTGTGAAGCTGAATAAATTCTTTGAAGTATTTTTCTTCGAACAGTAATTCGACAAATGACTTTAAGTATTTGCTATGAGATTTATCTTCAGATTTATCTTTAGATTTATCTTCAGATTTATCTTCAGATTTAGTAGAAGATTTCTTTTTTCCCTTCTTAGCATTTTCAGGTTTTGAATCTTTTGCCGCTTCTTCAAAAAGCTTTTCAAATTTTTCTGAAATGTTTGTTAGTTTTAATAAATCATATTTGGCACCTGTCAAATCACCATAACCAATATAGCCAAGTATTTCAAATAAAGGTTTCCATAACAGATAGTTATCGAATGCAGATTCATTAATTGTTATCTCAAATAATTCATCAAGAATTTTATAAAGATACAGATAAGAAAATGTTTGTTTTTTAGCCGCTGCTTGTTCTGATTTATTCCCATCTAAAGAAAGAATATTTACTAACTGCTCAATTTCTTTCGGTCTGCTTTTTTGTGATTGTATCTTCTTTATTGATGAATTGAATTTCTGAATTAACGAAGCAGCATCAGTAAAAGATTTTTTAATCTCTTCATTCGATTTGTAATTGTTTATTTTCACTTTATATAATTCAGCAAAATCATTTAACTGCTTTTCCGGAAGTGAAATTTGTTTATCATCAACTGCTAAATCATCAAGCAAATCAGTAATGAAAAGATTAACAAATGATTCGTGGAAGGGAAGCAGTTCAAGTTCTTTAATTGTTTCTTCAATTGAATGAACGCCTCTTCCTTGCAGATAAGTGTAGACGCGATTGTATCTTCCATCAAAATCAAAGACTTCTCTGAAATCAAGAAAAACTTTTCTTTCATACCCTTTCAGATGAAAGCTTATTCCAAAATCCCAGACATCACTACCTCTAAGAATAAATTCTTCATTCTTCACAAAATCTTTATAAATGTAGAAGAAAGATGAAGAATTATTTAATTGAAGTGCTTCAGCAATTTTTCTGCTTGAAGTAACACCATCGTTTTGTCGGGTTTTCTTGCAGGAAAAGTTTATCAAACCGAATGCTTCATAATAAGAGTTGTTATAAACCACTAAACATTTTTCCTGCTGATGCTGATTTGTGAACGCAAAAACATTTTCGTTTACATCACCGCTTGGAGAAATGAAATCATAAAGTTCAAAATTTTCCACCTGACTGAATAAATATCTTTTTTTCATCAAAGGAAAAATTTCTCTTTCGTGCTGGTGAATTAAATGATAATCAGCGAACTCATTATAATAAGCTCGTTTATATTCCATTCCATACTTTTCAGAGAAACCTTCAATTTGTCCGTGAGCAAACATTGGTAAGCCGGGCAATGTAACAAGCATTGTAGCAACGCCAAAGTATTTATCGCCTTTACCGAATTGATTTATCGCAGTTTCCTCATCAGGATTACTCATAAAGTTTACATATCTTTTAAGAATTTCCGGATCAAAGGAAAGAGTGTTCTTCATCAGTTCTCTGTACTTTGAATTTTCTTCTTTCATAAACATATGCATAAAAGCAGAGTTGTAAACACGATGCATTCCGAGCGAGCGAACAAAATAACCTTCCATCAGCCAGAAAGCTTCAGCAAGCAAAAGTGTATCCGGCATTTCCGAATTGATTCTGTCAACAACTTCGCGCCAGAATTCATTTGGCATCGCTTCGTCAAATTCTGATCGGGTCATTGCATAATCAGCTCTTGAAGGAATTGCACCACCAGTACCGGGAATTGGGAACCATAATCTTTGGTAATGTTTTTTAGTCAAAGTCATTGCTGCATCAAATCTGATGATTGGAGTTTTTCGTGCAACATGCATAATAGTTTGAATCAGCGATTCACGAACCTCAGGCAAAAGTAAATTTAGCTGTGCAGTATCATTCCACGGCATATTCGTCCCATCATTGCCGTGATAAATGTATCTTTTCTCACCGGTGAATCTGTCCAGTCTTTCAAACACAACTGCAGCATCAGTTCTTGTGAAATACTGATCTTCAATTCTTATTTCTACTCTTTCATCTTCTGATAAATTTGGTCCCGTAAACTTGTAAGCAGGAAAGGGAGGACTTGATGATTGAATAAAGTAATTTGGTTTCTCAATTACCCATTTGGAATAAATGCCTGTATGATTTGGAACCATATCGCTTGAAAGTCTTATTCCTCTTTGCCAGCATCGCTGCTTAAGATTTTCAAAAGCAGATTCGCCGCCTAAATCTCTGGCAATAACATAATCAAACAACGAGTAAGCTGAAGCAGCTGCGTCTGGATTGCCCATCATCTGTTTAATTTTTTGTGAAGCACTGCTTCGTTCCCAGATTCCAATTAACCACAATGCATTAAAATTCCATCTTGCAAGTTGATCAAGTTCTTCATCCGGAATCTGATCAAGATGTTTTATTTCTCTCTGATATTTTTTTGACAACTGATCGAGCCACACATAAACATTCTTTGCAAGCATTACAACCTTTGGCATCCAATCTACATCCTGACTGAATTTTTTTATTTCAAGCTGATAGTATTCATATTCTTCAGGCGATAACTTTTTGCCTTCAGCCAGTTTCAGTTTTAATGTTTTCAGATATTCAGCATCATAATCATAATTAGGAACCGGCGGAGTTGCTTTTTCACCTCCGCCGTGTTGAACAAATAATTTATAATCTTCATGAATTAAATCTTTTCCGCCAAGAATTTTCTTGATGAAGTACTCACCAATGTAAGATTTCCAGTTATCTTTTATAAAGTCAAGTTGAAGCTCAATGTTATACGGATTTGTGATGACAGGTTTTTTAAGAAATGAAATTAAATTCAGTCCGGCATTGCCAACAGGTTTTTCCAATTCGAAAAATTTTTCAGTGGATTCAATTAAAGTTTTATAAGAAGTTTCCTTTTGAAGCTTTTCATCAGAAAATAACTCTTTAAGCTGATGAGTTGCAGGATTTATGTTTTCTATATTGAGTAAAATAATTTCTTCAAGAACAATTTCGCGATTAGATTTTTTATCTGTAGAAGAATTCAAAAACTCTTTTGCTGAAATTTTATTCTGATAAACCGGAAGCGGAGGAAATTCTTCAAGAAATTTCAGCATTGTTTTTTCAAGTTCATCTTCGCTTAAAGTTTGTTTCAGAAAATCAATGTTTCGCTGAAACACACCCGGATTTTCATTCTCTTCATATCTTCTGATAAGAAGATGAAAAATCTCGTGGAGCAATCCGAGTGCGTTAATTTGTCCTGCAGTAACAAGTTCCGAATGTCTTCCTTCATCTTTTCTGACTTTATTGATTTTATCAGCGATTAATCTTGCCGTTTTGAAGTCAGCTACAATCAAATCACCTTGTAACGAGAAAAGATTTTCTTCGAGCTGATATTTTATTCGTGAGTCTTTTGCGACATGGAAGTAATAAATAATCATATTAAACTCAGATAACAGAATGTTTTTTCTTAGCGAATATAATAAATAATGTAGAATGTATAATTAAGAATGAATAATGTAAAATTTATAATGTTCAATGCAGCCAAAATATCCTGTAACCTAATCAATAAACTCTGATTTTAGTTCAAAATAAAAGCAAACAAATTCGTTTTTAATTAAATCCCTAATAAAAATAATTACTCTATTATTATTAACAGGATTTAATTAAATGAGGCTAAAGCCATTAATATCCTATTCTTTATAATAACAGTTGGATAAATCCAACTGCAATGGATAAAAAACAAAATTAACCAGCATTTATTGCAGTTCACTTCAGTGAACTGAAAAAAAATTAAAAGCGGAAACAGACTTTAGCCACATAAATAAATTTATTTTGGACAGAAGTGGTTCAATGTTCAATATTCAATCCCTAAGCTCAAGGATAAATTCTCAATGTTTAATCCGTTGGCTAACGGATCAATTACCAATCTCCAACATCCAATCTCCAACCTCCAACATCCAATCTCCAACCTCCAACATCCAATCTCCAACCTCCAACATCCAATCCCCGAAGAATGACTTCAAAATTTTGAATGATTAATATTGATTTATTAGTTTTATAGTAAATAAAAATTAAGATTTAATTTTCAATGAGGCATTATGAAACAATTAACTTCAAAACCCCAAATTAAAAAGGTTAAAAAATCTGTAGTTAAAAAACTTGGCGAGTATTTTCTTAGAAACGGTTATCTGCGTTTACCAAACGAAAAGCTTAAAAAGAAAAAAGCCGGCGATTACAGAAAAGGTTATGAAATTCGTTTTGTTGCAAATAATAAAAGTGAATTGAGGGAAATTAAGTCATTGCTTAAAGATGCTGACTTAAAACCGGGAAAACATTTTGAAAAGTTTAATCAGTTTGTATTACCTGTGTATGGCAAAGAATCATTTTTTAGATTTAAGAGTTTGTTATCTGAGCAGAAAATAAGAATTAAAAATCATAAAAAATAAAAGCTGCTAATTTATATCAGCAAACAGACAACTATTTTATAAAATTATTTTTCTCTTCAAGGATGATATGCCAAACTTGAGCCGACCCAGGTTTTGTTTTTGTTGAAATCGACTCCCATCATTTTGCCTTTGCTGGTTCGAATGAGGTTTAGTACAAGCTCCGGCTTTGGTGAATTTTCTTCCCACAAATACATCATTCTTATTTCAACTTTTGAATAATCGTCCGGAGTTTTTATAACAGGAGCGTATTCAACTTTTTGCTGAAGAATGTAATTGTCTTTATCAGATATTGAATCAAGTTTTTCTTTGGTGATATCTACTTCAACGCCAAGGCCGGCAAAAGAGAAAAGCGGTTTTAATACAAACTGAGATAAGTCTTCGGGATACTTTTCGAGTTCATTCAAATAATAACATTCAGGAACATATTTGCCTTTTAACTGAGGTAAAGAAAATTTACTGATTCTGAAAAACCAATTCGGATGTCCAACCCAATGAACATCAACTTCATCAAAAAAATTAAATGATGATTCAATTTGTTTTCTTTCGAGTTCATCGAATATCACACGATTATAAATTCTTTTAATTGGAATTTCCTGACCATCTTTTTTGTAAAAGAGTTTTTTATCTCTTTTAATCAGGTCGGTAATACAGACTTCCGGAATTCCAATCAGTTTTTCCATCGCAGCAAAATCAATTCTTGTTTTTTGCTTGTGAGGTTCAATTTCAAGTAGAATCACATTTTCTGGATCTTCATTATCAAGAATTATTCTTTCGAGCAAGTCAACATATTCATCTTCATCAAGTCCGCTGTAATAACAGGTGAAATCATCAGGGATATCAAAATATTTTCTTACAGTTCTGTTCAGAAAATACTGATAGCCATAAAGTGTTGGAAATCCCTGAAGCTCAATCAACTTAGGAAAAAATTTGTCTTCGTTTTTTGTAATTGCAAAATCAAGTGACAAAAAAACCGGATGTGAAGTGTCATTAGGAACAATTAAATGTTTTGGAATGGCATTTACAGATTTATCTATAAAATCTTTCTTGATTAATTGAGAAGTAATATCATCACAGGCTTTAACAAGTTCATCGTTGAATTCATCAGAAAGAAACAAAGGTGTTTCACAAACTCTGAAATCCGTTGGATATTTCAGAATGGAGTTTAATTCATCAAGAAAAGCATTGTATCTTAATTCAGAAAATTGTGCGTTGAATTGATCACGTAATTTTGGAATCATATTAAACTTTTATTTCTGTTAATTCGTTTATTGCATTTTTAAGAAATGAAGGTAGAACAGTTTTTCTTGTTAGTTTTATCTTCAATGGATCTTCAAGCCATCGAATCATTTCGTGATAAGTTTCTTCACCATAACGATTGACGATATAATCTTTTCTTTCTTCCTGACGGAAATGGTAAAGCATACTTTCAGGATCAGCTTCAGGATGAAATTGTGTGCCGACAATCTCATTTGAAATTCTTACTGCACCAAGAGCAGGATTATCTTTGTTTTCTTCCTCAGGAACTTCCCACGATAAAATTTTTGCTCCGAGTTCTTTGAGATGATTATAATCCGGATTTACAACCTGCCATTGTCTTATATCAGCAGCATAAAGTGGATTTGTAAGTTCTGACAGAATTAAATCTTTTTGTCCATCTTCAGTTTTACTGAATTGCTTTACTCCGAAAGATTTAAGAAATCTTTGATTCACTTCTCCAATCTGAAAAAATCTTGCCATCATCTGAAAAGAATGACAAATGAAGAAAATGTATTTCTTCTTTTCATCGTTCGTCTGATTGAACGACCAGATTTTCTCCAAAAGATCGAAGTAATCTCTTTCCCATTTAGTTCCTTCACCTTCAAACGGACTGCCGGGTCCGCCGGATGAAATAAAAATATCATAGTTTAAATCCGGAATTTCATCTTTGAATCTTGTGTCGAAAACATCATACTGAATTTCAATACTCTGATTTGAATCAGCAGGAAACTGATTTGAATAATAGTGAGATGTTTCTTTAACAATATCACGAATGCAACGCATACCTTCATTAGGTTCGTTGTTGTAAAGATCAATAGTAGCAATTTTAATTTTTTGTATCATAAATTTTATTTAAGATCTAATCCAACATGAGTTTCATCAATAATATAATCAACAACATTTTTCAAATCTGATGATTGTTGAAAAACTTCAAGCTGGCGATCTGCACCTGTTCCTGTTTCAATAATTTTTTTAAGATAATGAGCTTCTTCGCGGCATTTAAGGTCATCAACAACATCATCAATAAATTCAAGCAGTTCATCTGCAAGTTTCTTAAATTCAACTTCTTCCTGTTTTCCGAAATCAATTAACTTGCCGTGAATTCCATATCTTGCAGCGCGCCACTTATTTTCTGCAATCAATGCTCTTCGATACAATCTGAATCCAAGATTTTGTTTGATGAGTTTATAAAGTTTTGCTGTGATTGACTGAATAAGTGCAGTTAAACAGATAGTCTCATCAACACGCATTGGAATATCGCAAACACGATATTCAAGTGTTTGAAAATACGGATGAACACGGATATCCCACCAGATTTTCTTTGCATCATCAATGCAATTTGTTTTGATAAGAAGGTTAACATAATTATCATATTCAGATAAACTCATAAAGAAATCAGGAATTCCTGTTCTCGGAAATCTGTCAAAGACTTTGCTTCGGTAAGATTTGAAACCAGTATTTCTTCCTAACCAGAAAGGTGAGTTGGTTGATAAAGCGAAAATATGTGGAAGAAAATATCTTGCTGCATTCATAATGTGAATTGCAGTTTCGCGGCTGTCAACTCCAACATGAACATGCAAACCAAAAATCAGATTTGCGCGGGCAACTTGCTGAAAGTCATCAATAATATTTTTATATCTTGGATGAGAAGTAATTTTCTGATCTTTCCAGTGAGAAAAAGGATGAGTGCCTGCGGCAGCAATTCGAAGATTTTGCCTTATCGCAAGTTTAGCTAAATCAGTTCTTAATTTAGTAACCTGACTTCGTGCATCGTCAACATTTTTACAAATATCAGTTCCAAGTTCAACAACCGATTGATGCATTTCAGGTTTAACTCTTTCGGCAAGAATAATTTTTCCCGCATCAAGGATTTGCTGAATATGGGATTTTAATTCACGCGATTGCGGATCTACTATCTGAAATTCCTCTTCAACACCAAGTGTGAATATTTCAGGGTTAAACATAAATCATCTCGTCAGATTTTTATTGGTTTATTGTTAGCATAAGAAGTTATGAATTCTCCCCAGGTAAGATTATTCTGTCCTGGTTTATGTTCTTTTGCTCTTTTGATAGCCATATTAGCAGCAGCTTCAACTATCCACTCAAAATTTTCCTGACCAACGGAATTTACATCTGCATCTGGCGCAGGATTACAAAAATCAATTGCAAAAGGAATTCCATCACGAACAGCAAATTCCACAGTATTAAAATCATATCCTAACGCTTTATTAAGCGCAATAACTCCATCGTGTACTTTCTGTAAAATTTTTTGTTCAACTGGTTTGGGATTTCTCACATATCTTAAATGATGTGGTTGTTTCGGATCGTACTGCATTATGTGAACATCTTTTCTGTCGAGGCAGTAACATCTGAAATATTCAGTAAATATTATCTCTTCCTGCAGCATCATAACAAGTTGACCGGTTTCATTATAAGCTTTGAAAAATTCTTCTTCGTTATTCAGTTTATAAACATTTTTCCAGCCACCACCAGCAAAAGGCTTAAAGTAAGCCGGAAATCCAACATACTCAAAAATGCCTTTCCAATCTAATGGATAATCTAGATTGCGGAAAGATCTTTCATTTGTATCAGGCGGATGTTGATTTGAAGGCAGAATAACAGTCTTCGGAACAGCAACACCGATTTTTGTTGCAAGTGCGTTATTGAAAAATTTGTCATCAGCTGTCCACCAGAAAGGATTGTTAATTACCGCAGTTCCGCACAAAGCTTCATTCTTTAACATTGCACGATAAAAGGGAACATCCTGTGATATACGATCAATAATTACATCGTAGCCGATTGATTCGCCCTGAATAACTTTATTTACTTTTAATGATTCGGCTGTTATTCCGGATTCTTTTTTCGAATTAACTCTTTCAACAAAAGCCGGAGGGAAAGTTGTTTCCTGTCCGTATAATATTCCTATTTTTTTCATTGCTGCTCCTCTGTGTAGATTTACATTATTTTTTAATTGAATGATTTTTTTTCAACAAGTCATTACCGGAGACTTCTGAAATATTGTTCGTTTGTCAGTCTTAGCCTGCACACCTTGGCACGAATGTCAAGACAAGACAGACCGAAGATTAGTAATTCCGATCATAATCATATTTTGTCATCAGACTTCATTAACTGACTGATGATGGATTAATTTGTCAGTTTCATTTAATTATTCAGGAGACTCTATTCTTTAATCCAATATCTTAGCAAGATATTCTCTGAACATAATCAACCACCATTGCCAATCGTGTCCTGTATTTTTTCGCACATCAAGATTATGTAGAATATTTTTGGATTTAAGAATTTCGGATAATCTATGATTTTCATTCAGACAAAAATCATTTTCACCAGTACCAAGAACAATGTGCATTTGCCTGATTCTGCTTAAGTACCAATCATCATTCAGATTTGGCATATAATCAGGTGGATTATTAAAGTAGCAATCATCATCATAATGTCCGAAGATAAATCTATTAATATCAAAAGCGCCGCTCAATGTAAAGAGAAAATTAATTTTATCAGGATGCTTGAGAGCAATGTTAGCAGCGTGATAACCGCCAAAACTACAACCTGAAACAGCAACTTTTTTGAATCCGGTTTCGTGCCTTGCAAATTCAATTACTTCATCAAGTATAGCATTTTCATATTGAATATGTCTTTTAACTCTTTCAGAAGGATGAACTGAATAATTGTACCAACTTTCATTATTAACGCTGTCGGGACAAAAAATCATTAAAGCGCCGGCATCAATAAAATCTGCAACAGCATTAACTAATCCTCTGTCTTTTGCTTCATAATATTTTCCTCCGGAAGTTGGGAAAACGATAACAGGTAAACCCGAATAACCGAATGTAAGCATTTCAAACTCTCTGTTAAGTTTCAGAGAGTGCCACTTATGATAATTTTCTTTCATTAAATCGAATAAACAGAAATGAGTGAAAAATGAATTTGAACTCTTTTGTGAGCAAATATATAGAAAAAAGATTTTTAATCAATATGTGAGTTTATAATAAATTATTTGTCCCAGTGTTGTCCAAAATAAACTTAAACCGGCTCAATAAACTCTGATTTAAGTTCAAAATAAAAGAAAACAAATTCGTTTTTAATTGAATCCCTAATAAAAATTATTACTCTCTTATTATTAACAGGATTTAATTAAATGCGGCTAAAGCCCATAATATCCTAATGTCTATTAATAACAGTTGGATAAATCCAACTGCAATAGATTAGAAACAAATTTACTCAGCATTTATTGCAGTTCACTTCAGTGAACTGAAAAAAAATTAAAAGCAGGAACAGGCTTTAGCCGCATAAATAAATTTATTTTGGACAGATGTGATTCGTCCCATATTTTATTGAAAGATTTATTTAGAAAAATATACTTTTTTTATGATATGCTTTCTATATTTTTGTAAGGAAAAGTTTACATATGTTAAGAAATCCTTACAAAAACTATGGTACTTAAAAAACTTTTAGATTATTTTTTTTCTACCTGGTCAAACATTGCAATTCTTCGAGTTTTGAGCAGTCTTAAAACTCCGTTATCCGGAAGAGAAATTGCAAAATTATCAGGTATGAGCGCACCTTCGGCACTTCAATCTTTATCATCATTAGAAAATTTTAATTTGATAATCAGTCTTTAAGCTAAAAGTTGGCATTTTAATTACTAAAATCTTCCTAATCACATCTGCTTTAAGCCATTCCAAATAAATTGAAATTAGTTGCACTTAAAGGTATTTTTACACGCTAAATGAATGAAGATTATGCAGCAAACACCTTTAATGGCGCAATATTTTAAGATTAAGCAGCAACATCCTGATACGATTTTGCTTTTCAGGGTTGGTGACTTTTTTGAAACTTTTGAAGAGGATGCAAAGATTGCCTCAAAAGTCTTAGGCATAACACTTACCAAACGGTCAAATGGTGCTGCTGATGATGTTCCGCTTGCAGGATTTCCTCACCACGCAATTGATGCCTATCTGCCAAAACTCGTTCGTGCAGGTTATCGTGTTGCAGTTTGCGAACAAATGGAAAATCCAAAATTCGCAAAAGGAATTGTAAAACGTGAAGTTATTGAAGTTGTAACTCCTGGTGTAACACTTTCAGATAAACTTCTCGATCATAAAAAAAATAATTATGTGCTCGCTGTTTTCATCAAAGATGATATTGCCGGATTATCTTTTTCAGATATCTCTACAGGTGAGTTTTATGTATATGAGACAAAAGCTGAGCAGCTATCAGAGCAAATTCAACTTATAAATCCTTCTGAAATATTGTATCAAAAAAGAGATAAGGATTTGCTAGTTAAGTTTCTTTCAAAGATTAATCCTGAAATAAGATTAACGAAAATTGAAGATTGGATATTCAACTTCGATTATACGAATGAACTTCTGCTTAATCATTTTAAAACTGTTACGCTGAAAGGTTTTGGAATAGAGCGGCTTCAGAACGGAATTGTTGCTGCCGGAGTTGTTCTTCATTACTTACAGGAAACACAAAGAGTCAATCTTTCTCACCTGAATAAAATTTCAATTTACAATCCTTCCGATTATATGATTCTTGATTACTCAACAAAGCGTAATCTCGAAATCATTACTTCAATGCAGGAAGGAACCCGTGAAGGTTCTCTTATATCTATTCTTGACAAAACACAAACCGCAATGGGTGGAAGGTTATTGAAAAAATGGATTTCAGCTCCACTCAGAGATGTTATCGCAATAAGACAAAGATTAAATGCAGTTGAAAATCTTATTAGTGAAAAGTCTTTAAGGAAAGAATTGATAAATCATCTGAAAGAGATTGGTGACTTAGAAAGACTTATTTCGAAAGTTTGCACCGGAAGAGCTAATCCAAGAGAAATTGTTGCAGTTAAAACCTCATTGAGAAAAATTCCTGAAGTAAAAGAGATATTAAATAAATTTTCTGATAACACACTGAAGAAGATCGGTGAATCATTAAAAGACTTACCACAGCTTGTAGATAAAATCTCAGAAGCAATTATTGATTCACCTCCTGCCAGTTTAACAGAAGGTGGTATTATCAGAAGCGGATTCAGTCCTGAACTTGATGAGCTGAGAGAAATAGCATTTCACGGTAAAGAGTGGATATCAAATCTTCAGCAGAAGGAAAGAGAACGAACCGGAATTCCTTCACTTAAAGTTGGATTCAATAATGTGTTTGGTTATTACATTGACATAAGCAATGCTCATAAGTCAAAAGTGCCCGATGATTACATTCGTAAACAAACACTTGTTAATTCCGAACGATACATTACACCTGAATTAAAAACTTTTGAAGAAAAAATTCTTAATGCCGAAGAAAAAATCGGTGAGCTTGAGTATCAGCTTTTTAACGAAATAAGAAATCTTGTTGCACTCGAAGCAGAAGCAATTCAAACCAACGCAAGATTGATTGGAATGCTTGATGTGTTTTTATCCTTTGCTGAATGTGCTGAGGATTATAACTATGTTAAACCTGAAGTAAATGATGAAGATGAAATAGAAATTCTTCAGGGAAGACATCCTGTTGTTGAAAGAATTTTATCACCAGGTGAAAAATTTACTCCAAATGATTGCATACTAAATAACACTGAGCAGCAGATAATTCTTCTTACAGGACCAAATATGGCAGGTAAATCTGTTTATCTTCGTCAGGTTGGATTGATTGTGTTGCTTGCACAGATCGGTTCATTTGTTCCTGCTTCAAAAGCAAAAATCGGAATTGTTGATAGAATATTTACTAGAGTTGGAGCAAGTGATAATATAACTGCCGGCGAAAGTACTTTTCTTGTCGAGATGCAGGAAGCTGCAAATATTCTGAATAATGCAACTTCAAAAAGTCTGGTTCTGCTTGATGAAATTGGTCGCGGCACAAGTACATTTGATGGAATTTCGATTGCGTGGGCAATTACTGAATATCTTCACGAAAATCCTTCTGTTGCTGCAAAGACTTTGTTTGCTACTCACTACCACGAATTAAATGAAATGGCTGAATTGTTTCCACGAATAAAAAATTATAAAGTTGAAGTTCGTGAATATGATGATAAAGTGATTTTTCTTCATCGGGTTAATCCTGGCAAAGCTGATCACAGTTATGGAATTCAGGTAGCAATGATGGCGGGATTACCAGTGTTTGTTACAAATCGTGCTAAAGAAATTCTGAACAATCTTGAAAGTAAAGAACTAACTCCTTATGAAGTGAAAAAAGAGCGACTTAAAAAACTTAAAAGTGAAACTGATAATCAAATAAGTTTGTTTGAATTTAAGGATGATGAACTTAGAACAGAAATTAAAAATCTTGAATTAGATACTCTAACACCAATTGAAGCATTAAATAAATTAAATGAACTTAAAAGGAAAATGGAGAAAAATGATTAAGCCCTTAAACTATTTATTAAGTATTGCTGCTTTACTTTTCTTTTTATTAACCGGTTCAAATTGTTCCGATGAAAAGAAAACTGAATTAACAAAAGCTTACTTAACTCAGCTTGAACAGGAAAGAGCAGACCGAAACTGGCAAATGCAATACAATCCTTCTGCATCACCGTTCCTTATGGATACTACAATCAAATTTGAGCCGTTGAAATTTTTTGAACCTAATCCTGATTTTATTTTCAAGTCAAAACTTTACAGAATTGATAAGCCGGATTCAGTTGATATCTATGGAACTAAAGGAACTATAAAAAAATATCTTCGTTTCGGATATTTCAATTTGAAATACAAAGGCAATGATTATAAACTTTATCTTTACAATGTTACCACACCTGAAGGATTTAAAGTTTTCAACATCTGGTTTAAGGATGGTACAACTGGAAAAGAAACTTATGAGAATGGAAGATATCTTAAGTTTGAAAGAAATATGGATGATGATTTTGAATACGAAATTGATTTGAACAGAGCCACAAATCCTTTGTGTGCTTACAGCGATTTATTTAATTGTCCTGTTCCAACCGATAAAGATTCTCTTCCTTTTGAAGTAAGAGCAGGCGAGAAAAAATTCAGATAGAAATTGTTCTAAAGAAGGAGAAAAAATTGGTAGTAGTTGTTGATAAAAATTTACCTCAGACAAAAGTAGAAAAAATTATTGATGAACTTAACAAATTTGGTTTCGATGTTCACAAATCAACCGGTGAAAAATATATTATTCTGGGGGCTTTAGGTGTGCAGCCCGGATTTGATATCCGAAAAGTAAAGATGATTGAAGGTGTTGTTGATGTTTTCAGAATAACTGAACCATATAAACTTGCAAGTAAAAGATTCAAACCTGATAAAACACTTGTAAAGATAAAGGACTTAACAATTGGCGGTGAAGAAATTATTGTTATCGCAGGACCTTGTGCTGTTGAAAATGAAAATCAAATAATGAAGCTTGCTGAAATTGTAAAAAAATCAGGTGCAAAAATTTTACGAGGCGGGGCATTCAAACCGAGAACATCACCATATTCGTTCCAGGGTTTGGGTGAAGAAGGATTAAAATTGCTGAGAAAAGCAGGAGATGAATTCGGACTTTCAGTTATTACGGAAATTATTGAACCTTCTCATTTCGAATTAATTGAAAAGTACACAGATATTTTTCAGGTAGGTTCAAGAAATATGTATAACTATCCGTTACTTAAATTACTTGGTTCTTCAAAAAAACCTGTTATGTTAAAACGTGGTATGGCAGCTACAATTGATGAATGGCTTATGTCTGCAGAATATGTTCTTGCTGGTGGAAATCCGAATGTAATTTTGTGTGAAAGAGGTATAAGAACATTTGAAACTACCTTAAGAAATACTTTTGATCTTTCAGCAATTCTGTCTGTTAAAGATAAAACCCATTTACCGGTTTGTGCAGATCCTTCTCACGCAATTGGATATCGCGATAAAATTATTCCAATGGCACGAGCTGCTGTAGCTGCCGGAACCGATGCTTTGATGGTAGAAGTTCATCACGATCCTGATAATGCCTTATCAGATGGACCACAGGCACTTCTGCCAGAACAATTTGAGCAGATGATGAAGCAGATTAAAGCTATAGCTGAGATAATTGGAAGAAAAATTTAATTCATTTCATCTTTCTAATCCATATAATTTCATTTTGAAGTTTAATGTTTAGACTTATGTTTGTTCTCAAAATCTTAAAGCTGAGGAATATGACAAAAAATATTTTTGTAATCTTACTGCTTCTGTCAATACAATTTGGTTTTGCTCAACAAAAAGAAATACGCAGAACATATTTCCCTGACGGAAAAGTTAAAACCGAAGGTGAATACCTGAATGACAAACTCGATGGAAAGTATAAAGAATATTATCCTACCGGAAAACTCTGGAAAGAATGGAATTTTGTTGATGGAAAAGAAGAAGGAATTTCTGTTTGGTACTTTCCTGATGGTAAAGTTCAGATAGAATGGAATTACTCAAACGGACTTCGTGAAGGTATTTCAAGATGGTATTATGAAACAGGTGAACTTTGGGCAGAACAAAATTATGAACACGGTGTACTTCAGGGAATTACTTACACATATTATAAAACCGGCGAGAAACAAGGTGAATGGAACTATGTCAATGGTGTTCTTCAGGGTGTTTCAAGAACTTTTTATCCCAACGGAAATGTTGAGGTCGAAAAAAAATTTGTTGATGGAAAACTTCAGGGACCTACAAAAGTTTATCACAATGATAAATCATTAGCACTTGAAGCATTTTTTGTTAATGATAAACTTGAAGGTAATGTTTATATCTATGATAAGATGAAAACACTTCGTGTAAAAGACTTTTATGTTAATGATGAACTTGTTAATCGCGAACGATATGATTACAAGGGCAAAGTAGAATCAAAAGAAGAAGTAGTAAGAACAAAATATCCGTCTGGCTTTATTAAAGATGAAACTTATTATATAGATAAAGTGAAAGATGGACTGATGAAAATTTATTATGAATCAGGTTTTCTTAATTATGAATACAATTACAGCAAAAATGTTTTGAACGGAAGATCATTCCAGTTTTATGAAAACGGAGTTGTGAGACTCAGCAGTGATTATGTTGATGGAATAAAAATCGGTAACGAAAAAGAATATTATGAAAACGGTATTCTTAAATCAGAAACCATTTATGAAAATGGAAGGAAGAACGGTACTCAGGTTACATATCATCCGAACGGAAATCTTTCAACGATTTCCAACTATGTTGAAGATGTTCAGGTTGGGCAATACAAAACTTATCATCCGAATGGAATTTTAAGATCTGAAGAATTCATTCAGGATGGAAAGCGCGAAGGAAGAAGAAATACTTATTATCAGAACGGAGCTTTGGAAAAAATTGAAAATTATCTGAATGGAAAACTTCAGGGCTGGACAAAAATTTATTACGATGATGGTTCATTGATGAAAGAGGAATATTATATTGATGGTTTACTTCAGCGAAGCAAAACCTACAGCAGAGATGGTCTTTTAGTTTCAACTTTTGGGTACAATTAATTTTTTTTGAACTTTTCAATTATATTTTTAACTTTGAATAGTAATCAACCAACCATCCAACAATCAAAGGAGCATATATGAAAATAAAATTTTCCATTTTCGGGATGACTGTTTTATTTTCCTTTATAATTTTCTTTTCCTCTTCAATTTTCCCTCAGGAAAATTTATGGACAGATAAACAAGAAACCGAAATTGTTTTAACAGGTGAGAGAGTCATTATCCCACAAGCTTATAGGACTGTTTCACTGAATAAGAATGTTCTTACAAATCTTCTTAGTCAGGCTCAAATGGAAACACACAACTTTTATGCACAGAGGACTGTTCAAATTGTGCTTCCAATGCCTGATGGTTCAATGCAGAAGTTTGCATTTGTAGAATCACCTGTAATGTCAAGGGAATTAGCTTTAAAGTTTCCTGAGATAAAAACTTATCTCGCAAAAGGAATTACAGATCCTTATGCAGTTTGCAGATTTGATTATACACCACAAGGTTTTCATGCTATGATACTTTCTCCAAATGGCAGAGTGTTTATTGACCCTTACAGTAAAGGTGATACTGATAATTATATTTCATACTATTCAAGAGATTATATCAAAGAAAGCGCATTATTCGATTGTGAGTTATTGGATGACGAAGGCATCAGACAGGAAATGGAATATCTGAAAATGAATAAATTATTAACACCCACCGGACCACAATTACGAACATACAGATTAGCTGTTGCCACAACAGGCGAATACTCAGCTTTTCACGGTGGTACTATTCCATCTGTAATGTCTGCAGTTGTTACAACTGTGAATCGTGTTGTTGGGGTTTACGAAACTGATTTAGCGGTTCGAATGGTTCTTATTCCGAATAATGACACATTAATTTTTCTAAACGCAGCAACTGACCCTTATACTAATAATGATGGTGTTGCTATGCTTACACAAAATCAAACAACCATTGATGCAAGAATTGGTAACGCAAATTATGATATCGGACATGTTCTGAGCACTGGTGGAGGTGGAGTTGCCGGATTGGGGGTTGTTTGCAGAGCAGGGTTGAAAGCCCGTGGTGTTACAGGTTCGCCATTTCCGGTTGGCGATCCGTTTGATATTGATTATGTAGCACACGAGATGGGCCATCAGTTTGGTGGTAATCATTCATTTAACGGAAATGCTGGTTCTTGCAGTGGTGGTAACAGAAATGCTTCAACAGCTTATGAACCAGGCAGCGGTTCAACAATAATGGCTTATGCAGGAATTTGTTCACCTCAAAATCTTCAGAACAACAGCGATCCGTATTTTCATGTAGTTAACTTCGATGAAATTGTCAGCTATACCAATTTTGGTTCAGGAAACGGTTGTGCTCAAATTACAAATACAGGAAACTCCGCACCAATTGTAACAGTTCCGACGGGTGGATTTTACATTCCTAAAAGTACACCATTTGCGTTAACCGGTTCGGCAACTGATCCGAATGGCGATGCGCTTACATATAGTTGGGAACAATTTGATCTTGGTCCTGCCGGTCATCCGAATTCACCATCAGGCAATGCACCAATTTTCAGAGTATTTAATCCAACACCATCACCAACAAGAACTTTTCCGAAATTGTCTTCTTTGTTAAACAATACTCAGGTGATTGGAGAAATACTTCCGACATACGCAAGAACTTTGACATTCCGATTAGTAGCAAGGGATAACAGACCAGCTGGTGGTGGAGTTGACTATGCTCAGATGCAATTTCAGGTTGATGGCAACTCAGGACCTTTTGTTGTAACATCACCAAATACTAATGTTTCCTGGCCAGGTCTTTCAACTCAAAATATCACCTGGGATGTTGCAAATACAAATTTAGCTCCTGTTAATTGTGCATATGTTAAAATACTTCTTTCAGTTGATGGTGGACAGACTTATCCGTTTGTTTTAGCTGCTAATACACCTAATGATGGTTCAGAAGCAGTTCAATTACCTGACAATCCCACAACAACCGCAAGAATTAAAGTTGAAGCTGTTGGAAATGTTTTCTTTGATATTTCAAATGTTAATTTCACTATTGAAAATGCTATTCCGGTTGAGCTAGCTTCTTTCACTGCAGAAGTAACAGATAACGGTGTTCTGTTAAATTGGATAACTGCTACTGAAACTAATAATGCAGGATTTTCAATTGAACGGGGCAGTGACAGCGAGAATTTTTCTGAGATTGGTTTTGTAGGTGGCAAAGGAACAACAACTGAACCTACTGTTTATTCTTATCTGGATAATTCTGTTCATTCAGGTACCTACTATTATCGTCTCAAACAAACCGATTACGATGGAACTTCAAAGTATCTTAATGTTGTACAAGTTGATATAGGTTTACCAAAATATTTTTCGCTTGAACAAAATTATCCAAATCCATTCAATCCAGGTACTACAATCAGTTGGCAATCGCCAGTAAGTGGTAATATTACAATCAAATTATTTGATGTACTCGGAAAAGAAATTGAAACAATTGTTGATGGTTATTATGAAGCCGGAAATCATTCTACATTGTACACAATAAATTCTACATTACCATCCGGAATTTATTTTTATCAGTTGAAGGTGGTAAATCCAACTACAGGCACAGGAGTTTATTTAGATACGAAGAAGATGATCTTGATGAAATAAGTTTCAAAAAATATTTGTTTAATCAAAAGCCTCTCAAATACTGAGGGGCTTTTTAATTTCTTCTCTGAGGTTCTCTGTGTTTTTCTCAGTGGCTCTCTGTGTAATTTTATGACTAATTACATCCGCCACAAATTACACTAATTGACACGAATTAAAATCTCGAAAAAAATGGAGAGTTTTTAAGAGTATTCTCACTTTATATCTACAAAAAATTACACGGAGTACCTCAGAGAAACAAAGGAGAACCACAGAGAAATTTATGAATTAATTCTGTTCACTTTAAAAGTTGGAGTATAAAACAAATTATCAGTTATGCTACGTATATTTAATAAAAACCTTCGAGGTATTCTGAAATAATTAAGAATTTTTCATTTATTTCAAGTACATTTTTAGCTGAACCTCGAAGGTTTCATAGATTTGCGTAAGGTGAGTTATCATTCAATAACCGAACAAAATTACTTTAAAAACTAACTACTAATATTTTTGTTTGATTTATTAATTGGAATTAACGATATTTTAATCAGCAACGGGAAATATTAATTAACCTTCTGAGGTTAAAATGAAAAGATTAATTTTAACATTCTCAGTCATTGCTTTCACTTCTGTTTTTTCACAAGAATTTTCTTTTGTTAAACTTCCATTTAATCTTAACGACCAAATATATTATGCTAAAATCCTTCCGCAATCGGATTACAATTCTGATACTCTAAGTTGTTATTATGCTTATGCCAATTCAGGGATTTATAATTCACGAAGTTATGATAAAGGTAAAAACTGGTCTTTGCCTGCTTACTTCGGATTTTGGAATAAATTTGATATTCTGAATACTAATTACAATTCATTTCTCTGTTATTTATCATTAAGTGCATTGAGAATAAGGACTTTCGAAGTTAATGGAAATACAATTGATACGCTTTTTCAAGTAGGCAACGATGTAGCAAACCTACAGATCAAAAAACTTGGAAATGCAGCCGGTGTTTTTTATTCACGATTGAATAAGATTTATGGTATTACTTCCAACGATTTAATCAACTGGTCATTGATTGCAAATACACTTTATTCTGATGTAAAATGTTTTCAGATATTAAAATTAAAAAATGATAAATACTTCCTTGCTTTCACTAAACCAAATGAAAATAAACTCTATTACACTTTAAGTGATGATATGTTAAACTGGCAGCTGCCACAAATTCTTTTGAGTGGAATCAGCGATACTGCAAAATTTGTTGCTGAGCAAAACGACGCCGGCGTACTTTTGTTGGCTTTCGTTCAGGATGTTGCTACTCCGTTTTCTGAACACAAGCAAAAAGATATTTTTATAACAACCAGTATTGACAACGGAAACAACTGGAGCTCAGTTACTTCAATAACAAAATTTAAAGGTGATGACAATTTATTATCAATCACTCCGATTAAAAATGAATTCATTATATCTTTCTCATCCAATAGAGAAAAAAGTATTGCTGATTTATATTTTGGATTTTTACCAAATGCTTCAGATAGAAATACTCCTCCTAAAATTTACGAGGTTAATTGTGATACATCAAAGCTAACGAATAACAACTTAATTAAATTTCGCGCAATGATAGATGATGATGAGCCTTTGAAATATGTAAAATTAAAAGTTAAAATAAACAATGAAGCACCATTTGAACTTATAATGAATGATAATGGAATGAACGGTGACGAACGAAAGTCTGATAAAATCTACTCTACACTATTAAATAGAAAACTTACATCGGGCGATGCAATAAATTATTATATAAATGCTGAAGATCTTTCTGGCAATAAATTAATTAGTGAGTCAAAAGATTTGTTTTTACCGATGGACTACCAGATGAAATCATATTCATTATTAAACAACAGATTTCATCTTTCATTTGATAACAATGGTATATTTGCCGATGTACTCCCTAATTATGCAAATTTTGACGATGGAAGAGTTCTATTCTCTGGTGGTTTTCTTTTATCAGGATTTGAAAACCAGAATCTTTTCACAAATGCAGTTTTTAGTGCCAGCCGAATCAATGATTATTATCCGGGTATTGTTGGAGGTTCAAAGGAAGATCCGAAAAATCAGATTTACATCGTAAGAAAAGATGATGCACCTTTTGGAGATAGCTGGCAGCTTTACAAATATGCAACATTGCTCAATGCACCTTTTTACGATGGAGATTTTGACGGAGTGTATAGTCCAGTTGATAAAAATAATAACGGAGTTTGGGATGAGGATGAAGATGCTCCGGAAATTCTTGGTGATATCACTACATGGTGTGTATTTAATGATGCTGTTCCATCATATTTGCGAAGATATGAAACGAATCCAGTGGGAATTGAAATTCAGCAATCAGTTTTTTCATTTGATAAAAATGAAAATAATCAACCAGATGAAAAAATTTATGTCAGATATAGAATAATAAATCGCGGAACAGTTAGTGATATCCTTGATTCAGTAATATTCTCATTTTTTATCGATCCAGACATTGGTACGGAATTTTTCAATGATTATATGGCTACTGATACTATATTAAATTTGGTTTATTCTTACAGCGGTTCAGAAACTGATTTTGGCAATAATCCTCCATCAAGTGGAGTTGCGATCTTGCAAGGTCCACCAGTTTTTATTCCGGGAAAAACTTTTATTGATAATAACTCAGATGGAATCTTTCAGAGTAACATTGATGTAGCCTTAGACACAGCAGTTTTTAAAAATGGTTCAGGGATTGGTGCTAAGAAAATACCAGGGGCAAAAAATTATGATTTGGTTTCAAGTTTTGCATTCACTCAAAACTATATTGGAACTATTCCAAATCCAAGGTATAATCAATTAGGATTAGATAATTTTGGTCAATTTATTAATGTATGCAATGATGTAAATGGGACAGTTTTTGGAAATTATAACTGTAATGAAATCAATCCGATTTTTCATTATTCAGGAAATCCAGTAATTCCCGATGGCTGGGTAATGACTGTTCCTTTTGATATAAGATTTTTGCTTAGCACGGGACTTTTCCAGCTCAAAAAAGATGAACCTGTAGATATCTGGGGCGTTTATGTTGCCGGTCGTGGAGTTGATTCGCTTGATTCAATAACCGAGTTAAAAAAGAATGTTCAAAGTGCAAAGAAATTTTATAATGAATTTCCGATAAGCCCTGAGAGAACTCCGCCAATAGAAATATTACCAACTAGTTATGTGTTATATCAGAATTATCCTAATCCATTTAATAGCGGGACAAGAATTAAATTTGAAATTCCTGCAACTGAACATATTAAATTAAAACTTTATGATATTACAGGAAGAGAAGTTGCCACCTTAGTTAATGAAGTAAGACCAGCAGGTAGTTATGAAGTTCAGCTCACCGTAGCTCAGGTCTCCAGACCTGAGATAACAAGTGGAGTATATTTCTATCAGATGATAGCAGGGAATTTTATTTCAACTAAAAAATGTGTGGTGCTGAAATAGTATCAAATGACCTGAATCTTTAAAAGTACTTTATTCAATTTTCAGTATTCTAACATTTTCCCAGTCAGCAACAATTCACTTTTCATAATTGATATTTTTACTTATATCAGTTTTCTATTCAATTTATTGTCATTAAATTTACTTTAGAATTTAAGAACAATTAAACAATACGATGAAAAATATATTTACCTTTTCAGCTGTACTAATCTTCTTAATTACACTAACTTCATTCGCTCAATCAAATCCACCCAAAAGGGAATTAAGAGCTGCGTGGGTGGCAACGGTAACAAACCTCGATTGGCCATCATCTCCAACAATTTCAACTGAACAGAAAAAGCAGGAAGCAATCTCTTTACTTGATGGTTTAAAGAGTGCCGGAGTGAATACAATAATTTTTCAAATCAGAACTGAATGCGATGCATTATACAGTTCCGCTTATGATCCCTGGTCATACTGGTTAACAGGTTCACAGGGAAATCCGCCATATCCATATTTTGATCCGCTTGAATTCTGGATTGATGAAGCACATAAAAGAGGAATGGAATTACATGCCTGGTTTAATCCTTATCGTGCAGAAAGATCAGTTGGAAGTTATCCATTGGCTCCAAATCATGTTGTTCGGCAACATCCTAATTGGGTTTTAACAATCGGAACATTCAGATTCTTAAATCCTGGCTTACAGGAAGTAAGAAACTATATCTCCAATGTTATTTTCGATGTTGTAAGTCGTTATGATGTTGATGGTGTTCACTTCGATGATTATTTCTATCCTTATCCACCAAATAATATGACAGCTAATCCAACAAATAATGCACTCGATGATTCAGCATTTGCTGCCGATCCAAGAGGTTTTACTAATAAAGAAGATTGGAGACGAGACAATGTAAATATTATGATTGCACAGGTTAATAACAGAATCCAATCAGTTAAACCCTGGGTTAAATTTGGTATTAGTCCGTTTGGAATCTGGCGACCTGGATATCCACCCGGAATTACCGGAATGGATGCTTATGCTACCATTTACGCCGATGCACTTGCATGGCTTCGTGCTCAATCAATTGATTATTTAACGCCTCAATTATATTGGCCTTTTGGTGGCGGACAGGATTATGCTAAGCTTCAGCCCTGGTGGGGAGATTCTGTTTTTGTACGCGGAAGACATTACTACCCCGGACATGCTTTATATCGCGTTGATCCTTCAAGCGGCAACTGGACAGCAAGTGAAATTCCAAATCAGATACGTTTTGACAGAGCGAATCCAAAAGTTCACGGTGGAGTTTTCTTCAGAGCTAAAAGTTTTATATCAAATTTCAAAGGTGTAACAGATACTCTTAAAAATGATCTCTATCGTTATCCTGCAATTCTTCCTGTAATGAATTGGAAAGATGTTATAGCACCAAATCCGCCAAGAAATCTTAGATTTGAAAAACTTGCAAATGGTCAGGCAGGATTGAAATGGGATGTACCGCTTACTGCAAGTGATGGTGATACTGCAATGCGTTATGTTGTTTACAGGTTTGAAACCTCAAACATTCAACCAGGCGATTTAGAAAATTCTTCAAAGATTCAGAGTGTGGAATTTTATAAGCAAAGCATTCCAGGCGAGCCGCCAAATCCTGCTGGTCCATATTACTTTGTAGTTACTGCACTTGATAGAAATTATAATGAAAGTCAGATAAGTAATGTTTTATATGTTGCTCCCCCTGCAGTACCAACTTTGTTGTCGCCAACAAACGGTGCAGCAAATCAAAGAGACACTGTAACACTAATCTGGAATTATCCTGATCTAACTTCTTCATTCAGAATTCAGGTCTCTACTGATCCAACTTTTTCGTCAGGAATAATTTTAGACCAAACAGGTTTGGCTGATTCATTCAAAGTTATAACAGGTTTACAAGGTTTAACAACATATTATTGGAGAGTTAATTCTTCAAATGCTGGTGGTGCAAGTAATTTTTCACCGGTATTTTCATTTACAACTGGTTTTCCGCAGCCACCATCATTGTATTATCCACCGAATAACACCGGTGAAATTCCAACTGATACAATTCTTTATTGGTTTTCAACAACTGCCGCACAATCATATCAGCTAATGGTTGCACGCGGATTAGATTTTGCACAAAATACAATTGTAGTTGATACTATTATTAGTGATACTACCTATCACATAAGCGGATTACTGCAAAATACTTTTTACTTCTGGCGGGTGAAAGCAATAAATCAATATGGAAGAAGTAACTGGTCAACAATCTGGAGATTTAAGACAAAAACTCCTGTAAGTGTGGAAGATGAAGATTATCCTGATATGTCATTTCGTCTTGAACAGAATTATCCTAATCCTTTTAATCCAAGCACTGTAATTAATTGGCAATCTCCTGTAAGCACTCGACAAACAATCAAATTATATGATGTGCTTGGAAGAGAAATTGAAACTATAGTTGATGAATATTTAGAAGCTGGTCATCATTCAAAATTATACATTGCGAAATCTACATTACCAAGCGGTGTATATTTCTACCGGTTAACTGCGGGGGAGTTTCATTCAACTAAAAAAATGATTTTACTCAGATAAAAATTCAGTATTGCTTCTGACTTGTTTGAATTTATTTCAATATATAAGTCCGAAACATTATTTTGCCTCAGGAAAAACTGTTCGTTTCAATTCAGTATTTAAGAAGGATATCTTTATGAAAAGATTTCTTTACCAATCCATATCTCTGCTCCTTCTGGCATTTATTTTTTCATCCTGCGCAATTGTTAAAGAAACAATTGATGAAGAAGAGTTCAATCTGAAAGTATCAGAGTTTAAGGAACATTATCCGGCATTAAGATCTTATTTCGGAATTCCTGCTTCAGGTAAAATTGATACTATTTATTTTGATGATAGCGAGAAGAAAATCATTCTTAAATTTACACGACAATTCGGTTCAATTCCTGTTCGTGAAAATCTGGTAAGTGAACTTAAAGACTCAATAAAAAATTTTTTTGGTGAAGAATATTCTATGTATGATATTGAATTGTTTGCTGATAAGTATCAGCTCGAAAAACTTATTCCGAATTATTACCTTGATAAAATTGAAATTGATAAAGCCCGATTACCGCTATCCCGTGAACCTAAAAATCCTGTTGTAAAAAATGTCTCGCGTCCATACGAAATTGTTAACGGACTGAATGACAGAAATATATTGCTGTGGCATAGTCACGGTTGGTATTACAATAATCAGGAAAAAAGATGGATGTGGCAGAGAGCAAGATTATTCCAAAGTGTAGAAGATTTAGGTCCGTTGAATTTCACGATTCCTTTCCTCATTCCTATGCTTGAAAACGCTGGTGCAAATGTTTTCGTCCCGCGTGAAAGAGATACACAGATGAATGAAGTTATTATTGATAATGATACAGATAAACAACCAGCATACAGTGAAAATGTTACTACCAAAAAACTTAAATGGAAAACTTACAATTCCGGTTTTTCATTAAAGAAAAAAATATTAACAGACGGTGAAAATCCTTTTCAACAGGGAACAAGCCGTTATATCGAAACCGACACAACGGAAACTGCAATTATAAAATGGTCACCTGATATTCCTGAAACAGGTGAGTATGTCGTTTACATTTCTTATCAGTCATTTGAAGACAGTAATGATGAAACTATTTATATTGTATCTCACGCTGGTGGAACAACAGAATTCAGAATCAATCAGAAAATAGGTGGAGGAACCTGGATTCATCTTGGAAAATTTCTATTCAAAAAAGGGAAAGTTAAAAATCAGTTTGTGATGATTTCCAATAAAGCCAAAACAACTGGCAAAATAGTTTCTGCTGATGCTGTTCGTTTTGGGGGAGGAATGGGAATTATTGAACGAGAGGGACAAATCAGTAAACGAGCAAAGTTTATTGAAGGTGCGAGATACTGGTTGCAATTTGCAGGAATGCCTGATACTCTTGTTTATAATCTCAATAAAAGCTCTGACGATTATAAAGATGATTATCAATCAAGAGCGGAGTACGGAAATTATCTTTACGGAAATCCGTATGGACCAAATCGTAAACGAGAAGAAAAAGGATTAGGAATTCCAATTGACCTTTCACTTGCTTTTCATACTGATGCAGGCATAACCAGAAATGATACTGTTGTTGGAACATTGATGATTTACAGTACCACCGGATTTGATTCACTTGATGTTTTTCCTGACAGCGTTTCCAGACTTGCTAATCGTGATTTGGCAGATGTTGTTCAGACTCAGATTGTTGAAGACATCAGAGCTTTATACGATTCAACCTGGACAAGAAGACAACTTATGGATGCTTTGTATAGCGAAGCAGCCAGACCAAACTTTCCTTCAATTTTACTTGAGCTTCTTTCACATCAGAATTTTCTTGAGATGAAATTTCATCTTGATCCTCGTTTTCGTTTTGATGCTTCTCGTGCAATCTACAAAGGAATGCTTAAGTTTTTAGCATATCAATATGATTTTGATTATATAGTTCAACCTTTACCTGTAACTCACTTTGCAACTGAGTTAACAGATAATAAAATTAAGTTAACCTGGAAACCACAAGATGATCCTCTTGAACCAACTGCTAAAGCTGAACAGTTTATCGTTTACACAAAAATTGATGACGGCGGATTTGATAATGGTAAACTTGTTTCTTCAAATGAATATGTGCTTGAAAATATTGAAGCAGGAAAAATTTATTCCTTTAAAGTAACAGCTGTAAATAAAGGTGGAGAAAGTTTTCCTTCAGAAGTATTATCAGTTGGATTATCAAAGAAAAATCCTCAACCGGTTTTAATTATCAATGCCTTCGATAGAATTTCTGCGCCGGCTTATTTCGAATCACCAACTTTCTTGGGATTCCTGAATTTTATTGATGAAGGTGTTCCTTATATGTACGATTATGGTTTTACTGGTGTGCAATTAAATTTTAATCCTGATTCTAAATGGGAAACAGATGATAATCCCGGACACGGTGCAAGTGCTTCAGATTATGAGACTACAATTATTGCAGGCAATACATTTGATTTCTCATACACTCACGGCAAAGCATTACTAGCAAATGGAATTTCATTCTGTTCAGTTAGTGATGAAAGTGTTTATGATGGAAATCTCTTTCTAAGTAAGTACAGATTTATTGATTTCATATTTGGTGAAGAAAAGAAAACACCTCCGCCCAAAATCAATAACAGAAAAGGAATTGAATTTCAAACAATTCCGGATGCACTGAAAGAAAAAATAAAAACTTATCTTCAGCTTGGTGGGAAAATATTTATGAGCGGCTCTTATATTGGAACTGATCTTTATTCAGATCCTGATAGTGCCGGCGTACGATTTGCAAATGAAGTACTGAGAATAAAATTAAAAACCGGTAATGCCGCTAAGAGAGGAGATGTTTATTCTGTTCAGGATAAATTTTTGAAAAGAAATTACTCAATTAAATATAATACTGAGCTCAGTGATAAGATTTATAAAGTTGAAGCTCCCGATGAACTCGGTTCCATAAATGGCAGTGAAGTTTTATTGCGATATAATGAAAATGAATTCAGTGCTGCAGTTGGTTTTAATGAGAATCAAGGTGTTGTGACTTTCGGCTTTCCGTTTGAAACTATACTCGATGAAGTTAAAAGAAATGAGGTGATGAAAGCTGTGCTGGATTATTTAGAGATTAAGTAAAAAAAATTTTTTGGCTTTACTCAATAATTCTGTTTACTAATAAATAGGTTACACAGAGAACCTCAGAGAAAAAACAAGAGAGCCACAGAGTTAAGGAATAAGTTTAAATAATTAAACTTTTAGTTTCTTTTTGATTCTATTCTTTCAATCCAATACCCGGATAATCATTAAGAGTAATTTTGCCATCAACCACTTTTACACCATCGAAAGGATCGTTTTTAATTAATAGATTGCCATCAAGATCTGCCCAATCAACTTCCGGAGATAATTGTGCAGCAGCTGAAATTGCACATGATGTTTCAGTCATACAACCTAACATAACTTTCATTCCAAGTGAACGGGCAAGCGTAATCATTTTGTAAGCTTCACGCATTCCTGTACATTTCATTAATTTTATTACTACACCTGAATAAACATCTTTCATCTTGATTAAATCAGGAATCCTTTGAATTGATTCATCACCAAGAACCGGAATAGGTGAGCGTTCGGTTATCCATGCGTTTTCTTCAATCATTTCTTTTGGCATTGGCTGTTCAATATAAAGTACATTTTGCGAATGCAGCCATTGAATCATTTCGAGTGCATAGTGTTTATCTTTCCATCCCTGATTTGCATCTGCGGTTAACGGCTTATCAGTGACTGAGCGAATAGTTTCAATCATCTCGCGATCGTTCTCTTTACCAAGTTTTACTTTCAGAATCTTAAACTCTTCAGCTTCTTTAACTTTTTGTCTGACCACATCAGGTTTATCAATTCCTATAGTGAAAGTAGTGTATGGAGTTTTTGATTTATCGAATCCCCATATTTTGTACCATGGCTTTCCAAGTAATTTTCCTACAAGGTCGTGTAAAGCAATATCTACTGAAGCTTTTGCAGCTGTATTCTTCTCATCAATCGAATCGACATAATTAAGTATTTTTTCTATCTCAAAAGGATCATCAAATTGTTCAAGGTTAACTTTCGATAAAAACTTTGTTGCAGTTTCCTGCGATTCACCAAGATAAGGAGGCATTGATGCTTCACCAAATCCTTTTATTCCATCATATTCAATTTCAGTTAACATTACGGGTGTGGTTGTTCTTGAGCTGACAGCAACGGTAAAAACATGTTTAAGTTCAAGAGTATAAGGTTTGAATGAGAATTTCATTTTAGTGCCTTTGCTTTTAATAAAGTTAGCGGCAAATGATTTCGTTGTTAAACCACCTAATGACGCTGCGGTTAACAATGAGGTTGTTTTAAGAAAATCTCTTCTATTTTGTTTCATAACCAGTATTTAATAATAATTGTAGTCGCAACCTTCAGGTTGCAGCATTTAGCTTTATGTTTAAGAGCGTCAAAAGTTTTCTGTAAGTTTTCTTAATTCCATCGAATGCGAATAAAACTCACTTAATGTTAATTCTTTCAGGTAAACCATTCCATAAGCAGAGCGAACTCTTGGATGACTATGCTTCAGGAAGAAATCTTTTCCTAAGCAATGTCTTATTGTATCGTATTGATCAACCTGAATTTTTTGTGCTAATCGTGAAAATGGTCCATCATATTCCCAGCTTGGAAAACTTGCATCGCGTTGAGAGCCGTAACTGTTCAAAAATGTGTTTTCCATAATTGCCATAGAATTAAGACTTACAGGAATATAAACATTTGCTTCAGCAGGGTGGAAACGATACCACACATTTCTGTAGCCCCAAACTTTAATATCGCTTCTGCCTGTTTGTTGTTCATATAATTTTAACGCTTCTGAAGTTGCCTGCAGAACTTTGTAATGAGTATCAGGTCCGCTTCCTTCAGGATCAAGTGCAACGGTTACAATTGTCGGATTAATTTGTTTCAGCAATTCAAGAATTGGCAACACATCACGATTCATTTCCGGATTTTCTGTAAAGATATCACCCTGATAAAATCCTAATCTCATATGAGTAACGGAGCTTGTATTAAATCCAAAAAATGCCCACACAATTTCTTCCTCAAATTCTCTCATCATTCCTTTTAGTTTCTGAACATGCGGGATATCTTTTTTGCCGGGATACTGTGTTTTGAAATAATTGATAAGTTCATCAACACGATCTTCAAGGTAGTTTATATTATCTTCTTCATATATTTCAATCATATTCCTGAGTAATCTTCTGGATACTGCTTCTTTGCGAATGGTTCTGCTGTGAGCAGCAAGTCCATCAAGATAGAGATGAATATCTTTATCTTTTCCTTCTTTGAATTCAGGATCAAAATATCTTTCCTTAAATCTTTCTCTGAACTCAGCATTGTGTAAAAAGATTTTCAGGTCTTCTAATAGCCCGAGCATATAAGAATTTGTAACCGCAGTAAAACCACTTGTCATTGTGACAAAATGATGTCTGTTGCTCGGTTCTCTTACTAAATGATTTATGTATGGAAGATAACCAAGCGGAATATCATCGTGATGAGGACCTGTATGAAGTATAACCTGATTTGAAACCGGCTGCATTCCTCTTTGCAGTCGTTCGATTATCGCATCATAAATTTCCTGACCAATTTGCTTTGGAGATTTTTTTGTTTTCTCCAGAACAAGTTGTGTCAGTTTGTTTGAATTATAATCTTCTTTTGATAGCTCTAGCAAAGATTTTTTCTTTTCAACAACAAGATTTATAACCGCTCTCTCAACAGAAATCTGAGTTATCGGTTCTTCTTTGGCAACATCAAAATATCTTCTTTCAATTAATCTGAAAGCGGCTCCGTTAGTCAAATAGAAACGTGCATTCTTTAATCTTTGCAAAACAGTAGCAGGATATTTATTCGTTCGTTCAGATTGAATTGAATCTCTTACAATATTTGCTTTAGCTTCGCCGGCGGCAATAATTATAGCTGTTGCTTCAGGATTATGAGTTATTGTATCAAGTCCGATTGTAATAACTAATCTTTTCCTTGCAATTTCAATTCCGCCAAGATCAGTTGCTGCAGCAGCTTGAGTTTCATAATTAGTTGGGATTAATCTTGTAGTTGAGTAATGATCGCTGCCCATAACATTAAATCCGATATGTCCATCAGGACCAATTCCACCAAGGAAAAATCCAATTCCACCCATCTCACGAATTTTCTTTTCATAATCTGTACAAAACTGATCAACAATTTCAATGGTTTGCTTCTGCAATCTTTCTAAAGTTGTGCTTGCCCATCTTGTCCGGAGTGAAAGATCAACAACCTGATCAGGAAAAATTTCATCAAGCGGAAGATTATTCGGAGTCGGAATTTCGTTGATGTTCATAAACAAAGCTTTTTTTCTGTCAAGTCCCCAGTTACTGAAATAAAATTTCTGAATGTAGTAATAGAAACTGTTGTGCTGATTGGTATCAATCGGATAGAATTCATCAATCTGTACAAAACGAAAACTTGTGATATCAGGTTTGTTGCCGGGATCGAGATCAACTTTTTTTAGTTCATTGATAACATTTTCTTTATCCCAGTTTTTTAAGAAGTGAGCGACCCATTTTATAAAATGTTCTGGTGTTTTACCTGTTGGTAAAGAAATTACTCCGCCAGGATTTTCCTGCATCCATTCAATAAATCTTAATGCAGTCATTTTTCCAAGTTCAGGGAAATTCGGAACCTGAATAACAGGAACTTTTTCTGTGGGTTTGTAGATTAGTTCTCTTCCGGAATTTTCTAAATAATATTTTTCAACTTTTGATAACATATTTGATTTGTTTTTGGGTTTGTGAGATAATAATTATTTATTTGTCTGCTTCAAATATAAACATGCCAGTCAATCATTTGAAAAAGATTAGTGAGTGTTATCAAACTCAAATAATTTAATTGTAATAGTGTTTATATTTGGTGAGCATCTAATCAGGATTAATATGTCATCAGAATCAAAAAAAATCTTTGAAGAAATAAGCAAGCTTACCACAGAGCAAAGAAATCCTCGCTCAATGAATATAGATAAACTTCCAGCAATAGAAATTCTGAAAATCATTAACGAAGAAGATAAACTTGTTCCATTAGCAGTTGAAAAAGAAATTCCATACATAGCCGAAGCAGTTGAAATTGTTGTACAAGCTATTAAAAACGGCGGAAGATTACTTTACTTTGGAGCAGGAACAAGTGGAAGACTTGGAGTTGTAGATGCATCAGAATGTCCGCCTACTTTCGGAACACCTTATGGTTTGATTGAAGGTTATATTGCCGGTGGAAGAGAAGCGATGTTTCGTGCGCAGGAAGGCGCCGAAGATTATGAAGAAAACGGAGCTAAAGATGTTCTTGCTGCAAATGTAACTTCAAAGGATGTTGTATGTGGAATTGCTGCAAGCCGAAGAACCCCTTATGTGGTTGGAGCTGTAAAAAAGGCGAAAGAACTTGGTGCTAAAACTTTATTCGTTACTACTAATCCGCGTGAACATTTCAACATAAAAGAAGTTGATGTTGCAATCTGTCCTTATGTTGGTCCCGAAGTTATAATGGGCTCTACAAGAATGAAAAGCGGCACAGCTCAAAAACTTGTACTTAACATGATTACAACAACTGCAATGGTTCGGCTTGGTAAGACTTATGAAAATATGATGATTGATCTGCAGATGACAAATAAAAAATTAATTGAAAGAGCAAAAAGAATTGTAATGACAATTACCGGCGTTAGTTATGAAGATGCAACAAAATATCTTGAGCAGGCAAATTATCATGTTAAAAGTGCACTTGTTATGATTAAGGCAAATGTTGATTTTGCAGAAGCACAGAAGCTGCTGAAACAAGCTGATGGCTTTGTGCGTAAGGCGATTGAATTGAAGTTAGGAAAAGAAGTCTGAGTAATTTAAGATAATCAATACTCCAATAATCTCATTCGCTAATTGATATATTTACTTTAAAAACATTTGAAAAGCTTTCAAAGAAATATTATTTTCGGGCAGAGATTGTTTGATAATTAACCAAACTCAACTAATCATAATTAAGGAGGTCGTAATGAAACGACTTTTTACTCTTCTTCCAATTATTTCTATCATACTGATTTCTCAAACATTTGCTCAACTAATGACTCGTACAGCGTTAGTTCGTGATCCCTCACAACTCGAAAGAGGTTTTGGTAATATTGTTGCGGGTGTTGATTTCGACGGTGACAATCTGCCGGAAATTTATGCATGCAACACAAATATGGTTGATGGCGATTATGAACTCATACCAAGACTTTACAAATTTGAGTGGAATCCAATTACCACTACCTGGGATTCAGTTTGGGGAGTTACTTCAGATGTTCCATTACAAAATACATGGCCTGCTTTAACCTGGGGCGATTTAGATAATGACAATAAACCAGAATTATATTGGGGACCGGTGAATAATCTTGAGGCATCGCTCAATCCAAATCCTGCCAGAATAATTGTTTATGAATATCCCGGAGATGGTAGTGATAATATGGGTGTTGATGATGGTTTTGGTGGATTCTTACCTAATGCTAAAACTACAATCGTTCAAACTAATATGTTTAATTTAAGACCTATAAGGTTTGAAGTAGCTGACATTGATAATGATGGAACCAAAGAATTAATTTTTGCTGACAGAGCAGCTAGCTCAGGTAATTATCATGTTGGCGTTTTCTCTGTTGATAACATTCCCGATGATGGCAGTGGTACCGAAACCTGGACAGAAGAATTTACTGGCTTAGGTGATTTTGTACTTGCCGGAACAGGAAATAAATGGGACCTTGTTGTTGTTCCGCCTTATATTGGATTATTTGGTGCTGATGGAAGAACTACTTTAATTAAATATGATGGACCTAATGGTTACATTGTAAACACACCTCAATCTGGTGTTGCTGGTAATAATTCTTCTTTCAAAGGTGCAGTTGTTATTCCTTGGGGAGATGGAGCTAAAGTAATGGTTGGTTCCTGGTTTACATCTAAAGTTTATCTTATTGATAAAGAGGATAATGTTGATACACTGATATCTTTTGAAGTAGCTGATTTCAGTTCATTTGATCAGGATCCTTCTTCACTTCTAAGATTAAATGGTGCAGGTTGGGGAGATGTTGATGGTGACCAAAATCCTGATATGTTCTTTGGAACAAGAGGAGGAACTTCTCAACCTAATGCTATGATTTTCAGACTTGAATATATTGGCGGTCTTAATGGTGATTGGAGATTACCTCAAAATTATGTTGCTTCAGTAGTTGATTCTGCAATAATACCTGCTGGTGGAGATTATGATGTTGTATATGTTGCAAATGTTGATGGCGATCCTGAAAGCGAAGTTCTTTATACACAAGGTTACTCAAGATCAAATCCAAATGATGATCCGGTACCGATTGTAATTCTTGATTATCAGTTTACTCCGGTTTCTGTTGAAAGAATAACTAACAATTTACCGGTTGATTTCTATCTTGAGCAGAACTATCCGAATCCATTTAATCCTGCTACTACCATTAAATTCGGTGTAACAAAAGCTTCAACAGTTGATCTCAGAGTATTTGATATGCTTGGAAGAGAAGTTGCAGTAATTGTTGATAATCAATTTATGGAAGCTGGAAATTATTCAGCTAAATTCAACGCAGAGGGTTTATCTAGCGGTGTTTATCTCTATCAACTCAAAGCCGGAGATAATAATCTCGTAAAGAAAATGCAGCTAATTAAATAATTTGTTATGATATTCTCTAAGGGTTGTCTGAATTCAAAAAAAAATAATTTGTTTCAGGCAGCCCTTTCTTTTTATTGTTCTTATTCAATTACAAATAATTGTTATAAAGTTGATTAAATAGTTGATGGCAACTTCTAACTTTGCCGAGAGGTAACAATGAAAAAAATATTTACCATTTTTTTATTCACTCTGATCTGCTCAACATTTCTGTTTAATGATTTATATGCTGGTGTAACCGGTAAGATTGCCGGAAAAGTTACTGATGCTGAAACAGGTGAACCATTGATCGGAATAAATGTATTGATTGATGGTACAACAATGGGTGCTGCTACCGGAGTTGATGGAACCTACATAATCAATAATGTTGAGCCGGGTAATTATACTTTAATTTTTTCCGGTGTTGGATATCAGAAAAAAATTGTGACAAATGTTCGTGTTTCAAGCGACTTTACTACAAGAATTGATGTTCAACTATCTTCAGAAGCAATTGGTCTTGAAACAGTTGTTGTAGAAGCAACAAGACCTATGGTAAGAAAAGATTTAACTTCATCTCACACGGTTATTGATAATACACAAATTAAGGCACTGCCTGTTGAAAGCATTGATCAGCTTTTGGTACTGCAGGCAGGCATTACTAAAGGCGCTGGTGGTGAACTTCACATCAGAGGAGGAAGATCAACAGAGATTGCTTATAATGTAAACGGAGTTTCTTCGGTCAATCCTTATGATTTTGGCAGAACAGTTCAAATTTCTACTAATGCTATTCAGGAATTATCAGTTGTCAGCGGAACTTTTAATGCAGAGTATGGAAATGCGTTAAGCGGAGTTGTAAATGCAATTACTAAAGAAGGTGGAAATAAATATAATGGTTCGCTTTCGTATTACACTGGTGATTATCTCAGTTCACATAAAAATATTTTCTTTAACATTGGTTCTATAAGTCCTGTAAATAATCAGGTAATTGAAGGAACATTTGGTGGGCCGATTCCTTTTACAAATAACTCTGTAACTTTTTTCCTTTCAGGAAGATATAATAATGACAAAGGTTATCTTTACGGACAGCGACAACATACTATTTACGATTCCGTTTACAGAGACTCGAACAATCCAAACATTATAAACTTATCAATGACCGGTGATAACTCTATTGTTTCAATGAACCCTTCTGAAGACTTAAATCTTACAGGAAAGTTTACAGTCAAGCCAATTACCGCAATGAAAATTAATTATGATGTGGTTTATTCTAACTCGAATTATCAGACTTATAATCACGAATTAAAATATGTTCCGGATGCAAACTATAACCGCTACGAATGGGGTTTGCTCAATTCACTTGAAATCAGACAAGCAATTGGCTCTAATACATTTTATTCGTTAAAAGGTGCATATAATATTTATGACTTCAAACGATATTTATTCCCATTGCTTGATGAAGCCGGCAACGAAGTAAGCTTTAGACCAGGAATGAATATGTCGGGCTTGCGACCTGATCCGAGATATCAACCATCTCATAAAAGTTTTAAACTTACACCATATACATTTCGCTCAGGTGGAACTTCTAATGAACATTTCTATCAAAGATCTTATGCTAGTGAGCTTAAATTCGATTTAACTAGTCAGGTGTCAAATGAACATGAAGTAAAATTCGGTTTAAGAGGAAAGTACGATGTTCTTGATTATCAGTACTTCACAATCTTTCGTGATACTACAACTTACCTGCAGCCGACTATTCCTGATACAAACACACTTTACCACGATATCTATTCACGCGAACCATATCAGTTCTCTGCGTATCTGCAGGATAAAATGGAATACACAAATATGATATTAAATATCGGTTTGCGTTATGATTATCTTAATCCAAAAGCCAAATATGCCCCAGATATTTTCAAACCAACATCAGGTTTGATAGATGCTGAACCGAAAAGTATTTTTAGTCCGCGCATAGGAATTTCATTTCCAATAACAGATCAGGGAATAATTCATTTTTCATACGGACATTTTTATCAACTGCCTCCTTACAGATATTTATTTACAAATCCGAATTTCAAAAAGTCTGGAAGCACTCCAACTTACGGAAATGCTAATCTGAATCCGGAAAAGACAGTTACTTATGAAATGGGTTTACAGCAACAGCTTACTGAAACGATTGCGTTCAACATTACAGGATTTTATAAAGATGTTCGTGATTTATTAGCACTTCAGGAAATCAGAATAAGTACAAGTGAGTCTTACTTCAAGTATGTAAATAAAGATTATGCAAACATAAAAGGTATCACTTTCTCACTTACAAAAAGAAAATTACCGGATGATTTATTTGGTGCATCACTCGATTATACATTCCAGGTAGCTGAAGGAAATGAAACCGGTGCTTCATCTTTCTTCCTTGATTTATCATCAGGAAGACAGAGCGAAAAAATTCCTGTGCCTTTAGATTGGGATCAGACACATACACTCAATGGCTCGCTTACTTTTGGTAATTATAAAGATTGGGTTGTAACATTAGTTGGTACGATGAATACAGGATTACCTTACACACCCATTTTGTTTGAGCGTGAAATTTATCTTAAGACAAACAGTGAAAGAAAACCACTTCAGACAAATGTTGATTTGTTAATTGAAAAAACTTTCAGCTTTGATGTTGCAGCAGTTACACTATTTGTAAAAATATTCAATCTGTTTGATACATTGAATGAGAGATTTGTTTATGATGACACAGGCAGAGCAACATATACATTAGAATCAACGAAAGGTGGTCCACAGGAGACTAATCGTCTTTCACAGATTGTACCTGGTTTAAAATCAGCAGATGAGTATTTCACCAGACCACAATATTACTCAGCACCACGCGAGGTGCGTTTTGGTTTATCAATCGAATACTAAAGTATCGGAGAAAAATATGGCTAAGTTATTTACAAAGTTTTTTTACTTCTCACTTTTAATTTTAATATTTTCTTCAATTGTATTTGCTCAGGAATCCGTTGAACAAAGAAGACAAAGAGAACATCAGGCAATAATTAATTACATTCAATCGCATCATCCTAATTATCCTGTTAATCCTAATCCGACAAAGACTTCTGAGCTTAAATATAGCGGACCAACACGATTATCAAAGCTGAATGCATTTGAAGATAGAAAAAGATATCTGATGAATGGAAATAATGTTACCTGCGAAATCTGGAATTATGGTGGAATTGGTCCTGGTTTTCCCGGAGCAAATCTCAGAGAACTTTTGGCGATGGTTTGGAAAGATGCTGCATATATATTTCAGTTTACTCCATTAGTTGCTGCAAAAGTTAAATCCGAAACTGGTGATACAATATTTATTGTTTCAGATGGTTTGTATGATTATGACAGACCAGGTTTAAGAGAAAGAGATCCAGCAACAGGATTGTGGTGGACTTTTGAACCATTGCCAGGTTACGCTGATCCTGAACAGGAATTTATGGCTTCAAATCCTGCTTTCGATTCCGACCGTGATGGAAAACCGGATAGCTGGCCAAGAGAATGGTACAATGCTACCTTAGGCGAATATGTCTGGCCAGGTTATTTGAAAGTTGGTGAAAACAATGCTGACCTTGAAGTTTATTGGGCAATGGATGACAGAGATAATAAAGAATTTAAATATTATCCTTTCCTCAATGACACGACAAGAAAAGGTCTCGGCGTTCAGATAGATGGAAGAGCTTTTCAATGGAGTAATTCATTAGCAGCTAATGCAATCTTTTTTGTTTGGACAATAACTAATGTCAGTGATAAAGATTTGGATTCAGTTGTATTTGGAATTTATGGTGATCCTGATGTTGGCGGACAAGATAACGATGATGATAACGGCTTCTTCATTAAACCTTATGGTGATGATGTTCAGAATATTCCTGTTTATGCACGCAGCATGGTTTATTTTTGGGATCCTGATATGACTGGAGACAGAGGAGTAAGATTAGGTTATTTAGGCTGCAAATTTCTTGAAAGTCCCGGCAACCCAAACGATGGAATTGACAATGACGGAGATGGAATGATTGATGAAAGACAGGATGACGTAATTGATAACGATGGTGACTGGAATCCTGAAACTGATGATGTGGGTATTGATGGAATTCCTAACACAGGCGATTTAGGTGAAGGTGATGGTGTACCAACGGCAGGACAAAGATTACCCGATGGAAGACCTGATCCACTTGCCCCTGGTGAACCAAATTTTGAATATACTGACCTTGATGAAGCTGATCAGATTGGTCTTACAAGTTTTAACAGTGAATCCTGGGCAACTTCACTCGCAATCGGCAATGATGCTGATATCTGGAACAGAGTTACTCCCGGTAACTTTAGCGAGATAACTAACAACGAAGACATAGTTTTCATTTTTGGTTCCGGTAAAATTTCACTGAAGAAGGGTGAATCGAAAAGAATCTCAATGGCATTTTTATTCGGAGATAATCTTCAGGATTTATTAGTTACTGCAGAAACTGTTCAGGATATTTATAACAAAAATTATCGCTTCTTCAGACCACCTGATTTACCTACAGTTACTGCCATTCCGGGTGATAAAAAAGTTACTCTTTTCTGGGATACAAAAGCTGAAGAAAGTGTTGACCCGATTACCGGAAAAGATTTTGAAGGTTATGTAATTTACAGAAGCACACGACCTGACTTTGCAGATATTCAGAAAATTACTGATGGAAGAGCTTCAACATTTTTATATGATCCGCTTAAAGATGTTCAGGGTTTTGATGCAAAGTTCGATCTTCAGAATAACTGGAAAGGATACCATCCTGTTGCTTATCAGGGAAGAGGTATTCATTACTATTTAGGTGATGATACTGGACTTCGTCACTTCTTTGTTGATTCAAATAATGTATTAAATGGTCAAACATATTATTACGCAGTTGTTGCTTATGATCACGGTGATTCTCTTGGTATTCCTCCAACTGAAACAACAAAGAAAATTAATGTTGATCCGATTACTTCACAGTTAATATTCGATAGGAATACTGTTCAGGTTATTCCTGGTCCTCGTGCCTCCGGATATGAAACACCAACAATTAAAAATACTGATGTCCTTCATCCAAGTGGAATTGGAAATGGAGAAGTGAATTTTAAAATACTTGATGATCTATCTGTAATTGATGAAACATATACCTTAACATTTTCAGATACATTAAGAACACAAGATGGAGTGCAACTAAAGAAAAATTATTCAGTAATCGGTGAAAAGTCTGTTACGGAAAGTTTCTTCTTATTCGATACAAAATTTGCTGCACTTTCTCATGGAAATATTATTAACGATCAAACTCTTCAGGTACGAGATAAACAGGGAACAATCTACAATCTTGGAACTGACTACATAATTAATTTTGAAAAAGGTGCAATCCGTAGAGCTGATAACTCAACAATGCCCAACAATTCTGAATTTACAATTACTTATCGTTACTATCCGATTTATCAAAGTACAGCACTAAAAGGAGAAGATTCAAATCCTGTTTTCAATGGCGTAAAATTATTACTTAATGATTTCGATGCTCTTAGATTTGATCAGCAGAGGTCAAAGTGGAGCAGAGAAGATTTGAAAATTCCTGCATCTGTCGGATTATCTTCACTTGGTGCTGCAAATCGTAAAGTGCTTTGGCCAGCAGATTATGTTATTACTTTTTCTGATTCATACATTGATTCCGCAAAGTATTTCAAACTTGGATCCCCTTTAACAACTATTCAGGTAAAATATAAAGTTGAAGAGGTTACCAGCGGAGTTCCTCGAAGAATCTGGACAATCCTGAAAGAGAACGCTATTGTTGATACGGCTTGGTCAAGAGGTGATGAAATAATTTTCTACAAACCAGGTGCACAGGCAATCTCAACCGATACATTAACATGGGGAATTATTTTTGGTCAGATGACAGCAAGTGATTCTTCAATGCCGCGAAATGGTGACCAGTATTTCTTCTATACGCAAAGACCATTTTCAAAAAACGATGTGTTCAAGTTGAATACAAAAGCCGGCTCGATGAATAATGAAGTTGCTAAATCAAGACTTGATAATATTTATGTTGTGCCGAATCCCTATGTAGGTGCAAATGAAATTGAACCCGGCAACAGATTACCTGATAAGAATCGTGGTGAAAGAAGAATATATTTTGAAAATCTTCCTCCTAAATGCACAATTAGAATATTTACTTTAGCAGGTGAGCTCGTTACTACTCTTGAACACGATTCAGGATTGGAAAACGGAAGAGAATTCTGGAATCTACTTAACAGAGATGGATTTAGTGTTGCTTACGGAATTTATCTCGCTCACATTGATGCGCCTGGCATCGGTGAGAAGATCATAAAGTTTGCACTAATCAAGTAAAGTTTGCAGGAGAATCAAATGAAAAAAATTTTTATAATATTGATATCAGGATTAACCTTAAGTATAAGTTTAATTCTCAACGCACAGACACTCAAAACCGGCACAACAGCTGCGCAGGTTCTGAAATTCAATGTCGGACCAAGAGCAATTGGAATGGGTGGTGCGTTTACTTCAGTGTCAAATGATATACTATCAACTTACTGGAATCCGGCAGGAACTGCTTCTATTGTTTCTAATGAAGCATTTTTCAATCACACTGATTTATACATCGATATAAAACACGATTATGCAGCATTTGCTTCCAACTTATCTGATTTAGGAACTGTTGGATTATTTGTTTCAGTCCTTTCAATGGATGAAATGCAGGTTCGCACAATTGAAAAACCTGAAGGTACAGGTGAATTTTTTGATGCAGGCGCATTGGTGGTCGGTGTGAATTATTCAAGATACCTTACTGAAAATTTTACAATCGGTTTCAACTTCAAGTATGTTAATGAATCTATTTGGCATATGAGCGCAAGCGGTTTTGCAATTGATGTTGGCACATTATATAAAATTCCAATTTTGAATGAATTCAGAATCGCAGCGAGCATTTCTAACTTCGGAACAAAGATGCAACTAAGCGGAAGAGATGTAACAAAAACATTTGCATCTGGCTCAACAGGCAGAGATATTTTGAATGTAAATCTTGAGCTTGATCATTTTGATTTACCATTGCTCTTCAGATTTGGGGTTTCAGCTGATTTGCTTAAAGATGAAAGCTCAAGATTAACAGCTGCTATTGATGCAGTTCATCCAAATGATCATTCAGAATATATCAATTCAGGTTTGGAATATTCCTGGAATGAAATTGTATTTATTCGCGGCGGATACAATTCACTTTTTGAAACTGACTCTGAAAAAGGTCTTACATTTGGATTTGGTCTTAACTACCGTTTGATTGATGCAATCAAATTTAAAATTGATTATGCTTATCAGGATTTCGGCAGATTAAGCAGCATACATTATTTTTCTTTCGGTATAACATTTTAATTTGCAGCGGCTGTCTCGAAAATATTGTAATGATTCTATGAGACAGCCTCTTTAATATTTAATTTATTCTTTCACAATCCGGCACAAACGATGAAATATTTTTTACTTTTCATAATTCTTATAAATCTTTCTGCTCAGGCACAAACATTTCGTATCAATCGTCCTGTTCCCGATACTATTCAAACCAATGGTAGTTACTTATTTGGTGAACCAAGATATCAGGACCCGGCTAATGCTCACAGAGGAATTGACATACTAATCCGTTGGGATACAGTTCGTTCTGCTACGAATGGATCAGTTTATTTTGTTGGTTACAATCCAAATGATACAATTGGCGGCTATGAACCAGACGGAGCAGGGAATTATGTTGTAATCAGAAGTATGTATAATGGAAGATTAGTTTATTTGTATTATATGCATCTGAAACAACCATTGGTTGCAGTAAATGATGTAGTTTTATCAAGCCAGCCAATTGCAATATCCGGAAATACCGGAAGGTCAACCGGCGCTCATCTTCATTTTGAAATAAGATACGATTCACCGAGTTCATCACCAAGGAAAACAAGAAATCCGGAACTTTGGTGTGCCATTACAGGAATGGGTGCAATTTATGGCAGGGTTCCGAATGCTCCGAATAGTACAAGAGTTGATATCTATCCGGATCCGAAACCTCGTCCACCTTACACAACTTTTAGCTATGCACTTACTTATAATTTTAATGATCCTTATATAGGAAGTGACGAAGTTTATAATGAGAATTATGCTATCGGAGATGTTAAGCCGGGAACATACACAATTCGTTCAATGAATAATACTTATGTAAGAACTGTAACAGTAGCTGCCGGACAAATTGTTAATGCTGATCAGCCGAATGATGTGGACTTAAATATACCGGTTCCTGAAGATTTTGCTTTAATGCAGAATTATCCGAATCCATTTAATCCAACAACTGTTATCTCTTTCAGAATTCCTGAACAGAGTTATGTTCAGCTTAAGGTTTTTGACATACTTGGAAATGAAATAGCTTCATTAGTAGATGAAGAAAAATCAGCAGGTGAGTATCATCAGTTTTTTGATGCTTATGGTTTAAGCTCAGGAGTGTATGTTTACACAATTGCTGCTCAATCAATTAGTGGAAGAGCTTTTCGTGAAAGCAAGAAAATGATGTTATTGAAGTAACTCTTGATTATTCCTGTTTCCAGTGACAATCGGTGCAAAGATGTTGATTTAAGGATTCACCTAAATCAACAGGATGTTTGAATTCAAGTCCATCCAGCGAGGTCTTAACAGTTCCATCGTTCATTGTTTGCGAAATAATTATGTGACAGCTGTTGCAGTCATTTGAAATGACTTTTCCGTCGTCGCTAACATGTTTTCCGTCGTGGCAACGAAAACAACCAGGAGTATAAACATGAGCAATATTATCAGGGAATTTTTTCCAATCAGCTCTCATATAAGGGAAATAATTTCTCTGATAAATCTGTTTTGTGTTTTCAATTGCTGATATTATCTGTTCTTTTTTTGAAGAATAAATTTCAGGATAATTTATTTTATAAAACTCATCTATAACTGTTTCAATACTATCTAATCCGATTTTCTTTGTAGTGTAATTGCCTTCGAGTGCCAGAACTATCAAACTTTTGATATAAGGTAAAGTCTCATCAATTCTGCCTTGCGACATATAGAGATTTGCCATCTTATCAGGTTGATGATAAATGTGAGAAGGTCTGTTGTGGCAATCAATACAATCCATTGTTCTGTAGTTTTCTGCATTAAAATTTTTCTCATCAAAGTTTTCTTCTTTATTCCGATAAATAACTTCTTTACCGTCAGAAGTAATAAGTTTAACCCAGGGAATAACGAGTCTTCTCTCATCAGTGTGGATATATTCAACTTTATTGTTGATATTCATATGCCAGTGAATACCGCCGGTAGTTCCGAATTCACTATTACCGCCACCAATTTTTACAAGCATAGTTAATTTGGACTTCGTGTTCTTCTCATCAGATAAATAATATGTGTGGTCAACTTTCTTTTCGCTGAAAAAATGAGAAGGTGAATGACACTGTTCACAGGTTCCTTCTGCAGGTCGTAGTTCTTTAACAGGAGTTTGAATTGGTCTGCTATACTTATTAAACAAAACAGAATAAACCTGATAAGCACCGCTCAACTTCGATTTTACATACCAGCTTGTTCCTGATCCTATATGACATTGAACACAACCAACTCTCGAATGAGGTGAACTTAAATAAGCTGTATATTCAGGTTCCATTACCTGATGGCAAATCGTACCACAAAATGCATCCGTTTCTGTATATTCATAAGCTTTGAAACTTCCGAATGCAGAAAAAATTAATAATAAAATTGTTCCGACTGAAAAAACGACAAACATCGCTCGCTTTTTAGGATCATTCAAATCTATTACAGGTAATGTACCGCTTCTGAAAATTCCTTTTTTCTCTCTTCGTCTTTCTCTGATTATTCCATAAGCGATCAATAATAATCCGGTAATTAAAAAGATTGGTAGAACTATATATGTAATAATTCCCATATAGGGTTTATCAGAAGGACTGAAGATATCTATAATGAAGAGAAACAGTATCAATCCAAAACTTAGTGAAGATAAGGCAGCACCGGAAAGAGTAATAGGATTATATACATAATGAGGAAAAATCTTTTTCATAGTATCCTCAAGCTTCTGGAAATAATATGGGAATTTATCTCAATGATAAATTTAATTATGATTTTTGATTTTCAGAATTTTCTTTAGCTTGCTGTTGTTTCAATCTTTCTAATTCCAATGGATGCTCATGAGCCATTTCCTCTTCGGTTAAAGTACCTTTTAACCAGGCAAGATTCATTGGATATACATCCGGATTAAAAATAACAAAGTAGAAATGCCAAACAACAATTGCGAGGAATGCAAGCCAAGCTTCAAAGTAATGGATTGTTCTTGCAATATCCCACTCAAGTTTAGAAAATGTTCCTGCTTGATCTGTATAAATCCACATAATCAATCCTGTTACACTCATTACTACAGTTCCCCAAACAAGAGCCCAATATTCAGCTTTTTCAACATACGAAAAACGATCAAGTTTTGGTTTTTGATTTGAAAGTCCGAGATTAAATTTTGCAACTCCAATTGCATCTTTTACATCCTGCCATCGCGGTAGTAAATCAATTACTAATTGTCTTCCGCGTTGTGTAAAGAAAATATAGTAAAGATGATATAAGCTTACTGCTATCATTGCAACTGCTGCAATTCTGTGAATCAAACTTCTATACTCAAATGCATGACTACTAATGTCTCTGATATGACTAACCCACCACGATTCGGGGAATCGCAGCATAAATCCTGTAATAACCAAAATGATAAAACTCAGTGCCATAGTTGCATGCTGAATTCTTTCATTGAGTGTCATTCGTAAATATAAGCCGTGACCGTGCTTTTCAATTTTTATTTCACCAGCCTGAATAAGTTTTCTGATTTTGCCTTTACGATAGAAATCAACTGCATTATGTATAAACATTCCGCCAACTATCGTAACAATTAGAACAATGTAAATTGTAGCAATCCAGTAAAGAATTGGTTCTTCCTTTTCTTCCAAACTAACATGAATTTTTCCCGCAACAAAAGTAGTATTCGCTCCGGGATGACATTTTCCGCAAGTCTTTACTAAATTATCTTTATAAACACTTGAAGTCGGATCTGTTGATGGTTTAATATTATGAGCCCCGTGACAGCTTCCACAATTTGCAACAGTTGCAGAACCACCTCTTAAGGCAAGGCCGTGGTATGATTCTGTAAATGTTTTAAATCTGTTTGCTGAGATACCATATTTTTCAGAAAGTTTTACAGAAGCATGGCAAGGTGAGCAAACCATCAAAGAAACATTTTGATATGCAACGGGTGAATTTGGATCTGTATGTTTTAAAATATTATGCTCGCCGTGGCAGCTTGTACAAACTGGTGAATCTATATTTCCTTTTGCAACACTAACTCCGTGAACGCTTTCAGAATATTCTTGTTTTATTTCACTGTGACATTTTCCGCAAGTATTAGGGATATTTAATCTGTAAACTGAAGATCGTGAATCGGATGCTTTGATAATATCGTGAGCAGAATGGCAGTCAACACAATTAGCGGCATCTCCATCTCCGGAATGAAGTGCTTTACCATGAACACTTTTATCGTAAGCTAAAATAAACTTAGTAGTCGGTCTGGTCTTACTTCTAACTTCAGGATCATCAAGATGACAGGAGAGACAAAGCTTTTCCTGTGCTTGCTTCATTGAGATTTTATCATCCTTAAAAGCTGATTTTGTTATTGCGCCTTTGTGACAAGTTAAACAGCTTGGTGCACTTTCATCTCCCTGAGCAAACATTATCCCATGATTAGAAATTGCATAAGTTCCTTCAGCTTCTTTATGGCAGCTTCCACAAATTGCTGGAATATTTCTGGCAGACCATTTACCTGTTTTAGTAGGCGATACATCGTGAGAACCATGACAACTTACACAAGAAACATCCTTTCCGCCGCCAACTCCTTTAGTTTTAAGAATCTGAGGGTGGAAAGAATGTTTGGTTAACGCAGCATTATGACAACTTACACAATTTACTTCTTTTATCGGATCTGCGTGCGGAATATCTTCAGCGTTAAAACCTTTATGGCAAGACACACAGTTCAGTTTAGAGTGAACAGATTTCTTATAAACATTTTCGTCAACGAACAGGGAAATTGTCTTTCCCTTTTTTTCCATAGTGAGTTCATTATCACTATGGCACATCAGACAATCTTCGATTGATTGAGCATATATCTTAGAGGGCAGAATAACTAATCCGATTATAAGGAGGGAAATTTTAAGATGTTTGGGAAGCATCTTGTTTTTAATAAATCGAGAAAGTCTGTGTGCCACAGTTAAAACCTCTTTAATTAGTTATTTGGATTCAGCTTTTAATGTAGATAACCATTCAACTAATTTCTTTAAATCTTCATCTGAACCTTTGAATGCTGTTTTATGGTCTTTGTTGTTTAATTTCATTTCTTTTTTCAAATATTTAATCATATCCTCTGCTTTCATTTCAGCACCAGCATTCGATAAATCTGTTGCATCTGATTTTTTTGATTCTATACCAGCGCTCTTAACAGTGTGACACATATTGCATTTGTTATCAATAAAAATTTTCTTTCCAGCGGGATCATCATTTGATGAAATTGTGAAAGCAAATCCATATAATGCAACTATTGCTATGATGATGCTTAAATATGCGATTATGTTCTTCATTTTTAACCTCACTTTATTTAGTTAATAAAAGTTGTTTAATTTTATTACAACATAAATACCAATAATTTTATAAAAATTCGTCATATTTTTTCGCTTATTGTGATGTTTCTGTACTCTTTTTCTCACAATAGGGAATACACATAATTTATAATTCGCAATAATTAGAATATTGAAGTCAATTCAATATTGAATAATTACCAATAAATTATAAATATCATTAAAAATCAGATATATACGACAGATATATCTTAATGATGAGCCAAAAGTTCCGGAATTTTAGAAGTGATTTCGTTCAGATCAAATGGTTTATAAAATATTTCATCAACGATTTGTTTAATCTGACTTTCAGAATCTTTAGACTTGTTTGTGAAAACATAGGTTAAGATTATTGGAATATCCGAGCGGCAATTCTTAAATTTTTCACATTTGGAAATTAATTGAGAATCCGGTTCAGCATCTATAATTACAAGATCAGCGCTTTTATTGCAAATTAAATTTGATACAATATCAATATCTGTAGTTGCAATTACTTTGTAATGAGTTTGCAAGTACATCATTAAACTGTAACAAAGACTAAAATCTGGACTATATATTACAACTCTTTTCATTAAGTGAATTTTATTAGCTGATAATCGGTAATACTTTCTACTTATATGCCAATTCGGAATCTGATAAAAACAACGGAAATATGGAGAAGATTTATAATAATTCTTTCCATATTTGAAATAATTCATAAAGAAATTCTCTTAAATGAAAAGAGCCAAGTTACAATTTATATTTTTATATCAAGCTCTTTAAGTTTTCGATATAAAGTTGATAGTCCGACCTTGAGAATATCAGCTGTCTTTTCCTTGTTGAAATTATTGCCTTCAAGAACCCTCATAATAAAATCCCGTTCGAATTTTCTTACACTGTCTTCAAGAGAACCAGAAAAGTTTGTAGTAAGACTTGCTCTGTCAGGAACAAATGTTGGAGGTAAATCATCAACAGAGATATACTCTCCTTTGCAAAAGATTACTGCTCTTTCAATCACATTCTCCAACTCTCTTACTTCACCGCGCCATTCGTGAGCAAGCAAAGCTCTCATTGCGTCGTTGTCAATTCCTTTTATGTTTTTGTTCAATTCCTTTCTGTATTTATTCAGAAAGTGATCAGCCAGCAAAGGAATATCTTCTTCTCTTTCTTTTAGTGATGGCAGATGAATTTCAACAACATTTAAACGATAATATAAATCTTCACGGAATCTGCCAGCTTTTACTTCTTCTTCAAGATTGCGATTTGTTGTTGCAACAAACCTCACATTAACCGGAAGTGACTGAGTTGTTCCAACCGGAGTATATTCTTTTTCCTGAATTGCTCTGAGAAGTTTTACCTGAAGCTGCGGAGGCATTTCGCTTATTTCATCAAGGAACAAAGTTCCGCCGTCTGCGGCTTTAATAAATCCTTCTTTATCTGAAATTGCACCAGTGAAAGCACCTTTCTTATGACCGAATAATTCACTTTCAATTAGGTTTTCTGAAATAGCTCCGCAGTTTACAGCAATAAATGGTTTATTCTTTCGCTTACTTCTGTAATGAATTGCTCTCGCAACGAGTTCTTTTCCAGTTCCGCTGTTTCCGCTTATTAAAACTGTTGAATCAGTTTCTGCAACTGCCTGAATCATATCAAATACTTTTTTAATAGCAGGACTTTTTCCAACAATATTGTCAAAGTCATATTTACGATTTATTTCTTCGCGAAGAACTTTGTTTTCAATCAGTAAATCTTTTATTTCGAAAAGTCTTTTTACTTTAATTAAAAGTTCATCAAACTCAACCGGTTTAAGAATATAATCACTTGCGCCATTTCTGAGCGCTGTTATTGCTGTATCAAGTGAACCAAATGCTGTGATAATTATAACTGCTGTTTGTGGATCTAAAGTCTTAATCTTTTCCAGCAATTCAGTGCCTTTCATTGCAGGCATTTCAATATCTGTTATTACAAGATCGAAATGCTTCTCTTTAATTTTATCGTATGCAATTTTTCCGTTTTCAGCTTTATCAACTTCATATCCTTCTGATTCAAGTATGTATGAAATTGAATCCCGGATTATTTCTTCATCATCAACCACTAAAATTTTAAATGCCATAATTATTTAATCCTTTATTTAACTATGAATTGGTAGTTTAATAACGAAGGTAGTTCCTTCGTTAATTTTGCTTTTTACTTTTATATCACCCTGAAAACTCTTAACAATTCCATAACTTACCCAAAGTCCTAGTCCAGTACCTTTTCCTTCTTTTTTTGTAGTAAAAAATGGTTCGAAGATTTTATTTATGTTTTCTTCTTTTATACCGGGACCAGTATCAACAAATGTTATTGTCAGCCAATCAGAATCTGCCTCAGATGTAACTGTTATTTTTTCATTCTTCTTTTCTTTTTTCTCAGAGATAGCATCAACAGCATTAAGAAGAATGTTAAGAAAAACCTGTTGTATCTGATCAGCGATCAAAGGAAGCATCGGAATTGAATCGCTTAAGTTTGTTTCGAATGTTATATCCTTTGCTTTAGTTCCGACTTTTGTTATTTCAACTGCTTCATAAATAACTTTGTTAATATCTGTTAGCTCAAGTTCATAATTTGATGGTCTTGAAAAATCAACAAGGTCGCGAATGATTTTAGAAATTCTTGTAATCTGACTTTTAACTAAACTCAATTTTTCATTTACAAATGGATCTTTTGAACTTCGTTGCGCAACCTGAACAAGGGCTGAAATGGAAGCAAGCGGATTTCCAACTTCATGTGCAATTCCGGCAGCTAATGTTCCTATACTTTCCATTTTTTGAGTATGGATAAGTTGTCTTTCAAGAGTTCTTTTTTCAGTTAAGTCTCTGTGAATAGCAAAATATCCTGAAACCTTTCCATCTTTTTCGAGTATTGGTGAGATTAGTAATTGAGTATAAAATGGTTCACCATTTTTTCTTCGGTTCTCAACTTCACCAACCCACACCTTTCCGCTTGAAATTGTTGCCCACATTTTATCCCAGAATGATGAAGGGAATTTTCCGCTTCCGAATATTCTTGGATTTTTTCCGAGTAATTCTTCTTTCGAATAACCTGAAGCAACTTCAAAAGCACGATTAACATAAATCATCTTTCCATTCAAATCAGTAATCTGAATAGGATTAACACTATTCTCAGCAACATTATAGAATCGAATCAGTTCAGCTTCTTTTGCTTTCTCTTCGCTGATATCACGCACATTAACTAGTAAATATTTTTCTTTGTCATCAGAATTATTTAGCGGAATGATTGTGATCTTAACATTCAGAAAATTTCTGTTAACAAATAATCTGGTTTCAATTACCTTCGAATCACCATTTACCAGCGCATCACTGAAAATTTTTTCTGAATTTGTTCTATCACAAAGTTCAATGTAATCGAAAAAGATTTCTGCCTCATCAACAGTTTGATTTAAAGTATCAGATGCAACTTTGTTCATTCTTGTAATTTTCCCGGCGGAATTTACAAGAAAGTACATCTCAGGAAAATTGTCGAATAGGTTGAAATCGAAATTGAAATTATTCATTAATTGTTTTCGGATTTTAATTTACAAAAATATGGATTATTTACTTTCCTATTAAATGGAAAAATTCTTCTGTGATATAGATTTTCTGATTTTTAACGATATTATCATTAAAGATTTTCAGGATTTTTATTGAAAGAACTTTTTGAAATTTTACGATATCGTTTGCTTTGGCTGAATATAGTTTTGTTAATCATCTCTGCTGTGATGATGTTTCTATATCAATCTTTGTCACTTGTTACTTTTGCATTGCTCATAAATCTTTATGATATACTTGGTTATCACTTTACACTGATCAGAAGAAGTACTCAACTTCCTGATAAAATAATTATCAGGGCGTACAGAGTTCATCAATTACTTTTTGAAATATTAATTATTCTCTTTATTGCCTTTGTCATAGGATGGAAATTTGCTATCGGTTGTGCAATAATCAAATGGTTTGGCTTACAGGATATTCTTTACTATCTCGTTTTACAGAAAAAAATTCCTGATAAGTTTACCTGGATGAAATGGACACCTTTTGGAATTTTGAAAGGTGATTTATCAAAAAATGAAGTTATTTTTCAGGCAGCATTTGGAATTATTATTTCAATTTTGATTTTATTACTTAATTAAAATGAAAATCGGATTATTACAATACAATCCCGTTTGGGAAGATAAAGAAGCTAACAAGCAAAAAATTTTATCGTTTGTTGAGAAGGCAGAAGATAAATTTGATTTATTGATTCTTCCTGAAATGAGTTTAACCGGCTTCACAATGAAGTCAGAGCAATTTGCAGAAGGAATCGGTGGCGATACTTTCAGATTTTTTTCTGCATTAGCACAGGAAAAAACTTTTGATGTATTCGTTGGAATTATAGAACGGGGAAAACAAAAACCTTTCAACACACTTCTTCATATCAATTCAAAAGGGAAGTTGGTTAAGCTTTACCGAAAAGTTCATCCATTTTCATTTTCAAAAGAAAATATTCATTATAATGCCGGTTCAAAACCTGTTTCAACAAAAATAAAAAAATACCTCATCGGACTTTCAATTTGTTATGATTTGCGTTTCCCTGAATTGTACAGAAAATATGCGAAGAAGAGAGCTCATCTTATTGTTGATATTGCTAATTGGCCTGATACAAGAATTGAACATTGGAGAACATTGTTAAAAGCACGTGCAATTGAAAATCAGTGTTATGTGGCCGGAGTAAACAGAGTTGGTGATGATCCGAAGTTACATTACAATGGCTGCACGAGTTTTTACGATCCTATGGGCAATCTTTTAGCAGAAGTAGTTGAGGAAGAAAAATTAATTTTAGTTGAAATGAATAAAAATTATATCAACGAGGTAAGAGAAAAATTCCCTTTCCTCGATGATATAAAAATGATTTAACAGGAAAAATCCTATCAGAAAATAATTCCCATTAAGCGAATCGAACAATTCTCATTATTTTATTAGCATCATCTTTCTGATTGCAGTAAAATTTCCTACTGTTAGTTTGTACAAATAAATTCCGCTCGATAGCTCAGGTCTGGAGACCTGAGCTACGTTGAATTCTACTTTATATCTTCCGGCTTCACGATATTCATCAACTAATGTAGCTACTTCATTTCCAAGCACATCATAAATTTTTATTGTTTGATGACTGCCTGCTGGGGTCTGCCAACTGATAGTGGTTCTTGGATTGAACGGATTAGGATAATTCTGATACAGAAAATATGAATCAGGAATTTCATTAGATGCATCATCAATATCCAAAACTTCGCTGAGAGGCCGCTTCCAGACTGCAACATCAATTCCGCCATAATTTCCATTAGCCACATAAATATCATTATTGTATATCAATATTGATGTTACACGAGTAGCACCAAGATTATCATTCTTGTTGAAAAATGATTCTCCGTTATTTGCCGAAACATAAAATCCCGAATCGGTTCCGGCGAAAACAAATTGATTGTATTTATAAATACATCTTACATAAGCACCTTGCAAATTAAACGATTGATTCCAAGATTGACCAAAATCCGTTGAACGCAAAATCTGTCCATCCTGAGTTCCGAAAAGTATCAAAGAATCTTCGGCAAAAACTGCTATGCCAGCGTTATTGTTAATCATATTCCAATTTAATCCTTTATCAGAAGTAACTCTTAAACCCGATAATACTGAATAAATTCTGTTTCCCGAAATAGCTAAATATCCAGTGAAGTTGCCTATCGGATTCCAGTTTTGACCATCGTCTGTTGATAAATAAATTTTATCAGCTGCTGCAACAAGCAGCGAATCATTTGCTGCCAATGACCAGATAACCTGATTAGCTAATGATGTTATGTTCCAGCTGATTCCATTATCAGTTGATTTATAAACACCTTTTGGATTTGTAGGTGAAAATGCTAATCCACAGTAAACATTTCCGTTTTGTTTTGTCAATGACCAGGCATAAGCCAATTGCTGAAAATATCCATTCCATGTTTGACCGCCATCTGCTGAACGAAATAAATAGGCAGTTCCACCTGCGTAAAGAATATTATTAAGTTCAAGCAATGCGTTAATATCTCCGCCTAAACCACTGCTTTGTCCAACTGGCTGCCATTGACTTTGAATTGAAATTGTGGAAAGTAAAACGAAGAGTAAAAATGTGAGTAAATTTTTCATACAATATTTCTCCTTTCAGGGTTGGAGAATCAATAATTAAATATGATAAAGAAAATTATTTTTTTCTTCCCAAAATTAATAATTAAAATTATTCAAAAAGTATAAGCAGGTATAAGTAAATTAAAAGATATAAAGGTTGGAGGAGTTTAGTTATTGCTTTTTGTCTTAATCATAAGCAGATGAATTGTTACTCCAACGGCAATTGTAAGAAGAATCAGCTTTATATAAAATTTATCCGTTAACAGAAAAGCTGATAATAAAATCATTGTCCATAAAAAAATTATATTAAAAACTTTTGCTCTGATAGATAAACCTGTTTTCTCCTGATAATTTTTAATATACATTCCAAGCACTTTATGATTTCTTAACCATTCATTTGCCTTTGGGGAGCTCTTCACAAAGCACGCAGATGCGAGAATTAAAAAAATTGTAGTTGGAAGTACCGGAAGAAAAATTCCAATAACACCAATTGCAACTAAAAGAATTCCACTAATCAGATAAAAATATCTGTAGAGTTTTGGCAATTCTAAGTTTTTTACTTTTGTATTTTCTTCCATCAAGAACTCCAAATGAAAAAATACTTTGAAAAATTATGAGTAAAAGCTTAATCAAAATTCACATATAAATACATCCCAAACATCTTCTTCCAAAATTTATAAAACAAATTGATAATATTTATATTCACATAAGAAAAATTTATCAACTGAACTTTAAAGAAAGAGACCGTTAAAAAACTTTAATAGGTTTTTCCGTACAAAACAATATTTGATCAATAGCTTATAATGAATGGAGTAATAAATGTTCACAGTAAACAAGAGAATTAATTTTTTTGATTGCGATCCGGCTGGAATAATTTTTTTCTCCCGAGTTTTTGAATTTTGCCATTCTGCCTATGAACAACTCATCCAGAGTTTTGAACTCGATGAAGATTATTGGGATAATCCTACTTATGTTGTTCCGATCATTCACACTGAATGTGACTATTATAAACCTTTAAGATATGGCGATGACATTTCAATTGAAGTGTTGGTTACTCAGTTAAAGAGTTCATCGTTTGAATTGACTTACAAATTAATTCTGAATAAAGAAACCTGTGCTTCGGTAAAGACTGTGCATGTTTTTGTAAGCAGAGAAGATTGGAACAAAATGGAAATCCCGACTGAAATAATGATTGGACTTCAACGAAATTTATCGGAATAAATTTCATACAAACATTTTCCTTACTTTATCTCTTTCAATTTTTCCAAGAGAAGTTTTCGGAAGTTCATTAACAAAGAAATATTTTTTCGGAATTTTGAACGATGCAAGATTTTTTTTCAACTCATTCTTCAAAAACTCTTCATCAATACTCCCGTTTATTACTAAAGCTGCTGCGACAATTTGTCCCCAATATTCATCCTGAATCGGAAATACACAAGCTTCTTTTATAGATGGAATTTTAAGTAAAGCATTTTCAACTTCAATGGGATTTATATTTTCTCCGCCTGACACAATAAGATCAGTTCTTTTTGCATCAACAAACAAATACTCATTATCATCAATTTTTCCTAAATCTCCGGAATGATAAAAATCATTTTTGATTTTTTCATTTATGGCTTTTTCATCATTCAGATAATTTTTTAATAAGCTTTTTGTTGAAATAAGAATTTCGCCTTCTGATGAGATTGTTATTCTAACATTATCAACAGCTCTACCAACAGTATTTGGCTTTGCGATTATTTCTTCTGCATTTGCTGCAGTTATAAAAGATGCAGTTTCAGTTGAACCATAAACACGGATTGGATTCCATCCATTTCGCGCAGCTTCAATCAATAAATTGTCTTCAGAAAATCCACCACCAATCAAACAAACTTTTAATGTCTTGTCTGGTTTAATTTTTTCTTCGATCAATCTTTTAAGCTGAGCTGCAACGAGTGAAATGTGTGTTGGTTTAAAATTGCTCACAGAATTTTTTATTGATTCAAAACGTAAATCAGTTGGAATAATTATTTCGCAGCCACTCGATAAAGCCCTGCAAATAATCTGAAATCCGCCAATGTGATAAAAGGGAAGTGAAGCAAGCCATCTGTCACCAATACTCTGATTAAGAATTTTCCCTCCATTCATAATACTATTTGCAAGTGAATCAAATGTATGAACAACACCTTTCGGCTCAGCTGAACTTCCTGATGTGAATATCACAACAGCTTCATCGTTATTTTTTTTATGGAATGATTCAGAATGTGAATTGAATAAGTCATCAAAAGAAATTTTTTTTATTCTTACAGAATTTAGTTTCACTGCAAATTCTTTTTCGAATAAAATTACTTCTAAATTATTCTTAAAGATTACATCACTGATTTCTTTTTCAGTCCATCTCGTATTTAACGGAACAGGAACTAAACCTAAGTTCCAAAGAGCAATTGTGGTAATTATAAATTCAGAAGAATTTGATGATAAGATTGGGACATATGTCTGCTCAGTTGATATGATTGAAATAATTTTGCGGGCAGTTATTTCAGAAAGTTCAAATAGTTTTTTGTAAGAGAATGATTCTGAATCGGTTCTGATTGCCATCAGATCTTCACGCTCTGAATATGTGTAGAAAAATTCTTTCATCGGAAAATTAAATAATCATTCCGGCTGAGAAAAGTATTCCATAAAGCGCAGAATATTTTGCACTGACTTCTAAAGTTTTATTCAGCTGTTGTCCCTGATAATTGAAAATCATTTTTACGAGAATGATTGCAGCAGGCAAAGTGGCATAAGGAAGAAATATCGTTGCATTAAAATTAAATTCGAAGTATAAAATGAAAGGAATAAAAAAAGCTAAGAGTAAAAAAAATATATATTCATATCTCGAAAACTCTCTGCCTAAAATAACAGCGAGAGTGTTTTTACCGGCTTGTTTATCTTCCTCAACATCTCTGTAATTGTTAATAATTAAGATGTTTGTAATCAAAGCGCCAACAGGAAGCGAAACAAGGAATGAAATAAAAGTAAATTCCTGATGATGAAGATAATATGTTCCCATCGTTCCGATTATTCCAAAAAATAAAAAGACAAAAAGATCACCAAGCCCGTGATAGGCAAGCGGATAAGGACCGGCAGTGTATGCAAGTCCTGCTATGATTGAAAAAACTCCTATTATAAAAATGTTCCAGTCAGTTACATAAACCAGATAAAGTCCCAGTAAAAATGTTAAACCAAAAACAAAAACTATTGCAACTTTCATTTCCTTAGGTGAAATCAATCCTGCAGAAAGAACTCTCAGCGGACCTTTTCGTTTTTCAGTATCAGCTCCTTTAAGATGATCATATAAATCATTCGTAAAATTTGTTCCTATCTGAATCAGCAAAGAACATATCAGAGCAATTAAAGAATAAAGTGGATAAAACTTCCCTTGATTATAAGCTAAAGAAGATCCTACCAAAACAGGAACGAAAGCAGCAGGAAGTGTTTTAGGTCTGCTTGCTAAAATCCACGATTTAATTTTGCTTTGTTTATTCATCTGATATTAACAGGAAATTAATTAAGGAAGCTTTGGAAATTTTTTGAAATCAGGTTTACGTTTTTGAAGATAAGCATTTTTACCTTCCTGAGCTTCTTCGCTCATATAATAAAGCAGAGTAGCATTGCCGGCAAGTTCCTGAATGCCTGCTTGTCCATCAAGCTCCGCATTAAATGCAGATTTAAGAACACGAATTGCCATCGGACTGTGCTGCATTATTTCTCTTGCCCATTGAACTGCTTCATCTTCAAGTTTATCAATCGGAACAACTGTATTAACAAGTCCCATTTCGAGAGCTTGCTGTGCGTTGTATTGTCTGCATAGATACCAAATTTCACGGGCTTTCTTTTGTCCGACAATTCTTGCAAGATAACTTGAACCAAAACCCCCATCAAAGCTGCCGACCTTTGGCCCTGTTTGTCCGAATATTGCATTATCTGCTGCAATGGTCAGATCGCAAACCACATGTAAAACATGACCACCGCCAATTGCATAACCTGCAACTACTGCTATTACAACTTTCGGAATGCTTCGAATAATTTTTTGTAAATCGAGTACATTTAATCTTGGAACTTTGTCATCACTTCCAATGTAACCCTTATCTCCACGAATTCTTTGATCGCCGCCGGAACAGAAAGCATACTTACCATCTTTCGCAGGTCCGGCACCAGTTAATAAAATTACTCCAACAGTTTGATCTTCTCTTGCATTGTTAAAAGCATCAATCAGTTCTTTAACAGTTTCAGGCCTGAACGCATTTCTTACTTCAGGTCTGTTGATTGTGATTTTGACTATTCCTTCATCTTCAAGTTTTTCATAGATAATGTCCTGATATTCTTTTACTTTTTTCCAATTGTATTTCATATATCTCCCTGAAATTATTTTTGAACTTGTGCCGGTAAAAGCTGATTTAAGTAATTAGTTATTATTTCGATAAATCTTTTTGGTTCTTCGAGATGAGTATTGTGTCCGGCGTTTTTAACAACCTTATGTTTTGCTTTATGAAATCCGCGAACAATTTTTGAGTTGATGAAAGTATATTTGCTGTCGAGTTCACCGCTAATCAAAACAGTTTTAACTGAAATAGATTTTAATTTATCATGTAATGGCGGCATTATGCCGGTTGAAAATCCTTTCAATATATTCATCATACCAATCTTGCTGTTATCATATTTTTTCTTATGAAGTTTTTTGATTTTATCATTTGAAAATCTTCTTTGTGTATTAAACATTTCCTGATCATACCAGAGTTCAATAAATTCTTCCATCGTATGATCATGAATGAATTGCACCAACTTCAAATCATCTTCATATCTTTTTTTTCGCTCAGCATCATTCTTAATTCCTGCAGACGCACTTTCAAGTACAATTCCTTTAATCTCTTTTGGATAAGCTGCAGCAAAAGACAATGCTGCTCTTCCTCCCATTGAATAACCGATTAAAATTATTGGATTATTCGGACTGATTTTGTCTTTAATAAATTTAATTTGATCTACTATTGATTCAGTTGTGTAATAATCCGGATTTACAGGTTTATCACTCTTGCCATGTCCAATTAAATCAAGTGCAGCATAATTGAAAGAATCCGGAAGTTGTTCAATCACAGGAAACCATTCTTCTGCATTACCAGTAAAACCGTGAATAAACAGAACCGTATCTTTTGTATTGTCAATTCCTCTTGGAATTTCTACATACAATTTGAAATCTTTATAAAACAATTCCATTTAATTATCTCTAGATAAAATTTTATTAGTTGAATTCCAGAATTTTTCTTTAAGCGACTTTGTGAAAAGAGAATCAGTTCTCACTTCCAAAATTAAGCATGAATTTGTTTTGTTCGCATCCAAAAGTGATTTTTTAAATTCATAGAGTGATTTAACTAACTTGAAATTTATTCCAAAGCTCTCACTAATTTTTTTAACATCAAAACTAACAGGTGTTAAAAAATACTTATTGAAAATTTCTTTTTGTCGCGCAATAGGCAGATAGTTAAAGATTGCTCCACCGTTATTGTTAATCAAAATTATTTTTAAAGGAATATTATATTGCTTAGCAATCAACAGACTATTTAAATCGTAATAGAAAGATAAATCTCCGATAATTAGATAGGTTTGTTGCTTCGATTCAAGAGCAATTCCAAGTGATGAAGAAATTACTCCATCTATTCCACTTGCACCACGATTCTGAAAAACATTTATCTCTTTTTCAATCGCTGACGAAAAAAAATCCAAATCACGAACGGGAAGACTGTTCCCAATAAAAAGATTTGACCTGGCAGGAATGTTTTCGAGAAGTTCCAAAATGATGTTTACTTCGTTTAATGACTTTCTGAAAATTTTATGTTTAAACTCTTCAACTTTTTTATCAGAAGATTTCAGATAATCAAGAGTTTCAGACGAAGCTTTGTTAATATTCGATTGTAAAACTAGCTCAATAAATTTTTCAGGTTCAGATTTGATTATTTTTGCTCTCTTAGTCGAATCAAACCGATCACCAAATTCATTTATCACAAATCTTTTTGCTTTCGATCTTATTATAAATTCTTCAAGTGATTGAGAAGTTAAGTGTCTTCCAAAATGTATAACTGATTTTGGTCTGAACTTTTCACTTAGGATTTTATTCCTTACTAGTGTTTCGTAGTTTGAGATCAGATTATTCAGATTCTTTTTTGAAAATCGCAGTCCGGAATTTGCATCAGCAAAAATCGGAATGTTATACTTTTTTGAAAACTCGTCTAATGACTTTTGAAAGTCTGAACCAAATTTTCCAACACCAATTGTGATAAGATCAATTGAATTTAACTTAAAATCTTTATCAGAAATAGTTTCCTGAACTTTAGTCTGTGATAAAAATTTTTCAGATAATTTATTCGCATACAATATCAGATTATCATCTATAAAATCTGTTGTTGAATCTGGTTCAAAAGGTTTTTCGAATTGAAAGTTTAAATGAACCGGACCTTTGTTTCTAAAGGTTGCTGTTAAAATTGCTTCGGAAGTTTTTGAAAGAAGCGCGTGAATATTTTCTCTTTCAATTGACGGAAGCGGTAATTCTGCAAAATATCTGATATGATTTTTATAAATATTCTTTTGGTTTATTGTCTGATTTGTTCCGGTATTTCTCAGATAAGAAGGTCTGTCAGCAGTGCAAACAATCAATGGCACACGACTCTGATAAGCTTCAATTATTGCCGGATATAATTCAGCAGTTGCAGTGCCTGATGTTGTAACAATAACAACAGGGGAGTTTGATGATTTTGCAATTCCAAGTGCAAAAAAAGCTGATGCTCTTTCATCAACTATCGGGAAGGATTTAATTTTTTTTTCTGATGCAATTGCAAATGTTAAAGGAGTGCTTCGTGAACCTGGTGAAATGCAGGCATATTTAATCCCTGCATTCACAAACAAATCTGTGAGCAGAGTTGTCCACAAAATATTTCTGTTAATTTTAATTTTCATTACTGAATAGAGAGATTATCGGCTGAAGCTTCAATTCGGTTTCAGTGAATTCTTCCTCAGGATTTGATTCTTCAACGATTCCACATCCAGCAAATGCTGTAAGTATATTTTCAGAAATTAATGCTGATCTGATTGCAACATAAAATTCTGCCTCACCAAATAAATTAAACGCACCAACAATTCCAGAATATAATCCACGATCAAAACCTTCAAGAGTTTTTAATTCATCTAAAGATTGTCGCGTTGGAATTCCGCAAATTGCAGGAGTTGGAAAAATTGATTTGATAATATGAAAATATCTTAGGTTTTCTTTAAGTCTTCCGGAAATTTTCGTTTGAAGATGCTGAATATTTTTTAATCTTTTTATTAAAGGAGTTTCATCAATCTCAATATTGAAAAGATGATTCTGAAGATTCTCTCTAAGATGTTCAATCACGATATCGTGTTCCTTTTTATTCTTTTTGCTCGCTGAAAGTAACAAAGCAAGATCTGAATCTTCATATTCATCGGAGCCGCGATTTATAGAGCCGGCAAGGGCTTCAGTTCTGAATAAATCTTTTTCAAATTTTCCGAGAAGCTCAGGACTTGAACCAAAGAAATAATCTGATTCTGTTTTAATCAGAAAATTGAAACAATCAGAATAATCTGAATTCAGTTTTTCAAAAATGCCGGACCAATCAATTGAGCCGGTAATTTTATAATTAACTTTTCTTGCAAGAACAATTTTCTGAAGTTTGTTTTCTTTAATGTCCTTTATTGCCTCATTAACTTTTTGTTTCCAGATTAAAGAATCATCATCAGATAATTTTTTAATGCGAACCTCTTCTTTTATCCTTATTTCTTCCTTGATGATGTTTGTAATAAAATTCTGTGATTCTTCAATAAACTTTTTATCGAGCTCATCAAATGCTGAAGTTGTAAAGATGTTTTGAGCACAAAATAAATTTTGTCCTTTATTGAAAATCAGGTATTGAGGTATTACCCAAAAATTATCTTTGAATTTATTCCAGTACTTTTCTTTAACCACAGAGGGAAACTTAGTGTAACCAAAAAATAAAGGCAGATTTTCAATGGTTTCACCGGCAGTAACATTATCCTTGAATATTAATAAAAACTCATCGAGTTGAGATAAATCTTCATTACTGAAATCAAAGTGAAATATATCTCCGATTGCAAGATATTCAGTATCAGCAGATGGTTTTGAATGATAGATAATCAGATCGGAATTCCGATCAAAAGCATCAATAAAATCTGAAACTTGTTTCCCTTCAACGGGAAAAACTATCTGATAAAAAGCTAAATTGTCTTTTATCAGGTCTATTAAAATATTTTGTCCTGAGTTATTCAATAGTAATCAAACTTAATTTATCTGTATGTGTAAAATTAAGTTTTTGTGTTAAAAGTTCACAATTGAGGGTTCTGTAGAATTACCTTTGGATTTTGAGTCGGAAGTTCTGCCAAGAAGAATGTTATTTAATAAAGCTCTCACACTAGCTACTTAATTAGTTATGTTACGCACATTTAATAAAAACCTTCGAGATTTTCTGAAATAATTCACATCTGTCCAAAATAAATTTATTTATGTGGCTAAAGCCTGCCTTTGCTTTTAATTTTTTCAGTTCACTAATGTGAACTGCATTAAATGCTCATTATATTTTTTTTCTATTGCAGTTGGATTCATCCAACTGTTATAGTAAAAAATAGAATATTTTGGGCTTTAGCCACATTTAATTAAAACCTGCAAACAATAAGAGAGTAATACTTGTTATAAGGGATTCAATTAAAAATGAATTTGGTTTATTTTATTTTGAACTAAAATCATAGTTTATTGCTCAGGTTTAAGTTCATTTTGGACAGCACTGAAATAATTAAGAATTTTTCTTTTCTTTTAATTACATTTTTAGCCAAACCTCGAAGGTTTGGCAGATTTGCGTAAGGTGACTTACTTAATCAGGTATTCTAAATTTAGATTAGGGTATAAACTTGGCTGCGTAGGCAGTAATTAAAAAACCTTCATCTCCGATTAAATTTCTCAGTTGCTTTCTTTGTTAACATCACTTCAAATAATATTCAATAATCAATCTTTATTACTTTGTTTTTGTTGGAGCTGGTTTAAACTTCAAATTAGGTGATAATCTGAATGTGATAGAATGATTTCGTTCTCCAAAATAAATTGTGTCACCTGTTAAAGTAATCTGTTTTTCCTCTTCACTTTCAATAACACCATTTATTTTTCTGTTAGCAGGATTATAGCAAAATTGAATTTCCTTATCCTCACCTTTGACAAAATCAAGTTCAGTTTCAAAATCCAGATTGCCTATTTGATATTTTTCTTTAACAGAAATTTTTATTGGGATGCTCAATGAACTAAGCATCGGAATTTTGAATTGAACAGGTGATTCAATAATTCCATCTTTATTCCAATCTGCAAGAGTATCAACAAAATTCTGTCCAGCTGCTTCAACTGAGATTATAAAGCTTTTCGGAACAACATCGTTCTTTTCATTTCTTGCAGTGTAATTAGTTATTCCGCTTATTCTGCTTATCTCAAGCCAAAGTTCACGATCTCTTTTTGTTGGTCGAGTATAACTTATGTTGAATAAATTTTCTGATGCCTGAAAACCTTCCGGATTATTGTAGAATACCAGAATAAATTTTTTTGTACCGAAGGGAAGATAAATATTTAAATAAGCAAAAATTTTTCCTTTAAGAGCAGTTAAATCATTTACACCTTTTGCTTCCAAATCGAAATAGCTATCTGATGATACATTTTTCAATTCAAGATTTCTTTTAATACTCAGAGTATCATTTATCAATTTTAATTTTCCCTCAATTCCTGCTTCAGCAATTACAAATCCTGTACTTAACTCACCAAAGAAATCAACATCCACATAAGGCGTTATTTCTTCACTTAATCTCTGCTTTTGAATATTAAAACTTTTAACTAATCCGACTCTGCCGCTCGAAATAAATTTACCACTTAAGCTGAATGGTCCTAAAGAAAATTCAATCCCCGATTGCCAATCTAAATCACGATAGTAATTTCTTTTTGTTGAATTAGAAAGAATGTCATTGATTGCCGGGTTGTTAAGAACAAAAAGACTAATTTGGTTTTGATAAGGTTTGTTAAAAATTCTATCTGTCAATTTAAGTGCTGGAATTTTTTCAATGAATACATTCAGATTCACTTCAACATTTGAATCGGAATTAATAAATAGATCAGAATTTTTTTCTTCAGCATTAAATTTAAACGAAGATTTAATCTCAACTCCGAAATCATTATTGCCAATTAACATTGACCAATTTTTATTCTGATTGATTGGCCAAGATTGTTTCGGTTTTCCGGCATTTAATGCTTTTACTAACTCTTCTTCTGTAAGCAAACCACAGGGTGTTATTTTAAGTTTATCGTTGAATAATTTTTTATCAGAAAAGTTTAGCAAATTTCTTTGTTTATCAAGTATATTGTATGAGTAATTAAACCCACCGAGAACAATTTCATCTTTCTCATCTCTTAATGAATAACCAAACTCATTTAGTTTCTCCTCAATTTCATTTACTTCATCTAAAAATTTTTCAGCACTAATTGATTTGCCATTTTTCAATTTGATAATTTCATTTTTGTTAATCTTAAAATCATTATATGTGAATGATTTGAATAAAATAGGTTTTAATTTTTTCTGAGTGAATTTATCTTCAGTGAGTTTGATAATGTTCGGATTTTTGAAAACTACTTTTTGCTGGTGCTGTAATTGATTTGAAATATTTTGTGCAAATAAGAAATGTGTAAAAAAGAGCAAAAGTATTAACCAATTTTTAAAGAGGTTCGGTTTCATAGGAATCCTCCTCTGAAAATATTTAATTGAAAAGAACAAAAGTTTTAATAATTACAATGCAAAATTAATATAATCCTAAAATGCAATAAAAATTAATTTGGATTGCTTGTAGTTTGCTGATCAGAGAATTCACGAAAGGATTTAAAATTGTTGAAAGTACATTAAAAATTAATATCCTCTTCAATTGTATTAAGGATTCGTAAATAACTGTCGTATCTTTCTTCAGATATTAAACCATTATTTACTGCTTCAACCACTGCACAACCCGGTTCATGTTGATGTGTACAGGTATTAAACTTACATTGATTTATGTAATCGGCAAACTCGATAAAATAATGTCCGAGGTCTTCCTTCTTTATTCCATAAGGATCAATTTCACGAACACCTGGTGTGTCAATAATGAAAGTATTGTCTCCGACAAAGAACATATTACTTGTAACTGTAGTGTGAGTGCCTTTAGAAGTGAAGTTACTTATCTCTCCGACTTTTAGATTAAGTTGAGGGTAAAGCGCATTGAGTATAGATGATTTGCCAACTCCTGATTGTCCCCAAAATAAATTTTTATTACCAGGAAGTTTGTTTTTCAATTCATTCAATCCAACTCCGGTTTTCTTTGATGTTGCAATTACATCATAGCCAATCTTTGAATATAATTCCTTCCACTTTTTGTAAATTGATTTTTCATCTAAGTCAATTTTATTTATGATGATTGTTACATTTAATCCTGAACTTTCGCAAGCGACTAAAAATCTGTCGACAGTTTTGTTATTAAAATTTGGTTCGGCAACACTAGTTACTATAAAAACCTGATCGATATTCGCAGCAATAATCTGCTCAAGTCTTTCGCCTCGATAACTTGCACCACGAATTTTTGGAGCTTTTCTGGAAAGGTAATTTTCTCTTGGTAAAATTTCGTAGATAAAACCTGTCCCGTCATCATTCAAATCAAATTTAACCTTATCACCAACAACTGCAATATCAGTAAGAAATAATTTATCTTTTTTAAGTGCAAAATCTTTTTTGAATTTACCTCTTAAAACACAACGGATTTCTTTCACTGAAATATTTTCAAGCACATAGTAGTCTTTGCTTTCAACTCTTGTAATTATACCTTCGATTGTAACACTCCTTTAATTTTTCTGCTGAAAAATAATTCAAAGTAAATTGACTAGGAACAATTTGATGAATAAATCTTTAGGTTGAACGACCTTAATAGTTTTATCCAATTTTATAAATCGCAATTCTTATCAAATAACTTTTCAGATAAATTTATTTTTACAAAACTGAAATACATTAAATGATTAGGTTAACTATTTACTTTTATGATAAAATTATCTCTCTTTTGAAACACTTTAATCAGAGATGTATCACTTTATTTTGTAAAAATCGTTGAAATAACACTCTAAACAATTTGCTTATGGCATTCAGGTTGCATAGATATATGTATGAATATATTTGAATACATACTGTTTTCAGTTATAATTCTTGCAGCTCTAATTATTGTTGTTCGATTTATCCGCTATAAGAGAAATCAATCCGAAATAAAAAATCTTTTTAAGTAATCACTCTCACTCAAAATCTTTGCAAACTCTTTTTATCATATCTATATTTGATTGACTTAAAAAGAGTTTATTATGTATCCTAAAGTAATTCTGCAAACTAATTTTCCGGGACTCAAATTTATTAAAAGAGGCAAAGTAAGAGATATTTACGAAGTAGGTGAAAATCTTTTAATCGTTTCAACCGACCGAATCTCTGCATTTGATGTAATAATGAATCAGGGAATTCCGTATAAGGGAATGATTCTTACTAAAATTTCAGAATTCTGGTTCAACTTTGTGAAAGATATTATTCCAAACCATCTTATTACCACTAATGTTGAAGAGTTTCCTGCTGAATGCAAACCATACACTGAAGTTCTTCGCGGAAGATCAATGCTGGTAAAGAAAACTGAAGTAATCCCAATTGAAAGCGTTGTTCGGGGATATATAACAGGAAGCGGAATGGTTGATTATAAAGCAACCGGAAGTATTTGCGGAATTCAACTTCCCGAAGGGTTGGTTGAATCAGAAAAACTTAGCGAACCAATTTTTACTCCTGCCACAAAAGAAGAACTTGGTGCACACGATCAAAATATTTCCGAAGAAGAAGCTAAGAAGTTAGTCGGCGCAGATGTTATAAATTTTATTAAAGAAAAGACAATTGCCATATATAAAAAAGCTTATGAATATGCTTTGAAGAGAGGTATTATCATTGCTGATACCAAAATGGAATTCGGAAAATTTGATGGCGGAATTATTTTGATTGATGAATTGCTTACTCCTGATTCAAGCAGATTCTGGCCTGCTGATAAATATCAGAAGGGAAAAGTACAGGAAAGTTTTGATAAGCAATATCTTCGAAATTATCTGATATCAATTAACTTTAACCGAAAACCGCCAGCTCCTGATTTACCTGAAGAGATTATTCAAAGAACTGCTGAAAAATATCTTGAAGCTCTGGAGAAATTAACCGGACAAAAAATATAAACTTTGATGGGACAAGGTATGCCTTGTCAGAAAATCTATTTATCTTAATTTGGTAGTCGTATTTTGGTAGTCGCAAGCTTCAGCTTGCGGAAATTTATTAAATGCGCAACTTAAAATTTGCGGTTACGAGGTTTGTAAGATTTATCAAAAAACCCGTGGCAAATGGATGTTAAAATTTAATTATAATGGGAAGGGCAAGTCCTTCTAATTAAAATGATAAGAGACTTCTGAAAAATTGGTTTATGAAGATTAAAAATGTCACACTGATCCGTCAGCTAACGGATGTCGAAGTGTGATTTTGAATCAATTTGTCATCTTTCGACAGGCTCAAGATGACAGAAGAATAATTTTTCAGAAGTCTAGATAAATTATTAAAAGGGAAAGGCGAGCACTTCTAATTAAAATTAAAAATTACTAAACGGGAAGGGCAAGCCCTTCCCCTAAAAGATTATAATAAATGAATCCGACTAAAATAAAACTTATTGAAGGCAAGAATTTGTTAATCCGTTGGCAGGATGGTAAAGAGCATTCTATTCCTTTATTAAAACTCAGAAAACTTTGTCCCTGTGCTACCTGTTTAGCTGAACGCGAAAAGCAAAGTAAGAGTTACATTCCTGTGTATTCTGAAAATCAGATTACCGTTTCTGAAATCAGACAAGTTGGGAATTATGCTATTAGTATTTTCTGGAATGATGGTCATAATACCGGGATTTATGAGTACACATTTCTCAGACTTATCGGTGAAAACAGCAAAGACTGATTATGGTATTACCAAATCAATTAACAGTTTTAAGAATAATACTTACGCCATTATTCCTTTACCTTTTTCTTTCTGATGATCCATTGCTAATTCAGATCTCACTTGGAATTTATATCATTGCCGCATTAACAGATTGGTATGATGGCTGGCTTGCACGAAAATTTAATTATATCACTGAGTGGGGAAAATTCTGGGATCCGCTTGCAGATAAAATTTTAACATCAGTTGTTTTTATTGGATTTGTAATTGTTAATCTTCTTCCTTTATGGATGGTGATATTGATAATCTTCCGTGATTTATCCGTAACATTGCTTCGTGTTTATGCTGATTCCCGCGGTTATTCTTTTCGCACAACTTATTATGCTAAATGGAAAACAATGCTGCAGATGATTTTCCTTTATTATTTATTAATACTTTATGTTGCAAAAAATTCATCAGAAGTATACTCGAGATATCAAAACATCATTGATATACTTTTGAACAATGACCTTATTTATTTCACAATGCTTCTAATAACAATAATAACTGTTCATTCAGGAATTTCTTATTTAATTTTGAACAAATCACTAATAAAACAATTATTCAATGAAACAGATAAACTGGTTTGATAAATTTTTTGGTTCAGGTTTTTATACTGGTTACATTCCTTTTGCTTCGGGTACATTTGGAAGTCTTGCTGCATCTATAATTTATTTTGTTATTCCTGGCACCGAAAACATAACCATACTTTCAGCTATGATTTTAACCTTCTTTCTTTATGGTGTTTATGTGTCATACAGATTTGAGAAAGTTTATGGAAAAGATCCGGCTGAATGTACAATTGATGAAGTAGTCGGCACCTGGATTGCATTGCTAAATTTACCAAAGTCAATTTTACTCGTTGTAATATCTTTTTTTATCTGGCGAGCACTTGATATCATCAAACCATTTCCTGCAAGAAAATCAGAAGGCTTACCAGGTGGATGGGGAATAATGGTTGATGATGTTATTTCAGCATTCTACACTTTTTTAATAATGCAAATATTATATCACTATTTCAAAATCAGTTAATAAAATGAAAGCATATTTAATTTCAATCGGTGATGAATTACTAATTGGTCAAACAATTAATACCAATGTTGCATACATTGGGAGCGCACTTTCTGACATAAACATTCAGGTAATTGAATCATCAGTTATTGGTGACAATATAGATGTAATACTTTCCGAGCTGGATAAAGCTTCATCAATGGCTGATCTGATTGTACTTACTGGTGGCCTTGGTCCAACTCACGATGATATAACCAGAAGTGCAATTGTAAAATATTTTAAAACTGAATTGGTTCAGAATAAAGAAGTTCTTGAAGACATTCAGCAATTCTTTTCAAAAAGAGGAAGAACTGTTACAGAACTGAATGAATCACAAGCACTTGTTCCCAAAATTGCAATTCCTATTCGTAATAAAAGAGGAACTGCTCCGGGAATGTGGATTGAAAAGAATAAAAAAATTTATGTTGTTATGCCTGGTGTTCCTTATGAGATGAAAGGAATGATGGAAGATTTTGTAATTCCCAGACTTTCAGAAATGACTAAAGGTAAAGGCAGTGTTATTAAAAAATTAATTCTACAAACAACAGGGATTCCCGAATCAACTTTATTTGAACGGCTTGGCAACCTTGAAGAATTATTGCAAGGAGCCAAAATTGCTTTTCTGCCAAATCAGTACGGAGTAAAACTAAGAATAACTGTTACGGAAGCAAATGATGAAGTTGCTGCAAACAGAATAAATGAAATTGAACAGAAAATCAGAACAAAAGTTGGCAGATACATTTTTGCCCGCGGCGAAGAAACACTGGAAGAAGTAATTGGAAAAATTTTATCTGAAAGAGGTTTAACTTTATCTGTTGCTGAATCCTGCACAGGCGGAGAAATCTGTACCAGATTAACAAATGTCAGTGGAAGCAGTAAGTACTTTGAAAGAGGAATTATAACCTATAGTAATGCTGCGAAAGTAGAATTACTAAAAGTTAATGAAGACACCATTGCACAGGTCGGTGCTGTTTCACCTGAAGTTGCTATGCAAATGGCTGAAGGTGTTCGCGCTGTTAGCGGTACTGACATTGGAATTTCTACAACCGGAATTCTCGGCCCAACCGGTGCAACTACAAACAAACCGGTTGGTTTAGTTTATATCGGTTACTGCGATGAAAAAGTTTGTACAGCAAAAAAGTTTTTATTCGGAGATGACAGAATACTTAACAAGCAGCGGGCAACTCAGGCAGCTTTAGAAATGCTTAGAAGACAATTACTGGGCATTTCGGATGAAGAGTAGAATATTCGTTGCGCTTAATATTCCTGATGATGCAAAACAAAAATTATTCAGCATCATCTTTCAATTGCATCCTGATAAAACTTTAAAATGGGAGACAAAGGAGAAAATTCATCTTACATTAAAATTTGTTGGCGATGTTGAAGATGAATTAATTCCTCAGATTAAAAAAGATTTAATATTTCTTGAAGAATATGAAACTCAATTACTTCAGATAACCGGTTTTGGATTTTTCTATTCTTACAAAGAACCGAGAATTCTTTGGGCAGGTTTGAAATATTCAGAAGAACTGAAAAGCATTGCTGAAAGATTAGAAGATTATTTCATAAAATATGGAGTTGAAAAAGAAAATCGCCCGTTCAAACCACACTTAACTATATTGAGAATAAAAAATAACCCGGGCGAATCCTTTATTAACAAGTTCAAAAACTCTAAATTTGAACCGATAAGTTTTCAAAGTAATTCAATCTCGTTAATTAAAAGTGAGCTGAAACCTTCAGGTTCAGTTTACACGGAAATTAAAAAATATAAACTCAGACCATTGGAGGAAAAATGAGCACAGATCGCGAACAAAAACTAAAAATAATTGAAGATGCTATTGCCGGTATAGAAAAGACGTATGGTAAAGGCGCTATAATGAAACTTGGTGACGGCATTATCAACGACATCGAAGCGATTCCAACCGGAGCTTTATCACTTGACATTGCACTTGGAATCGGTGGAATTCCAAGAGGAAGAATAACAGAAATTTTTGGTCCTGAATCAAGTGGTAAAACAACATTGTGTTTGCATGTAATTGCTGAAGCACAGAAAATGGGCGGACTTGCTGCATTCATAGATGCTGAACATGCTCTTGATGTAAACTATGCAAAGAAATTAGGTGTTGATACAGCAAATCTTCTTATATCTCAACCGGATTATGGAGAGCAAGCTCTTGAAATCACTGACACACTTGTAAGAAGCAATGCACTTGATGTAATTGTTATTGATTCAGTTGCTGCACTTGTTCCAAGATCAGAAATTGAAGGCGAAATGGGAGATGCTACTATGGCTGTTCAGGCAAGACTGATGTCACAAGCGCTGAGAAAACTTACTGCTGCTATTTCAAAATCAAAGACTGCCGTGATTTTCATTAATCAATTGAGAAGTAAAATTGGTGTTATGTTCGGAAGTCCTGAAACAACTACCGGCGGAAATGCTTTAAAATTTTATGCTTCAGTCAGAATTGACATTAGAAGAATTGCTGCTATTAAAGAAGGTGAGGATGTAATTGGTAACAGAACAAAAGTTAAGATTGTTAAAAGCAAAGTTGCTCCACCTTTCAAGCAAGTTGAATTTGATATTCTTTACAATGAAGGAATTTCCAAAACAGGTGACCTTGTTGATTTAGGAACTGAACTTGGAATTATTAAAAAGAGCGGTGCTTGGTTCACTTATGGTGAAGACAGAATTCAGGGAAGAGAACAATTCAGACAGAAATTGATTGAGTATCCTGATATGTATAAACGGCTCGAAGATGAAATTAAAGCAAAGATTGGTTTCAAGCGAGCTGGTTATGAACAGGAACAAAAATCAGAAGAAAAGTCTGAAGAAAAAGCTAAATCGAAAAAATCATCTAAGTAAAAATGATTGTTGAACGCATTGTTAGTAAAGATGATGAAAAGGCAACTGTATTTTTTGATAATGGTGAAAAACTAATTCTTCATAAAGATATTTTATATCAAAGCGGTTTGAGAAAAGGTGATGAAGTTTCCTCAGACCGCTTTGGTTTTTTAAACAATCAGGAAACTTTATATCTAATCAAACAAAAAGCATTTCGTTTATTACAGAGAAGAATTCATACTTCGAGAGAACTTTACATTAAGCTTCGTCAAAAATTTTCTGATGAGTTACTGATTAAAAATTGTTTGAATGAACTTAAGCAAAAAGGATTTATTAACGACAGAGAGTTTGCACTTGCATTCATTTCTGAAAAACAGAAATCAAAAAAATGGAGTAAGGCAAAGATTAAATCTGAATTGATAAAAAGAGGAGTTTCGAACGAAATTATTTCTGAAGTGTTAAATCAAACTTTCGATACCGAAAGAGAAACCGAATCTGCCAAAGAACTTGCTCAGAAAAAACTTTCGCAGATTATCAAAAAAGAAAATGATAAACGAAAACTTTTTCAGAAAATTATGATGTACTTACAGTCGAAAGGTTATGATTATGAAATGTCTTCTGAAGTTGTAAAGAAAATCTTAAAATCAGATGATGAAGATTAATTCCTCAAAGTCTCCTTTAATTTTTTTATGAAGTTTTTAATCTGAGGATTCTGAACTTTTTCCATAGCTTCATCGAAAGTAAACCATTTTCTTTTTCGCAAATTCTTTTCAGGATAGTCGGTCAATTCTTCATCAACTTCCATTGTATAGACTTTAACAAGCTCTTTACGATTTTTCTTTTCGTTAATAAACTGACCCACTTCAACGGTTTCATTTGAACCAACTACACCAGCTTCTTCATAAGCTTCTTTCTTCGCTGATTCAAAAGGCGTGAGATTAAATTCAATATAACCTTTCGGTACAATCCAGTTTTTCTTTCTTATTGATGTTACGAGAAGTATTTCAAGTTTACCGTTGTTCAAACGATAGGGTATTACTGCAGATTTTGTGAATTCAACTTCCATCAAAAATGATTAACTTGTGTTCGTTAATAAAAAAATTCTCAGCGCAAAAATATAATTACTTATCCGAAGATGAAACTTTTTGAAAATTATTCATTAAAAAACTTCAACACTTTCCACATTGATGTTAAAGCTGAAAAGTTCATCGAGATTGAATCTTCTGCCGAACTTTTAGAGTTTGTTAAGAACAACGATATGAATTCTAAAAATATTTTAGTCCTTGGTGGAGGCAGCAATATTCTTTTTACAAAAGACTTCGATGGAACAATACTTCATCTGACTTTTAAAGATCATCAGGAAATATCAGAGAATGATGAATCTGTAATTCTTGAAGCAGATGCCGGAATGAATTGGGATGATTTAGTAAAATATTCTGTAGAGAAAAATCTTGGAGGAATTGAAAATCTTGCTATGATTCCCGGAACTGTTGGTGCAGCTCCGGTTCAGAATATTGGTGCTTATGGTCAGGAGTTAAAAGACTCTTTGTTTGAAGTTGAGTATCTCGATCTTTCTGATCAAAAGTTTAAAACCTTAAGCAATGAACAATGTAAGTTTGGTTATCGTGATTCAATTTTCAAAAATGCACTTAAGAAAAAATTCATCATTACGAAAGTATTATTTCAACTGAAAAAAAATCCTGAACTGATTCTGAATTATGGAAATGTTTTGAGCGAATTAAAGAAAGAGGGAATAAGTAATCCTACTATTAAAGATGTAAGTAATATCGTCAGAAAAATCAGGACTGAAAAACTACCGGATCCAAATCAAATTGGGAATGCAGGGAGTTTCTTCAAAAATCCTTTTATTGATGAAGCAACTTTTCAGAAAATAAAAAATGAATTTCCTGATGTTCCTTCTTTCAAACAGGATGGTAAAATTAAAATTCCTGCTGCTTGGTTAATTGAGAAATCAGGATTAAAAGGATTCAGAAAAGAAAATGTGGGAACATACCCCAAGCAACCTCTTGTAATTGTAAATTATGGGAATGCAACAGGCAAAGAGATCTTTGACTTTGCAATGTTAATCAGACAAACTGTAAAAAATAAATTCAACATTGAACTCGAACCTGAAGTAAATATTATCTGATCATCTGTGTAAATCTGTGATATCTGTGGTTAAAAAAAACTTAGAAGCGCCGGAGGAGAAACCACAGATTACACAAATTTTTCTTTACTTCTTAGTGTGAATGTACAAGCATTTTACAAAATGAATTGCAATTATTTCGTTCTATAATTATTTTCTCACCAACAATTATAAGGAGTGCGCAATGGGAAGCAACTCTAAAGATGAAAAAATTTTATCATCATATGAAAAAGCAGCACAAGAAGGAATTGATCCAAGATGTATTCCGCAAAAGTTAAATGGTCCGGTACCAATTCACGATGAAATAGTTTATCCTGAATATACAGAAGAGGAACAGAGCAATTGGAAGTTTCTTTATAATCGTCAAATGAGTTTTTTACCCGGTAGAGCTTGCAGCGAATACATTGAAGGTGCCAAAGCATTAAATCTATCTCCGGACAAAATTCCTTACCTAAAAGAAATTAGTCATGTTTTTCAACAAACAACAGGTTGGCGTGTAGCACGCGTTCCGGGATTGATAGATGTTGAGGATTTTTTCAGACTGATAAGCGAAAAAGTTTTTCCTTCAACGGATTACATTCGCTCTAAAGAAGAACTTGATTATACTCCTGCACCGGATTTATTTCACGACATTTTCGGTCATATGCCTCTATTAACTAACAAATCTTTCGCATCATTCTATCAACAATTTGGAATTGCTTCTCTCAATGCATCGGGAATTGATAGAAAACATCTTGAAACTTTTCACTGGTTTACTGTAGAGTTTGGTCTCATTCGCAAGCCGGAAGGAATGAGAATTTACGGAGCAGGAATTCTTTCTTCACTTGGTGAAGTGCAGCACGCTCTTTCTGACGAGGTCGAAGTACGCGATTTTGACCCTGATAAACTTGTACTTCAGGAGTATGATGTGTGGCATCTTCAACCAATTCTATTTGCAATAGAATCTTTTGAACAGCTTGAAGATGGTTTCAGAAGCTGGACAAGAAGAAGAAAACTTCTTAATTGAACTTTTCACAAAATTATTTGTTAGAAAGCTTGTAACAGCGGTTTGCATGAACGAATCGCTTTGGCTAATTTTTCAAACAAATAATTCAAAAACTTTCCATTAAAAAATAAAAGGAGTTAAAATGTCATTAAAAGTTGGAGATGTCGCTCCTGATTTTACATTATTCAATCAGGATGCACAACCGGTATCATTAAATCAATTTAAAGGTAAAAAAGTTGTTTTATCATTTTTCCCGTTTGCAAATACTTCAGTTTGTACAAAAGAAATGTGTACCTTCAGAGATGAATTTAAAGAATATGAATCACTTGATGCACAGGTTTTAGGAATTAGTGTTGATAGTCCTTTCGCATTAAAGTTATTTCAGGAGAAAAATAATTATCAGTTTCCGTTACTTAGTGATGCAAACAGAGTAGTTTGTAACATGTACGGAACTCTTGGAGTGTTTGCTCCTGGTAAATTCGATTATCAAAATGTATCCAAAAGATCAGTATTCGTTCTCGATAGAAATGGAGTAATTCAGTATATCGAAATTCTTGATAATCCTGGAAATGAACCGAACTACAATGCAATTAAAGAAACTTTAGCAAAAATTCAATAAGGTTGCGATGATGGTTGAAGAAGGAAAAAAAGCTCCTGACTTTACTTTGCCTGATCAGGATGACAAGAAAGTTAAGCTCAGCGATTTCAAAGGCAAGTATGTTGTTTTGTACTTTTATCCTAAAGACGATACTTCCGGTTGTACAAAAGAAGCTTGTAACTTCCGTGATACTTTCCCGAAATTCAAAAGTGTTGATGCTGTTATTCTCGGTGTAAGTCCTGACAGTGTTTCCTCGCACAAAAAGTTTGCGGAAAAATATGATTTACCATTCAGGTTATTAGCTGATGAAGATAAAAAAGTTGTTGAGAAATATGGAGTATGGAAAGAGAAAAGTATGTATGGGAAAAAATATATGGGAGTTGAAAGAACGACTTTTATTATTGATCCTGATGGAAAGATTAAAAAGATTTTTCCCAAAGTAAAAGTAGATAATCATCATAACGAAGTGCTTGAAGCATTGAAAGATTAATATGTTATACATTACCCGTAGAGAAACTTTCGCTGCTGCACATCGCTTGTTCAAACCAGAATTAAGTGATGAAGAAAATCTTAAACTATTTGGAAAATGCAGCAATCCAAATTGGCACGGACATAACTATACTCTTGAAGTTGTTGTTGCTGGTGAAGTTGATCCTGAAACAGGTTTTGTTCTTGATCTTAAAGAACTGAAAAAAATAATTCATCAGCATGTTATTGAAAAAATTGATCATAAAAATCTTAATCTCGATACTGATTTTATGAAAGGAATTAACCCAACTTCAGAGAATATTTGTATCGCAATTTGGAATCAACTTAAGGATAAAATTCCTTCTGGAAGGCTTTATGCAATTAAATTGTATGAAACAGAAAATAATTATTTTGAATACAGAGGAGAATAGAATTGAACAAAGAAAAATTTGAAACAAATATCAGAAACATACTTATTGAAATTGGTGAAGACCCGAATCGTGAAGGATTATTATCAACTCCCAAAAGAGTTGCTGAAGCTTATGAATTTCTTACTGCCGGTTATCAGAAAGATATTGAGCAGGTTCTGAACAACGCAATCTTTACAGAAAAATATGATGAGATGGTTTTAGTTAAGAATATTGATTTCTATAGTATGTGTGAGCATCATATGCTTCCTTTCTACGGAAAAGTTCATATAGCTTACATTCCTAACGGTAAAATTGTTGGCTTGAGCAAAATTCCGAGAATCGTAGAAGTATTTGCAAGAAGATTACAGGTTCAGGAAAGAATGACTCAACAGATTGCTGATACAATTGAGAAATATCTTCAGCCGGTTGGAGTTGCTGTTGTTTCTGAAGCTTATCATATGTGTATGATGATGCGCGGAGTTGAAAAACAAAATTCATCTGCAACTACAAGTGCGATGCACGGAGTATTTAAGGAAGATGAAAAAACCAGAAATGAATTTTTAAACTTAATTGGAATGAAAAATCTTTAATGGATAAATCATCCGGAATCTGGGTTACTGGCGCTAGCAGCGGCATTGGAAGAGCAACTGCCGCTGAATTTGCGCGTGTTGGTTGTAAAGTTTTCGCATCAGCAAGAAGAAGTGTAGAACTGGAAAGATTGAATTCGGAACTTGAAAAAGAAAACCGTTCAGTAGAAATTTTTCCGTGTAATGTTGCTTCTTATCAGAATGTCGAATCAGTATTTAAAAAGATTTCTTCATCAGGAAAGATTGATTGTCTTATTAACAATGCCGGAGTAACTACATTTAAACTTGCTGAAGAAAATTCCATAAACGAGATAAATGATATTATAACAACAAATCTACTCGGTTCTATTTATACAATTAAAACAGTTCTTCCGCATATGATTGCAAATGGCGGCGGTACTATAATCAACATTCTTTCTGTAGTTGCAAAAGCTGTTTACACGAAAAGCTCTGCTTATACTGCTTCAAAAATGGGATTACTCGGATACACAAATTCTCTGCGAGAAGAAGTTCGTCAGCATAATATAAGAATTATTAACATTCTTCCAGGTGCAACAGAAACTCCAATGTGGCCTGGTAAACTTAGGGAAATGCACAGCGATAAAATGATGAGTTCTGAAGATGTTGCAAGAATTATTGTTTGGGCCTATTTGCAAAAAGGTAATGCTGTTGCAGAAGAAATTGTTGTTCGTCCGATTACTGGTGATTTAAAATAAAAAAATGTCACTCCAAACTAAGTTGAAGAGTGACATTTTATTAGGAGAGAGACGCTATGAGAAAACTTAATCCTTGCCGCAATGTTTGTGCATTCTGAAACCTTTCCCTTCTCTCATTCCTCTTTCTGGTTTCATATCGCGCCAAATCTGCTTCTGATTGTTATCAAGCAGCTCGTAAATATCCATATGGTGATTTACCATTTCAACAGCCATTGAGTTTTTAATTTCACTGATTTCTTTTGTTAATTTCAGTAAATCACTGCGATTTAATTTGTCGCTTTTCCTGAGAGCTCTGAGTTCGACTTCTTTCTTTTCAAGGTTCGCTTTCAAATCTATCATCTTTTTCTGATGATTAACTCTCAGATCTTCAATCTTAGCTTTTTGTGATTCCGTCAGATTAAGTTTTTCTTCAATTCTGTCTCGCATCTTTTCACGCATCTTCATTCTTTCCATTTGGGCAAAAGAATCTGTAAATAAGCTCAGAGCAAAAATTGCTATTACAACTGCCAAAATTTTTGTTTTCATAACGATAATCCTTTCAATTATTTGTTTTGCCCTTTTGACATTTGTAAAATAGTTTTGGTTTAAAGATTTAAGAATTAAACCTTATTTGATTTCCTGATGTCAAATAACTGAAAAAGTATAATTTATGCAGGAACAGAATAACGATTTTGAACTGATAAAAAAGTTTCTTGAAGGAGATGAATCTGCTTTTAACAGATTGGTTCTCAGATATCAGGAAAAAATCTATCTGCTTGCAAGAAGAATGACCGGAAATCATCCTGATGCTGATGAAGTTGTTCAGGAAGTTTTGATGGTTCTTTACAAAAAGCTTAATACATTTGAATTCAAATCCTCGTTTTATACCTGGCTTTACAGAATTACTTTGAGGAGAAGTTTGAATTACATTAAACGCAGAAGTTTTAAACAGTTTCTGCCATTAAAAAGTGTGATGAATAAAAGAGATGATTATTATGATCCATTAATAACAGTTGAGAACAAAGAAAAAATTAATGCGATTGAGAAATTGTTACAGAAAATTCCTGCTAAGCAAAGAGAAGTTTTTGTTCTGAGACATTTTGAAGAACTTGATTACGAAGAAATAAGCAAAATAACCGGAACAACTGTCGGAGCGTTAAAGGCAAATTATTTTCACGCAATAAACAAACTAAAAGATTTATTAAAAGATTATGAAAGCAAAAACTGAAATGTTAGAAACAATCCTCAGATACTTTGATGGGGAAATGAGTTCAGAGGAAAAGGAAAAATTTATTTCTGAGCTTAAGTCTAATCCAGAACTTAAAAAGCAATTCGATGAACTTCGCAAAGTTTATGAAATTACATCTGAAATGAAAAATCAGAAAGTGGAAGAGAATTATCTCGAAACAATAACTCCGAAATTCAGAGAAAGATTATCACTTAACAAAAATAAATTTAAACTGAAACCCGCATTTGTATTCGGTATTTTAATTGTTTTAATTGCAATTTCAACTTTATTATTCATTCCAGAAAAGCAATCTGTCACAATAAGTAATTTGTCTCAATTAACTGATGAAGAATTATTGCAGAAATTATCCACTGATTATCTGGAAATGATTGAACAGGATAAAATTGATTCGCTTTTGGTGGAGGAGATAAAAACAAATTCAAATAAAATCGCTTCGTACATTTTTAATGGAGATGATATAAATAATCTGTATCGGAAAAATCTTATTACTCCGGAAGATGAAAACGAAATTTATCTTGCTCTAATCGAAACTAAATTTTAATGAGAGGTTAAAATGAAAAATATATTTTTTGTCTTTTTGATATTCCTAATTGTAACGCCTGCAATCGCACAGGAACATCGGGAACGCAGAATGATGGATAACAAAATCGAACAGCTTGAAAAAGTTAAATTGATTGAAGCACTTGATTTAACAGAAGATCAGTCAATCCGGTTTTTTGCCCGAAGAAATGAGCACAAAAAAGAAATTGAAAAACTTGAAATGCGCTCGGAGGAAATAATAAAAGATTTAGAAAATCTTATAGAAGATTCGAACGATAGAAATACTGCTGAACAGAAGCGTTTACTGAATGAATTTTTGGATATAAGAATTCAGATTGAAAACAAAAGAAAGCAATTTATTCTGTCACTTAGTGATATTCTTTCACCTGAGCAGGTAAGCAAACTGGTTGTATTTGAAAAGAAATTTCGGGATGAAATCCGGAAAATTCTTATGAAGAGAAAGGGATTGCCGAAGTAACAAGAAAAAACTCACATCTGTCCAAAATAAATTGAACTCACTCTTGAGGTTGTCTCATAAGTCTTAAAAATCCGGTAGCCGCAACTTTTAAGTTGCGTATTTATTAAATTTTCGCAAGCTAAAGCTTGCGACTACCATAAGAATTTTGGTTATGAGACAGCCTCTACCGTCAATAAAACGACATATTATTACGTTCTGTCAGAATATTAACATTAAGTCATAGGTTTTAATAAGTCCTTCTCTTTGTAAGAGAAGGGTTGGGATGAGTACTCAAATTGTCTAAAATCATTAGAATATTTTAATTACTCACCATACGCATATCTGTGAAACCTTCGAGGTTTGACTAAAAGTGTAGTTAAAATAAAATAAAAATTCTCAATTATTTCAGAAAACCTCGAAGGTTTTTATCAAATGTGCGTAACATAACTTAATTATTCTAAAGAATTTTTTATTTAATGATTTAGTTTGGACACTACTGAAAGTAACAAGAAAAAACTGAAAAATTACACTATCTCAATCTTGCATTTCTTTGGGCAGACTTATATTTTTTCACACCAAATTTTTGCGGAAGTGGTGGAACTGGTAGACACACCATCTTGAGGGGGTGGCGCCGCGAGGCGTGCGGGTTCAAGTCCCGCCTTCCGCACTCCATTTAGTTTTTTTACTCTTAACTAACGATAGGTACTAATAATGATGCTTAATAAATTCTTTCAGCTGGTTTTAAGTGTTTCTTTAATTTTTGCGGCTGCTAACTTCGCACAGGAAATGAAACCTGAAGCCGGTAAACTTTATAATGAAGGAAATTCTCTGCTTAAAGCAGGTAATTACAATGGTGCTGTTGACAAATACAATCAGGCACTTGCTATTGAAAAGGATTATAGAATTTACTATCAAAAAGGAGTTGCCTTAAAAAAAGCTGATAAACTTGATGAATCAAGAATTGCTTTTGAAGAATGCTTAAAACTAAGTCCCAATAATGAAGCAGCTTTGAATGCATTGGGTGGAACTTATTTTTCAATGGGAGATTATAATATAGCAATTGAAACTTTTGAAAAAGTTCTCAGTGTATCTAAGAATAATTCAGTAAAAGATAAAGTTAAGAAGAATATGTCTCTTGCCTACACAAAACTTGGCAGCCAGGCAATGAGTTCAGGCAATGCAAATAAAGCAGTTGAATATCTTACAAAAGCCGTCGAACTAGATAAATATGATGCAGCTTATCTTTTGTTAGCTCAGTTATATCAGGAATTAGGTCAATACGATAATTCAATCAAAGCTGCTGAAGATGCTTTAAAGTATCGTGCAAAGATTAACAAAGGCGGAGCTTATTATTATATGGGACTTTCATACAAAGGGAAAGGTGATATGGCTAAAGCAAAAGAAATGTTCAATCAGGCAAAAGGTGATCCAAGCTACCGCGCAAATGCTGAGTATCAGCTCGGACTGATGAAATAAATTTTTGGTCCTTTGTAAAGTTTAATATCACTCTTTGATTTTGTCTTATTTGTTTCATTAAAAGGGCAATTCAAAGAGTGATTTTTTTTGTTTGATTTTATGGTTGAGCTTAATTAAAAAAAACAATTCTTATTATATGACTTCAATTGAAATTCTTGCACTTATCACTGCTTCGGCTGCTTCAGGAAAAATTAAATACTTTGATTCACTCGTAAAGCTTTCGCTTCAAAAAAGAATTTCAAAAAAGAAAATTTATGAAGCATTGTTACAGAATTATTTGTTTTGCGGATTTCCTTCTGCTTTATACTATCTGAAAAGATTTCATCATTTGAGCAAATATAAGCCGGAAAGTTACAAATTAAACCTTACCGGACTCAAAGATAAAGGAATTAAAACCAGTAAATTTATTTACGGCGAAAAACTTCCTAAATTAGTATCGAATGTTAAAAAGTTTTCTCCTGAGTTGGCTGAATGGTTAATCACTGAAGGTTACGGAAAGGTTATAAGTCGTAAACATCTTTCTATGAAGGAAAGGGAAGCTTGTATCATTTCTGTTTTATCGGTTCAGATGTTTGAAGATCAGCTTGTTTCACATCTTTATGGGGGAATTAGAATTGGTTTGTCGGTAAAACAAATTTCCTCTCTTATCTCTAATCTCACTCTAATTAACTGCAATTATCAAAAGAATTTCGGATTGAAAGTTTTAGACAAAATAGTTCAAAAAAAGAATTTGATTTTCTGATTTCTCATATTCTGCATATTCTTTTATTAAACTTGTCCCGGCTTACATTCATAAAAATTAAAAAGGTATCACTTGCCTGATAGGTCTGATCTAATATTTCAATACTGTCTATAGCGTATATGAAGCGTATGTAAAGCGTATGTAAAGCGTATGTGGAGCGTATGTGAAAAATATTTAAATAGAGGTTTATAAGGATTTAGTAAGACTTTATTATAAAGACATTAAAAGAAAAATTTTGGCACTGAAGAATTTTTATCAAAACCGGAACAAAAGAATTTATAAAGATTCGCAGAGTAAGTTTTGTTATAAAACTCACTTTGAAATCATTTTTAAGAAATTGTGGGATATAAATATTGATCAATTATTTTATAATACTTCATTTAAGTTTTCACATCTGTCCAAAATAAATTTACATATGTGGTTAAAGCCTGTTCTTGCTTTTTATTTTTTTCAGTTCACTGAAGTGAACTGCAATAAAAGCTGATTGATTGATATCTGTGCAAAATATTAAAAATAGATTTCGTCCCGATGGGACTTTTTCCATTGAGAAAAATAAATAGCTATAAATATGTTGTCCCTAACGGGACTTTAATTAGCGATTTATAGACTTGTCCCTTTAGGGACAGCATATTTTTGGATAATTAAAACGACCACATAAATAAAAGTCCTGTAAGGACGATATAAAAGGATTATATTTTAATTTATTTATAAATATCATATCTGTCCAAAATAAATTGAACTCACTCTGCCATAGGCATCACTATGTGATAGTCCCTGCCTGACGGCAAGGCAGGTCTCTCTTTCACATAGTGTTGGCTATGCCAAAAAAGAGAGAGACTTACCGTCAATAAAACGACATATTATTACGTTCTGTCAGAATATTAACATTAAGTTATAGGTTTTAATAAGTCCTTCTCTTTGTAAGAGAAGGGTTGGGATGAGTTCTCAAATTGTCTAAAATCATTAGAATATTTTAATTACTCACGATACGCAAATCTGTGAAACCTTCGAGGTTTGGCTCAAAGTGTAGTTAAAATAAAATAAAAATTCTCAATTATTTCAGAAAACCTCGAAGGTTTTTATCAAATGTGCGTAACATAACTTAATTATTCTAAAGAATTTTTTATTTAATAATTTATTTTGGACACTACTGTTATAAATGTTATAAAATAGCTTGACTTTATATTTTTATAAAAATAAGTTTGTATAGAATATAAGATTAAGTAATTGGAAAGCAGCAAAACCAATATTACCAACTCGACTATTAAAGACAATGGGGTTACTAAAAAACAAAAACTTCTTGATCAGATACGCACACACCTCCGAGTAAACCATTACAGCAAAAGAACAGAAGAAGCATATATCGGATGGATAAAAAGATTTATTCTTTTCCACAATAAAAGACATCCGAATGAAATGGGCAAAGAAGAGATTCAGAAATTCATCAATCATC